>FWPV01000159.1_pt1 | contig 240783 bp, 241 predicted proteins | sample 2228371 | NCBI WGS metagenome assembly FWPV01 (sample SAMEA103939776, study PRJEB20133) | metagenome
AAGTACTGGAACACCTGGGTGCCATCCGAGAGCTGCACGACGGCGCGGACGCGATCGGAGCCGTTCGGGAACACGGCAGTGGCGTCGACGCCCTTCTGCTGCAGCTGGGTCAGGATGTAGTCGGCGTCAAAGCTCGAGTCGGTCGTGTAGTTGTTCGACGCGGCGAACGAGGGAGCAGCCAGGCTGGCGACGAGCACAGCGGCGAGAGCGATTGCAGAGGTCTTCATTTTTCAGTTCCTTGATCTAGAGGGAGAGAGGGTCAGAGGGTGGAGCCGACCGGGGCCAGGGTGTCTTCGTCGAAGTACTGGAACACCTGGGTGCCATCCGAGAGCTGCACGACGGCGCGGACGCGATCGGAGCCGTTCGGGAAAACGGCAGTGGCGTCGACGCCCTTCTGCTGCAGCTGGGTCAGGATGAAGTCGGCGTCGAAGTCCGAGTCCGTCGAGTAGCCATTGGAGGCAGCGAAGGAGGGGGCAGCCAGGCCGGCAACAAGCACGGCGGCGAGGGCGATTGCAGAGGTCTTCATTTTTCCAAATCCTTGGTTGGTCGCTTGGACAACCGGAAGATCGGAAGGTGGCCTCACCCCCTCAAGAGCAGATTCCGTCATCAGATGGTCTTGTAATTCTGCAATGAGCGCAGAGGGTTACACCGACGGAGGCTGGCGCGCCGAAGGATACATGGTAGCCTTTCGGGGGGCGGGTTTCGTTTGGGTGACCGTAGACGCCACAAGGGTTTTTACGCGTCCAGAACCCGTCACAGGTGCGATTGCGGGTGGAACTCAGGCTCGTTTCAGGGCGTAGTCACCCGACAAGGAGCGCCCCGATGCACGAGACCGTGAAGATCATTACAATTCAGAAAGTCGCGAGAAATGTGCGCCGCTATGTGCTGGAGCGGCCTGCCGGCTACGATTTCACCCCCGGCGAAGCGACCGAACTCTCGATCGACACGCCGGAATGGGCGAACGAGAAACGGCCATTCACCTTCACAGGGCTCGAAAGCGCCGCGCATCTCGAATTCACCATCAAGTCCTATCTCGACCATGACGGGATGACCAAGGCGCTGTGGACCCTGGTACCCGGCGACCGCCTGGTGTTGCGCGAGCCCTGGGGCACCATCCATTACAAGGGTCCGGGCACGTTCATTGCCGGAGGCGCAGGGGTGACGCCGTTCATTGCCATCCTGCGTCAGCTGCAGGCGGCGGGGAAACTGGCGGGCAACCGGCTGATCGTCTCCAACCGCACAGCGGCCGATATCATTCTGCGCGAAGAGTTCGAAGCGATGGAAGGGCTCGATGTGCTGTGGACCCTGACCGACGACCCCGATGCGGAAGGCGTGCTGCATGAGCGTATCGACGAAGCACTTCTGCGCAAGCATGTGCATGACGTCAGTCAGCACTTCTATCTGTGCGGTCCGGACGCGATGGTGAAGGATCTGCGTGACGGGCTCGAGGGTCTTGGTGCCAAGACCGAGGGGCTGGTCTGGGAGAAGTGAACGGCGGGTTGTTCGCCCACAACTCTTCCGCCAACATCGCTATCGAAAGGATTCCCCCAGATGCGCTTCATCATTTACGGCCTCGGCGCCGTTGGCGGCGCCATTGCGGCAGCCCTCAGTCTTGCCGGCAAGGACGTCATCGGCATCGCCCGCGGCAGGATGCTGGATGCCGTCAGGGCTGACGGGCTGTTGTTCTGCACGCCAGCGGGCAACGAACGCGTTCGGTTTCCTGTCGTTGCCGGGCCGGGGGACATTATGTTCCGGCCCGATGATGCGTTGCTGCTCACCATGAAATCACAGGATACCGCCGAAGCGATTGCAGCGCTTGTGGTTGCGGGAGTGAGTGAGCAGCCGGTCTTCTGCTTTCAGAACGGGCTCAACAACGAGCGGCTGGCTCTGCGCCATTTTGCGAATGTCTATGGGGTGACCGTGATGATCCCCGCCGACTACACGGTGCCTGGCGAGGTCGTCTGCTATGGCACGCCTCGACATGGCCTGTTCGACATCGGCCGCTACCCGTCGGGACTGGATGCGCGCGCGGAGGCGCTGATTGCGGCGCTCAATGGTGCGAACTTCGCCGCCTTTCCGATGGACGACGTACAGCGCTCGAAGCGCGGCAAGCTGATCGAGAATCTCGGCAATGTGGTCGATGCCGCGATGGGACCCGACAGCAATCGCGGCGGAGCGCTGATGGACGCCGTCCGCGACGAGGCGCGCGCCGTGTTCCGCGCGGCGGGCCTTGAGTGGAAAGAGATCGACCGCAATGAGCCGCGGCGCAAGGGGCTGGTCGAGATGGGAAAGGTCGACGGCCATCGGCGCGCGGGGAGCTCATCGACCCAGAGCCTGAAGCGCGGCGCCGGTAGCATCGAAACGGACTATCTCAACGGCGAAGTGGTGTTGCTGGGGCGTCTCAACGGGGTGCCGGTTCCGCTCAACGCCGCGCTGTGCCAGCTGGGGCTCGATCTGATCTCGGGCAAAGTCGCAGCCGGCGCGCTGACGGAACCGGAGCTGAAGCTGCGGCTGGGGCGATAGTCCGGCGCATAGCCTTTCCAGAATGCAAATCGTCACGGCCGATTTGCGCATGCTTGCATAGTCTCACGACAAGGCGCGCCTGCTAGCCTTTGCTCCGTATGGGAGCCAATGGCGTGAAGCAAAGCAGCACAAGCGTTGCGGGCGGTGTGGGGCTGGGTCTGGTATTCGCCGCCCTCGGCATATTGATCTACGCCATGGTGCGGCTGGACCCGGGCGCGGCGCAGGCACCGCTATTCGTCATCGACGCGGCCGCCGGCTGTTTCTTGTTTGCCGGTATCTCTGTGGTGGCGCGTGCGCTGGATGCGCCGCTCATCGGCAGGCTGTGCGCCCTGCCAGTGGTCTATCTGTTGGCCGTGCCGGGACTGTGGGTGCTGTTCGGCGATGCCGGCGAGTGCTCGGTAAGCGGCACAGTCTCCGGCCTGGGGGTGCGCGGCGCTGCCCCGAGCGGGGCCTGCCAGGTGGTCTTCGGTGGCGGCGCCATCATTGTGCTGGTCTTTGCCGTGGCAATGACGGTGATGACGTTCCGCGGCAAAGCACCGGCAAAATCGAACGCCCGGCCGGAACCGGCCGAGCGTCCCTTGTCCGATCAGAGATAGCTGCGCGGGCCCTCGGGCTTGTTGGCCGCAATCTCCTCGATCCTGGCCAGCACATCGGGTGTCATCTTGGACTTGTGCTTGAGCGCCTCGAGATTGTCCTTGAGCTGGCTGAGCTTGGACGCCCCGAGGATCACGGTCGAGACATTCGGATTGGCGAGGCACCAGAGCAGCGCCATGTGGTGGATCGGCAGACCAACTTCGCCCGCGAGCTTGGCCAGCTGCTTCACCTTTTCCAGCTCGGCCTTGCCCTTGTCGCTGTCGAGGCGCGCCTTCAGCCACTCATAGCCCGGCAGGTTCATGCGGCTATCGGCCGGAATGCCGTCATTGTACTTGCCGGTGAGGATGCCCGATGCGAGCGGCGACCAGATGGTGGTGCCCAGACCGAACAGCGAATAGAGCGGCAGGAACTCGGCTTCGACCTTCTCGCGACGGAACAGATTGTATTCCGGCTGCTCCATGGTCGGCGGGGTCAGGCCATACTGGCGCGCCACCGAATAGGCCTCGGTCAATTGCTGGGCGGTCCACTCGGACGTCCCCCAGTAGATGACCTTGCCCTGGACGATCAGGTTGTGCATGGCCCGCACGGTTTCCTCGATCGGCGTGTCGAGGTCGGGGCGGTGGCAGAAATAGAGGTCGAGATAGTCGACCTGCAGGCGCTTCAGCGCATCGTTGCAGGCATCGTTGACGTGCTTGGCGCTGAGGCCGCGCTGAATCGGTGCCTTGCCATTGCCGCCGAAGAACACCTTGGAGCTGACGGCATAGCTGTCGCGGCTCCACTTGAGCTGGCTCAGCGCCTCGCCCATGACGCGCTCGGCATTGCCCTGCTCATAGCCTTCGGCATTGTCGAAGAAGTTGATGCCGTTGTCGTAGGCGTGGGCCATGATCGAGGCGGCAGCGTCTTCGCCAACCTGCTTGGCGAAGGTCACCCAGGCTCCAAAGGAGAATTCACTGACCTTGAGGCCAGATTTGCCCAAGCGGCGGTATTCCATAGCGATGTTCCTGGGTTGTGTCGTCGGAAGGATTCATAGTTTATCGGCGATGGACGATAATCACAACGCCGCGGGGGGAGAAAAGCATGGACGCAAGGCGCTTCGAGACATCGGATGGACTGTCTTTGGCTTGGTACGAGGCTGGTCACGGCGACGGCCTGCCGCCGATCATCATGCAGCACGGTTTCTCCTCCTCGTTCTATTTCGAGTGGGTGGAGTGCGGTCTGGCCGAGGCGGTTGCGGGGTTGGGGCGCCGGGTGATCGGCATCGACGCGCGCGGACACGGCAATTCCGACAAGCCGCATGAAGGGCGCTACTATGGCGCCGAACGCATGCCGGCGGACATCTCGACCCTGGCGGACCATCTCGGATTGGTGGCCTATGATCTGGTCGGCTATTCGATGGGCGGCGGCATTGCCGCGGCGGTGGCAGCGCAGGACAGGCGGGTGCGGCGGGTGGTGATCAGCGGCATGGGTGAAGCGCTGGTCAAGCGAGGTGGCCTTGAGCGCCGGGTGCTGGACCCAGCCGCGCTGGCAGCCGGGCTGCGCGCTGAGAATTCGGAGGGGCTGAACGAGGTGGTGAAGGCGTTCCGAGAGGGTGCGATCAAGCGCAACAACGACCTGCTGGCTCTCGCGGCCCATACCGACATGATCGCCGACCGTCAGATCGATTTCGGCGCGATCACCGCGCGCACATTGGTGATGGCGGGCGATACCGATCCGCTTGCTCCCCATCCGGAAGTGATTGCCGAGGCCATTGCCGGTGCGGAGCTGGTGCTGGTGCCCGGCGACCACCACTTCTCGCGGCGCTCGCCGGAGTATCGGCAAGCGCTGCTCGCGTTTCTCGGCTGACGTCCATCGCGCGCGGGGTTTCACCTGGGATTACCACCTTGTCTGCGGCGGCGCGGCAGCTGAGGTCTGCGCCACCCAGGTCCTCAGGATTGCAGGGACAGACACCCGGTGCACAAATCGTGGTTTCTGCTCTTGCTGACGGGATGCTGAGTCGATCATGATCGCACAACTAGACCTTCTACTTTCATCCGCCCCAGCTGCCGACCGTGCTGCCGCCATGGAAACCTATGGGCAGTTTGTTGGGCTCTGGGACATATCGATCCGCTACCTCCCGCTGGGGCAGCCAGAACGGTCTGCGCAAGGGGAGTGGGAATTCAGCTATGCGCTGGAGGGACGAGCGGTCATTGATGTCTGGCAGGTTCCCCCGAGAGATCAGGTTCTCAGCGGTACGCCAACGGCGGAATGCGGCTTGTGCGTTCGCATTTACGATCCCGTTACGGACACCTGGCGATTCACCTTCCATGGACCGGTGAATAGGCGCCAGATCGACATGGTTGGCCGCAAGATAGGCAAAGAAATCGTCCAGGAGCACTTCGACGAAACTGGGGACCTGCGCTGGATCTTCTATGACATGGAAGAGAACACGTTCTCGTGGCGCGCCGAACGTCGCGCAGCCGGAGCAGATAGCTGGCGCATCGAGCAGTACATAATTGCCGAGAGAAAGCGTTAGCTGGCTGCCCGATCCAGCCGCTCATCCGCAATCAGGATCGCGCGATCCGGCATGGCGGCTTTCGGAATCGCTAGAGGGCGAGGGCCTCAACCAATGCCTCTCCCCTTGCCACCACGCCTGAACAGGCATATAAGCCCCCCCAACATCTCAGGGTTAACCGGAGAGTGGGTGCCGAATGGCCCCCGCTCTTTTTGTTTTCAGGGACGATCAACGCGCGGGGCCTATGGCTTTCGATCTCAACGAACCACGCTATATCAAGGAAACCGGACTCGAGGCGCAGATCGCGCGGATCGTGGAACCGGTGGCCAATGATCTCGGCTACAGCCTGGTCCGGGTGAAGATGACCCAGGAAAATGGCCTGACCCTGCAGATCATGGCCGAGGACGCCAACGGGCGCTTCACCATCACCGACTGCGAGCAGCTGAGCAAGGACGTCTCGCCCGTGCTCGATGTCGAGGATCCGATCGACCGGGAGTATCACCTCGAAGTGAGCTCGCCCGGCATCGACCGCCCGCTGGTAAGGGTCCGCGACTTTCGTACCTATATCGGGCACGAGGCCAAGATCGAGCTCAACGAGCTGGTCAATGGCCGCAAGCGTTTTCGCGGCATCATCGTGGCAGTGGATGACGAAAGCGTCACCATCAAGCTGCCCGATGCCCCCAAGGATACCGACCCCAACCACCGGCTGCCGCTCACTGCGCTGGCCGAGGCCAAGCTGGTGATGACCGACGCGCTGATGAATATGGCGCGCATCGACCAGGAAGAATTCCCCATCGACGAGGACGAAGAGATCGAGACCGTCGAGGTGACCGACGATGCCGACTCTGAAGAGGAGACCCACTGAAAATGGCCGTTAGCGCGAACCGCCTGGAACTGCTCCAGATCGCCGATGCCGTGGCGAGGGAAAAGTCGATCGACCGGATGATCGTCATCGAGTCGATGCAGGACGCCATCGAGAAGGCGGCCAAGACCCGCTATGGCGCTGAAACCAATGTGCGCGCCGAAATCAACCCGCGCACCGGCGAATTGCGGCTGTGGCGGCTACTCGAAGTGGTCGAGAACGTCGAAGAGCCGGCCCGCCAGGTGCTGCTCAAATATGCCAAAGCCAAGAACGAGAACGCCAAGCTCGGCGATTTCCTGACCGAGCCGCTGCCGCCGATCGAGTTCGGCCGCATCGCGGCGCAGTCGGCCAAGCAGGTGATCGTGCAGAAGGTGCGCGATGCCGAGCGCGACCGGATGTATGAAGAATATATCGGGCGCCTGGGCGAGATCGTGAACGGCACCGTCAAGCGCGTCGAATACGGCAATGTCATTGTCGATCTCGGCCGCGGCGAAGCCATCATCCGCCGCGACGAACTGATCCCGCGCGAGCTCTATCGTTATGGCGACCGCGTTCGCGCCTATATCTACGACGTGCGCCGCGAACAGCGCGGCCCGCAGATTTTCCTTTCCCGCACCCATCCGCAGTTCATGGCCAAGCTGTTCATGCAGGAAGTGCCGGAAATCTACGATGGCATCATCACCATCCGCTCGATCGCCCGCGATCCGGGCAGCCGCGCCAAGATTGCCGTGACCTCGAACGATTCTTCGATCGACCCGGTCGGCGCTTGCGTCGGTATGCGCGGCAGCCGCGTGCAGGCGGTGGTCGCCGAATTGCAGGGCGAAAAGATCGACATCATTCCGTGGACAGAGAGCATTGCCGACCTCGTGGTCTCGGCGCTGCAGCCGGCGGATGTGGCCAAGGTCGTGCTCGACGAGCAGGCCGAGCGCATCGAAGTGGTGGTGCCCGACGAGCAGCTGAGCCTCGCCATCGGCCGCCGCGGCCAGAACGTGCGCCTCGCCAGCCAGCTGATCGGCTGGGATATCGACATCCTGACCGAGCAGGAAGAGTCGGAGCGTCGCCAGAAGGAATTCGCCGAACGCTCCACGCTGTTCATGAACGCCCTTGATGTTGACGAGATGGTTGCCCAACTACTGGCTTCCGAAGGCTTCTCGTCGGTCGAGGAACTGGCCTATATCGATGCGGGTGAAATCGCTTCGATCCAGGGCTTCGACGAAGAGACCGCTTCGGAGATCCAGAACCGCGCCAGCGAGTATCTGGCTGCCATCGAGCGCGCCAATGACGAAGAGCGCGTCAAGCTGGGCGTCGACGACGACCTTTACGATATCCCCGGGCTGAATGCCGCCATGCTGGTGGCGCTGGGCAAGGAAGACATCAAGACGGTCGAGGACTTTGCCGGCTGCGCGGCTGACGATCTGGTGGGCTGGACGGAACGCAAGGACGGCGAGACCAAACGCTATGACGGCACGTTCAAGGACTTCCCGGTGAGCCGGGAAGAGGCCGAGGACATGATCCTGCAGGCGCGACTCAAGGCCGGATGGATCACCGAAGCCGACCTCGCCACGGAAGAGGCGATGCCGGAAGAAGAGGGTGCGGCAGTCTGAGCGGTTTCTCGGAGTCTGCGGCGATGTCGCGGGGCGACGAACCAGAGCGCATGTGCGCGCTGACCCGCGAGAACAAGCCGGTGGCGGATCTGATCCGCTTCGTGGTCTCGCCCGATGGCGAGATCGTGCCCGATACGGACGCCCGGGCCGAAGGCCGGGGTGTCTGGGTCAGCCTGGGCCTCACCAAGGTGGCGGAAGCCCAGAAGAAGAAGGTCTTCGCGCGGAGCCTCAAGTCCGAGGTGAAGGTGCCCGAGGACTTGGCTGGTCTCACGCGCCGGCGACTCGAGGAACGGTTCCTCTCCTCGCTGAGCCTGGCGCGCAAGGCGGGCCAGTTGCTCACCGGAGCGACGAAGGTCCGCGTAGCGATCGACAGCGGCGAGGTTACGGCGCTGCTCACCGCGACCGATGCTGCTGCAGACGGCCGCGGCAAATTGTTGGGGGCGCTCAGGGGCTGGGAACGTGGTGCCGCGGAAGCGGGACTGCAGACCGCCGTGGCGCCGCACTTTGAATTACTCGATTCCACCCAATTGGGTTTGGCACTCGGGATCGAAAATGTGATACATGCTGCGCTCATCGACGGGGGCGCGGCCCAGGCGGCGATAAAACGTGCTGAAAGACTGGCACGTTACATCGCCAACTAGATGGGCTACATAGCGGCGCACAAACGTGCACGCCGCCCCGGTAGCCCGGATACCGGACCGCAAGATTCGAGCGCACAGGCGCCGGATGAGCGGGTTTCGTGAAGGAAGACGCGAGTTACATGGCTGATAACGACGACAAGCGCGACGACTCTGGTGCTGGCGGCAAGAAGACGCTGACACTGAAGGGTGCCCCCGGGATGGGGGGCCGCCCGAACATGACTCGGCCCTCGCGGTCGACGGTCGTGGTCGAAAAGCGCACGCGCTTCGTGCCGCCGGGGACCCCGGCACCGCACCGTCCCGCTGGCGCACCCCAGACGCCGGGCGGCACACAGTCGCGTCCGGGCAATGCCGGCGGTCGTCCGCCGATGCGGTCGGGTGGGCAATCGTCGCGTCCAGTTGGCCTCAGCGCTACGGAAGCCGATGCGCGGGCAAGAGCCCTGCGCGAGGCTGCCAGCCGTGCTGCCGAAGATCAGGCTCGCGCCGCCGCCGAAGAGGCACGCCGCGCCGAGGAAGATGCACGTCGCCGCGCATTGCGCGAAGAAGCTCAGAAGGCTGAAGAGGCCAAGCGCAAAGCTGCCGAGGCTGAGCAGGCACTCGAAGAAGTGGCCGAGATTCCGTCGGTGTCACGCGAGCCGCGGGTCTCGCCGGCGCGTCGCGCCGCTCAGGCCGCGCCGGCACGTCCCGGCGCCGCACCGGCACGCGACCTGCCGCCCGCGCCGCCGTCCGAAGCGGATGGCCGCAAGACGCGCAGCGCACCGGCAGCGCGGCCGCTGGTCAGCGCGAACGAGCTCGAGAATGCCCGTCGTGGCGGTGCCGCCCGTGCACCGGCAGCACCCGAGCGTCCGACCCGGCGCGCGGGCGAAGAAGCCTTTGCGCGCGGCCGCCTGACGGTTTCGAGCGCCACGACCGAATCCGACCGCGATCGCGGTCCCTCGCTTGCCGCCATGCGGCGCCGCCAGAACAAGAAGCTCGGCCGCAACCAGCAGGCTGCGCCCAAGCTCAGCCGCGAAGTGACGATCCCCGAGGCCATTACCGTTCAGGAACTGGCCAACCGCATGGCCGAGCGCGCCGTGGACGTGATCAAGATCCTGATGACGCAAGGTCAAATGGTGAAGATCAACGACATCCTCGACGCCGATACCGCCGAGCTGATCGCGACGGAACTCGGCCACACGGTCAAGCGCGTCTCTGACGCCGACGTGGAAGAGGGCCTCTACGACATCCCGGCCGACGACAAGGCCGAGGACCTCACCGATCGCGCCCCGGTTGTGACGATCATGGGTCACGTCGACCACGGCAAGACCTCGCTGCTCGACGCGATCCGCGAGACCAACGTGGTGTCGGGCGAAGCCGGTGGCATCACCCAGCATATCGGTGCCTATCAGGTCGAAAAGAACGGCCAGAAGATCACCTTCCTCGACACCCCGGGCCACGAGGCGTTCACCGCCATGCGCGCCCGTGGCGCTCAGGCGACCGATATCGCGGTGCTGGTGGTGGCAGCCGATGACGGCGTGATGCCGCAGACGATCGAATCCATCAAGCACGCCAAGGCGGCCGGGGTTCCGATCATCGTGGCGATCAACAAGATGGACAAGCCGTCGGCGAACCCGACCCGGGTCCGCACCGAGCTGCTGCAGCACGAAGTGTTCGTCGAATCGATGGGCGGTGAAGTGCTGGACGTCGAAGTCTCGGCCGTCACCAAGGCCGGGCTCGACAAGCTGCTCGAAACCATCCTGCTGCAGTCCGAAGTGCTGGAACTCAAGGTGGCCCGCGATGGGCGCGCCGAGGGTCTGGTCATCGAAGCCAAGCTCGATCGCGGCCGCGGTGCGGTGGCGACGGTGCTGGTGCAGCGCGGCACGCTCCGCATCGGCGACATCCTCGTTGCCGGCACCGAGTTCGCCCGCGTTCGCGCCCTGATCAACGACAAGGGCGAGCAGGTGAAGGAAGCCGGCCCGTCCGTACCGGTCGAGGTCCTGGGCTTCACCGGCGTGCCGAGTGCAGGCGACCGCTTCTCGGTGGTCGAGACCGAAGCGCGCGCCCGCGAAGTCACCGAGTATCGCCAGCGCGCGATCCGCGAGAAGACGGTCGGCGGCGGCGCAACCAGCCTCGAGCAGATGATGAATCAGCTCAAGGCCTCGGGTGTCAGCAAGTTCCCGCTGATCATCAAGGGCGACGTGCAGGGCTCGGTCGAAGCGATCAATGCCTCGCTCAACAAGCTCTCGACCGATGAAGTGTCGGCGCAGATCCTGATGAGCGGCGTGGGTGCGATCACCGAATCCGACGTGACGCTGGCCTCGGCATCGAATGCCATCATCATCGGCTTCAACGTTCGCGCCAACAAGCAGGCCACCGAGCTTGCCCAGCGCGACGGCATCGAAATCCGCTACTACAACATCATCTACGACCTCGTGGATGACGTGAAGAACGCGATGTCGGGCCTGCTGAAGCCGGAACGCCGCGAGACCTTCATCGGCTACGCGTCGATCAAGGAAGTGTTCCAGATCACCAAGGTCGGCAAGGTCGCAGGCTGCCAGGTCACCGAAGGCATCGTGGAACGCGGCGCCGGTGTGCGCCTCCTCCGCGACAACGTGGTGATCCACGAAGGCAAGCTGAAGACGCTCAAGCGCTTCAAGGACGAGGTCAAGGAAGTGCCCATGGGCCAGGAATGCGGCATGGCTTTCGAGAACTACGAAGACATCCGCGCCGGCGACGTCATCGAGTGCTTCCGCGTCGAGCAGATCACTCGGACGCTGTAAGGGCGGTTCATCGCAGCTTCATCTGTCGGGCACCAAGTTCGCTTGGTGCCCGATTTGCTTGAGGCGATGACATGGACAGCGTGACACTGAAATACCAGCCGTCGACCCTTGGCCTGCTCAAGGCACGGCGCGCCATGCAGCGCGCCCTGAAGACCGGGGACCCCCTGGTTCTCGCGGCTTATTTCCTGACCGGCTTCTTGGTCTTCTTTGTATTTGCGTCGGTTGGCCCGTTGATCGGGGCCCGTTCTGGCGGACCTATGCCCATGATCCTGACCTTTGCCGGTATTGCAGCCTACGGCCTCGTCGCTGCCCTGATCATCACGCCATGGGCCAGGGGGCGCCTGGTGCAGCGGATGGATGCCCTGCTTCCGCCGCTGCCGGTCGAGCTCGAGGCGGATGCCACTGGTCTGAGGATCAGTGACGCGCATTCCGATGGGCGGTGGGACTGGCAGCACGTGCGCGGCGCACTGGCGACACCGGATGGCGTGGCCCTGCTGCTGGGCTATGGCGGCGTGTTCATTCCCGCATCGGCTTTCGAAACGGCTGCCGCGCAGGTGGATTTCATTGCGCTCGTCAACGCGCGGGCCGACCGGCGCGGATTGTCGTCTGGCTAAGGCAGCGGCCCAGTCCGGTAGAGCATCACCCTTAGCCCGCCATGCAGCACCGGCTGGCCGGACGGCTCGAAGGTCAGGCCGGTGGCGTGGGCGAGGTTCTTGTCGGAAGTGACGATGCCGACCCGCCAGCCGGAAAAGCGCTCGCGCAGCGTGCGGCCGAGACGGGCATAGACGGCACCCAGCGCGCGCTTGTCGTCGAGACGAATGCCATAGGGCGGGTTGCAGATGACAAGGCCGGGCGGGCCGTCCGGGCGCTTGAGGTCGCCGACATCTGCCACCGAAAAGCTGGTCATGGCGGAGAGACCGGCGCGGGCGGCATTGTCGCGGCTCATCTCCACGGCGCCCCTGTCCGCGTCGCTGCCGAAATATCCGTAATCCGGGGGTCTGGCCGGTGGCCCCTGGCGCATGGCCTGCCAAGCGCCTGCGTCGAAGCCGGCCAGTTGCTCGAACGCAAAGTGACGATCGCGCCCAGGTAGCAGGCCCGCAGCGATCTCGGCGGCTTCAATGACGAAAGTGCCGGAGCCGCACATCGGATCGAGCACCGCCTCGGTACCGCGATAGCCGCATTGGCGGAGGAACATGGCCGCTAGGGTCTCGCGCATCGGGGCGCTGTTCACCGCCTCCTTGTGGCCGCGGCGATAAAGCGCCTCGCCCGAGGTATCGAGGCTGAGGGTCGCAAGGTCGTCCTCGATACGGAGCATCACCGTGACGTCGGCCTTATCGACGACCGTTGCGCCAAGCTCCTCGCGCAAGGCGGTCGCAACGCGCTGGGCAGCGGCACCCGCATGGTAGATTTTCGACTTGCGGCAGGTGGCTTCGACGGCGACCGGCAGATCGGAGCGAAGGAAGCTGCCCCAGGGCAGCTTTCGCGCGCGCTTGTCGAGCTGCGCGAGGTGCATCGCCCTAAAGCTGGCGATGCGGGCCAGCACCCTCGTTGCGCCACGCAGCACAAGGTTGGCACGCCACACATCGGGCCAGGTGCCCTCGAAGGCAACGCCGCCAGGAACGAGCCGTGCACCAGCAAAGCCGACCCCGAGCGCCTCCTCGCACAGCGTCGCCTCGAGGCCGGGCGTGGCGACAAGAAAGATCTCGAAGGTGTTCTCGGGCTGGTCCATGCCGTCTCCTTACCCGGCACCTGGCGCGGCGGCATCACAATTCTCCCTCACCCCTCGACATGCGGGCAGCTGTGACTGGCATTGGCTGCTGACACATAATAGCTGTGCGACAGAGTCGACTGCGCCGATGCGCGAATTGTGGAGTTCCTGGCATGGCGCGTGGACCGATCGGGGGAGGCGGCGGCGGACGCTTTGGAGGGCGTGGCCTCAATGTACCCGACATGCCGGAGGCCCTGCCCTTCGACAAGGGTGAGCGGCTGAAGACCCTCAGACATCTGGGCCGGCTGTTCGCGCAGATGTGGCGGACCAGCCCGTTGCTGATCAGTCTCTCGATCGGCCTACGGCTCGTCGTGGCCGTGCAACCGGCGCTGGTGCTGTTGTTCACCAAGCTCATCATCGACGAGGTCGTGAGGCAAACCGAACTGGGGACGCCCGGACCCGAGCTGGCAGACTGGCTGGCGAGCGGCCGGCTGACCACCCTGTTCTGGTTGCTGGCAGCGGAACTGGTGCTGGTGCTGGCCCGCGACGGCTTCAACCGCGCGATCAATGTGGTCGACAACATCCTCGGGGAAAGCCATTCCAACGCCGTCAGCCTCGAGCTGATGGAACATGCGGCCAAGCTGGACCTGAAGCACTTCGAACAGTCCGAATATCAGGACCGTCTGGAGCGGGCGCGCCGACAGGCCTCAAGCCGATCGACGGTGATCTCGCAGGTCTTCGGCCAAGCCCAGGCGATGATTACGGCCATCGCGCTTGCCGCCGGTCTGGTGTTTTACGCCCCGCTACTGATCGGCCTTTTGGCTCTGGCGCTGGTTCCGGCCGTGTGGGGCGAGTTCCGCTTCAACCGCCTCGCCTATTGGATTTCGCACAACCGCTCGCCCGAGCGCCGGCAGCTCGAATATCTGCGCCAGATCGGGGCCAGCGCCGACAGCGCCAAGGAGATCAAGCTGTTCGGACTGGGCGCGTTCCTGTCGGAGCGGTTCAAGACGCTCAGCCAGCAGATTCTGGTCGAGAACCGGGATCTTTCGATCCGGCGCGCCTGGCAAACCGGCGCGCTGGCCGCCATTTCGACTTTCACCTATTACGCCGCCTATGCCTACATCGTGTGGCGAACCCTGCATGGCGAGTTTTCCATCGGCACGCTGGTGTTTCTCGCCGGCAGCTTCAGTGGTCTCAACGGCTACCTGCAGCAGATCCTGATCGGCTTCACCCAGATCGCCGGTCAATCGCTCTATCTCGACGACCTGTTCAGCTTCTTCGAGATCGCGCCGACCATTCTGGAGCCGGTATCGCCCAAACCCTTCCCGCAACCGCTGAAGCACGGAATCGTGTTCGACAATGTCGGCTTCCGCTACCCGGGCAGCGAGCGCTGGGCCGTCCGCAACCTAAGCTTCACGGTTCCGGCCGGCGAGACACTGGCGCTGGTCGGCGAGAACGGCGCGGGCAAGACGACCATCGTCAAGCTGATGACCCGGCTCTACGACCCGGATGAGGGTCGGGTGACCATCGACGGCATCGATCTCAAAGAGCTTTCGACCAGCGAGTTGCGAACCCATATCGGCGTGATCTTCCAGGACTTCCTGCGCTATAGCTTCTCGGCTGCCGACAATATCGGGGTCGGGCGGATCGAGGTGGCTGGCGATCGCGAACGGATCGTGCGCGCAGCCGAGCAAAGCCTTGCCGACAAGGCGATCGGCCGGTTGCCTGAGGGCTACGACCAGATGCTGGGCCGGGTCTTCGCCAGGGGCCAGGATCTCTCGGGCGGCGAGTGGCAGAAACTCGCCATCGCGCGGGCCTATATGCGCGAGGCCGAGATCATCGTGCTCGACGAGCCGACGGCCGCACTCGATGCGCGGGCGGAAGCCGAAGTGTTCGAACGATTCAAGACGCTCGCAGCCGGTACCACCGCCGTACTGATCTCACACCGATTCTCCACCGTGCGCATGGCCGACCGCATCGTGGTGCTGGCAGATGGCAGGGTGGCCGAAAGCGGGACCCATAGCGAGCTACTGGCGGCAAAGGGCCGCTATGCCGAGCTGTTCGAGCTGCAGGCGGCCGGCTACCGTTAGGCACACAGGCCGTTGACGACGGCGTTGTGACCGCCTAACTCGGGCAAATGAAGAGAGATAACCACAAGCCCAGCGGTCCGACCCAGCGCATGCTGCGCGTCGGCGAGTTGGTGCGCCATGCGCTGGCCGAAGTCTTTGCGCGCGGCGAGATCGTCGATCCGCTGCTTGAAGGCAAGGTCATCACCGTGCCGGAAGTGCGCATGGCACACGACCTTAAGCTCGCCAGCGCCTACATCATGCCGCTTGGTGGTGAAGGCGCAGCCGAGATCGTCGCGGCGCTCAACCGCCATCACAAGTTCATCCGTGGCCGGATCGCACCGACCCTCGGGCTCAAGTTCGCTCCGGACCTGCGCTTCTTTGTCGACGAGACGTTCGACGAGTATGGCCGTATCGATGCGTTGCTGCGCTCCGATCGGGTGCAACGCGACCTCGCGCAGGACGCGGACGACGACGAGCAATAGGCCCTGCCTGGTCCCTCCAGCCAATGGCTGCTGACCGGTGGTGGCCATTTCCGCCATTGCTCACCGAACCACAGACCTTTCGCGACGCGGAAGCCAGACGCAGGAACGCAGACACTTGACGCAGGACCGGCCCAAGAAACGCAATATCAGCGGTTGGCTGATCCTCGACAAACCCTTCGACATGACATCCACCCAAGCGGTGGCCAAGGTGCGCTGGCTGTTCAGCGCCATGAAGGCCGGTCATGCCGGCACACTCGACCCACTGGCGACGGGCATCCTGCCGATTGCACTTGGCGAGGCCACCAAGGCGGTTGCCGCGGTGCAGGACGGGACCAAGCGCTACAGCTTCACCATCCGTTGGGGTGTCGAGACGACCACTGACGATGCTGAAGGCGAGATCGCTTCGGCCTCCGACCATCGCCCTTCGGAATCGGAAGTGCGGGCGGAACTGCCCCGATTTGTCGGCGAGATCATGCAGACGCCGCCGATTTTCTCGGCCATCAAGGTGGATGGTGAGCGCGCCTATGATCTCGCCCGGGCAGGTGAGCTGGTGCAGCTGGACGCACGGCCTGTGGTGATCGATGAGCTGCTGCTGGTGGCCCACGGACCGCAGGAGAGCCGGTTCGAAATGCAATGCGAAAAAGGCACCTATGTGCGGGCCCTGGCACGCGATCTGGCACGAGCCCTCGGAACCCGCGGCCATGTCAGCGCGCTGCGGCGTACTCAGGTTGGCCCGTTCAGCGAGCGTGATGCGGTCGACCTCTCCGCGCTCGAAGCCGCGCAGCCGCGCGAAGATTTTCTGCTGCCGATTTCGTCGGGCCTCGCCGAATGGCCGGAATTGCGCGTCGATGCCAACCAGGCCAAGGCCATCCGCAATGGCAATGCGGTGCTTCTGACTGGAGCCCGTGCGCCGATCATGCTGGAGATCGCATGGGCAAGTTCAGGCGGCGTGCCGATCGCCATCGGCCGGGTCGAGGCAGGGCGTTTTCAGCCCCAGCGGGTCTTCATGTAATTTTTCTGGGGTTTGGACGGAACCCGCCCTGGGGATTGTGCGTTAGCGCGTGTTGATTTTGGTCACGGGCAAGGCCCGATTGAGTTCGGAGTAATTGCATGGCTGATGGAACCGGCGCGCCCGGATCCAGGGTGGGGCGTCGTTCGCGCCGCTCTGCCATGCCCATTTCCGCCTACCTGTTCATTTTAGCTCTCATCGCCCTGTTACCGGCCTTCGTGTTTTCGGCCGTGCTGCTGGAGCGCAACAACGAGGCGCAGGAGCGTAACGTCGAAACGCTGATCACCGGGAACGCCCGGGCGATCATGCAGGCCGTCGATCGCGAGATCCTTGCTAACACCACCACGCTGCGGCTTCTCGCGACGGCGCCGGAGTTGGTCACCAGGGACTGGGCAGCATTTCACGAGCGCGTGCAGAAAGCGCTCGAGGGGAGTGGCGCCCATATCTTTGTTGCCGACGACAGCCTCACGACTCTGGTATCGACCCGTGTGCCGGTGGATCAGCAGGTGTTCGGACCGATTTCCGACCAGGCGACAGCCCGGACCGCACTTGAAACGGGCGAGGTGGCGATATCCGACGCCGTGTTGGGCAGCGTTTCGAAGCTGTGGGTCATCAACATCATCCTGCCTATCCTCGACAACCCGAACGGCCCGCTGCTGCTGGGCTTCAACCGTGAGGCCGGCCGGCTTTCGGTCACGCTGCTCAGCAACAAGATGCCAGAGGGCTGGCGCGTCTCCCTGCTCGACAGCAAGGGCGTGGTGATCGCCGATTCCGACGATCCCGCGATCGTCGGAAGCGCGCTGGACATCGGCAACCTGCCTGATCTGTCCACATCGAGCTGGCAGAGGATGGAGGACGGGGAAAACAAGTATGTTCTGGTTTCGCAACGTTCGCTGCTGACCGGGTGGACCGTGGTCGCCTATGCCGACGAAAGCGTCGTCACCCAGCCCCTGGCGAACGCATTCTGGTCATTGTTCGCCGGTGGAGTGCTGCTGGCCGCCGGGGTGGTGCTGGCGGTGTTCTGGGTCAGCGCGCGGATCAGCCGTTCGGTGCGCGGGCTTGCTGCGGATGCGCGTCGTCTGGGATCGGGTCAGCCCGTCGAGGCACGGCCGTTTCCGATCACTGAAGTGGAGATCGTGTCAGCGGCACTGGGTGACGCGTCGCGACAGCGACAGGCCGCCGAAACCGAGGTGCGCTTCCTGATGCGCGAGTTGGCGCATCGGTCCAAGAACCAGATGACGGTCATCGCCGCGATGGCCAAGCAGACCGCACGTGGCGCAGATTCCGTGCCCGATTTTGTGTCGGCGTTCGAGAGGCGAATCTTCGGGCTGGCGCGCTCCACCGACCTGCTGCTGACCCACGGCGTCGCCGGGGTCGACCTCAGGGAACTGCTCACTGGACAGATCGAGCCTTTCGCCGCGATCGATGGCACGCGGGTCTCCCTTGAGGGACCGGCCATTCGCCTGAATGCCCAGGCGGGGCAGATCGTCGGCATGGCGGCACACGAGCTGGCGACCAATGCGGTAAAGTATGGCGCCCTGGCCGCTCCCTCCGGCAGGCTGAAAGTCACCTGGTCGCGCGATAGCACCAACGTCGTTCTCGTCTGGCGAGAGAGCGGCTTTGCACCGCAACTGGAGACCGCACGACGCGGGTTCGGCACCACGGTGCTCGAAAGCATGGTCGGGCGGTCGCTGGGCGCCGACGTGGTGCGTACTGGCTTCGAGGATGGCCTGGAATGGCGACTTGCCATGCCGCTCGCGACGCTCGATCCGACGGAGAGCCTCAACGCGCGGGTGCCGGAGCAGGAAGCGGCGGCCGCCGACGCTGCCGAGAAATAGCTGGCAATAACGGCCCCGATCCCCTATAGAGCCCGCGAGCGAAAAGGCGGTTTGCCGCCTTGTCTCATAACGGCTCTGCCTGGACGACATCCCGGGCGGCAGCGTCTCCCGATCCTCTTCTTGAAAGGACAATTGCGATGTCGATCACGGCCGAGCGCAAGACTGCGCTCATCAAAGACTTTGCTACCAAGAAGGACGACACCGGCTCGCCGGAAGTCCAGGTTGCGATCCTCTCCGAGCGCATCGCCAACCTCACCGAGCATTTCAAGCTCCACGGCAAGGATAACCACTCCCGCCGCGGCCTGCTGAAGATGGTGTCCACGCGGCGCCGTCTGCTCGACTATGTCAAGAAGGTCGACGAAGCCCGCTACAAGGCGCTGATCGACCGGCTGGGCCTGCGCCGCTAAGGCGAAGGCTGCGACGAAATCCGGGCTGCGGGATGTCCCGCGGTCCGGTGCCTTCCAACGAAGGCAATGCGTAGGCTGACGACCATGCGGGGCATGGCGAGATCATCGGCCGCTCACGGCGCAGGGCGCCACCGGAGGTTGCTCGGCAAAAGTCGCAGACTTTTGCGGTTTGGGCGACCGGCCAGCCGGGAAGCAATGAGCGGCTCATCGTCTTGTCCATGTTCCGTACTCCGGAGCGGGTTGTCCGGGGTTTCAGCGCGGAAACAGTGCCGATTTCGGGCCGGGCGGACACATGGGGTGTCCCTTCGGCTGGCACAACGGTTGCGTTCGCGGGGTGGCTACGCCCCCGCGTTCCCGCGCAGCCGGCAAAATGGAAAGACAATCGCATGACGATCAAATTCGACCACCACAAGGTTGAACTGAACTGGGGCGGCCAGCCCCTCACCCTCGAAACCGGCAAGATTGCGCGGCAGGCCGATGGCGCCGTGCTGGCCACGCTGGGCGAGACCGTGCTGCTGGCCACCGTGGTGAGCGCCAAGTCCGCAAAGCCGGGCCAGGACTTCTTCCCCCTGACCGTCAACTACCAGGAAAAATACTTCGCCGCCGGCAAGATCCCGGGCGGCTACTTCAAGCGCGAAGGCCGTCCGACCGAGAACGAGACGCTGATTTCGCGCCTGATCGACCGTCCGATCCGTCCGCTGTTCCCCGATGGCTACAAGAACGAGACCCAGGTTGTGGTCACCGTGCTGCAGCACGACATGGAGAACAACCCGGACGTGCTCGCCATGGTTGCCGCCTCTGCGGCGCTGACCATCTCCGGCGTGCCGTTCATGGGCCCAATCGGTGCGGCCCGCGTCGGCTACGTCGACGGCCAGTACGTGCTCAATCTCCCCGTCGACCGTCGCAACGAGTCCAAGCTCGATCTGGTCATGGCCGGCACCTATGACGCCGTGCTGATGGTGGAATCGGAAGCGCAGGAGCTCTCGGAAGAGGTGATGCTCGGCGCCGTGATGTTCGGCCACGAAGCCTCCAAGAAGGTCATCGACGCGATCATCAAGCTCGCCGAAATGGCTGCCAAGGAGCCGCGCGACTTCACCGCTCCGGACTATTCGGCGCTTGAGAAGGACGTTCTGGCCGTTGCCGAGGCCGACCTTCGCGCCGCCTACAAGATCACCAAGAAGGAAGAGCGCTACGCCGCCGTCGACGCTGCAAAGCAGAAGGTCAAGGAGCACTTTGCTGCCAAGATCGAAGACGGCAGCGTCTCGGGCGAGGCGCTGGGCGAAGTCATCCACAACCTCCAGGCCAAGATCGTGCGCTGGAACGTGCTGGATACGGGCCTGCGCATCGACGGTCGCGACCTGAAGACCGTGCGCCCGATCGTCGCCGAAGTCGGTGTGCTGCCGCGCACCCACGGTTCGGCCATCTTCACCCGTGGTGAGACGCAGGCTCTCGTGGTTGCAACGCTCGGCACCGGCGATGACGAGCAGTACGTGGACAGCCTCGAAGGCACCGCCAAGGTGAACTTCATGCTGCACTACAACTTCCCGCCCTATTCGGTCGGTGAAGCCGGTCGCATGGGCTCGCCCGGCCGTCGCGAAATCGGCCATGGCAAGCTGGCCTGGCGCGCGATCAACCCGATGCGTCCGACTGCCGAGGAGTTCCCCTACACCATCCGCGTCGTCTCCGAGATCACCGAGTCGAACGGCTCGAGCTCGATGGCAACGGTGTGCGGCACTTCGCTGGCACTGATGGATGCGGGCGTGCCGCTGAAGAAGCCAGTGGCGGGTATCGCGATGGGCCTCATCCTCGAAGGCGAGCGCTTTGCGGTGCTGTCCGACATCCTGGGTGACGAAGATCACCTGGGCGACATGGACTTCAAGGTAGCGGGCACCGCCGATGGCGTCACCTCGCTGCAGATGGACATCAAGATCGCCGGCATCACCGAGGAGATCATGAAGGTCGCGCTTGAGCAGGCCAAGGGCGGGCGCGAGCACATCCTGGGCGAGATGGCCAAGGCGCTCGATACTTCGCGTTCGAGCGTGGGCGAGTTCGCGCCGCGCATCGAGACCATGAAGATCCCGACCGACAAGATCCGTGAAGTGATCGGTACCGGCGGCAAGGTGATCCGCGAGATCGTCGAAAAGACCGGCGCCAAGATCAACATCGAGGATGACGGCACGATCAAGATCGCCTCTTCGGACGGCGCGCAGATCGAAGCCGCGATCAAGTGGATCCGCTCGATCACCGACGAAGCCGAAGTCGGTGCCATCTACCAGGGTACCGTGGTCAAGACCGCCGATTTCGGCGCGTTCGTGAACTTCTTCGGTGCCAAGGACGGTCTCGTCCACATCAGCCAGCTCGCCGAGCAGCGCGTCGCCAAGACCACGGACGTGGTCAAGGAAGGCGACAAGGTGTGGGTGAAGCTCTTGGGCTTTGACGAGCGCGGCAAGGTCCGCCTGTCGATGAAGGTCGTCGACCAGGCGACCGGCAAGGAAATCGTCCAGGGCGAAGCCGCAGAGTAATCGGCCGCCTCCGACCCAAATGTGAAGGCCCGGACATCAGTCCGGGTCTTTTTTCGTTGCAGGCTGTGTCTAGGCGAGGAAGGCGGCGATCCGGCGCGCCGTTGTGGCCAGATTGTCGGCCAGCGTCAGTCCGGAGACGGCCTTGCGCGGCTTGAGATCGTGATCGCCGTCCGGCAGCCAGGCGATGTTGATGACCCCTGACAGCGGATAGGTCTCGACTTCGGCGCGGGTACCGAAGGTGTCGCGTTCGCCCTGGCAGATCAGTGCCGGTGTGCGCATGTCGAGCAAATGCGCGGTCCGCAGCTTCTCGGGCGATCCCGGTGGGTGGAACGGATAGCCGAGGCAGACAAGGCGGTCGATACGGCCGGCAGCGAACTGCTCGTCGGCGACGAGGCTGGCCACGCGCCCGCCCATCGACTTGCCGCCGATGGCGATGGGGCCGCGGCCGTCGAGCGCCGCGATGGCAGCCCGATACTCATCCATCAGCTTTTCGGCCTTGGGTGGCGGCTTGCGCTGACCGGACCGACGAGCCGCCATATAGGCGAACTCGAAGCGAGCCGTGCCCACCCCCAGATCGGCGAGACGGCCGGAAATATCGTTCATCCAGTCGCTGTCCATGGGCGCCCCTGCCCCGTGGGCCAGGAGCAGGACACGACCTTGGCGCGGACCGGAATAGAGCAGCTCAACCATGGCAGCGAGGCTAACCCGCGACGCGGCAACAGGGCCAGAGGCCGGCGGACTTATTCCGCTGCGGCGCGCAGGAAGTCGCTGTCCTCGTCGGCGAACTCATCGTTGGTGCGTTCGGGGCGATAAGGACGAACCGGCGCGCCGGCGACCTGGTTGCGGCCGGCCTGCTTGGCCTTGTAGAGCGCAGCGTCGGCAGAAGTCAGCAGGTCGGGAACACTCGCCGCCGTATGGGGCAGCGAAGACACCCCGAACGAGGCGGAGATCTCGGCATTGTGGGTCTTGCCCAGCTCCTCGATCTTCAGCCGCAGCGTCTCGGCCTTGTCGACGGCCCGCTCGAACGGACAATCGGGCAGGATCACCACCAGTTCCTCGCCACCGTAGCGGCAGACGATATCGGTTTCCCGCAGCGAGCTGAGCAGCGCCAGCGCGCTGTCGCGCAGGACCTGGTCGCCGAAGGCATGGCCATGCTCGTCATTGAGCCGCTTGAAGTGATCGAGGTCGATCATCAGCAGCGAAATCTCGCGGTTCTCGCGCTCGGCGAGGCGGACGAAGCGCTGCAGGCTGTCTTCCATATAACGGCGGTTGTAGAGCCCGGTCAGCGGATCGCGCAGCGCCTGGTTCCTCAACTTTTCGCGCAACGCCATATTGGCCAGCGCCAGACTCATGCCATCGGTCAAAGCGGTGCAAAGGTGCATGATGCCTTCGAGCTGCTCGACGGCATCGGCACCAGAGGCAAAGATCTGCAGCAGCCCGACCACCTCGCCGCGTGCGATCATCGGCATTTCGAGCGTCGTCTCGTCGCCATGGTGATGGGCGCAGCACAGCTTGCTATGGTCACCGCGGTTGTAATGTGGCTTGCCGCGCTTCAGCGCCCAGCACTCTGCCGGATTGATGGTCTCGTGCAGCCGTTCGCTGGCCGGACGACCCCAGGAGGTGGAGAGCACCAGGCGGTCGCGCGAGTTGTTGAAGACATAGAGCGCGCCGGAGAACCCCGGTACGAGTTCTGCCGCCGTCGATTTCAGCACCGCGTTGGCGTCGGCGTGGTCGGTGGCGCTTTGCAGCACGTCGGCCATCTCGAAGAGCCGCGACACCTGCTCGCGCGACGCGTCGGCATTGGCGACTGCTGCGGCGCGGCCATCGGCCTCAGTGACGCTGGAGCGGAAGGCGTAAAACAACCCGAGAATAGCCAAGGTGCCCCCGCCGACCTGAAGCAACAGCACGAGCAGGGTGCCCATGCGGATGCGCTCCTCGTAGACCTGGAAATCGACATCGGCCCGGGCAACCACCTTGTCGATCGCTCCGCCGATGACACCGACGGTTTCGCCCGTGCGTCGCTGCGCCAGAAGTTCGCGTGCGGCGTCGGGGTTGGTGGCTGCGAGCTCAATAGCCTCCAGCCAGGTGCGCTCGAGAAAGTCGAACAGGCCCGAGACGGGAACCGCGCCCCCGCCACCGGGCGCAACGATGTCGCCGAGATAGCGGGCGATCCCCGGAGCGGCGGAACGCAGCATTTCGAGCCGAGCATAGAGGCCTGGAAGCGCGCCTTCCTCACCGCCCACCACGTGCAGCGCATCGGCGTCCGCTTCCACCAGCGCCTGATAGACCGAACGCAGCTGCTGGCTCTGCTGGCGCAGTTGCGTCAGGGCCTGCTGCTGGCTGGACACCTGCACAAAACCGAAGATCGACGTCGCGATCACCGTGAAGACCAGCAGGATCGTGGCAAATGACAGCATGCGCGAGCGCACCGGCGTTGGCGTCGGCAGGGACGCGGGCGCGTTGCCACTGGGAAGGGCCGGGCCGGAGAACATTGCTGCAGAGCCTCTGGATAGCATCTTGGAGCCCCCATTGTGCCGCAAGCGCGCAGCTTTGCCGCGTCCCTTTCGCAATGGGACTTAGCAAGCAATGAAGCTGGCAGGTGAATGCTGGCTTTGGCCAACGCTCGCAATTTGACGAAAGTGGCCGACAAGCCCTGGGTAGCGGGCCCGAAATCAGGCTCCAGCGATCCGGACCCGGCCTTCCGGCAACACGCGGTGTGGCGGCTGGGCGCCGTCGAAAAACGTCCGGATGTTGACGATCACCGTGTCGCCCATCTCGAGCCTGGCCTCGAGCGTCGCGGAAGCCATGTGCGCGGTCAGCACGACGCGATGCTGCCGCGCCAGAGCCAACAGCCGCGGATTGATGCCGTCGCGGTTCTCGAACACGTCGAGCGCCGCGCCGGACAGGCGGCCCGACTCGATCTCGGCAACCAGCGCTGCCTCATCGACCAGTTCCGGGCGGGAGACATTGACCACAAAGGCGTCGGGACGCATGGCCGCGAGCCGCTCGGCACTCAGGATGCGATGGGTCGTGCGGGTCAGGGGGGTGTGCAGCGACACGATATCGACATTGGCGATCATCTCATCGAGGCTCTCCCAATAGTTCGCCCCGAGCGCCTGCTCAAGCTGGGCCGGCCGCCGGTTGCGGGAGAAGTAGTGGATGGCGAGGCCGAAGCTGCGGGCGCGGGCGGCAACGGCAGTACCGATCCGACCCAGGCCGACGATGCCGAGCGCCTTGCCCCGCAGCCGGCGGCCCAGCATCCAGGTCGGCGACCAGCCGGGCCAGGTGCCGTCGCGCGGCAGCACTTCGGCGCCCTCGACGAGCCGGCGCGGCAGCGCCAGCATCATCATCACCGCCATGTCGGCCGTGTCTTCGGTGAGCACGCTGGGCGTATTTGTCACCGTCCGGCCTGCGGCATAGGCCGCCTCGATGTCGATATTGTCGAACCCGTTGCCGAACTGGGCGATCAGCTGGACGCTGTCAGGCAATCGGGCAATCAGCTCGGCATCGATGCGATCGTTGATCGAGGAGACGAGGACGTCGGCGCCCGCGACGCCGGCCAGCAACTCGTCCGCGGTCAACGGCGAATCGGTGGCGTTGAACCGGGCGTCGAACAGCTCCGCCATGCGCGCCTCCACAGGTTGCGGCAGGCGGCGGGTCACGAATATCCGGGGTCTGCTGAGGGTCAAATGGAGGGCCTTTCAGCGACCATTAAGGTCTTTTGCCTAGTGATAGGGAAAAGCTCCCTCCTTGCAAAGCATGTTCGGCACACTCCCCCTCGTGCAAAGTCGATTCTCCATTTTTCGGGCAGCCTTGCTGGCCGTAGCGGTGCTTGCCATGGCCCTGGTGCAGCTGCCGGCGCTGTCGCTTGCTGCCGCAACCAATCCCAGCGGGTTGCCGATTCCGCGCTTTGTCACCACGCGCTCCAACCCGATCAATGTCCGGGTCGGACCGGGGACGCGCTATGACGTGGCCTGGGTCTATGTGAAGGCGGGAACGCCGGTCGAGATCATCCAGGAGTTCGACACCTGGCGGAAGATCCGCGATGTCGACGGCTCGGAAGGCTGGTTGCACCAGAACCTTTTGCAGGGCCGCCGTGCCGGACTGGTCGCACCCTGGCGGGCGGCTGGCGAGACCGTGGCGCTCCGGCGCGATCGCTCGGCGGAGGCTGGCGTGCGCGCCTGGCTGACGCCGGGTTATCGCGTCGACCTCAAGGAATGCGATGGTAGCTGGTGCTCGGTCGTCGCCGCTGTCGAGGGGTCGAGCCGCAGCTATGATGGCTGGCTGCCGCAGGATGAGCTCTGGGGCGTCTACAAGGGCGAAGAGTTCGACTGAGGGGCGGCCCAAGCAGGGCTGAGGCCTCGACCTGCGCGCCGACTCAGCGGGTCTTGCGCACCCGCACCACGACATCGACATGGGTGATGTCCATGCCGCGCGGCGGCTCGGGCAGGTTCTGGATGACGATGGCCGAGGACGGGATGTCGATCACCCGCTGCTCGTCTTCCAGATAGAAGTGGTGGTGGTCCGAGGTATCGGTGTCGAAATAGGAGCGTGACGCGTCCACCGCGACTTCACGCAGCAGACCTGCCTCGCGAAACTGGTGCAGGCTGTTATAGATTGTTGCCAGCGACACATTGACCCGGTGGGTCAGAGCCTCGGCGTGCAGCTGCTCGGCGCTGACATGGCGATGCGCCCCGGAGAACAGCAGTTCAGCCAGCGCCACGCGCTGCCGCGTCGGCCTGAGACCTGCCATCCGCAACACCGCTGTGAGGCAGGGGCGGCGGGAAGGAATGGTGCGTTGGGCTAGACTACGTTCGTGCATTGTCCCGAAAACTTGAGGCTCGACCGGCGACTTATAGCTTTCATGACAAAATCAGACAAGCGCCAGGGCGTCGCGGGGGGCGGCGCCGCCCATTCGCTTGACCCTCACGGATGCCGCAACTAGTAACGAGCTGGAAGAGCAGCGTGGAGAAGGCCCCGGCCCATGGCGGACCGCAAGAATGCTTACGGCTATGACGAACTCATCCTAAGCGGAAGGGGTGAGCTGTTCGGGCCCGGTTACGCGCAATTGCCCGCGCCGCCGATGCTGATGTTCAATCGCATCACCCAGATCAGCAACGAGGGCGGCGCCCACGGCAAGGGTCTGGTCCGGGCAGAGCTCGACGTGAACCCCGACCTGTGGTTCTTCCAGTGCCACTTCATGGGAGACCCGGTCATGCCGGGTTGCCTCGGCGTCGACGCGGTGTGGCAGATGCTCGGCTTTTACCTCTGCTGGGACGGCTCGCCTGGCAAGGGCCGCGCTCTCGGTTGCGGCGAAGTGAAGTTCTCCGGACAGATTACCAATGATGTCAAACTGGTCGAGTATGGTATCGACCTGAAGCGGGTGATGAAGTCCAAGCTGGTGCTTGGTATTGCCGATGGCTGGGTGAAAGCCGACGGCCAGATCATTTACGAAATGTCCGGCCTGCGTGTCGGGCTGTTCACCTGACCCAAGCGCCAGGAGCTACAAGATGAGACGTGTCGTCGTCACCGGAATGGGGATCGTCTCCTCGATTGGAAACAATCTCGACGAGGTGCTCGTCAGCCTGCGCGAGGCAAAGCCCGGCATCGTCTTCGCCGAGGACTATGCCAAGTACAATTTCCGTTGCCAGGTCCATGGTGCGCCCAAGCTCGATCCGTTCGAGGTGCTGGACCGTCGCACCACGCGCTTCATGGGCAAGGGCGCGGCCTGGAACTACATCGCCATGCAGGAGGCGATCGCGAATTCGGGCCTTGAAGAAAAAGACATCAAGAACCCGCGCACCGGCATCATCATGGGGTCCGGTGGTCCTTCCACCCGCACCGTGATCGAGGCCGGCGACATCACCCGCGACAAGGGGCCCAAGCGCATCGGGCCGCTGGCTGTGCCCAAGGCGATGAGTTCGACCGCTTCGGCGACGCTGGCGACACCATTCGGCATCCAGGGCGTCAACTATTCGATCACGTCCGCCTGCGCGACGTCCAAGCACTGCATCGGCGCCGGCTACGAGCAGATCCAGTGGGGCAAGCAGGACATCGTCTTCGCGGGCGGTCACGAGGATCTGGACTGGTCGCTGTCGAACCTGTTTGACGCGATGGGCGCGATGTCCACCGACTTCAACGACACGCCGCAAAAAGCCTCGCGCGCCTATGATGCCAAGCGCGACGGCTTCGTCATTGCCGGTGGCGCCGGTGTGGTGGTGCTCGAGGAACTCGAGCACGCCAAGGCGCGCGGCGCGACGATCTATGCCGAGCTGATCGGCTATGGCGCGACCTCCGACGGCTACGACATGGTCGCGCCTTCAGGCGAGGGCGCCATCCGCTGCATGCAGCAGGCGCTGGCGACGGTCGAGGGCAAGGTCGACTACATCAACCCGCATGCCACCTCGACGCCGGTGGGCGACCTCAAGGAAATGGAAGCGATCCGCACCGTGTTCGGCTCGGGCGACGCCTGCCCGCCGATCTCGGCGACCAAGTCGCTGACCGGGCACTCGCTCGGCGCGACGGGCGTCCAAGAATCGATCTACTGCATCCTGATGATGCAGAACCGGTTCCTGTGCGAAAGCGCCAATATCGAGGAACTCGATCCAGCTTTTGCCGACATGCCGATCCTCAGGCAGCGCCGCGACAATGTCGATATCGGCATCGCGCTCTCCAACAGCTTCGGCTTCGGCGGCACCAACGCAACGCTGGTGTTCAAGCATCCGGACGCGTGACGTCGCAATTTCGGGCAGCATTGCCCCAAGATCACTCCGGAATTGCACATGTCCATTTTGCCAGACGCGAAGACGAGCTTTTCCCTTCTGGACAACTCACTGGACTGGCTGTTCACACCGCCGAGCATCTCTGTGGCTGATAGCGCCTGGGCCGGGCACGTGCCGTTTGCCAACTGGCTGATGCATGTGACGCAACCCGGGCTTCTCGTCGAACTCGGCACCCATAGCGGGACCTCATTCTTCGCCTTTTGCGAGACGGTGCGCCGCGAAAAGCTCGGCACAAAGTGTGTGGCCGTTGACACCTGGGAAGGTGACGCGCACGCCGGCCACTACAGCACCGAAGTCTACGACACAGTGAAGAAGCTGGCGGAACTCCGCTATCGCTCCATTGCCATCCTGCTGAAAAAGACGTTCGACGAGGCGCTGCAGAATATCGCCGATGGCTCAGTTGACGTGCTGCACATCGATGGCCTCCACACCTATGAGGCCGTGCGTCACGATTTCGAAACCTGGTTTCCGAAGCTCTCCGACTCCGCCGTAGTGCTCTTTCACGACACTGCAGTGCGGAATCGTGGCTTTGGCGTCTATCAGTATTTTGCTGAACTGCGTCGGCAATATCCCGGCTTCGATTTTGCCCATAGTCACGGACTTGGCGTGCTGCAGGTCGGTGCCAATGTGAGTCCGGCCATCAGAAGCCTGTGTTCGACGCCTGAGGGACCAGTGGCCGATCGAATCCGCGAACGGTTCTCCTATCTGGGCAAGCGTATCGAGATGCAGAATACGTTGTTCAGGTATCGGATCCCCCTGCCCTGAGCCAATCCCTTCAGTATCTCAGCTCCGAGAATCGGGCCTCACGCCCGTCATAAACCAGCAGCCGGCCCACCAACGGCTCGCCAACCCCAGTGATCAGCTTGATCGCCTCCATGGCCATCAACGTGCCGATCACGCCGGTCACTGCGCCCAAAACGCCCACCACTTCGCAGGCCGGCAGGTCGGACTCGTCCGGGGTGTCGGGGTAGAGGTCGCGAAATCCCGGCCCACCGGGCGCGAAGACGGTGACCTGCCCGTCGAACATCGAGACGGCCCCGGAGACAAGCGGCTTGCTCTCCGCCGCCGCTGCGGCCGCTGCGATGACGCGCGTGCCGAAATTGTCGGTGCCATCGAGCACCAGGTCGTATTCCCCCACCAGCTGGGTGGCATTTTCCGCAGTCAGCCGCTCAGGGTGAGCGACGAAAGCGACATGCGGGTTGAGGCCGGCGACGAAGCGGCCGGCACTTTCGACTTTCGGGCTGCCAATGGCCTCGACGGTATGGATGACCTGCCGTTGCAGGTTGGAGAGCGACACCTCGTCGTGATCGACCACGCCGAGCGTGCCAACCCCGGCAGCCGCGAGATAGGCGATCGCTGGGCTACCGAGCCCCCCGGCGCCCACGACCAGCACGCGCGCCGCCTTCAGTTTCTGCTGGCCCTCACCACCGACGCCCCGGAGGACGATGTGGCGCGCATAGCGTCTGGTCTCTTCGGGCGAGAGTGGGCTCACGGGTAGCCAGTCACCGGCACCGCAATGAAGCGCCGATCCGGGCCTTCGAAGCCCTGCGTGTAGACCGAGAGCACGGCAACGGGAGTCAGCCCCTTGTAGGCCCAATCCAGTGGCGCGAAGACGCCATAAAGCCGGTACGCCACGGTGCAGCCCCGTGAGGCGGGGATGGACTGGTCGGCATGCAACTCGGTGCTTGCTCCCTCGGTTTCGAGCGTCAGCGCGTAGCCGACCGGCGGGTCGAAGCCGTAGTCCGTGGTGCAGGGCCCGGAATAGTCGGGGAGCGTGGTGGTCAGGGTCAGCGTGGACAGATCCTGCACCGCGTCGAGGCCATAGCCGGGTTTGCCGAAGCTCAGCAGACTACCGTCGCCGGCGGGTTCGCCATCGCCGTTGAGCGCCACGGTCAAGGCCGGGGTCGCGATGGCAAGACTGTCGAAATGCGGCTCTGCCTGGGCGCGGGCCTCGTCGCGCGCCTCGGTCAGCGATGCCGTGTCCTCTTCGAGTCGCACTCGGAACGGTGAGCCTGCGGCCCAGCTGTCGTTTGCCACGTCGAGAATGGTCAGATTCGCGTAGGGAAAACCCGAGCCGTCCTGAATGCCGAACTCCTCGAAGGCGAAATAGCGGCCATCCTCGGAAAAGCCCAGCGCGTTGAACTGGGCAGCGTCGCCGGCAAGTGCCGGTCCCGCGAAAAGCCCCAGTGCGACCAGGCTAGCGCCCAGTCGAACCATGCCCGCCATCGCCTCGTTCGGTTTCATCGAGTGTCTCCCTCAACACGAAAGCGACGGCACTGACAGGCGCCACCACCATTTGCGCAATACGGTCGCCGCGACTGATCTGGAAGGGCGCCTGCCCATGGTTGATCAGCATCACTTTTACTTCGCCACGATAGTCAGCATCCACCGTGCCAGGCGCGTTGAGCACGGTGACGCCGAACTTCGCCGCAAGCCCGGAGCGCGGCCTGATCTGCGCCTCGTAGCCCTCTGGCAGCGCGATCGCGAGACCTGTCGGCACCATGGCGTAGTGGCCGGCAGCGATGGTCAGCGTCTCGCCCGCCGGGATGGCCGCCGCGAGGTCTACCCCCGCGGCGCCGGATGTCATCTGTCGCGGAAGCGGCAGCCCCCGGCCGTGGTCGAGCCAGACGAGCCCGATCTCAACCGGAGCGGCCATCAGCGGGTATCGACCACTGCAAAGAGCTCCTTGGGCAGGTTGGCCGTGCCATCGATCAGCCCGAGGAAGGGGATGATGATCTCGGCGGACTTGCCGTCGCTGCTCAGGGTCATATTGGTCTCGACGACCTTGTTGCCCTTGATGCGGATGGTGACGTTGTGCCCGTCGAGATAGGCTTTCATCATCTGGGCCGTCTCTTCGTCCTGGCCCTCGGTCACCTGGCTCGACATGTTCTCGGTGGCGAAGGCCACGCGGACGACGCCCGGGCTGACCACGGTGAAGGTCGCGTCCTCGCTGGGGCCGTCGCTGCCGCTCAGTGCGGTGAACTCGCCCTCCTTGACGCTGACGCAGGTGGCGCTGCCATCGGCGTTTTCGGTCAGAACATCGCCTTCCTCGACGCAGAAACCATCGTCGGCCTGGCCCTCTGGGGCGGCCGCGGCCATCTGCTTGATCATGGGATAGAACTCGGCCCCCATGGTCATGGTGGTGGTGGCCTTGCCGGTCGTTTCGCTCAGCACGTCGATCTCGGCCGTCATGTCGATACAGCCGGCGAGCATGCTGGTCAGGGCGACCACGCCGGTGACGCGGCCCAGTGTTTTCAGGTTCATCTTGTTTTCCTCAACAGCCGCAGCCCGGCTCCCGGAACAACTCTAGGCAGGGCGTCCCGGTCGGGCAAGCGTACGCGACCCCACTACGGCCATGAAGATGAACGCCTGCTGAACCCGTTATGACGAAGTCGCAGCGAGAAGCCGCGCGATCGCGACCAGCAAGGCCGTGGAGGCCAGCGCGAAGCCGACAATGATCATGACGCGGGACCAGAACTGCCAGGGGGACAGGCGCGAGCGCCGCGCGCGTTCCTCGTCGATCAGCGCCTCGGCCTTGTCGGCAAGGACTGGCAGGCGCCCGAGTGTCTCGACAGCGACTTCGACATGCTCCTTGAGGTCCTCCAGCCTGCCGAGGGGGCCGGCCGCCTGCTTCAGCCAGGCGCTGACCACCGGCTCGCTGAGCGTCCAGATATCGAGGTCCGGATCGAGGCTGCGCGCCACGCCTTCGACCAACACCATCGACTTCTGCAGCAGGATCAGCTCGGGCCGCGCCCGCATCTGGAACAGCTCGGTGGTGGTGAAGAGTTGGCCGAGCACATTGGCCATCGAGATTTCGCTGGCTCGACGGCCCTGCAGGGGCGCACCGATGGCACGGAGCGCCAGCGCGAACTCGTCGACCGACTGGTTCTGCGGCACATAGCCAATGTCGAAGTGCCGCTTGGCGATCATCATGTAGTCGCCCTTGATGAAGCCATAGACGACATCGGCAAGGAAGCGGCGCTCCTTGCGGGTGAGGCGCCCCATGATGCCGAAATCGACCGCGATGATGCCGCTGGTCGCCGGATCGGCGAACAGGTTGCCGGGGTGCAGATCGGCATGGAAATAGCCGTCGCGCACCGCCTGCCTCAGGAAGGACTGCAGCAGGTTGGCCGCGAGAGTCTTGCGGTCGACACCGGCGGCATCGAGAGCCGCGAGATCATTGAGCGGAATGCCCGAGACCCAGCTGGTGGTGAGCACATTCTGGGCCATGTACGACCACATCACCTCGGGGATGACGAAGCCGGTATCGCCCTTGAGGTTGTCGCCGAGTTGCGAAATCGCGGCCGCCTCGAGCCTCAGATCGAGCTCGATCCGGGCGGAGCGCTCCAGCGTCGCCACCATGTCGAGCGGCCGCAATCGGCGCAGTGCGGGGGCAAAGCGCTCGGCCAGCCCGGCACCAGCGCGATACGCCTCGAGATCGGCAGCAAAGCGCTCCGGCACACCGGGGCGGAGGATCTTGACCGCTACGTCGCGGCGCACACCGTTTTCTACCAAGACCGCCCGATGCACCTGGGCGATGGAGGCTGCGGCGACGGGCGGGGAGAGCTCGACGAGATCCCTGGCCCGCTCGCCCAGCGCCGCTGTGAGAATGGCCGGCACCAGGGCGGGATCGAACGGTGCCATCTTGTCCTGCAGCACCGACAGATCGGCGGCTATTTCCGGGCCGACGATGTCGGGCCGGGTCGCGAGGGTCTGGCCGAACTTTACGTAGGTCGGGCCGAGACGGTTGAGGGCGCGGGTCAGGCGCTCCACCCGGCCGCTCTTGCGCACTTCGCGACGCTCGAACACGCGGCCCAGCTTGATGCCGGCCCGCATGACCGGCGGCAGTGCCGCATTGTCGACGATGGAAAGCGCGCCCTCGCGTGCGAGGATGAAGCCGGCACGCAGCAGGCGGAAATAGGCGGCGATCGGCATGCGCTAGAGCTTCCAGGCCGCGTGCAACGCGGCGATGTTGCCGCTCATCGCGGTGTGGGTCACCCGCTTGAAGCCGGCGGCGGCGATCATCTGGCTGAAGCGCTCGGGCGCCGGGAACTTGCGGATCGATTCCACCAGATACTGGTAGGGCTGCGCGTCGCCGGTCACCGCCTTGCCGATCGGCGGGATCACCCGGTCGGAGAATTGATCGTAGATCGCATCGAGGCCCGGGACGTCGACCTGGCTGAATTCGAGGCAAAGGAAACGGCCGCCCCGCTTCAGGACGCGATGGGCCTCGGCCAGCGCCTTGTCGATCCGCGGCACGTTCCGGATGCCGAAAGCGATGGTATAGGCATCGAAGCTGGCATCCTCGAAGGGCAGCTCTTCGGCATTGGCTTCGATGAAGCGGACTTGTTCGGGAAACCGCCACGTTCTGGCGCGCTCTGCCCCGACACGCAGCATGTCGGAATTGATGTCGGAGACGGTCACCTCGGCATAGCCGACCGAGGCATTGATGATGCGCTCGGCGATGTCGCCGGTGCCGCCAGCCATGTCGAGCACGCGCCAGGGCGCCTTGCCCTGCCGCGGCGGGGCCAGGCGGGCGACCATGGCGTCCTTCCACAGCCGGTGCACACCACCGCTCATCAGGTCGTTCATCAGGTCGTAACGGTCGGCGACGCGATGGAACACGTCGTTGACCAGGCCCTGCTTCTCCTCGAGGCGCACGGTGCGCTCGCCGAAATGCGTGGTCTCGGGGGTAGCGGTCATCGGGAGGTCTCCACAAGTGGCGGCGTTATATAGCAAGGCCTCGGGGGTTGGAATGCGCGAAAGGCGCGCAGCCCATGCGCCCTCCCCGGAGCGTCATGTCCCCGCCTCTTGCACCCGACGCCGCGACGCGCGACACCAGGCGCCTGCTGGAGTGCCCCTATGCCGGAACTGCCCGAAGTCGAAACCGTCCGTCGCGGGCTCGAGCCCTATGTGGCCGGAGCCCGGATCGTTTCCGTCGAGCTCAGGCGCCCCGACCTCAGGTTCCCGCTGCCCGCCACCTTTGCCGAAACGCTGACAGGTGCGACCGTGATCGCGGCCGAGCGGCGGGCCAAATATCTGCTGTTCCGACTGTCGAACGGCGCAACCTGGCTCAGCCACCTCGGGATGACCGGCGCCTACCGTTTCGCCGATTTCGACTTCAAGACGCCGTCCCGCTACTACGAGCCGACGGCGGCGGAAAAGCACGACCATGTGCGGCTGCACCTCGACCATCCGGTGCATGGCGAGATGCTGCTCATTTATAATGACGCGCGCCGCTTCGGCTTCATGGATCTGTTCGAGGACGATGCGGCGAGCGCCTATCTCAAGGATCTGGGGCCCGAGCCGCTCTCCAACGCCTTCAGCGCCCAGTCGATGGCGGAGCGCTTCAGCAGGCGGATCGCGCCGATGAAGGCCGTGCTGCTCGACCAGCGCGTCGTGGCCGGGCTTGGCAATATCTATGTCAGCGAAGCGTTGCATCGGGCCCATATCCGGCCAGAGCGCGAGGCCGGGTCGCTGGTCCGCCCCGACGGTTCGCCGGACCCGGCGCTGGAGCGCCTGGCGGTGGCGGTCCGCGACGTTCTCAACGAAGCGATTGCCGCCGGTGGCTCGACGCTCAGGGACTTCCGCAATGCCGATGGCGGCTCGGGCTATTTCCAGCACAGCTTTTCGGTCTATGACCGCGAGGGAGAGCCCTGTCCGACGCCCGGCTGCGACGGGACCATCTCCCGGATCGTCCAATCGGGCCGCTCGAGCTTCTTCTGCCCGCGCTGCCAGCACTGAGGCGCGCCGGAATCCAGTTGACTGAACCCGTCATCGCGACTATAGACGCCCCACCTTGGCGGCCCCGTATGCCGCCGATTTCATTTCATGTCCGGATGCTGGCGCCCATTGCCGCCTCCGGCCAGCGCGCCAAGAGGATTTCATGGCCAACACGCCGTCCGCCAAAAAGGCCACCCGCAAGATCGCTGCTCGTACCGAGGTGAACAAGTCGCGCCGGTCGCGCATGCGCACCTTCATCCGCAAGGTCGAAGAGGCAATCACCAGCGGTGACCACGCGGCGGCGATGTCGGCTCTCAAGGCTGCCGAGCCGGAAATCGTGCGTGCCTCGCAGAAGGGCATCGTCCACGCCAATGTCGCGGCCCGCAAGGTCAGCCGCCTCAACCACCGCATCAAGGCTCTCTCTGCCTGATCGACACACAGTCCGGTGACGGTTTCGGGGCCCTGCGGGGCCCCTTCTGTTTGGCGTTGCCGTTCCGGCGGTACGCGACGATTGTGTGACGGCCTACGTGACAGAACTGTGACCGGATTGCGACAGTCGCGCTTTCCGATTCCGACTCCCCGAGACGCGGCGTCGTCGCGTGGTCCGATTGGCCCTTCTACGGGGAAAGATATGGCCCAAAACCGCCCCGGCGGAAGTAACCGTCGCGCGCCGAAAAGCCTATATCCCGGCTGATTCCGCTATGAGTCCCAGTGTGTTATTTTGGGACAGAATGAGGGGTCTCCTGAAAGGAAATTGCAATCCTCGGAGTCAACCCCCCAGAGTCGAAAAAGGCTGGTTGATTGCCGAAATCTGGGTGTCTAGAATGGCCTCCATCGCTCGGGGGACACGGCAACAAGACCGTAAAATCCGGCGCGGGTCTTGACTGATTGTGACGGCGGAAAGCTTGCCCGATGTATATCCATGGTATGCGGCGGACAGCGCAAAGCATCAGTTTCGAGTTTAGTTGGCGGCGTATCTGTTTAGTCTTGCGGTGAAGTAAGACACCTGCATTCCGGGCCTCCAGGAGAGTCCGGATCATTGACAGTGGTACGAGTGCGATGTCGCGGTGATTGCCGCGGCACAGGAGTCTGTGCGCGCAGAACAGCGCGCTTGGGTTGGCGGAGCTGTGCCCAGTAGGGGCAGCGTCGAACGAGATTGGGGCTAAGAGATTTCAATGGCATTGAACGCAGCGGCGGCGGGTCGATCCTCTTGGGTACGACCGGACAATGACATTAGCAGCGTGGACAACAGCGAGGAAGAAACCACCCAGGCGCGCGGGACCAAGACGATGAGCAATGATCGGCAGGGCTCGACCAGCGAGATGTTCCAGCGCGTGCGGGCCAGGCTCCGCGCGGTTGTCGGCGAAGACTCCTTCAATTCCTGGTTCACCCGTCTCGAGGTCGAGGAGATCGTCGAAGACGTCGTCTATGTCACGGTGCCGACGCGATTCCTCTGCTCCTGGATGCAGGCGCACTATGCCGACAAGATCGTCGCGGCGTTCCGGGCCGAGGTGCCGAGCGTCGAGCGCGTGCAGGTCGCCGTGCGGGTCAACGGTCAGTCTCGTCCGCGGCTTCACCCCGAGCCGGTGCGCGAAGAACGTCCGGCTGGCGAGACCGGCGCCGCTGTCACCCGTCCGGCCCGCGAGCCGGTGCCGCAGCCGCGCGGCGATGCGCTGTCGGGCTCGACGCTGGACCCGCGCATGACCTTCGAAACCTTCGTGCCGGGCGCGTCCAACGAGATGGCCTTGCAGGTGGCCCGTCAGGTCGCCAATGCCGTGCTCAACAATACGGTCAGCTACAATCCGATCTACCTGCATTCGAGCGTCGGGCTGGGCAAATCCCACCTGCTCAACGCCATCGCATGGGCGGCGGGCGCGGCAGAGCCGGGCCGGAACATCGTCTATCTGACGGCCGACCATTTCATGTACCATTTCATCACTGCCGTGCAGCGGCAGTCGGCGCTGGCGCTGAAGGACTGGCTGCGCCGCGTCGACCTTCTGCTGATCGACGACATGCAGTTTCTGCAGGGCAAGTCCGCCACCGAGTTCGGCCACACTCTGGGCACGCTGCTCACCGGCGCCAAGCAGGTCGTGGTGGCCGGCGATGCGGCTCCGCGCGATCTCGAGATGCTGGATGAGCGCGTGCGTTCGCGGCTCTCGGGCGGCCTGGTGGTCGGCATCGACAATTTCGATCTCGATCTGCGCCGCGCCATCGTGGCGCGCCGGGTGGAGCAGGCCAATATCCGGCTGGGAGAGACGCGCTTTCCTGCCGAAGTCATGGACTATGTCGCCCATATGGTGGTGAGCCATGGCCGCGACCTCGACGGCGCGGTCAACCGGCTGCTGGCCGCCAACCAGCTGTCGAAGGAACCGATTACCATCCAGATGGCCGAGCGGGCCCTGTCCGACCTGATCCGGCCACGCGACAACAAGCGGGTGCGCATCGAGGACATCCTCAAGATCGTCTCGCGCCACTACAAGGTCGCGCGCAACGACCTGCTGAGTTCGCGCCGGTCGCGGGACGTGGTGCGGCCGCGGCAGATCGCCATGTACCTTGCCAAGTCGCTGACCTCGCGGTCGCTTCCGGAGATCGGCCGGCGTTTCGGCGGCCGCGATCATACGACAGTGCTGCATTCGGTGCGCAAGGTCGAACAGATGATCAAGGATGATGGCGACCTCGCCCAGGAAATCGAACTGCTCAAGCGCATGCTTGAAGAGTGAGAACTGTCCGGCCCGATGGGCCGGCAATGCGGTCCGGTGGGCCGATCCGAATGACGAAGGCCCGGAGCGCCAGGCGTGAAGGGCCGGGATGGCGAGGCTGAAGGCTTGCCGTCCCGTAGAGTCTGCCTCGTCGGGCATGAAGTAATGTAGTGGCGTGGGTGAGAGTGGCGTGGTGAAACCACAACTGATGTTGACGATCCGTCGTGGGCTCAAGCGGCTGCGTGTGGGCGAGGGTCTTGCCGGCCGCACGGCGCGTGTGTCGGCGGAAAGTGCGCGACCGGCCGTCGGCGCCTGGCACGAGATGCTGCAGCGTCTCGACCGGGAAGACGCCGAGCGCAGGCTCGAGGCAATGGCAGAGGCGCTGAACCGCAGCGCCGAGCGCTAGCCCGGGCGTCAGTTTTTCGTGGGCGCGGCGCCTTACGGTGCCGCGTGCCCTTGCGTTTTCGCCATCGAATTGCCAAGGTCGCAGCCCGGTTTTGCCGGGCTTTTCGTATGCTGGCGTCAGGGGTCTCAAGGGTTATGAAAGTCACGCTCGAGCGCAATCATCTGCTCAAGTCGCTGGGCCATGTGCATCGGGTGGTCGAACGCCGGAACACCTATCCGATCCTCGCCAACGTGCTGATCAAGGCACAGGACGGCAAGCTCGACCTCAGGGCGACCGACCTCGATATCGAGGTGACCGAAAGCGTTCCGGCGATGGTCGGCACCGCCGGCTCGACCACGGTGCCTGCCCACACGCTTTACGAGATCGTCCGCAAGCTCGCCGACGGTGCCGAAGTGCGCCTCGAGACCGAGGGTGGCGAACAGTTGCTGGTCAGCTCGGGCCGCTCGCGCTTCCATCTGGCCTGCCTTGCGCCGGACAGCTTTCCCGATCTCAAGTCGGGCAGCTTCACGCATCAGTTCGCCATTCCCGCATCGGCGCTGCGCGAATTGATCGAGCGCACGCAGTTCGCGATCTCCAACGAGGAGACGCGCTACTATCTCAACGGCATCTACATGCATACGCTCGACAGCAATGGCGAGCCGGTGCTGCGCGCCGTCGCGACGGATGGCCATCGCATGGCGCGCGCCGAGACCGCGGCGCCTGAGGGTGCCAAGGGAATGCCGGGCATCATCGTGCCGAAAAAGACCGTGTCGGAGGTACAGAAGCTGCTCGATGGCGCCGAGGGCGACGTCGATGTGGAAATTTCCGACACCAAGATCCGCATCACGCTGGGCAGCGTGGTGCTGCTCTCCAAGCTGATCGAAGGCACGTTCCCCGACTACGACCGGGTGACGCCCAAGAACAACGACAAGCGCATGCTGGTCGATCGCGGCAGCTTTGCCACCGCCGTCGACCGCGTCTCGACCATCGCGTCCGATCGCGGCGGCAAGGCGGTGAAGCTCAACATGCGCGAGGGCCAGCTGGAGCTCAGCGTCACCAATCCCGACCATGGCACGGCCAGCGAAGAGCTGGCCGTAGAGTTCGAGCCCGAGAGCTTCGAGATCGGCTTCAATGCCCGCTACCTGCTCGACATCATCGGGCAGATCCGCTCGGAAAATGCCGTGTTCATGTTCAACGACGCCGGCTCGCCGACGCTCGTCAAGGAAGATGGCGAAGCGCGGGCGCTGTATGTGCTGATGCCGATGCGGGTGTGAGCCGCATCCCCAATGCGCAGATCGGTCCGGCGGACCGATCTGACCGAATGCCCGGAGAGCTGCGCTCAGAGGGTCCGGCTTGTTTTCGTGACTGACATCACGGGGTACACGCGGGACTTCACCGGATGACGTCGTCGAAAGCCGAGCGCCAATGATTCCCGTCCGCTCCATCTCCCGGCTCCGGCTCAGTCATTTCCGCAATTACCTGACGGCCGCTCTCGATCTCGACGGGCGGCATCTGGTGCTGGTCGGGCCGAACGGGGCGGGCAAGACCAACCTGCTTGAAGCGCTGTCACTGCTGTCCCCGGGGCGCGGGCTGCGCGGCGCGCCGTTCGAGGATGTGGCCGCGCTTGGCTCCGACGGCAATTGGGCGGTGGCCGCGACCATCGAGACACCGGATGGTCCTGTCGATATCGGCACCGGTTCGGGCGGGCCCGAGGGCGGCAGGCGGGTCCGGATCAACGGGGCCAATGCCCGCACCATCGAGGAAATGAGCGCCTATCTGCGGGTGCTGTGGCTGACGCCGGCGATGGACGGGTTGTTTACCGGTCCGGCGGGGGATCGGCGGCGTTTCCTCGACCGGCTGGTGACGACGCTCATCCCCGGTCATTCGGCGACCGTTTCCGACTATGAAAAGGCCATGCGGCAGCGCAACCGGCTGCTCGACGAACAGGCCGACAGCCGCTGGCTTGATGCGCTGGAAACCCAGATGGCGGCCCTGGGAGCGGCGATCCATTTCGCCCGCTCCGACAGCCTCGCAGACCTTGAGGCGCTGGTTGCGGCGGAGCCCGGCACCGACTTCCCGACGGCGCGACTCGGGCTCAGCCCGATGACGGAGGTGGCGGACAGCGCCAGTTCGTCCGCGGGGCTCGAGCAGGCATTGCGCGAGATCTGGCTGCGGGGGCGCTCCATCGACCGGGCAGCGGGGCGGACCCTTGTCGGCCCGCACCGTGTCGACCTCGAAATCGTCCACCTGCAAAAGGCGATGCCGGCGGCACTAGGATCGACCGGCGAGCAGAAGGCGCTGCTGATCGGGCTGGTGCTGGCCCATGCGAGGCTCGTCCGGCGCGCCACCGGCATTGCGCCGTTTCTGCTGCTCGACGAGATTGCGGCGCATCTCGATCCCGGCCGCCGTTCGGCGCTGTTTGCCGCGCTCGACGGGCTGGGCGCGCAATGCTTCATGACCGGAACGGACCCGATGCTGTTTGAAGCGCTGGGCGATGATGCGCAGCGGGTCACGGTCAAAGACGGGCATCTGGCCACCGATCCGTGACCAACCCACCCAAAAGCGCGCCAAAGCCTTGCAAAACGGGCTCAAAATCGCCATTTGGCTTGGGTATGCCCTTGCGATCCGCTAGACAAAATCAGCGGACCTGCTGACCTGATTCGGGACCCCCCTTGAGCACCTCCGAAGCCTCTCCCACTCCCGCCGAGTATGGCGCCGATTCCATCAAGGTCCTGAAGGGCCTCGACGCGGTGCGCAAGCGCCCCGGCATGTATATCGGCGACACCGACGACGGGTCGGGCCTGCACCACATGGTCTACGAGGTGGTCGACAACGCCATCGACGAGGCGCTGGCGGGCCATGCCGACCTCGTGACCGTCGAGCTGAATGCGGACGGCTCGTGCACGGTCATCGACAATGGTCGCGGCATCCCCACCGACATCCACAAGGAAGAGGGCGTTTCGGCGGCCGAGGTCATCATGACCCAGCTGCATGCCGGCGGTAAGTTCGACCAGAATTCCTATAAGGTCTCGGGCGGCCTGCATGGCGTGGGCGTATCGGTGGTCAACGCGCTCTCGGTGTGGCTGAAGCTGCGCATCAACCGCGATGGCGGCATCTACGAGATGAGCTTCACCCATGGCGAGGCGGATGCACCGCTCAAGAAGGTGGGCGACTATACCCAGGACAAGCAGCCGGGCACCTATCACGGCCGCTCGGGGACGGCCGTGTCATTCATGCCGTCTTCCGAAACCTTCACCATGGTGGAGTTCGACTTCAAGACGCTGGAGCACCGGCTGCGCGAGCTCGCCTTCCTCAACTCGGGCGTCCGGATCGTCCTGCGCGACCTCAGGCATCCCGAGCCGGTGGAAGTCGAGATGCACTACGAGGGCGGCCTCGAGGCCTTCGTGCGCTATCTCGATGCGGCCAAGACGCCGCTGATCACCGACCCGATCATGCTGCAGTCGGAGCGCGACGGGATCACGGTGGAAGTGGCGCTGTGGTGGAACGACAGCTACCACGAGAACGTGTTGTGCTTCACCAACAACATCCCGCAGCGCGATGGCGGCACGCATCTTGCCGGTCTGCGCGCCGGGTTGACGCGTCAGGTGACCAATTATGCCGAACAGAGCGGCATCCTGAAGCGCGAGAAGGTGACGCTGACCGGCGACGACACGCGCGAAGGGCTGACCTGCGTGTTGTCGGTGAAGGTCCCCGACCCGAAATTCTCCAGCCAGACCAAGGACAAGCTGGTTTCGTCCGAAGTGCGGCCGGTGGTCGAGAACGGCGTCAACGACAAGCTGCAGCAATGGCTGGAGGAGCACCCCGCCGAGGCCCGGACGCTCGTCGCCAAGGTGGCGGAAGCCGCGGCGGCGCGCGAGGCGGCGCGCAAGGCGCGCGAGCTGACCCGCCGCAAGTCGGCGCTCGACATCAACTTCCTTGCCGGCAAGCTGAAGGACTGCTCCGAGAAGGATCCGGCCAAGTCCGAGATCTTCATCGTCGAGGGCGATTCCGCCGGTGGCTCGGCCACGCAGGGGCGCGACCGGCAGACCCAGGCTGTGCTGCCGCTGCGCGGCAAGATTCTCAATGTCGAGCGCGCGCGTTTCGATCGCATGCTGAGCTCGGAGACCATCGGCAACCTGGTGATGGCACTGGGCACCTCGATCGGCCGCGAGGAGTTCAACCCGGACAAGCTGCGCTATCACAAGATCATCATCATGACGGACGCCGACGTCGACGGCGCCCATATCCGCACGCTGCTGCTGACCTTCTTCTACCGGCAGATGCGCACGCTAATCGATCGCGGCCACATCTATATCGCGCAGCCGCCACTCTATAAGCTCAAGCGCGGCCAGTCCGAGCAGTACCTCAAGGACGAACGGGCGCTGGAAGACTATCTGATCGAGGCGGGCACCGACGAGGCCGTGCTGACGACGCGCGACGGCGTGGCCCATGCCGGACCGGACCTGCTCGGCATTGCGCGCCAGGCCCGCGAGCTGGTGCATACCATTGAAGGCCTCAACACCCGCTACAATCGCTCGCTAATCGAGCAGGCTGCCATCGTGGGTGGCCTCAATGCCGACATGCTGCTCGATGCCGAACAGGCACAGGCGGTTGCGGACCGCATCGCCCGCCGGCTGGATCGGCTGGCCGACGAGGTCGAGCGCGGCTGGACCGGTGCGCCGGACGGCCAGGGCGGCATGATCTTCACCCGCACGGTGCGCGGCGTGACCGAACGGCACGCCATCGATGCGCAATTGCTGGCCAGTGCCGATGCGCGTCGCATCCGCCAGCTCGTCGACCGGCTCGACGACATCTATGGCGGCGTCGCGCAGATCAAGCGCAAGGATCTCGTCACCGACATCTACGGCCCCGCCTCGCTGTTCGCGGCGGTCTCGGCCGCCGGCCGCAAGGGCATTTCGCTGCAGCGCTACAAAGGGCTGGGCGAAATGAATCCCGAGCAATTGTGGGAGACCACGCTCGACCCGAACGCCCGGACCCTGCTGCAGGTGCAGATCAAGGAAACCGACGATCACGACCGCCTGTTCTCCGAACTGATGGGCGACCTCGTCGAACCGCGCCGCGACTTCATCCAGGACAATGCGCTGAACGTGGCAAACCTCGACGTTTAGGACCAGCTGAGCTGGTTCCTGGGCAGGCGCCCGGACGGATCGAACACCATGACCCGATGTGGAGCATCCGGCCCCCATTTCCACAGCACCAGGTTGCGGTCGCGCTCGGACGCCCCGATCGCGAAGGACGGCACAATGATGCCTGCGGCCCCCTCCCGGATCAGTCTGGTGGCGAGCTGCTGGGATGGGGCCGGCGCCAGGAGCTTCCAGGCGCAGGAGAGCATTTCGTACTTCACTCCGGCGCTGCTCCACGCCTCAGCCGTGCCAAGATCGACAATGTCGGCACAATCGACGTCGTAGTCACAGAGGACGCAAGGGGGTATTCGCCCGGAAAAGCCCTGCGCGACCTCGTTTATTGCGGTGACCGGATCAAGGCTCAGATAGAGCGCGGGTGTCCCCTTGGGGTTGAAGCGTGCCCCGCGTAGAGCCGCGCCTTCGCCTGAGAGTGGTCCAAACGACCAGCGTGGATCTATGGCGCGGAATGCCCGGCCCGCAAATCTCACGCGTAGCCGCCCAGTGCGAGGTGGTCGATATACTCGCGCACCAGGTGCGCGTTCCCGTCCCTGACGACCGCCTCGGCAGTGCGCCCCCCGAAGGCCGGGATCGGCGTCGCCCGGTACCAGCTCATCGCGGCAATCTCGCTGCCGGCCCAGTCGCGCACCAGTGCGATGATCTCCAGCACTTCACGAAGCCGCTGCTGGCTCTTGCGTGCATCGGCACGATCCTTGCGCATCAGGGCGTCCCGCCCGAGACCGAGCGCCAAGGCGAGCGCCGGCTTGGTCATACCGAAGGCTTCGGCCACCGTGTCCGCTTCGATGATCTGCTGGGTGAGGACCGGATGCGGCGCCGCCGCGATCAACGACGCAGCGCCTTGCCTCTGAGCGGCGGCCTTGTTCATGACGCACTCCTTGACACCTATAATGTCAAAATAGTCGTCATGGTTCGGCGACGCAAGGGCAAGCGGATCGCCAGGGAAAATGGCGATCCGCTCTTGGTCGATCAGGCTTTCGCCAGCGCCTGCTCGATGTCGGCGATGATGTCGTCGGCGTGCTCGATGCCCACCGAAATGCGCACGAGGTCCTCGGAAACACCGGCCTTCGCCAGTTCTTCGGGGTTGAGCTGACGGTGGGTGGTCGAGGCGGGATGGCAGGCCAGCGACTTGGCGTCGCCGATATTGACCAGCCGGAAGATCAGCTGCAGCGCGTCGATGAAGCGACCGCCGGCCTCTTTACCACCCTCGATGCCGAAGCTGAGAATGCCCGAGGGCGTGCCCTTGGCATACTTCTTCGCCAGGGCATTGTACCTGTTGCCCGCGAGGCCGGCATAGTTGACCCACTTCACCTTGGGGTGCTTTTCGAGGAATTCCGCCACCTTCTGGGCATTGGCGGTGTGCCGCTCCATGCGCAGGCCAAGGGTCTCGAGGCCCATCAGCAGCAGGAACGCGTTGTGCGGCGACAGCGCCGCGCCGGTATTGCGAAGCGGCACGACACGGCAGCGGCCGATGAAGGCGGCCGGCCCAAGCGCCTCGGTATAGACGACGCCGTGATAGGACGGATCGGGCTCGTTCAGCATCGGGAAGCGCTCGGCATTGGCTTTCCAGTCGAACTTGCCGGAATCGACGATGATCCCGCCGATCGAGTTGCCGTGCCCGCCGATATATTTGGTCAGCGAGTGCACGACGATATCGGCGCCGAAGTCGAAGGGCCGGGTCAGATAGGGCGTCGCCACGGTGTTGTCGACGATCAACGGCACGCCGTGCTTGTGGGCGATCTGGCTCAGCCGTTCGAGATCAACGACATTGCCGGCCGGGTTGCCGATCGACTCGCAGAACACGGCGCGGGTGTTCTTGTCGATCAGGCGGTCGAACGCGTCGAAATCGTCGGCCGCCGCCATGCGCACTTCGATGCCCTGGCGCGGGAACGTGTGCATGAACAGGTTATAGGTGCCGCCATAGAGCTGGCTGGTGGAGACGATATTGTCGCCCGCCGCCGCGATGGCCTGAATGGCATAGGTGATCGCTGCCATGCCGGACGCAACGCAGAGCCCGCCGATGCCGCCTTCCATCTCGGCGACGCGCTGCTCGAGCACCGCCGTGGTCGGGTTCATGATGCGCGTATAGATGTTGCCGGCGACCTTGAGGTCGAACAGGTCGGCGCCATGCTGTGTATCGTCGAAGGTGTAGGAGGTGGTCTGGTAGATCGGCACCGCCGCTGCCTTGGTGGTCGGCTCCGGGCTATAGCCCGCGTGCAGAGCAAGGGTTTCCAGCTTCAAGGTCTTTCCTTTCGAGGCTTCCATTCGCGGGGCCGATTCCTAACCAAATCGTGGCGCGGCGCCAGTGCAGGCGTTAGGGTCGGGCAAAGAAATGTTGCGGCGGCGACACAGCGCGCAAAGCCACTGCTTAAGGCCACATAAACCGGCCACATTTAGCTTCGATACGCGATGGATCGCGCATCTGCGTCGGCGTAAGGCGTTGCCCATAGGCAGCAGACCACGCGCGGCAGGCGATCCCTCCCAGACAGGGCGGATTGCGGAACAGATCATGCGCAAGAAAAATCCCGGGGCCCTGTTCATGGATTTCCAGATCTCGCCGGATGATCGGGTTGGCGCCCGGACGGGCGGACGTGGCAAGAGCAGCCGCGCCAAAGCCAAGCCAACCGCCAAGCCGGCGCGCGCCGAACGTGGGGGCAGGATCGAGCCCGGTTTCGCCGACACCGACGATCTGCATATCGACGACGAGCGGCCGAGCCGCGCCCGGCCGTCCCGCAAGGGCAGCGGCCCGACCCGCGGCAAGACCAAGCGTACGCGCGGCAAGCGCGAGAAGAAGCCCTGGACCTTCGGCCGGGTGATCTGGACGCTGATCTCGTGGATGTTCATTCTGGGCATCTGGGCCGGCGTCGCTGTCGCGGGCGTGGTGATCTACTACGCCGTGCAGCTCCCCTCCGCCGACAGCTGGCGGGTACCGGATCGCGAAGCCAATATCCGCATCGTCGCGTCCGACGGACAGCTGATCTCAAACCGCGGCAAGACCGGCGGCGAGGCGGTGTCGTTGCGCGAGTTGCCCTATTATGTGCCGGCGGCCTTCGTCGCTATCGAAGACCGGCGCTTCTACGACCATTTCGGCGTGGACGTGATCGGCCTCGCCTCGGTGGCGCTGGAAAGCGTGCAGGCCGGCGAAGTCACCCGTGGCGCCTCCACCATCACCCAGCAGCTCGCCAAGAACCTGTTCCTCACGCCCGACCAGACACTGGGCCGCAAGGTTCAGGAAGCCCTGCTCGCCATCTGGCTGGAGCAGAATTACTCCAAGGACGAAATCCTCGAGCTCTATCTCAACCGCAGCTATTTTGGGCACGAGCGCTACGGCATCGAGGCGGCCGCGCAGTATTATTTCGGCAAGTCGGCCCGCAACCTGTCGCTCAACGAAGCGGCGATCCTCGCGGGATCCCTGCAGGCCCCGTCGCGCCTCAACCCCAAGGGCAGCAATCCCGAGGCGATCAAGAACCGCCAGGCGCTGGTGCTCGCCGCGATGGCGCGCGACGGCTACATCACTTCGGCCGAATCGCAGGCCGCCAAGATCGACCCCAGCCAGACGGTCCGCACCAAGGTGCTGGGCGCCGAGTCCTATGTCGCCGACTGGGTCGAGACCCTGATGACGGCCTATCTCGGCGAGGTGAAGGAAGACGTGGTGGTCTACACCACCATCAACTGGGACCTGCAGAAAGAGGCCGAGTTCGTCGTCAAGGAAGCCGTTGCCAATCACGGGGCCGAGAGGGGCTTTTCGCAAGGCGCGCTGGTGGCGATGGATGTCGATGGCTCGGTCCGCGCGCTGGTCGGCGGTGTCGACTACCAGCAGAGCCAGTACAATCGTGCCGTCACGGCGCGGCGTCAGCCCGGCTCGACCTTCAAGCCCTTCGTCTATCTGGCCGGCATGGAAAAGGGCTACACGCCCGATACCATCGCAGAAGACGCACCCATCGATATCGACGGCTGGAGCCCCGAGAACGCCGACGGCCAATATGGCGGACAGATGACCCTGCGCCAGGCGCTGGCGCTGTCGCGCAACACCGTGGCGGCGATCCTCGCCAATGACGTCGGACCGGACAAGGTGGTGGAAGCCGCCATGCGCATGGGCATTTCCTCCCCGCTGATGCCGGTGCCATCCATCGCGCTCGGGACCCAGGAAGTCTCGCTGCTGGAGTTGACGGCTGCCTATGCGCCCTTCGCCAATGGCGGCATCGGGGTGATCGCCAATGTCATCACCCGCATCGAGGACAAGGACGGCAAGGTGCTCTACGAGGCGGTGCCGGCCGGCCCGGGCCGCGTCATCCAGCCCAATATCGTCGCCGAGATGAACGACATGCTGCACGCTGCGGTCGAGATCGGCACCGGCAAGCGGGCCCAGCTCAATGGCTGGCCGATGGCCGGCAAGACCGGCACCAGCCAGAAGGCGCGCGATGCCTTGTTCGTCGGCTATACCGCGCGCATGGTGGCCGGCGTCTGGCTGGGCAATGACGATGATGTCGGCACCAAGCTGTCGGGCGGCAATGTGCCGGTCGAGATCTGGAGCCAGTTCATGGCCAAGGCGCATGAGGGCATTCCGGTCGCCGAATTGCCGGGCGCGTTCTCGACGCCGGGGCCGCTCGATACCCAGCTGCAGCCGATGGAGCAGCCCGCAGTAGAGCGTCCGCGCCGGACGCTGGTCGACCTGCTCGACGGTATCTTTGGTGGCGGCTGACCGGAACCCGGTTCAGGCCGCCATCAGCGCCGCAACATGGGCGGTAACGCCCTCGGACAGCCCCTGCCGGTCGTAACCGCCTTCCAGCATGGAGACGACCCGGCCCTCGCAGCGGCGCTCCGCCACCTCGACCAGCCGCTCGGTCACCCAGGTGAAGTCGGCGGCACGCCATTCGAGCCCGGCCAGCGGATCGAGCAGGTGGGCATCGAAACCGGCCGAGATCAGCAGAATGTCGGGGGCAAAGGCGTCCAGCGCCGGCAGGATGCGCTCCTCATAGGCCGCCCGCATCGCCTCGCCGCCTGAGCCGGGCGGCAAAGCGGCATTGCAGATATTGCCCACCCCGGTGAATGCCGGGTCGCCGGTGCCCGGATAGAGCGGCATCTGGTGGCTGGAGGCGTAGAACACCGTCGGATCGTCCTTGAAGATATCCTCGGTGCCATTGCCATGGTGGACGTCGAAATCGACGATGGCGACACGCCCGGCGCCATATTTGCGCTGCGCCTCGCGCGCCACCACCGCGATGGAATTGACGAGGCAGAAGCCCATCGGCCGGTTGATTTCGGCATGATGACCCGGGGGGCGCACGGCGCAGAAGGCGTTCCTGACCTCGCCCAGCGCCACCGCGTCGAGCGCCGCCAGTCCGGCGCCCAGCGCCACCGAGGCGGCGTCGAGCGAGCCGGACGAGATGAAGGTATCTTCATCGATCCGGCCAATCCCCTCGGCCGGGCGAGCCCGGCGCAGGATTTCCAGATAATTCGGGCCATGCACCAGCTCGGCGAGCCCAAGATCGGCGAAGCCGGCCTCACGCCGGACCAATCCGGAAAAGCCGGGAGCTGCCAGTGCCGCCTCGACGGCGCGGATGCGCTCAGGGCGCTCGGGATGCCCCGCCGGCGTCACATGCTGACTGAAATTGCGCTGCGAAAGAAGTAGAGTGGCCATGCCCCGCCAGCCTGACCGCCGCCGATTTGTCCTGGCGCCAGCTTGACGCGGTGCGATGCGGCTTGTCAAACAGCCCGCTATGCAGAAACGCCCGGAAAATGGTGAGATCGAACAGCTGGCCGGGATCCTCCGGGCCGGTGGTCTCGTCGCCTTTCCCACCGAGACGGTCTATGGCCTGGGCGCCGACGCCACCAATTCGGACGCGGTGCTTGGCATCTACGAGACCAAGGGGCGGCCGCGCTTCAATCCGCTGATCGTCCATGTCGCCGACCTCGAAATGGCGCGGCGCTATGTGGAACTTTCGCCGCTGGCACTGCGCCTTGCCAGCTTCTGGCCGGGTCCGCTGACGCTGGTGCTGCCGCGCCGACCCGACGCGGGGCTCAGCGACATCGTTACCGCCGGTCTCGACACGGTTGGCATCCGCGTGCCGGCGCACCCCTTGGCACAGGCGCTGATCCGCGCCGCAGACCGGCCGATCGCGGCGCCTTCCGCCAATCGCTCGGGCAAGCTCTCACCCACGAGTGCCGCACAGGTTCGCGCCAATTTCGGAGACAGGGTGCCGGTGCTCGATGGTGGGGCCGCGGCAGCCGGGGTGGAGTCGACGATCCTCGCGGTCGATGGCGATCTCGTGACGCAGCTCAGGGCCGGCGCACTGCCCCGCGACGAGATCGAAGCGCTGCTCGGCCACCCTATCGCCGTAGCCGCGGCCAATGCCGCCATCTCGGCACCGGGAATGCTGGCCTCGCATTATGCCCCGGAGGCCTCCCTCCGGCTCGATGTTGTCGTGCCGGAGCCGGACGAGGCCTATCTCGGCTTCGGCAACGGTCCGGCGACGCCGTACACACTGTCTGCGACAGGCGACCTGCGCGAGGCGGCGCGGAACCTCTTCTCCATACTGCATGAGATGGACCAGACGCATCGGCGCATCGCGGTCGCCCCGATCCCGGCCACCGGGCTCGGCGAAGCGATCAATGACCGGTTGCGCCGCGCCGCGGCCCCGCGCGACCGCTAGCCTGTCTTCAGCAAAGCCTCGATCTCGGCACGCGTCGGCATCGAGGGCGCCGTTCCCGGCTTCTGAACGCTGAGCGCTGCTGTGGCGCAGCCAAAGCGCACCGCTTCGGTGGGTTTCGCGCCTTCAGCCAGCGCGACGGCAAAACCGCCATTGAAGGCGTCGCCGGCGCCGGTGGTGTCAACGACCTCGGCGACCGGAAAGGCCGGGACCAGCAGTTCGCCGGCCTCCCCCAAGAGCATAGCCCCATGCTCGCCCAGCGTGATCACGGCGTTTCTTGCCCCGCGACGCACCAGTTCCGCAGCGGCGACACGTGCCTCGCCCACATTGCCCACCGGCATCCCGGTGAGGTTCGCCGCTTCGGTTTCGTTGGGGGTGATGTAGTCGCAGAGCGGATAGATGGCCTGCGGCGCCGGAATCGCGGGAGCCGGATTGAGAATGGTGATCGCCCCATGCCGCCGTGCCAGTTCCAGCCCGGCAAGGGCGGTTTCGACAGGCTGCTCGAACTGGGTCAGGAACACAGAGGCCGAAGCAATGGCGCCTTCTGCCGCCGCGACGTCTTCTGGCGACAGCCGGGCCGCCGCGCCGCTCTCGACGATGATGGCATTGTTGCCGGTCTCGGTGGACACGAAGATGAAGGCCGCCCCGGTGGGCAGCTCCGCGTCCTCGATCACTGCGGACACATCGATGCCATCGGCGGCCCAGGCCTTCCGCGCCATTTCGCCAAAGGTGTCGCGGCCGATGCGGGTGATGATCCGCACTTCGGCGCCGGCGCGGGCGGCAGCGATGGCCTGGTTGGAGCCCTTGCCACCCGGTCCGTCCTTGAAGCCTTGCCCGAGGATGGTTTCGCCCATCACCGGCAGCCGGGGCGCGCGAAACGCCAGATCGGCGACGAAGATCCCCAGCACCGCGACCGTGGCGCGCGTCATGTTCCCCTCCCCTTCAAGGCCGGCTCAGCTCAGCCGGCCATCCTTCAGTGCGGCAAGAATCCAGTCGCGATAGGTCTGGTCCCTACTCTCGATTTCCGGCACGACCTTGCTGGCTTCGGTCATGAAGTAGAGGTAGTCCCGACCCATCGCCTCGCCCCGGCCGGTATGCATGTCGACGGCGAAATCCGGGATCTCGGGCAGCCGCTCGCCGAAGGCGATGACGTGCTTGGCCCAGTTGACCATGTCGTCGGTGGTCCGGTCCTTGGGGCTGGTGGCCAGCACCCGGATGGCGTGGGCCGCGAAGAGGAACCGGTCATGGCTCGGCCGGTCGAAGCGCTGGTGGTTGCGATAGAGCGTCTCGACGAGCACCGGCGCCTCGCGATTGCCGAAGCCGATATCCTCGACCGCGATCACCGCCAGCCGGTCCCAGAGCTTCTGCTCGAGCTCTGGGCTGGTCAAATACATCTCCCAGCCGAGCAGCATGGCGTTGTCGAGCAGCCCGCGGCGGATGGATTTCTGCAGCGCCGAGATGACCTCGTCGGCGGGAAAGCCGTTCTCGGTGGTGGTGCGCTGCCAGGGATCGGGCGCCTGCTTGACCTTGGTCATTGCTTGCCCGCCCAGTCCGCCAGCTGCGTCCAGAGCTTGCCATAGCCCGCCCATTCGACGAAGGGCGGCGGAGCCCAGTGCGGGCCGCAATCAGAGGTGAAGGCGACCGCGCGGCCCTCGCCGAACTGCCCGGCAACGATCAGCGGATCGCCGCCGACACGCACCAGCACCTCGCCCTCGGGTTTGGCCACGACCTCGTTATAGCCGAGCAGCGCCGGCCAGGGCTCGGCGAGACCGGCGACGATGGGGTGGTTGGTGTCGGTGACGTGGGGTACGAGGCCCTGCGGCGCCTCGACACGATCGTCGAAGCGGCTCATGCGCACGGGCAACACGTCCTCGACCGGCGAGCCGGCATAGCGCGCCTTGCCGTCGATGCCCTGGAAGGTGAGATAGCCCCCGACCATGACGAAGCCGCCGCCGGCCTTTACGTAGTCGCGGATCGCCGCGAGCCGGTCGGGCAGTGCTTTGGAGCGCGAGAAGGTCTCGGGATGGAGCAGCAGCGTGTTGGCGCCGATATCGGACAGCATCACCACGTCATAGGCGGCGAGCGCCTCCGCAGTCGCCGGAAAGTCGCGCGCGGCGACATGGGCCGGCTGGTAGTCGACGGTCCAACCGCCCGCGACCAGCGCGTCGCGCAGCCAGCGCACCCCTTCGGCATATTCGGTGGTGGTGAAGCTGTCGAAGCCCTTCTGGTGGGTGGAATGCACCGTCCAGGATTCCCCGGCGATCAAGATGCGCTTGGCCATTTGGCGCGACGTCCTTTCATTGCGTCCCGAAGGACTGTCACTTCAATCTGTTCGAACTCGCCTGGCTCATGCCGTCTCGCCCTTTGGCGGACCGACCGATCCACGAGGGATCAGCTCCACTGGCAGCCGGGTCAATAGCGGCGGGCTTTCGCCGTTGAGCAGCGCCAGCAGTGTCTGGAACCCGGCGCGGCCCAGCGCCTCGACCGGTTGCCGCACCGCGGTCAGCGGCGGGCTGAACAGGGTGCAGAATGGCATGTCGTCGAAACTGACCAGCGATAGGTCGTCCGGCATGGTCAGCCCAAGATCGCGGACAGCATGCAGCGTGCCGATGGTGATGTAGTCGGTGGACGCGAAAAGTGCGGTGGGCGGATTTGGGCCGGTCAGCAGCCGGATGGCCTCGGCCTTGGCGAAATCCGGCGAGAAACTGCCGCGCGCCAGCAGCGCGTCTTCGACAGCAAGACCGGCTTCGTCCATCGCTCGCCGATAGCCCTCGAAGCGTTCGCCGACGGTGAACAGCCCAGTTGGGCCGCCGATATAGCCGATGCGACGATGGCCAGCCTCGATCAGGTGGCGGGTGGCGAGATAGGCACCGCGCTTGTTGTCGACGAAGAGGCGCGGCGCGCTGGCCCCGGGGATATCTTCGTCGGCAATCACCACATTCCGGCGCTTGGCAATAAGCCGGGCCAGCGTGCCGTCATCGGGGGTATTGGTCAGCAGCAACAGGCCGTCGACGTGACCGTCTTGCAGCCGCTCGAGCGAGGCCACCTCGCGGGCGCGGCTGGAGCGGGTCGAGCTGATGAACACGGTATAGCCGTGCCGGTCGGCCTCATCCTCGAAGGCGGAGGCGAGTTCGGCGAAGAACGGCTCGCGGATTTCGGGGGTCACGAGGCCCACTGCCTCGGTCTTTCCCGTCGAAAGGCGCTTCGCCAAGAGGTTGGGCCGATAATCGAGAGCCCGGATGGCGTCGTCGATGCGCGCCGAGGTGCCCGGCGGCAATTCGATGCGGTGATTGAGGTAGCGCGACACCGTCGTCGGCGACACGCCGGCCTGTTGCGCCACATCGTGAATGGTCGCCATCGTTTTCCCCCTCGAAACGAAAGCTAGAATGCTGAAACGGGTTTAGTAAAGCGGTTTCGTAAGCGAGAATCCGTGTTGGAGTTACCAGACGATGGGATGCGTCGCGCCGGTTGCGACATTGACGAATCCCTCGGGCGCCAGCGGCGACGGCGCCACCAGCACCCAGCGCCAGGGCGCGCAGGTCAGCGTCGCGAAGGCCAGCCGCTCGGGGAATCCTGGCCACCAGCGTGGCGAGAATGTCGGCTCGTACATCCACTCGATCTTGTTGCCCTCGGCATAGAGCGCCTGCATCTCGGCATCGAGTTCGGTCGCCGGGCGACAGCTCATCAGCCCGCCGATCTCGTAGTTCACCGTCGCGACGAGCCTGCCCTCGCGCACCAGCGCCCAGCCGCCCTGGATGTCGGTCAGCGCGTTGACGGCCTCGGCCATGGCCGCATCCGACGAGCCGGTCACCCAGATATTGTGCTTGTCATGACCGAGCGAGGCAGCCAGCGCGGTGTCCGGTGTTCGCGGCCCGGTGCCGAGCCAGAACATCTTCGCGACCTTCCCCTCACCCGAGAAACGGTCGACGATGGCGAACTTGGTGACGTTGCGTTCCGGATCCCGCTGCACCAGCCCGTCGGCGACCGGCAGCTCCATCTCGATGAAATCGTCGGCCCAGTGGAACGGGCGCAGCAGCGCCGCCTGCATGGTATCGCGCCCGGGTGCGGCGGGGATGGCGAAATCCTCGGCGCTCAGCCGGCGTTGGATATTGACGGTCTTGGTCGCCCAATCGGGCCAGTCGATCCTGGGCACCGGTACGGTGAAGGCGCCGTCGCGCGCCACTTCGCGGCCGTCGGCCCAAACGGCCCCGATCCCGACCTTTGCCACGTCGTCGAGCAATACTATGTCGGCATAGCGCCCCGGCGCTAGGCTGCCGACCCAGGGGGTCAGCCGCATGTGGCGGGCCGGGTTGATCGTTACCATCTGGATGGCGATTTCGGGCGCCAGCCCGGCTTCGATGGCCAGCCGGACATTGTGGTCGGTGGCGCCGAGCTTCAGCGTGTCGCTGGCGGAACGGTCATCGGTGGTCAGCGCGAATTGCGACCAGTCGCCGAGGCCATCTGCGATCAGCCCCTTAATCATATCGGCGGCGGAATGAGGCCTCAGCTCCATGAAGAGGCCACGGCGAAGCTTGTCGCGCACTTCCTCCGGCGTCCACGCTTCGTGGTCCGACGCCATACCGGCGGCGGCGAAGGCGTTGATCTCGTTGATGCCGCGCATACCGGCGGCATGGCCCTCGACGACGCCGCGCGCTTCGAAAGTTGCCCGGATCATTCCCCAGAGCCGGTTGTAGGAGGGGTTCTCGGGGTTCCAGACGGCTGGCCAGTCCATCACCTCGTCGAGACCGGCGACCTGCAGCGACTGAGCCAGGAACTGCTTCTGCTCGTCATAGCCGAAATGGCCGCCGCCCCATTCATAGGCGGTAGGCGGCACGGCGGAGCCCGGAAGCGGGAATATCTTGGCCGGCGAGCCGGCGCGACGAGCGGTCAGCCAGAATTCGAGATTGTGCGGCCCGTCGACGTTGGAGAACTCATGGCTCGCCTCGCAGGTCCAGGTGCAGCCGTGCGGCACCACCAGCGCCGCTTCCCATTCCGGCGTCAGGTGGGAACTCTCGATGTGCTTGTGCACCTCGCCGAAGCCGGGAACGGCACTGAGCTCAGGCTCATGAAAGCGCTCGGCCACCTCGCCGGGAAAGCTGCCGGCCGGGCCGACCCAGGCGATGCGCCGACCGCGAATGACGATCTCCTGATCGGTGAGCCACATGCGCGAATGCACATCGAGCAGCCTGCCGACCCGCAACGACCTGTCGGCCGGGCGCTTGCCCAGCGCTACCAGCGTCAGGTCCTGTCGGATGGCGACCTCATCGGCGGCGTCGATCAGCAGATCATCGGGAAGAAGGGCGTCGGATTGGGTCATTTGGCGGTCCAGCTTCGCTGCCACGCCCGCAATCGTGCGCGGGCATTGGCATAAGGGGATGAGGTGTTGAACTGCACCATTCGTCCCAGGGTCCATTTCTCGTACCACGTGGCCCCGTAGAGGGCCTCGTCCGTCGTACTGGCAACGATCGCGCGGATTCGATCCTTGCTTTGTGTGAGCCGGTGCCGCAGCTCTTCAAATGTGAGCGCATCGTAGTCGCCGTAGAACTTCTGGGCGAGGCGACCCAACTCATTCCATTTGAAGCCGGTCTCCGGAAAATCTACCGCCATGCCCGCTTGACGTCGGTCATGCCACTTCAGCACCAGCTCACCCCAACCGGTGAGATAGGCCACCAGATCGCGGACACTCATGCGGGTCGTTTTGACATGCCCCTCCAGAGTGCGCTCGTTCACGCGCTCCATGGGAATGGCATCGAGTTCTCGCGCCAGCTTGGCGTAGGACTCGTCGATCGCTTTGAGCAGCGCCTCTCGGGTGGATGGGATGGCCACTACAGTCCGCCGGCCTCGCGCCACAGCGCGATCAATCGCAGGCTTTCGGCGACGATGGCCGCGATGATCTTCTCGCCCTTTTCCGCGGTCGCGGGGCGCGGGTCGCCAAAGACTCCAGAGCGGTTGAAGCTCGAGAGCTGCATCGGCACCGAACCGAAAAGCGGCGGAAACTCGGGATATTCCGGCGCGGCGCGGTCCATCTTCACCGCGTCGGGTTCGAGGGCCAGGAGCATCGAGGTCTCGACCTCGTCGGCATGGTAGAAGCCCGGCCCGGCGGGCTTACTGTCCACCGTCTCGGCGGCCACGGCTTCGAGCCGCGGATAGTCGAGATGCAGCACCGAGAAGCCGGCCTCGTGCAGCGCCCGCGCCGCCAGCGCGATCGGTTCGCGATTACCGAAATGGCCATTGACGGTGACGAGACCGCGCACGCCCATGCGCTTCAGACCCATGCCGATATCGGTGACGCTGGCGCGCAGCGTATCGGGGGACAGCGACAGCGTTCCGGCCCAGCCTTCTGCCGTCCAGGCATCGCCATAGGCGATGGCCGGCAGCAGCAGGGCATCGGCGCCCTCGGCGATACGGCGCGCGACACCTGTCGCCAGTTGCGTGTCGGCCAAGAGCGGCAGGTGGGCGCCATGCTGCTCCACCGCGCCCACCGGCAAAACCGCAATCAGCCCGGAAGGGAGGCGGGCGGCGATATCGGTCCAGCTGGAAATGGCGGCATCGAGCATCAGATCGCCTCCGCAATGATGAGAGTTCCGGCCGTTGCAGCCGGGCTGGGGGAGAATGCGATCCGTGTGGCGAGGCGTGGAGAATAGGTCAACAGGGCTTCCGCGAATGCATTTGACAACGGGCTTCGGAGTGTCGTTACATTGTAATGTAAACCGGTTTACCGAATGGGGGTCAAATGGGTTCAACGCTTATCCACGGGGCGACCGTGCTCACCGTGGACGCTGGTAACCAGGTGTTCGAGGATGGCTGGATCGCCGTCGTCGATGGCCGGATCAGCGGCGTCGGACCCCGCCTCAGCCGGCCGGATGCGGCCGGTTTTGACGAGGTGCTTGACCTGACGGGGCACCTCGTCATGCCCGGCCTCGTCAATGCGCACACCCATTCGGTCATGGTGCTGTTTCGCGGCCGCTCCGAAGGCCAGAGCCTCCTCACCATGGAAGGCTGGTACAATTCCATCCGCGAGCCCGAACTGTCGCTGGTCGCCTCCGATATCGGCCCGGCCGTCGCGCTCAGCTGCGCGGAGATGGCGCTGAGTGGCACCACCACCTTCTGCGACCAGTATTTCTTTGCCGAGGAGATCGCGGCGGCGGTGAAACAGGCCGGACTCCGCGCCGTCATCGCCTATGGCATTGTGCAGCTCGGCGACGTGGCCCGCGGCGCCGAAGAGCTGGCCAAGGCCACGGCGTTTCTCGAGCAGCAACGCTCGGCCGATGGACGGGTGATCCCGTGGTTCGGCCCGCACGCGCCCTATGTCGACAACACCGAAGCGCTGCTGATCGAGGAAGTGGAGGTGGCCAATCGCTTCGGCGTCGGCCTCCATCTCCACATGGCCTGCGGCCCCGAGGACAACGAGGAAACCCTGCGCCGCTATGGCAAGACGGCGGCGGTGGCGCTCGAAGAACTCGGCTTCTTCAAGGGTCGCATCCACGCGGCCCATTGCATCGACCTCAGCGACGAGGACATCGCGGTGTTCGCGCGGGCGCCGAACGCATCCGTCTCCTACAATGCCAGCGCCGGGCTGCGGTCGGGGCGCGAGGGCATCTGCCCGGCGGTCGATCTCCGCGCCGCCGGGGTCACCGTCGCCCTCGGCACCGACAATGTCGCGGCCAACAATTCCTACGACATGGTCTCCGAGATGCGGGTGGCGGGGCTCGTCGCCAGCCATCGCGAGGGCGTGGCGCAGCCGCTCACGAGCCGCGACCTCATTCGCATGGCGACAATCGAGGGCGCGAAAGCACTGGGACTCGACAACGAGATCGGCAGCCTCGAAACTGGCAAGGCTGCCGATATCGTGGCGTTCGACATCCGGGGGTCCGGCTATTCCGAGACACCAGACCCCGAAACCCTGCTGATCTACTCGGGCAGCGGGCGCGACGTGCGGCATGTATGGGTCGGCGGCGAGCAGCTCGTCCGTGACCGGCAACTTGTCCGCCGGCCATTCCACGAGATCCGCGCCGAGTATTCCGAGACCTACCGGGCGTTCTGGGCGCGTGTCGCCGAGGCCCGAAAAGCAAGAGAAGTGGCCTAGTTGACCAAACGGACTTTCATCTTCGACAGCGATGGCGGCGTCGATGACGCGCAGGCGCTGATCCTGCTCGTCGCCAATGGGCTGGTGCCCGACGTGATCACCACGGTGTTCGGCAATGTCGGCATGGAGCAGGCGACAACCAACCTCCTCGCCGTCACCTCCATGCTGGGCGTCGATATCCCCGTGCACAAGGGTGCCGACCGGCCGCTGACGCAGCCGATCATCGATGCCAAATATGTCCATGGCGATGACGGGCTCGGTGGCGCACGCCGGCCCGACAAGCAGGCCCTGCCCGCGTCCAACGACGCCATCGGCGTGTTGCGCAAGACCTTCCGCGATGCCGCGGCCAAGGGCGAGAAGGCCGACATCCTGATGATCGGGCCCTTCACCAACCTGGCGCTGGCGCTCCGGCTTGAGCCCGAAATCCTCGAGGGCATCGGCAAGCTCACCATCATGGGCGGCAATGTCTATGGGCGCGGCAACACCACGCCGGCGGCCGAGTTCAACGTCTATGCCGATCCCGAGGCGGCCCATATCGTGTTCACCGCCGAAATCGAGACGGTGATCATCCCCTGGGAGCCCTGCACCACCCATTACATGGAGGGCGAACGCGTCGATGCGCTGTTCGAGGGCATCCCGTCGAGCCCGATGCGGGATTTCTCGCGGGCGTTGGCGGCCCATGCCCGCCACAACAGCGTCAGCCGCGGCAACCCGGATCGCTTCCTCTATGTCGATCCCCTCGCCGCGGCCGTGGTCATCGACCCCTCGATGGTGACCAAGTCGACACTCGCCTCATCGAGCGTGGCGCTGGCGCCCGGCATCACCCGCGGCATGACGCTGGTCGACCCCTCTGGCCGGCTCGGCACCCCCAAGATTACGTTCGTCGAGGAGGTCGATACCCAGCGGGTCGACAAGCTCTACGCCGTATCCGTCGCCTACAACCCCGAAAAGCCGACAAACTGATACAACAGGAGTGCGCATGTCTTTGATCTCGACTTACGGCAAGGCCGCCGCCGGGCTGATGCTCTCGGCCAGCATGATGACCGTGGCGACCACCGCCGCGCTGTCGCAGGAATATACCGAAGAGAACCCGCTGAAGGTGGCCATCGTTGTCCACGGCACCCTGGGCGACAAGAGCTTCTTCGACGACGCGGCTGCGGGCCTGAAGCGCGCCGAAGACGACCTGCCGGTTTCGGTGAAGATCATCGAGGCCAGCTATGACCGCTCCAAGTGGCAGCCGGCCCTCGCCGACGCCACGGACTCGGGCTATGACGTGATCATCGCCGGCACCTTCGACATGACCGGCTATATCGTCGAGCTGGCGCCGGAATATCCGGACGTCAAGTTCATCGACTTCGACGACAAGCCGGACTTCTCGACCTGCGATTGCTCCAACGTCCTCGCCCTCGAGTACACCACGGCTGCTGCCGGCTATCTCGCCGGTTATGCGGCGGCCAAGATCTCGACCACCGGGATCCTCGGCACCATCATCGGCATGGAATTCCCGACCGTCACCGACTTCAAGACCGGTTTCGACCAGGGTGCGATGGCGGCCAATGACAAGGTCCAGGTGCTGAACGCCGTCGCCGGCACCTTCAGCGATCCGGCCAAGGGCAAGGAAATCGCCCTCGCCCAGATCAACCAGGGCGCCGACGTGATCTTCCCGATCGCCGGCGGCACCGGCATCGGCGCGCTGCAGGCGGTCAAGGATTCGGGCAAGCTCGCGGTCGGCGTCGACAGCGACCAGGCCCTGATCTTCGAGGCCAGCGATCCGGCCCAGGCCGAAGTGATCTTCACCTCGGTGGAAAAGAAAGTCGGCGAGTCGCTTTACATGGCGCTCAAGGCCACCGTCGAAGGCACCCAGGAATATGGCAAGTCGGACCTGCTCGGCCTCGCCGAAGGTGCCGTCGGCATCTCCAAGAACGCCTATTACGAGAAGCTGGTGCCGGCCGAAGTCCGCGCCGAGGTCGATGCGCTCGAAGCCAAGATCAAGTCGGGCGAGCTCGTCGTGAAGAGCGACATGCAGCAGTAAGCTGAAATCGGGCCCCGCAGGTCAGCTGCGGGGCCTTTCTTTATCCAGCGCAGGGCGGGCAGCATGGCGCTTCTAGAAGCAATCGGGATCGGCAAGACCTATCCCGGCGGCGTGGTGGCAAATGACGGGGTCGATCTCGTCGTCGAGCCGGGCGAGGTTCATGCCGTGGTCGGCGAGAACGGCGCGGGCAAATCCACGCTGATGAAAATCCTGTTCGGCATCGAGCAGCCGAATGCCGGAAAGCTCCTGCTGGACGGCAAGCCGGTGACATTCGCCGGGCCGCGCGAGGCGATCGATGCGGGCATCGGCATGGTGTTCCAGCATTTCTCGCTGGTCCCGAGCTTTGCCGTCTACGAGAACGTCGTGCTCGGCTCCGAGCCGCGCAAGGGCATCCGCTTCACCCGCGAGACAGCCATCGCCGATGTCGCGGCGCTCTCCGAAAAGTACCGCCTGAAGGTCGATCCGCTGCCGCCTGTCGCGACGCTGCCGGTCGGCCAGCAGCAGCGCGTCGAAATCCTCAAGGCGCTCTATCGCAATGCCCGCATCCTGATCCTCGACGAGCCGACCGCCGTGCTCGCCCCGCAGGAGGTCCAGGAGCTGTTCGTCGCCATCCGCTCGCTGGTGGCGCAGGGCAAGACCGTCATCTTCATCGCCCACAAGCTCCCCGAAGTGCTGGAAATCTCCGACACGATCACGGTGATGCGCCAGGGCAAGACCGTCGGCCGGGTAAAGGCCAAGGAAGTCACCGAGCACAGCCTCGCCGCCATGATGGTCGGGCGTGAAGTGACACTGCGCGTCGACCGGAAGCCTACCGACCAGACCGAACGCGTCGCCGCGATCTCTGGCCTCACCGTCGTCAACGCGCGCGGCACCGAAATCGTCTCCGACCTCAGCCTCAACGTTCATGCCGGCGAGATTGTCGGGCTGGTGGGCGTCGAGGGCAATGGGCAGGCGGAAACCCTGGAAGCCGTCGCCGGGCTCCGCTCGATCGCCGGCGGCGAAATCAACATTGCCGGGCAGAATGCCACCGGTCTGTCGGTGCTCGAACGGCGCGGCCTCGGCCTCGCCTCAATCCCCGAGGACCGCATCGCGCAGGGGCTGGCGACCGGTGCGAGCGTGGCCGAGAACATCGTTGCCACCCGGCTCAATGACACGCGCTATGTGCGCAACGGGCTCCTCGACCTCAAGGCGATCCGCGAGAACGCGATGAAACTCATCGAGCGCTTCTCCATCCGCGTCGGCGGCCCGGCCTCGGCCGTGGGGACTCTCTCGGGCGGCAACATGCAGAAGGTCGTTGTGGCCCGCGAGCTCAGCGAACAGCCGAAGCTCTTGCTGGTCAACCAACCGACCCGCGGCGTCGATCTGGGCGCTACCCAGTTCATCTGGCGGACGATCACCGATGCGCGCGATGCCGGCGCGGCGGTGCTGCTGAGTTCCGCCGATCTCAGCGAGCTCCTGGCGCTCAGCGACCGGCTGCTCGTGCTCTATCGCGGCAGGATTGTCGCGGCCTTCAAGAACACGCCGGATCTCACCCCCGAAACGCTCGGCACCTATATGCTCGGGCTTTCCACCCAGACCGCCGAAGACATGCAGGTGGCCCTCAAATGAGCACCGTTTCCGCAACCCAGTCCTCGGAGCGCTGGAAAGCCATTCGCAGCGAAGTCACCCGGGCCGTCGGCGCCATTGTCGTGGCCCTCGCGGTCGCCTTCATCGTCGTCCTGCTCACTTCGAAAGCGCCGTTCGAGGCGCTCGAAGTGCTGCTGACGCAGATCCCGCAGAAGCCGCGTACCATCGGGCTCTGGCTCGATGACGCCGCCAAGCTGACCATCACGGGACTGGCGTTCTCATTGGTGTTCCAGGCCAGGCAGTTCTCGATGGGCGTGCAGGGCCAGGTCTATATGGGCGCGCTCGCGGCGACCTATGTGGCACTCTCGCCGCTCGGGACCACCTGGGCCGGCATTCCGCTCGGCGTCGCCGCCGCCATGCTGGCCGGCGCCGTCTATGGCTTCATTCCGGGCATCGCCAAGGCGAAGCTCGGAGCCAACGAAATCGTCTCGTCGCTGATGCTCAACTACATCGCCATCGAGGTGTGCAATTACCTGGTGCGAGCCCAGCTGCCCAAGCCGACGGCGGGCGTGCTCACCACCAACGACTTTCCCGATGCCTCGGTGTTCCCGCGGCTCTTCACCGGCGACTGGCTGAACATCCAGCGGCTCGATCTCGGGCTGATCTTCGCCTTGATTGCCGTGGCCGTCGTCTGGTTCGCGCTTTATCGTACCAGCTGGGGGCTGAAGCTCCGGCTTGTCGGTCACAATGCCCGCTTTGCCGAATATTCCGGCATCAAGTCCACCTTCATCATGGTCTCGGCCATGACCGCCTCGGGCGCGCTTGGCGGGCTGCTCGGCTCGATGTTTGTCCAGGGTCAGAGCTACGGCAAGCTGACCGTGCTATTCGAGGGTAACCTCGCCTTCGAGGGCATCCTCGTCGCCATCGTCGCCCGCAGCCGCCCGCTCGCGGTGCCGGTCGTGGCGCTGTTCTACGGCTACCTTCGTCAAGGCGCGCAGCTGATGAACATTCGCACGGACGTGCCGGCCGAGGTGATCGGCATCGTCACGGCGATCATCATCCTCCTCGTCTCCTCGTCGTTCTCGATGAATTTCCTCAAGCGGCTGTTCCGACGTGAACCGACGGCCGCGCCTGCGCCTGTCGCCGCCGGGAGTGCCGCGAAATGATGGAGCTGTTCCTTACGGTCTTTTCGGCCGCCTTCTTCGTCACCATCATCCGCACCACGACTCCGCTTCTGCTCTCGACCATGGGCGGCCTGATCGCCGACCTGAGCGGGGCGCTCAACGTGGCGCTCGAAGGCATGATGCTGACCGGCTGCCTTACCGCAGTGCTCGTCTCGGTGTTCGCACCCTGGTATGTCGCCGTGCTGGCCGGCATGGGGGCCGGCGCCTTTCTCGGCCTCGTCATGGCGTTCTTCGCCTATCGGCTGAAGGCCGACATCATCCTTGTCGGCTTCGCCATCAACATCCTTGCGGCCGGCGGCACGGTGTTCGCCCTCGCCATGGCCACCGGCGGCGACAAGGGCACCTCGATCAACCTGCCGTCCAAGGCCGTCCCGGCCGTCGATCTCAGCTTCCTCAGCGGCATTCCGGTCGTCGGGCCGACGCTTTCGGCGTTCCTTTCCGGCCACTCGGTGCTGAGCTGGGTCGCGGCCTTCATCGTCTTCCTCGTCTGGTACTTCCTCTACCGCACGCCCTGGGGCCTGTGGCTGCGCGGCGTCGGCGAATACCCTGCCGCACCGGAAGCTGCCGGCATCCCGGTCAACACGGTGCGCACGCTCAGCCTCGTGGTGTCCGGTGCCCTCGCCGGCATGGGCGGGGCGCAGCTTGCGATGTTCAACTATGTCGGCTTCACCCGCGACATGACCGCCGGCCGCGGCTTCATCGCGCTGGGCGCCGTGCTGCTCGGTGCCCGCCATCCGGTCGGAGCGCTGATCGCGGCGCTGCTGTTCGGGACGTTCGAGGCGCTGGCCGTGGTGATGCCGGGCCTCTTCAATGACGCCCCGGCCGAGCTGATCCGGATGATCCCGTTCGTCGTCACCATCGCGGCGCTGGTGCTGTTCTCGGTCAGAGCGCAACGCGCGCTGGCGCTCAGGGGCGTGAAATAGCCCCCCTTGATTGGGGTGAATCGAAAGGCCCGGGTCATCCCCGGGCCTTGTCGTTTCAGCGGAGCTTTTCGGCGGCGATGGCCAGCACCTGCTTGAAGGCACTAAGGTCGGTGTAGAGCGCCTCGGGTGCCGCATCGCCCACCACCACGGTGCCGCCACGGCGGACGACGCCGCCATGCAGCATCAGATTGTCGATGAAGCCCAGGTCCTCGATCATGATGCCATCGGGCCCGCGCGGCTTGCCATCGGCATCGATGGTGACCACGCCGCCAAAATGCGCGCGGGTGCGCTCGCCATGATCCCGCGCCACATTGGTATAGGCAAACACCGCCTTGCCCTGCGCGCACATATAGCCGAGCTCGAACGCCGTGCCGGTGTCGGCCGCAAGGCCGCGAAACGGCGTCAGGTTGGCGATGATGGCGTCGGCGCTGTTCATCAGCCGCTCGTCGATCTCCGAGATCGCGAGGCCAAGCTCGAACTTGCTGTTTGTTGGCGGAAACTCGAGATCGCCCGGCGAGATCGGTATCAGCCCGGCGGCTCGCGTCAGCGCGATCTTGGCGTCGAGCGCCGCACGGGCATTGGGCAGGAAGACCTCCGGCCCGGCGAGATAGACAGATTTCGACATCAATGCTCCCAGCCGGCCACCCGCTCTCCGGCGACCAGCACCGTGGCGAGATTTGGCCGGGTCGCGGTGTAGAGGGTCTTTTCCAGAATGGCGACCGGATCGGCCTCGCCGAGCAAACGGATGGTCCCATCGGGCGTTGCCGGGTCGATCACCAGGGCATCGCAGAACTGCCCCGTTTCGAACGTCCCGATCGGCAGGTCCAGCGCCTCGCCGCCACCGGCGGTCGTCAGGTGGAAGGCGGTGGCGATGTCGATGCGTGAGCCCGGCGTACCGCGTGTTTCACGTGAATCGGTGGGGTCGACGCCGTCCTCCAGCATCCGCGAGGCCTGCACGGCGGCCCGCGTCGCCTCGAACATGGTGCCGGCCGGCCCGCCGGAAATGTCGGTGCCGAGCCCGACATGCACCCCCTGCTCCAGCGCGCGCCGCAGCGGAAACACCGCATTGGCGAAATACATGTTGGACAAGGCACAATGGGCGACCCCCGCCCCGCGTTGGCGCAGCAGCGCCATGTCCGGATCGGTCAGGAACACCGAATGCGCCAGCACGGTCTTCCGCGTCATCAGGCCGAAGCCATCGAGCGCGGTGGCGTCGGTGTGGCCATAGCGCTCCAGCGCGTGGCCATGGGCCCAATCGCTTTCCGAGCAATGGGCCTGCACATGCGCTCCGGTTTCGGCGGCGAGCGCGCCGAGGCCGGCCAGCGCCTCGTCGGTACAGGAGGGGATGAAGCGCGGCGTGATCACCGGCAGCACCCGGTCATTGCCCGGCAGCGCCCGCACGAACGCGATCAGGTCCCGCGTATCGGCCACCGCCTCTGCCGCCGAAGCATCCCGGTAGTATTCCGGGCAGGCGGCCGGATCGTCCATCGCGACTTTGCCGACCAGCCCACGCTGCCCCTGAGCCAGGCAGATTTCCGCCAGCAGCTGGGTCGCCTTCAGGTGCTGTGTGGCGAAGTACAAGGCCGTGGTGGTGCCGGCGGCGAGCAGGTCGGCGACCAGCACCTCGTAGCGCTCGCGCGCAAAGTCCAGGTCGGCATAGCGCGCCTCGAGCGGGAAGGTGTACTTGCCCAGCCAGACCTCGAGCGGCACATCCAGCGCCTGCCCGAGCTGCGGATATTGCGGCGCGTGCACGTGCAGGTCGACAAAGCCGGGGATAACGAAGCGGTCCGCCGGCAGCACGATTAGGTTCGGCGTGGCGGCGAGGGCGACATGCGCGTCCGTGCCGGTCCGTGCGACGGTCTCGATCCGTCCGTCGCTGTCGATCCTCAGAATGGCATCAGCCAGCACCTCGATCTCGCCGCGCACGGGCGCGTGGATGAAGGTGCCGCGAACCGTGCGGCCACGCCAGCCGGGACGGCTCACCAGACCACCTTGTGCTGCTCGCCGGTCTGGACGTTGACGAAGCCGTGCGGGCACACCGACGACGGCGCCACCAGCACCCAGCGCCAGGGCGAGCAGGTCAGCGTCGCAAATTTCAGGTGCTCGGGAATGCCGGGCTTCCACAAATTGTCGCCGCCGGCCATGTACATCCACTCGACCTTTTCGGCGGCGCGATAGAAGGCCTGCATGTCGGCATCGAACGCCTCCGCACTGCGCGCCGTCATCAGCCCGGCGATCTCGAAGCGCATCTCGGCGACGACATGGCCCTTGTGCACCAGCACCCAGCCGCCATCGATCTCGTTGAGCCGGTTCACCGCCATGGCCATGGCCTCGTCGGACGAACCGACGCACCAGACATTGTGGCTGTCATGGGCGACCGACGAGCAGAGCGCCGTGTCAGGGTCGACCGGACCGCAGCCGATCCAGAACATCTTGGCCACCGCGCCATCGCCGCGATAGCGGTCGATCACCGCCCATTTGGTGATCTGCTGCGCCGTATCGCGCTGCACCTCGCCGTCGACGACCGGCAGTTCCTTGACGTAGAAATCCTCGTTCCAGTGGAAGGGCCGCAGCACGGCCGCCTGCATGGTGGTGCGCCCCGGCTCGGCGGCAATGGCGAAGTCGGCGGCGCTCAGTGAGCGGCCGACATTCATCGAGCGCTTCGCCCAGTCGGGCCAGTCCACGCGGATTTCCGGGCCGGTATAGGTCTTCTTCTCCGAGACGAGCTGGCCATCGGCATAGACATGGGCGATCGAGAGCGTCGCGACGTCGTCCAGCAATACTATGTCGGCATAGCGCCCCGGCGTGATCGAGCCCACCCACTGGTCGATATGCATGTGCCGCGCCGGGTTGATGGTGGCACACTGGATGGCGATCTCGGGCGCCAGCCCATATTCGATGGCGTGGCGGACATTGTGGTCGGACGCGCCCTTGGCCAGCGTCTCGGATGCCGTGCGGTCATCGGTGGTGAAGGCGATGTTCTGCCAATCAGCCAGCCCCGCGACGAGACCTGGCATGATGACGTCATAGGAGAACGGCCTCAGTTCGGTGAAGAGCCCATGGCTCAGCCGCTCCCAGGCCTCCTTCTCGGCCCAGACCTCGTGGTCCGATGAAATGCCGGCGGCGGCGAAGGCGCTCAGATCATGCGGGTCGATCAGGCCCGAGCCATGGCCCTCGACGACGCCGCGCATTTCGATGGTGGCGCCGATCATCCCCCACATGCGGGTATAACCGGGATTGTCGGGGTTCCAGACGCTCGGCCAATCCATCACCTCGTCAAGGCTGACGACGCCGAGATCGTCGGAGAGGAACGCCTTCTGCTCCTCATAGCCATAGTAGCCGCCGGTCTCTTCCCAGGCGCTGGGCGGCACGGCGGAGCCGGGCTGGACGAAGATCTTCAGTGGCGAGCCCGCCAGCCGGGCCTTCTGCCAGAACTCGGTGTTCCTGGGGCCGTTGACATTGGCAAACTCGTGGCTCGCCTCGCAGGTCCAGGTGTTGCCGCGCGGCAGCACCAGTTCGGCCTCGAACTCGGGCGTGATGTGGGTGGATTCGATATGCTTATGCACTTCGCCGAAGCCGGGCACGGCACTGAGCCCGGGGTAGCTCACCCGCTTCGCCACCGTCCCCTTGTAGCTGCCGCGCGGGCCGACAAAGGCGATGCGGCGGCCGGAAACGACGATCTCGTAGTCGTCGAGCCACATGCGCGAGTGCACGGCCAGCAAGCGGCCCACTTCGATGAGAAGGTCGGCCGGACGTTTTCCCAGCGCCACCAGAGCGAGGTGCTGCCGGATGGTGACATCGTCCTCGGCACTCAAGATCAGATCTTCGGGCAAATCCATGGCGGGCGGGTCCACAGGAGAGTGATGCTGCTTTCAGTAAATCGGTTTACCCCACGCCGCGCAATGCCGCGCATGCGTGGAAATACGGGCACATGACGGGGCAGCGAATTCTGCGATGTCGGCTTGCTGCCACAGGGCGCATTTGCGATAAGCTGCCGGCCTCGACCCCGACATTGCCCGAGGAGCTGCCCGATGAGCCAGATTGCCATTTTCGGGGGCAGCTCGCATCCTGAACTTGCGGCGGAGATCTGCGCGGAACTCGGTGTCCCGCTGCTTCCCACCCGGCTCAAGCGGTTCTCGAACGATTGCATCGAGGTCCAGCTCGACGCCAATTGCCGCGAACAGGATGTGTTCCTGATCCAGACACTGAGCGCACCGGTGCAGGACCATCTGGTCGAGCTGCTGCTGATGCTCGACGCCGCCCGCGGCGCCTCGGCGGCGCGCATCACCGCAGTGATCCCGCACTATGCCTATGCCCGCTCCGACAAGAAGGATGCGCCGCGCATCTCGATTGGCGGAAGGCTGGTGGCCGATCTGCTCGCCACTGCCGGAGCCGACCGGGTGCTGACCATGGCGCTCCACTCGCCGCAAGTGCACGGCTTCTTTTCGGTGCCGGTCGATCACCTGCACGCGCTGGGCGAACTCGCCGCCTATTTCAGCCGCTATGACATGAGCAATGCTGTGGTGGTCTCGCCGGACCTCGGCTACGCCAAGAGCGCGGCCGCTTTTGCCAAGCGTCTCGGCACCCCGGTCGCGGCCGGCGCGAAGGAGCGGATCAACGACACCCAGGTGCGGATCACCGCGCTGATCGGCGATGTGCGTGGCCGCGACGTCATCGTTCTCGACGACGAAATCGCCAGCGGCGGCTCGATCCTCGAGCTGATGCAGCACCTCCGTGCCAATGGCGCCCGTTCGATCCGCGTCGCCTGTACGCACGGCATTTTCGGCGGTGGCGCCGTGGAACGGCTCGCCGCAGAGCCTGACCTGCTCGAGATCGTCTGCACCAACACCCTGCCGATCGCCACAGCGGGGAAGGTCGACAAGCTCACCGTGCTCTCGGTGGCCCCCGCCCTCGCCGAGGCCATGCGCCGGATCAATTCCGGGGAATCGGTCAGCATGCTGTTCGAGGATCCGAAAACGGTAGACCGCGCCGCCGCGGAATAGTCCGCTCAGGCGGCGAGGTCGGCCACCACGGCGTCGAGCACCGGCCAGCCCTTGTCGGTGACCCGGATGAAGCCATTGGGCAGGGTTTCGACGAAGCCGATGGATTTGAGCTCATTTATCTGGCGCTCGGCGATCTGCCGGCCGGAGATGCGGGCGAAGCGCTTGGGGTCGATGCCTTCGCGGAGGCGCAGGCCCATCACCAAGAGCTCGTCGCCCTCTTCTTCCCAGGTCAGCACATCGTCGGTGACGAGACCGTGGCCGCGCGTCATCACGCGCTTCTGCCAGTCGAAAGGCAGTCTCTCGGCGGCGGTGGCGTGGCGCTGGTTGTTGATCAGCAGCCGCCCATGGGCGCCCGGGCCGATGCCGGCATATTCGCCATAGCGCCAGTAGAGCAGGTTGTGGCGGCTCTCCTGGCCCGGCACGGCGTGGTTGGAGATCTCATAAGCCGGCAACCCCGCGTCGCGGGTCAGCTCCTGGGTCAGCTCATAGAAGTCCGCGCTCAGCTCCTCATCCGGCATCTTCAGCTTGCCGGCATTGAACAGGTCGTAGTAGCGCGTGCCCATCTCGATGGTCAGCTGGTAGAGCGACAGGTGACCGCGGGCCAGCCAGATCGCCTCGGTCAGCTCGTCGCGCCAGTCGTCCAGCGTCTGGCGGGGCCGCGCATAGATCAGGTCGAAGCTCGAGCGCTCGAAGATCGACTGCGCCACCCGCACCGCAGCAATCGCTTCGTCGACGGTGTGGCGGCGGCCGAGTTCGGCCAGTGGCCCCTCGCGCAGCGACTGCACGCCCAGCGAGACGCGGTTCACGCCCGCCGCACGATAGCCACGGAAGCGGTCGGCCTCGACCGAAGTCGGGTTGGCCTCGAGCGTGATCTCGACATTGCGGTCGATTTCCCAATGGCTGGCGATGGCCTCAAGGATGGCGCCGACCGAGCGGGGGTCCATCAGCGACGGCGTGCCACCACCGAAAAAGATCGACTGCACCCGGCGCTCCGGCGCCTGCCGCGCCACCCAGGCGATCTCCTGCCGATAGGCCTCGACATAGCCGGCCTCGTCGAACGCGCCACGGTGCACGTGCGAATTGAAGTCGCAATAGGGACACTTGGCCGCGCAGAACGGCCAATGCACATAGACCCCGAACAGTCCGTTCGTGCGGTGGTCGATGGCGTTGTTGCCCTCACTGCTCAACGCCACCTCCGAGTGCGCCGTCGACGAACAGCGCAAAGGCCCGGGCCCGGTGGCTCAGGCCGACCTTGCCGGGCGCCCAGGAGTGTTTCTCGTCGGACGTCATCTCGCCAAAGGTGATGTCATAGCCATCGGGCATGAAGATCGGATCGAAGCCAAAACCCTTGTCGCCGCGCGGCGGCCAGACCAGCGTGCCTTCGGCCTTGCCGACATAAAGCGCATCGCGGCCATCGGGTGTCGCAAGGCACAGCGTGGCGTTGAAGGCGCCGCGCCGTGCGCCCGGCGTCGTGGCGCCCGCGCCCTGCAGAGCATCCTCGACCCGGCGCATTCCCACCATGTAGTCGCGACCGCCACTCGGGGTGCTGCCGGCCCAGTTGGCGGTATAGACGCCGGGCTGGCCGCCCAGAGCGTCGACGCTGAGCCCCGAATCGTCGGCCAGCGCGATCAGGCCGGCAGCCTTTGCGGCGGCATGCGCCTTGATGCGGGCATTCTCGACAAAGGTGGTGCCGGTCTCGTCGGGCTCGGGCAGGCCGAGTTCGCCGGCCGAGACGATCTCCAGCCCGAAGGGCGCCAGCAGTTCGCGGAATTCGGCGAGCTTGCCAGCATTGTGGGTGGCCAGAACCAGCCGGTCACCACGCCGCAATGTCAGCCCGCCACCACTCATGCCAGCGCCGCCAGCTGCAAGGCCGTCAACTCGCCAATGCCCTTTTCGGCGAGCGCCATTAGGCTCTGGAGTTCCTCACGGCTGAACGGCACCTGTTCGGCCGTGCCCTGAATCTCGACGAAATGGCCCTTGCCGGTCATGACGAAATTGGCGTCGGTATGCGCCTCGACATCCTCGAGATAGTCGAGGTCGAGCACCGGCGTGCCGCGATAGATGCCGCAGGAGATGGCCGCCACCGAATCGCGCAGCACGGGCCCCTTAGTGAGCTTGCGCTCTTCGAGCCAGCGGACCGCTTCGACCAGCGCCACATAGGCACCGGTGATCGAGGCGGTGCGGGTGCCGCCATCGGCTTCGATGACGTCGCAATCGAGCGTGATCTGGTTCTCGCCCAGGGCCTGCATGTCGACGACCGCGCGGAGCGAACGGCCGATCAGCCGCTGGATTTCCTGGGTCCGGCCGGATTGCTTGCCCTGCGTCGCCTCACGGCGCATGCGGGTATCGGTGGCGCGCGGCAGCATGCCGTATTCGGCCGTGACCCAGCCGAGGCCGGAGCCGCGCCGCCACGGCGGCAGGCTGGTTTCGACCGAAGCCGTCACGTAGACTTTGGTACCGCCGCAGGTCACAAGGCAGCTGCCTTCGGCCTTGGGGGCGACACCACGCTCGAGGGTCACTTCGCGTAGCTGGTCGGGGGAACGTCCGGAAGGCCGCATGGGCACAAATCACCTTGGGTCGAAGATCGTTAACCGCGTCTTAACCCCCATGGGCCGGGGCCACAAGCGGCGGTGGCTTGGCGTCACCGCGCTTTCGCCCTAAATGGTGAACATGGCAGAACGTCCGAACATGCCCGATGACGTCCTCGCGGTGCTCAACGCCCGCAGCCAGGACATTTTCCGCAAGCTGGTGGAACGCTATCTCGAGACCGGCGTGCCGGTGGGGTCGCGCGATCTCAGTCGTATGCTGTCGCAGGGCCTGTCGCCGGCGACGGTGCGCAATGTCATGGCCGATCTCGAGGATCTGGGGCTGATCGCGGCGCCGCATACCTCGGCCGGGCGGCTGCCGACGCAGCAGGGCCTGCGCTTTTTCGTCGATGCCATGCTCGAAGTCGGCGCCATGGATGCCGGCGAACGGCAGGCCATCGAGCAACAGATCGAGGGACAGGCGGCGGACGGCAAGGTCGAGGACCTGCTCACCCAGGCGAGCCAGCTGCTCAGCGGGCTGTCGCATGGCGCCGGCGTCGTCATCGCGCAGAAATCCGACCTGGTCTTGCGCCATATCGAGTTCATCCGGCTCGATGGCGAGCGGGCGATGGTGGTGCTGGTGGGCGAGGACGGCTCGGTGGAAAACCGGGTGCTGAAGCTGCCCCCGGGGATGACGGCGAATGCCCTCACCGAAGCGTCGAACTACCTCGCGCACCTGGCGGTCGGCCGCACGCTGAGCGAAACCCGGAAGGCGGTGCAGAACCAGCGCGCCGAAACGCTGGCCGAACTCGACGCCCTCACACGGAATCTCGTCGAGGCCGGACTTGCGACCCTCTCAGACGAGGGTGGGGCCGCAACCCCCACGGTGATCGTCCGCGGCCGCGCCAACCTGATCAACGATACGATGGCGTCCGAGGAGCTCGACCGTATCCGGCAGCTGTTCGATGAGCTCGAACGCCGCGAGGGGCTGATCGAGCTCCTTGGCGACACCGACAAGGCCGACGGGGTGAAGATCTTCATCGGATCGGAGAACAAGCTGTTCTCGCTCTCGGGCTCCTCGGTGATCCTCTCGCCCTACAAGGATGCCAACCAGAAAGTGGTCGGCGTGCTCGGCGTCATCGGGCCGACCCGGCTCAACTATGCCCGCATCGTGCCGGTGGTCGACTATACGGCCAATGTCGTGTCGCAGATGCTCAAGCGCAAAGGTTAGGGCCGCCGCAAGCCTCTAGGCTTGAAATGGAACGCCATCTGGCCGATATCGGGGCCAAATCGTCGGCCTAGCCCGACTCCAGCCATTTCAAGGTCATGATGAACGACGAAACCTCCAAGCCTGAAGACATTGCTGGTGCGCCCGAAGCCGAGGCCAAGATCGAGGTAGAGGCCGGGGCCGAAGCGCCCGCCGCCGATCCCGTCGAAACGCTCAAGGGCGAGAATGCCGAGTTGCGCGACAAGCTGCTGCGCACCGTGGCGGAGATGGAGAACCTCAGGAAGCGCACCGAGCGCGAGATCTCCGACACCCGGTCCTATGCCATTGCCGGGTTTGCCCGCGACATGCTGGCTGCCACCGATTCGCTGAGCCGCGCCCTGATGGTGCTGCCGGCGGAAGCCCGCGACAGCTCTGACGCCACGATCAAGTCGCTGATCGAGGGCATCGAGATGACCGAGCGCGAGATGCAGCGGCTGCTTGCCAAGCATGGCGTCAAGCCGATCGAGGCCGAGGGCCAGAAGTTCGATCCGCACAAGCACCAGGCGATGTTCGAGGTTCCCGATCCCACCCGGCCGGAAGGCACGGTGGTGCAGGTGGTCCAGGCCGGTTTTGCCATCGGCGATCGCGTGCTGCGCCCGGCCATGGTCGGCGTCGCCAAGGGCGGTGGCCAGCACGGCAATGCCCCTGCCCAGCCGGCCGAAGGCACTGTCGATAAAAGCGTGTGATCCTGAGCACACGACAATGAATGGCAAGGGCGCTTCGGCGCCCTTTTCGTTGTTCGGTCCCTCGCCTATCAATCGAGAATGGACGCCAGCCTCTACGATCGCCCCGATCTCTATGACCTGATGTCTCCTCCAGATCCGGAGATGGAGGGCTTTTACGTCTCCGAGGTGCTGCAGCGCGGTGGGCGCGTGCTCGAGCTGGCCTGTGGCACCGGGCGCTTCACCATCCCCGTGGCGAAGGCCGGTCTCGATGTCGTCGCTGGTGACCTGTCTGAACAGATGCTGCAGTCGGCGCGCGATGCTGCCGCGAATGCCGGTGTCTCGGTGGATTTTCGGCAACTGGACATGCGGGATTTCGATCTGGGCATGCGTTTCGAGACGATCATGATCGCGGCCAACTCGGTTCTCCACCTGCACCGGATCGAGGAGTTTCGCGCCTTCTTCGCCTCGGTCGAGCGGCATCTCGCGCCCGATGGCCGTCTCGTCTTCGATGCGTTCGTTCCCAGTCTCGCGCTGTTGACGCGTGCGGCGGGTGAGCGGCATCCGGTCGGCTCGTTTGGCGCCGGCCCGGAGGCACCGAGCGTCGAGGAGACCATCGACTACGATCCCATCACCCAGGTCAGCCGGGTCGAATGGATCTGGAGCCGGGCGGGGGCGCCGGATTTCTGGCGGCATCGCCTCGACATGCGGCAGATCTTCCCGCAGGAAATGCCGGTTCTCGTTGCATCGGGGGGACTCCGGCTGCTCGAGCGCTTCGGCGGCTTCGATCGTTCGCCGCTCACCGCGCAGAGCTGGCGGCAGGTCTGCATCTGCGGCCGCTAATCGCCCGAAACCAGCTCCGGGCAGGTCGCCACATCGTGCCGGGCCTTGTCGGTGCCGAGCTCCGCCAGAACGGCTCTGTCATAGGCGGCCGAGATATGCTCGATCTGCGCGTCGCTGAGCTGGTCCTCGCGCAACAGCGCCACGCCTTTTGCCATGAGCTGCTCGGACCAGGCGCCATACTGGTCCGCCTCGGTGTCCTCGCCAGCATCGGACGCGTCGACGGCGAGCCAATAGAAGGCGCTACCGCACCAGAGCACCTTGTCGGCTTCGAGCGTGATCGATTGCGCGCTGGCGCCTGCGGCTCCGATGGCGACGAAAGCCAGTGCGGAGACGAGGCGGCGCATCGCCGGCTAGACCAGGTCGCCGGCGACGATCCGCCGGACCCCCGCAACGTTCATGTCATTCCATGCGGCGGCGAGCGAGCCATTGGTGTCGATGGCGCGGCAGGCATCCTCGATGACATGGACCTCGAAACCCGCCGCAGCGGCGTCCACCGCCGTCCAGTTGACGCAGAAATCGGTGGCGAGCCCGGCGATGAACAACCGCCTGATGCCGCGCTCGCTCAGATAGCCTTCGAGCCCGGTCTTGGTCTTCCGATCGGCTTCCTGGAAGCCGGAATAGGAATCGACCACATCGTGATAGCCCTTGCGGATGATCAGCTGGGTATGCGGCAGCTCGATCTCGGCGGAAAACTCGGCACCGTGCGTCCCCTGCACGCAATGGTCGGGCCAGAGCACTTGCGGCCCATAGGGCAGCTGCATGATCTCGAACGGCTTGGCGCCGTCGTGGGACGAGGCAAACGAGATGTGTCCGGCCGGATGCCAGTCCTGGGTCATCGCCACATTGTTGAAGCGTCGGCCCAGCCGGTTGATCAGCAGGATGATCTCGTCACCGCCAGTGACTGCCAGGCTGCCGCCGGGCAGGAAATCATACTGCATGTCGACCACGAGCAGCATGTCGTCGGGGCGCTGGGAGATGGTCATATGGGCGCTTTCCGCTTTCCGTTACTGCCCGATCAGGGCCGCACAATCCTGAAATGTGTAAGGGGCATCGCTGCTGTTGCCGCCGCTGCCGTTCACGACCCGGCCGACCTGAACCTCGAGCCGCGCCCGCAAGCCGTCGAGCGCCTCGGGAGCATAGCCGGATTCGAGATAGATCGGGATGGCGCGATCGATCAGCCGCTGACCACCTTCCGCATAGATGTTGGCCGCCGCCTGCTTTTCCGGCGTGATGTCGGCAGGAATATCGCGCGTCATCAGCCGGAAGGCGATGCCGCACCACAGGTCGCGCTCCGCCTCGACGGGCACGTCCTGCCCGATTGCCGCCATCGGCAGGAGGACGAGCAGGGCAGGCAGGACTCTGAGCATGGACGACCAGTCTCGCAGGGCAGACGCCTCCTTAGACCACAGGGCCGGCGGGCGCGACAAGCGCCTAGCCGCCGCAGGCGCGCCAGACAGGGCTTTCCTAACCAAGCCGGCATCGGGCATTTGAGACAAATATGTCGACAATGCTAGGCAAAGGCTTCGGCGCAAACTCGTGCGCCGGCTCGGAGAGAACATCATGACATTCAGGACCATCGGTGGCGCCGCCGCCGCTCTGCTCTTGCTGGTCGCCCCGGCAAGCGCGGAGGATCTGGCCTTCGTGCTCACCAATGCGTCGTCCTATGCGGTGAAGAGCTTCTTCACCTCGCCGGTCGACGTCAACCACTGGGAGGAAGACGTGTTCGGCGACAACTATCTGCCCGCCGGAAACCAGGTCACCATCAACATCGCCGACGGCCGCACGGTGTGCGTGTACGACATGAAGTTCGTGCTCGAAGACGATTCGGAGTTCATCGAAAACGGCATCGATCTCTGCCAGACTGGCGAATATACGCTGTCCGACGCAGAGTAGTGGCCAGCGGGCGGCGCCCATCGCCGCCCATATTGCCTGCGATTGCTTGCCCAAATGGGCCGGATTTCTGTCGGCTCCGCGCTTGCAGGTGCTCCGACCCCCCCCTATATAGCCCTCGAAGCCCGGCAACGGGCCAAATCAAACTCAACAAGGGACCTCGAACCCCCGGGTTGCAGGGGTGCGGAACTGCCGTCAGGGGTTCCGGTTCGGGTTCGCCAGGAAAGAGGCTAGCATGGGTAAAGTAATCGGTATCGACCTGGGCACGACCAATAGCTGCGTCGCCGTGATGGATGGCGCAAACCCAAAGGTCATCGAGAACGCCGAAGGCGCGCGGACGACGCCGTCGATGGTCGGCTTCACCAAGGACGGTGAACGCCTTGTCGGCCAGCCGGCCAAGCGCCAGGCCGTCACCAATCCGGAAGGCACGCTGTTCGCGGTCAAGCGCCTGATCGGCCGCCGCTACAACGACCCGATGGTCGAAAAGGACAAGGGGCTCGTCCCCTTCAAGATCGTCAATGCCGACAATGGCGACGCCTGGGTGCAGGTCGACGGCAAGAAGTACTCGCCGTCGGAAGTCTCGGCGATGATCCTGACCAAGATGAAGGAAACCGCCGAGTCCTATCTCGGTGAGTCCGTCACGCAGGCCGTCATCACGGTTCCCGCATATTTCAACGATTCCCAGCGTCAGGCCACCAAGGATGCCGGCAAGATCGCCGGTCTCGAAGTGCTGCGCATCATCAACGAGCCGACGGCCGCGGCGCTTGCCTATGGCCTCGACAAGAAGAACACCGGCACCATCGCGGTCTATGACCTCGGCGGCGGTACCTTCGATATCTCGGTTCTCGAGATCGGCGACGGCGTGTTCGAGGTGAAGTCGACCAATGGCGACACCTTCCTCGGCGGCGAAGATTTCGACATGCGCCTCGTCGACTATCTCGCCGACGAGTTCAAGAAGGACCAGGGGATCGACCTCCGCAACGACAAGCTCGCTCTGCAGCGCCTCAAGGAAGCTGCCGAGAAGGCCAAGATCGAGCTGTCGAGCTCCACGCAGACCGAAATCAACCTGCCGTTCATCACTGCCGATGCCTCGGGTCCGAAGCACCTGACGCTGAAGCTGACCCGCTCCAAGCTCGAGCAGCTGGTCGAAGACCTGATCGCCAAGACGGTCGAACCCTGCCGCCAGGCGCTCAAGGATGCCGGTGTCACCGCTGCGCAGATCGACGAAGTCGTTCTGGTCGGTGGCATGACCCGCATGCCCAAGGTCATCGAGACGGTGAAAAACTTCTTCGGCAAGGAGCCGCACAAGGGCGTCAACCCGGACGAAGTGGTGGCCATGGGCGCCGCCATTCAGGCCGGCGTGCTGCAGGGCGACGTCAAGGACGTGCTGCTGCTCGACGTGACGCCGCTGTCGCTGGGCATCGAGACGCTGGGTGGCGTGTTCACCCGTCTGATCGATCGCAACACCACCATCCCGACCAAGAAGTCCCAGGTCTTCTCGACCGCCGAGGACAGCCAGTCGGCCGTGACCATCCGGGTGTTCCAGGGTGAGCGCGAGATGGCGGCCAACAACAAGCTGCTCGGCAATTTCGACCTCGCCGGCATTCCGCCCGCACCGCGCGGCGTGCCGCAGATCGAAGTGACCTTCGACATCGATGCCAACGGCATCGTCAATGTGTCGGCCAAGGACAAGGGCACCGGCAAGGAGCAGCAGATCCGCATCCAGGCCTCGGGTGGTCTTTCGGACGCCGATATCGAGCGCATGGTCAAGGAAGCCGAGGCCAATGCCGAAGCCGACAAGAAGAAGCGCGAGGCAGTCGAAGCCAAGAACCAGGCGGAGTCGCTGATCCACTCGACCGAGAAGTCGATCAAGGACTATGGCGACAAGGTCACGGCCGAGGAAAAGACCGCCATCGAAACCGCGATCACCGACCTCAAGGCTGTGCTCGAAGGCGACGACGCCGAAGTGATCAAGGAGAAGACCGCGGCTCTGGCCGAGGCCTCCATGAAGCTCGGCGAAGCGATGTACAAGCAGAGCCAGGCCGAGGCTGAAGCCAAGGCCGCCGGCGGCGACAACCCGGCCGATGACGACGTCGTCGATGCCGAGTTCGAGGAAGTCAACGACGACAAGAAGTCGGCGTAAGCGGCTCTCACGCAGTCAACAGGGCCCGGTGGCGACACCGGGCCTTTTGTTTTGGGGGGTGGGATAGCGCCGTCGCCATTCGGGCACAGCCCTCATGGCCTTCTCGCCACTCGACCATAGGTCTCATGGCCTTCGTGCCTGAAATCCTTCCACCGGAAGGATTTCGCGGGCGAAGCCCGCCGGCACGAAGTTTCACGTGAATCAGCGGTTTGGGGCGGTCGCGGCAGATAGCGACAATGCTATCTTTGTTGTGCCCCAGTGCTGAACGAATCGTCTGGCAGGGTGCGCATATTGCCGGGCGGGGCAGCACGAGGTCAGGTTTCATGTCATCGGTGGTGGTTCAGCAGCTTGCCGAAACCGGCAGCAGCGAAAGCGACGCGCATGGCGCGCGGCAGCTCGACAGCGATATGCGCCAGGTTCTCGAGGCCTGGTCCCAGCTCGCCGGCAAACCGATCGCGGCGGCCAGCGTGCCCGAGGCTCGGTCGATGCCCAGCCTCGAGGTGGCACAGCGCCGCCTTGTCGGCGATGCACCCGCCGGTGGCATCGAGGTCACCACGGCCGCGATCGCCGGGCCGCTGAGCGAAATCAAGCTGAGGGTCTATCGGCCGGAAGGCGTCGAGGGCACCCGTCCGGTGATCCTCTATTTCCATGGCGGCATCTTCGTTTTCGGCGATATCGGCACCGCCGTTGCCACGCCGCGCGAGCTGGTGCGGCGCACCGGCGCCATCGTCATTGCCAGCCATTATCGCCTCGCGCCGGAGTCGCGCTTCCCGGCCGCGCATGAAGATGCCTGGGCGGTGTGGAACTGGGTGATTGCCAATGCCGCCGAGCTCGGCGGCGATCCGAAGCGGGTGGCGGTGGTCGGCGAGGATGCCGGCGGCAATCTGGCGCTCAATCTTGCCATCCGGGCCCGCGACACCGCCTTCACCGTGCCGCTCCATGTCGGGCTGATCAGCCCGATGGCGGCGATGATGTTCGAGTTGCCGTCGCATCGCGATGCGCCCAGCGGCACCTATGTGGATACCCCGGCGCTGCAATGGGCCAGCCGCAAGCTGTTCCGCGACAAGGAGCAGCTGCGCGATGCCCGCATGAACCTTGCCGGCCGCGTCGATCTCGACGGCCTGCCCCCTGCCACGGTCATCCTCGCGCGCCACGACCCGCTCCGTTCGGAGGGCGAGGCGCTGGCCGATGCGCTGCGCCGCTCCGGCGTCTGGGTCGATGCCACCGTCTATGAAGGTGTCACGCACGGCTTCTTCCCGCTCTACCGCATGGTCAACAAGGCGCTGTTCGCCCAGGCCCAGCTCGGCGCCAACCTCATGGCTGCCTTCGATCGATAGCGGGGACAAGCCTTTTACCCCTGGTTACAGTTGAAGCGTGCGCTCGCTATGGTAAGAGCGCAGCTTCATACCTATCTCAGCCGGGTTCCGTGGCGGGGCGACTGGCGACTGAGGATCTGGCCGATTGGCAAAACGCGACTTCTATGACGTGCTTGGGGTCCCGAAAGGGGCCGACGAAGCGGCGCTGAAAAGCGCCTATCGTAAGCTCGCCATGCAATTCCATCCGGATCGCAACCCGGGGAATGCAGAGGCCGAGCACACTTTCAAGGAAATCAACGAAGCCTACGACACGCTGAAGGACCCGCAGAAGCGCGCGGCCTATGACCGGTTCGGCCATGCAGCGTTCGAAAATGGCGGCGGACGCGGCCCCGGCGGTTTCGGGCCGGAATTCACCTCGTCGATGTCCGATATCTTCGAGGACATTTTTGGCGACTTCATGGGCCGGGGCGGCGGCGGGCGCGGCGGCCAGTCGCGCCTGCGCGGTTCGGACCTGCGCTACAATCTCGAGATCTCGCTCGAAGAAGCCTATACCGGGCGCAATGTCGATATCGACGTACCGACGCTCGCCACCTGCACCACCTGCGACGGTTCCGGTGCCAAGCCGGGCACCGGCATGTCGACCTGCCGGCACTGCAACGGCCAGGGCAAGGTGCGCGCAGCGCAGGGCTTCTTCACCATCGAGCGCACCTGCCCGGTCTGTAGCGGCCGCGGCCAGATCCTTGAGCAACCCTGTACCGATTGCGGTGGCCAGGGCCGCCGCCAGCAGAGCCGGACGCTGTCGGTCGATATCCCCAAGGGCATCGAGGACGGCACCCGCATCCGGCTCGCCAATGAAGGCGAGGCGGGTCTTCGGGGCGGACCGCCGGGCGATCTCTACATCTTCATCTCGGTGAAGCCGCACGACCTGTTCGTGCGTGAAGGCGCCGATCTCTATGCCCGCGTCCCGATCGCCATGACCACGGCGGCGCTGGGCGGCGAGTTCGAAGTGCCGACACTCGATGCAGCCCGGGCCCGGGTCAAGGTCGCGGCCGGCACGCAGCCAGGCCAGCGCGTCCGTCTCAAGGGCAAGGGCATGCCGGTGCTACGTTCGAAAGACATGGGCGATCTCTATGTTCAGCTCGATGTCGAGACACCACAGAGCCTCACCCGCCGCCAGCGCGAGCTGCTCGAGGAGTTCGAAAAAGAATCCACCCGTGAGAACTCCCCGACCTCCGGCGGCTTCTTCGACAAGCTCAAGAAGATGTTCGAGGCTTGAGCTCAGCGCATGGCGCCAAATCGCCCCGGCGGAGCGATTTGGGGGTTGAAGGCCATGAGAGCTGTGCTCGAATGGCGGGCCCCATTATTCGGCAATCCAGACGAGGTCCCGCACCATGACCACCGCCATCACCCTCTGCGGCTCGATCCGCAAGGGCTCCGTCAACGAGATCCTGCGCCAGCACGTGTCCGGCAAGCTGCGCGAAGCCGGGGTCGAGGTCACCGATCTCAGCCTTGCCGATTTCGAGATGCCGATCTTCAACGAGGATCTCGAACCCGACCATGTGCCCGAAAGCGCCGTCCGCCTCGCCGAAGCGTTCCGCACCCATGACATCGTCTTCCTCGCCACGCCCGAATATAATGGCAGCCTGCCGCCGCTGGTGATCAACACGCTGACCTGGATCAGCCGGCAGAAGCCGAGCCCGTTCCGCCATGCCGTCTTCGGCATCGCGGGGGTGAGCTCGGGAAAGTATGCCACCATATGGGCCCAGTCGCACCTGCGTGATCTGCTGACCAAGGCCGGCGCACTGGTCGTCCCGACCCTCCTCGGTGTCGGCCCGGCGGGCGATGCCTTCGATGATGACGGCGCGCCGCTCGAGCCGCAGATCAAGCACAAGGTCACCCAGATCGTGAAGGAACTCACGATGTTCTCGCGCGGCGGCGCCTAAGGCGCAAACGTCCGTCACGAGAACGAACGGACACCCTTCGTTCTCCTGTGTGTTCCGGGGATAAGTCTGGGGAAAACCCGATGCGCTAGACTCGGTTCGACGGCACCCAGTCGCTGAGTCCGAAGAGCTCCACCGCATCCTCCAAGGCCGTCGCCAACCGGTCGAGCCGGGCCGGTTCGCTATCGACCAGCCGCAGGCGGGCCGTGCCCGCGAGCGGCGCATCCTTGACCAGGGCGGCGCCCTTCTCCGTCAACCCGACCATGCGGGCGCGGCGGTCGCGCGGGTCGGTGCGCACCGTCACCAGACCCATCAGCCGCAAGGCGTCGATCGCCTGCCCCAGGGTCGCGGCATGCATCACCAGCGTCTTCCGCAAGGCGGCGAGCGGCAGTTGCGGGCGCTCGGCACAGAGCGCCAGCACCGACAGCTGCAGCGTCGTGATCCCGTGCTTTCGCCTGAGGGCCAGCTCGTAGCTCGCCATGGCCTTTTCCAGTCGCGTCCAGGCAACGATGACCGACAGCGCCTGCTGCTGCATGCCTGTTCCCTTCGGCAAATCAGGTGGAAAGCCACGCTATGGCATCATAGCATCGCCCGGCTCAAGGCGTTTCTGCTGCCTCGGAGGCCAATTGATGGCTTGCGACGCCAGACGAGCTGTGCGACCCAGCGACCAGCAACTCGGGAGAACGCCATGACCGCCACGTTGATCGTCGCCCTCGATCTCGACAGCCGCGCCGAGGCCGAAGCGATCATCGAACGGCTGGATGGCGCGGTGGATTTCTTCAAGATCGGCTACCAGCTGTTCTATGGCGGCGATGGCCTCAGTCTCGGCAAGGCGCTGCTCAAGGCCGGCAAGCGGGTCTTCTTCGATCTGAAGCTCCTCGATATCGACAACACGGTCGAAAAGGGCGTTGCCGCCATCGCGGCAACCGGCGCGACCATGCTGACGGTGCATGCCTATCCGCAATGCATGCGGGCTGCCGTGAAGGGTGCGGCAGGTTCGGACATCACGCTGCTCGGTGTCTCGGTCCTCACCTCGATGAACGATGCCGACGTCGCCGAAGCCGGGTTCGCGCGCGACACCGCGGGGCTCGTGGCATTGCGCGCTGAACAGGCGAAGGCGGCGGGGATCGGCGGGCTGGTCTCCTCACCGCTGGAAGCCGAGATGGTGCGCAACATCGTCGGGCCGTCGATGGCGATCGTCACCCCGGGAATCCGTCCGGCCGGCTCCGCCGTGGGCGACCAGAAACGGGTGATGGGTCCGGCCCAAGCCGTTGCGGCCGGGGCCAGCCATCTCGTCGTCGGCCGTCCGATCACCGCTGCGCCGGATCCGGGCGCGGCCGCTCGCGCCATTGTCGCCGAAATCGCCGGCGAAGACACACGCCTCGCCTGACGTCGGGCCCGGTCAGGGCTTATCTCGCGCCGCCGCTTGCGCTATAGGCTCGGGCACAGCAGGGAGCTTGAACATGGCTGACCTCAGGGTCGCAATCGCGGGGGCCGGCGGCAAGATGGGCGGCGCCAATATCCGCGCCATCGCCGCGACCGACGGCATCGTCCTCGCATCCGCCTTTGACCGGATCGGCGCGCCGACCATCGGCCGCGACGCGGGCGAAGTCGCCGGCATCGAGCGGCTCGACATCGCCATCGGCGATCACCCCGAGGTGGCGCTGGCCGTCGCCCAGGCGATCATCGACTTCACAGCACCGGCGGCCAGCGTCGCCCTCGCCCAGAAGGCGGCCGAACGTGGCCTCGTCCACATTATCGGCACCACCGGCTGCACGCCGGAAGACGACGCGGCGATCGCGAAGGCGGCAAAGGCCGGGGCGCGGATCGTCAAGTCCGGCAATTTCTCGCTCGGCGTCAACACGCTGCTCGGGCTGGTCCGGCAGGCAGCCGCCGCGCTGCCCGGCTTCGACATCGAAATCCTCGAGATGCATCACAACCGCAAGGTCGACGCCCCATCCGGCACCGCGCTGATGCTGGGCGAGGCGGCCGCGAAGGGCCGCAATATCGACCTGGCCGAACATTCGGTTCGCGTCCGCGACGGCCATACCGGCGCGCGCGAGCTGGGCTCGATCGGCTTTGCCACGCTGCGCGGCGGCAATGTCATCGGCGAGCACAAGGTGATCCTTGCCGGCCCGGCGGAACGCATCGAGCTCGGCCATATTGCCGACAATCGCGCGCTGTTTGCCGAAGGGGCGGTTCGTGCGGCATTGTGGGCGCAGAACCAGAAGCCCGGACTCTACACCATGGCCGACGTGCTCGGCTTCAACTGACAGGACCTTTCATGACCGGAACGCTGATCCTCGTCCGCCACGGCCAGAGCGAGTGGAACCTCAAGAACCTGTTCACCGGCTGGCGCAACCCCGCGCTGACCGAGCAGGGCATCGAAGAGGCCCGCGCCACCGGCCGGAAGCTCAAGGCCGCCGGCATCGTGCCCGATCTCTATTTCACCTCGGCGCTGCAGCGCGCGCAGCACACGCTCGACCTGATCCTCGAGGAACTCGGCATCACCGATGTCACCATCACCCGCGACAAGGCGCTGAACGAGCGCGACTATGGTGACCTCGCCGGCCTCAACAAGGATGACGCGCGCGCCAAGTGGGGCGAGGAGCAGGTGCTGATCTGGCGCCGGTCCTATGACGTGCCCCCGCCGGGCGGCGAGTCGCTGAAGGACACGGCGGCCCGCACCCTGCCCTATTTCAACGACGTGATCCTCCCCGCCCTCAAGGCCGGCAAGACCGTGCTGATCGCGGCGCATGGCAATTCGCTGCGCTCGATCATCATGGCGATCGAGGGTCTGACCCCCGACGAGATCCTGAAGCGTGAAGTCGCCACGGGCGAACCGGTCGCCTACAGCATCGGTGCCGACGGCAAGCTGGCGGGCAAGCTGGAGATCTAGCCGTCTCGGTGCTATATTTGCGCGTCTGACCCAGTGGAGGTTCGTGATGCTGAAAACTGAAGTGATCGCCAAGATCAATGAAGTTCTGCACGCGCAACTGGATGACATCGGCTTCGAGTCCGCCGACATTGCCGAGGCCGAGGATCATGATGGAGAGCCGGTGCTCCAGATTGTCATCAAGTACGGCAAGGTCGGTGCAACAATAGATCCCACGCCGACATTCAGTCTCGCCCGCTACTTGAAGGAGGCAATCCGCCCCTTGGGTGAGCAGCGGTTTCCACATCTTCGGCACGAGTTTCCCGACGATCTGATCCTCAAAGTCGCATGAAGCCCGGCGATCTTGTCGAGCAGGCAAGACGATTGGCGAGTGCATCGCCAAAGCGTCCCCGCGAAGTCGATCTGCGGCGCGCGATCAGTGCTTCCTACTATGGCCTGTTTCAGGCCCTTGCGAAGACCGGAGCAGACCTTCTGGTTGGCACAACCGGCGCGAACAGATCAGAAAAAGCCTGGCGGCAAGTTCATAGAGCGCTGCAGCATGGCGAGGCCAAAGCACGTTGTGAGGCTTTGCCAACCGGATTCTCGCAAGAACTGGAGGAGGTGGCCGACGCCTTTGTCATATTACAGAAGCGTCGCCACGAGGCTGACTATGACCCGTCCGCCGCCTTCACGCGTGGCAACACCCTCAATCACGTCCTACTGGCAGAAAGTTCCATTTCGAAGCTTGCTGCCGCTCCGATCAAAGATCGGCGCGCCTTTATGGTTTGGCTGCTATTCCCCAATCGGCGCTAGCCCACCACCCCGCTCTCCCAGCCCAGGATGGCGCGCTTGCGTGGCAGGCCCCAGTGGTAGCCGGTCAGCGCGCCGGCCGAACCCACCACCCTGTGGCAGGGGACGACGAAGCTGATCGGGTTCTTGCCCACCGCGGCGCCGACCGCACGTGCCGCCGTCGGCCGGCCAATATGACTCGCGACGCTCTGATAGGTCGTCGCGCGGCCGACCGGGATCTTCAGGAGCGTCTGCCAGACGCTGACCTCGAAATCGGTGCCGATCAGCACGACGCGCACCGGCTCGTCCGGCCGCCAGCGGGTCGGGTCGAACACCCGCCCCGCCACCGGCGCCACCGCGGCATCGTCGCGCCGATAGCTCGCTTTCGGCCAACGATTGGCGAGATCCTCGAACGCCGCCTCGACGCTCATTTCGCCATCGGCAAAGCCGATGCCGGAGAGCCCATATTCGGTCAGCGTCAACACCGCCGTGCCGAAGGGCGAAGGCGCCGCGCCCCAGACCATCTCGATCCCCTCGCCACGCGCCCGCCACACGCCGGGCGGCATCGCCTCATGGGCCACGAACAGGTCATGCAAGCGCGAGGTCGAGGAGAGCCCGACCTCATAGGTCGCATCCAATACGCTGGCGCGCTCGGCCAGCAGCCGCTTGGCATGATCGAGCGCCACGGCCTGGGCAAAGCTCTTGGGGCTGAGCCCACACCAGCGGCGGAACAGCTCGACCAGTTGCCGCTCGCTCATCCCGAGGGCTCGCGCGAATTGCGGCAGGTCGACGCTCTCGGCCGGCGTTTCGCTCAGATAGGCGATCGCGGCGCGAACGGTCTCGTAGTCGGTGGCGGGGGTGAGGGTTTGCTGCTGGGTCATGCGGTGAAGCTAATGCGGCAGTGCCCAGCTACGCGACCCGGATTTGACGTCGAAAAACGGCCTAGCGCCTGGCCTGGCGCAGCGCGGTGCCGAAGGCCTTGGCAAAGCTCGACTTCTCGTCGGCATTGAGGAAGTCCCCCAGCACCAGATCACGATCGGCATTGCGCAGATGAATGCCGGTGGTCCGCTCATTGAAGTCGCGATCCACCACCAGCTTCACGGCATTGGGGTTGAAGCGCGTCAGCGTCTCCTTGCCCGCGCCGTCCACCTGCTTGAATTCGAGCTGATCGGGCCACAGCGTGATCTGCTCATAGCGCTTGCCATCGCGGGCCGAGGCGGCGAAGGCCCACCAGATCAGTGCCAGGTCGAGACCAAGAAACCCGACGATCGGCCAGGCGCCCATGGCAAAAAACACCATGCCCGGCACACTGGCAGCGACCACCGTCGCCGCGACCAGCAAACGATAGCCACGACGCCCCAGCGACCGGTGCGGGGTCAATCGCGCCGAAAACAGTGGCCTGGCTTGCGTTTGGGTCGACATCTTGGACATCTGTGGCGAGAGCGACTCACGAGGACGACATGGCGCCAAAAAACGTGAAACGGTTGAGCAACTCAGATGTTGCGGCCATTTTCGGCGCTTTTGCGGCGGCAGACCCAGAGCCTAAGGGCGAACTGGATTATGTCAACGCCTATACCCTGCTCGTCGCGGTGGTGCTGTCGGCGCAGGCGACCGATGCCGGGGTCAACAAGGCCACCAAGGGCCTGTTCGCCATAGCCGACACGCCCGAGAAGATGGTGGCGCTCGGCCAGGCCGGCATCGAGGAACGCATCAAGACCATCGGCCTGTTCCGCAACAAGGCCAAGAACGTCTTCCTGCTGTCCGAGGCGCTGATCGCAAAGCACGGCTCGGACGTCCCGCGCGACCGCGAGGCGCTGGAGGCGCTGCCCGGCGTCGGCCGGAAGACCGCCAATGTCGTTCTCAACATCGCGTTCGGCGAGCCAACCATCGCGGTCGACACCCACCTGTTCCGCGTCGCCAATCGCACCGGCCTTGCCCCCGGGGCGACGCCGCTCGCCGTCGAGAAGGGTCTCGTGAAGATCATCCCGGAGCGCTACATGCTCCACGCCCATCACTGGCTGATCCTGCACGGCCGTTACATCTGCAAGGCACGCAAGCCCGAATGCTGGCGCTGCCCGATCGCCACCTGGTGCCGGTTCGAGCCGAAGACGCCGGCGCCAAAGGTCAAGGCTGCGCCGGCGTCATAGGCCGATGCCGCGCGCCATGGCCGCGGCGGCCACCGGGATCAGCAGCAGCAATCCGGCCTCGAGATGGATCAGCCTGCGGTGGCGCTGCAGCTCGGCGGCGTCGGGCGCAAAATCCGGCTCCGTTACCTGCCGCTTCCGCCAGCGCAGGATTGCGATGGTCGGGATCACCGAGATCAGCCCGACCAGGGCGAACAGCCCCATCTTGGTCCAGAACACCCAATTGCCGGCATAATACTCCCAGCCCGCGGCGCCGAAGACGACGCGCAGCAGGCCGGCAACCAGCACCAGTCCGGCGAGGCCGCCATAGGCCGCATCGAGCCGCCCCAGCCGCGCGACACCGGCCGCATCGAGACCGGGACGCATCAGCACCAGTTCGGTGCCAAGCACGATGACCAGCGCGAACACGGCCACATGGTGAAAGGCGGCGAGCAGAAAGTCCTGCATGCAATCCTCCGCTGCCGTCGGGCGCCTTGTCGCTCGCATGGCATGATGTTAACACTGTTCTCTTGCCTATACCTGCATGTGAACAATGTCAACTTCTGCTCCCTCCGACGGCTACCATCATGGCAATCTGCGCGCGGCGCTGGTTGCGGCGGCGCTGCAGCGGCTGGAGGCCGAAGGCCCGTCGGCGCTGGGGTTGCGCGAACTAGCGCGCGGCGTCGGGGTGTCACCCTCGGCACCCTACCGGCACTTCGCCGACCGGCAGGCCCTGCTCGAAGCCGTGGCCACCGAGGGCTTCCATCGCTTCAGCGCCGCCATGAGCGAAGCAGCGGCGGGGCTGCCCGACACGGAGCAGCTGGAGGCCATGGCCCGCGCCTATGTGCGCTTCGCTGTCGCCTCACCGCATCTGTTCCGGCTGATGTTCTCGGCCGAGATCGAACATCGTCGTGACCCGGCACTGGCCGCGGCCGCCAAGTCCGCCTATGCCTCGCTCGCTGCTGCGGCCGCCCGCGAAGATGCCGCCGCGCCCGCCAAGGTGGCCATCACCGCCTGGGCCTTCGTCCATGGGCTTTCCGTCCTGCTGATCGACCAGCAGATTCTCGGGGTCAGCGCTTCCGGCGCGGACGCGTTGGTGGAGCAATTGGCGGAACGGCTGATCGCCGGACTTCGCGCCACGCGCGCACAGTAACCGCGCGTACGCGAATTGTTGCGTGCCCCGGCAATCTCGGCTATCTGCGCAGGCTGACCCTCCCAACTACGGATCGCCGATGACCGAGACCCGGTTCGACGTGCTCACCATCGGCAATGCCATCGTCGACATCATCGCTCCCATCGATCCGGGCTTTCTCGAACGCGAGGGGCTGGCCGTCGGCATCATGCATCTGGTGGATGAAGAGCGCAGTGCCTGGCTCTACGAGCGGATGCCGGCCGAGAAGCGCCAGATCTCCGGCGGCAGTGCCGGCAATACCGCGGCGGGCGTCGCCTCGCTGGGTGGCCGGGCCGCCTTCATCGGCAAAGTGGCCAGCGATCCGCTCGGCGACGTGTTCGCCGAAGACCTCAGGCACCTCGGCGTCCATTACGGCGTCAGCCGCCTCCATGACGGTCCCGCCACCGCCCGTTCAATGATCCTGCTCTCCGAAAACGGCGAGCGGACGATGAATACCTATCTGGGCGCCTGCCATCAGCTGACCCCCGCCGACATCAAGGAAGACGAGATCGCGGCGGCGACCGTCACCTATATGGAAGGGTTCCTCTGGGATCCGGTCGAGGCCAAGAAGGCCTTCGTCACCGCGGCGCACTACGCCCACAAGCATGAGCGCGCCACTGCCTTCACGCTCTCCGACCCGTTCTGCGTCAACCGCTATCGCGCCGAGTTCCTCGACCTGATGCAGTCGAAAACCATCGACATCGTCTTCGGCAATGTCGAGGAGGTGAAGGCGCTCTATCAGTGCGATTTTGCCGGAGCCGTCGAGGCCATCGCCAAGGACACCGAGCTCGCCGCCATCACCATGGGGGCCGAAGGCGCCATGGTGGTCGCCAATGGCGAAATTTACACCGTCCCGGCTTTTCCGGTCAGCGAAGTGGTCGACGCCACCGGTGCAGGCGATCTGTTCGCCTCGGGGTTCCTGCTCGCCTATGCCCGCGGCCGCGACCTCACGACGGCCCTTCGCGCCGGATGCCTCGCCGCCAGCGAAGTCATCTCCCATATCGGCGCCCGCCCGGTGCTCGATCTCGAGCAACTGGCACGGGAACATAATATCGGGCTGTAAGGGACCCCTCATCCGCCCTTCGGGCACCTTCTCCCCCAAGGGGAGAAGGTACGACTGCGGGCGTTCCAACGTGTCGAGAGTCTGGCAGTCGGGACTCCCTTCTCCCCTTGTGGGAGAAGGTGGATCGGCGCCCTTGCGCCGAGACGGATGAGGGGGTTCTTCCCTAAACCTTCCTGAGCGCTACGCGATCGATCGTGTGGCTCGGACCTTTGGTCAGGATCAGGTCGGCCCGGCCGCGCGTCGGCTGGATGTTGTCGCGCAGGTTCGGCAGGTTGATCTCGGTCCAGGCCCACATGCCGAAGGCTTCCGCCTCCTCGGCGCTCATCTGGCTGAACTTGTGAAAGAAGCTCTGCGGATCGGCGAAGGCCGTGGTCCTCAGCTTTCTGAACCGCTCCATGAACCAGGCCGTCAGGTCCTTCTCGTCGGCATCGATGAACACCGAGAAATCGATGAAGTCCGAAGCGAAGAGGATCGGCTTGCCGGATTTCGGCAGCTCGCCCGGCTGCAGGATGTTCAGCCCCTCGACGATCAGGATGTCCGGACGGTCGACGCTGATATATTCGCCTTCGACCACGTCATAGACGAGGTGCGAATAGACCGGCACCTTCACGTCGCGCTTGCCCGACTTGATGTCGGCGAGAAAGCTCAGCAGCGCGGCGCGGTCATAGCTCTCGGGGAAACCCTTTCGGTCCGAAAGCTTCAGCGCCTCGAGCTGCTTGTTGGAAAACAGGAAACCGTCGGTGGTGACGAGGTCGACCTTAGGCGAGCTCGGCCAGCGCTGCAGCAGCGCCCGCAGGATCCGCGAGGTCGTCGACTTGCCGACGGCCACCGAACCCGCGACCCCGATGATGTAAGGCACCTTCCGGTCATCGGCGCCGAGAAAGCGGGTCGAGGCATGGTGCAGCTGCTGCGTCGCCTCGACATAAAGCGAGATCAGGCGGCTCAGCGGCAGGTAGATCTCCTCGGCCTCGGCCAGCGAGATCGGATCGTTCAGCGCGCGCAGCCGCTCGATATCCTCGGCCGTCAGGGTCATCGGCTCGTCGGCGCGGAAACGGCTCCACTCCGCCTTGGTGAAATAGTGGTACGGGGCGAGCTCGAGTTTTCTCTGCGCCATGGTCACGCGCCCTTGCCGCGGGCGGCCTTCTCGGCCAGCCCCGATTGCGCGGTGCGGCGTTCGAGCTGGGCCATGACGTCTTCGAGTGGCACGCCGGCGGCGCGCAGCAGCACCAGCAGATGGTAGATCACGTCCGACGCCTCGGACTCGGTGGCCTTCCTGTCCTTGGTCACCGCCGCGATGATGATCTCGGCGGCTTCCTCACCGAACTTCTTGGCGCAGCGCTCGACGCCCTCACTCAACAGCTTGGCGGTGTAGCTCTCGTCGGGCGAGGCTCCGGCGCGGGCGGCAATGCGCTGGTTCAGCGCTTCGATGGTAAAGCTCATTGTCCGTCTCCGGGGCTCGCGTCATGGCGCATCGGAATGCCGGCGCGCTCCATATGGGCCTTGGCCTCGCCGATGGTGTAGGTGCCGAAATGGAAGATCGAGGCCGCCAGCACCGCGCTCGCGTGCCCCTCTTTCACTCCCGCCACCAGATCGTCGAGCGTCCCAACCCCGCCCGAGGCAATCACCGGCACATGCACGGCATCGGCAATGGCGCGGGTCAGTTCGAGATCGAACCCCGACTTGGTGCCGTCGCGATCCATCGAAGTCACCAGCAATTCGCCGGCGCCGCGCTCGACCATCCTCGTCGCGAACTCAACCGCATCGATCCCGGTCGGGTTGCGCCCGCCATGAGTGTAGATTTCCCACTCGTCCATGTTGTGCTGGCCAGGGGCCCGAGTCTGGCGGCGGCGGGCATCGACCGAAACGACGATGCACTGGTCGCCGAACTTGTCGGCGGCGCGCGCGATGAAATCCGGATCGGCCACGGCGGCCGAATTGATCGACACCTTGTCGGCGCCGGCCAAGAGGAGCTTTCGGATATCCTCGACCTTCCGGATGCCGCCGCCCACCGTCACCGGCATGAAACAATGCTCGGCCGTCCGCGCCACCACGTCGAAGATGGTCTCGCGATTCTCATGGCTGGCGGTGATGTCGAGAAAGGTCAGCTCGTCCGCCCCGGCGGCGTCATAGGCGATCGCCGCCTCCACCGGGTCACCGGCATCGATGAGATCGACAAAGTTGACGCCCTTCACGACGCGGCCGTCCTTGACGTCGAGGCAGGGAATGATCCGGGTCTTGAGGCTCATGTCAGATTGCCGTCCTGTTCCGCCTTGCGGCGCCTGTGCCCCCAATAAAGCCGATGGGCGACGAGCACAACGAGCCAAACGACCAGTGCCCCGATACCGAGTGGAAATGGTCGCCAGCACCAGCTTGCCCGTCACGCCCAGGGGACGGAAGGGTTCCGTCGACACCCTTGCCATCCACTGCGAAAGATCGCCGGATCCTTCGTGTCGCACTTGGCCATCAGATCAGCGCAGCAACACGATCAGTAGGACAATGGACATCACCAGAATCAAGAACGACAACCACCGTGGCATGACAGACAACCAGCGTGGCACGCGCCACAAGGTCTCGGCCCTCTCATCGTGCTCGGATGCAGCCCGGTAGGTTCGGTACTTCTCGTCGCACACGATCTGCACAATTGCTGCCGCTGCAAACGGAACAAGTGGTGTGTACCCCCAGAGTATCGTTGGAAAACCCAGTAGCTCGCAGACGTCTAGCGAGGACACCGGGTTACAGCCCGTGGTCTCGCCAAACTGCCACAGGATCACCCACACAAACACGGCGTAGCCGACTATCCCGGCCCACATCAGCCGAAGCCCTCGACGTACGGCTCGAGGAAACTTGACAGGGGGAAAGTAAGTCATGGCAGCACCTCCGCTGCCGAGGCTACTTCGCCGTCTTCAGCAGCGCCAATGCTTCACGTGAATCAATGCGCCCGTCATAGAGCGCCCGGCCGGAGATGGCGCCTTCCAGCACCCGGTACTCCGGCTGCGTCATCGTGCGGATATCATCCATCGAGGCCAGGCCGCCCGAGGCGATCACCGGGATCGACACGGCCTTTGCCAGCGTCAGCGTCGCCGGCCAGTTGATGCCGGCCAGCACCCCGTCGCGGTCGATATCCGTGTAGATGATCGCTGCCACCCCGGCGCCTTCGAAGCGCCGGGCCAGTTCGACCACGTCGAGTTCGGAAGTCTCGGCCCAGCCCTCGACGGCCACCTTGCCGCCGCGCGCATCGATCCCCACCGCCACCTGACCCGGGAATTTTTGCGCCGCTTCCTTGACCAGCGCCGGATCGCGCACCGCGATGGTGCCGAGGATGACACGGGCGAGGCCCTTCTGCAGCCAGCTCTCGACATGCGCCAGCGTGCGGATGCCACCGCCCAGCTGCACCGGAAACGTCACCGCCTTGAGGATCGCCTCGACCGCGCCGCCATTGACGCTCTCACCGGCAAAGGCGCCGTTAAGGTCCACGACATGCAGATACTCGAAGCCCTGGTCCTCAAAACTCTTGGCCTGCGCGGCCGGATCATCGCTGAACACCGTCGCCTGCGCCATGTCGCCGAGCTTGAGTCGCACGCACTGGCCGTCTTTCAGATCAATTGCGGGAAACAGGATCACGGCATCCACTCCAGAAAATTGCCAATCAGCCTCAGGCCCAGGGTCTGGCTCTTTTCGGGGTGGAACTGCGTCCCCAGCAGATTGTCGCGGCCGACAATGGCGGTGACCTGTTGCCCATAGTCGGTGGTGGCGACCAGCGTTTCCGGCCGCTCCACCGCGAGGTGATAGGAATGGACGAAATAGGCGTGCAGCCCGTCGGGCCCGTCGGGAATGCCGGCGAGCAGCGGATGGTTCTGGTGAAAGCGCAGCGTGTTCCAGCCCATATGCGGCACCTTGAGGTCGCCGGCTGGCTCGAGCCGCACCACGGCGCCGGGGATCCAGCCGAGCCCCTGGGTCACGGTTTTTTCCCGGCCCTCGGTGGCCATCAGCTGCATGCCGACGCAGATGCCGAGAAATGGCACGCCGCCGCGGATCACCCGCTCTTCCAGCACGTCGACCATACCGGTCACCGCGTCGAGTCCGGCGCGGCAATCGGCGAAGGCGCCGACGCCCGGCAAGACGATCCGGTCGGCGCGGCGCACCGTCTCGACATCGTCGGTGACAACAATCTCGGCATCGACGCCGCGCTCGCGCGCCGCACGTTCGAAGGCCTTGGCGGCCGAGCGCAGATTGCCCGAACCGTAATCGACAATGGTGACGGTCTTCATTTGCGGCTCAGCCAGGTCAAAAGCGCGAGGTCCTCGTCGGCGGCGACGATTTCGCTGCCATGTCGCCAGCCGCGACGGGCCAGCGCACGCGCGTGAAACTCAGGCGCGGCAAAACCGAGCCAGGCTGCAAACAGCACATAGAGCCAGAACCCCGCCTCGCCGCCGATCCACAGCGACGCGACCACAATCGCCACCGTGATCACCAGCCACAGCGCCAGCATCGCCCAGGCCCGATGCAGGAGCGCATGGACCGGCGGCAGCAGCGCGGCGGACCAGCGGAAGCGATCGGGGACTGCGGCGGGCAGATCGCCCTCGCGCGCATAGACGGAATACACGGTCACGTTCTATCCTCGGCAATGGAGAGGCAAGGACGCTCTAGACCAAAACCCCCGCACTTGGAAGATCGGGGGGACAGGGCGCGCGGCCGCGGACACTGCAACTGGAGGAATGACGAATGGCAGATCACAGCGAAACCCCGCAGCAGGGCATCTTCATCGGCTGGCTCGCCATCGGCCTGATCGGCCTGATGGCGATCTTCTCGCTGACGCTGTTGATGGCCGGCCTCAGGGGCTAAGCCGCGTCCCGGGGCGCCGCCCCAACCTGCTCTATCGTCCGTCATCGCTTGCGCAGCAGCTGCCGCCGTGCCAGACTACTTGCACTTCGCAATTGGTCTTCACACTCCGGGGCAAGGCAGATGGAACGCAACGGCACCTATCTCGGCGTCTTTCTCAGCGACAAGAACGGCCCGAAATGGCAGGCGTGGCGGGCCATGACCCCGGCCGAGCGACAGGCGCGGGACGAACTGGGCCTTGCGGAACTCGCGAAGTGGGAAGCGAAACACGCCGACGCCATCGTCTATGGTGGCGGCCCGCTCGGCCGTACCCGGAGCGCGACACCGGACAGCATCACCGACGCGGTCAACCAGATGACCGTGTTCATCGTGGTTCGCGCGCCTTCCCTCGAGGCGGCGGCTCAGCTGCTGATGGACAATCCACACATGACCATCTTCCCCTGCCACGCCGTGGAGGTGATGCCGATCCTCGGCGCCAACAAGGACGACGAGGGTCGCCCCAATACCTGAGCGAAAGACCTGAGCTAGAGCGTGCCCTTGGTCGAGGGGATGACGTTGCTGGCGCGCGGATCGATCTCGACCGCATCGCGCAGCGCCCGGGCCAGCGCCTTGAAGGCGCTCTCGGCAATATGGTGGTTGTTGTCGCCATAGGGCGTTTCGACATGCAGGGTGATGCCGGCGTTCATGGCGAAGGCCTGGAACCACTCGCGGAACAGCTCGGTGTCCATGTCGCCCACCTTGTCGCGGGTGAACTCAACCTTCCACACGAGGAACGGCCGCCCCGAGACGTCGAGCGCCACGCGGGTCAGCGTGCCATCCATCACCAGGTCGGACGAGGCATAGCGGCGGATGCCTTTCTTGTCGCCGAGCGCGCGTTTGATCGCCTCGCCCAGCGCGATGCCGACATCCTCGGCGGTGTGGTGGAAGTCGATATGCAGGTCGCCCTTGGCCTTGACCGTGATGTCGATCAGGCTGTGCTTGGAGAGCTGATCGAGCATGTGGTCGAGAAAGCCGATGCCGGTCGAAATCTGGTACTGCCCGGTGCCATCGAGGTTCACCGAAACCTCGATCTCGGTCTCGTTGGTCTTTCGCTTCAACTCGGCAATACGCATGGCTCGGGTCCCTGATGCTTGCGGGGGCTCTAGCAGATAGAGCCGCAGCAATGAAGATCGGATGAACTTCAAGCCGTCCCGCCGGGCTGGGCGCGCCAGTGGCGCGACCAGAGGCGCGAAGGCCATGAGAGCTACGCTCGAATGGCGACGGCGGCAGGCACGAACGCAACGAGACTGTGTGGCGTGCCCGAAGGGCAAGCAGCGCCAGTGGCGCTGCGCAAGCCAAAGCAGGCCATGAGAGCTACGCTCGAATAGCAACGGACCGCGCGCTGCATCATCTCAGAGGCAAGGGCCACAACCCAGCGTTGCGTACCAGCCCGCTCACCCTCATCCGCCCTTCGGGCACCTTCTCCCGTCAAGGGAGAAGGCGTCGGAGCCGAGAACGCGCCGTCAGCCCCTTCTCCCCTCGTGGGAGAAGGTGGCGCAGAGCGCCGGATGAGGGGGACATGTCGCTCAGCCCCCCAGTCACCTCGCCGTCACTACCCAAACGTCCAGCCCGGTTTGCATTCTCTGCCCCCGCGCCTAAATAGGGCGGTCTATTGGAGTATCCCGATGTCGCAAGACAGTGCATTTCCCAACTGGCACGGCACGACCATCGTCGCCGTCCGCAAGGGCAACAAGGTGGTGGTCGCCGGCGACGGACAGGTCTCGGTCGGCAACACCGTGATGAAACATACCGCCAGGAAGGTCCGGCCGCTGGCCGGCGGCAAGGTGATCGGCGGCTTTGCCGGCGCAACCGCCGACGCCTTCACGCTGTTCGAGCGGCTCGAAGCCAAGCTCGAGCAATATCCCGACCAGTTGATGCGCGCCTCGGTCGAGCTCGCCAAGGACTGGCGGACCGACCGTTACCTCCGCCGCCTCGAGGCGATGATGATCGTTGCCGACAAGGATGTGACGCTGGTGATCACCGGCACCGGCGACGTGCTCACCCCCGACCACGACGTGATTGCCATCGGTTCAGGCGGCAATTACGCCTATTCGGCCGCGCTGGCGCTGAGCCGGAACACCGAGCTCGATGCGGAAACCATCGCCCGTTCCGCCATGAAGATCGCAGCGGAAGTCTGCATCTACACCAACGAGAACGTCACCCTCGAAACGATCGAGACGTGACGTGACCGTCGCGATCCGCCGGCTGACGCGGCAAGACGCCGAGCTGTACAGGGACATCCGCCTCGAAAGCCTCAGGCTGCATCCGCATGCCTACGCGGCAACCTACGAGAACGCCCTGACGCTGCCCGACGCGCACTGGGCGGCATCGCCGGAGAATATGCTGCTCGTCGGCGCATTCGCCGAAACAGGCGACATCGTCGGGTTGGCGGGCTATTTCCGGTCGAACGGCGCCAAGGACCGGCATCGCGGCTGGCTGGTGCAGATGTATGTGCGCGAGGCCGCGCGCGGCACCGGTTGTGCTATGGCGCTGGTCGAGGCGGTCGTCGCGCATGCCCGCACCGAGGTTCTGCAACTACACCTCGGGGTGTGGGACGAGAACCCAGCCGCCATCCGGTTTTACGAGAAGGCCGGTTTCCATATCTACGCCAGCGACCCCCGGGCCTATTTCTGGGACGGGAAGTTCTACGGCGATCACTCGATGGTGCGCTATTTCGACGAGGCACCGGGAAGGACAACACAGTGACTGACACCAATTTCTCCCCGCGCGAGATCGTTTCCGAGCTCGACCGCTTCATCGTCGGCCAGAAGGACGCCAAGCGCGCCGTCGCGGTGGCGCTGCGCAACCGCTGGCGCCGCCAGCAGCTGCCGGAAGACCTGCGTCACGAGGTGACGCCCAAGAACATCCTGATGATCGGGCCGACCGGCGTCGGCAAGACCGAGATCAGCCGGCGGCTGGCCAAGCTCGCCCAGGCGCCCTTCGTGAAGGTCGAGGCGACCAAGTTCACCGAGGTCGGCTATGTCGGCCGCGATGTCGAACAGATCGTCCGCGATCTTGTCGAGGCCGGCATTTCGCTGCTCCGCGACAAGAAGCGCAACGAGGTGCAGGCGCAGGCCCATCACAATGCCGAGGAACGCGTGCTCGACGCCCTGGTCGGCTCGTCCGCCACGCCGTCGACCCGCGACAGCTTCCGCACCAAGCTCCGCAACAACGAACTCGACGATCGCGAGATCGAAATCGAGATGACGCCCTCCGGTCCGAGCGGCGGCTTCGAGATTCCCGGCATGCCGGGGGCCAGCGTGATCAATATCCAGGACATGCTGGGCAAGGCGCTCGGTGGCCGCGGCGTCAAGCGCAAGGTCAAGGTGAAGGACGCGCATGCGCCGCTTCTCGCCGAAGAGGCCGACAAGCTGCTCGACCAGGACGCGCTCAACAAGGAAGCCGTCGACCTCGTCGAGAACCACGGCATCGCCTTCATCGACGAGATCGACAAGGTGGCCAATCGCGAGGGCGGCTATGCCGGCGGCCCCTCGCGCGAAGGCGTACAGCGTGACCTGCTGCCGCTGATCGAAGGCACGACGGTTTCGACCAAGTACGGCCCGGTGAAGACCGACCACATCCTGTTCATCGCCTCGGGCGCCTTCCATGTGTCGAAGCCCTCGGACCTGTTGCCCGAGCTGCAGGGCCGGCTGCCGATCCGCGTCGAACTCACCGCGCTCGGCCGCGAGGACCTGATCCGCATCCTCAACGACACGGATGCGAGCCTCATCAAGCAATATGTGGCGCTGATGCAGACCGAGGGCCTCACCCTCGAATTCACCCCCGACGCCGTAGACGCCATCGCCGACGCCGCCGTGCAGGTGAACTCCACCGTCGAGAACATCGGCGCCCGCCGCCTCGCCACCATCATGGAGCGGCTGGTCGAGGACATCTCGTTCGACGCGCCCGACAAGTCCGGCCAGTCGATCACCATCGACGCGGCCTATGTGAAAGACCGTATCGGCAAGATGGCGGCGGACACCGACCTCAGCCGCTTCGTCCTGTAGGGACAAACGCTCCCGGGACTCTCCCGGGAGCGCCCCGCCTACGCCCCCACCGCCCCGAATTGCGCACCGTGCAGCCTGGCATAGGCCCCGTCGCGCGCCAGCAGTTCGCCGTGGCTCCCCGCTTCCACGACGCCACCATTGTCGACCACGACGATGCGGTCGGCATTGCGGATGGTCGCCAGCCGGTGAGCGACGATCAGGGTGGTCCGGCCCTTGGCCAGTTCCGTCAGCGCCTGCTGGATGGCGTATTCGGTGGCGGTGTCGAGCGCCGAGGTCGCCTCGTCGAGGATCAGGATCGGCGGGTTCTTCAGAAAAATCCGGGCAATCGCCAGCCGCTGCTTCTGGCCGCCGGAGAGCTTCACGCCGCGCTCGCCGGTCAGCGTATCCAGCCCATCGGGCAGCGAGCGGATATAGTCGGCGAGCGAAGCGCGCTCCAGCGCCTCCCAGATCTCGTCGTCGCTGGCGCCCAGCCGGCCATAGGCGACATTGTCGCGGATCGAGGTGCCGAACAGGAACACGTCCTGCTGCACGATGCCGATCTGGCTACGGAGCGAGGCCTGCGTCATGTCGCGAATGTCGATGCCGTCGATGGAAATCGCTCCACCGGTGACCTCATAAAAGCGCGGCAGCAGCGAGCAGATCGTCGTCTTGCCCGCCCCGGACGGCCCGACGAAAGCAATGGTCTCGCCGGCGTGGATTGTCAGATTCAGCCCGTCCAGCACCGGTGCTATGTCGCCATAGGAAAACTGCACGTCCTTGTAGACGATGTCGCCCTTCAGGCCGGACACTGCCACGGCGCCCGGCCGGTCGGCGATATCGGGCGCGGTGTCGATCAGCGTGGTGAAGCGGCGGAAGCCGGCAATGCCCTTGGGGTAGCTTTCGAGCACCGAGGTGATCTTGTCGATGGGCCGGAAGAAGACGTTCACCAGCAAGAGGAAGCCGACAAAGCCGCCATAGCTCAATTCGCCCTGCACCACGAACCAGGTGCCGGCGACCATGACGATCAGTTGCACCAGGCGCGTCCCCAGATAGCTCAGCGCGATCGAGGCGGTCATATAGGCATAGGCATTGAGCTTGGTGGCCCGGTAAGCCTCGTTATTGGCGGCAAACAGCCCGCGCTCATGGTCCTCATTGGCGAAGGCCTTGACCACGCGGATGCCGCCGACGCTTTCCTGCACGCGCACATTGAAGTCCCCGACCCGGCGAAACAGCGTCTGCCAGGTCTGGGTCATCTTGGCGCCATAGCGGCTGACCAGCCAGGTCACCAGCGGCACGATGGCGGTGGTGATCAGCGCCAGCTGCCAGTGGACGAAGAACATCAGCACAAAGGCGCCGACAAAGGTCATGATGGCGATGAACAGGTCCTCGGGCCCGTGATGGGCCACCTCGCCCACCTCCTCGAGGTCCTTTGTCACATGCGTGATCAGCTGGCCGGACTTGTTGTTGTCGAAAAACCGGAAGCTCAGCTTCTGGATATGGTCGAAAGCCTGCCGGCGCATGTCGGTCTCGATGCCGATGCCGAGCGCATGGCCCCAATAGTTGACGATGGCCTGCAGCCCGGCGCTGAACAGGTAGATTGCCAGAAGCCCCGCCGCGGCGAGCCCGATCAGTCCCCAGTCGGCGAGCGGCAGCAGCCGGTCGATGAACAGCTGGACCGCCAGCGGAAAGCCGAGCTCCAACAGGCCGGCGATGACCGCACAGCCGAAATCGAGAAAGAACAGGCCCTTGTATGGGGCATAATAGGAAAAGAACCGGCGCAGCATGAAAGTCGCTCTGGGCACTCAGGAAATATGGGCTAGCGCTTAGGCCGGTTCCGCGGTGCTGTCCAGCCAAACGGGGCGCAACGGAGACGCCGTGTTCCACGTGAATCCATCGTCCGGCCGCCAGGTCCGGTGGTCGGCGGTCCGGCCTACTTCAGCCGCCGGACGATCTCGTTGCTCAGAAACGTCAGGTCGGCGGCTTCGAGCTTGCCGATATCGCGTGCCAGCCGATTGGCGAGTTCGGTGGCCTCGGGGCTCATCCCCGCCGTGTCGACCACCACGCGGGGATCGCTCATCTCGGCCAGCCGCTGCAATTCCTCGGCCTCGTCCCAGATGATGTTGAAATAGGCGATGATGCGCTGCAGCAGCATCCAGGTCGGCTTGCCACGCTTGCCGTGTTCGAGCGCGCTCAGATAGGCGCTCGACACCCGCAGCGCTGTCGCCATTTCTTTCAGCGACACGCCACGCTCCTCGCGCAGGGCGCGCAATCTGGCTCCGAGTGGCGTCATCGCTCTCCCCGTACTCGTCTCAGCCGCACATAGAAGGCGCCGTCGCCGCCATGACCCTGGGCCGCGACATCCCAACCCGCGACCAGCGGCGCCAGATCGGCGGAACTCAGCCACATCGGCAGCATGGCGCGCAAGACGCCGCGCTCGATGATCACGGCGGCATCGTCGCCGAGCTTTTTCAGCCCCTTGCCGGTGATGACGAGCAGGGTGCGGTCGCCACGCGCGGCGCGCGCATGGATGAACCGGGTCAATGCCGCATGCGCCTCGACCTGCCGCATGCCGTGCAGATCGATGGTGCCGTCGATCTGGTCGCGACCGCGCACCAGTCTCTGCCGGAGGTTTGGTTCGATGCCTGGCCGCGGCGGCTGCCCCGGTTTCCCCGTCGGCTGGTAGCTCGGCATGGGTGGCAGGGGCCGGGGCGGTTTCGGCATGGCCATCGGGGGCTGCGGTGGCGTCGGCAGCGCGGTTTCCGATGGCGGCGCCGGCCGCAGCGGGCGTGGGCGCAGCGGATCGACCGTCTCGGCGACCCGGTCCCAAAGGTGCCAGTCCTTCAGAGGCGGGGGCGGGCTCCGCCGCTTCGACATGATGGGCGACCGCCGCTGCCGCTCACTCCAGCTGGCTGGTGGCGACGAGCTTCCAGTTGGGGTCGCGCGAGCGGGTATTGCGGGCAAAGGTCCACTCGTCGGCAATATTGGTCACCAGCTCGGCATTGCCTTCGATGATATCCCCGGCAGCGTCGCGGGTGGCCGAGACCACCTCGGCGTGGAAGCGGATCGTCACCAGCGCCATGCGCTTGTCGAGTTCGGCATCGGAGATCTCGACCTTGGGCAGGCCGACAAAGGTGAAGTCGACCGTGCGGTTGGCCGCCTCGCGGTCGCGAATGGCGCGCTCGAAGCCGTCATAGACGTCCTTTTCGAGGAGGTTCTTCAGCGTGGCGCGGTCGCCCGCGGCAAAACCGGTGACGATCATCTCATAGGCCGACTTGGCGCCTTCCATGAAGGTCTTTGGCGAAAAGCCCGGATCGGCCTCGGCAATGGCCTTCAAACCCGCCGCAACCGACTCGTCGCCATGCGCAAACTGGGTGATCTCGGCCTCCAGCTTGCGGGCCTGGCGTTCGGCATCCTCGTTGCTCTCAGGCGCCGGCCGGGGCCGCATCTGCACCACGGTCTCGTCGCCCTCGGCTGCCGGTGCTCGCGGGGCATCGGGACGGCGTTCCAGCGGGTTGCGCTCGCGGCCTGTCCGAGTCCCCAGCACTTGCCGAAGCCGATACAGCACGACAATTGCGACGCCGATGGCGATAAGGGTGGGGAGATCGAAAAAGTCTTCCATCGCTCGGTGGTCTTCCTGCGGCAGCAAAAACGGGGCACGCCGGCTCGCGGAGCCGTACAAGTGACCTATATATAGGTAAAGGCTCGGCCACAAACCAGTTCGGGTTTGGCTGAAGCCTAACGGAAAAGGAAGGCAACGTGGGACGAATCGTCGCTCTGGGCATCCTCGGCATGCCACTGATCGAGATTGCACTGTTCATCCTGGTCGGACGGGAGCTCGGTGTCTGGTTGACGCTCGGGCTCATCCTGCTCAGCACCGTGGCTGGCGCCTTGCTGCTGCGCCTCCTCGGCCTCGCCATGGTCGGCAAGATCCGGTCCACCGTCTCGGCCGGAAAGCTGCCGGGCGAACGTGCCACCGATGCGATGATGGTCGGGGTCGCGGCCCTGCTGCTGATCATTCCTGGGTTCTTTTCCAGCACCATCGGTCTGATCCTGCTGCTCCCTCCGGTGCGCAGGCAGATCTATCGCTGGTTCAGCCAGCGCCTCGAAGTGGTCGAGCTCTCCACCACCGAATACAGCACCCGGCGCCGCGACCGGCTCTCCGACGACACGATCGAGCTCGATGACGACGAGTGGCGACCGCGCTAGTTTCGCGGCTCTGCCGCCCGATCGGGGAGGCTTCGGCTTGTCCCGGCGAGGCAAAGATGCTAGCCCAGCGCCGGATTTTCCTTCGAGGGACAAGAGAACATGGCCGACGAAACCCCGACCCCGGCAGATAGCACCGCGGCTCCCGCAAAGCCGAGCTACAGCCTCGTTGGCCAGTACATCCGTGACCTGAGCTTCGAGAATCCCGGCGCACCGGCTTCGGTGATCTCCAGTGGGGCGCAGCCGCAGTTCACCGTCGGCATCAATGTCGGGGTGAAGAAGCAGACCGACGACATCTACGCCGTCGAGATCAGCCTCAACGCCAAGGCCGAGCGCGACGGCAACATGCTGTTCCAGGTCGAAATGGTCTATGGCGGCGTGTTCCGCGTCCGCAATGTGCCGGAAGACCAGCTGGCGCCGCTGCTGATGGTGGAATGCCCGCGTCTACTGTTCCCCTTCGCCCGCCATGCGCTGGCCAATACCGTTCAGCTCGGCGGCTTCCCGCCGCTGATGATGGACCCCGTCGATTTCCAGGCGCTGTTCCTGCAGAACGTGCGCAATATGCAGAACCAGCAGGGTGCCGCTCAGGGCAATAGCCAGCCCAACTGAGCTCGCTCTTGGCTTCGAGATTTCAGGGCCTTCCGGGACACCGGGAGGCCTTTATTCTGCCGGGGTCACCGCTTCGGCATACTTGGCCCACACCGCATCGGCGCCCAGTGTTGCCACCAGCGCAGCGTGAGCGGCGGCTTCCTCGGCACTGATCCGCGACGGCAGTGGCTGGGGCCGGACTCTAGCCGGTGCCTGCTGCACCTCGATGCCGGTCTGCTGCTGGGTCTCGGCGACCAGCGCCAGGCCGACCTGCCGGCCGCCGAGCAGTTCCAGATAGACATCCGCCAGGATCTCGCTGTCGAGCAGCGCGCCATGCAGTGTGCGCTTGGAATTGTCGATGCCGTAGTGCTTGCACAGCGCGTCGAGGCTGACCCGCGCGCCCGGATGGCGCTGGCGCGCCACCATCACCGTGTCGACGACGGTGTTGGTCAGGTTCGGCCGCTTGATCCGTTCGAGCTCGGCATTGAGAAAGCCCATGTCGAACGGCGCATTGTGGATCACCAGCGTCGCATCACCGATGAAGCCGAGGAATGCCTCCGCCTCGTCGGCGAATCTCGGCTTGTCGCTGAGGAACTCGGTCGACAGGCCATGGATGCGGAACGCCTCTTCCGGCATCGGCCGCTCGGGATTGAGATAGACGTGATAATGCCGCCCGGTCGGGATGTGGTTGATCAGCTCGACGCAGCCGATTTCGACCACCCGGTCGCCGGTCTGCGGCGATAGGCCCGTGGTCTCGGTATCGAGGACGATCTCGCGCATCATGGGCTGGTTTTCGCCTTGTCCTGAAGCGCCGCAATCAGCGCATGCACCTGCTCGACGGTTTCGGGGATGGTCCCCGAAGTGTCGATCACATGGTCGGCGCGCCGTATTTTCTCGGCTTGCGGCAGCTGCCGGGCAAGGATGGCATCCAGCTTATCCACACTCATCCCCGGCCGCGCCAGCGCGCGGCGCCGCTGTTCGGCCTCGTCGACCGCGGTGACGATCACCGCATCGAAGCCCCAGTCGACGCCGTTCTCATAGAGCAGCGGAATATCCACCACGGCCAGTTTGGCGCCGCCGGCTTCAGCCTCAGTCAGAAAGCTGCTGATCTCGGCCCGGACCAGCGGGTGAACAATCGCCTCGAGTTCCTTCAGCCGTTCCGGTGCTGCCAGCAGCATGGCGCTCAGCCGGGCCCGGTCGATGCGGTTATCGACCACCACGCCGGGAAACGCCTCGCCGACCGGCGCCACGGCCGCGCCACCATCGTAGAGCCGGTGCACCGCCTCGTCGGACGAAAACACCGGCACGCCCAGCGCCGCGATGGCGTTGAGCACCGTGGTCTTTCCCGTCGCGATCGATCCGGTGAGCCCGAGCTTGAGCATCAGAGCGTCGCCTCGACCTTTGCCCGCAGTTCCTCGGTTACCTCCGGCCGCACCCCGAACCACGCCTCGAAGCCCGGTACCGCCTGGTGCAGCAACATGCCGAGCCCGTCGACGGTCCTGAGCCCAAGCGCCTGCGCGTCAGCGAGGAGCGGCGTCACCAGCGGCACATAGACGATATCGGTGACCAGCGCCGCTTTCGGCAGCAGCGTCAGGTCGAGATCCTCGAAGCGGGTGTCGTGCATGCCGATCGATGTGGTGTTGACCACGAGGCCCGCCTTGGGCGCCTCCTGGGCAAACTCCGACAGCGGTCCGCCCCGGAACGGTCCCGGAATGGCCGCGGCCAGTGCCGTCGCCTTGTCGACCGTCCGGTTGAGCACCACGATGTCCTTTACGCCACGCTCGCGCAGCGCCACGAGAATCGCCCGGGCCGCACCACCGGCGCCGAGGACAATGGCCCGCTCAATCCCCGCGTCCCAGCCCGGGGCATTCTGGTCGAGATTGCCGAGAAAGCCCATGAAATCGGTGTTGAAGCCGTGCACCTTGCCGTCCTTCGCCACCAGCGTGTTCACCGCCCCGATGGTCCGCGCCAGCGGGTCGACGCTGTCGCAGAGGGCGAACACCTGCTCCTTGTGCGGAATGGTGACATTGCCGCCGGCGAACGCCCCCGCTCGCAACTGCTCGAAGAAGTCCGGCAGTGCCTCCGGCGCCACGTCGATCGGCTCGTAGCTGCCGGCAATGCCATAGCGCGCGAGCCAGGTGCCGTGGATCAGCGGCGAGCGCGAGTGCTTGATCGGGTGGCCGATAACGAAGGCCTTGGTCATGGTGTGGTGTCCAGCAATTCGGGGGCCAGTCGGCGCAGTGCCGCAAGCAGTGGCAACAGCGGCAGGCCGAGAATGGTGAAATAGTCGCCTTCGACGCTTTCGAACAGCCGGATCGACGGCCCTTCCAGCCGATAGGCCCCCACCGAGCCCAGCGCCGCGTCGCCTTCAAGTGCCAGCACGGCCTCCCGTTCGGCCGCTTCGGTCTGCCGCATGGTCATCTCGGCTCGTTCGACATGCGACCAATGCAGCCGACCATCCCGCACCAATGCGATGCCCGCGCTGAGGCTATGACTGCGCCCGGCAAGCCGCGCCAGTTGCGCCGCCGCTTCGGCGCGGTCCACCGGCTTGTGGTACAGCACACCCTCGCAACTCAGCGTCTGGTCGGCTCCAATCACCCAGGCGCCGGGGTTTTCCACCGAGACGGCCTGCGCCTTGGCCACAGCCAGCGCCTCCGCGATTGCGGCTGCGTCCGCCCCTTTCCCCAGGGCTTCCCCCTCGAGCGCCCGCTCGTCGATTTGGGCTGGACGCGCCGCGAATCGTAGGCCGGCCCCGGCAAGCAGGGCCTTTCGTGCAGCGCTATTGGAGGCGAGGATCAGCATCGGGTCCGGTTTTCCACACTGTCCCCGTTGAGGCAACCACCGGGCCGGTGGAGAACCGCTGGCGATGAACCGGAGGCCGGGTTGTCCCCACTGAGGCAAACTTCCTCCACAGCTCAGCCCCCGTGTACGGTTAACAAAGCCTTAACGACGGAATCGTGGATAACCTCGGAAAGCCGCAGACCTCCGTCCACAGGTCCTCCACCGGTCGGTCCCCATTGAGTTTATGGTTAATCATCCGTTAATGCGGGCGAGTCCGGCCGGCCGCGGGTTTTGTCCACACCCGATCTCCACAGCCCGCGAGGCGATGGCTGCGCGCAAGTGTCACCGAAGCCTCGCGTTGTGGATGCGGCGGAATTGGAGCAAAACACCGCCATGATAATACAGATACAGAATCCAGATTCTTCTTTGGGGACGCCGACCGCCGGCGCCGGTGCCAAGCCGCTGTTGAGCGCAGTGCTCGGGCAACGCACCGAGCGCCTGCCGATCTGGATCATGCGCCAGGCCGGACGCTACCTGCCCGAGTACCGTGAGGTCCGGTCGCACACCAAAAACTTCCTCGAGCTCTGCTACACCCCTGAGCTTGCGACGGAAGTCACCCTGCAACCACTGCGGCGCTTCGATCTCGACGCAGCGATCCTCTTCTCCGACATTCTCGTCGTGCCCGATGCCTTGGGACAATCGGTGCGCTTTGCAGCCGGCGAGGGCCCACAGCTCGATCCGATCGGCAAGGATGGGGTGGATCGCCTCGACCGGTCGCGTGCGATGGCGCATCTCGCGCCGGTCTTCGAGACGGTGCGGCGCATTCGGGCAGCGATTGCGCCGGACAAGACGCTGATCGGCTTCTGCGGGTCGCCCTGGACGGTTGCGACCTACATGATCGCCGGGCACGGCTCGACCGATCAGGCGGCCGCGCGGCTGTTTGCGCTCCGCGAGCCGGAAGCCTTCGCGCGGCTGATTGATATCCTCGTCGACACCAGCATCGACTATCTGGCCGGCCAGTTCGCTGCCGGCGCCGATGTGGTGCAGCTGTTCGAGAGCTGGGCCCTCAATCTCGACGAAGAGGCGTTCCGGGCCTGGGTGATCGAGCCCAACCGCCGGATCGTCGCCGGGCTTCGTGCCCGCGTTCCGGGCGCTCCGGTGATCGGGTTTCCCCGCGGCGCAGCCGGGATGCTGGCGGAATATGCGGCGAAGACCGAGGTGAACCTTCTCGGCCTCGACTATGGCGTGCCGCTGGCTTTCGCATCCGGCCTGCCCGCGGGGCTTGGTGTCCAGGGCAATCTCGATCCGTTGCGGCTTGTCGCCGGCGGCGAGCAGATGCATAACCGCGCCCGCCAGATCGTGGCCGCCTTCCGCGACCGCCCGCATATTTTCAATCTGGGCCACGGCATTGTGCCGGAAACCCCGATCGAGCACCTCGAGCAACTGATCGCCACTGTCCGGGACGCCAGCTGATGTATGAGTGGGTCAAGACCCTCCACATCCTCTCGATCATCGCCTGGATGGCGGGGATGCTCTATCTGCCGCGGCTCTTCGTTTATCACGCCGATGCCGCCGTGGGTTCGGACAAGTCCGAGACCTTCAAGATCATGGAGCGGCGGCTTTATCGCGGCATCACCACCCCGGCGATGCTGGCGAGCTGGTTGTTCGGGCTCTGGCTCGCTTTCGGATTCGGCATTGTCGATTTCAGCCAGGGCTGGATGTGGCTCAAGGCCGTGATGGTCGTGGCGCTCAGCGGCATTCATGGCTGGTATGGCCGGCTGACCCGCGATTTCGCCAATGACCGGAACACCCGGCCCTCGAAATTCTTCAGGATGATCAACGAGATCCCGTTCGTTCTCGCCATCGTCATCGTCATCGCGGTGGTGGTTCGGCCGTTCTGAACCCTGTAGCTGGCAAGGCTTCCCACCGGCCATCGCTGGCGCAAATCCGGCCGCCGGTGGGAAAGCAACTTGAATAGTTCGACGCTTTTATATATCTGATGGCCACTCCGCTCCCTCAGTGCGCGTTTCCCCAACGCTGCCGAGCGACCAAATCCCCTCTCCTTTTCTCCACGACGATTTTGCAAGGGCCTTCCGCGCAATGGAAAATATGAAGCTCAGCGAGCTCAAGGCAAAGACACCTGCCGAACTGCTGAAGTTCGCCGAGACCTACGAGGTCGAGAACGCCTCGACCATGCGCAAGCAGGAACTGATGTTCGCCATCCTCAAGGAGTTGGCGGCGCGCGAGGTCGACATCACTGGCGAAGGCGTCGTCGAGGTGCTCTCCGACGGCTTCGGTTTCCTCCGCTCCCCCGATGCGAACTATCTGCCGGGCCCCGACGATATCTATGTCAGCCCCAGCCAGATTCGCCGCTTCTCGCTCCGGACCGGCGATACGGTTGAGGGCCAGATCCGCTCTCCCAAGGAAGGCGAGCGCTATTTCGCCCTGCTCAAGGTCAACACCATCAATTTCGAGGATCCCGAGCAGGTCCGCCACAAGATCAACTTCGACAACCTGACACCGCTCTATCCCGATGAGCGCTTCCGCATGGAAATCGAGGATCCGACGATCAAGGACCGTTCGGGCCGCGTCATCGATCTCGTCGCGCCGCTCGGCAAAGGCCAGCGCTGTCTCATCGTCGCGCCGCCGCGCGTCGGTAAGACCATCATGATGCAGAATATTGCGCGCTCGATCGCGCATAACCATCCGGAATGCTACCTGATCGTCCTCCTGATCGACGAGCGACCGGAAGAAGTGACGGACATGCAGCGGACGGTGAAGGGCGAGGTCATTGCCTCGACCTTCGACGAGCCGGCCAGCCGCCACGTCCAGGTCGCCGAAATGGTGATCGAGAAGGCCAAGCGCCTCGTCGAGCACAAGCGCGACGTCGTCATCCTTCTCGACAACATCACCCGCCTCGGCCGCGCCTACAACACCGTGGTGCCGTCCTCGGGCAAAGTGCTGACCGGCGGTGTCGATGCCAATGCGCTGCAGCGTCCGAAGCGCTTCTTCGGTGCCGCCCGCAATATCGAGGAAGGCGGGTCGTTGACCATCATCTCGACCGCGCTGATTGATACCGGCAGCCGCATGGACGAAGTGATCTTCGAAGAGTTCAAGGGCACGGGTAACGCCGAAATCGTCCTCGACCGCAAGATCGCCGACAAGCGGGTGTTCCCGGCCATTGACGTCACGAAGTCCGGTACCCGCAAGGAAGAGCTGCTCTGCGAGCCGGACGTCCTTAAGAAGATGTACGTCCTCCGCCGCATCCTCAACCCGATGGGCACGGTCGACGCGATGGAGTTCCTGCTCGACAAGCTGAGGCAGACCAAGACGAACGCCGACTTCTTTGAGTCGATGAACACCTGAACCAACCATGCGCGCCGGCGACACCATTGTCGCGCTATCCTCGGGCGCCCTGCCCGCCGGCGTCGCGGTGGTTCGCCTCTCCGGCCCGGGGTCCGGGCCGGCGCTGATCAGCCTCTGCGGCGCATTGCCTGCACCGCGACAGCTCCTGCTGCGCAACATCACCATTGATGATGAGACCGTTGACCGCGGTCTCGTCGCCTGGATGCCGGCTCCCGCTAGTTTCACCGGCGAAGACACTGCCGAAGTGCACCTCCATGGCTCCCGTGCTGTCGTGCAGCGGGTGCTGCGAGGTCTCACCGCGATGCCGGGTCTTCGTCTCGCCGAGGCCGGCGAGTTCACCCGCCGCGCCTTCGAGAACGGCAAGCTCGATCTCATTGAGGCCCAGGGCCTCGGCGACCTGATCGAGGCGGAAACCGAGAACCAGCGGGCACTGGCTTACACCCGCATGGAGGGCGGGCTGACCCGGCAAGTCGAGGGTTGGCGTGAGCGGCTTCTGCATCTGAGGGCGGAGCTGGAAGCCCAGATCGACTTCTCGGATGAAAGCGACGTCGGCGCCCTGCCCGAGAGCTTCCGGGCGGAGTTGCTGGCGCTCCATACCGAGATCATGCGCGTTGCCGGTTCCGCCGGCCAGGGCCGCATCCTCCGTGACGGCTTTCGCGTGGTGCTGGCCGGTCCGCCGAACGCCGGAAAATCGAGCCTCCTTAACGCCCTCTCCAAATCGGACGCAGCCATCGTCTCCGATGAGCCCGGCACGACGCGGGATCTGAAGGAAGTACCGCTGGACGTGAATGGCCAGCTGGTGATTCTCGTCGACAGCGCCGGTCTGCGGGAGACAGAGTCCAAAGCTGAAGCCATCGGCGTCGCCCGCGCCCGCGAGGCGATGCTGGCGGCGGGGCTGATTCTGTGGCTGCAGGCGCCTGATCAGCCGATCCAGCCGCCCCCGAGCTTCCCCGAATTGGGCGAACAACTGTGGCGACGACCGCCGGTCCTGAAGATCGGCACCAAAGCAGACCTCGCTTCAGTCGAATCTGCCGATCATACGGTGTCCGTCTCCTCCGGTACCGGGCTCACGGAACTCCTCGAGCTGCTCTATCAGGCCTCGGGGGCAGGCCAGGTCCGGGCCGGTGACCTGCTCGTCAGTCGGGAGCGGGACCGGGATGCGCTGATTGCTGCCGCCGTCGCGATCTCGGATGCCGTAGGTGCCGTCGAGCTGTCCGAGATCGCCGCGGAGCATCTGCGGGCCGCCTCGTCCGCCCTCGAACGGCTGCTTGGACGCATGGACGCGGAGTCGGTCCTCGACCACCTCTTTTCAGCCTTTTGTATCGGCAAGTAACGTCCACGTTGTCCCCTCCGGGCCGCTGGACTGTGGCCGTGGTGATTCACGTGAAACTTCGAGGTGGGCGGTGCAGCCGCAGGATCCTTCTGGGGGAAGGATTCTAGTCGAGAAGGCCACGAGACTTACGGTCGAGTGGCGACGGCAATTGACCCCATCGGGCGCTCAGTCCGCCACCACTCCACCTCGCCCCATTGATTCACGTGAAACATTGCCCTAGACCCGCGTTTTCGAGAAAGCTCACACCATGCGCGACTTCGACGTCATCATTGTCGGCGGCGGTCATGCCGGGGCGGAAGCCGCGGCGGCTTCGGCGCGTCTTGGCGTCGCTACGGCGCTGATCACCCACAAGCGTTCGACGATTGGTGAGATGAGCTGCAATCCGGCCATCGGCGGGCTCGGCAAGGGGCACCTCGTCCGCGAGATCGATGCGCTCGACGGGCTGATGGGCCGCGTGGCCGACCAGGCTGGCATCCAGTTCCGCGTCCTCAATCGCCGCAAGGGTCCAGCCGTCCGTGGTCCCCGCACCCAGGCCGACCGCAAGCTCTATCGTGAGGCAATGCAGGCGGCGATTGCGGCACAGCCCAACCTCGAAGTGATCGAGGGCGAGGTCGACGATCTGGAGGTGACGGATGGTCATGTCACCGGCGTCGTCCTGCTCGATGGGCGCCGCTTCGGCACAGCTGCCGTTGTGCTCACCACTGGCACTTTCCTGCGCGGTTTGATTCATCGCGGTGAGGAGACGGTTCCCGCTGGACGTCTAGGGGAGAAGCCGGTTCTCGGGCTCTCCACCCGGCTGGAAGCGCTTGGCCTCGCACTCGGCCGCCTGAAGACCGGCACTCCGGCCCGTCTCGATGGCCGTACCATCGACTTCTCCGGTCTTGAAGAGCAGCTCGGCGACGACCCGCCGGAGGCGTTCTCGTCGCTGACGGACACCATCACACAGCGGCAGATCAGCTGCTATATCACCCGCACCAACACCGATACGCACCGCATCATCTCGGAGAACCTCCATCGCTCGGCGATGTATTCCGGCCGGATCGCCAGCCGGGGCCCGCGCTACTGCCCGTCCATCGAGGACAAGATCGTGCGCTTCGCCGATCGCGACAGCCACCAGATCTTCCTCGAGCCGGAGGGGCTGGACGACCACACGATCTATCCGAACGGGCTGTCGACTTCGCTGCCCGCCGACGTGCAGCTCAACTTCCTCCGCTCGATGCCGGGCCTGGAGCAGGTGGAGGTCATCAGGCCGGGCTACGCCATCGAGTACGATCATGTCGATCCGCGCGAGTTGCGGCTGACGCTGGAACTGCGCAAATTGCCCGGCCTGTTCCTTGCCGGCCAGATCAATGGCACCACCGGTTATGAAGAGGCGGCGGCCCAGGGTCTGTTGGCGGGCGCCAACGCCGCGCTGTCCGTTCTACGACGCGCCCCGCTGCAATTGTCCCGCACCGAGAGCTATCTCGGGGTGATGGTCGACGATCTGGTGACGCGCGGCATTACCGAACCCTATCGGATGTTCACCTCGCGGGCCGAGTTCCGGCTGCACCTCCGGAGCGACAATGCCGATCAGCGGCTGACCGATCTCGGGATCGCCACCGGGTTGGTCGGTGCGCGCCGCGCCGAGGTCTGGAACCGGAAGTCGGCCGAACTCCGGGACGGCCGTGCACTGCTCGATAGCCTGGTGACGACCCCCAGTGCGGCTCGGCGCGCTGGGCTCGCGGTCAATGCCGACGGGCGGTCGCGGTCGGCTTTCGAGCTGATGTCCTATCCGGATGCCGACGTAGCCGCACTGCAGCAGCTGTTCCCCGAAATGGCGGCGATTGCCGCGAGCCGGCTGGAGCAACTCACCATCGACGCGCAGTACGCGGTCTATCTGGAGCGCCAGGCCGACGATATCGCAGCCATGCGGCGCGATGAGTCGCGCGAGATCCCCGCCTGGGTGGACTATGCCGACTTGCCGGGCCTGTCGATGGAAGTGCGTCTGAAGCTTGCAGCCGCGAAGCCGGAGACCATCGCTCAGGCGCAGGCCATCGAGGGTGTGACGCCGGCGGCCATCACCTTGCTGCTGTCAGTCATCCGACGCGGCACCATGCGTAAAGCCGGCTGATGTCGTCCCACGCGGCCGATCTGGCCCCTTACATCTCGCAATTCGGTCGACCCGCCGAGGTGGTGCTGAGCGACCTGGAATCGTTTTGCGCTCTGCTGATCAAATGGAACGCGGTGCAGAATCTTGTTTCACGTGAAACAGTGGGGGATATCTGGCGACGCCACATCATCGACAGTCTGCAGGTCCTGCCGCTGATTCGCCCGTCCGACCGCTGGATTCTCGATCTTGGCAGTGGTGGTGGCCTGCCGGCGCTGCCGCTGGCCATCGCGCTAAAGGACACGGGCCGCAAGGTCACCATGGTAGAGCCCGTCGGCAAGAAGGCGGCCTTTCTCCGGACGGCGATTCGCGAGTTCGGCCTCGAGGCCGAGGTGCGGAATGTCCGGATCGAGCAGATTGATTCACGTGAAACAGGCCCCGCCGACCTCGTGACCTCGCGGGCATTGGCCTCGTTGACGCAGCTCTGCGCCTGGATGGCGCCGTTCTTCGGGCCTCAGACCCATGCCGTGCTGCACAAAGGCCGGGAACATCCGGTGGAACTCAGAGAAAGCGGTTTGGCGTGGACCGTTAACGTGTTAGTAACCGAGAGCGTTACCGGCGACGGTGGCGTGTTGCTGGAACTGACCAATTTATCAGCAAAGGCAACAAGTTAGCGGCGATTCTCGGAGGCCTTCTCGTGGCGGCGCGTATCCTCACCATTGCCAATCAGAAGGGCGGCGTCGGCAAGACGACGACCGCGATCAACCTGGCCACGGCGCTCGCCGCCATTGGCGAGCGGGTGCTGATCGTCGATCTCGATCCGCAGGGCAATGCCTCGACCGGACTCGGGATCTCCCGCGACGACCGGGAGGTGTCGAGCTACGACCTGATGGTCGGCGGCGCCGGCGTGGCGCAGTCCTCCGTGATGACCAGCGTCCCCAATGTGGCGATCATCCCCTCGACGCTGGATCTGCTGGGCGTCGAGCTGACCATTGCGCAGCAGCAGGATCGTGCCTTCAAGCTGCGTGATGCCTTCCGCGCCATGGGCGACTTCCGCATCGAGGATAAGCCAGTCAGCTATATCCTGATCGATTGCCCGCCATCGCTGAACCTTCTCACCATCAATGCGCTGGTCGCTGCCGATGCGGTGCTGGTGCCGCTGCAATGCGAGTTCTTCGCCCTCGAAGGCTTGAGCCAGCTGTTGCAGACCATCGAGCAGATCCGCTCGACCCTAAACCCGCGCCTCTCGATCCAGGGCGTGGTGATGACGATGTATGACAAGCGGAATAACCTGTCGGAACAAGTCCTTGCCGACGTCCGCACCGAGATGGGCTCGCTCGTCTACGACACTGTCATTCCGCGGAATGTCAGGTTGAGCGAGGCACCGTCCTATGGCAAGCCGGCTTTGCTCTACGATCTGAAATGTGCCGGCAGCCAGGCCTATCTGCGGCTTGCGACGGAAGTCATCCGGCGCGAGCGCCAGCTGGTCGCTGCTTGAGGAGCCGATGATGAACGAGAAACCTTCGCGTCTTGGCCGTGGCCTCGCAGCCCTGATCGGCGACATGTCGACCCTCGACAGCGCCCGCTTCGCCGAATCGGGGTCCGGCTCGCGCCGCCTGCCGATCGACTTCCTCATCGCCAACCGCGCCAATCCGCGCCGCGAGTTCGACCAGAGCCAGCTCGAGGAGCTGGCCAATTCGATTCGCGAAAAGGGCGTGATGCAGCCGCTCCTTGTCCGGCCGACCAATGATCCGAACCAGTTCGAGATCATCGCCGGCGAGCGGCGCTGGCGCGCCTCGCAACTGGCGGGCCTGTCGGAAGTGCCGGTGCTGGTGCGCGAGGTCGACGACAAGGAAGCGCTCGAGCTCGCCATCATCGAAAACGTGCAGCGCGTCGATCTCAATCCGCTCGAAGAGGCGCTGGGTTATGGCCAGCTGATCGAGCAGTTCGATTATACCCAGCAGGATCTGGCGCAGGTCATCGGCAAGTCGCGCTCCCATGTTGCCAACACGCTGCGTCTTTTGAAGCTGCCCGACGATGTCCGCTCGATGCTGGCCCGCGGCGAGCTCACCGCCGGGCACGCCCGCACGCTGATCACCGCCGACGATCCGGCAACGCTCGCCAAGCGCATCATCGATGGCGGGCTCAGCGTGCGAGAAGCCGAGCAGTTGAGCCAGCAGCAGGCGGCGGTGCCGCGGCGAAAGCCGGCAGCACCGATCAAGGATGCCGACACCGTCGCGCTCGAAAAGCGCCTCTCGGACGTGCTGGGCCTCCATGTCGCCATCGACCACAAGGAGCAGGGCGGCCGGCTGGAGATCCGCTACCGCACGCTCGAGCAGCTCGATGGCATCTGCGCCAAGCTGTCCGGTTATAGCGGCTGAAGGCGTTTTCGGCCCATTCGGAGGCGAAAATCCCGTTCAGAATGCGTTCATCTTTGTGGCCGAATCAGGAGGATCCTCTGGGTTCGCCCAGCGCGATTGCCTGGGCCGAATTGCCAAGCCTCTGATTTGACGTGACATTCACCGCTGTTTCACGTGGAACGCTACAGCGCTGTCAGGAGAAGTTGCAGATTTTTCCTGTTCGAAGGCGCGAGAAAACGAAGCCTGCGATCTTGCCGCCGTTCCTGCCACGGTGAAACGATCTAGCGCTCCGCTGCCATCATCGTCACCGCAAGAAAAGTGCGGCGGGCGATGGCTTCCTGCATGTCATAGGTCTTGCGGCTGTCCGCTACGCCGGCCTGCAGCCGCTCCAATGCCAGGCTGAGGCTCTCATCCGACCACACCCGCAGCTGCCGCTCCATGCTGGCGCGGCGCGAAAAATGCGGCTTTGGCCGTGCCGAATCGAGCACCGCGCCGGCGGGCTTGCCCTGTTCCACCTCGGTTCGCCAGCGGCGCAACGCAGCGAAGTGATTGAGCGCCGCCGCGAGAATCTGCTGCGGGTTCACCGCATTGGCCAGAGCGCGGGCCAAGGCGGCTTCGAGGTCGCTGGCATGGCCTTCGCCCATGGCATCGACCACCTGATCGAGCACCAGCGCGGCATTGTCGGCGCAAAGCGTCAACACGTCCTCGCGGGTGAGGCGCTTGCTGCTTGCCGCATAGAGTTCGAGCTTTTCGAGCTCGCGGCGGGTGACCTCTCGGTCATTGCCAAGCTGGTCGCGCAGCGTCGAAATCGCATCGGCATCGATGGCGATGCCGGCCTTGTTGAAAGTCTCGGCAATCAGCTCGCCGATCGCGCGGTCATTGTCTGGGTAGCAGGGCAGGGCGCGGCCGAACTTCGCGCCTTCCACCATGGCGCGCAGCGCGTCCTTGGGGGTAAGGTTGCCGGCCTCGAGGACGATCACCGCACCCGCTGGGTCGGCGACCAGTGCCGCGAGCACGGTGGTCAGGCCCTTGCCGGCGCCACGCACGCGGATGACGCGGCGATCGCCGAACAGCGAGGTGGTGCGCGCTTCCATCGCGAGGCGCGAAGGGTCACCGTCGAGCTCGGCGCCATCGATCACCAGGAGGTTCATGTCGTCGGCGCCATTGCCGGCGAAACGCTTGGACAGCCGATAGCCGACTTCGCGCACCAGCCCCGCATCCGGGCCATAAGCCAGAAACACGCCCTCGTTCAGGTCGGGGCGGGTGATGAAGCGGTCGACTTCATGCGCCTTCAGCGCACCCATCAGCGGGCCAGCACCCCGATCAGGGTCAGCCGGATGGTCTCGGCGAGGGCACGTGCCGCCTGTTCCTCGGCATTGCGCAGTGCCTCGGTGTCGGCCAGGCCCTGGCCGTCGACGCTGTAACTCGCCGCGGCGGAGCGCTCGCCTTTGAACAGCACTGTGCCATCGGTGCCCTTCACCTCGATATCGGCGGCGACAACCACCTCGCGTTGCTCGGACGGCCGCGCGACATCGGAGCGGGTCAGCTTGCGATTGCTGGTCGTGGTCGCCACGGTCAGCAGTGGTCCACCGGCGGCCTTGCCGAGGCTCAGTGCCAGATCCTGATAGATGATCTGCTCGAGCCGGGTTGTGGGCTTGGCATAGCTGAGCGCCAGGCGCTCGGCGCCGATGCCGTTATCGCCATAAACCGGCTTCAGGCTGGAGCAGCCGGCGACCGCCAGCGGCACCAGCAGCACCATGCCGAGCAAGCCGGCGCGAACAGTGTCCCTAGACCACAACATTGACGATCCTGTCCGGTACGATGACGATCTTTTTCGGCGCCTGCCCAGCCAGAATGCGGACAATCTCGTCCATTGACAAGACGCGCTGCTCCACCTCGGCAGCGGCGAGGCCCTTGGCGACGGTAATCTCGCCACGGCGCTTGCCATTGATCTGGATCGGCATGGTCACCGTGTCATCGACCAAGAGGGCCGCATCGACACTGGGCCAGGCGGCGTCGGTGACGAGGCCGGGCTTGCCCAGCGCTTCCCAGCAGCTTTCTGCAAGGTGCGGCATCATCGGCGCAATCAGCTGCACCAGGCGCTCCACGCCTTCCTGCAGCACGCCCAGGCGCGCCGCCGGCGCGGCCGAGACCAGCCCGGCTGAGCGCACCAGCGCGTTGGTCAGCTCATAGATCTGCGCCACGGCGCGGTTGAAACGCAGGCCCTCGATATCGCCGCCGACATTGTGCACGGCGCGATGGACGATCTTGCGCAGCGCCAGCGCCTCCGCGTCGTCGGCAACTGCAGTCATTCCGGCAGATTGCTGCGTCAATTCAACGGTTTCGCCCACCAGCCGCCAGATGCGCTGCTGGAAGCGGCTGGCGCCCTCGACACCGGCCTCGGTCCATTCGACGTCGCGCTCCGGCGGCGAGTCCGAGAGGATGAACCAGCGGGCGGCGTCGGCGCCATAGACCTTGAGGATATCGTCGGGGTCGGTGCCGTTGCGCTTGGATTTCGAGATTTTCTCGACCGCGCCGATGCGCACCGGCTGGCCGGACGCGATTTCGGTGGCGCGGCGTTCGCCGGCGACGGTCTCGAAACTCACCTCTTCCGGCGACAGCCAGCGGCCATCCTCGGACTTGTAGGTCTCGTGGGTGACCATCCCTTGCGTGAACATGCCCTTGAACGGCTCTTTCAGCCCCACATGGCCAGTGGCCCTCATGGCGCGGGTGAAGAAGCGCGAGTAGAGCAGGTGCAGAATCGCGTGCTCGATGCCGCCGATATACTGGTCGACCGGCAGCCAGCGGTTGGCGACCTCGGGAATGGTCGGGGTCTCGGCGTCCGGCGCGGTGAAGCGGGCGAAATACCAGGACGAGTCGACAAACGTGTCCATGGTGTCGGTTTCACGCCGGGCCGCTGCGCCGCATTGCGGGCAATGGACATGCTTCCAGGTCGGATGGTGGTCCAGCGCATTGCCCGGCTTGTCGAAGGTGACGTCGTCGGGCAGCACCACCGGCAGGTCCTTCTTGGGCACCGGCAGGGTGCCGCAGACCTCGCAATGGATGATCGGGATCGGCGCGCCCCAATAGCGCTGACGCGACAGGCCCCAGTCGCGCAGGCGGTAATTGACCTCGACCTTGCCCTGCGGTTCGCCATCGACCGTGCGCGCCGCGAAATGCGCCGCCGCGGCCTTCTTGGCGTCGTCGATCGCCATCCCGTCAAGGAAGCCCGAATTGAAGATCGTGCCGGCATCGGTATAGGCCACATCGGCGACTGCAAAACTCGCCGGGTCGGCGCCGGGCGGCAACACGACGGGCTTCACCGGCAGATCGTACTTTCGCGCAAAATCCAGGTCGCGCTGGTCATGCGCCGGGCAGCCGAAGATCGCCCCGGTGCCATAGTCCATCAGCACGAAATTGGCGACATAGACCGGCAGCACCGCGCCTTCGATGGCTGGGTGCTTCACGCTCAGCGCCGTGCGATAGCCGCGCTTCTCGGCCGTCTCGATGGCTTCGGTGGCCGTGCCGATGCGGCGACACTCGGCGACGAACTCGGTCAGCTCGGCATTGCCCTCGGACAGCTCCGCGGTCAGCGGATGGTCGGGCGACAGCGCCAGGAACGAGGCGCCGAAGATCGTGTCGGGCCGGGTGGTGAACACTTCGACGCTGGTGGCCTTGGTGGCCGCGTCCGGCACCAGCTCGAACCGCAGCCTGAGGCCCTCGGACTTGCCGATCCAGTTGCGCTGCATGGTGCGCACCTTCTCCGGCCAGTCCGGCAACTCGTCCAGGGCTTCCAGCAGCTCCTCGGCATAGTCGGAGATCTTGAAGAACCACTGCGTCAGCTCGCGCTGCTCGACCACGGCGCCGGACCGCCAGCCCTTGCCGTCGATCACCTGCTCATTGGCGAGCACGGTCATGTCGACCGGATCCCAGTTGACCTTGGACTTCTTGCGAGTGATCAGCCCGGCTTCCAGCATGTCGATGAACATCGATTGCTGGTGCTTGTAATAGTCGGGCTCGCAGGTGGCGATCTCGCGGGTCCAGTCGATGGAGAGGCCCATCGACTTCAGCTGGGCCTTCATCGCCGAGATGTTCTGGCGCGTCCAGGCGCCCGGGTTCAGCCCGCGTTCGAGCGCGGCGTTCTCGGCCGGCAGGCCGAAGGCGTCCCAGCCCATCGGGTGCAGCACATTCTTGCCCATGGTGCGCTGGAACCGCGCGACCACGTCGCCCAGCGTGTAGTTGCGCACATGGCCCATGTGGATGCGCCCCGAGGGATAGGGGAACATCTCGAGCACGTAATAGGGCTCGCGGGTGTCGTCATTGCTGACGACAAAGCTCTTCGCTTCGTCCCAGGTCTTCTGCCAGCGCGGCTCTTCCACGCGCGGATTGTAGCGCTCGACGATCTTGCTCACTCAGGAACACCCTCAAACGGCCCGGACGCATTGCATCCGGCGGGTTTTTTGACTACCGGACCAACACCAGAAATCGGCTAACCGGTCAACATGGACAACGCCGCCGAACGCCTCGCCATCATCAGGACCCGCATCGCCAAGGCGCAGCGGCGGTTCGGCCCGCCGCCGGACATGGTCGAGCTGGTGGCGGTGTCGAAGACCTTTTCGGCCGACGAGATCCGGCCCTTCCTCGCCGCCGGCCAGCGGGTGTTCGGCGAAAACCGCGTGCAGGAGGCCAACCAGAAATGGCCCGAGCTGCGGGCCTCCTATGGCGACATAGTTCTGCATCTGATCGGTCCGTTGCAGACCAACAAGGCGCGCGAAGCCGTGGCGCTGTTCGATGTGATTGAGACGGTCGACCGCGACAAGCTCGCCGGTGTGCTGGCCAGCGAAATGCAGCGGGCCGGGCGGCAGCTGCCGGTTTTCGTCCAGGTCAATATCGGGCTCGAACCGCAGAAAGCCGGCATCGCGCCCGATGAGACCGTGGCCTTTGTCGAGCGTTGCCGCAGCGTCCATGGGCTCGATGTCGTCGGGCTGATGTGCATTCCGCCCGAGGGCGAGCCGCCGGGGCCATATTTTGCCCAGCTCGCCGTGCTCGGCAAGGCGGCTGGGGTGGCGCAGCTCTCGATGGGGATGAGCGGCGATTTCGAAACCGCCATCGCCATGGGCGCCACCTATGTCCGCGTCGGCAGCGCGTTGTTCGGCAATCGGCCGAAGCTGCCGCCTGCCGCGCCGCCGACCTGATATGCCGGCATAGCAAGCCCGGGCGCGGCGTTTCCGGATCGTGCAATGCCTTCCCATCCGGCGCTGGTTTCACTAGACCTCGTCGCATCAGACCCGCAGAGGAAACGGCATGGCCACCTGGATCATCGAGACCATCGCGCAGTTCGGCTATCTCGGCATCTTCCTGCTGATGCTGCTGGAATCGATCTTCCCGCCGATCCCGTCCGAGCTGATCATCCCGTTTGCCGGCTTTGCCGCGCAGCAGGGCGACCTCAATTTCTTCGGCGTCCTCATCGCGGCGACGCTCGGCTCGCTGGTCGGCATGGCACCTTGGTATCTCGCCGGCCGGCTGTTCGGGCTCGGCCGGGTGCGGGCCCTGGCCGACCGCTTCGGCCGCTGGTTCACGCTCAATGCCGAAGAGATCGACACCGCTACGGGGTTTTTCCGGCGCTATGGGCCGTTGATCGTGCTGTTCGGCCGCCTGCTGCCGATCATCCGCACGCTGATTTCCGTTCCGGCCGGGCTTGCCCACATGCCCGTCGGGCAGTTCGTGCTCTATTCGACCATCGGTGCGGTGGTGTGGAACACGCTGCTCACCGGTGGCGGTTTCCTTCTCGCCGAACATTATGAGGTCATAGAAACCTGGCTCGACCCGGTGACCCTGGTGATCCTCGGCGCGGTGGTGGTGGTCTATGTCTGGCGGCTGATCACCTGGCGGCCCAGCCGCAAGAGCTGATCGGACGGCGCCGGCTCCGGCCGGTGCAACCCGGCGCCATCTTGCCCTGCATGGGTGCGCGCACTAGATATCGCAGGAAACTGGAGAAAAGCCGCTCATGTATGCGCTGTTGGCGACCCTATCGATGATCCTCACCCTGGTGTGGTGGGTGTTCCTGATCATGATCATCATGAGCTGGCTGATCAGTTTCAACGTGATCAACACGCGCAACCAGTTTGTCGCGACGGTCTGGCGCATCGTCAATGCCATCACCGAGCCGATCCTCAGGCCGATCCGCCGCGTCATCCCGCCGATGGGTGGGCTCGATCTGAGCCCGATCGTGGTGTTCATCCTCATCTTCTTCCTCCAGAACTTCATCGCCCGCGACCTGCCGCGCATGCTGGGCCTTTAGGTCGGGCGGACTGGGGCGAACGACCGGATGCCCCGGCCGAACTGATTTGAACCAGGGTCTTTGGCAGGGTTGCCTGCCTGACCACTGGGCCGATGCCCCGCTCGATGTCATCCCGGCCCCCGCGCCGGGATCCATCTCACAACTCGCGCAAGTGATTAGCCGGTCCCCCGGGCAAGCCCGGGCTGACAGCCGGTGGTCCGGCCTCAAGTGGCGCGACACCTATATTTATCCCCCACCGCCGATTGCCATGCCATGATCCCGCGCTCCTCATCGGGCGGCGGCGATGACTTCTGTGTCTGCCTCTCGCCAAGGCCCAAACGCGAAGAACCGGACGACGCCAAACCACCTCCACATTTCGCCTCTTGCAACTAACCGACCGGTCAGTTATTAACAGCTGACCGACAAGTCAGTTACGGAGCGGCGAAAGTGGAAGAGAAGCTGCAGCGCGGGCCGAAATTCCGGCGCCGGGCCGAGGCGCGGCCCGATGAGGTGCTGGATGCCGCCATCGCGCTGTTCACCGAGCGCGGCTTCGCCCAGACCCGCGTCGAGGACATCGCCAGCCGGGCAGGGCTCTCGAAGGGCGCGGTCTACCTCTATTTCCCGTCCAAAGAAGCGCTGCTCGAGGGCATCGTGCGCCGGGCCGTGCTGCCCATCGCCGACAGCGTGCTGGGCAGCATCGCCAATTACGAGGGCGATCCGCGCTTTGTGCTCAGCGGCGCGCTGAAGTTGATGGCGATGAAGCTTTCCGACGAGACATTTCTCGCCGTCCCCAAACTGCTGTTCCGCGAGGTCGTCGGCTTCCCCCAGCTTGCCGCCATGTACCGGCGCGAGGTGCTCGACCGTGTGCTGCCGGCCATCACGGCGCTGCTCAAGCGCGGCATCGATCAGGGCTATCTGCGTCCCATCGATCCCGAACTCACCATCCGTTCCATTGTCGGGCCGGTGATGATGCATATCGCGCTGTCCGAGGTCTTCGACATGCAGCCCGAGGGCGGCATGAACTTCGACAAGCTGATCGACAACCACCTGACCATCCTGTTCGACGGCATGTCCGCGCCCACGAGCAGCAAGACCTGGTCGGCGAGCTGAGGAGACGGTGATGGATCAGTTCATGGCCTGGCTGTTCGGTCTCGCGGCCGCCATCGTCCCCGGCCTTGGCGACGATGCGACGCCGCGCTTCAACGGCTATGTCGAGATCGACTATGTCTACGTGGCCCCATTGGCCGGTGGCCGGATCACCGACATCGCCGTGTCCGAGGGCCAGCGCGTGGCAGCAGGTGACGTGCTGGTCAGCCTCGATGCCAGCCAGCAGCAGGCGGCCCTGCTCGGCGCCGAGGCGCAGGTGGCGGCGGCCGAAGCGGCGCTGCGCAATCTCGAAACCGGTGGCCGCGACGACGAAATCGCGGTGGCCCGCGCCAACCTGATGCAGGCCGAGGCCGATCTCAAGCTGGCCCAGGATACTGCCGAGCGCTCGACGCGTCTTTTCGACCAGGGCATCGTTCCCAAAGCGCGGCGTGACCAGGATCAGACGGCGCTCAGTGTTGCAGAGGCGCGCGTGGCGCAGCTCGCCGCCCAGCTCAAGGTCATCGAACTGCCGGCCCGCGACGCCCAGCAGCAGCAGGCCGAGGCCAATCTCGCCGCCGCGCGGGCCAGCGCCGAAGCCGCCCGCATCGCGCTCGCCGAGCGGACGCTGACCGCCCCAGCCGACGCGCAGGTCGAGAAGCTGTTCTACAGTGCTGGCGAAGTCGACAGCGCCGGCGGGCCACTGCTCTCCTTGCGCACTGACGGCGCGCTGAAGGTCAAGTTCTACCTGCCCGAGGCTGGCCGCAGCGCCTATCCGGTCGGCAGCATGTTCCGGGTGAGCTGCGATGGCTGTCCGGACAGCATCACCGCGACCCTCAGTTATCTCGCCGCGGACCCGCAATTCACCCCGCCGGTGATCTACTCGCGCGACGAGCGGCAGCGGTTGAGCTTTCTTGCCGAGGCCGAAATCGCCGGTGCCGATCTGCCGCCCGGACAACCCGTCACGCTGGAGCCGATGCCGTGAGCGAGACAGCCGTCATCGACGTCACCGGCCTCACCAAGCGTTTCGGCGACAAACTGGTGGTCGACAGCTTCGACATCCGTGTGCCGCGCGGCGCCATTTACGGGTTTCTGGGGCCCAATGGCTCGGGCAAGACCACCACCATCCGCATGCTGTGCGGCTTGCTGACGCCCGACGCAGGGGAGGGGACCTGCCTTGGCTTCGACGTGCGCCGCGACGCCGCGGCGATCAAGGAGCAGGTCGGCTACATGACGCAGAAGTTCTCGCTCTATGAGGACCTCTCCATCCGCGAGAACCTCGATTTCGTCGGCCGCATGTATCGCGTTGATGATCGCAAGGCCCGCGTCGATGCCGCCCTCGCCAATCTTGGCCTGGCCGACCGGCAGAAGCAGCTGGCCGGCACGCTGTCGGGTGGCTGGAAGCAGCGGCTGGCGCTTGCCGCCTGCCTGTTGCACGATCCGCAATTGCTGCTGCTGGACGAGCCGACCGCCGGCGTCGATCCCAAGGCGCGCCGCGACTTCTGGGACGAGATCCGGCGTCTCTCGGCGCAAGGCGTCACTGTCCTCGTCTCGACCCACTACATGGACGAGGCGGTGCAGTGCGATTTCATCACCTATATCGCCTATGGCCGAAAGCTGATCGACGGCCCGTCGGCCGAGATCCCGACCCTGGTCGGGCTTGAGACCTATCATGTCGAGGGGCCGGATCTGGGTGCCCTCGAGGCCCGGCTGCTGAAGGAACCGGGCATCGACCAGGTCGCCCGCTTCGGCACCTCCCTGCATGTTTCGGGCACCGACAAGGCTGCCCTTGCGGCCACTGTCGAACGGCTGGAAGCCGAGGGAACGCATCGCTGGACCCGGCAGCCCGCAGGGCTCGAAGAGGCCTTCATCTACCTGATGGCCGGGGCGCGCGACAATTTCGCCGTCGATTCCAACGCCAGGGCCGCATGAGCACGGCCGCCGCGGGGCGCGGCTTCTCCATCGGGCGCTTCGCCGCCGTCTTGGTGAAGGAATTCATCCAGATGCGCCGCGACCGGCTGACCTTTGCGATGATGATCGGCCTGCCGATCGTCCAGCTGATGCTGTTCGGCTTTGCCATCAATTCCGATCCGCGCCACCTGCCGACGCTGGTCGAGATCGCCGATGATGGCCCGCTCAGCCGCGCCGTGCTCGCCGCCATGCAGAACTCGACCTATTTCGACTTCCAGGGCGCGGTCGGCGGCATCGAGGAGGGCGAGGTGGCGCTCAGGCGCGGCACCGCCAATTTCGTCGTGGTCATCCCGCAGAATTTCGAGCGCGACGTGGTGCGCGGTAAGAGCCCCGAAATCCTGATCGCTGCCGACGCCTCCGACCCCTCGGCCACCGGCGGCGCGGTTTCGGCGCTCAACGGCATTGTCGAAGTGGCGATCCGCGAAACGCTGACGGGGCCCCTTGCGCGGCCGGCGACACAACCGGCCTTCTCGGTGGTTGTCCACCGCGAATACAACCCGGAAGGCAAGACCTCGACCAATATCGTGCCGGGTCTCCTCGCGGTGATCCTGTCGATGACCATGGTGATGATCACCGCTGTCGCCATCGTCAAGGAGAGCGAACGCGGCACCATGGAGATGCTGATCGCCACGCCGGTGCGGCCCGCCGAAGTCATGGCCGGCAAAATCCTGCCCTATGTGTTCGTCGGCTACGTGCAGACCTTCGTCTTCATCGTTGCGGCGCGGCTGGTATTCGGTGTGCCGTTCGAGGGCAGCGTCGCGGCCTTCTTCGTCGGCTTTAACCTGTTCATCGTCGTCAACCTGGCGCTGGGCTTCCTGATTTCTACGGCGGCGCGCAGCCAGATGCAGGCGATGCAGCTGAGCTTTTTCACCATCCTCCCCTCGATCCTCCTCTCGGGTTTCATGTTCCCCTTCGCCGGCATGCCCGGCTGGGCCCAGGCGCTGGGGCAGGCCGTGCCGGCGACGCATTTCCTGCGGCTGGTTAGGAAAGTGATGCTGAAGGGCGGCGGGCTCGCCGATGTCGGCGGCGATCTCATGGCCATGCTGGCCATCCTCGCCGTCATCTCGGTCATTGCGATGCTGCGCTACCGGCAGACGCTCGACTAGCCGGGTTGATTCCAAGCCCTGTTGATTCATCCTCGCTTCGCGGGCATCACAAGGCTTTGCGCTCGCGGAACAATCGTCATGCCAGATTACCTGCGCCGGCTGCTCTCCCGACACGAGGCCAAACGCAGCCTGCTGCAACAGATCAAGGCGGTGCTCGGCGCCGTCATCGGCCTCGGCATTGTCGGGACGCTCGCCGCCGTCACCAGCATGCCGCTGCTGTTCGCGCCGCTGGGGCCGACGGCGCTGCTGGTCTTTGCCGAGCCGGATATGCCGACGGCTCAGCCGGTCAATGTCATGGCCGGCTACTTCATCGCCACCACCTTCGCCACCTTGGCAGAGATCTGGCTGCCCGGGGCATGGTGGGGCGCCATCTTTGCCGTCGGTCTGACGATGACGCTGATGCTGCTGCTGCGCGTCACGCATCCGCCGGCCGTGTCGGTGCCGCTGGTGGTGCTGTCGAGCCCGCTCGACCCGCTGCGCCTGTTCCTGGTGCTGCTGGCGGGCTGCACCGTGCTGCTCTTGGTCGCGACGCTGCACCACCGGTTGCCGCCGCGGGCGCGCTATCCGTGGTCGCCGGAAAACGAAACCTAGCGCGGGCTCAGTCGCCCAGTGCCGCCTGCATCTGCAGCACCAGCTTTTCGGTGTCCCAGTAATTGGCGCGCAGCCAGACCGGGGCGGCATCGGCCGTCGCCTTGTCCGGCGCCACCCAGCCGATGCGCAGCGCCACGCAGTGCCGGCCCGGCGTCTGGTTGAACATCGCCGCCATCGATTCCATCACCGCCTTGGAGCGGCCATAGGTGTTGGCGGGCTGTGTGGCCCAGCGCGTCTGCGGGTCGGCCCAGTCGGACGAGGGAATGACCACGCGGCGGATCCCGAAGCGATTGCAGGCCTCGAGCAGCCGGGCCGTGCCGACCACGCCATCCCAATGCACCGCGTCCGCCGCCTCGACATTGGGCGAGGTCGCGACATGGATGACGCCATCGGCTTTCTCGAAGGCGGCCTTCACATCCGGCGCGTCGTAGTCGATTGCTGAGAGCTCGGAAACGATATCCGCCCCCGCCACGCGATCGATGCCGATGCTGTCCGGGAAAGCCTCCCTGAGCCGCCGCCCGATATTGCCCTCGGAGCCGATGATGATGATGGTCACGTCTCTTCCCCCCTCGTTTCGTCGCAACTAGATCAGCCCCAGCATCCGGTCCTGCTGCTGGCGCAGGGCATAGAGCCGGGTCGTCTGGTCTGGCTGGGCATTGGCATTGGTCAGCAGCTCGCCCTTCTTCACCGGCGCCGTCACTTTGCCGCCCTCGAGCAGGCCCACGGGCACGGCGCCCTTGGCGCGCGCGTCGCCGACGGTCAGGATGAAGCTGCGATAACAGGTCTCGCCAATGGCATCGAAGCTCTCGCCCACCGCGAGGTCGCGCTTGGCCACCGCGCAGACCTCGGCCACCGGATTGGGCAGCGGTACCATATCGGGCTTGCCGTAGAGCATGATGCGGGCCGCGGTCAGCGGCACTTCCAGCGAGGTCAGGTGATAGGGCCGGAACAGCGCGTAATAGGGGCCGTGGCCGACATGCAAATCGTCCATGCGCTCGATGATGCGCGGGTGCTCGGCCTCGACGATAACGAACACGCCCGGCGCAACGCCCTTGCCGATTGTGAAGTCGACGACGCCCTTCTTGTCCAGAATGCCGCCATCGGCCTTGGGGATCAGCACCTTGACCATGTCGTCGCGGTCGGCCTTGGGCCCGTGCATCCCCGGCACATCGGGCACCAGCCCAGTGGCATTGGCGATGCAGGCCATCTCGACCATAGTCTTCGACCCATCGACGAACTCGACCAGCATGCGCGGGTTCATGTTCCGGCGGGTCGCCTCCTCGCGATAGTCGTCCGGCACGGCGAAATGGTTGAGCGGGTTGTTCTTGCCCTTGCCGGCCGAAACGACGCGGTAGCCGAGCGCCGAGGCGAACTCGATCAGCTCCATGCAGCTCGACGGCTCGTCGCCGGCGCCGACGGAATAGACAACGCCCAGCCGGTCGGCCTCGTGCTTCAGGTAAGGCCCGATGGTGACATCGGCCTCGACATTCATCATCACGAGGTGCTTGCCATGCTCCATCGCCATCAGATCGTAATCGGCGGCGACGCCCGGCTTGCCGGTGGCGTCGATCACCACGTCGATCAGCGGATTGGTCACCAGCCGCTCCACCGAGGTGACGGCGAGCTTGCCGGCCTCGATCGCCGCGGTCACCTTGCTCTCTGTCTCGGCCTCCACCACCTTCGCGTCGTCGCCATAGGCGATGCGGGCGGCATCCCGCGCCGTGTGCGGGCGGCGGGTGGCGATGGCGGCAATCTCGATGCCGCGCATCAAGGCGCCCTGCGTTACGAGATCGGTGCCCATCTCGCCAGAACCGATGACGCCGATGCGGATCGGTTTATTGGCGTCGGCCCGCGCCGCGAGATCGCGCGCGATGCCGGTCAGGTGCACATTGGTCAGCGGGGTGGCGGGGATGTTGGCCTTCATGGGCCGGTGCTCTATCACTCGACACGACCGATGGGAACCGAGGCGCAGCCATGACCGAGCAGAAATGGCGTCCGCGCCGCAGCCATGTCGAGCTGGGCCCGGCCTTCTACGACGCGGTGCGGCCGGCGGCCTTCCCGGAGCATATCCTGCGCTATCGCAACCAGCGCGCGGCCGCGAGCGTCGGGATCGAGGGCCTCAGCGACGCCGAGTGGATCGGCTATTTCGGCCGCTTCGCGCCGTTGCCCGGCAGTTTCCCCGAGCCGCTCGCGCTGCGCTATCACGGCCACCAGTTCCAGAGCTACAATCCCGATCTCGGCGACGGCCGCGGTTTTCTCTACGCCCAACTCGAAGACCTCAATGACGGGCGCCTCCTCGACCTCGGCACCAAGGGCTCAGGCCGCACACCCTGGTCGCGCGGCGGCGATGGAAGGCTGACGCTGAAGGGCGGGGTCCGCGAGGTGCTGGCCACCGCCATGCTCGAAGCGCTCGGCGTCGAAACCTCGAAATCGCTGTCCCTGATCGAGACCGGCGAGGAACTGGAGCGCGGCGACGAACCCTCGCCGACCCGCTCGTCGGTTCTCGTCCGGCTGAGCCACAGCCATGTGCGCATCGGCAGCTTCCAGCGGCTGAGCTATCTCGGCGACGAGGCCGGGCTCGGCCGGCTGCTCGATCACTCCGTGCGCCACTACTACCCAACGCTCTGGCAGGAGGGCGACAACCAACGGGCGGCGAAATTCCTCGGGGCGGTCAGCGAGGCGGTGGCGGCAACCGGCGCCCGCTGGATCGCCGCTGGGTTTGTGCATGGCGTGCTCAATACCGACAATATCAACATCACCGGCGAGAGCTTCGATTACGGCCCCTGGCGCTTCCTGCCGCATTACGATCCCGCCTTCACCGCCGCCTATTTCGACCAGACCGGGCTCTATGCCTTCGGCCGCCAGCCGGACACGCTGGCCTGGAACCTGACGCGGCTCGCCGAAGTGCTGTTGCCGCTGGGCGAACATGCCGATCTCGAAGCCGGGCTCAACCGCTTCTGGCCGGCCTTCCAGCGCGCCATCTGGGCGGCGGTGCTGGACCGGCTCGGCCTCTCCTCCCTCGGTGAGGAGCAGGACTCGCGCCTCGTCCAGGAAGTCTTCAATTTCCTCGGCGAAACGCAGATGCCGTTCGAGCAGTTCTTCTTCGACTGGCGCGGCGGCGACGGCGCGCGGGCGCTGCGCTCTCCAGCGGCAGATCACTATCGTGGGCCGGCCTTCGAAACGCTGTCCGGGCTGCTGACGCAGCACCCGACGGCGCCGAACGCCAATCTCGACCACCCCTATTTCGCCCGCGAGCGGCCGCGCACCATGCTGATTGATGAGATGGAAGCGCTGTGGGCGCCCATCGCGGAATCTGACGACTGGCGTGCCTTCTATGCCGCGCTCGACGAGATCGAAGAGATGCGGCAGGCCTATTCGGCGGCGCGCTGAAGCGTGGCAAAGTCCTCGGCGCGGCCTGCCAGCTTGTCGTAGAATTTCGCCAATCCCGGCTCAAGTTTCGCTGCCAGTTCCCGGCACTGCGCGATCGCGGGCCCGGGATCGCTGCCCTCGGCTAAGGCGGCGATGGCCTCGGCATGGGCGGTCTCGAGCGCCTGGAATTCCGGGGATTTCGCCATCGCCGCATCACCCACCAGCAGGTAGATCACCACCCGCTCGCTCTTGCCTTTCAGCGCCATGCCGCCGGCCGGCAGATAGGCAAGGCCGGGCGCGGCGTCGTGGGTTGGGGCGGTGACCAGCAGGTCGTAGCCCATCTCCTTACAGGCGCTTTCGACGCGGCTCGCGACATTCACCGTGTCGCCCAGCGCGGAATAGTCGAAACGGGTTTCGAGCCCCATGTTCCCCACCAGCGCCTCGCCGGTCGAAATCCCGACGCCGATCACCACCTCGTCGATGCCGGTGCCGCGGGCCCTCAGCCCGAAGGCATCGGCGGCGTTCAGTGCCTGCAGCTTCGCCCGCATGCCCAGCGCCGCCTCCGCCGCGCGGCGTGGGTGGTCGGCGACGTCGATCGGGGCATTCCAGAATGCCATGATCGCATCGCCGATGAACTTGTCGATGGTCCCGAGCCGGCCGGTGATTTCCTGGCCGAGCGCCCCGAACATGGTGTTGAGCAAGGCAAGGATCTGCGGCGGCGTCAGCTTCTCGCTCAGCGGGGTGAAGCCACGCACGTCGGAGAACATCACGCTCACCTCGCGCATCTCACCGCCAAGCTGCAGGCTGGCGCCGCTTCGCTCGATCTGGGTCAGCAGCTGCGGGTCGACATAATAGCCGAAGGCCCGGCGGATCTGGCGCTTGGCCACATCGGTGGTGAAGAAGCGGAAGAACACCAGCGCCGCATAGAGCAGCGTCAGCCCGACCAGCGCGAAGCTCGGGTCGAGCATGATGCCGGACCCGGTGAACAGCCACCAGGAGACGCCACCGGCGATGGCCAGTGCGGCAGCGCCGGTGAAGAGGCCTGCCAGCGGGCCCAGTTGCAGCACGACGATCACCATCAGCGCGCCGAGCAGCACGAAGCCGACGATTTCGAGCCCGATCACCCAGTCGGGGCGCGTCAGATAAGTGCCCGAGAGGATCTGCTCGATGGCCTGCGCGTGGATCGAGACGCCCGGCACATTGTCGCCCAGGGTCGTCGTATGGATATCGAGCAGCCCGCTGGCCGAGGTGCCGATCAGCACGATGTGGCCGGCGACGCGGTCGGCCAGGGCCCCATAGTCCGGCCCGAGCACATCCTTGGCCGAGACATAGAGCGCCGGGTCCGGGCGGCTGTAATAGAGCCAGAGGTCACCGTTCGACGTCGTGGGCACGCTGAAATCGCCGAGGCGAATGCCCTCGACATAGCCGGCGGCGGCGGTGTCGCCGAAAACCACCACTGTTCCAATGCCCAGCGCCAACCGCAGTGCTTCCAGCGACAGCGTCGGGAACAGGTTCTTGCCATTGGTCCACAGCATTGGCAGCCGTCGCACGGCCGAGGTCGAGAGCTCGGTATTGAGGCTCAGTGCGGCGAGCCCGGGCGCCGCGTCGCTCAGCACCGGAATCGGGGCCGCGACGCCGGTGAGAAACGGAATTCCCGCGCTGGGGTCCGGGCCGCTGATGGCGAAGCCGCCGCGTGGCGGCATTTCGAGGGGCCGCCCGGAGGGCGCGCGGGAAAAGCCGAGAATCGCCGGCGCGCGGCTCAGGGCGTCGGCGAAGAGCCGGTCGTAGTCCGGCAGGCTGCTCGTGTCGATCCCGGGCAGTTCGGCGGCAATGCGGGCCGGCGACATGCGGTCGGGTTCGGGGAACAGCACGTCGAAGCCGATGGCCGCGGCACCGAGTTCGGTCAGCCGGTCGGCCAGGGTCGCCAGCCGGTCGCGTGGCCAGGGCCATTGCCCGATTTCGGCAAGGGAGGGCTCGTCGATATCGATGACGCGCACCGGAAAATCGTCATTGGGGCGGGGCTGCAGCCGCTGGTAGAAGTCGAGCGCGATTTCGCGCAGCACCTGGACCGGGTAGGGGTCGGCAATTCGCACCCCGGCCAGCAGCAGCACGATCAGCAATCCGGTCAGTGCCGGCAGCAATCGCGCCCACATCCCGTGCTATCTCCCTCAGCCGCGCTGGTCGTAGCGGGGCCGGCGCTCTGGCTCGTTATCGCCGTCCTCCGACCACACCTCGGGCGCTGCTTTCGGGGCCTCGCGGTTCAGGCAGCGAAAGGCCTGTTCGAGCCGGAAGGCGCCGAGCAAGGGCGATTGGTCGGCGGCATAGGGGAACATGCCCCGCATCTGCGTCCTGGTGTCGCCCTTGAACAGGTCGGTGGTCCCCAGCAGATCGGCCGAGCCGAGGTCGAAGCGGCCCACCTCGCAGATCTCGTCGACGTCGACACATTGGCCAGCGAGGTTGCACATCTCAACCGCGCCCTCGAACAGCAGCAGGCTGGTATGGTCCTCGACGACATTGAGATCGAAGGCGGTGCCGCGCACCCCCACCGTGCCGGTCGGGGTCTTGATCAGGTAGCGGTCCTTCGGGGCGCCACCGGTGACGAAGCGGAAGGTGCCACTCAGCGCATTGACGGCAAGCTTGCCGGCCGAGCCGTCGTCGCGCAGCAGGTAATCCTCGATCACGAGGCGCGAATTGGGGCCCACCACCAGTTCGGTACGATCCGAGAAGCGGATTTGCACATTGCCCTTGCCGCCGGTGGTGACCAGGTCGCCGAGAAAGATATCGGCGCCAACCTCCAGCACCCGGTTCTCGCCGGCGGTCTCGGCCGTGGCCTCGGGCTTCACCCCCAGCGCCGTGCCCGATGCGGCCTCAGCGGCGGTCCCGCCAAGGGTTGCCAGCACCGCGAGAGCCAGAACCAAACGTTGCATGCCGCGTCCTCGAATTATCCTTCAGCCAGCAATAAACCAAACCGAGCGCCAGCGCGACAGTCCTGCAAAACTCCACTTGCGTCACAGCCGTCGCCTTGCAACCATGCTTGCGGGGCATTGCGAAGCGCCGGGGCAACCGGCGTCGACTAGGGGACGGAGACGGTCATGGTCGGACTGTTCTTGTTGCTATTCGTGGGCCTCGAACTCAAGCACCTGATAGCGGACTACTTCCTGCAACCGGGCTGGATGCTGGCGGGCAAGGGCAATTTCGCCATGCCCGGTGGCTATGCCCATGCGGGCGTGCATGTGGCGCTGACGGCGGTGGTCCTGGCGCTGGCGGGGGTGCCGCTACAAACGCTGGCGCTGCTGGTCGCAGCCGAGTTCGTCGTCCACTACCTGCTCGACTATTCCAAGATCAGCTATTCGCGCGGCGTGCATGTCGACACCAACCCGCGGCGCTTCTGGGCGCTGCATGGCATCGACCAGTTCGGCCACCAGCTCACCTATGCGGTGATCATCCTCGTCGCGATGGTCTCGCTGGGCATGGCCTGACCCGGCCAGCCGGAACGCCTATTTGCGCGACCGGCGGGCGGCGCGGGCGTCGTCGGGCTTTTCCACCAGCTGGGCCAGGATCTTGTCGACGAGGTCGAGATCCTCGCGCTTGCCCTCGGCCTGCTGCTGCAGGTCCACCAGATACGAAGTGGTGTAATAGAGCCGGCGGGCGAGCAGCGTCGCCACATAGAGCGCGATCTCGGGCTGGCTGCCGAGGAAGCTGATGGCATCCTCGATGACATAGGCCTTCACCGTCGACAGCGCCTTGACGGTGGCGCTGGAGGGCATGTCGAGCAACACGGCCATTTCGCCGAAGATCGAGCCGGGCTCGTCGATATAGCTGACCTGGGTGTCCTTGCGCAGCACCTCGACCTGGCCGTCGATCAAAACGAAGAGCTTGCCCTCATGGCCGCCCTCGCGGATCATCACGTGCCCCGGCTTGAAGGTCACTTCATCGCGGCCGGCGCAGAAGTCGAGAATGTCAGACATCGTACCCTCGTCCAATATCTATCGAATAGTGCGCCGAGCGGCGCCACTTCGTCAAATGCTCGCTAGAACAGTCTCTGTCAAAATGGAAGGGGTCGCCGAAGCGACCCCGTAAGCTCAGTGCAAGCTCAGTGATTGTCGCGGGGAACCCCGGCGGTCTGCGCCAGGCGTTGATAGTTCACCGCCGACTTGAGCACACCGCCTTCGCCGAGCTGGTCGACGATGCCGCGCTGGATTTCCTGCCACGGCGTCTGGTGGTCGGGGAACTTGTAGCCCCCTGCCGCCTGCAAAGCCGCACGGCGCTCGGCCACTTCCGCGTCGGAGATCAGGATATTGGCCTCGCCCTTGTTGAGGTCGATGCGCACCCGGTCGCCCGTCCGGAGGATGGCGAGGTTGCCGCCCGCCGCCGCTTCCGGCGAGGCGTTGAGGATCGAGGGCGAGCCCGAGGTGCCGGACTGGCGGCCATCGCCGATACAGGCCAGCGAGGTGATGCCCTTCGACAGCAGGTAGTTCGGCGGCCGCATGTTGACCACTTCGGCGGCACCCGGATAGCCGATCGGGCCGGCGCCGCGCATGAACAGCAGGCAGTGCTCGTCGATGGCCAGTTCCGGATCGTCGATGCGGTGGTGGTAATCCTCCGGACCGTCGAAGACGATCGCCCGGCCTTCGAAGGCATTGGGATCGGCCGGATCGGACAGGTACCGCTCGCGGAATTCCGGGCTGATCACGCTGGTCTTCATGATGGCGTTGTCGAACAGATTGCCGCGCAGCACCACGAAGCCAGCCTTGTGCTTCATCGGGTTGGCGACGGTCTTGATCACCTTGTCGTCGGCAACCTTGGTGTTGCGGCAGTTCTCGCCGATGGTCTTGCCGTTGACGGTCGGGGCGTTCTCGCGGATCAGCCCGGCCTTCATCAGCTCGTTGACCACCGCCGGCACGCCGCCGGCATGGTAATAGTCCTCGCCGAGATACTCGCCGGCCGGCTGCATGTTCACGAGCAGCGGCACGTCATGGCCATAGGTCTGCCAGTCGTCGATGGTCATCTCGACACCGATATGCTTGGCAATGGCGGTCAGATGGATCGGCGCGTTGGTCGAGCCGCCGATGGCCGAGTTGACCACGATGGCGTTGATGAAATTGTCCTTGGTCAGGATGTCGGAGGGCTTGAGGTCCTCTTTCACCATGTCGACGATGCGCATGCCGGTGCGCCAGGCCATTTCCTGCCGGTCGCGATAGGGCGCCGGGATGGCGGCCGAGCCGGGCAGCTGCATGCCGAGCGATTCCGCCATGGAGTTCATGGTGGTGGCGGTGCCCATGGTGTTGCAATAGCCGGTGGAGGGCGCCGAAGACGCCACCACTTCGATGAATTCCTCGTAGCCGATCTCGCCGGTGGCGAGCAGCTCGCGGGCCTTCCACACGATGGTGCCCGAGCCGGTGCGTTCACCCTTGAACCAGCCGTTCAGCATCGGGCCGACCGAGAGCGCGATGGCCGGGATGTTGACCGTCGCCGCGCCCATCAGCATGGCCGGGGTGGTCTTGTCGCAGCCGATGGTCAGGACGACGCCATCGATCGGGTAGCCGTAGAGCACTTCGACGAGGCTGAGATAGGCAAGGTTGCGGTCGAGCCCGGCGGTCGGGCGCTTGCCGGTTTCCTGGATCGGGTGAACCGGAAACTCCAGCGGGATGCCGCCCTGGTCGCGGATGCCGTCGCGCACGCGCTTGGCGAGCTCGATATGGTGGCGGTTGCAGGGGCTGAGATCCGAGCCGGTCTGCGCAATGCCGATGATCGGCTTACCCGACTGCAGCTCCTCGCGCGAAATGCCGTAGTTCAGGTAGCGCTCGAGATAGAGCGCCGTCATATCGGCGTTCTCGGGATTATCGAACCAGGCGCGCGACCTGAGCTTCTTGGCTCCGTTTGCAGCCGCGCCGTTTGCCGAACTCATGATGCTCTCCCCTGGGCAGTTCCGTATTCCGGTGTCGTGGTCGCGTGCGTGCGGATGCCTTGCGATACCGGGTGTTGTTGGTCCGCGTGGAATATCAGTTGGGCGGGTGACCGGCAAGGATGACCAAGGTCGCTTCCGTTCGGTCAGGCAGCCGTACTGCCCCGCGTCACGAGGGTCGCCGAGCGCAGGATCACCGGTTGCGCAACGTCGCTGCCGTTGAGCCGCCGCAGCATGCGCCGGCCGGCCTCGAGCCCCATCTCGCGGCTGTCGATATGCAGCGATGTCAATGGCGGTTCGATATGGGCGGCGAACTCCAGATCGCCAAAGCCGGCGACGGCCACGTCCTGCGGCACGGCGACGCCGTCCTGGCGCGCCGCCAGCAGAGCGCCCACCGCCAGCACGTCGGTGCCGAAGAAGATCGCGTCGCAGACCGGATAGGTAGCGCGAATGCGCCGGAAGGCGTCCATGCCGTCGGTGACGCTGCCGCTGACGTCCACCGACTCGATATGGCCGAGCTCGGCGCCATACTCCGCCAGTGCCTCGCGAAGTCCGTCGATGCGTTCGCTGCCCTCGCCCAGCTCATGTCCGCAATAGGCCACATGCCGGCGGCCGAGCTCGCCGAAATGGGTGCCGATCAGCCGGGCGGCATCGGCGTTGGAAAAACCGACCAGCATGTCGATGGGGTCGGGTTTCTGGCCCCACATTTCCATCACCGGGACGCCCAGGGCCTGGAGCGCCGTGCGGGACTTCTCCGAGCGCACCACATCGGTGAAGATCACGCCTGCCGGCCGGAACGGCAGCACCGCCTCCAGAAGTTCGCTTTCCATCAGTTCGGAATAGCCGGTCTGGGAAAACATCAGCCGGAAGCGGCTGCCTTCGAAGGCATCGATGATTCCCTGCATGGTGGCGGCGAAATGGCGGTTCTCGAGACTGGAGACGAAGACCGTCACGATATTGGAGCGGCCCGATCTCAACCCGGAGGCAAGACTGTTGACCACATAACCGGTCTGGGCCACAGCGGCGACGACCCGCAAGCGGGTCTCCTCCCGCACTTTCTCCGGCTGTGACAAGGCACGTGAAACGGTTATTGGCGATACGCCGGCCACACGAGCAACGTCTTCGACCCGTACAGGCTTGGTACGCGGCCCGTTTCCTTCAAACGGCAAAATGGCTCCCCCTTCGACGCTCCCTCGTCAATTAGTAGCATAGTCAGGGTAAATCGAACCGCCAATATTCGGCGTCATCAAATCTTTCTTCTATCCTGATCACTTCGTTCCACTTTGCGGTTCGCTCCGAACGGGTGATCGAGCCCACCTTGATCTGGTCGGACATTAGTCCGACGGCAAGATGACTGAGCGTCACATCCTCGCTTTCGCCCGAACGGCCGGACTGTATGGTGTTCCAGCAGAGGCGTTTGGCGGCGGAACTCGCCGCGATCAGCTCGGTGATGGTGCCGCACTGGTTGGCCTTGAGCAGCACGGCGTTGCACGCGCTCAGCGTCGCCGCGCGGTCGATGCGGGCCGCGTTGGTGGTGAGATAGTCGTCGCCGACGATCTGCACCTTGTGGCCCAGCCGCCGGGTGATCTCGGCAAAGCCGGCATCGTCGTCCTCGGCGAGCGGGTCTTCGAGCGAGACGATCGGGTAGCTGCCGACCCAGCCTTCGAGCAGGTCGATCATTTCGGCGGTGTCGAGCTCGCGGCCTTCGAGGGCCAGCCGGTAGCGGCCATCGGCGTAGAATGAGGTGGCGGCCACATCCAGAGCAATGCCGATATCGGTGCCGGGCCGGAACCCGGCCCGCTCGATGGCCCGGGTCAGCGCCTCCAGCCCGTCTTCGTTAGCGGTGAAGTCCGGCCACACGCCACCCTCGTCGGCAATGCCGTTGAGCTTGCCGGCCTCCACCATGCTGCGCGCCGCCGCCATATAGACTTCGGCAATCCACTCGGTAGCTTCGACAAAGGATCCGGCGCCGGTTGCGATCACCAGGTAATCCTGGATGTCGATGCGGTTGCCGGCGTGCCGGCCGCCGCCGAAAATCTGGATCATCGGGGCGGGGATGTGGCCGGACAGCGCGTCGAGCCCGGCCAGGGTTCTGAGATGCTGCCAGAGCGGCAAGCCCCGCGCCGCCGCAGCGGCCCAGGCCACGGCCTGCGAGGTGGCGACGAGAGCATTGCCGCCAAGCGCCGTCTTCTGCGGCGTGCCATCGAGGGCGATCAGGGCGTTGTCGATGACGCGCTGGTCGGTGGCCAACAGCCCCACGAGGCCCTCGGCAATGGCACCGTTCACGGCTTCGATGGCACCGTTGACGCCGAAGCCGCCCAGCCGCTTGCCACCATCGCGCCGGTCGAGCGCTTCGCGGCTGCCGGTCGAGGCACCGGATGGCGCGATCGAGCGGCCGATGGCGCCGGATTCGAGCCGGACTTCGACCTCGATGGTCGGCCGACCGCGCGAGTCCCAGACCTGGCGGCCATGAACGCTGGAAATGTTTGGCATGGCAGTATCCTTGTCGAGAAAGCGGCTCAGCCGACCGCCGCAAACACCGAGCGCAGCCCGGCGGGGGGCGAAACGATCAGCGGCACGGCAATGTTGCGGACACGGGACTGATCGGCGGCACCGAGATATTCAACGGGTGACTTGCCGTCGACGCGGGCCAGCATCAGGCAGGGCAGCAGCGCCGCCGTGCGGGCTTCGAGCGCCGGCCGTTCGGCCGCCGGGAAATGCCCGAGCCAGGTGTCGGCAAAGGCCGCGGCCTGGGCCAGCAGTGCCGAGGTCAGGGCCGGCAGATGCACCGCCTTGAGGATCAGGTGGTTGAGGCAGAACGCGGCGTCGAAGGCCGGGTCGCCGAACCAGGCACACTCGGCATCGAGCAGCACCGGATGGCCATCGTGGCGCGACACCAGGATGTTCTTGGGGCTGACATCGCCATGCACCAGCGCCCGCTTGTTGCGCATGGTGTTGTCGAGCACGGAAAGAATGGCCGGTCCGAGCTGCGGATGGCGCGAGGCGGTGAAGCGCAGATAGGGGTCGAGCCGCAGCGCCTCGATCAGGTGATCGGTGGGGAAGGCCTCGGCATCGCGAGGGTCGTCGAGGGTGGCGCGATGAATGCGCCCGAGCGCTTCGGCCACGGCCACCGGAACATTTGGGTTGGCATGCCCGGCCAGGAGCTCGGTCTTCCACAGCGCATAGTCCTCGGCCGGCAGGTACTCGAGCAGCGCGACGCCGCGCGTCCGATCCTCGGCGAACACTCTTGGCGCCGCGCCGGGCATGATGTCTCCGGCGCGCCGCAGCCAGGCGATCTCGTAGTGGTTGCGTTCGACCGGCGCTCGCCAGTCGGATTTGACCTTGAGCTGCGACAGCGCGCGCTTGGCGCAATAGAGGCGGCCGTCGGCCAGTTCGATGCGCACGATATCGGACGACACGCCACCGGTCAGCGGCGTCACGGTCATTTCGGCCGTCGCTTCGATACCGGCCGATGCAAACATCGGTGGCAATAGCTCGAGCCAGTTGTCAGTCGACATCGACCCCTCCAGGTCCCCTCATCCTTCCCTAGCGCAAGCCGGCCTCACGAAACAACGACCAACCGGACGGCAAGACCTTTGGCTGGCTTGCCAAACCCCCGGCGAGCTTCGAGTGTCGCACAAAAAGCCAGGGAGGACGCGATGGGCCGGCTAGAGGGAAAGACCATTTTCATGACTGCGGCGGCGGCGGGGATCGGCGGCGCCGCCGCCACCGCCTTTGCCCGCGAGGGGGCACGTGTGATCGCCACCGACCGCGACGCGGCGGGCATCGCCAGAAAGGGCGAAGAGCTGAGGGCGATCTCGCCCGGGCACGAGGCCTATGCCCTCGATGTCACCGATCACGCGGCCCTCAAGGCTGCGGCCGCACGGCACAGCGATGTCAACGTGCTCTATAACGGTGCCGGCTGGGTGCATCAGGGGACACTCGAAACCACCGCGCTCGAGGACTGGCAATTGAGTTTCGACATCAATGTCACGCCGATGTTCGTTCTGACCAAGGCGTTCCTGCCCGCCTTCATCGCGCAGGGCGGCGCCACCATCGTCAACATCGCCTCGGTCGCCTCCTCGATGAAGGGTGTGCCCAACCGGGTCTCCTACATGTCGAGCAAGGCGGCGGTGATCGGGTTCACCAAGTCGGTGGCCTTCGACTTCATGAAGCAGGGGATCCGGGCCAATGCGCTTTGCCCGGGCAGCGTCGATTCCCCGTCGCTGCACGAGCGGGCCAAGGCGCTGGGCGAGCATGACGAGATCTGGAAGACCTTCGTTGCGCGCCAGCCGATGGGCCGCATGGCCAGCGCCGAGGAAATGGCCCATATCCTCGTCTATATGGCGAGCGACGAGAGCGCCTACGCGACCGGCGCCAATTTCGTCGTCGATGGCGGGATCACAATGTAGCGCCGCCGCCGGTTTCGACCTTCGGCGCGCTTGTCGGCGCCCCCATCGCGGGTCCATGACAGGTGAGGCGTCGCAATATCGGCGTCTCCACCAGCGTCCGTCCGGGCGAAGGGCCAGCAATGACTGACAGACAAGCGCTTGAAGTGGCCGAGGAAGGCCGCATCGAGATCGTGCCCGTGGTGGCCGAGCCGCAGGGCCGGCCGCTGCTTGGGGTGTTGATGGTCATGGGGTCGGTGTTTCTGTTCGCCGCCAATGACACGGTCACCAAGACCCTGGTCTCGCAATATCCGGTGCCGCTGGTCTCGGCCGTCCGCTACGCGGTGCACCTCATCCTGATGCTGCTGCTTGTCGCGCCGCGCCTCGGGCCGCGGCTGTTCAAGACCAATCGCACCGGGCTGGTGCTGTTCCGCTCGCTTTGCCTCGCGCTCTCGACGCTGTGCATGGGGCTGGCACTGCAGCGCATGCCGGTGCCGGAATCGGTGGCGATCATCTTTCTCGCGCCGATCCTCGTGGTGCTGATGGCGGGGCCGGTACTTGGCGAAAAGGTTGCGGCGGCGAGTTGGGTGGCGGCGATTTCCGGCTTCGGCGGGGTGCTGCTCATCGTGCGTCCCGGCGGTTCGCTCGACCTCCTCGGTGTGGTCTTCGTGCTGATGGCCGTCGCCACCTCGGTGGTCTACTACCTGTTGTCGCGGGTGCTGGCGAAAACCGAAAGCACCTTGTCCATGCTGTTCTACACCGCGCTGGTGGGCACGCTGTGTTTCGGGGCCATGGTGCCGTGGTCGCTGTCGGGGCCGGTTCCGGATCTGCCGACCCTCGCCATGTTCCTCAGCCAGGGCGTGGCCGCCGGGATGGGGCATTACCTGTTCACCGCCGCGCATCGCGAGGCGACCTCGTCGCTGCTCGCGCCGGTCAGCTACACGCAGCTGGTCTGGGTCGGCATCCTCAGCTGGTTGATCTTCGGGCATGTGCCCGATGCCCTGACACTTGTCGGCATGGCCGTGGTCGGGTTGGCGGGGGCGACGATCGCCATCGTCTCCACCCGCCGTCCCCGCGCAGCCGGGTCTACCACGCGGGAAATGGGTCGGGCAGCTTCGTCCAGGCCTCCGGGTTGAAGCCCTTGGCAGGTACCAGGCACGCGTCCAGCCCCTTGCGGATGGCCGCCTCGTCCATCGGATCGGTGCCGATGAACACAAGTTCCTGTCGGCGGTCGCCCCAGACCGGATCGAGATAGGGTCGCATCGACGCGCGCCAATCCGGATCGTCGGGCCATCGCTGCTCGGGCACCGCACTCCACCACAAGCCGCGCCGTCCTGTCCGCACCAACGCCCCGGCCTGGCTCAGCTCGCCGACATGATGTGGCCGCGTCGCGAGCCAGAAAAAGCCCTTGGCGCGCACCACGCCCGGCCAGGCGCTGTTGACGAAGCGGTTGAGCAGCAGCGGATTGAACGGCCGGCGCTCCCGGTAGACGAAGGAGCGGATACCGTATTCCTCGGTCTCGGGGACGTGGTCCTTGAACCCGTTGAGTTCCTTGAACCAGAGCGGGTTCATCTCGGCGCGCTCGAGGCTGAACAGCCCGGTGTCCAGAACCACGTCGAGCGGCACGTCGCAGAAATCGGTTTCGATGAGCCGCGCGTCGGGATTGAGCGACTTGATGATCTTGCGCGCCGCATCGCGCTGGGCTGCGGTCCCGGTGCTGATCTTGTTGAGCACCACCACGTCGGCGAACTCGATCTGTTCGACCAGCAGGTCGACCAGCGCGCGCTCGTCGCCGTCACCGGCCACTTCGCCGCGGTCGCGCAGGAAGTCGGTCGAGGCGTAGTCCTTCAGCAGGTTGGCCGCGTCGACCACGGTCACCATGGTGTCGAGCCGGGTCACGTCCGACAGGCTGACACCGTTCTCGTCGCGAAAATCGAAGGTCGTGGCGATCGGCAGCGGCTCAGCTATCCCCGTGCCCTCGATCAGGAGGTAATCATAGCGCCCGGTCGCCGCGAGGCGATTGACTTCGGTGAGGAGGTCATCGCGCAAGGTGCAGCAGATGCAGCCATTGGACAGCTCGACCAGTTTTTCGTCGGTGCGGCTGAGATTGGCGCCGCCATCGCGCACCAGCGCGGCGTCGATATTGACCTCACTCATGTCATTGACGATCACGGCGACGCGGCGACCCTCGCGATTGTTGAGGATGTGGTTGAGCAGGGTGGTCTTGCCGGCGCCAAGAAATCCGGAGAGCACGGTGACGGGGAGCTTGCTCATCAGTCGCGATCCATTCGTAACGTTACAACATTACATTACGCTATAGCGTCAGACCGTCGGCACGGCAAGCGGGTCGCGTGCGTCCTTTGGGGCGGTTGAAGCAGGTGCGGCCAGCCGCTACAGAGGCGCGGTCATTCCGACCCGAGGAGCAGATTAATGAGCATCACCCGCATCCAGCCCGGCAAGCGCATGAGCATGGCCGTCAAGCACGGCAACACCGTCTATCTCGCCGGGCAGGTGGCGACCGACTACAACGGCACCATCGAGAAGCAGACCTCCGAGGTGCTCGAGACCATCGACAAGCTCTTGGCCGAGGCCGGCACGTCGAAGTCGAAGCTGCTCTATTGCCAGGTGATCCTCAACAATATCGGCGATTTCGCCGCCATGAACAGCGTCTATGACGCCTGGATCGATCCGGCCAATCCGCCGGCGCGCGCCTGCATCGAGACGCGCCTTGCGCATCCGGCCCTCAAGGTCGAGATCATCGCCGTCGCGGCGCTCGACTAAGCCAGCCATTGCCTCGCGGCCGGCGACTTGTCGGCCGCGGGCGCTATTTGGTCTTGCCGGACACCGAAGCCCGCGGCTTGGTCGCGGCCTTCTTGGCGGGCTTCTCCTCCGCCTTCTTGGTGGCCTTTTTCGGTTTTTCGGCTGCGGCGGGCTTTGCCGGTTTGGCTGCGGGCTTGCGCGGCGCCTTGGTCTTGGCCGGTGCTTCGCTTCTCGCGGCCAAATGCGCCTCGGTCAGCGCCATTTGCCAATAATACTCGCTGCGGCCCTCGGGGCGGCCATCGGCCTCCCAAAGGTAATAGGCGCGCTGCTCGATCGCTTCATTGGAGAGGGTGTCGGCGGGTGGTGACTTTTCGGACAATTGTCTGACCCCTTGCAAAACGGGCCTGCCGGAATGGCGGCGCTGGCCTCGCGGACGGCTGAGCCTAACAGCGCTGGATGTCAGCTTGGAAGACCCTGTCCCGCAGGTCCGGCATGCCGCTTACGACGACCCGAGCTGTGAATTGACTTCCGGATCGGCGAAGAGGATTTTCGCCGCATGGATGCACCAGACCTGAGCCCGACCACCGTGACGTTCCGCATCATGCGGGCCGCGCAATTCGCCAAGTCCTGGCGAAGCAATGCCAAGCGCCTGCAGGCGCTGGCCAGCGATCCGCGCACGCCCAAATCGGCGCGCGAGGATGCGCTGAAGGAAGCGCGTGCGGCGGCCGAGATCGTCGCGCGTCGGGCCGACGAAATGGCGGAACTGGCGCGGGCCCGTGGCTTCAACGCCTGGGAGGCCGATCCCAAGCTCGGGCCGCTGGTCGTCGAGATCCGCGCCGTCGAGAATGCTCTCAACTTCGCAGCCGAGACGCTGGCGCGCGGCTGACCGCACCGCACGGCGCGTTCGGCCCTCGACCTCGATGCGCAATCGGGGCAGGATGAGGCTGGCGTCGCACCGAGAAACACAAGAATCAGGCGTGCGGCGGTCTCATTGCCACGACGGAAAAGCGGGTGCTGGCGGCCGGACACGGCAGCAGCAGCGCGGCCCTGTCACAAAATCATAGGGAGAACACCATGAGCCTGAACATCCTGTTTGTCGGGGGCACCGGGCAGATTTCGCTGCCCTGCGTCGCCGACGCGGTCAAGAAGGGCCACAAGGTCAGCGTGTTCAATCGCGGCCGGCGCGGCGAAGCGCTGCCGGATGGCGTCGAGTCCATCGTCGGCGACATGACCGATCGCGACGCCTACCAGGCGCTGGGCCGCCGCGGCTTCGATGTGGTGGCGCAGTTCATGGTGTTCACGCCCGAACAGCTCCAGGCCGATCTCGATGCCTTCACCGGCCATACCGGGCAATATGTCTACATCTCCTCGGCCTCGGTCTACGAGAAACCGGCCAGCCACTATGTGATCAGCGAAGACAGGACCCCGGCGGTCAATCCCTACTGGCCCTACAGCCAGGCCAAGATCGCCTGCGAGGAATTGCTCAAGGGCCAGTCGGCGCTGCCCTGGACCATCGTCCGGCCCAGCCACACCGTGCGCAGCGGCCTGCCCACCATGATGAACGAGGGCGACATGATCGCCCGCCGCATGCTCGAGGGGAAACCCGTGATCGTTGCCGGCGACGGCACCTCGCCCTGGACGCTGACGCGCTCGGAAGATTTCGCCAAGCCGTTCACCGGCCTTCTCGGCAACAAGGCGGCGCTCTCGGACATCTTCCACATCACCTCGGACATGGGCTTCGGCTGGGATCAGATCTATCGGGCCATCGCACGCGGGCTCGGCGTCGAAGCCAAGATCGTCCACGTCCCCACCGACACGCTGGTCGCCTACAAGCCGGACTGGATCGGGCCGCTGCTCGGCGACAAGACCTGGGCGGCGCTGTTCGACAATTCCAAGGTGAAGCGCGTCGCCGGAGACTTCATCTGCTCGCACGATCTCGACGAGATCCTCAGCGAGCCGATCCGCTACGTGAAGCAGCGGCTGGCGGCCGGCGCCGGTCAGCCGACCGAACTCGAAGCGCTTTATGATCGCATTGCGGCCGAGCAGGCCGCTCTCGGTCACTGATCGCTTCGCATTGCGGGCCGGGGCGCGTCCCGGCCCGCGGCGCTAGGCTGGAACCGCCTCCGGCGCGTCCTTCGCATAGGCGCCGGACAATTGCCGGTAATATTTCGAGCGCATCGCGAGGATCGTCACCACCACGCCCAGGGCGCCGGCGATGGTGAAGACCAGTGCAATGCCGCGCGCCGGCCCGGTGCCGAACCAGTCGCCGATCGCGTCGGCCCCGGCCCCGTCCGTCATGAACGGGATGACGAGAAACTGCGTCAGCGGCCCGATCAGGAAGGCGGTCAGCGGCGAGGCCGATTGCTCGACCGACTGGGCGAAGCCGAAGACACGGCCCTGCCGCTCCAGCGGCACCACCTTTTGCAGGATGGTGTGCTCCGCCGCTTCGGCATAGGGCCCGAGCAGCATCCAGACAAAGCAGCCGCCCGCCAGCAGCCAGTACGAGGGCTGGATGGTGAACACGCAGCACACCGACCAGGTGATCAGGTTGACCAGTAGCAGCGTCCGCAACGGGTTCTTACCGAGACCGGTCTTCGAGATCACGATGCCGCTGATGATGAAGGCAGTCGACAGGACGCCGAAGGTCAGCCCCCAGAGCTGAACCGAAACCAGCGACAGCCCATAGGCGTCGAGCAGCGCCATGAAGATGCCGCCGAGGAAGTTGTTGAAGCAGGCAAAGAGGATCAGCGCAAACAATCCCGGCACGGTGGCGATCACCGCGATGGTGCCGCGGATATCGACCCGCTTGGGCTCGGCGGGCACCCCCGGGTCAACCGGTGCGCGCTTTTCGTCGACCTCGACGAAGTAGAGATGCGCGAAGGTGATGAGGGTCAGGACCAGCGCCAGCACCAGCGTCGCCAGCATGCCGCCCCAGGCCACCAGAAAGCCGCTGATCACCGAGGTGGTGAGAAAGCCGATGCCGGTCACCATGCCGACAAGGCCATTGGCGCGGTCGCGGCGGTCCTCCGGCACCAGGATGGTCACCAGCGTCGGCAGCGCGATCGAGCGGATATTGCCGGCAATCACCCCCAGCATGACCAGCAGCACCAGGGCCCAGAGCTGCCAGCCATAGGGATTGGTGAAGACTTCGGTCGGCGAGAGCAGCAACAGCGCCAACGACAGCACATAGAATGCCGCCGAGACCACGCTCGAGCCGAGCATGGCCAGCTTCTTGGGGTTGTGGTCGACAATGCTGCCGAGCCAGAAACCGAAGCCGGCGGTGAAGACCAGATAGACGCCGGCAATGGTTCCGGTCGCAAAGACCGACTGGGTTTCGATATAGACCCAGAATGTCAGCGCAAACCAGACCGTGAAATTGGTCACATTGGCAATCAGGTTGTTGCCGAGCAGATGATAGAAGGGTGCCATTTCTCGGTCTCGCGGGTCGCAGGGTCCGCGAAACTATTGGCGCGGCGCCCGGTTTTCAAATCACTTCGGAAAATGATCACTGTGGGGCGACAGTGGATGTCAGCAGACGCGCAGAGGGTGCTTCGGTCCCCCACTTCGGACCCCGGCATAGCCAGGCACAGCACCAGAAACACAAAAGGCCGGGTCTGAACCCGGCCTTTGTCGCAAAACCTTGATAAACAAGGAGAAGAATGGAGCGGGCGAAGGGATTCGAACCCTCGACCCTAACCTTGGCAAGGTTATGCTCTACCCCTGAGCTACACCCGCACTCCATCGCCGACTTGCGATGCCTTAGCCCCTTGGGGGATTGGCAGCGGGTCGACGGGCGCCTATATGCCCAATTGAAAGCGGGTTTGCAACCGATAAATCAGCGTTCCATCCGCATGTCGTCCGGGAGCCAAAAACGCTTGTCGGCACGGGGACTTGGGCGCATCAAAACCAGGATATCGGGGGCGTGTCGCCACCCGGAGGCAGGAACAAATGACACTGGACGGCTTCGGTACCGACGCAATGCAGGCGGCTCCCCCGCCGGCGGCTCTGATCAAGGACTCGACCGATCGCGCCTTCAAGGCCGACGTGATCGACGCTTCGCTGGAGGCCCCGGTCCTCGTCGATTTCTGGGCCCCCTGGTGCGGTCCGTGCCGGCAGCTGACCCCCAACCTTGAAAAGGTCATCAAGGAAAAGGCCGGCAAGATCCGGCTGGTGAAGATCAATATCGACGAGAACCCCGGCGTTGCCGGCCAGCTCGGCATCCAGTCGATCCCGGCGGTGTTCGCCTTTGCCGGCGGTCGTCCGGTCGACGCCTTTCTTGGCGCCTTGCCCGAAAGCGAAGTGCGGCGTTTTGCCGACAAGGTGATCGCAGCCGCGCCGGCCGGACAGCCGCAGGCCGGCTCCATTGAGGAAGAGATCGCCAACGCGGTGGCCGCCGCCGGCGAGGCGCTGGCGGCTGGGGATCTCAACCAGGCGGCGCAGATCTATGGCATGGTGCTGCAGCACAAGCCCGATCACGCCGGTGCCATCATCGGCATGGCCAAGGTGTTCGTTGCCGCAGGCGATTTCGAGCAGGCGCAGGCCGTGCTCGACACGCTGCCCGAGGAGGGCAAGAAAGGTGACGAGTACACGTCGCTCGTCGCGGCCCTCAAGCTCGCCACCGAGGCGGCCGGGCTTTCGGAAGCCGATGAACTGGCAGCGCGCGTCGCGGCCAATCCGGACGATCATCAGGCGCGTTATGACCTTGCGGTCAAGTTCAACGCCGAGGGCAAGCGGGTCGAGGCCGCCGAGGCGCTGGTCGAGGTGATCAAGCGCGATCGTAGCTGGAATGAAGATGCGGCCCGCAAGAAGCTGCTGGAGCTGTTCGAAGCCTGGGGCTTCAAGGACCCGGCGACCATTCGCGGCCGGCGCCTCTTGTCGGCGCTGCTGTTCTCATAGGGAGGCGTCATGCTGAAACGGCCGACATCGCCAGCAGAGATCCCCGCTAGCATCCCGCTGTTTCCGCTGTCCGGCGCGCTGCTGTTGCCCTATGCGCGGCGGCCGCTGAACATCTTTGAGCCGCGCTATCTCGAGCTGGTCGACAATGCCCTCAAGGGCGACCGGCTGATCGGCGTCATCCAGCCGGTGGATGCCGGCGTCGAAAGTCCGATGGGGGCTGTACCGCTCGAGAGCATCGGCACTGTCGGGCGGCTGGTGCAGTTCGAGGAGCTGGCCGATTCGCGCTACTTCATCATGCTGGAAGGGCTGTGCCGGTTCGAGCTGATCAAGGATCTGCCGGCGATGACGCCCTATCGGCAGGCGATGATCTCGGCCGAGCGCTTTGCTACCGATTTCGATCGCAGCCATGGCGAGAGCGCCGTCGATCGCGAGCGCTTCCTCAAGATGATGCGCGACTATGCCGAGTTCGGCAATTTCGAGCTGAACTGGGACGAGATCGAAAAGACCGGCACGGCCGACCTCGTCAATTTCTGCTGCATGGTTTCGCCCTATGGCGCGGCCGAAAAGCAGGCGCTGCTCGAGGCGGATTCGCTGGTGGCGCGCGCCGAGACGCTGATCGCCATGGCCGAGTTCGAGATGGCCAGCGAGGCCGGCCCGGGCACGGCGCTCAATTGACCGAGACGCCGGGAAATCCGCAGGCCAAGCCGCGCGACCCCCGGCATGTGGTCGATCCGCGGACGCTGGAAATGCTGGTCTGCCCGCTGACCAAGACCCGGCTGTCGCTGAGCGATGACGGCACCGAGCTGATTTCGCTGGCCGGGCGCCTCTCCTTCCCGATCCGGAAGGGCGTCCCCATGCTCAGCCTCGACGAGGCCCGGGAATTCGACCCCGAAGACATGCAGCGCCACCTGCCGCAGGGGTAGTTAGCTGCGGGCGGCGGCTGCTGCCTTGTGCTCACGCTTTGTGATGCGCGGTATGGAGGACCAGTGGAACATTCGTGACAGTTCCACCAGGATCGAGCCAACCTGCGCGCGGCTTACATTGCCATCGAACCACCATTCGTCATCCAGCGGTACGGCGAACTCCACCAGGTGCGGCGAACGCGGATAGAGGGCCTCTGGTGATGTGGCAACGACATAGCGTCCGCCGCGTCTTGGGCTGGCCGCGATTCGCGCCATCGACCCGCCATGTGTGTCCCGCAGGTGGCCAAGTACCGCCCGCAGCAGTTCCTTGAGACTGTTGCCCTCCAGAGGGCGATCCTCGATGACCACCGAGTAAGCCCCCGAACTGCGCGGTAAGCGCGGGCGCGGCGATGCCACGCCGGGGATGGACCGGTCTATGCGAAGCAGCCGCCGAAGGATGGCGTTGTCGCTCTCTCGAAAGTTCTGCCGTTCTGCTTCGATGGCGCGATGAACGTCGATGTCGATCTCAACTTGACGCATGTCCACTCTCCCCTTCTTCCTCTTATAAGAGAGACTAATCTTGCCTGCAATAGCTGTCTTATAAGGGAAATGTGTTCAACTACCATGCCCCGGCGGGGGCACGAGTTACCTGGTGTGCAGGAAAGGGACGGCTTTCCCGGTCGCCTAGATCGGCCGGCCGTTGAGCAGCTTGGGACCGTTGCGGTCGATGCCCGCGGCGCGCGTGATCAGGAAGTCCTTGACCGGCGCAGCGCGATCCACCAGCCCCAGTCCGAAGTCGCGCAGGGCGCGGACCGGCGCGATATCGTTCGAAAACAGCCGGTTCATGCCATCGGTGACGGCCGCCATCAGTGCGGTGTCCATCCGGCGCCAGCGCTGGTAGCGCGCCAGCGCGTCGGCACTGCCCGGGTCTAGCCCCAGGCGCAGGGTTTCCACCACCACTTCGGCGAGGGCCGCAACGTCCTTCAGCCCCAGATTCAGTCCCTGCCCTGAAATGGGATGGACGACGTGGGCGGCATCGCCGATCAGCGCCAGTCGGGGCGCGATCACGCTCTTTGCCAGCTGCAGGCGCAGCGGAAAGGACTGGATGGCGTCGACCAGCGTCACCTTGCCCAGCGTCGAGCCCATCACCGCCTCGATCTCCCGGGCGGCGGCCTCGGGCGCCAGCGCCTTGATACGGGCCGCTTCCTCGGTGCTTTCCGTCCAGACCAGCGACGAGCGCTTGCCCGGCAAAGGCAGGCTGGCAAAGGGGCCGGCAGGGCGGAAATGCTCCCAGGCCGTGCCATTGTGCGGCAACTCGTGTTCGATGGTCGTGACGATGCCCGACTGCTTGTAGTCGTGGGCCATCACCTCGATGCCGGCCATGCGGCGCAGGCTCGACTGCGCACCGTCGGCGGCAATGATCAGCGGGGCTGCAATGGTGCGGCCATCGGCAAGGCCTAATCGGCCCAACGCCGCCTCGGCTGTGTACGCGGTGACCTCCACGGGGGCGATGAACTCGACTTCGCCCTGCAAGGCGTCGGTGAGCGCGCCGGTCACCTTGGTGTTGGGCGCCAGATGCGCGAAGGGCTCGCCCGGAGTGACGTCGCCCTCAAAGCTCAGGAAATGCGGCCGCGAAATGTCGCCGCTGCCGGAATCGGTGATCTCCATGCGCCGAATGGGTTCGGCCGAATCGGCGATGTGCTCCCAGACGCCGAGCTGCTCCAGCACCCGCCGCACCCCGGCGGCCAGCGCATAGGCCCTCAAATCCTTGGGGACGGTGAACGGCCGGCGGTCGAGGATGGCGACCCGCAGCCCCTTGAGCGATCGCACCAGCGCCAGGGCCATGGCGAGGCCAACCGGCCCGCCGCCGACCACCACGACATCAAATCGCAACTCGCTCTGTTCGCTCATGGGCGCGGATCCCTTCACCTTGGCCGGCACTCGTTCGGGCAGCGCCCCCTCTATCGCGCCGCGACACGGCGGCGGCAAGTCGCGCCAATGCCGCAGCCGCTGCTCAACTCGGCAGCAATTTCCGCATTTCTGCACATTTTTTCATCGCGCGCCGCATGTGCAGGGGGGCAAGCCGAACCCTGTGACAGCTGTGCGATGGCATTTTCCTAACGAAATCATAATCTTGGCAAATGCGGCAGCAATCTGGCACGGCGTTTGACTCTAGGGATGGTGATTGGAGACGGTCCAATACCTGTTTGAAAGGGGCATCCATGAAACTGGTGATAGCAATCATCAAGCCGTCGCGCCTGGAGGAGGTCCGTCAGGCCCTCAACTCGCTCGACGTCCACGGCATGACTGTGACCGAGGTGAAGGGGTACGGCCGGCAGAAAGGTCACTCCGAGATCTATCGCGGAACCGAATACGCCGTTCACTTCCTTCCCAAGCTGAAGATCGAGATTGCCGTCGATGACGCGCAGTCCGACGCCATCGTGTCTGCCATCCGCGAAAGCGCGCAGACCGGCCGCATCGGCGACGGCAAGATCTTCGTTCTCGACCTCCTCGCCGTCACCCGCATTCGTACCGGTGAAACCGGTGCGGCTGCCCTGTGATGCCGCATAGCTCCGGAGACAAACCAATGATGGATTTCAAGTTGTCGAAACTCGCAGGGACCGCGGCGCTCGCTTCGCTCGCCCTCGCTGTGCCGGCCTTCGCCCAGGATGCCGCGCCGGCTGCCGAGGCCGTGGCCGAAGTGGTGGCGACCGTGGACAAGGGCGATACCACCTGGATGCTGGTGTCGACCATCCTCGTCATCGCCATGACCATTCCGGGCCTTGCCCTGTTCTATGGCGGCCTCGTGCGCGCCAAGAACATGCTGTCGGTGCTCATGCAGGTGCTGTCGGGCTTCTCGATCATGGCGATCCTGTGGGTCATCTACGGCTATTCGCTGGCCTTCAACGGCCCGACCGAAGGCGGCCTCGCGCTGTTCATAGGCGATTTCTCCAAGCTGTTCCTCGCCGGCGTGACGCCGGATTCCACGGCGGCCACCTTCTCGGCCGGCGTCGAGATCCCGGAACTGACCTTCATCATCTTCCAGCTGACCTTCGCCGCCATCACCCCGGCGCTGATCGTCGGCGCCATTGCCGAGCGCATGAAGTTCGGCGCGGTGATGCTGTTCCTCGTCATCTGGTTCACCTTCTCGTACCTGCCGATCGCCCACATGGTGTGGTTCGGCGGCGGCTACCTGTTCGGTCTGGGCGCCTATGACTTCGCCGGCGGCACCGTGGTGCACATCAATGCCGGTGTGGCCGGTCTCGTGGCGGCTGTGATGCTTGGGGCCCGCAAGGAGTTCCTCAAGGAGCCGATTCCGCCGCACAACCTGGTCTGGACCTTTGTCGGCGCCTGTCTGCTGTGGGTTGGCTGGTTCGGCTTTAACGCCGGCTCCAACCTCGAAGCCAACGGCCTCACTGCTCAGGCGACGCTGAACACCATCGTTGCTCCGGCTGCCGCGGCCCTCGCCTGGGCGATCGCCGAGAAGTTCGCCCGCGGTCACGCCTCGCTGCTCGGCGCTGCCTCGGGTGCGGTTGCCGGTCTCGTCGCCATCACCCCGGCTGCCGGCTTTGCCGGTGCCATGGGTGCCATCGTCCTCGGCGCCATTGCCGGTGTGGTGTGTCTCTGGGCCGTCGTGACGCTGAAGCCGATGTTCAAGTATGACGACGCGCTCGACGTGTTCGGCGTGCATGGCGTGGGCGGCATTGTCGGTGCGCTGGGCACCGCCATCGTCGCGGCCCCGTCCTTCGGTGGCTTCGCCCTCGGCGATCCGGCTGAATACAACATGTTCAGCCAGCTCTGGGTGCAGTTCCAGGCCGTGATCATCGCCGTCGTGTGGTCGGCTGTGGTCACCGTGATTGCCATGCTGATCGTCAAGGCGGTGTTCGGCGGTGCGCGGGTTGCGGAATCGGCGGAAGCCGATGGCCTCGACCTCTCCAGCCACGGCGAACGCGCCTACAACTGATCGACCGGATGCGGATGACGGACCTCCTCCCCGTCATCCGCGTCCACAGCCGGGGAGCCGGGTTCCGGCTCGGCTCCCTGTCCGCCTTCCGCTGATCGCGGCGTGCAGCTCACGTTCCTCTTGGCCCGCCACAGAGGCTTCCCACTCGCAAAACGCGTGGGCTGCACACCCCGATCAACGGCCAAAGCCGCCACTGGCGGCCCGTCGAGTGCCCCAGGGCGCGACCGCCGTTTATCGCCCAAACCTGCCGCAGCGGCGACGGCAATTGGCATGGCGCAAGGCGCCAGCAATGGGCCGCGACCCCCGCTCCCAATCCAGCCCCACGGTTAGCACCGGATTAACCCTAACCGCCTAGCATCGGGTTCGATCGGCGCTGTCCGCGCGGCTGCCGGGTTTTCATGTGTTCCTTGTACAGAGTAACCGAACCGATGCCGGCACAGCCCCTCGTTGAAAGCGCCCATCGCGATATTGCGCCCACCATCGCCATTCGCATCCCCATCCGCCTGATCGGCGCCATCGTTCTGGGGATGGTGGCGATCGCAATGGTGTCGCTCGCCAGCTGGTCGGTCGATGATCCGAGCCTCTCCTACGCCTCGGGCGAGGCGGCCCGGAACTGGCTGGGCTATCCCGGCGCGGTGCTGGCCGATCTCGGCTTTCAGGTGCTTGGTCTCGGCGCGCTGGTGCTCCTCGTGCCGCCGGCCATCTGGGGCTGGGGCATGGTGCGGCTCCGGACCCCGTCAAAGCTTGGCCTCCGCGCCCTGAGCTGGATCGGCGCGGTGCTGCTGAGCTGTGGCCTGTTCGGCTTCGTTGTGGCGCCCGAGAGCTGGCCATTGCCCACCGGTCTGGGCGGCCTTGTCGGCTCGGGCTTCAGTAATCTGGCGCGCCTCGTCATCGGCGAGGATCCGCAGCCGGTTACCGGCATTCTGTTTGCCATCATTCTGGCGGCGCCGACGCTGGCGCTGCTCTGGGTCGCCATGGGTCTCGGCAAGGTTGTGCTGCCCAAGGTCGCCAGCCAGCCCGCGCGCGGCCGCAAGGCGGCTGCCGTGGCCGACGAAGCCGAAGAGGATGTGCCCGAGCGCGATTCGGTGTTCGATGTCGTCCTTGGTGCCGTCGCGCATCTGGGCTTTTCCGCCGGCGCTGCCATGCGCCGTGTCAGGGCCAATATCGCGGCCCGCAAGGCGGCCGAGGCGGAAGCCGGGGCCTGGCGCGAAGGCGCGGTCGAACCCAATCTCGATGGCCGCCGGCCGCAGCCTGCCGCCCGGCAGGAACCGGCGCTCGTCGCCGAGCGCCGCATCGTCCCCGACAGTGTCGAGGAGCCGCCGTTCGACGCGGACGATTATGACGACATCGATGTGGATCATGACGTTGCGCCGCCCTTCGAGGATGCGGCACCGCGCTGGGAGATGCCGACGCCGCTGCGCGGCCCGATGGCCGCTCGCCAGCCGGCCGCTCCCGCGCCCCAGCACGCCCCGGTCCAGGTTTCCCCGCGCGTCGCCGCCCCCGCTCCCCGTCCGCAGCCCGGCCAACGTGCGGTGCGCGAAGCCCAGGGCTCGCTGCTCGACGAGCCGGGCGGGTTCGAGCTGCCGGCCCTCAGCCTTCTCTCGGAAGCCAAGCGCAAGGGGCTCAGCCCCGAGCATGCGCCCGAGCGGCTCGAGGAAATGGCGCGCAAGCTCGAAAGCGTGCTCGACGATTTCGGCGTCAAGGGCGACATCATCAATGTCCGCCCCGGCCCGGTGGTCACCCTGTTCGAACTCGAGCCGGCGCCCGGCATCAAGTCGAGCCGCGTCATCTCGCTCGCCGACGACATCGCCCGCTCGATGAGCGCGATCTCGGCGCGCGTCGCCGTGGTCCCCGGCCGCAATGCCATCGGCATCGAGTTGCCGAACCAGCAGCGCGAGACGGTGTACCTCCGCGAAATGCTGTCCTCGTCCGACTTCGAGAAGATGAAGGGCAAGCTGCCGATCTGCCTCGGCAAGACCATCGGCGGCGAACCGATCATCGCCGATCTCGCCAAGATGCCCCACCTGCTCATCGCCGGTACCACCGGCTCCGGCAAGTCGGTCGGCATCAACACCATGATCCTGTCGCTGCTCTACCAGATGACCCCAGAGCAGTGCCGGCTGATCATGATCGATCCCAAGATGCTGGAACTCAGCATCTATGACGGCATCCCGCACCTCCTCACGCCGGTCGTCACCGATCCGAATAAGGCGGTGGTGGCGCTCAAGTGGGCGGTCCGCGAGATGGAAGACCGCTATCGCAAGATGAGCAAGATCGGTGTGCGCAACATCGACGGCTTCAACATGCGCGTCAGCGAGGCCAAGGCCAAGGGCGAGACCATCACCCGCACGGTGCAGACCGGCTTCGACCGCGAAACCGGCGAGGCAATCTTCGAGAGCGAGGACTTCGATCTCGAGCCCTTGCCCTATATCGTCGTCATCGTCGACGAAATGGCCGACCTGATGATGGTTGCCGGCAAGGATATCGAAGGCGCCATCCAGCGCCTCGCCCAGATGGCCCGTGCCGCCGGCATCCACATGGTCACCGCGACGCAGCGCCCCTCGGTCGACGTCATCACCGGCACCATCAAGGCGAACTTCCCGACCCGCATCAGCTTCCAGGTCACCTCCAAGATCGACAGCCGCACGATCCTGGGCGAACAGGGCGCCGAGCAGCTGCTGGGCAATGGCGACATGCTCTACATGGCCGGTGGCGGCCGCATCCGGCGCCTCCACGGCCCGTTCGTCTCCGATGGCGAGGTGGAAAGCGTCGTCGCCCATCTCAAGTCGCAGGGTTCGCCCGACTATCTCGACTCGATCACGGCCGAGGAGGAAGACCTCGACGATGGTGGCGCCATGCCGGGCGACGACTATTCGGGCTCGGGCGACGAGCTCTACGACAAGGCCGTCAATGTCGTCCTCACCGACAAGAAGGTCTCGACGTCCTACATCCAGCGCCGCCTCGCGGTCGGCTACAACAAGGCCGCGACCCTGATCGAGCGCATGGAAAAGGAAGGCGTCATTTCGGCCGCCAACCATGCCGGCAAGCGCGAGATCCTCGTCGGCAACAACGCAGACGGCTATTAGCCGCCTGCGACGCCGCCTCTCGACCGCATAGGCCGGGCATGGGCGATGATCGCGCAGATCGTCGCGGCAAGGTCGGCGCGGTTCTCGGGACGGAACAGCGACGTGCCCATGCGGGCGTTGATCTCGAGGATCACCGGCGTCCTCCCGGCCGGTCTTCTGAAGTCGATATTGAATGGGCCGTCATAACTAAGCGGGACGAGGAAGCGCTCGAAAAGCGCCAGATCCTCGGCGCTGCAGGCCACCCGTTCGAAACCGACAATATTGTCGGTCGTGCGAATCCCGACATCCGGCGGCAAGGCGTAGCGATAGCTCGTGTGCCAGACGATGCGGCCGGCGACTGCCACGCCGTGAATCACGCAGTCCTCACCCTCGACATAGCTTTGCAGCAGCACCGGTCTGTTGCGCCACGGCCGCCGATGTAGCATTGCCTCGAGTTCCGTCGGGGACGCGGCAATCGCGACGCCAAAGCTGCCGGCGCGGTTGGTGCGTTTCAGCACACAGGGAAACTTGGCGTCGCCGGGCTTCGCGTAGGTCGCGGGCACGTGAGCCGCCAGCCCTGTCTTGGCGGCATAGTCCGCAAAGGCCGCCTTGTCGCGCAGGGTGTTGACCGCTTGCCGTGTCGGATGGAGCCCCCAATACCTATCGGGCAGGCGCAGCGTATCGGATTCGCGCAGCGGCACGACGATGCGGTCCGCCATGCCGCGGGGCCGCAGCACATAGCGCCAGCCGCTGCGGTGATAGTCGGCGCCGTGCCGGATCGGCATGTCCCGCCACATCTCCGCGTCGCTCAAAGCCGCTAGCAAGCGCTTCGACGTCCGACGATAGAGAAACAGCAGTTCGGTGGGCCGGTCTTGGGGCATGTCACGCAGCGGATTGGAAAGCGCGCGACCCTAATGCGCGCCGGCGCAGGCAGGAAGCGCGCGGGAGGAAGTTACGACGGTTGTACCCACGAAGACAGCAGCACCCCCCTCCACCGGCTCCGCCGGTCCCCCTCCCCCGCAAGCGGGAGAGGACCCCGACCGATGCATCGGTGGCGCGCCGACTTCCTCTCCCGTTTACGGGGGAGGGGGACCACCCGCAGGGTGGTGGAGGGGGGTGCCCAGAACACCAGACTTCTAACTTATCCCCGCGCCTCGACCTCGCCTGATACTGCGGCCGTCCTCCCGCGCGGGACGGGGTCGCGACGAACGGTCTGCGAGGGGGATGGTCGGGTGGATGGTGGGTCGCTGCTGTCCAGGCCGAAAGCAGGTCGGCAGGAACCGGTTCGCCGGGGACGCCGCTAGCAACGCGCGGGGCGGTTCCATGCGGAACCGTTCCAGGAGGCCAGGCCGCCACGCATGAGGCGGCCGCAGAGACCGGGCTCGGCAGGACCTCAGGTCCGCCCTTTGCAACGGACTGCACGGTCTTCGCGATGCGGCACGGGATGCGCCCGGGCCGGCTTGCCATACGCCGAAAACCCCGGTCGGCCGGCGAGGCGTTTGCCTCGTTTCATTTGCGGACTACCCGCGTGAGGCAGACGCCTCGCCGGCCAACGTCCCACTGCCCGCCAAAGCCGAGGCCTGTGGCCGTCGGGCACGTCCGCATGTCTCGTGACAAAGGAACCTTCTCCCTCTTGCCGCAATTTCTTCCTACCCTACCTATGCATGTGAACACGCTCAGGACGTCGCCAACCATGATTCGCCGCAGCTTTGTCGCCATGCTTGCCCTCCTCGCAGCCGCTCCGTCGGTCTTCGCGCAGGAGCCCCGCCGGCTGACCGAGGACGAGTTGGCGCTGATCCGCGAGATCAATGCGCGCAACTCGGCGGTCAAGACCATGGTCGGCCGCTTCCTGCAGATCGACACGCAGGGCCAGCGCATCGAAGGCACGTTCTACATCGAGCGGCCGGGCAAGGTGCTGTTCCGCTACAATCCGCCTTCGTCCGAGCAGATCGTTTCGGTCGGCCGCGGCTTTTACGTCATCGATCGCAAGGAGCAGACGCGCTACGCCTATCCGCAGGACAAGGTGCCGCTGCGCCAGTTTCTTGATTCCGACATCGACCTTTTGAAAGCCAATGTCGTCGCGGTGGCGCATTCGGACGACTATTTCTCGATTACGCTCCAGGACGACACCCCTGCGGGCATTGTGAAGGTCGCCCTGGTCTTCGATCGCGAGAGCAAGGATTTGAAGCAATGGGTGCTGACGCAGCCGTCGGGCGCCGAGCTGACCTTCTCGCTCTACGATGTGGAAATGGGCGTCGAGATCCCCAAGTCGTTCTTCTACATCGATCCGACGTTCCGGGCGGTTTCCGCCCCCAAGGAGTCGTGACGGCGGCGTCTTCGGCTTTACGAGGCGGGAGGCGAGCGGCATAAGTGGGGCGTCGGCGCTGCCTTGCGGCAGATCCGATTCCCCCGCAATGGCCCGAAGCGTCGCACTCCATGACCGTCACCTTCGCCACCTGGAACATCAATTCGGTGCGCCTGCGCCTCGGCCTCGTGCTGCAGTTCCTTACCGAGCACAAGCCCGACATCCTGTGCCTGCAGGAAATCAAGTGCCAGAACGACCAGTTCCCGGCCAAGGAGTTCACCGCGGCGGGCTATCCCTATCAGGCGGTGCATGGGCAGAAGGGCTATCATGGCGTCGCGATCCTCTCGCGCTTCCCGCTCACCGACATTTCCAGCCGGGTGTTCTGCGAAATCGAGGAAAGCCGGCATGTGTCGGCCCGCGTCGACTTCGGTCGCGGGCCGCTGACGGTGCACAATTTCTACATCCCGGCCGGCGGCGACGAGCCCGACCCGGAGATCAATCCGAAGTTCAAGCACAAGCTCGGCTTTCTCGCCGAGCTCAAGACCTGGTTCGGTGAGGCGAGCTTTGCGCAGGGCCAGCTGATCTGCGGCGATTTCAACATTGCCCCGCACGAGAACGACGTGTGGAGCCACAAGCAGCTGCTCGGCGTCGTCAGCCACACCCCGGTCGAGACAGAGGCGCTCAACGAGCTGCTCACCGGCGGGCATGGCTGGGTGGATGTGGTGCGCAAGCATGTGCCCTATGACCAGAAGCTCTATTCGTGGTGGAGCTATCGCGCCCGCGACTGGGACGCGGCCGACAAGGGTCGCCGCCTCGACCACATCTGGGCGACACGCGACCTCGCCGAACATGCGACCGGCGCCGAAATCCTCCGGCCGGCCCGCGGCTGGTCGGACAAGCCATCGGACCACGTGCCGGTCCTCGTGCGCTTCGCGGTGAGCTGAGCCAAGCGACTCCCAAGGAGAATGATGTGACGGATCGGCGTATTCTTGTGTCCTCCGGCTCCTATCTGGAGCCGGTGATCGGCTTTTCCCGCGCCGTCCGCGTGGGCAATCACATCGTCATCGGCGGAACCGCGCCGATCCGCGCGGAGGGCGGCACGGCCGGAATCGGCGACGTCCATGCGCAGACCAAGCGCTGCCTCGAGATCGTCGAGAAGGCCCTGAACGATGCCGGCGGCGGGCTCGAGCACGTGACGCGGACGCGCATCATCCTCACCGATATCGGGCTGTGGAAGGACGCTGCCCGCGCGCATGCCGAAGCGTTTGGGACCATTCGCCCGGTCACCACGTTGATGCAGGTCACCGCCTTCGTCGATCCGGACTGGCTGGTCGAGATCGAAGCCGAAGCCATCGTCTCCGGCTGAGGGCGCGGCTCAGCCCTTGCCGAGCCGCCCGCGCAGCCCTTCGATGGCGCCGAGATAGCCGAGCAGTTCGCCGCGGATGCGTTCGGCGGCGCGCGCCGCGAGGTCCGGGCTCTGGTTGGCGAGCTTCAGGAACGCCGCGCGCGGCACCAAGAGCGTCTCGACGGCGTCGACCGCCTTGACCGTCACCGGACGCGGCCGCTCCACCACCAGCGACATCGCGCCGATCACCGCACCGACATTGTGGACGAGGTAGGGGTTATCCTCGGCGCCCTGCTGCATGGTAGCAATGGTGCCACTGATCAGCACATGCGCGCCCATCGGCTTGTCACCGGCCGCATAGATCACCGAACCGGGGCGATAGCGCTTACGCTCGGCGGCGAACGCCAACAGGCGCCGCTGCTCGGCGTCACAGACTTCGAAGAAGTCCGCGCGTCCCAGAATGGTCGCAGCGTCGTCGAGTTGCATTCCGCCCCGTTCCTGATCAGGCCGTCCGACCGTAAGTTGTCAGCTGCCGATCGGTAGTCCCGGTCGATATAGAGCATGTCTCGCGCCGGACCGGAACGCCTTTTGCCGCGCCGAGGCGTCCGGCGCGGGTTTTACACGGCTTAGCGGTTCAGGGGACCAGACGGTAGCCGCCTTCTTCGGTCACCAGCAGCCGCGCATTGGAGGGATCGCGTTCGATCTTCTGGCGCAGGCGGTAGATATGGGTCTCGAGCGTGTGGGTGGTCACCCGGTTGTTGTAGCCCCAGACTTCCTTCAGCAGCACTTCCCGGGTGATGGTCTTGGGACCCTGCCGATAGAGATACTTGAGGATGTTGGTCTCTTTGTCGGTCAGCCGGACCTTGTTGCCATCGGTCGATTCCAGCATCTTGGCTGCCGGCTGGAAGCTGTAGGGCCCGATGGTGAAGACCACGTCCTCGCTCTGGTCGTGCTGGCGCAGTGCCGCGCGGATGCGGGCCAGCAGCACCGAAAAGCGGAACGGCTTGGTCACATAGTCATTGGCGCCGGATTCGAGCCCGAGAATCTCATCGGAATCGCTGTCTTGGGCGGTCAGCATCACGATCGGGCTCTTGAAGCCCTCACGGCGGAGGATCTTCACCGCCTCGCGGCCATCCATATCGGGCAGGCCGACATCGAGCAGCATCAGATCGACATGCGCGTCGCGGACCTTGGCGAGCGCTTCGGCCGAAGTTCCTGCCTCCACGATTTCGAACTCGCGGTAGGGCAGAAGTTGATCAACCAAAGTCGTCCGCAGATCCACGTCATCGTCGACGATCAGAATGCGTCTCTTGTTCATGCTTGTACCCCAAGCCATAAGCTCGTTTCCTCAACTATTTCCGCGGCCTGCCTGCCGCCAATCAAAACGGCGTGACAGCGCTCGAAAAGCAGGAACGTGATTTGACTGACGTGGGTTTCATGCCCGCAGGGCTTTTTTGCGACAACATAGACCCACGCAAGCAAACGGCCGCGTCCGAGACGCGGCCGTAAGCACGAAGTCATCTGATGCAGATCAGCTGGCCTTGGAGGCGCGCATCATCCGCTTGCGGTCATTGGGGTCGAGCCAGATCTTGCGCAGGCGGATCGACTTGGGCGTCACCTCGACATATTCGTCGTCGGCGATGTAGCCGAGCGATTGCTCGAGCGTCAGCTTCTTGGGCGGGGTCAGCCGCACCGCCTCGTCCTTGGACGTCGTGCGGATATTGGTCAGCTGCTTGCCCTTGAGCGCATTGACCTCGAGATCGTTCTCGCGGCTGTGTTCGCCGATGATCATGCCTTCGTAGATGTCGACGCCGGGGTCGATCATCATCGGTCCGCGGTCCTCGAGATTCCACATGGCATAGGCCACCGACTGGCCGGTGCCGTTGGAGATCAAGACGCCGGTGCGGCGGCCGGGCAGGGCGCCCTTGTAGGGCTGATATTCGTGGAAGAGCCGGTTGAAGATGGCGGTGCCGCGGGTGTCGCTCAACAGTTCCGGCTGGTAGCCGATCAGCGAGCGGGTCGGCACGTAGAAGCGCAAGCGGGTCCGTCCCACGCCGGACGGGCGCATGTCGACCAGTTCGCCCTTGCGCTCGGTCAGCTTCTGCACCACGACGCCGGAATGCTCATCATCGACGTCGATGATGACTTCTTCGATCGGTTCGAGCTTCTGGCCGTTCTCCTCGCGGAACACCACTTTGGGGCGGCCGATGGTCAGCTCGAAGCCCTCGCGGCGCATGTTCTCGATCAGAACCGCCAGCTGCAGTTCGCCGCGGCCGGCAACGTCGAAGCTGTCATTGTCCTCGCCTTCGGTGACCCGGATAGCGACATTGCCCTCGGCCTCGCGCAGCAGACGCTCGCGGATGACGCGGCTCTGCACCTTGTCGCCTTCGCGACCGGCCAGCGGGCCATCGTTGATGCGGAAAGTCACCGACAGGGTCGGCGGATCGATCGGCTTACTCGGCAGCGGCACGGTCACCGACGGATTGACCAGGGTGTCGGCGACGGTCGAGGTCTCGAGGCCGGCAATGGCGACGATGTCGCCGGCTTCGGCCAGATCGATCGGTGTGCGCTCAAGGCCGCGGAAGGCGAGGACCTTGGAGATCCGCCCCTTCTCGACGACCTTGCCGTCGCGGCCCAGCGAGTGGATCGGATCGCCGGCCTTTGCCGTGCCCGAGGTGATGCGACCGGTGAGGATACGCCCGAGGAAGGGGTTGCGCTCGATGGTGGTGACCAGCATGCGGAACGGGCCTTCCTCCACCTTCGGCTCGGGCACGTATTCGAGCACCTTGTCGAGCAGTGGTGCGAGGCTGTCCTTGGGGCCTTCCGGCTTCTCGGACATCCAGCCAAGCTTGGCCGCGCCGTAGAGCACGGGGAAGTCGAGCTGCTCGGGCGTCGCGTCCAGGGCGATGAACAGGTCGAAGATTTCCTCGAGCACTTCGAGGTGGCGCTCGTCGGGGCGGTCGATCTTGTTGATCGCGACGATCGGGCGAAGGCCCTGGGCCAGCGCCTTGCCGAGCACGAACTTGGTCTGCGGCATCGGGCCTTCGGCGGCATCGACGAGGATCACCACGCCATCGACCATCGAGAGGATGCGCTCCACCTCGCCGCCGAAGTCGGCGTGGCCGGGGGTGTCGACGATATTGATCCGCGTGTCCTTCCAGACCAGCGAAGTGACCTTGGCCAAAATGGTGATGCCGCGCTCGCGCTCCAGGTCGTTACTGTCCATCGCCCGCTCTTCGACGCGCTGGTTCTCGCGGAACGAGCCGGACTGCTTGAGCAGGACGTCGATCATGGTGGTCTTGCCATGGTCAACGTGGGCGATGATTGCGATATTTCGCAAGGACATGGGGCGCGGCCGATCAGATTTCAGGAGGTTAGCCGCGCCCCATATCGGACAAGGGTCACATTCTCAAGACAAATCGCGGAATGGGAGGCTTGCGGGGGCGCTAGGCACGCAGGGATCTGGGCAGGTCGCCCGACTGCCAGAAGCCGATGCTGAAGCCATCGGGGTCGAGCACGTCGGCGCTCCAGCCGCCGGGCGCCTCGCTGACCGGCGTGACGATGGTGACGCCTTTATCGGCCAATCCGGCGACGATATCGTCGATCCCGCCCTCGTCCACCGTGAAGATCACCGCAGGGCTGTTGCCGCGCTCGGCCGGCATCTCGAAGAAGATCAGATCGAGTCCGCCGCCGAGCGTCCCTTGCAGCCAGAACGGCTCGGCGCCTTCCTGCCGCTCGAGGCTGAGGCCGAGCGTTTCGTTGTAGAAGGCCTCGGTGCGCGCAATGTCGCCGACATAAAAGACGATGCTGGCGGTCTTGGGTTTGAAAGTCATCGGGTGTGGTCCTCGTTTGCAGGGGCACCGTGCCGTTCGGCCGGGCGATGACTCTCGTTGCCGCCGGGATCAGTTCTGTGAGCTCCTGACCACAAAAAGATGCCCATCCGGGTCATGGCTGGCAAGGTGGCCGTTGCGCTGGCGGAGAAGCGGGAGCAGAGCCTCGCGGATGCGGCCATAGGCGAGGTTGAGGTTCAGGCCCGGCAAGCCGTCGGGCGGGGCAATGCCGGCGGCAACGAGGCGGCGCCGCAACTGAGTGATGCGCTGGCGCAGGGCTGCGTCCTCCACGCCCAGCAGCCAGGCGATCTCTGCCCGGTTGTGCCCCGAGAGCGCCAACGCGGCCACGGCCTTGAGACCTGGCGGCAATGCGGCCAGCCATGCCATGTCGATCACCTCGCCTGGCGGCGTCTCGCGGTTGCGGTGCTCCGACCAGGCATTTTCCCGCAGGCGGGCTCTCGCGGCGGTCCGGGCCGCCATGCGCGCCTTGTTGCGAATGGTGCCATAGAGCCAGCGGCGATTGCCGGGGATCGCCATGTCATCGCGACCTGCAACGATCGCCGCGATCAGCGCCTCGTGCAGAAGGTCGTCCGCGTCGGGCAACCTGCTGGCCTGCCGCGCGATGACCTGCAGCTGTCGATAGGTCGCTCTCATCACGGGTCCGGGTCCAGTGCGGGGTCTATCCGGCTTTGCGTCGGGCGCGAAGCAGCGGCTGCTGGGCTTTCAGCAGCTCGGTCACGCTGGAGCCAGGAATGGGCGGCGAAAACAGGAAACCCTGTACTTCGTTGCAGCCTTGCGCGCGCACGGCCTGAAGCTGCTCTTCGGTCTCGATGCCTTCGGCGGTGGTCGACATGCCGAGCGAGTGGCCGAGTTCGATGATCGCCTTGATGATAGCCATGCTGTCGCCCTTGGCCTTGAGATCCCGCATGAACGATCGATCGATCTTGATCTTGTCGAACGGAAAACTGCGGAGGTAGCTGAGCGAGGAATAGCCGGTTCCGAAATCGTCCATCGAGATCCGCACCCCAAGTGCACGCAACCGGTGCAGGGTCTTGAGCGTAACGTCGTTATCGTTGAGTAATAGGGACTCGGTGATCTCCAGCTCGAGCCGGGCTGGATCGAGGCCGGTTTCCCGAAGCGTCTGCTCCACCGTCTCGTAGAGCCGCTTGCTCTTGAACTGAACTGGCGAGAGATTGACGGCGATCCGCACGTTTTCAGGCCAGAGCGCCGCCTGGCGACAAGCCTCCGTCAGCACCCACTCGCCGATGGGGACGATCAGGCCGGTCTCTTCGGCAACCGGAATGAACTCAGCGGGCGAGATCGTGCCGCGCTCCGCCGTGTCCCAGCGCAGCAGCGCCTCGAGGCAGGTGACCCGGTTCTCCTTGAGACCGACCAGCGGCTGGAACACCAGCCGAAGTTCCCCATTGGCCAAAGCCAGGCGTAGCCCGGCTTCGATGCTGCGGCGGCGCTGGATGGACGCGTCCATGCCCGGCTCGAAGAAGTGATAGGTCGAGCGGCCTTCGTTCTTGGCCTTGTAGAGCGCCAGATCGGCGTTCTTGATCAGATCCTCGGCCGTTTCGCCGTCCTGCGGGGCGATGGCGATGCCGACGCTGGCGCCAATCACCAACTGGTTGCCGGCAATCGAGAACGGCGCGCTCACCACCTTGACGATCCGCTCAGCGATCGCGGCCGCGTCGGCGGGCTTTTCCACATCGCGCAGCAGCAGGGCAAACTCGTCGCCGCCGAGACGCGCCAGCGTATCATTCTCGCGGGTGGTGCCCCATAGCCGCGCCGACACCTGCTGCAGCAGCTTGTCGCCGATGGAGTGGCCAAGTGTATCGTTGACGCTCTTGAAGTGGTCGAGATCGATATAGAGCACGGCGACCTGTTCGCCGCGGACAATTGCGGATTCGCAGTTCGTGACCTTCTCGACGAATTGCACGCGGTTGGGCAACTGGGTCAGGGCGTCGTGACGCGCCATGTGGCGGATGCGCTCTTCCTGCTGACGCTGCTCGGTGATGTCCTCGTGCGTGGTCACCCATCCGCCATCCTTCATCGGATGGTGCTGCATCAGGATGATCCGGCCATTCAGTTCGTGGATGTTCTTGCCGTAGTCGCCGCGCGAGATGACGTCGCGGCGCCAGCGGACATAGTCCTCACGATTGCTGCCGGCCTGCATGCCATGCTGGAAGAGGTAGTTGAGGATGTCCTCGAGTGGGGTGCCCGGCTTCAGCAGATGTTCGGGCAGCCCGTAGATGCGCTGGTAGGGCTGGTTGGAGATTACAAGGCGCCCCTTGGAATCGTACATGCACAGCCCTTGGCTGATGTTGTTCACCGCCGCATCCAGACGGATGTTCTGCCGCTCGAGTTCGCGCTTTCGGCGTTGGACGATTTCGCTGGAGGCGATCTCCTCGGTGACGTCTTCATGCGTCACCACCCAGCCGAGCCCGGGCGAATAGGCGTGGGCGGTCTCGATGGTCCGGCCGCCCTCGAGTAGCTCGCGAACCTTCGAGCGGGCTCCGGAGCGGTTCTTCAGCAGGGCCAGCTTGTACGCCTCGAGGAACTCCTCAGGCGACTGGTCCGGATGGTTGCCCAGTTCCGAGGAAAGCTTGACCACAGCCTTCAGCGTCATGCCGCGTCGGATGCGGCGGGACGGGAAACCATAGATGTCGAGATAATGCTGGTTCCACATCACCAGCCGGAAATCGGCCGACCAGACGCAGAAGCCATAGGGGATGGCCTGCATTGCCGCGTCCAGCAGCAAGGCCTGACCGGGCTGTTTGGCTCCAGAATCCGACTGGGAACGCAACGCAATCGCTCTCTAAAAACAAGGCAGACAATCAGTCAGTTGGACCGTATGTGTGCCGAGTTAAAGACGGCTTAAGTCATTGCGTTGCACAGGCACGGCCGCGGCGGCAGAGCTGCCTCACCGCGGCACTAGAGACTTCGAGGAATCAGCGCTTGCCGGTGTTCAGACGACGCGCCGCATAGGTCTTCAACCGCAGCCCGTTGAGCCGGATGAAGCCCTCGGCGTCATGGTGATCATAGGCGATGGCGCCCTCCTCGAAGGTGACAAGGTCCATGTTGTACAGCGAATAGGGCGAGGACCGGGCGATGACGTTGGCCGAACCCTTGTAGAGCTTGACCGTCACTTCGCCGGTGACGAATTCTTGGCTCTTGTCGATCAGGGCCTGCAGCATCTCCCGCTCCGGCGAGTACCAGAAGCCGTTGTAGATGAGCTCGGCATATTTCGGCATCAGCTCATCCTTAAGATGGGCCTCACCGCGGTCGAGGGTGATCGACTCGATGCCGCGATGCGCCACGAGCAGGATCGTGCCGCCGGGGGTCTCGTAGAGGCCGCGCGACTTCATGCCGACGAAACGATTCTCGACGAGATCGAGCCGCCCGATGCCGTGCTTGCCGCCCAGCTCGTTGAGTTTGGTCAGCAGTTCGGCCGGCGACAGCTTCACGCCGTTCACCGAGACCGGGTCGCCTTTTTCGTAGCCGATGGTGATGACTTCCGGCTCGTTGGGCGCATCGATGGGATCGACGGTGCGCTGCGCCACATAGTCGGGCGCCGGCACGGCGGGGTCTTCGAGGACCATGCCCTCGGAAGAGGTGTGCAGCAGGTTCGCATCCACCGAGAACGGCGCTTCGCCGCGCTTGTCCTTGGCAATCGGGATCTGGTGCTTTTCGGCATAGTCGAGAAGCGCGGTGCGGCTGCGCAGGTTCCACTCGCGCCAGGGGGCGATGACCTTGAGGCCGGGGCTCAGGGCGTTGGCGGTCAATTCGAAGCGGACCTGGTCGTTGCCCTTGCCGGTGGCGCCATGGGCGATGGCGTCCGCGCCGGTCTCTTCGGCGATGTCGACCAGGTGCTTGGCGATGACCGGGCGGGCGATGGACGTGCCGAGCAGGTACTGCCCCTCGTAAAGCGCGTTGGCGCGGAACATCGGGAAGACGAAGTCGCGGACGAATTCCTCGCGCACGTCGACGATGCGGATGTCCTTGATGCCGAACATCTCGGCCTTCTTGCGGGCGGGCTCCAGCTCCTCACCCTGGCCGAGATCGGCGGTGAAGGTGATGATCTCGGCCTGATAGTGCTCCTGCAGCCACTTCAGCATGATCGAAGTGTCGAGGCCGCCCGAATAGGAGAGGACGATTTTCTTGATGTCGTTGCTCATTGCATCGCTTCCGAAACGCGGCGCGCTCACGCGCCGAAGCGGGCCGAAGGGCCCGGAAATCGGCGCGCACCCTATTCAAGGCGCCCCACAAGCGCAACCGTAGAGGATTACGCCGGCCGCACCATGATATAGTCGGTGAAGTCATATGGGCCCATGCGGACCGGCACCTGTGCTTCGATTTCGAAGCCAAGCGCGCGGTAAACCGCAATCGCCCGAGCATTGCCGTCGTTGACGTAGAGCGCGGTGGGTAGATCGGGTCCGAGCGCTTCTCGCGCAGTCGCAATCAGTGCCTTCCCCAGCCCCAGGCCACGCGCTTGGCTGAGGACATAGAGCTTCTTGATCCAGACCCGGCCATTCGCCCTGTAGGCCGAGCCGTAGCCGAGATCCTGCCCCTCACCCGTTGCGAGCCAATAGTGGTGGCCACGCTCCGCTATGTCGGCTGCGAGCGTCTCCGGCGCGTAGATTTCCGCCAGCATCCCGGGGATGCGATCGGCCGGGAGAATTCCCTCAAAGGCCTCGGGCCAGATGCGGTGGGCGAGGGCGACGACGCGCGGCAGGTCCGCTTTGCCTATGGGCGTGATCTCGAAGGTGCTCATGGCCGATTGTCTCCGAACGCCCTTGGGGCTGGCAAGCGTCGTCGTGCCGTGCCAAGACGGGGACAGCCCGAGGTTTGCCATGCCGCCATTCGTCCCCGATCTGCCGATCATTCTCGCCTTCTCGCTGGCGACGTTCGTGTTGATGATCACGCCGGGACCCGACATGGCGCTGCAAATGAGCCGGGCGATCAATTATGGCCGAGCGCATGGACTGGCCGCGATGTTCGGGGCGATGGCCGGCATCATGGTGCACACGACGCTGGTGGCGCTCGGCATCTCTGTGCTGATCATCGCTGCGCCGCCGCTGTTTCTGGCGCTCAAGATTGCGGGGGCCGTCTATCTGCTCTGGCTGGCCTGGCAGGCGATCGTTCATGGTGGCGGGCTGCGCATTGCCGAAGCCGCCAAGAAGCCTCCCACCCTGTGGCAGAGCTTTGCCACCGGCATCGGCATCAACCTCCTCAACCCCAAGGTCGTTCTGTTCTTCGTGACATTCCTGCCACAATTCGTCGATGCCCATGATCCCAATGTCACAGGCAAGCTGTTCTTCCTCGGCGCGCAGTTCGTGGTGTTGTCGATTCCGCTCGGCGTGCTGATCGTCTTTGCCGCCGAATGGCTGGCCGTCGTGTTCAAGCGCAGCAAATGGATCGAGAAGGCGCTCAACTGGAGTTTTGCGGCGATCTTCACCGCCTTTGCCGCCACCATCCTTACCGCACAGGCCCGGCATTGATGAAACAGGATCAGGCCGTTCGCATGCCTCACGGCATTCATCGCTCATATCAGGCCACCGGACTGACGTGTCCCGGGAGGGGGCCGCGATGAACTACTCTCACGCCTTTCACGCCGGCAACTTCGCCGATGTGCTCAAGCATGTCGTGCTGACGCGGCTGGTCGAGTACCTGAAGAAAAAGGATGCAGCCTTCCGGGTCATCGACACCCATGCAGGCATTGGCAGCTACGACCTCAGCGGTGAAATCGCCAAGCGCTCCCCGGAGTACAAGGATGGTATCGGCCGGCTCTTGGCCGCAGAGCTGCCGAAGAAGGCGGCACCGTTGCTGGCGCCCTATCTCGACATCATCCGGGCGCTCAATCCCGACGAAAAGCTTGCCACCTATCCAGGCTCGCCATTGCTGGTCCGCCGCCTGTTGCGTCCGCAGGATCGGTTGTCGGCGCTGGAACTGCATCCGGAATATGCAGAGCGGCTTGGCGGGCTGTTTGCCGGCGATGTGCAGGTGCGGGTCATCCATCTCGATGGTTGGCTGGCGCTCAACGCGCATGTGCCACCCAAGGAAAAGCGCGGCATCGTGCTGGTCGATCCGCCTTTCGAGGAACGGGGCGAATTCGACCGCCTGCTCGATGGCCTCAGCAAGGGCCACGGCAAGTTCGCCACCGGAGTCTATGCCTTGTGGTACCCGCTCAAGGACACCCGCGCCGTCCACGACTTCATCTCGGCGCTGCGCGATAGCGGGATACCCCGCATCCTCAGGGCAGAGATCAGCGTCCGTCCGGCCAGCAACCCGCCGCGCCTGCATGGCTCGGGGATGATCGTGGTCAACCCACCCTTCACGCTCGAGGGCGATTTGCGCATCCTGCTGCCGACGCTGGCGCAGATTCTGGGCGATCCCGGCCTCGGCCGGCACAAGCTGGAATGGTTGCGCGGCGAGGCATAGCGGCTACAACTTGAACTCATAGTATCGCATGTGCTCGGCCTTGCCGCCGACCTTGAGATAAAGGCCGTTGGCCTCAAGATTGTCGAGCTCGGTCCCAAGCCACGCTTCGCAGCAGTCCATTTCCCGGCCCCATTCGAACATGGCGCGCACCATCGCGGTGGCGATCCCCTGCCGCAGGTGCGTGGTCGCGACGCCGACCTCATCGATATAGAGCTCGGTCACCTTGTCAGGATGCCGGTGGATCACCGCGGCGCACTGGCCCACGACCTCACCGTCGTCGAGGGCGACCAGCATCAGGTGGCCGGGCTCAGCGAGATAGTCTCGCAGCCGTTCGGCATCAATCGCCTCATCGAAGACATCGGCTGCCGTGCGCTCAAAGATCGGATCGTCTCCCGGCCCCAGCCGCCGCAACATGAAGGTCATCGGCCAGCTCCACACCATTGCCCAATCAGCATCGTATCCACTATTGCTAGCTCCTCTCAACCAACCGCCCCGCACACTTTGGTTGCGGACTTCAGGACAGTCTATCCGTGTCGCTTCGCTCGAGCCTGTCGCTGCTGCGGGTGCCGTACTTCGCCCCCGTGGCGACCGCGATTCTGCTGACGATCCTGTCGGAAGCCGTGGCGGGCAGCTACATGGTGCTGTTCGCGGTCGAACGCATCGGGATGTCGCCGCTCGAACTCAGCGCCTATCTGACGCTCTCGGCGCTGGCAGGCATGGCCATCAACATGGTGCTGGGTAGCCGGCACGACCGACGGCCGGTTCTCTGGCCGGTGCAGCTGTCGCTGGCCGCCAAGGGCATCGGCTTCGTGCTCTGCGTCTTCATCACCGAGCCGTGGATGCTGATCGCGACTGGTTTCGTCCTGCTCAGCCTCGGCAGCGCCGCGTTCTCGCTGCTGTTCGCCATCGCCAAGGGACATCTCGACGCCGCCGGTGGCAATGCTCCGGCCAGCGGCATGGCCGCACTGCGGATGACGTCATCGCTCGGCTGGGCGATCGGTCCCGCGCTTGGCGCCCTCCTCGTCGCCCTGTGGGGGTTCGATGGCGTCTATCTGGGCGCAGCGGTTCTCGCGGCGCTGGCGGCGGCCTCGGTGCTGCTCGGCCGCATTGCTCCGGTCGCAGCGCCATTGCGGCAGGCCAAAGTGACGATGGATGTCGTTCGTGCTGCAGCGCCGGCGGTGCTGGCACTCACGGCTTTCAACATGGCCATGTTCATGGGTGGCAACGCCATGTCGATCGTGGTGGCGCATGAGCTCGGCACCGAGACTGATGTCGGCTTGCTCTACAGCCTCTGCGCCGCCATCGAAGTCGTCGTCATGGGTGCCTTCGTCCTGCGGCCAGGCTGGTCACACAGCCGGCCCCTGCTGGTGCTGGGTTTCGCCCTGTTTGCGGCGTTCTTCGTTCTGGTACTGGTCGTGCCGACGCTGCCGTCCTTCTATTTCGGGCAGCTGCTGCGCGCAGCGGCCATCGGCATCGTCAGCATTGTCGGCATGGCCATCCTGCAGCAGATGCTGCCGGGCCGCGCCGGGGTTGCTGCGGCGCTCTATGGCAACACGATCGGGGCTGGCGCTCTCGCCGCGGGACTGGGCACGGGCCTTTGGGCGAACGCGTTCGGCTATGCGTCGCTGTTCGCCGTCTGTGCGGCCCTGTCGGTGGCAGGAGGCTTGGCGATGGTCGGGCGACGGCGGCCGGTGGTCACTGACCGCTGAGCGCCGCCTCCAGCGGTGCGAGTGCCTCGCCATAGCGTTTGGCGATTCCCACCGAAGCGGCGCTGATCGGCTTTCTCACCTGTGCGGCGCTTGCGGTGTGGACCGGACGCTCGGTGCGGAAGAACTCCAGGCACTCAGGCCGGAAATCCAGGCCGCAAAGCGCGAGCAGACGGCGCGTCTCGCCCTCCTGATCAGCCACCAGGGCTTCGTAGGAGATGTCGTTCACAAAGCCCGGCAGCACGCTGTTCCAGTGCGCCATCAGCGATTGGTACAGCCGGTGATAGTGCCCGATCTCACCCAGGTCATAGGCGTAGCCGAGATTGGTGGTGAAGAAGTTCCGGTAGATCGAAACGCCGGTGTCGGCCGCGTCGCGGACGCAGTGAATTACCCGGGCATTGGGCAGCATCAGCTTGATCATGCCCACCAGCATAAAGTTGCCCGGCATCTTGTCGGTGATGTGCCTGGCCGTCGCGGAGAAGCCGCGCAGCGTTTCGAGATAGCGGGTCCCCATCCGGGTGAAGGCCGCGTTATCGAGACCTCCCAGCAGCGTAGCATAGTCCATCGCGGCGTCGCCGGCGGTCTCGTGCGCCACCAGTTCGCGCAACAGGGTCAGCTCGCCGGCCCCGGCGACATCGGGGTGGCTGGCGAGAATCTGTTCGACCAGCGTCGTGCCCGAGCGCGGCATGCCGATAACGAAGATCGGTGTGGCGTCAGGGTTGCCGGCGCCCGCGTGCTTGGCGAACAGCTCGGGCGTGAAGGCCCGTTCGATGTCCTTGAAGGCATTCTCGGAGTCCGTCTTGCGATAAGTCAGGCTGCGCCGGCGGATCAGATTGGCTTCTTCAAGCAGCTTGAAGGCCCGCGCGTGGTCGCCTGCTTCCTCATAGGCCTTGGCAAGGTCGAACCCCAGATGCATGCGCGCCACCGAATTTGGCGGTGTCGCGCGGTAATCGCCTTCGCGCTCCACGAGCGTCGCCGCATCGTCGAGGTGCTTGCCGAGTACCCGGCGGAGGTCCGCCCTGTCGGGGTCGATGCGCAGGGCGGTGCGATATTGCTCGATGCCCTCGTCGCGGCGACCATAGGCCACCAGCGTATTGGCGAACTCGGCATAGGACTGAGCGCGGCGCGGGTCGCGTTCGATTGCCTTGCGATGCGCGGTGACGGCTTCGTCCAGACGGCCGAGGGCGTCGAGGATGCGGCCCTGGAGGCTATAGAGTTCGGGCTGCTGCGGCCGCAACTCGATGGCGCGGCGGATCATCGGTTCGGCTTCGCGTGCGCGGCCGAGGTCGAGCAGCACGACAGCGCGATTGAGCAGCGCCTCGGAGAATTTCGGCCTCAGTCCAATGGCCTGGGCATAGGCCTGCTCAGCTTCCGCCTTTCGGCCGGTCATTCGCAGCACATTGCCCAGGTTCAGCTGGGCTTCGGGAAAGGCCGGCTTCAGCTTGAGGGCTTCGCGAAGGTGCTCTTCAGCTTTGGCGGGACGACCTGCCCCTGTCAGCAGGAAGCCAAGATCACACTGTGCCGCCGGATTGCGCGGGTCGACGGCGACCGACTTCTCGATCAGCGGCAGCGCTTCGGCTCGCTTGTTCTGCTGCAGGGCGACGATGCCCGCCAGATGCAGCGCCATCGGATGTTCGGGAGCCTGCAACAGGAGGGTGTTGAGCAGCCCCTCGGCCCGCAGCGGCTCGCCATCGCTCATTGCCCGCACGGCGGCAGAAAACAGTTGGCGGATCTGCTCGCCGTTGATGTTCGCCGCGGCGCCGGCTGTCGGGTCGGCCATCTTGGTCATTGGCTCAGGGCCTCGCGTTCCTTGCGGGTCAGACGCTCGCTGGCGCTCTTTAGCTGCCCGCAGGCGGCAAAGATGTCGCGACCGCGCGGCGTGCGCACCGGGCTGGCATAGCCGGCCCGATTGACGATGTCGGCAAACTTCTCGATGCGCTCGGACGTCGAGCACTCGTAATTGCTGCCCGGCCAGGGATTGAACGGGATCAGGTTGATCTTGGCGGGGATGCCTGCGAGCAGCCGCACCAGTTCACGCGCATCGGCATCGGAATCGTTGATGTCGCGCAGCATGACGTATTCGAAAGTGATGCGGCGCGCATTCGACAGGCCGGGGTAGTCGCGGCAGGCCTGCAGCAATTCCTTCAGCGGCCATTTCTTGTTGATCGGCACCAGCATGTCGCGCAATTCGTCGCGCACGGCATGGAGCGAGATCGCTAGCATGACGCCGATCTCGCGCCCGGTGGGTTCGATCTGCGGCACCACGCCCGAGGTCGAGAGTGTGATCCGGCGCTTGGACAGCGAAATCCCGGCTTCGTCGGAGGCGATCAACAGGGCCTGCTTGACGTTGTCGTAATTGTAGAGCGGCTCGCCCATGCCCATCATCACCACATTGGTGATGGCGCGGCTGTCGCCTTCCGAGCCGCCGGAGCCGCGCGGCGCAGGCACCAGCCCGCCATCGTCGGGCCGCACGCCGCCGGGGAAATCGCCGAGGCGCTCGCGCGCCATCAGGATCTGACCGAGGATTTCACCGGCGGTGAGATTGCGCACCAGCTTCTGGGTTCCCGTATGGCAGAACGAGCAGGTCAAGGTACAGCCGACCTGCGAGGAGACGCAGAGCGTGCCGCGATCTGATTCCGGGATGTAGACCGTCTCCACCTCGACCGACGGGACGCGTGGATTGAGCGGATCGCGAAACCGGAACAGCCACTTGCGCGTGCCGTCGGCGGATATCTGTTCGGTGACGATCTCGGGACGGTCGAGCACGAAGCTCTCGGCGAGCTTCTGGCGGAAACCCTTCTGGATATTGGTCATCCGCTCGAAGTCGGTGACACCGTTGTGGTAGATCCAGTTCCACAGCTGTGCGCTGCGCATCTTGGCTTCGCGCTCGTCGAGACCGATGCCGGCCAGCATGGCCCTCAGCTCAGCGCGATTCTGCCCAACCAGCGACGGCCGGCCGGCCGGCATGCGATCGGCATGGGCGTGATAGTCGAGATCGAGGGCAATGCTCATGGGGCACGGGCCTTCCGGCGGGACAAGGGCGCGCCAATAACATAGTCACGCGCGCTGCGCAAAGACAGGGCTCCCGTCAGGCTGCAAGGGCACGTCGATGTCAGCCTGTGCAGCCGCCTTCGATGGCGCGCGAGGCGGCGGTGGCGCCCGAGAGCGAGAAGGTCTGGACGATCCGGATGCCCTTGTCGCTGGTGGCCTCGACGACCACCGAGCTGCCGGCTCGCATGGCGGCGGCCAGCGTCTCGCCTTCCGCCGGGTTCTTCAGCCAGGCGGCGTCGCCCTGGGTGAAGAGTTCGAACACCTGCGCGCCGACGGCGGCAGTTGCGGGCGTGTCCGGTGCGAAGGTGTAACCCGCAACGAGATTCATCTCGTTGCGCACGCTCTCGCTGGGCCGGTTGGTCAGATACAGATAACCGGTCGCATAGCCGTCCGGGGTCGGGTTGGTCTCGGTCGGCCGCGACATGGCAAAGCAGACCGGGCCGACGGAATCGGTCGCGGAATAGGCCGCCCAGTTGCGGAACTCTCCGATCAGCTTCACCGACTGGGCGGTCGCCGGCATGGTCTGACAGGCCAGGGCCAGCAGAACGATGCAGGGCAGCAAGTGTCGCCGGTCAATCATCAGGAATCGGTTCCAGTCTTGCTCGCGTGGTCTACCCGCCTAAGGGAGGTCAGCTGCACGCCTTGGTGGCTGCGCCAAGCGCCGCTGTCACGCCCGACAGACTATAGGTGTCCGACATGACGTTGCCCTTCTGCGAGGTGCCCTTGACCACCAGCTTGGCGCCGGCCTTGAGGGCCTCGACAAAGCCCGGCTCATCGGCCGCAACCGCGAGCCAGGCCGCTTCGCCGTCGGTCAGCAACGGGTAGGACTTGCCATCGACGGTGGCGCTCGCATTGGGCTGTGAGGGGTGGAACGGGTAGCCAACCAGGGTCTGCACCTCGTTGGACGTTCGGAGAGCCTTGCGGTTGATCACCAGAAAGTGGATCGGGCTGCGGCGCACGGGGCTGCCATTGATCTCACGCGGGCCCCAATCCTCGGGTTGCGCGGAAATATAGCACTCGAGACCGGAAGAGCCACCGTTGCGGGTCCAGGCCGTCCAGCTATTGAAGGTACCGAGTTCTTTAGGCTGCTCCTGCGCAAGACCCGGCCCGGCGGCCGACAGGGCGGCTGCCCCGATTAGGAGACCCGCCAGAACGAGACGCATTGAAGTCATTGCCCGAGCTTCCTTGTTCGATGTCGCGCCGAGCCCATCGGCTCGATGATGGTGCCGGTGCATGGTTACCAAGCCGTCAAGCCGGAGGCGCTTTTGAATTAAGTCGCGACCATTAGCGGCAATCATGTCGGCAATTTGGCATCGGTTTGTGCCCTTGTTGCTGTTTGACCCCGAGCGGTGAAGGAATGGTTAACGCTTCGTTGAACTCACGCTGCCAGCGGATAAGACTGTTCGACGAGATAGGGGCCGCCACCGACCGAGTCGCGACTGGAAAACAGCACGAAACGGGCGACCGGAAACTCGAGCGGGGCAAAGCGGCCGGAAAAGGCAAGGAAGCGCGCCACGTCGACGGCGTTGGCGCCCTTCAGCCGCGCCAGCGCGACATGTGGCACGAACTTCCGGCCCTCGGGAGCCAGCCCGAGACGCTGCATGATCCGCTCATGTGCCGACTGCAGTCGCATCAGGGCGGCGTTGTTCTCCACGCCCGCATAGAGCGCGCGGGGCTTGTCGCCGCCGAAACTGCCCAGGTGATCGAGCCGGATCGAGAATCCTTCGGTATTGTTCAGCCTGTCGAGACCGGCGGTGACCTCCAGCGCGGTCTGGTGGTCGACATCGCCAATGAAGCGCAAGGTGATGTGATAGTTTTCGGTGTCGATCCAGCGGGCCCCGTATAGGCCACCGCGCTTCAGCGCCAGCGCCTCTGCCACCGTGCCCGGCACCTCGATGCCGGTAAAGATCCTGGGCATGGGACCCTCCATTTCTCGGCAGTTGGCCGCAATGATTCGCACCATTGCATGCAGGAACGGTAACGGCGGTCCCGGTGCGCCGCAAGCGGCGTGGGGGACCGTTCGAGGATCGGGTCGGTATCGCCGACAAGTGCGACAATACGATTCCGAGAGGGAGCCGATCTTGCCTTGTATTCACAAGGGCCTGCCCTCATATTTCACGCTGAACGGCTGCGGGCGCTCCCGAGAGGGGCGACGCGGCCCAAGCTGCCAGGAAGGGGAATATTCAACCATGGCTGAATTCGACAGACCGACTATCGCCGCTGCGCGGGCCGGAACCGGCGCAGCCATTGACGAGGGCCTGCGGAGCTACATGCTCAAGGTCTACAACTACATGGGCATCGGCCTTGTGGTGACCGGCCTCGTGGCCTGGTTTGCCAGCAATGCTGCTGTGACCACCGATCCCGCCCAGGCCGTTGGTGCGCTGGAGAATGGCCAGTTGGTCACCCAGTGGGGCGCGCTGCTCTATACCAGCCCGCTGATGTGGGTGGTGGCGCTCTCGCCGCTGGCCATCGTCCTGGTCCTGAGCTTCGGCATCAACCGGCTGAGCGTGGGCGCCGCCCAGGCCATTTTCTGGGGCTTTTCCGCCCTGATGGGCCTGTCGCTGTCTTCGATCTTCCTCGTCTATACCGATGCCTCTATCGCCAAGGTGTTCTTCATCACCGCCGCCACCTTCGGTGCGATGAGCCTTTACGGCTACACGACCAAGCGTGACCTGACCTCGATCGGCAACTTCCTGATCATGGGTCTGATCGGCCTGATCATCGCCTCGATCGTCAACATCTTCATGCAGTCCTCGATGCTGGAGTTTGCCATCTCGGTGATCGGCGTGCTGATCTTCGTGGGCCTCACCGCCTACGACACGCAGAAGATCAAGGAGAGCTATTCGGCCTCCTTCGGGGCCGACGTGCTGGCCAAGGGCGCCATTATGGGCGCGCTGAACCTCTACCTCGACTTCATCAACCTGTTCATGATGCTGCTGCGCCTGTTCGGCAACCGCGAGTAACTGGACAAGCGCAGGCGGGACTGATCCCTCGGATCAGCAAGTCTGATTGGAAATAGGGCGGGCCGCGATCTACAAAGATCGCGGCCCGCTTCTTTTTCAGTCCAGAGAAAATGACCGACATCAGCATTCGCCCCTTTGCCTGGAGCGACGTCCCCGCCATCACGGCGATCTATCGGCACTATGTCGAGCACTCGACGGCGACGTTCGACCTGGACGCACCGGGTGAAGCGTTCATGGCCGAAAAGTTCGGCCATCTCGTCGAGCTGGGCCATCCCGCAGTGGTGGCGGTCGGTTCGGACGGCAAGGTGCAGGGCTATGGCTATGCCTCGATCTACCGGCCGCGGCCCGCCTATCGTTTCACCTGCGAGAACTCGGTCTATTGCGCTCCCGATGCCCAGCGCGCCGGTCTCGGCACGGCGCTAATGCAGCGCGTCATCGCTGACAGCAGGAGCTACGGTTTCAAGCAGATGATTGCCGTGATTACGGCGGAAAGCACCGGCTCGCTGCGGCTCCACGAAAAGCTCGGCTTCCGGGAGGTCGGGCGCTACGAGGCGGTCGGGTTCAAGTTCGAGCGCTGGCTGGACATCGTGCATCTGCAGCTGGCGCTCTGAGGCGCGCAGGCAAAGGGGCCCGGCGCGAGGCGCGGGCCCATTTTTGTCGCCTGCTCGCTCTCAGCCGTCGACGCGGGCGTCCGATACCACGGCGCGCAGATCGATCAGACCCACCATACGGCTGTCATGGGTCACGATGCCGTTGAGCAGTTCGGTGTCGTCGGAGTTGCCCTCGGGCACGACATGGATATCGTCCTTGGAGACGGTGAGGATGTCGCTCACAGCGTCGACCAGGATGCCGACCCACTTTTCGCCGACCGACATCACCACCACGACGTGGTTCTTTGTCGGTGAGGTCTGGCCCTCGCCAAACCGCGCCCGCAGATCGAAAATCGGCACGATGGTGCCGCGCAGGTTGATGACGCCGCGGACGAACTCGCGCGTGTTGGGAAGGGGTGTCGCGCCGTTCCAGGCCCGGATCTCGCGTACCGTCGTGATCTCGACACCGTAGGTCTGCTCACCGATCGAGAACGCGATCAGCTGCATGGTGTTCGTGCCGGCGGTAACGTTTCCGGCAATGTCGTCCTTGAATGCCAGGGCTTCCATTCAGTCTCAGCCTTTCCCGCCCGTTCTGGGCGGCTGATGTTGTTGGTGGCGGTCTTGCCGCCGGGTCGGTCAGGCGGCGCTCTTGTGCTGTGAAGTCGGAGATTTCAGTCCCTGGACGTCGACGATCAGGGCGACATTGCCATCGCCGAGAATGGTGCCGCCCGCGATGCCTTCGATCGACTGGAAGTTCTCTTCCAGCGACTTGATCACCACCTGCTGCTGACCAATGATGTCGTCCACGATCAGGGCGACCTTCACGCCACCTTCAGCTTCGCACAGGACGACGAACCGGCTTTCGGCAGCCGCGTCGGTTTCCATCTCGAAGCGGCTGGCGAGGTCCACCACCTGCACGTACTCGCCACGAACCTGCAGCACCTGGCCGCCTGTCGGCATGCGAGAAAAATTGGCGCGGGCGCTCTGGATAGTCTCGACGATGGACGAGAGCGGAATGACGTAGGGATTGCGCGCCACCTTGACGAGCATGACATCGAGCACGGCGAGAGTCAGCGGCAGGCGTAGCGTCATACGCGTGCCCTTGCCGGTGCGGCTGCGCACATGCACAGATCCGCCGATCTTCTTGATGTTCGACAGCACCACGTCCATGCCGACGCCGCGCCCGGAAATGTCGGAGACCTCGGAGGCCGTCGAGAAGCCGGGGGCGAAGATGAGCTGATCGATCTGTTCGTCCGTCAGTTGCTGATCGGGACCGACGACACCGCGATCCCGGGCAACCTGCAGTACGCGCTCGCGGTTGATGCCCTGGCCGTCATCCTCGACCGTGATCAGGATATTGCCGCCTGCCTGTTCGGCGGACAGACGGATGACGCCGTGGTCGGACTTGCCGGCAGCCACACGGGTCTCCGGCTGTTCGATGCCGTGGTCGGCCGAGTTGCGGATCATGTGAGTCAGCGGATCGGAAAGCTGCTCGATGATCGTCTTGTCGATTTCGGTATTCTCGCCGACCGTCTCGAGACGAATCTTCTTGCCGGTCTTGGTAGCCAGCTCGCGCACCAGGCGCGGCATACGGCTGAACACGGTCTTCACCGGTTGCGCGCGGATGGCCATCACCGAGTCCTGCAGCCCGCGCGTTGTCTGGGCCAGAACCTCGAGGCCTCGTACCAGTTCCTGGTACTGGGCACGCAGCGTCTCGTCCATCTGCTGGGTCAGCATGGACTGGGTAATCACCAGTTCGCCGACCATGTTGACGACGCGGTCGATCTTGTCGAGGTCGACGCGAATGGACTGGACGCCGTTGCGCCGCTCTTCGGGACCGCCGCGGCGATCGTTCTCGCCATCGTGGTCCTCGGGCGCGGCGGCCGCCGGACGCTGCAAGGGCGGCGGCATCAGCGGCGGGGCGGCCTTGAGCGCGGGCTTCATGGCAGCGGCCAGCTCGGCGAAGCTGACGACTTCCGCTTCCGGCTGGGGCTGCTCCGCCTCCGGAGGCGATTCGTCCTCCCGCGCGGCGATTGCCGCCTCGTCATGGGTTTCGGTCGCGAGGGACGGCGTGATCGCCTCAGCGGGGGCGAAGCCGGTCACCTCGGTGATCGTCAGGTCGCAGATGCCCTCGACGAATTCGAAGACTTCGGCAATAGCCGCGCGCGTCACCGTCGGTGAGTTGAGGGTGATCTCCCACGCACAATAGATGCCATAGGGCTCGAAATCGGGGAGTGCAGGGATGTCGTCGATGGCAGCCCGGACTTCGATTTCACCCAGCTGCGCCAGTTCGCGCAGCAGCAGCAGCGGGTCATTGGCGCGGGCATAGAGTTCGCTATGCGGGGCGAACCGGACTTCCCAACGTCCCGATTGCGCGGTCATGGGCGAGACGGCGAAACTGTCATCGACGATGCCGGCCAGTTCGAGGGCTTCGTCGAGGCTGGCCTCGGCAGGCTCGTTCTCATCGGCATGCGGCAGGTGAACCATCACCGGCACGAAATCGATGTCGAACTCTTCCATCGGCTCCCCGCTCGCGTCGGGGTCATTGCCGGAGGTAATGGCGTCGAACTGGGCCTTTTCGTCCGCGCCATAGCCGGGGTCGAGGTCGACACCCGTCTTGGCGGCGTTGACGAAATCGGCCACGATGTCGTTGGCGCGCAGGCAGAGGTGCGCGACGTTCTCGGTCATTTCCACACGACCGTCGCGGACGTGATCGAGAAGCGTCTCATAGGTGTGAGCGAAAGCGACCAGAGCGGAGAAACCGAAGGCACCACCGCCGCCCTTGATCGAGTGGATGGCGCGGAACACGGCATTCAGCCGGTCGCTGGAGCGGTCTCCGTCCTCGATGGCAGCGAATTGTTCCTCAAGTTCGAGAAGCAGTTCGGAGCATTCGTCGAAGTAGGTGGCTTTGAAGTCGTCGAGGTCGCTCATCGTCTCTCGCTTGAAACCCTTCTGGGTTGGCGCGTCAGGCTCAGGTTCAGTGAACCACGCGGTGGATCACCGAGATCAGCTTTTCGGGGTCGAAGGGCTTGACGATCCAGCCTGTACCGCCGGCAGCACGACCCTGGTCGCGCTTGTCCTGGCTGGTCTCGGTGGTGAGGATCAGAATCGGCAGCGAACTGTGCACGCCCGAGGCCCGCACGTTCTTGATGAACTCGATCCCGTCCATGATGGGCATGTTGATGTCGGTAATCACGACATCGACATTCTCATTCTTGAGGACGTTCAGCCCCTGCTGCCCGTCTTCTGCCTGCAGCACCTCAAAGCCGGCATTGCTCAGCGTGTGGTGCAGCATGGCGAGAATCGTACGGGAATCATCAACCGTCAGTACGCGCATCAATTAGTTCCTTCCAGAATCGGCGCGAAGCGCTCCGTAAGCCCCAACCTGTCGATTGCCGCCAGCAGCGGTACGCTCGGTTGCGCAACGGAAAGTGAAACTTGGCCACGGCGCGCCGATTCGGCGGCGCTCAGCAGCAGCAGCAGGCTGTTGGTGGCGACACGCTCGACGTGATCTCCAAGCAGGCGAACGGATCCTGACTCGACCGCGTCGAGCAGTTCGTCCCGCAGCGGGTCGAGTGCATCGAGATCGATGATCGCCGGCAGGCTGATGGTTCTTGTATTCACGTCGGCCATGGATCGTCTGCCCCCACGGACTGGTCCTGGCTGCAGTCTCCATGGCAACGGTTTAGGAATTGCTAAGCAGACGAGCTAGCGCTGAAAAATCCCGACGAGCTCGACATGGGCCGCGTAGGCGAACTGATCGACGGGGGTCACCGAGCGCAGTCTATAGCCACCGCCTACGAGAATGGCGGCGTCACGGGCAAAGCTTGTCGGATCGCAGGAGACGGCGACAACCGTCTTCACCTTGGCGCGGGCCAGTTCGCGGGCCTGTGCCTCTGCGCCGGCGCGCGGCGGGTCGAACACCACGGCATCATGGCGTTCGAGCTCGATCGGCGCCAGCGGGTCGCGAAACAGGTCACGGGCCTGAGTGGTCACCGGCTTCAGTCCCTGGGTGTGGTTCACTGCTTTCTGCAGCGCGGCCACTGCCAGGCGGTCGCTGTCGGCGGCATAGACGCGCGCCTGTCCGGCCAGCCTCAGCGCAAAGGGGCCGACGCCGCAGAACAGGTCGGCGACGGTCTTGGCGGTGCCCACACCCGCAACCACCAGGCTTGCCAGCGCTTCTTCGGCGGCAGCGGTGGCTTGCAGGAAGCTCGCCGGCGGCAGCTCGACCACCGACTTGCCCATGCGCAGTGCCGGTACGCGGGCCATATAGACCGGCTCACCATTGAAGATCAGCCGAGCAAGTCGGTGTTCGCGCGCGAAACCTGCCAATTGCTCGGAGCGGAGCTTACGCTCGGACCGCACCGATAGATCCAACCCTGTGTCGGTCAGCGTGAAGCTGGCCTCGCATTGGCCGGCGAGTGGCGCGAGTGCGCGCGCGATGCGCGGCGCCGCGGCTGCGAGTCCCGGCACGAGGATTGGGCAAGTGTCGAGGTCGAACACATCATGGCTGCGCGCGCGCATGTAGCCGGCCTCGCGTCCGCGAACATGCAGCGTCGTCCGACGCCGCCCGGCACCGCGCGCATCGACCAGCTCGGCGACCGGCGGCTCGAGCCCTGCTCGCCGCAGCGGTTCAACCACCAGGTTGCGCTTGAATTCGGCATAGGCCGCTGGCGCCATGTGCTGCAGGCTGCAACCGCCGCAGTGGCCGAAGTGCGGGCAGGGCGGCGCCACGCGGTCCGCACTCGGGGTCAGCACCTCGACCAGATTGGCGCGGCTGCCGTCGCGTTCGGCGCGAACGCGTTCGCCTGGCAGGGTGAAGGGGACGAACAGGCGCTCGTCCCCAACCTGTGCGATGCCATCGCCCCGCTGGCCCATGCTGTCGATGGTGATCTCGATCATGCCGACGGCGTAGCAGGGAAAGCCCGTCGGCGTAACCCGCCTATGCGCGCTGCAGGTCGTATCTGAGTTCCGGCCAATCGCTCCCTGCAAGCCAGACTGCAAGCAGTGCGCGGAACCTGTCCCTGGAAACCAAGGGTCCGGTTCGCCACCACCAAACGACATCGGCCGCCTTTTCACCGCCTAGCGACGGGTAGACATAGAGGCAGCCGAGATACTCACCACTGCCAGTCTCGATCACCCAGGCAAAGCTGCGTGCAGACTCGAACTCGCGCTGGTGCCAGGCGAGGTCCAGCAGATTCGCCTGCCTTGTTAGCCCCTCCGGCCACTTGGATCCCGGATTGCCGGCGCGGATGTCGGCAACGCTCTCCATGACGGCGCTGAAGTCCCGTTCAACGTCGTCCACCGTGAGCGCCCGCAGCACAAACTCACCCAGCACATGGATTTTGGGAATCTGGTGGTCCTTGAACAGCGGGTGCGGTCTCATTCGGTATGACTGACCATCTCCAGGACGCTCGCCAGCGACACGAACGGAATTCCCATGTGCTCGCTGAGCCCGGAGGCGCAGGTCGAGACGGTCGAGACACCGATTGGGCAGTCGGCGGGAATCTGGGCCTTGGCGAAGCGGGTGGCATGCGCGTTCAGTTCGGGCACGAACAGGCCCTTGTCGCCGGCATAGCCGCAGCAGGTGATGGCATCGAGCACCACCACCTTATCGGCGACCGCCGCGGCGATCCGCTCGATCGCCGCCTGCTCCTTTAGACGCTGGGCCGAACAATTGTGGTGCACCGCCACCGCAGGCACCTTCCGGTTGATCTTCAGCCGCGGCAGCACCTCGGCCACCAGAAACTCAGCCGAATCGTGGACCTTGGCGGTGCCGGGGTGTTCGCGAAGGTGTTTGGCGCAGGTCGAGGCATCGGTCACCACCGGCGCGCCACCCTCGGACATCTTGTCGAGCGTCTGCCGCAGCGGCGCACCCACCCGTTCTGCTTCGGCCGGGAAGCCCTTGGACAGGAACGGCTGGCCGCAGCATTGACCCTCCGCATGCTCCGGGATCCTGACCGCAAAGCCGGCGCGGCCCAGCAGCGCCACCATGGCGTCGGTTGTCGGCAGCATGCCGTTCTCGCGCGTCGGTGCGCCGAACATCCGCGTGGCGCAGGAGGGGAAATACACCACCTCACCGCGCGGCGCGTCGACCTGTGTTGCCGGCTTCGGTGCGCCCGGCCCGGGCCGCAGGGCACGGGAGACGCGCGGGATCCGCTCGCCGCTGAGCTTGCGCATCGTCCCGGCAATCGCATCGGTCGCGCCATTACCGATCACCTTGCGGCTCAGCGCCTGGGCGCCGACGGCGAGCTTCATAGTGGTCTCGACCGCACCGGTGTGCCCAGCCAGCCAGTGCGCCGTCCTGCGATCGGAATCATCGCGTCGACGCGCCCGCTCGCCGATCACCATAGTGCCGGTTTCGATGCCCACCGGACAGCGCAGTGAGCAGAGGTTGCAGGCGGCGCAGGTGTCGAGCCCGGCATACTGGAACCCCTCGTCGAGTGCCGCGAGACGTTCGGGGTCCTCGCCGCTGAGGCGCAATCTCGCGCGCTCCCGCGACACGACGATGCGCTGGCGCGGCGACAGCGTGATGTGAAGGCTGGGGCAGGCGGGCTCGCAGAAGCCGCATTCGATGCACATGTCGACCAGATCGTCGGTTGGCGCCATCAGCTTCAGATTCTTGACGTGGATATCGGGATCGGCGTTGAGGATCACGCCGGGATTGAGCAGACCCTCCGGATCGAACAGCGCCTTGATCCGATGCATCAGCGCATAGGCCTTGCTGCCCCATTCCGCCTCTACGAAGGGCGCGATGGCGCGGCCGGTCCCGTGCTCTGCCTTGAGCGAGCCGCCGTAGCGCACCGACACCAGTTCCGCGAGCGCCTTGTTGAACACGTCGAAGCGTTCGACGGCCGTGGGGTCCATGAAATTGTCGGCCATCAGGAAGTGCAGATTGCCGGCCAAGGCGTGGCCGATAATCACAGCCTCGGGATAGTTGTAGTCGTCGAGCAGCTGGCGCAGGTCGAGCACGAATTCCGCCAGCCGGTCGATCGGGGCGGCGACGTCCTCGGTCAGAAAGCTGGTGCCCTTGGGCCGCGCGGCGCCGCCCGAGGCGAAGAAGCCTTTCCGCACGTCCCATAGCGCGTCCGACTTCGCGTCATCGACGACGAACTCGACATGGCTGGCGCCCTCCTCGCGGCAGATCGCCGTCGCCTTGGCGATCTCGGCGTCGAGCGTCGCCATGTCGGGGGCGCTGACGTCGATCAGCACGCCTGGAGAGTTCTCGCCTAGATAGGGCAGGTAAGGCTGGATGACCGGAACGTGCTCGACCGTCGCGAGCGCCCGGCGCTCCATATATTCGGCGGCGGTGACCCCGGTCGTCGATTGCACTCCGCCGTTGGCGAGCCGGCTGATGGCGCGGGCGCAGGAATAGGGGTCGGGGAAGATGACGAGGTCGCTGGACTTGAACGGGTGCTCGTCGATGGTGCGGTAGGTCACCTCGGAGACGAAGCCGAGCGTCCCTTCCGAGCCGACGATCAGGTGGATCAGGATGTCGATGGGGTCGTGGAAGTCGATCAAGGCGTTGATCGAATAGCCGACGGTGTTCTTGATCCGGTATTTGTGGCGGATCAGCGCCACCAGCTCGGCGTCTGCCGTCACCTCATGATGCAGCTGATGCAACCCGTCGAGAAGTTCCGCATGACTGGCCCGGAAGCGGGATACCGATTGCGGATCCCCCGAATCGAGGATGGTGCCGTCGACCAGCATCACCCGAAGGCGCTGCATGGTGTGGTAGGTATTGTAGGCAACGCCGCAGCACATGCCGGACGAGTTGTTGTTGACCACGCCGCCGATCTTGCAGGTGGCCTGGCTCGCGGGGTCGGGACCGAGCTTCTTGTTGAAGGGCTTGAGCAGCTTGTTGACGCTGGCGACGATATTGGCCGGCCCGAGCGTCACCCGGGCGCCTGCGTCGTGGATCTCCACCTTCCTCCACCCGTCGCCGAGCACCGCGAGCACGCCATTGGTGATGGCCTGACCGCTCAGCGAGGTACCAGCGGCGCGAAAGGTCAAAGGCAGGCCTTCGGCGCGCGCCGCCTCGATGGTGGCGCGGACCTCGTCCTCGGTATTGACGATCACCACCACGGCCGGCTCAAGCCGGTAGGAACTGGCATCGCCCGAATAGGCATAGGTCATCACCGGATCGGTCATGATCCGGTCCTTGCGAATGGTGCCCGCGAGCCGCGCGGCGACGGCGGCACCTGCCGCTGCCCGGTCCTTGCCCATGGGCGCCATCTGATTCACGTGAAACCTCGTCAGCTCGGAAAGGCTGACATGTTAGGCTGAATTTCCGGCCGAGGGGAGTCGTCCCACGGCCGGACCGTTCGGTGATCGGTGAACTGCTAGAGCTCGGTGTCCGCTTCCGGATCGCGCCGGCCGGCACGGATGGCCCTGAGCGCCTCGGCGAGGATGATCGCCACCCGCCGTTCCTCGGCCGGGCCCTCGGCTTCCGCGCGTCGAGCGGCCTTCTTGATCGCCTTGCGCAGGGTGTCGAGGTCGGCAGTTGTCGTCTCCCCGGCATTCGCCGGCTGAACGTGCGGTTCATCGCCGCCGAATGGCCGGTTGTCGCGACGCCGCTCGCGGAACCCCTGCCCCTGTTCCGAAGTGAAGGGGAAGTCCGGGCTTGCCATCCGCTCCCCCCATTCCCGCATCTTGCTGCCGGCCTTGCTGAGGAAATTCAGGGTGGAGTCCACGGCCTCGCGGTTCTCATCAAGATGCGCGCGGCCGGTTTCGGTGATGGTGTAGAGCTTCTTGTTCCCGTCTGTGCTCGACGTGGTGAAGCCTGCTTCCTCAAGATAGGTCAGGGCCGGATAAACGACGCCGGGACTCGGCGAGTAGAAGCCTTTCGACATATCTTCGATAGCCTTGATCAGGTCGTAACCGTGACGCGGCTGTTTCTCGATCAGGCTCAGGGCCAAAAGCCGGACGTCGCCCGATGCCAGCATCTTGCCGGCGCGCAGCCCGCCAGCCCATTGGCTCGAGTCGAGGTTGAAGTTGATGTTGCCGAAGCGGCGCATGCCGCGTCGCGCCATGGCCTCCATCCGGCGCCACTGCCGATCCCAACGGGGGTCTTCATCATGCATCTGGAGTCTCCAAGATATATCTTCGTGGTGAGGCAGGTGGAGATACCGCCATGCCATTTCAAGACTGAGTTGCGATATATCTTGAGGTTGTTCGCTTGAGCCGTATCGGATCGGTCAGGTCCGTGGCTGCGCAAGCCATCTCTCGGATTATTTCATCGCGTCTGTCGAATTTCAGGGAGGTTGGCCGTCGATATGCTGACGGTTCCTGACGTCACGTTCGATGTAGTGGAGCTGACGAGCGGGCGCGTGGCGCAAGCTCGCCATGCACAGATTAGGGCTGGCGCCGATATGCGCGTTCGTGGCAATGAGGCCGGCCCTTTTGGCATTCCCCCTTTTTCCAAAGGCGCTTCAAATGACTTCCGAGACCTTGACTGATCACTCGGCCGCACCGGCGGCTCCGATCAGCGCCGAAACTGCGGCGCGCAATCGGCTGGTCATTGGCCTGTTGCTGGTGTCGACTTTTGTTGTTTTCCTCAACGAGACCATCATGAGCGTGGCGATCCCGCGTCTCATGGAAGATCTCGGGGTGACGGCAGGCCTCGCGCAGTGGCTCACCACGGCGTTCCTGCTCACCATGGCAGTGGTCATTCCGATCACCGGCTTTCTGCTGCAGCGCTTCAACACGCGGCCAATCTTCGTGCTTGCCATGTCGGTGTTCTCGGCGGGCACCTTGGTCTGCGCCATCGCTCCAGGCATCGAGCTGCTGATTGTCGGGCGTGTCGTCCAGGCGGTTGGTACGGCGATCATGATGCCGCTGCTGATGACCACGGTGATGACACTGGTGCCGCCGCTCCAGCGCGGCAAGACCATGGGCAATATCTCCATCGTCATGTCCGTAGCGCCGGCGATCGGGCCGACCATTGCCGGACTGATTCTGAGCTATCTCGACTGGCGCTGGATGTTCATTCTGGTGCTGCCGATCGCGCTGGGCGCGCTGGCGCTGGGCTATGCCCGGATCCAGAACGTCACGACGCCGCGCTATGCGCCGCTGGACGTGATCTCGGTGATCCTGTCGGCGCTGGCCTTCGGCGGGCTCGTCTATGGCCTCTCCAGCTTCGGCGAAGCCGCGCATTCCGCGTCAGCAGTGCCCGGCTGGGTACCGATCGCGGTGGGTCTCGTGGCCATGGCCGTTTTCGTCATGCGCCAGCTCACGTTGCAGAAGCAGGATCGCGCCTTGCTCGACCTCAGGACCTTCGGCTCGCTCAATTACACGCTGAGCGTGGTGATGATGGCCGTGGCGATGATGTCGTTGTTCGGCACGGTGATCCTCCTCCCCATCTACACGCAGAACGTCGTGGGCATCGACACGCTGCAGACCGGGCTGCTGCTGTTGCCGGGAAGCCTGTTGATGGGGTTGATGGGGCCGATCGTCGGCCGGCTCTATGATCGCTATGGGACGACGCCGCTGCTGGTGCCGGGCACGATTCTTGTCGCTTCGGTGATGTGGCTGCTGACGCTGGTCGACCAGAACACCCCGATCTGGGGAATTCTTGCCGGCCACGTTACCATCAGCGTCGGGCTGGCGCTGATGTTCACCCCGCTGTTCACCGCCTCGCTAAGCTCGCTGCCGATGCAGCTCTACTCGCATGGCAGCGCCATCCTCGGCTCGGCGCAGCAGGTGGCCGGCGCCGCCGGTGTCGCCTTGCTGGTGGCGGTGATGACCCTGCAGAGCGAAGCGCTCGGCCGGGCAGGGCTGACGCCGATCGATGCGCTCGGGGGCGGCATCCGCGCCGGGTTCATGTGCGGCGCGGTGATCTCGCTCATCGCGATCGTTCTGGCGTTCCTTGTCAAGAAGCCGCCGGCCAACCCTGAGATGGCCGGCATGGGTGGACACTGACCGTCACGATCTGCTGAAAAGCGAAAGGCGCTCAACCCGTTGGGGGAGCGCCTTTCTTTTCGGGCGGAACCGGGCTGCCGGGAGGGAACAGCGCCCGTTTCATCGTCCGTCCCGCGCTATATGCTATCGGGCCGGTCGAGTTTCAAGTCCACACAAAGTCTACTTCGCGGTTTTGGCGCGCTCGATCGAGTCGAGGATCACCTGACGTGCCTCGGCGGCATTGCCGATCCGCTCGATCTTGGCCCACTTGCCGGGCTCGAGATCCTTGTAGTGGGTGAAAAAGTGCTTCACGCGCTCGAGCTGGATTTCCTGCATATCGCCGATATCGTGGATACCGTCATACATGCGGGTCAGCTTGTGCACCGGCACGGCAAGGATCTTCTCGTCGGTGCCGCCATCGTCTTCCATGAACAGCACGCCGAACGGGCGCGAACGCACCACGGCACCGGGCACCAGCGGACGCGAGTTCATCACCAGCACGTCGAGCGGATCGCCGTCGCCGCACAGGGTATGGGGCACGAAGCCATAGTTCCCGGGATAGCGCATCGGGGTATAGAGGAAACGGTCGACAAACAGGGCGCCCGAGGCCTTGTCGATCTCGTACTTGATCGGCTCGCCGCCCAGCGGCACTTCGATGATGACGTTGAGATCGTCCGGCGGGTTCTTGCCGATGGGGATGGCGTCGATATTCATGGTCGGCCCTTGGCTGTTTGATTGGGGCGTTCTGGCCCATCGGATGCCATGATGGCAAGGCACGCTGATGCGATGGTGCCATGCAACCGGGAGGATTTTGCTCGTGATGGTTTTTCTGAAGGCCGGTCTCACGGTTCTGACGGCCGCAACATTTGCCGCCTTCTCCGGTGCGGCCTCGGCGCAGACGGTGATCTCGACCTATACCGATATCGATCTGGATGCCTGCACGGTGGTGAGCGCCGATGATTTCGGCGCCACCTGGGCCTGTCCGGGCTACAAGGGCATTCCGGTGATGATCGGGGAGGGCGACCTGCGCTTCTTCGTCTCCTATGGCCTGACCTCGACCACGGAGCGGGCGGCCGAGCAGACGCTGCCGCCCTTCAACCATCTCGGCCCGCGCATCGAGTGGCGTATCGGCAATGTCGATGGGCAGATCGCGCCGTTCGCGACGATCCTGAGGTTCTACGTGGCGCGTCCCGATGGCGAGGAAGGCGAGGGGCAGGTATTGGTGGTCACGCGGCTCGGCCCCGGTGCCACCTGCCATGTCGCCTATATCGACGCGCTGGCCAATTCGAACGCCAATGAGCTGGCGCGGAAGGCTGCCGACGAGACGGCACGGGATTTCGATTGCGAGAACGAGCCCGACGTCGTCGGCGAGTTCGCGGCCTGGTAGCTGCGCTCAGATCCTGACGGCGGTGCCCGACACCGATACCATCAGCATCGAGCCGCCCTGGCCGACGACTTCGTAGTCGATGTCGATGCCGACAACGGCATTGGCGCCGAGTCGCCCGGCTTCATCGCGCAATTCATCAAAGGCCTGCCGCCTGGCATTGCGCAGAGTCGATTCGTAGGCGCCGGCGCGACCGCCGACGATGTCGCGGATGCCGGCGAACAGGTCCTTGAAGATGTTGGCCCCCACGATCACCTCGCCGGTGACGATGCCGAGATATTCCCTGATCGGCTGGCCTTCGATCCCCGGCGTGGTGGTGACGATGATCATGTGGCCGCGCCGGCGCTGCCGCCGGAAATCTCAAGGCGTAATGTCGTGCGGTCGCGGGCGGAGACACCGATCAGTTCGGCGATGCGCCAGACCATGTTGTCCTCGAGTTCGTGGTTCTTGCTATCGGCGAAGACCACCTGCCACATCATGCGGATGATCCCGAGCTTCTCGGAGGAATCGAGCGAGGTCAGCGCCGAGGTGAAGCGGTAGAAATCCACCGATTCCTGATCGCGGCGGGTGGCTTCGGCCACCAGGGTTTCCACCTCGCCCTGGGTAAGCCCGTAATGGTCCATCAGCGAGCCTTCCAGCGCCTTGCGCTCGGCGGACGTGATGGTGCCGTCGATGGCCGCGAGGTGGACGAGCAGGGCTGCCGTCGCGAGCTTGGGGTCCATGCTGAGCATGGTGGCGTCGGGCCTCGTAAAGAGGCTGCGCAAGGCTTCGAACATGGCGGCTCCTTGGTTGTCGGAACCAAGGATAAGGGCTGAAGGCGACAAGTGGAAGTACTTGGGGCCCGGCTCGCCCTCTCGTGTTCAGGTTCTGAGAAGACTCTTTTCCTTGACTCCCACCCTCGCTTTGATGTTCTCTTTTTGTTCTCAATCAGCCCAGGGAGGCTCCAGTGCCGGGCCTCGTCCGCTCAGAACTCGACGCCCTCAGGGCGCGCATTGCCAGCATCGAAAACCGCCGCCCGCTCGCGGACGGGCCGGGCGTTTCGGCTCGAGAGGCGCAAGGCGAGGCGGGCTCGGATCCGTTCCGGGTACCGGCCGGGCTGGTGCATGAGATCTTCGCCGACGACACACGGAACGCCGGGGCGGCGCTTGGCTTCGCCATGGGGCTGTCACGCCAGCAGGTCGCGGGTGAACGGCAGGGGCTGCTCTATCTGCAACTGGCGGGCGAAGCCCAGGAAACCGGCCTGCCTTACGGGCTTGGCTTTGCAAGGTTCGGTTTCGATTCCCGCCAGTTCGTGCTTGGGCGAATTGCCAGCGTTGCCGAAATGCTCTGGGCGCTTGAGGAGGCGATTGCCTGTCGGGCGGTGGCCGCAGTGGTCGCCGATTTTGCCACTCACCCCAGGGCACTGGATTTCACCATCTCGCGGCGGCTGGGGCTGCGCAGCGCCGCTTCGGGCACTTCGGTGCTGCTGCTCCGCTACGGGCGGGAGCGCGAGGCCAGCGCGGCGCGCCTCCGCTGGCGGGTGGCCCCAGCGGTCAGCGCCGGCCTGCCGTTCGATCCCCAGGCACCCGGGCCGCCACGCTTCCGGGTCGGCATCGAAAAACGGCGCCTGGGCGGCAGCAGCCAACGCGCCGAAGGTCAGGAACTCCTCGTGGAATGGACTGAAAATGGCTTCGTCCCCATCGCGCCAGCACTGGAGCCAAAGCAGTTCCCAGAGCCAAGATACGGCTCCGCTCTTCGGCCCCGACACGGGACGGCGCTTCCTCGTCCTGTCCCTGCCGCGCTGGGCAACCGACTGTCTCAGGCGGGCTGATCCCGAGCTTGCCGGCTCCGGCCGGCCGCTGGCGTTGTGGGAGCGGGTGAAGGGCGCCATGCGCCTCGCGGCCGTCGATGCCGCTGCTGCGAGGCAGGGGCTGCACCCGGGGCAGAATCTCTCCGATGCGCGGGCGCTGGTCCCCACCCTCGAGGTGCGCGAACTCGATCCGGTCTTTACCCGGCAGGTGTTTGCCGATTTCGCGGACTGGCATGCCAATGCCAGTCCCATCGTCGCCGTGCTCGACGAGGTGGTGCCCTGGGGCGAGCTGGTGCTCGATATCACCGGGGTGGCGCATCTGTTCGGCGGCGAGGCGGATATGCTGGCCGAGCTAGTCGGCCGGCTCAGGCGGTTCGGCTTCAGCGTTTCGGGGGCCATTGCCGATACGGTGGGGGCGGCATGGGCCATGGCGCATTATTCGCCGGGCAACATCGTTGTGCCCGGCGGACAGAAGCGTGCGCTGGCACCGGTACCGGTGGCCGGGCTCCGGCTCGATCTGGCCGAAGTCGATGGCCTCACCCAGATGGGGCTCAAGCAGATCGGCCAGCTCTATGGCCGCGACCGCAAGGCGCTGAAGGCGCGCTTCGGTGACCGGTTGATCACCCGGCTCGATCAGGCGCTGGGCGTCCTGGCCGAGCGGGTTACGCCAAGGCTGCCGATCACCGAGCATCAGGCCGAGCGGCGCTTTGCCGAGCCGATCGGCTATATCGACGACGTGATGATGACGGCGCGCGATCTCGCGGTGGAGATCGCCCATGGACTCGAGGCCATGGGGCTTGGGGCGCAGAGCTTCCATCTGATGCTGTTTCGCGTCGATCACAAGGTGATGACGCTCTCGGTCAACGCCGCCCGCGCCACGCGCGATGCCGCCCATATCGCGCAGCTGTTCGTGCATCGCTCGGAGCGGCTCGAGGGCGAATACGATCCTGGCTTCGGCATCGACAGCATCCGGCTCGTCGCCACTTCGCTGTCCGATCTCGACAGCGTGCAGATCGGCGCTTTCGATATCCGCGACGGCGCTCGCGACATCGAACGGCTTTACGACCGGATCAGCAGCCGGCTCGGCCCCGAGGTGCTGATGCGCAGCAAGCTGGTCAACACGCACATCCCCGAACAGGCGATCCGGCTGGAGCCGGTGGTGGCGCGAACCGAGGACGATCCGGCCGCCATTCCCGATCCCGTTCCGGACCGGCCGCTGCGGCTCCTGCCCCTGCCAGAGCCGGTCGAGGTGATCGCCGAGGTGCCGGATGGTCCGCCTATGCGCATGGTGTGGCGCCGGGTGTCCTACCGCGTCTTCAAGGCCTCCGGGCCAGAACGGATCGAAGCTGAGTGGTGGCGCTCCGGGCAGCGGCTGGCAGAGCTCGCGCCACCGCAATCGCGTGAGAAGAAAGCCGATCCGCGCGACGATCCGAAAAAAGCGCGGCGCAAGCCTGAGGAGGCGCCGCATGTCTCGGCGCTGGCGCCCTTCGACCCGATGTCGGTAACGCGCGACTATTACGTCATCGAGGACGATGGCGGGCGCCGCTTGTGGGTGTTCCGCATCGGGCTTTATGGTGGCAATGCCAATCCCCGCTGGTTCCTGCATGGGTTCTTTTCATGAGCCCCTATGCAGAACTGATGGTCACCAGCAATTTCTCGTTCCTGCGCTCGGGCTCGCACCCTGAGGAACTCGTCGCCGCCGCCATCGCACTCGGCCTCAACGGCCTTGGCATTGCCGATCGCAACAGCTTTGCCGGGGTGGTGCGCGGCTATGTCGCCCATCGCGATCTCAAGGACCAGGCGCCCGGGTTCCGCTACGTGGTCGGGGTGCGGTTGGTGTTTGCTGACGGCACGCCCGACATCGTTGCCTATCCCTCAGACCGCGAGGCCTATGGCCGGCTCTGCCGCCTGCTCAGTCGCGGCAACCTGCGGCCGGAAAGCCAGAAGGGCGATTGCCGGCTCTATTTCGCCGATCTTGTCGAGTTCGCCGAGGGCCAGCTCCTGATCCTCGATGCGGACGAGGCCGATTGGCCGCGATCCGAGACCGTGCTTGGCGAGCTGGCGAGGCTCGCCCCCGGCCGGGTCTGGCTCGCCGCTGCCTGTCGCTACAAAGGCACCGACCGGGCCCGCCTCAACCGGCTTGCGGCCATGGCGGCTGCCGCAGCTGTACCGCTGATCGCGGTCAATGACGTGCTCTACCACGAGCCGAACCGCAAGATCGTCCAGGACGTGGTGACCTGTATCCGCGAGCACCTGACGCTCGATCGTGCCGGGCGCCGGCTCGAGCAGAACGCCGAACGGCACCTGAAGCCACCGCGGGAGATGACCCGGCTCTTCGCCGAACATCAGGCGGCGCTGGCTGAGACGCAGGTGCTGCTCTCCCGTATCGGCTTCTCGCTCGACCAGCTGCGCTACAACTATCCCACCGAGACCATCGGCAATGGCGAAACCGCGCAGGAAACGCTGGAGCGGCTGACCTGGGCCGGGGCGGCGCGCCGCTATCCTGCGGGCGTGCCCGACAGCATCAAGCGCTCGCACTGGGACGAGCTCAGTCTCATCGCTTACAAGCGCTATGCGTCCTACTTCCTAACCGTCGAGGATGTCGTTCGCCACGCCCGCGAGGACCTCAAGATCCTCTGCCAGGGCCGTGGCTCGGCGGCCAATTCCGCCGTTTGCTATTGCCTCGGCATTACCGCGGTCGACCCCACCAAGGTCAGCCTGGTGTTCGGCCGCTTCATTTCCACCGAGCGCGACGAACCGCCCGATATCGACGTCGATTTCGAACACGAGCGTCGCGAGGAGGTGATGCAGTATGTCTATAAAAAATACGGCGGCACCCGCACCGGGCTGACCGCGACGGTCATTTCCTATCGCTCCAAAAGCGCCATTCGCGAGACCGCCAAGGTCTTCGGCATTTCCGACGATGTGATCGATGCGCTCAACCGGTTGCACTGGGGCTGGGGCAGCGCCGCCGATCTCAAGGGCATCACCATGCTCGGGCTCGATCCGGACGATCCGACGCTCACCCAGCTGTTCGAAATCGTGCCGGTGCTGAAATCCTTTCCGCGTCATCTGAGCCAGCATGTTGGCGGCTTCGTCATCACCCGCGATTCGCTCGAAAGCCTGGTGCCGATCAGCAAGACGGCGATGGAGAGCCGCACCATCATCGAGTGGGACAAGGATGACATCGACGCTCTCGGCATTCTCAAGGTCGATATCCTGGCGCTCGGCATGCTCAGCTGCCTCCGCCGATCCTTCGAGCTCTTGCACCAGCACTACGGCCGCGACCTGGCCCTTGAGGACCTGATGGCCGAAGAGACCCAGCCCGAAATCAAGGCGCCGGTCTACCGGATGACGCACCGGGCCGACACGATCGGGGTGTTCCAGATCGAAAGCCGGGCGCAGATGTCGATGCTGCCACGGCTGAAGCCTGTCGAATTCTACGACCTCGTCATCGAGGTCGCCATCGTCCGCCCCGGTCCGATCCAGGGCGGCATGGTGCATCCCTATCTCAAACGCCGGCAAAAAAAGGAAAAGGTCACCTTCCCCAAGCCCGAACTCGAGGCGGTGCTGGGGCGCACAATGGGGGTGCCGCTGTTCCAGGAACAGGCGATGCAGATCGCCATTGTCGGGGCTGGCTTTTCTGCCGGCAAGGCCGATCAGCTCAGGCGGGCCATGGCGGCGTGGCGGCGCAATGGGCGGCTGGCGCAGTTCGGCGACGAATTCATCGGCGGCATGATCAACAATGGCTATCCCGAGGATTTCGCCAAGCGCTGTTTTGCGCAGATCCAGGGGTTCGGCGAGTATGGCTTTCCCGAAAGCCACGCGGCGAGCTTTGCGCTCCTCGTCTATGCCTCGTGCTGGTTCAAGTGCCACTACCCGGACATCTTTGCCTGCGCGCTGCTCAACAGCCAGCCGATGGGGTTCTACTCACCCGCCCAGATCGTCCGCGACGCCATCGAGCACGGCGTCGAGGTGCGCTCGCCGGACGTCAATCTTTCCGACCTCACCCATGTGCTCGAACCGGGCTTCCCGGCCCGCGAGCGCATCGCCAGGCAACATGCGGAGATGGCCGGCGACATCAACTCGAACCGCGCCATCCGGCTGGGCCTCAAGCAGGTGATCGGGCTGAAAGAGGATCATGCCAATGTGATCCTCGCCCGGCGCGGCGACGGCTACCGCTCGATCCGCGATCTCTGGGTCAGGACGGGCACCCCGATCGCCACGCTGGAAAAACTGGCCGAGGCCGATGCTTTCGGCTCGATGGGGGTCAGCCGCCGCGAGGCGCTGTGGATCGTCCGCGGGCTCAATGGTGTTGCTGGCGCGGAGCAGTTGCCGCTGTTCCAGAGTGCCCAAAACGTGTCGCGCCCCGATGATGGCGCGGTCGACCTGCCGCAGATGGCACCGGGCGAATCGGTGGTGCACGATTATCGGACGCTGTCGCTGTCGCTGAAGGGCCATCCGGTCGGCTTCCTGAGGCCTGACCTGGATCGCCGGCGCATTCTTCGTTGTGCCGATCTCATCGATCAACGCGATGGCGCCATTGTCGAGGCCGCCGGGCTGGTGCTGGTGCGCCAGCAACCCGGCACGGCGAGCGGGGTGATCTTCATGACCCTCGAGGATGAAACCGGCATCGCCAACATCATCGTGTGGCCCAGCACTTTCGAGAAGAATCGCAAGGTGGTGCTAGGGGCCCGGCTGGTGGCGATCCGGGGGCAACTGCAACGCGAGGGGCTGGTTACCCATATCGTCTCGCGAAGCTTCACCGACCTCACTCCGCAGCTGCTGGAGATCGCCCAGGGTCACGATATCGGCGATGCGGTGCTGGCACGTGGCGACGAAGGGCGCAGCGGACCGCAGCCGGGACGGGACGAGCCGGCGCGCCGCCAACGCGAGATGCTGGAGCGCCAGGCGCAGGCGGCGTTGCCGCGTGGGCGCAACTTCCACTGACGCGGCTTACTTGACCAACGCCAGTTCCAGAACCCGCAATACGGTCGCCAGCTCATGGCCGCGCTTCAGCACTCGGCCTTCCTGGCTCAGCACGATGTACTGGCCCTGACGATTGCGGAGCTTGGGGTTCTTCTCGATCACATAGAGTGGGCGCTCGGACGAACGCTTGTAGATCGAGAACAGCGCCCGGTCGCGCAGGAAGTCCATGGCATAGTCGCGCCACTCGCCCTCGGCGACCTTGCGACCATAAAGGTTGAGAATCGTGTTGAGCTCGCGCCGGTCGAAACTCACCATCGCACTCTGGCGTTGCGCTTGGCCGGGTGCGGCGTTGCTGAACGCGATCAGCAATCCCGGACCATCCCGCTGTGGCTCATCCGCCATCGGCTTCCCCGTCATCAGGACGTCATGATTGCGTCAAACGCCGGCAATGGCAAGCGCCGGCCAAAATACCCCAATTCGGTCACAAATCCTCCCTCAAGGCGCCCGATTGGGTCGGCAAGCTCTGATCATTGCCTCCAGTGGCCGGCAATCGGGCTGACCGAGCCCCCAAACCACGATGCTCGGTTGCCGGCCGCCTCTACCATGCATACGTCATCAGCCCTCGCCTTGCCCGGCGGGGGCTTTTGCCTTTAGGCGTCTCTGGAAAGTCGCGGCCTACTGCACGTAGCTCGCGGCGCCCAGGATCGGGCCCGGCATGCCGTTGCGTTCTTGCTGGATCAGCACCGCAATGCCGTTTGCCGGCGCGTCCAGCACTTCGCCGACGGGGATGCGCATTTCGGCGCCCTTGGCCGCGTCCCACATCCCCAGCATGTGCCGGTCCGTGACGATCTGGGTATAGGCTACAGTCTTACCCTTGTTCTCGCCGCGTTCGATCTCGACCTCGGCACGGTCGACGAAAGTCACCAGCCACACCACGGCTTCGCTGTGGCTCTCAACCGGCGGTACCGAGATCTCCAGCATGCCATCATCGCCGATCTCAAGATCGACGGTAACCGGCAGCGCGGCCGTCGCGACGGCGGCATCCACCTCGCCCGCGCGGGAGGCGACGACGCTGCCGCGACCGTTCACGACCAGTTGCGGGGTGAAGATCCGCGAGGAACCGAAGCCCTCGGCGTAGTCGCGCTGGCGGTCGGAATTGGCCTTGGCGCCAAACGTGTCCGGCCAGCCGATATAGTCCCAGTAGTCGACATGGTAGGCGAGCGCCACGATGTCGGCGCGCTGCGAAAGCTTGTCGAGCAGGGCATCTGCCGCCGGACAGGACGAACAGCCCTGACTGGTGAACAGCTCCAGTACAGCCTTGGGGCCCTTGCGCAGCTCGGTGGCAGTCGTTGCCGACAGACCAAGCGCGGACAGCACGAATGCGGAAATGAACGTACGAAACAGCATGGCACCTTGTAGGTGTCCACCACGTTGGCCGCGAGTCAATTCGCCGCGACTTTTCGCGATCCGTTGCGTGAACGACGGGGCCGGGTGTTCCGGCCCCGTCGAACGATACCTCAGGCGGCCACGAGGTTGCGCAGCACGTAGTGCAGGATGCCGCCGTGCTGGTAATATTCCAGCTCGTTGATCGTATCGATCCGGCAGCGGGTCTCGACCATCTGCACGCGCCCGTCGGAATGGACGATCTTGACGGTCACGGTGGCGCGCGGCGCCAGCGACGTCAGACCCTCGATCGACACCGTCTCGGTGCCATCGAGCCCCAGCGACTGCCAGCTCTGGCCTTCGGCGAACTGCAGCGGCAGCACGCCCATGCCGATCAGGTTCGAGCGGTGAATGCGCTCGAAGCTCTGGGCAATCACGGCACGCACGCCCAGCAGGCGCGTTCCTTTGGCCGCCCAGTCGCGCGACGAGCCGGTGCCGTATTCCTTGCCGGCAAAGATCACCAGCGGGGTCTGCGACTTCTCGTAGGCCATCGCGGCGTCATACATCGCCATGGTGTCGCCGTTCGGCCCCTTGGTGAAGCCACCTTCGACGCCGGGCACCATCTGGTTCTTGATGCGGATATTGGCGAAGGTACCGCGCATCATCACTTCATGGTTGCCGCGGCGGGCGCCGTAGGAGTTGAAGTCCTTCGGAGCCACCTGGCGTTCGACCAGATACTTGCCGGCCGGCGTGCCCGCCTTGAACGAGCCGGCGGGCGAGATGTGGTCGGTGGTGATCGAATCGAGGAACAGCGACAGCACGCGGGCTTCGACGATGTCGGTCACCGGCGGCGGGTCCATGGTCAGGCCCTCGAAATAGGGCGGGTTCTGCACATAGGTGGACGAAGAGTTCCAGCGATAGGTCTCGCCACCGTCCACTGCAATGCCCTGCCACTTCTCGTCGCCCTTGAAGACGTCTGAGTAGCGGCCGAGGAACATCTGCGGGGTGATGACGGTACGCACCACTTCGGCGATCTCGTGGTTGGTCGGCCAGATGTCCTTCAGATAGACCGGCTGGCCGTCCGAACCGATGCCGAGCGGCTCGGTGGTGAGGTTCTTGTGCATGGTGCCGGCAATGGCATAGGCCACCACCAGCGGCGGCGAGGCCAGGTAGTTGGCGCGCACGTCCGGGTTCACGCGGCCTTCGAAGTTGCGGTTGCCCGACAGCACCGAGGCGACCACGAGGTCATTGGTGTTGATGCACTCGCTGATGGCTTCCGGCAGAGGGCCGGAATTGCCGATACAGGTGGTGCAGCCATAACCGACCAGGTTGAAGCCCATGGCGTCGAGGTCTTCCTGCAGACCGGCGGCATTGAGGTAATCGGTGACCACCTGCGAGCCGGGCGCCAGCGAAGTCTTCACCCACGGCTGCGACTTCAGACCCTTGGCCCGCGCCTTGCGTGCCACGAGACCGGCGGCGATCAAGACGTTCGGGTTCGAGGTATTGGTGCACGAGGTGATTGCGGCAATCACCACATGGCCGTCGCTCAGGCCGTAGTCGGAACCCTTGACCGGGAAAGCTGCTTCCTCGGGAATGTCGTCGACCCCGGTTGCGCCCTCATCGACGAACTTGCTTTCGTCCTTCGACTCCGGCAGCGCGGTGCGCTCCTTGCGGCCGCCGGCGAGGTCCTTCATCGCCTCGGCGAACTTCGGAGCCGCGTCGACGAGCGCGACACGATCCTGCGGGCGCTTCGGGCCCGACAGCGACGGGACGACCGTCGAAAGGTCGAGCTCCAGCGTGTCGGTAAACACCGGGTCGGCCGACTCGGTCGTGCGATACATGCCCTGGGCAGCCGAATAGGCCTTCACCAGCGCCACCCGGTCCGCATCGCGGCCCGAGGTCTCGAGATAGGTCAGGGTATCGTCATCGACCGGGAAGAAGCCGCAGGTCGCGCCATATTCGGGCGCCATGTTGGCGATGGTCGCCTGGTCCTCAAGGCTCAGATAGTCGAGACCGGGGCCGTAGAACTCGACGAACTTGCCGACCACGCCCTTCTTGCGCAGCATCTCGGTGACGGTCAGCACGAGGTCGGTCGCAGTGATGCCCTCGTTGATCTTGCCGGTCAGCTTGAAGCCGACGACTTCGGGGATCAGCATGGTGATCGGCTGGCCCAGCATCGCCGCTTCGGCCTCAATGCCGCCGACGCCCCAGCCCAACACGGCTAGGCCGTTGACCATCGTGGTGTGGCTGTCGGTGCCAACCAGCGTATCGGGATAGGCGTAGATCTCGCCGGTGACCTCGTCCTTGCGGGTCCAGACGGTCTGGGCCAGATATTCGAGGTTCACCTGGTGACAGATGCCGGTGCCGGGCGGGACCACGCGGAAGTTGTCGAAGGCTTTCTGCCCCCAGCGGAGGAACTCATAGCGCTCGCCGTTGCGTTCGTACTCGAGCTCCACATTCTGCCCGAAGCTGAACGGGGTGCCGTAGCTGTCGACCATCACCGAGTGGTCGATGACGAGGTCCACCGGCACCAGCGGGTTGATCTTCTGGGGATCGGCGCCAAGCTTGGCAGTGGCGTCGCGCATGGCGGCGAGGTCGACCACGGCGGGCACGCCGGTGAAGTCCTGCATCAGCACGCGCGCCGGGCGGTAGGAAATCTCGTGTTCGGACTTGCGCGTCTGCAGCCAGCCGACGACGGCTTCGATATCCTGCCGGGTCACGGTCACGCCGTCTTCGAAACGCAGGAGATTTTCCAGCACCACCTTCATGGAGTGCGGGAGCTGGGACACGCCCGGCAGGCCGTTTTTCTCCGCCAACGGAATGGAGAAGTAGCTATACGTCTTGTCGCCGACCTGGAGTGTGGTCCTGGACTTGAAGCTATCGAGGGACTTGGAGGTCACGGTGCCGCCTTTGCGCGTTCGGGTTGCAAGGCGCCGCCTCGATCTTCCGAGACGAGAAAGTCCCGGAGAACCGCGGGGCACAGCCGATTGGCTGGAAGGATTCCAATCTAGCGAGGCTTATAGAGAATGAACTTCGCGCTTGCCAGTGCGGACTTTGGTTGAATACGCATCTGCCATGGAAGGCACATCCCCCGCCAAAGCTGCCATGCTCGACGTTCGTGGCCTCAGTGTCAGCCGCGGCGAAAGACAGCTTTTCGCCAATCTGTCCTTCGTCGTCGCGGCCGGGCAGGTGGCCTTGCTCACCGGCCCCAATGGCACCGGCAAGACGACGCTGCTCCTGGCGCTGGCTGGCATCGTGCGTCCCGAGGCCGGAGTGATCAGCTTTCCGGCGCATCCCGGCGAAGAGGGTACGCGGCCGGCCATGCATCTGCTCGGCTACCAGCAAGGGATCAAGCCGCGGCTCACCGTGCTCGAGAACCTCAGCTTCTGGCGCCAGGTGAACGGCGCGGGCGGGCTTGTGCCGCAGGCGGCGCTCGCCGAGACCGGCATCGCGCATCTCGCCGCGCTCGAAGCCGGCTATCTGAGTTCGGGCCAATTGCGGCGGCTGGCGCTGGCGCGGCTGCTGGTCACGCCCCGGCCGATCTGGCTTCTCGATGAGCCGAGCGCCACCCTCGACAGCGCCGGAGAGGCTCTGCTGGTCCGGCTGATCGAGGCGCACCGGCAGGGCGGCGGCGTCGCCGTCATTGCCACGCACCACGAACTTGGACTTGCCGATGGCGCCGGAATCGTCCGGCTGGCGCTCGGGGGTGTGGCGTGAACGCTTTCCTCGCCATCATCGGACGCGACCTGCGTCTCTCGTTCCGCGCCGGCGGCGAAGCGCTGACGCTGGTGCTGTTCTTCATCATGGTGGGGGTGATCGTTCCCTTCGCCATCGGCCCCGACCGGCCGCAACTGATGCGGCTCGCGCCGGGGATCGTCTGGATCGCCGCTTTCCTCGCCATGCTGCTCGGTCTCGACCGAATGTTCCGGTCCGACGAGGATGACGGCTCTCTCCTTCTCCTCCGTCATGCCGCGCTGCCGCTCGAAGCGGTCGTTGCCGCGAAATTGATCGCGCATTGGCTGGTGACGGCATTGCCGCTGATCCTCGCCTCGCCGGTGCTCGCCATCATGCTGTCGATGGACTGGCAGCAATGGGCGACCACCGTCTTCGGCCTCCTGCTCGGCACCCCGGCGCTGACCGCCTTCGGCACGCTTGGCGCCGCGGTGACCGTGGGTCTCAAGCGCGGCGGGCTGATTGCGCCGGTGCTGATCCTGCCGCTCTCCATCCCGGTCATGATCTTCGGGGTCGGTATGGCCGATCCGCTTGCCGGGACCGGGGCGGCGCTGTTTCTTGCGGCAATCAGCCTCGTCATGGTGGCCCTGGCGCCCTTCGCCGCCGCGCTTGCCTTGCGCGCTGGCGCAGAATAGATCGAAACCATGAGTGTCGACGCCCTCAAGAAGCCGAACTGGTTCAGCCGGATCGCCCATCCCGGGCAGTTCCTCGTCTGGTCGCGCTATCTGCTGTGGCCGCTGGGAATCGCGTCCGCGATCGCCTTCGCCATCGGGCTGTGGCTCACCTTCTTCGGTTCGCCCGAAGACTACCAGATGGGCGACATGGTGCGCGTCATGTACGTGCATGTGCCCAATGCCTGGCTCAGCCAGCTGGTCTATGTGCTGATGGCCGGCTCGGCGCTGGGCACGCTGGTCTGGCGCCACCCGTTGGCCGATGTCGCCAACAAGGCCGCCGCGCCGCTCGGGGCGGTGTTCACCGCGCTGGCCCTCTACACCGGTTCCCTCTGGGGCCGGCCGACCTGGGGCACTTTCTGGGAGTGGGATGGTCGCATGACCTCCACCCTGGTCCTTCTCCTCATCTATCTCGGCATCATCGCGCTCTGGCGCGCCTTCGACGATCAGCTCAAGGCCGGCCGCATCGTCGCGGTGGTGACGCTGGTCGGTGCCATCAACATCCCGGTCATCAAATTCTCGGTCGACTGGTGGAACACGCTGCATCAGCCGGCGAGCGTCTTCACCGCCTCGGGTCCGCGCATGCCGGCCTCGATCCTCACCCCGCTGCTGGTGATGATGCTGGCCTTCACGCTGCTGTTCGGCCTGCTCTACGTGGTCCGGATCCGCACTGAAATTCTCCGGCGCCGGGCGGAATCGCTCGCCCGTCAGGCGGCCATTGCGGGAGGCGGCGCATGAATCCCGACGAGGTGCATTTCGTCTTCATCGCCTGGTCCTATGCCGGCGTCGGCCTGGCCGTTGTCGGCCTCGTCGCCTATGTCGCGTGGGAGAGTTTTCGAGTGAAGGCGCGGCTCGCCGCGCTCGACAAGGCCGGTATTCGCCGCCGCTCGTCCGGAGCCGGCTCTTGAACGGTTCGCGCCTCGGACGTCTCGCGCTGCTGCTGTCGCCGCTGCTCGTCCTCGTGGCGCTGGTCGCGGTGTTTGCCATGAACATCGATCGCGACCCCAGCCTCGTGCGCTCGGTGCTGATCGACAAGCCCGCGCCGGCTCTCGATCTGGCGCCGGTCTCGGGACTGAGTCTGCCGGGCCTCGACAATAATCTGCTCAAGGGGCAGGTCAGCCTCGTCAACGTCTTTGCCAGCTGGTGCGTGCCGTGCCGTGCCGAGCATCCCTACCTGATGCAGCTGGCCAACGACACCGACGTGCAGATGCTGGGCATCAACCAGAAGGATGCGCCGGAGAATGCGACGAAGTTCCTCGCCGAGCTCGGCAATCCCTATGACGCGGTCGGCGGCGACGACAATGGCCGCGTCTCGATCGATTGGGGCGTTTACGGCGTTCCCGAGAGCTTCGTGGTCAATGCCGAGGGCGTCATCACCTACAAGCATGTCGGCCCGATCAGCGCCGAGTCCTATCCCGAAGTGCTTGCTGCCATCGAGAAGGCCCGGGCCGACTGACGGAACCTCGCCGCGCCTCACCTGTTTTACCTCCAGCGCCCGATGGGGCAGAGCAATGGAGGAAACCATGCAGTACGACATGATGCGCAATGTGCGCGAGGGCATGAAAGTTCTCGATTCCAGCCGCAAGGAAATCGGCAAGGTCGAGTTCGTCCAGTTCGGCAATGACGACCCTTCAACCCCCGAGATCGAGGCAGATTCGGTCGACGGTATGGAAGATGGCCGCGCCCCGAGCCTGCTGGACACCGTCGCCGAAGCGTTCCGCACCGACGAGCTGGATCCCGAAATTCAGGAGCGCCTGCTGATGCAGGGGTTCGTCCGGATCGATGCGGAGGGGCTGTTCGCCTCCGATCGCTACGTCCTGCCCGAACAAATCGGCGGCGTCTCCGGCGACGAGCTGGTGCTTAACGTCTCGAAAGACCAGCTCCTGAAGCGCCATTGATCGGAATGGTTGCGGGGTTGGCCTCAGGCCAGCCCCGCGCCTTCCTCAGGGCATCGGGTCCATCGGCGGGATGGTTTCGACCGGCGCTTTGGGGTCGAGCGCGTAGCGGGTCAGGATCGGTAGCTGCAGCATCGAGAATATCACGGTGATCGGCATGATGCCCCAGACCTTGAACGCCACCCAGGTGTCGGTGTCGAACATCCGCCACACCACTTCGTTGCTGATGGCGAGAAAAACGAAGAACAGGCCCCAGTTGATGGTGAGCTTGCGCCAGCCTTCCGGCTTGAGCTTGTAGACCTCGCCAAAGACGTATCTCAGCAGCGACTGGCCGAACAGGAGGCCACCCAGCAGCGTCACCGCGAACAGCGAATTGACGATGGTCGGCTTCATCTTGATGAAGGTGTCGTCCTGCAACAGCAGCGTCAGCGTGCCGAACACGAGCACCACGGCGCCGGTGACGAGCGGCATGACCGCGATCTTCTTCAGCAGCAGCCAGCTCAGCGCCAGCGAGATCACCATGGCGCCCATGAACCAGGCCGTGGCGGCAAAGATATCCAGCCGGGCATTGACGAAGAAGAACACCAGCAGCGGGCCGAGCTCCAGCGCCAGCTTGATCAGCTGCGGCTTCAGCTCATCCCAGTTGATCTCCGCCGATTTGCTGTCGTCGCTCATTTGGTATTCCCAACGATAGCCGATGCGAAATCCGCAGCGGCAAAGGGTTCGAGATTGTCGACGCCTTCGCCGACGCCGATGAAATGCACAGGAAGCCCGAACTTGCGGGCAATCGCGACCAGAATACCGCCGCGCGCCGTGCCGTCGAGCTTGGTCATCACCAGCCCGGTGACGCCGGCGCGCTTGCCGAAAATCTCGACCTGGTTCAGCGCATTCTGACCGGTAGTCGCGTCCAGTGTCAGCAAAGTGGCATGCGGCGCCTCCGGCGCGACCTTCTTGATGACGCGAATGATCTTTTCGAGCTCGCTCATCAGCTCGTCGCGGTTCTGCAGTCGCCCGGCGGTGTCGATCAGCAGCACGTCGGTGCCTTCGGCGGTGGCGCGTTCCACTGCCTCATAGGCCAGACCGGAGGCATCCGAGCCTGCCGGCTTCTTGATCACCGGCGCGCCGGTGCGGTCACCCCATACCTGCAGTTGCTCGATCGCGGCGGCGCGGAACGTGTCGCCGGCCGCCAGCATCACCTTCTTGCCCTGTCCGGCATAGAGGCTCGCAAGCTTGCCGATGGTGGTGGTCTTGCCGGTGCCGTTGACCCCGACCATCAGGATGACGAAGGGCTTGGCGCCAGTGTCGATCACCAGCGGCTGCGCCACCGGCTCTAGCGCGGCAGCGACTTCGGCGGCGAGCACGGCGCGCACTTCATCGTCACCGATATCCTTGTCGAAGCGGTCGCGGCGCAGCACGTCGGTGACATGGGTGGCCATGTCGACGCCGAAATCGGCCTGGATCAGGATGTCCTCGAGCTCGTCCAGCATCGCTGCATCGAGCTTGCGCTTGGTGAAGACAGCCGCGATCGAGCCGGTCAGCTGGTCGGACGAGCGCTTCAGCCCCGAGGCGAGGCGCTGGAACCAGCTCTGCTTCTTGGCAGGCTGCGGCGCTGCCTCGGGCACTGGGGCGGCCGGTGCCACCGGTGGCGTTGCCGCAGCCGTCGTAACCGGGGCGGGGGGCGGCGCCGGATGGGCGCGCTCCTCGATCTCCTCGACATATTCGACGGTGGTTTCCGGCGGGCCCGGCGGCGGCAGGTCATCGTCGGGCGATGGGGGATCGACCGGTGGCGGGGCCGGAGTCGGAGCGACTGGCGCAGGAATGCCGGCGTCCTCGGGACGCACCGCCTCGGGCGGGGCGGGCTGCTCGGCTGGTCCACCACCGAACAGCCGGCGGAAAAAGCTCTTCTTTTCGGCCATCAGGCAGCCGTCCTCATGGGTTCGCCGACGAGGCCGGCCTGGTTGCTGCCGGTGATCTTCACCGACACGATTTCGCCTTGCATACGACCCGGAACGGCCACGGGGATGAACTGTTCCTGACGGCCGATGCCGTCCTTTTCGACCAGCACGCTCTCGACCTGCCCATGCCGGGTGGCGAGGAGCTTCGAGAATTGCCGGTCGCCCAGTTCCCGCAACCGCGTCGCCCGGCGCTTAGCGATAGTGCGGTCCACCTGCGGCATGCGGGCGGCCGGGGTTCCCGGACGCGGCGAATAGGGAAAGACATGCAGATAGGTCAGCCCCGCCTGCTCGACAAAGGCGAGGGTGTTGTCGAACATCTCGTCGGTTTCGGTGGGGAAGCCCGCGATGATATCGGCGCCGAAAACCATGTCGGGGCGGAGTTCGCGCAGCTTGTCGACCACCCCGAAGGCCTCGGCGCGTGAGTGGCGGCGCTTCATGCGTTTCAACACCATGTCGTCGCCCGATTGCAGGCTGAGGTGGAGGTGCGGCATCAGCCGGCGGTCGCTTGCTATGGCGTCATAGAACGCTTCGTCGGCTTCGATGGAATCGATCGAGGAGATGCGGAGCCGCGGCAGGTCGGGCACATGGCGGAGAATCTGCTGCACCAGCTTGCCGAGCGTCGGCGTCCCCGGCAGGTCGGGACCGTAGGAGGTGATGTCCACCCCGGTCAGCACCACTTCGCGATAGCCATTGCCGACCAGCGTCTTGATCTGCTCGACGACGAGCCCCATCGGCACCGAGCGCGAAGGGCCGCGGCCAAACGGAATGATGCAGAAGGTGCAGCGGTGGTCGCAGCCGTTCTGCACCTGCACGAAGGCGCGGGTGCGGCCATCGAGCCCGTCGATCAGGTGCCCGGCGGTCTCCCGCACACTCATGATGTCGTTGACCTGAACCTTGTCGTTCAGCGGCGTGCCGAACACCATGGGCTGGTAGCTCTCGGCCCTGAGCTTGTCATTGTTGCCGATTACCAGGTCGACCTCGGCCATGTCGCCAAAGCTGCGCGCCTCGGTCTGGGCGGCGCAACCGGTCACGATGATGCGGGCGGCCGGGTTGTCGCGTCGCGCCCGGCGGATCGCCTGTTTGGCCTGCCGGACCGACTCGGCGGTTACCGCACAGGTGTTGACGATGATGGCGTCTTCCAGCCCGGCCTTCTCGGCCTCGGCCTTCATCACTTCGGATTCATAGGCATTGAGGCGGCAGCCGAATGTCAGCGTCTCGACCGCCATCAGGCGATGGCCTTGCTGAGGGTTTGCCGCTCGTCTACGCTCCAGGCGCCGGTCATCGGGTCGAACGTGCCGGCAAACTCGCGCTCGGCCGGGCCGGTGAGCAACACATGGTCGTCGGCGCGCCATTCGATGACGAGGTCGCCACCGGGCAGGGTCACCGTCGCCTTGCGACCGGTCCGCTTGGTGCGTGCGGCATTGACCAGCGCGGCACAGGCCGCCGTTCCGCAGGCCCGGGTCAGGCCGGCGCCGCGTTCCCAGGTCCTGAGGATGATGTGATCGGGCGCGACCACCTGGGCAATCGAGATATTGGCGCGCTCGGGGAAGATCGGGTGGTTTTCGAGCAGCGGCCCGAAGCGGTCGAGCGCATAGCCCCACACATCGTCATTGACCCAGAAGGTCGCGTGCGGATTGCCCATCGAGGCCACCGAAGGGGTGTGCAGCACCGGCGCATCGATCGGCCCGATCTGCAGCTCGATGCCGGTGGTGTCGACAAACTCTTCGGCCAGCGGAATCTGCTGCCAGCCGAAACGCGGCTTGCCCATATCGACGGTGATCAGTCCGTCCTCGTGCTTGTCGCCGGTCAGGATGCCGGCCAGAGTTTCGAAGACGAAGTGACTGGTCCCGGTCTCGGCGCTCAAGGCGTCCACCACGCAGCGCATGCCATTGCCGCAGGCCTGGGCCAGCGAGCCGTCGGAATTGATGATCTCGATATAGTGGGCGGTGCCGGGCGTTCTTGGATCATGAATGGCCATGATCTGGTCGAACTTGGTGGCCGGATCGGCATTCAGCGCCACCGCAGCGGCCGGCGACACCTTGCCCGCGCGCCCACGCATGTCGGCCACGATGATCTCGTTGCCGAGCCCGTTCATCTTGAGGAAGGGGGCCGTGGAGGGGACCTGGGACATCGCAAAACCTGCGCCGGGCGTTCAGTTCGGCCCTATATGGCGGATGTGGGCCACAATTGCCAGTGGTGGGGCTGGCGAGTGCCATGGTGCGGCCAGAATCGCTGTTCGAACTCCGCGACATGCTTGAGGGAGACTTCTGATGTTCTACCGTGCCTGGTTTCACACCCCCAATCCGCAGCAGGAGCTGGTCCATCTCAGCGATCCGCGCACGCCGGCTGAGATGGGTGCGGCCATGGTGGCCGACGGCTATCTGGTCAGCACGGGCGGTGAGGTGGCCTGGGCGGGCTACAATAGTGGTCAGGTCACGGTGAACACCTTCAGCTTCAGAAGCACCGGGCAGGTCGTGCTGTTCCGCGAGCACCTGATACGGCTCGAAGAGCATATCATCGCGCCCGGCACCACCGTCACCGAGACCTGAGCGTGGCGCCGATTGCCTTGCGCCACCAATGGGCGGTGGAACTCGTTGCCCCCAAGCCTGGCGAGCGCGTGCTGGAGATCGGCTGCGGCCACGGGCTCGCCACCGGGCTGGCGCTCGCCGCCGGTGCCGAACTGGTCGCGGTGGATCGCTCTGCCAAGATGGTCGCCGCCTGCCGCAAGCGGAACGGCGGGGCCGAGCGGCTGACGGTCGTTGAAGGCGTGTTCGAGACCTTGTCGCTCGGCACGTTCGACGCCGTCTTCGCGGTCAATGTCGATTTCGTCCGCCATGCCGACCAGGGGTGGGCCAGGGCTTTGGCGGCGGCGACAAAGCCCGGGGGGCGGGTTGTCCTTATCCTCGAGGCGCCAGTGCTCCGTACGGCCGACCGCTTCGCCCTCGCCGTCGCCGCCAGCCTCATCGGCGTCGGCTTCGAGGTGGATACGCAATTGGGTGATGAGATGGTGGCGGTCCGCGGCGTCCGGCACTGACGTCATCTCCCAGTCATGTCCCGGTCATGTCCCGGTTTTTTGGCGCCGGTCAGCGGCTCGGCACCCCGCCGTTGCCGATTGCGTGATCGCGGCTGGGTTGACCCTGGCGCCGCTCCGGTCGCAATCAGTTGCGCCTCGCCCTGCGATGCCCCGGACGAAGGAGACCGACCTCATGCCGAACGCCAGTGAAGCGACGCCCCGCAGCTTCGACGCCATCATCATCGGCACCGGCCAGGCCGGACCGCCGTTGGCGGGTCGGCTGCATGCGGCGGGGATGAAGGTCGCCATCATCGAGCGGCACCTCGTCGGCGGCACCTGCGTCAACACCGGCTGCAAGCCGACCAAGACTCTCGTCGCCAGTGCCTATGCCGCGCATACGGCGCGGCGGGGTGGCGATTACGGTTTCTCGCGCGGCGAAGTGGTCATCGACATGCCGGCCGTTGCGGCGCGGGCGCGCAAGGTCATCCTCGATTCGAGGAAGAGCAACGAGGACTGGCTCGGTGGCATGGACGGCGTCGAGCTGATCCGCGGCCACGCCCGCTTCGAGGGGCCGGACGTTGTCCGCGTCAAGGGCGAATTGCTCACCGCTCCACGCATCTTCATCAATGTCGGCGCGCGCGCCACGGTGCCGGACATGCACGGCCTGAGCGACGTGCCCTACCTCACCAACAGCGATATCGTTGGGCTCGAAACGCTGCCGCGGCATCTGGTCGTCGTGGGCGGCAGCTATATCGGTCTCGAATTCGCGCAGATGTATCGCCGCTTCGGCGCCGAGGTGACCATTCTCGAGCGGTCAGACCGGCTGATCTCGCGTGAAGACCCCGATATCTCGGAGGGCGTGCGCGACATCCTCGAAGCCGAGGGAATTGCCGTCCATACCGGCACCAGGGACCTCTCCTTTGCGACGCACGTCGATGGCGTCGCCGTTACCTATGCGGAGGGCGCGCCACCGGTCGTCGGCAGCCACATTCTCATCGCGGTGGGCCGCCGGCCCAACACCGACGATCTCGGGCTCGAGGCAGCCGGCGTTGCGCGCGACGATCGTGGCTATATCGAGGTGGACGACGGCCTCGCCACGTCGGTGCCGGGTATCTGGGCGCTGGGCGACTGTAATGGCAAAGGCGCCTTCACCCACACCGCCTATAACGACTTCGAGATCGTCGCCGCCAATCTCCTCGACGGTGAGACCCGCAAGGTGAGCGACCGGCTGCTGGGCTACGCGCTCTATATCGATCCGCCGCTCGGCCGTGTCGGGATGACGGATGCGCAGGCGGAAAAGACCGGCAAGCGGCTGCTCTATGCCAAGCGGCCGATGAGCCGGGTCGGACGCGCCGTCGAAAAGGGCGAAAGCCAGGGCTTCATGAAGGTGGTCGCCGATGCCGAAAGCGGGCAGATCCTCGGTGCCGCCATCCTCGGCACGGGCGGGGACGAGGCCATCCACGGCATTCTCGACATGATGAATGCGCGGCAGACGGTCGAGACGCTGCGCTGGGCGGTGCCGATCCACCCCACGGTGTCGGAACTGATCCCGACGCTGCTGCTGGATCTGTCGGAAGACAAGCCGGCGGCGAGTTGACCGCGCCGCACAAGCCGGGCCGCCAACGGAAGTCGGCTTGGCCGCGGTCCGGGTCGTGCGCCAACAACTGCTTGGCCACTCCTGCTAAGCAGGGTGTCGTTCGGCTTACGGCTTGGGCAGCTTGCGTACGAGACTCTTCAGGTTGGTCTTGCGCTTCTGGAGGATGAAGGGGGCCGCTTCACCTTTCGCCAGTCCAAGCACATCACCCTGTGCCCGCTCGATCGGGCCGATGAGGTAGAAGCCGGCCTTCTGACATTCCCAACTGCCGCCCGACTGGTTCGTTGCCGGGTTATAGGAGTTGGCAGGGTACTTGAAGCACATGCTGAAGACGTTGGGATTGTCGGTCCGCTCCAGTTTCCATTGCCCCTTAACGATGACCTTGTTGCCGGGGTACAGAAGATAGGTCTTTCCATTGGAACTATTATACTCCACCTGGGTGCCGTGCGCCCGGTCGTAGAACAACATCGTCATGTTGGCGATCTGCGCTTTCGTTTCGTCGTAACCAATGATGTAGGGCTTGGCGAACGACGAGAAGGGAGCAACGGACGACAGAATCAGAAACGTCACTGATAACAGGAAGCGCAAACGCATGATGAAACCCCATCTGTATTTCGACAAGCAATGACATGATTGCGTGCGGCGGGTAAGTGGTCTTGTAAGGATTCTGCGACGCGCCGGGCGAGCGTCAATCCCACCCCTCTTCCTTGACTCCACCCCCATCCTCCTCTATTCCCCGGCGCAATCTATCAGGTTCACGCCTGACGGCCGACCGGGACCCGTGAAGGTATAAAGAGATCCCGGAGGCTCACACCCGACAGCGCGATGCGCCCTCGGGTGGGTTTGGCGTTTGCGCCGATGGACACGGTTCGCGGCCTTTCGGGGTGGCGGTGCCGGCCTTGACGACCTATCTCCGGTTCCTCGGCAGCCCGCAGCGGAACCAAAGGACGAAAAATGTTCGAAAGCCTTAGCGACCGGCTTGGCAAGATCTTCGAGGGACTGCGTGGACGCGGCGCGCTCAGCGAGAGCGACGTGGATGCGGCCCTGCGCGAGGTGCGCCGGGCGCTGCTCGAGGCCGACGTGTCGCTCGAAGTGGTCAAGGCGTTTGTCGAGCAGGTGCGCGAGCGCGCCGTCGGCGCCGAGGTCACCCGTTCGGTGACCCCGGGCCAGCAGGTCATCAAGATCGTCCATGACGAGCTGGTGAAGGTGCTGGGCGACACCCAGGTGCCGATCGATTTCAACACCACCCCGCCCATGACCATGCTGATGGTGGGCCTCCAGGGCGCGGGCAAGACCACGCATGCCGGCAAGATCGCCAAGCGGATGAAGGAGCGGCAGGGCAAGAAGGTGCTTCTCGCCTCGCTCGACGATCGCCGCCCGGCGGCCAAGGAACAGCTGCGCGTCCTTGGCGAGCAGATCGGCGTCGATACGCTCCCCATCCAGCTCAACGAAAAGCCCGTCGATATCGCGAAACGCGCCCAGCGCGAGGCGACGCTTGGCGGCTATGATGTCGTCATTCTCGATACCGCCGGCCGTACCCATGTCGATGCCGAGCTGATGGAAGAGACGGCGGCGGTGAAGGCCGCCACCAATCCGCATGAAATCCTGCTCGTCGCCGATGCGCTGACCGGCCAGGACGCGGTCAATCTCGCGCGCTCGTTCGACCAGACGGTCGATATCACCGGCATCGTCCTCACCCGTGTCGATGGCGATGGCCGTGGCGGCGCGGCGCTTTCGATGCGCGCCGCCACCGGCAAGCCGATCAAGCTGATCGGGACCGGCGAAAAGATGGACGCGCTCGAGGATTTCCATCCCGGCCGCATTGCCGACCGCATCCTCGGCATGGGCGACATTGTCAGCCTCGTCGAGAAAGCGGCGCAGAACGTTACGGCCGAAGACGCGGCCAAGATGGCCAAGAAGCTCAAGAAGGGCGTCTTCGATCTCGAGGATCTGCGCGGCCAGCTCTTGCAGATGAAGAAGATGGGCGGCATGGGCGCCCTGATGGGCATGATGCCCGGCATGGGCCAGATGAAAAAGGCCATGGCCGGCGCCAATCTCGACGAGAAGGTGTTCGACCGCCAGGTGGCGATCATCAACTCGATGACCAAGGCGGAGCGTGCCAATCCGGACCTCCTCAATGCCAAGCGGCGCATCCGCATCGCCAAGGGCTCGGGCACCAAGGTCGAGGACGTCAACAAGCTGATGAAGCAGCACCGCCAGATGGCGGACATGATGAAGAAGGTGTCCAAGGGCGGCATGGGCGCCATCGGCAACATGCTCGGCGGCAAGATGGGCGGCCGCATCCCCGGCATGGGCGACATGAGCCCCGAGAACATGGACCCGGCCGAACTCGAGCGCATGGCGCGCCAGCTCGGCATCGATCCCAATTCCATTCCGCGCGAAGGGGCTCCGGCCCCCAAGGCGCTGACCGAAAAGCTGCCGACCGATGTCGGTCAGCTGCTCAAATCCAGCCCGGGCATGCCCGGGCTCGGTGGCTCCCGCTTCCCCAGCCTTCCGGGGCTCGGTGGCGGGTTCGTGCCGAAAAAGAAGTAACTTCACCCAACCACCGCAAGCGCATTCAACTCAAGGACTGATCAATGAGCCTCAAACTCCGCCTCGCCCGTGCCGGCACCAAGAAGCGCCCCTACTACCATGTCGTCGTGGCCGATGCCCGTTCGCCGCGCGATGGCCGCTTCATCGAAAAGGTCGGCACCTATGACCCGCGCCTCGTCGACAAGGAGAAGCGCGTGACCCTCGTCACCGACCGCGTCAGCTACTGGCTGGGCGTCGGCGCCACCCCGACCGATCGCGTTGCCCGCTTCGTCGATGCCGCCGGTCTCAAGACCCGCGCGCCGCGCAACAATCCCGAAAAGGCCAAGCCGGGCAAGAAGGCCGCCGAGCGCGCCGAGGCCAAGGCCAAGGCACAGGCCGATGCGGCTGCCGCTGCCGCTGCTCCGGCTGAAGAAGCCGCTGCGTCCGAGTAAGCCGTGCCGGCCGACGGCACCGCCAAAGGCAAGCTCCTCATGGGCCGCATCGGTGCGGCCCATGGCATCCGGGGCGAGGTCCGCATCCAGTCCTTCACCGAGGACCCGATGGCGCTCGCCTCCTATGGCCCGCTTTCGACGAACAAGCCGGGCCTGACAATCGAAATCCTCGCGGCCCGCACCACCACCAATGTGCTCGTGGCGCGGCTGAAGGGCGTCACCGATCGCAATGCCGCCGAGCGGCTCAACGGGGTCGAGCTCTATGTCGACCGCGCGCTGCTGCCGCCCACCGAGGATGAAGACGACTTCTACCATGCCGACCTGATCGGACTGACGGCCCGGCTGGCCGACGGCACCGAGATCGGCAAGGTCACGGCCGTCCCCAATTATGGCGCCGGCGACCTGATCGAGGTGCGCGATCCCCGCGATGGCGACACCTTCCTCTATCCGTTCACCCGCGCCGTGGTGCCCGAGGTCGATCTGGCCGGTGGCTTTCTCGTCATCGTGCCGCCCATCGAAGCCGAGATTGGCGACGAGGAGCCGGATTGAGCTTTTCGGCGGACGTCGTCACGCTGTTTCCCGAACTGTTTCCGGGCCCGCTCGGCGCCTCCATCCTTGGTCGCGGGCTGGCCGATGGGTTGTGGTCGCTTAAGGCCACCCAACTCAGGGATTTCGCCACTGACCGGCATCGCACCGTCGACGACACGCCTTCGGGCGGTGGCGCCGGCATGGTGCTGAAGCCAGACATTCTCGCGCGCGCCATCGACACCGTTTCTCCCGATGGCGATTCGCGGCCGCGGCTGCTGATGAGCCCACGCGGCTTACCGCTCACCCAGGCCCGGGTTCGCGAGTTTGCCTCCGGGCCGGGTGTCGTCATTGTCTGCGGGCGCTTCGAGGGCGTCGACCAGCGCATCATCGAGGCGCGCGGCCTCGAGGAGGTGTCGATCGGCGACTATGTGCTGGCCGGCGGCGAGGTTGCGGCCATGGTGGTGCTCGAAGCCATCGTGCGGCTGTTGCCGGGGGTGCTCGGGGCGGCGGAGAGCCAGGTCGAGGAGAGCTTCGAATCGGGGCTGCTCGAATATCCGCAATATACCCGCCCGCAGGTGTTCGAAGGTCGCGAGATTCCCGCGGTGCTCACCTCAGGCGATCATGGCAAGGTTGCCGCCTGGCGACGGGCCGAGGCGGAAAAGCTGACGCGGGCGCGGCGTCCGGACCTGCTTGTACCCCCGAAACGGCGCGACTGAGGCGCGGGGCTCCCGACCTGGCCGGAGGCCCTAGACTCTTGGGCGTTCTTGCTCTATAGCCGCGCACGCTCGTGCCAACGTGCCGGGCCAATAGCGCAAAACAATCCGTGCAAAACCAAGACCGGGCGGTCGGCCCACAAAGCCGGCGAAACGCTCCTTTGAAAAGATCACAGAACGGAAAATCCGATGTCGAACATCATCGAAGAACTGAACAAGGAGCAGCACGAGAAGCTGCTCGCCAAGTCGAACCATCCCGAGTTCACCCATGGCGATACCGTCAAGGTCTGGGTGAAGATCCGCGAAGGCGACAAGGAACGCCTGCAGGCCTATGAAGGCGTCGTGATTGCCCGCTCCGGCACCGGCATCATGGAAAGCTTCACGGTCCGCAAGATCTCCTATGGCGAGGGCGTCGAGCGCGTCTTCCCCGTCCTGTCGCCGAATGTCGACAAGATCGAAGTGATCAAGCGCGGTAAGGTCCGTCGCGCCAAGCTCTATTATCTGCGCGATCGTCGCGGCAAGTCGGCCCGTATCTTCGAGAACACCGGCGCCCGCACCAAGAAGATCGAGGCCACCGAGCGCGAAGCAGCGGTCAACGCCAAGAACGCGCGCGAGGCCGAGCGCATTGCTGCCGCCGAGGCCCTGGCTGCGGAAGTCGCCGAGAAGGAAGCTGCGGCTGCCGCTGAGGCTGCTGCTGCCGCCGCTGCGGCTGCTGCCACCGAAGAGCCCAAGGCCGAGTAAGTTCGGTCAGAGCTTTGTCCGAATTCGAAAGCCCGGCCACCGCGCCGGGCTTTTTTCGTTTCGCGTGACCCATGGCGCGCGAATCTGCGATAGACGTCACGCACTTGGAATGCGGCACATTCCATTGGAAACTTCCAAGGAGCACCAGATGGACGACAGTGCGCTCCGGGCCGAGATCGCGGCCCAGCTCAGGGACGAGGCGCGGGACCTGCTGATGGCATCGGGCTTGCTGGCGCTGTTGCAGCAGCGTTTCGGCGAGGCGATGATCACCGGCAGTGCCGGCTATGACCTGATGGTCTGGCGCGATATCGACATTCACCTCCCGTGCAGTGAAGAGCGGGTCACCGAGTGGGCCGGGCTGGCTTCCGACGTGGCTGCCGAACTCGGCCGCACCGGCTTTGCGCTGCACCGGGCCGAGTTCATCAACGACTATCTCGATCCGACGCCGGGCGGGGCCGGGCTTTACTGGGGCTTCTCGCTGCGCGATCGGGCCGGCAACCCGTGGCGCTGCGACGTCTGGGGCTGGGAGCCGTTCGACTATGCCGTTCGTCAGGCCCGCGACGACAATTTCCGCGCCGACCTCGCCAGCTGCGACCGCGACCTGATTCTGAGGCTCAAGCACGAGGCGCTGGCTCGCGACGGCTACTACGGCACGATGGTCACCAGCTTCGACATCTACGAGTTTGCCATGGCGCGTGCCGGCCACACGCTGGAAGAGCTCGAGGCCTGGAAGGGCATCGCCTAGGCTTGGACATGTTGTCCAACCTGCCGCAAAGCCTTCCGGTGCCGTTCCAGATCGGCATCAAGCCGCTGGATCCGCGTGAGTGGATCGAGGTGGATGCCCTGCTACCGGCCTATCTCGACGAGAAGGCGCGGCTCGAAGCCGTGTCCTTCGCGCAGGTGTTCATGGCGGAGCCGGACACCGAGGCGGCGCAGCACGAGGTGCTTACTAAGCTCGTCGCGCATCTGCTCGAGCGATATCCGAATGTCTACCGGCAAGCCGGGACGGCCATAGAAATCCTGCCGGCAGGCCGCCGCGTCGACCTCGCCGATGCCGCCGTGCCGACGCTGCAACGTGCGGCGCGGCTGGTGCAGGAAGATCTGGTGCTGATGCGGCGCGGGCCGGCGGACTGGCGACTCGCGGCGGCCTCGCTCAGCTTTCCGTCGTCCTGGGTGCTGGGGGAGAAATTCGGCCGCCCGATGCACGAGGTGCATGCGCCGGTTCCGGGCTTTGCCGAGGGCACGCGCAACGCCGCCCTGATCGAGCGGATGTTCGACAATTGCCGGCCGGACGCGCCGATGATCCGCTGGAACTGGTCGCTGTTCGGCGACGACCGGTTGTTCCACCCCGAAGCCGGACACCCTGACCAGCCGCGCTTCGCCGATGGCGCCTATCTGCGGCTCGAGCGGCAGACCTTCACCCGGCTCCCACTGTCCGGCGACCTGCTCTTCACGATCCGCATCGGTATCCGGCCGGTCGGGAGCCTGGCCGAGAACCCGGCGGGGCCGGCCATCGCGCGGACGCTGCTTGCCCAGCTCGAAGCGCTCGATGAGACCCAACTCGCCTATAAGGGGTTGCTCGCCGATCACACCCTGCTGCGCCAGATGCTGGTGCGGCAGGCCGGTCCTTGACTTCCCGCCCCCCGGGCCTATCTGAGGCGACGTGAGGACGACCTCGCCAGACGCCGCATTCCGCCGGGACGACCCGCACACCAACGGATTCGTCCCATGCGCACCACCTCAGACCGTATTCGCCACGCCATCAGCTTCGAGATCATCGGGCTCATGCTGGTCACGCCCCTCGGGGCTTTCGTCTTTCATCACCCGATCGGCGATATCGGTGTCATCGCCATTGTCGGCGCCACCATCGCCACGGCCTGGAACTATGTGTTCAACCTCGGCTTCGACCACGCGCTGCGCCTGCTGACGGGCCGGCTCGACAAGTCGCTTGGGCTGCGCGTCTTGCACGCCGCGCTGTTCGAGCTGGGGCTCACGGCGCTGCTGCTGCCCTTCGTGATGCTCTTTCTGGGCATCGGGCCGCTCGAGGCACTGGTCATGGATATCGGCTTTGCGGTCTTCTACATGGTCTACGCTTTCGCCTTCAACCTCGCCTATGACCGGGTGTTTCCCTTGCCACAGGCGAGCTGAAGCGCGCGGCGCCGGCTATTTTTTCAGCGCATAGACCGAAACAACATTGCCCTTGCTGGTCCGCTGGCTGTCGATGAGTTCGAGCCGGGTGGTCGCGTCCTCGGGGCCGAACAGCTTGCGGCCGCTGCCGGCGACCACCGGATGGGTGATCAGCGTCAGCTCGTCCATCACCCCGGCAAACAGCAGCTGGCGCACCAGCGAGATCGAGCTCATCACCGCGATCTCGCCGCCCGGCTGCTGCTTCAGCTTTTCGACATAGGGCACCAGTTCGCCCTCGATCAGCGTGGAATTCTGCCAGGTCAGCGGGCCCTTCAGCGTGCGCGAGGCGACATGCTTGGGCACATTGTTGATGAAATCGGCGAAGTCGAGATCCTGCTCGGCCTTGGGCCAGTACTCGGCCCATTCCTCATAGCCGACGCGGCCGAGGATCACCGTATCGATCTTGGGCATCAGCCCGCCCAGCATGGCGCCGAGCTCATCATCGAAACTATCGAACTGGAACAGGTATGGCGCCTCGACGACCCCATCGACGGAATGGAACAGGCCTGCGGTGACCTTGCGCATTGAACACTCTCACTGGGTTACCGGCCGCCCTTGTGGCGGCCCTTCATCACCACGACGAGTTGCCGCCAGCGATTTCGACAGCGTGCCCGAAAAAAACGCAATCAGTCGAGTGTCGTGCCGATCAAATCCAGCAGCCGCGCCCGCTCCGCCGCGTCGGCATTCTCATGCACCAGCCGCGCGGCAGCCACCACCGGCACCCAGGCCATGATCTCGGCCGGGTCCATCGCCTCCGCGGCCGCATAGGCTGCGACATAGCCAGCGGCAAAGTCCTCGGCAGCCGCAGCGATCAGCATGTAGCTGCGCGCCACATCGGCGGCGGGCGGGCCGCTCGCCGCATCGAGCCAGTCGATCACCATGGCGCTGCCCGGCATGCCAACGATGTTGAACGGATGGAAGTCGCCATGGCTGATCCGGTCGCCATCCGGCAGGGCGGCCAGCCGCGCCAGCAGCCGGGCCCGCAGCGTCTCCTCGATGCCCTCGATGCGGCCGAGGCGATAGCGGAGCCGCGCCGTCAGCGACGGCAGCCGCGGGTCGGCCTCGGCATGAATGAGCCGGTGTAGCCGCAGCATTTCTTCGAAGCCGCCGGGCGTCAGCTCGACGCCGCGGTCGGTGAAGCGGGCGAGCGTCTCGCCCGCGGCGCGGTCCATCACCAGGCCCCAGCGCGCTTCGAACAGCCCGACCTCATGCACGCGCGGCGTCGGCAGGCGATGGTCGGTGAGCATCGACAGCGTCGCCGCCTCGATGAACGCAGCCGACCGGGCTTCCGGATGGCGATAGAGCTTCAGCACATGCGGGCCGTATTCGAAGGCCTCGGCAACGTTGCCGCTGCCGAGCAGTTGGCCGATCTCAGGCATTGCTGCCGTCGGTCTCGATGATCCCCTTGGTGAGGCTCCCCTCCGCCGGATAGAGCGGGATCAGGCAGGCCTGCAGCGCGTGGTAGATGTCGCCCTTGCCGGCGAACAGGCTGTAGGCCGGCCGCATGTCGTGAGTCAGCTGCTCGTGCCAGCCGCCATGCACATCGTCGAGATGGTGGCGCGCCACCACGTCCCAGATGCGGCGGTACCAGCTCTCGTGAAATTCCGAGGGCCGGTGTGCGCCCAGAAACGCCGCAGCGCCGATCGCCTCGCACATCGGCCACCAGAGCTTGTGCGGCTGATCGGGCTTGTCGTTCCAGTCAAGATTGTAGAAGAAGCCGCCGAACGCACTGTCCCAGCCGATGGTCACCGAGGCGCGGAACAGTTCTTCGGCCGCCTCCAGCATCCAGGCGTGCTGCTTGCCGCCCAGCGCCCAGAGCTGCAGCACCAGCCGCGACCATTCCAGCCAGTGCCCCGGCGTCGTGCCCGAGGGGCGGAACATCGGGTCGCCGGCATAGGCCTTGTCGACGTTCCAGCCGGCATCGAAGTGCTCGGCGACGCGCCAGCCGTTCTCGCGGGCCCGGCGGTTGATGATCAGGTCGGCAATACGCTCGGCCTTCGTCAGGTACGCGCGGTTGCCGGTCGCCTCGAAGGCGGCCATCAGCGCCTCGGTCAGGTGCATGTTGGAGTTCTGGCCGTGATAGGGGGCGATCGCGCTCCAGTCGGCGTTGAACTCCTCGGCAATCGCGCCGTGCTGCTCTTCCCAGAAGCGGGTTTCGAGCACTTCGGTCACATCGGCGATCATCCGGTCGGCCAGCGGATGGCCGACCAGCTTGGCGCTCGAGGCGGCCAGCAGCACGAAGGCATGGCCATAGCCCTGCTTCCGGCCCTTGTCGGCGGGGCCATTGTCGTCGACCGCCCAGTAATAGCCGCCGCGCTCGGCGTCGCGGTGATTGTTCCAGAGGTAGTTCACGCCATGGTCGACAATCGCCGCCGCGCCCGGCCGGCCGAACAGGCCCGCGATCGCGAAGCAATGCACCATCCGCGCCGTGCCATGGATGCCGCGCACCGGATTGGTCGCCTTGATTGGCCGCCCATCCACGGCCAGCTCATGAAACCCGCCCTTGGGGTTGAACGCCCGCCGCTCGAAGAACGAGAACAGGTCCTCGGCCCGATCGCGCAGAAACTGCCGATGCGCAGGGCGGCTGAGCCAGGGGGTGGCGGGGGTGATGGTCATGTGGGCTCCGTCGGTGGCCGTTGTGGCACTGGTTGGCCTATGGCTACAGGGGCGGAGAGGAGGGGGCAATATCGGAGTGTTGGGGGCGTGCTTGCCAATGTTGTCAAATATGACTACATTGACCGCATGAACCGCAAGTCTCGTCCGATTTCGTGGATCAAGGCGGCGCGCAAGGCCTTCGAGCAATTTCCACATCCGGTTCAGCTCGATGTCCTGCGAGCACTGACCATCGCTGCGGAGGGGGAGAAGGCCGATACGGCCAAGCCCTTGCAGGGTCTTGGCTCCGGGGTTCTCGAGATTGCCCTGCGGTATCGCGGCGATGCGTGGCGCGTCGTCTATGCCGTGCAGATCGGCACCGACATCTGGGTGGTCCACGCCTTCCAGAAGAAATCAACGAGCGGCATTGCGACGCCGGCGCATGAAATCGAATTGGTGCGCGAGCGCCTCAAACGGCTGAAGGAGATACTCAATGAGCGATGATTTCGAACTGGTTCGTGGGAGTGGGAACGTCTTTGCCGATTTCGGCCATCCCAATGCCGAGGTCGAGCAGCTCAAGGGTACCCTCGCCGCGCAAATCATCCACGTGCTCGATGCCCGCGGGCTTACGGTGCGTGCCGCGGCCGAACTCACCGGCACGGCGGCGGCCGACTTCTCCCGCATCCGGCGGGTGAAGCTCGATCGGTTCACCATCGACCGTCTGATGATGGTGCTGGCGAAGCTGGACCAGCGGGTGGAGGTGGAGGTGAGGTTTGGGGACAGGGCGGCGTAAGTATGTTTGGCCGACCGCTCGCCACGTAAAATGCAGGTTTGGAAGCGACTAACGGATCAAGGTGCAGGCTATCTGTTCCATCTCAGCGAGGCTCTTGCCATGCTGACTTGGCGTCGTCCCGGTTTACTCGCTCCCGTTGCTGGCGGGACCATGTTCGTGTTCAGCGACTATTCCGGTCAGCACAAGAACGCGAGCCACGAGGCTTACACGTTCCTCATAACTAATACTGCGGCAATCTCCGGCTGGGCCGCCCTGAACGCTGACTTTCGAGCTGCGTGGCTGCCTGACGGCCGAGAACTATCGTTCAAGCGCCTGAACGAGCGAGTTCGGCGGCGAGCCCTTCTTCCCTTCCTAACTGCCGCGAGCCAGTTCGAAGGTAACATCGTTACTTTTTTGGTTTCACGCGAAGTGGGAAGCTTCATGGAGGGAGGTCCCTCTGCTGCGGTGGACGCCTTTCCCGATTGCTTTTCGTCCAGCATGAGTCTTGGAACCGTGGAGAAGATGCTACGGCTAGCCAGCTTCATGGCGTTTCTCGTTGCAGGATTTCGGGCTGAGGATCAGCCATGCCTTTGGCTGAGCGATGCTGATGAGGCGTTGGAGACCTCTGATCGGCGTGATCAGCTTGGCCGACTGTCCAGTTACGTTGCTTGGGGACTTACAAAGTGGAAAAGACCAGCTGAACTGGGATTTGGCACCACTCTGGACCCGACCGTGCCGAATTGGGGAAGGGATGCTGCAGCGTTGACCGATTTAGTCGCCGGGGCGTGCTGCAAGTTGGCTGACCTGCTCCCGACGTTTCGTGGAGTTCAGCAGGGCATCGCCGTAGTCAGCGGGAACGTCGCCAGAGACAAACGAGCAAGAGTAATTGGCGATTGGATGGCGACCCACGACGGGCCTTTGCGACATGTCCTCTTGCGTCTGGAACGAGACGATCAGGGAGAAGTGAGGGCGTCGGCGCAGTCACTCGCGTCCAGCTGGCGCGAAAGCTAAGGCCCAGAAGTCACCTCCCGGGCCTTCGTTCATTCGGCGGCTTTAACGACACACCTCACCCCAGATGCGCCAGCACCGCCAGCAGTAGCGGGGCCATTGTGTTGGTGCTTGATCATCGGGTTCACTGCGGGGCCCACCGTGTCCCTGTAGGGATGCCAAGTGTGAGGCGCAGTACGAGCGCGACATTCTGCAATGTCGCATGATGCTCTGGAACCCATTCTGTGAGGATCAGGCGCTTTCCAGGCGGACGGCTTGCATGAAAGATTTGCCCATTCCACCATTCTTCCACACGGGAGACGCCAGATGATCGTTGGCACGAGGACACTGACAGTGCAGACCTCGGATGGCGAGCGCCCGGTCGAAATCCGGATGCATGCGCCCCAGCAGGTCGGAGCAAAGTGGGATTGCCGGTACGAGATCGACTGGCCCGAGGGTGTCGCCAAGAGCCATGCCCAGGGCAATGACGCGCTGCATGCCTTGCATCTGGCGATGCAGAAGATCGGCACCGATCTCTACCTGAGCCAATACCATCACGAGCGCACGATGTGGTGGGTCAAGCCGTGGGTCGGCTACGGGTTTCCCATGCCCAAGGATGCGCGCGACCTGCTGATTGGCGACGATCAGAAGTTCTACGGGAGCTAGGTCGCGACCAGTCGACTAACAAAAGCCCGGGTCTTTCCACCCGGGCCTTCCTTCATTCAGCGCTAGCCGCAGCCCTCACCCCAGATGCGCCAGCACCGCCAGCAGCAGCAGGGCCACGATGTTGGTGATCTTGATCATCGGGTTCACGGCGGGGCCGGCGGTGTCCTTGTAGGGGTCGCCGACGGTGTCGCCGGTGACAGACGCCTTGTGCGCCTCGCCGCCCTTGTAGTGGGTGACGCCCTGGCTGTCGGTGAAGCCGTCCTCAAAACTCTTCTTGGCATTGTCCCAGGCGCCGCCGCCGGCGGTCATGGAAATCGCCACGAAGAGGCCGGTGACGATGACGCCCATCAGCATGGCGCCGAGCGCCGAGAAGGCCGCGGCGGGGCCACCCACCCAGTAGATGATGGCAAAGCCGAGGATCGGCGAGAGCACCGGTAGCAGCGAGGGGACGATCATTTCCTTGATCGCCGCCTTGGTCAGCATGTCGACGGCCCTTGCATAGTCGGGCTTGGACGTGCCGGCCATGATGCCCGGATCGGCCTTGAACTGGCGGCGGACTTCCACCACCACGCTCATCGCGGCGCGGCCGACGGCGGTCATCGACATGCCGCCGAAGAGGAACGGCAGCAGGCCGCCGAAGAGCAGGCCGACCACGACGTAGGGGTCGGCCAGCGAGAACGAGAGCGTCCCCATGCCTGCAAAGATCGCCGGGGCGTCAGGCAGGCCCGAGAAGTAGATCAGGTCCTGCGTATAGGCGGCGAACAGCACCAGCGCGCCGAGGCCGGCCGAACCGATGGCATAGCCCTTGGTCACGGCCTTGGTGGTGTTGCCCACCGCGTCGAGCGCGTCGGTGTTCTGGCGCACTTCCTTGGGGAGGCCCGCCATTTCGGCGATGCCGCCGGCATTGTCGGTCACCGGGCCGAAGGCGTCGAGCGCGACGATCATGCCGGCCAGCGCCAGCATGGTGGTGACGGCAAAGGCGATGCCGAAGAGGCCCGCGAGGTTATAGGTGACGATGATGCCGACAATGATCACCAGTGCCGGCAGGGCGGTCGATTCCAGCGAGACCGCGAGGCCCTGGATGACGTTGGTGCCGTGGCCGGTCACCGAGGCTTCGGCGATCGAGTTGACCGGGCGCTTGCCGGTGCCGGTGTAATACTCGGTGATGACGATGATCAGGCCGGTGATCACCAGACCCGCCACACCGCACCAGAACAGGCTGAACGGCGTGAACGCCTTGCCGCCCTCGACGCCGAGATTGGCATTGAGGTCGCCGAAGGTCAGCATCAGCACCGGCAGCAGGACGACCAGCGAGAGAACGCCCGTGGCGATCAGCCCCTTGTAGAGGGCGTTCATGATGTTGTTGGAAGCGCCGAGCTTGACGAAATAAGTGCCGATGATCGAGGTCAGCACACAGGCGCCGCCAATGGCGAGCGGCAGCACCATGCCCATCAGCTTGAAGGCATCGGGCAGAACGATTGCCGCCAGCACCATGGTGGCCACAGCGGTCACCACATAGGTTTCGAACAGGTCCGCCGCCATGCCGGCGCAGTCGCCGACATTGTCGCCGACGTTGTCGGCAATGGTCGCGGGGTTGCGCGGATCATCCTCGGGGATGCCGGCTTCCACCTTCCCCACCATGTCGCCGCCCACGTCGGCGCCCTTGGTGAAGATGCCGCCGCCCAGACGGGCGAAGATCGAGATCAGCGAGGCGCCGAAGCTCAGCGCCACCAGCGCGTCGATCACGGTGCGGCTGGTGGGGGCAAAGCCCATGCCGGTCAGCACCATGAAATAGAGCGTCACGCCGAGAAGGCCGAGGCCCGCGACGAGCAGGCCCGTCACCGCGCCCGCTTTGAAGGCGAGGTCGAGGCCACCGGCCAGCGACTTGGTCGCCGCCTGGGCGACGCGCACATTGGCGCGCACCGAGACGTTCATGCCGATGAAGCCGGCCACGCCGGACAGCACCGCGCCGATCAGAAAGCCGATCGCGGCATAGATGCCGAGGAGGAAGTAGGCGAGCACCAGGATGACCACGCCGACAATGGCGATGGTGGTGTATTGCCGCTTCAGATAGGCCGTGGCGCCTTCGCGCACCGCCGCCGAAATTTCCTGCATGCGGGCCGAGCCGGCATCCGCCGCCATCAGGCCCCGCGTCGTGACGACGCCGTATACGATCGAGAGTGCACCGCACACCACGATCGCCCAGAGCAATAGTGTCATTATACTTCCCTCGGTTTCACCCCAAGGGACGCTCCGTAGTCGTGGATGAGGGCCCAAGCCCTGCAACCCCTCCCCGCCCCCCGGAGACTGTCACAGATTTGTGCCAAAACGCCGCAGGAAGCGCAATGGACTTCGGCGCTAGCCGGCCAGCCGGTCGACGGATTCGGCCAGCGTTTCCGGGTTGCCGGCAATCTCGAGCGTCTTCACCCGGGCCGTCTCGCCGGAGACGACGCTCACGGCCGATTTCGGCACCCCGAGTGCCTTGGCCAGCAGGGCGACGACGGCGGCATTGGCCTTGCCCTTGTCGGGCACGGCGGCGACGCGAACGCGCAGCACCGCCTCGCCATCGTCACGGATCTCGCTGGTTTCGATGCGGTCGGCGCCGGCATTGGGGGTGACGCGGACGCGCAGCAGCATCGCGGTTGGCGTCAGGCGATAGCAGCGCGGCTGTGGCTGGGATGGCACGTCGGCGCCCTCGTTGTTCGTCGCCAGTTGCCGGGCGGGAAAATCTCGCCTAATAGGGGACCGACCTTGACACAAGGCTTTCAGGAACGGGGAGGCGACATGACAGCATTTGTTCGACCTCTTCCGCGCGGAATGCTCGGCATTCACGCCGCCTGATCCGCGCCTGCGCCCGCTCCGCGGGTCCTTTTTTCTCCAGTTTATTCAATCATGGGACCGGCAGGGCGCCTCGCGCCGCCGGACGACACCGATGGCTTCCAACAAGAACAGCCTGCGCCGGCAGGCCTATGCCAAAGTGCTTTCCTTCACCTTTGCGCACTGGGGTCGCCAGCCCTGGGGCATGGCCGCCATCGGAGCGGCGATCATCATATCGACCCTCGCCGATGTGGCGACGCCCTATTACGCCGGCCAGCTCGTCGAGGCGGTGGCGTCAGGCGCCGCCAGCGATGTGATTGCCTGGAATGCGGCGATTGTGGCGTTCTGGCTGCTGTTCGCGCTGGGCATGGGCGGGCTGCTCTTCAGGCACCTCGCCTGGTGGTACATGATCCGGGTGACGCTCAAGATGATGGGCGATATCACCGCCGATGCCTTTGCGCGGGTGCAGCGCTTCTCGTCGGACTGGCACGCCAATGCCTTTGCCGGCTCCACCGTGCGCAAGATCACGCGCGGCACCGGTGCGCTCGACCTACTAAACGACACGCTTCTCCTCGCCATGCTGCCCTCGCTGGTCATGCTGGTCGGCACCACCATCATGCTCAGCCTGTTCTGGCCGATGATGGGTCTCGTCATCGCGCTTGGCTCGATCGCCTATGTGGTGTTCACGGTCCTCGTCGCGGTGCTGTGGGTGGCGCCGGCCGCCAGCCTTGCCAACCAGTGGGACACCAAGCTCGGTGGCGCGCTGGCCGATGCGGTCACCTGCAACGCGGTGGTCAAGGGGTTCGGTGCCGAGTTGCGCGAGGACCGGCGGCTCGTCCATGTCGTCGGCAAGTGGCAGAGCCGCACCCGCCGCACCTGGCAGCGCGGCACCATCAACGGCACCGCCCAGCAGGCCATGCTGCTGGTGCTGCGCGCCGGCATTGTCGGGGTGGCGTTGTGGTTGTGGCAGCAGGGACTGGCCGCGGCTGGCGACATCACGTTCGTGCTCACCACGTTCTTCGTGCTCCAGGGTTATCTGCGCGATGTCGGCAACCACGTGCGCAACCTGCAGCGCTCGGTCAACGACATGGAAGAGCTGGTGGCGCTCTATGACCAGCCGCTCGGCATCGAGGACCGGCCTGGCGCCAAACCCATCACCATCCGCGAAGGTCGCATCGGCTTCGAGGCGGTGGATTTCCACTATGGCCGGCACAGCAAGCCGCTCTATAGCGGGCTCGATGTCACCATAGCGCCGGGCGAAAAGGTCGGGCTGGTCGGCCATTCCGGCTCGGGCAAGACGACCTTCGTCAAGCTGATCCAGCGGCTGCACGATGTCAGCGGCGGGCGCATCACCGTCGATGGCATCGACATCCGCGAAGTGACGCAGGCGACGCTGCGCCAGCAGATCGCCATCGTGCAACAGGAGCCGGTATTGTTCCACCGCTCGCTGGCCGAGAACATCGCCTATGCCAAGCCGGGTGCGACCCTCAAGCAGATCATCGAGGCAGCCGAGCTCGCCAATGCGCATGGCTTCATCTCGCGGCTCCCCAAGGGCTACGACACCATGGTGGGCGAACGCGGCATCAAGCTGTCGGGTGGCGAGCGCCAGCGCGTCGCCATTGCTCGGGCGTTCCTGTCGGATGCGCGCGTCTTGATCCTCGACGAGGCGACCTCGAGCCTCGACAGCGAAAGCGAGCTCTTGATCCAGCAGGCGATGGAGCGGCTGATGGTGGGGCGCACCACCATCGTCATCGCCCACCGCCTCTCGACGGTCCGGGCGCTCGACCGGCTGCTGGTCTTCGATGCCGGCAAGGTGGTCGAGGAAGGCACGCATGCCGAGCTCGTCGCGAGGCCCGACGGCATCTATCGCCGGCTGTTCGAGCGCCAGGCGCTGGAGCTGATCAAGGGGCTCGAGGCGGCAGAATAGGGGCGTGCGCCGGGGCTCGTCTCCGGCGCCTGCCCATTGCGCCGGACAACGCTTTATGGCATGTCCGCCGCGTTTCAGCGTACCGGCCGGTTCTGGCCGCAGACAGGTTGGGGACAAGGCCTTGGGCCGTATCGTGGTGAAGTTTGGCGGCACGTCGGTCGCCACTGTGGAACGCATCCGCCAGGCGGCGCGGCATGTGAAGCGCGAGGTCGATGCCGGCAACGAGGTCGCGGTCGTCGTTTCGGCGATGAGCGGCAAGACCAACGAGCTGGTCGGCTGGGTCAACGAAGCATCGAAGCTGCATGACGCGCGCGAGTACGATGCCGTCGTGGCTTCGGGCGAACAGGTCACCGCCGGGCTGATGGCAATCGTGCTCAGCGAGATGGGCATCCCCTCACGCTCGTTCCAGGGCTGGCAGGTGCCGATCCATACCGACGACGCGCATGGCGCGGCGCGGATCACCGGCATCGACCCGACCGAACTCGAAAAGCGCTTCGCTGAGGGCATGGTGCCGGTCATCACCGGCTTCCAGGGCATTGCTCCATCGGGCCGGGTGACGACGCTCGGCCGGGGCGGTTCCGATACCAGCGCGGTGGCGGTGGCTGCCGCGGTGAAGGCCGACCGCTGCGACATCTATACCGACGTCGATGGCGTCTATACCACCGACCCGCGGATCACCCCCAAGGCGCGGCGGCTCTCCCGCATTTCCTTTGAAGAAATGCTCGAGATGGCTTCGCTCGGCGCCAAGGTGCTGATGATCCGCTCGGTGGAAATGGCCATGGCGCACAAGGTGCGGCTGACGGTGCGGTCGACCTTCGACGATCCGGATGCGCCGCAGATCGCCCCGGATGGCACGCCCGGGGTTCCCGGCACAATCGTATGCGATGAGGATGAGATCATGGAACAACAGATCGTCTCGGGCGTCACGCTGGCGCGGGCCGAGTCCAAGATCACGCTGCGCGACGTCAAGGACCGGCCGGGCGTCGCTGCCGCCATCTTCGGCGCGCTGGCCGACGAATCCATCGTTGTCGACATGATCGTTCAGAACGTTTCCGAGGACGGCTCGACCACCGATATCACCTTCACCGTGCCCGATGCGGAGCACGACAAGGCGCTGAAGGCGCTGAAGGCGGCGGGCGAGGCGGGACGCTTCGAATACCGTACCCTCAACACCGCCAAGGGCGGCGCCAAGGTCTCGGTGGTGGGCGTCGGCATGCGCAACCATGCGGGTGTTGCCGCCTCGATGTTCAAGGCGCTGGCCGACAAGTCGATCAACATCCAGCTCATCACCACATCGGAAATCAAGACCTCGGTGCTGATCGACGACGAATATGCCGAGCTTGCGGTCCGGGCCCTCCATACGTATTACGGTTTGGACAAGGAAGACGCCTGATCGGCGGCCGACGCCGTCGCGCCGCCCGGGGGTCGAGGGCGGCGCCATCGCGCCGGGCGGGTGAAATGGGCACAGCAATCAGCGGGCCGCGCGTGTTGCTCAAGCAACTGCGCGAAACCATGGCAGAGCCGCTGGCATCGCAGGCTCGCCTCGACAAGATCGTCGGCCTGATTGCCGAGAACATGCATGCCGATGTGTGCTCGTTCTATGTGCTGCGCGACGATGGCGCGCTCGAGCTCTTCGCCAACCGCGGTTTCCGGCCCGAAGCCGTGCACAAGACCACGCTGCGCCTCGGCGAGGGCCTCGTCGGCCTGATCGCCCAGCAGGCCGAGGCGCTGAGCCTCAACAACGCGCCACTGCACCCCGCTTTCGCCTATCGTCCGGAAACCGGCGAAGAGGCCTTTCTCGCCTTTCTTGGCGTGCCGGTGCTGCGCGCCGGGCAGACGCTCGGCGTCCTCGTCGTCCAGAATCACGACTCGCGCGACTATGGCGAGGACGAGATCGAGGCGATGCTGACCACGGCGACCATCCTCGCCGAGATGATTGCCACCTCAGAATTCGTCAACCTGATCCAGCCGGGCCAGGAGATCGACCTCCGGCGGCCGCGCAGCTTCAACGGCGCCGGCTTCACCGACGGGGTGGCGCTGGGCAAGGTGGTGCTGCACGACCCGCGCGTGGTGGTGACCAATTTCGTCGCCGAAGATACCGATGCCGAACGGCGGCGCCTCACCGAGGCGCTCGACCAGATGCGGCTCTCGATCGACAGTATGCTCAGCCATGGCGACATGCAGAGCTTTTCCGATCACCGCGACATTCTCGAAAGCTATCGGATGTTCGCGCATGACCGGGGCTGGGTCGACCGGCTGACCGAAGCCATCGAGCAGGGCCTCACCGCCGAAGCAGCGGTCGAGCGGGTGCAGAACGACACGCGCGCCCGGATGATGCGGTCGACCGACCCCTATATCAAGGACCGGCTGCACGACCTCGACGATCTCGCCAACCGGCTTCTCCGCATCCTCACCGGCAATGGCGGTGGAGTGGGCACCAAGGATATTCCGGAAAACGCCATCCTCGTCGCCCGCAACATGGGCCCGGCGGAACTGCTCGAATATGACCGTAGCCGGCTGCGCGGCGTGGTGCTGGAAGAGGGTGCCTCGATCAGCCATGTGGCGATCATCGCCAAGTCGCTGGGCATCGTTTCGGTCGGCCAGGCCGAGAACATCGTCTCGATGTCGGAAACCGGCGACGACATCATCGTCGACGGGCAGGCGGGGGTGGTGCACCTCAGGCCATCGGCCGACATGATCCAGGTCTATGTCGACAAGGTGCGGCTCACCGCCAAGCGCCGCGCGCACTATCTGACGCTGAAGGATACGCCGGCGGTCACCCGCGATGGGGTCGCGGTGACGCTCTATCACAATTCCGGGCTCGTTGCGGATCTGCCCATGCTCGAGGATACCGGCGCGGCAGGCGTCGGTCTGTTCCGCACCGAGCTGCAGTTCATGATTGCCTCCAAGCTCCCGCGGCTGCAGGAGCAGGTGGCGCTCTATTCCGAGGCGATCAGGCTCACCGCCGGCAAGCCCATCGTCTTCCGCCTGCTCGATATCGGCGGCGACAAGGTCATTCCCTATCTTCGCTCGGAAGCCGAGGAGAACCCCGCCATGGGGTTCCGCTCGTTGCGTCTCGCGCTCGACCGGCAGGGCCTGCTGCGCATTCAGATCCGCGCGCTGCTGAAAGCCGCCAATGGCGGGCCGATGAAGATCCTCGTCCCCATGGTCACCGATGCCTGGGAATTCCGGCAGACGCGGCACGTGGTCAATCTCGAGGTCGAGCGGCTGCGCCATTCCGGCGAGCCGGTGCCCTCGAAGCTGGAACTGGGCGCCATGATCGAGGTGCCCTCGCTGCTGTTCGAGCTCGATCGGGTGCTGCCGGAAGCCGATTTCGTTTCGATCGGCTCCAATGACCTGGTGATGTTCCTCACGGCGGCCGACCGGGCCAATCCGCGTGTCGCCAAGGCCTATGATCCCATTGCACTGCCACGGCTACGGGCGCTCCGGCACATTGTCGACATGGCGCGGCGCTACAACGTGCCGCTCACGATGTGCGGCGAGCTGGCCGGCCGCACGATCGAGGCGCTGGCGCTGCTCTCGATCGGCATGACGCGGCTGTCGATGAGCCCGCCTTCGGTCGGCCCGATCAAGGAAATGATACTCGGGCTCGACCTCGCCCCGATCAAGGCCTCCGTCTCGGCCGCGTTGCTCGAAGGCGCGCATGGCCCGGATATCCGCGAACTCCTGCTCGAATGGGCCGGAAAGCAAGGCCTGGTCATCTAGACCGACCGCAAGAGTAAAGACTCCTTATGGCGACGCTCCCCGAAGACAAGCTCGACGCTTTGACCAAACGTTTCGATTCCATCGAAGCGGCGCTGGCGGCCGGCCCGGCGGCGGAGCAGTTCGTCAAGCTGAGCAAGGAGTATGCCGAGCTCGAGCCGATCGTGAAGCCGATCCAGGCCTATCGCAAGCTCGTCGCCGATCTCGACGCGGCCGAGGAGCTGGCGAAGTCGGGTGATCGCGAAATGGCCGAAATGGCCGAGGCCGAAATCGGCGAGCTGAGGCCCCGGATCGCCAAGGCCGTCGACGAGATCCGCATCCTGCTGCTGCCGCGCGATGCGGCCGACGAGAAGGGCGTCATCCTCGAAGTCCGCGCCGGCACCGGCGGCGACGAAGCGGCGCTGTTCGCCGGCGACCTGTTGCGCATGTATCAGCGCTATTCCGACCTCCAGGGCTGGAGATTCACGCTGATGGAGGAAAGCCCGGGCGAAATGGGCGGCTACAAGGAAGTGGTGGCCAATATCTCGGGCAAGGGCGTCTACGCCCGGCTGAAATATGAAAGCGGCGTGCACCGGGTGCAGCGCGTCCCGGAAACCGAAGGCTCGGGCCGCATCCATACCTCGGCCGCAACCGTGGCGGTGCTGCCCGAGGTCGAGGATATCGATATTGAGATCCGGCCCGAGGACATCCGCATCGACACCATGCGCTCGTCGGGCGCCGGCGGCCAGCACGTCAACACCACCGATTCGGCGGTGCGCATCACGCACCTCCCCACCGGCATTGTCGTCACCGCCAGTCAGAAGAGCCAGCACCAGAACCGCGCCACCGCCATGAAGGTGCTGCAGGCGCGGCTCTATGAAGAGCAGCGCAACACCCGCGACACGGCACGTTCTGAAGCCCGCAAGGAGCAGGTTGGGTCGGGCGATCGCTCGGAGCGCATCCGCACCTACAATTTCCCGCAAGGCCGGGTGACCGATCACCGCATCAACCTGACGCTCTACAAGCTCGACAAGGTGATCACCGGCGAGGCCCTCGACGAGCTGGTGTCGGCACTGATCACCGAGAATCAGGCAGCGCAGCTTGCTGCCATGGAAGGCGTCAGCTGAGCGCAACGATCGGCAGGGCCTGGCGCGATCTGCGCGACGCGTTGCGGGCGAAAGGCGTCGACACCGCCGAGCTCGATGCACGCCTGCTTGCCGAACGGGCTTTTGGGCTCAGCAGGCTGGAACTGGTCACCCGCGAGCGCCACGTGCCGCAACCGGAGGCGCTGGCGCGTTTCGAGAGCCTTGCCAGCCGGCGCCTCGCCGGAGAGCCGGTCATGCGCATTCTCGGCGAACGCGAATTCTATGGTCGCGCCTTCCAGCTCGGTACGGCAACGTTGGTGCCGCGGCCGGAGACCGAGGCACTGGTCGATATCGGCATCGAGATCCTTTCCGGCCTGCCGAAGCCGCGCCTCCTCGATCTGGGCACCGGCACCGGCTGCATCGCGATCTCGCTGCTGGCCGAATTGCCGCGCGCCACCGGCGTCGCGGTCGATCTTTCCCCCGAGGCCATCGCGGTCGCGCAGCACAATGCCGAACGCCATGGCGTTGCCGACCGGATCGCGTTCCGACGCGGCTCGTGGTTCGAGCCGTTGGACGCCGGCGAGCGCTTCGACCTCATCGTCTCCAATCCCCCCTATATCGAGACGGCCGAGATCGGTCGGCTCGCGATCGAGGTGCGCGAGCACGATCCACTGCTGGCGCTGGATGGCGGGCCGGACGGGCTTGCCGCCTATCGCGCCATCGCGCGGATGGCCGCGCGCTTCCTCGTGCCGGGCGGGGCGCTGCTGCTGGAGATCGGCTGGCAGCAGGCCGAGCCGGTCAGCGATCTGCTTGCGGCAGCGGGGCTGGGCGATATCGCAGTGCGCCGCGACCTTGCCGGGCACGACCGGGTGGTGATGGCGCGGCGGGGACGCTGATCGGGCCGCCAAGTCCTTCACAGGTCTGCCATTTTCGGGTCGTACATTTTCCGCTTGGAAACTGGAGGCGAACCAGATAGTTTCGGGGGGCTGTCAGCGGCGCGACATTGGTCGTGCATGGAAGACGGCCACCCGCTCATCGGCGATGCTGCATTCGGCAGTAGTCAGACTCGGACGAGGAACCGAGGCGTTTTGATGGGCCGCAAGTGGTTCAAAACCGAGCAGCTCGAGGCACTGAATTTGTCAGCTGCCCGCAACCGGTAACGGTTGCCCGCGGTGCCGATGGCCCGATGTTGCCTTCAGTGTTCTTTTCCAAGGCTTGAAAAGAGACGATGAGACCTAATCAGCAGAACAACAACAAAAACCGCTCGCGCGGCCGGAACAATAATGGTGGCCGCAAGCACGGCAATCCGTTGAGCCGCAGCTACGAGAGCAATGGCCCGGACGTGAAGGTGCGCGGCACCGCCTCGCACGTCGCCGAAAAATACCTGCAGCTCGCACGCGACGCGCAGGCCTCCGGCGACAGCGTCATGGCCGAAAACTATCTGCAGCATGCCGAGCACTATTTCCGCATCATTTCGGCGGCGCAGGCGCAGCAGGGCATGCGCAACGACCAGAGCGGTCAGAGCGTCGAAGAAGACGATTTCGACGACGATTTCCCGCCAATGAACGATCGCTTTTCCTCGCCGGAGCCGCGCCAGAACGCGCAGCAGCAGCAGTCCGAGCCGCAGTCACAGAGTGCCGCTGCCGCCAATGACGGCAACGCTGCGGCCCCCGAGGGTGCCGCTGCGCAGGCCGAAGGCGATGCGCCGCAAGCCGAGGGTGAGCCGCGCCGGGTGCGCGAACGCCGTCCGCGTCGCCGCTCGCGCGGTGGTGGCGAGACGTCGGGCGATCCGGCCAACGCACCGCAGCCCGATGTCGGCGAGTTGCCGGCCTTTCTCACCGCTGGTAACGCCGTCGCCGAATAGGCGTCGCGCTCCAGTCGAATTTCGCAACAGGCCGGGGTCTCCCCGGCCTTTTGTTTTCTCCGGGCCTCCCTATATCAGCCAGGAGACCGGGGAGCGCCGCCAAGCGGGCCTTCGGCTTGGTCCGGATGGGCGTTGCGTCGCGAGCGGCGGCGGCAGGCGGATCGACGTTTCATTGCGACGCGGCGTGCCGGTGCGGGCGTGGCGGGCGCAGATGGGAGAAACCAATGAATATCGAAAAATACACCGAACGGGCGCGCGGCTTCATCCAGAACGCGCAGCAGGCGGCGCTGAGCAATGGGCATCAGCAGTTTGCGCCCCTGCATCTGCTGAAAGTGCTGCTCGACGACGAGGAAGGCATGGCGGCAGGGCTGATCGGCAAGGCCGGCGGCAATGCGCAGCTCGTGCGCGCCGAGACCGAGGCGGCGCTCAACAAGATTCCGAAGGTCAGCGGCGATGGCAGCCAGCTCTATCTGAGCCGCGAGCTGGCGCGGGTGTTCGACACGGCCGAGAAGGCCGCGCAGAAGGCCGGCGACAGTTTCGTCACCGTCGAGCGGCTGCTTCTGGCGCTGGTGGTCGAGAAGGATGTCGATGCCGGCAAGATTCTCGCCTCCGCCGGGGTGACGCCGCAGAAGCTCAACGAGGCGATCAACGAGATCCGCAAGGGCCGGACTGCCGATTCGGCCTCGGCCGAGAATCAGTACGATGCGCTGAAGAAATATGCGCGCGACCTCACCGAGGCGGCCCGCGAGGGCAAGATCGACCCGGTTATCGGCCGCGACGAAGAAATCCGCCGCACCATCCAGGTGCTGAGCCGGCGCACCAAGAACAATCCGGTGCTGATCGGCGAACCCGGTGTCGGCAAGACCGCCATCGTCGAAGGCCTCGCCATGCGAATCGTCAATGGCGACGTGCCCGACAGCCTCAAGAACAAGTCGCTGCTGTCGCTCGACATGGGCGCCCTGATCGCCGGTGCGAAATATCGCGGCGAGTTCGAGGAGCGGCTGAAGGCCGTGCTCAACGAGATCGGCTCGGCCGACGGCCAGATCATCCTGTTCATCGACGAGATGCACACGCTGGTCGGTGCGGGCAAGGCCGATGGCGCCATGGACGCGTCGAACCTCTTGAAGCCCGCTCTCGCTCGCGGTGAGCTCCACTGCGTCGGCGCGACCACGCTCGACGAATATCGCAAGCACGTCGAAAAGGATGCGGCGCTGGCCCGGCGGTTCCAGCCGGTCTTCGTCGATGAGCCGACGGTCGAGGACACCATCTCGATTCTGCGCGGCCTCAAGGAGAAGTACGAGCTGCATCACGGCATCCGCATTTCCGATGCGGCGCTGGTGGCGGCCTCGACGCTTTCGAGCCGCTACATTGCCGACCGGTTCCTCCCGGACAAGGCGATCGACCTGGTCGACGAGGCGGCGGCGCGCATGCGCATGGCGGCCGAATCGAAACCCGAAGAGCTCGACGAACTCGACCGGCGCATCATGCAGCTCAAGATCGAGCGCGAGGCGCTGAAAAAGGAATCGGATGAGGGCTCGAAGACCCGGCTCGGCAAGCTCGAGCAGGAACTGGCCGATCTTGAGGAGCAGGCCGATCTGCTGAGCAGCCGCTGGCAGGCGGAAAAGCAGCGCATGCAGGGCAGCCAGAAGCTCAAGGAAGAGCTGGACAAGGCCCGTACCGATCTCGAACTGGCACAGCGGCAGGGGAACCTGGCGCGGGCCGGCGAGCTGGCCTATGGCGTGATCCCCGACCTCGAAAAGCGCATCGCTGCGGCCGACGATCCCGATGGCGACGGCAAGCCCGACAATCCGATGGTCGAAGAGGTGGTTCAGCCCGCCCATATCGCCCAGGTGGTCAGCCGCTGGACCGGCATTCCGGTCGACCGGATGCTTGAGGGCGAGCGCGAGAAGCTCCTCAAGATGGAAGACCAGTTGGCCAAGCGCGTCGTCGGCCAGTCCGAAGCCGTGCTGGCGGTCGCCAAGGCGGTCAGGCGGGCTCGCGCCGGGCTGCAGGATCCGAATCGGCCGATCGGCTCGTTCATGTTCCTCGGCCCCACCGGCGTCGGCAAGACCGAGCTGACCAAGGCCCTCGCCTCGTTCCTGTTCGACGACGAGAGCGCCATGGTGCGCATCGACATGAGTGAGTTCATGGAGAAGCACTCGGTGTCGCGGCTGATCGGTGCCCCTCCGGGCTATGTCGGCTATGACGAGGGCGGTGTCCTCACCGAGGCGGTGCGGCGCCGGCCTTACCAGGTCGTCCTGTTCGACGAGATCGAGAAGGCGCATCCGGACGTGTTCAACGTCCTCCTGCAGGTGCTCGATGACGGGCGGCTGACCGATGGTCAGGGCCGGACGGTCGATTTCCGCAACACCATCCTGATCATGACCTCGAATCTGGGGTCGGAATATCTGGTGGCGCTGGGCGACGGCGAATCGGTCGAAACGGTGCGCGGCAAGGTGCTGGACGTGGTGAAGGCCTCGTTCCGGCCGGAATTCCTCAACCGGATCGACGACATCATCGTCTTCCACCGGCTGGGCCGCGAGCACATGGGCGATATCGTCGATATCCAGCTCGGTCGGCTGCGGAAGCTCCTCAGCGAGCGCGATATCGGGCTGGTGCTCACGCCGGCCGGCCGCGAGTGGCTGGCAGACCAGGGCTACGATCCCGCCTATGGCGCGCGGCCGCTGAAGCGGGTGATTCAGCGCGAAGTGCAGGACCGGCTGGCCGAGGAAATCCTCGGCGGGACGGTCAGCGACGGGATGAGCGTCACCGTGGATGCCGGTCCGGACGGACTGATCGTTCGCCCCACCGGCAGCGGCGAGGTAGCTGCCGCCGCCTGATCGGCGCTCCAGTTCACATCAAAGGGTCGGCCTCCGGGCCGGCCCTTTTCGTTTGCGCGCTTGCCGGCCGTCAGGGGATGCGATAAGAACAAAACATGAACTTTGGGGTGTGAGATGACCAGCTACGCGATCGACTATTTCGAACTGCCCACCCGCGACACCGGCGCCAGCAGCCGCTTTTTTGCCAAGGCCTTTGGCTGGGGCGAGAAGGCCTATGGGCCCGGCTATTCGGAAATTCTGGATGCGGGCGTGCTCGGCGGCCTCAATTCCGGCGAGGGCAAGCCCGCGGCGCCGCTGATCGGCATCAGGACCGACGATCTTGCGGCGGCCGAGGCCGCGGTCACGGCGGCGGGCGGAACCATCACCGTGCCGGCAGCCGACTATCCCGGCGGGCGCCGGTTCCAGTTTCGCGAGCCCGGCGGCGCCGAATTGCTGGTCTATTGCCCGGCCGAATAGGGGGATGTCACTGCAGCGAGGCGACGGTGATCGGGGCCGCGTCGCGCTGCATCAGGTCGCGAATCTGCGCGATGGTCTGCTTGAAACCCTCGTCGTACTGGGCGGCCAGCGACTTGTCGCGGGGCAGCTTGACGCTCAGGGGGTCGACGAAGCGGCCATTGACGCGGATCTCGAAATGCAAGTGCGGGCCGGTGGAATTGCCGGTCGAGCCGACATAGCCGATCACCTGGCCCTGGCGCACGCGCGTGCCGGGCTTCATGCCATCGGCAATGCGACTCATGTGGCCATAGGCGGTTTCATAGCCATTCACATGCTTGAGCTGGACGAAGCGGCCATAGCCCGAGACCCACTGGGCCTTCTCGACGATGCCGTCGCCCGAGGCATAGATCGGCGTGCCGGTCTTGGCGGCGAGATCGACGCCGGTATGCATCCGGCGCGTCTTGAAGATCGGGTGGACACGGTTGCCGAAGCGGCTGGCGAGCCGGCCGCCGCCCTGCACCGGCCGGCGGGTGAGGAAGCGCTTCCCGGTCTGGCCCTCGGGGTCGTAATAGTCGACCGTGCCGTCCTCGGTGCGGAAGCGGAACAGCTCGCGGGTGGTGCTGCCCAGGTGCAGTCCGACATAGAGCAGCTCCTGGTGGCCGGCCTGATCCGGCTCGGTCTGCAGAATCTCGATCGAATCGCCGGCGCTGATGCGCTTGGTCAGGTCGACGTCATAGGCAAACATGGCGACGATGCGCGAGGTCACCTTGTCGTCGACATCGTGCTTGCGGGCCGTCTCCCAGATCGAGCGATAGACCGAGGGCAGGTTGTTGACGTCGATCTGCTCGGTGTCTTCCTTGGGGAACTCGATCTCGGGCGGTGCTTCGCCCAGCACATAATTGCCCCGGTCGGTCAGTGCGGCGGTGGCGTTGTGCCTGAAGCTGCCATCCTTGTTGGGGGTATAGACGCTGAGCCGATAGGGGATCAGGTCCTTGGACATGCGCGAGGGACCCATCAGGATGCGCAGGCGCGCGCCTTCGGGCAGGCGGTCGGCGGCGAGCACGTTGCGCAGGCTCTGCGCCACCATGCCATAGGTGGTGTCGTCGAAGCCGTTCTTGAGCAGCGTGCCCTTGAAGCCATCGTCGCGCACCGTCACCACGCGCTCGGAACGGCCGGGGCCGGCCTCACCGGCAGCCTTGGATTTGGCGAGCACGGTGACGTTCTCTGCGATACCGCCCAGTCCGTCGGACGTGGTGCCCAGTTCGCGCAGCGAGCCCGGGACGGCGGCATAGCTCAGTGCCACCTCGCCCTCGCCGCCCTCGGCGAACAGGTTTTCCACGGTCGAGCGCACGAAGGCGGCCGCAGACGCATCGCTGATCACCGCCGATGGGATGAAGCTCGCCGGCATGGCCTCGGTGCGGATCTGCACCTCGCCCTCGACTTCGGCGCCGTAAATCTCGGGATTGGCGACCTGATCGTCATCGGAGGCGACGATGGGCTGGCTCGCATCCAGCATCGCGACCGGGTCATAGTCGGGAATATCGTTGGAGAGCGCCGTGGCCGCCGTTGCCAGCGAGGCGCGGATGCGCACGAAGGGCTGCTTCCTAATCATCGCGCGGCCATCGACGGTCTCGCGGATCGAGGCTTCGACGATCTCGAGTTCGGAGGTGGTCTTGGCCACCGGCCGCAGCCGGTCGCCCTTCTTGCCGGACGACTGCGCGACCTCCTGGGTCTCGGTCAGCACCTGCAGCGCTTCATAGGCAGTGGAGAACGTGTCCTGTCCCTTGAAGGAGACATAGAGGGCGCCGCCCATCAGCAGCACGGAGGTCAGACCGGTCATCACCGTGCCGGTCAGCCAGGCGAAACTCAGCTCGCGACCCTGTGGGATCTCGCCATCCGTCGACTGCACCGTCAGCGCCGGCGAGTCCTCAAAGCCGCTGATCCTGCGGACCACGGAATGTCGATTGCGTTGAGCTGACGTCAAAAGCGCTTACCGCCTGCTGTTGATTGTCCCACGCCCGCCCCCGAACGCCGGCAGAACGAAAACCTGCGCGACCTCACAAGTCAACCGCGGATGCCGACGGTCGGTGCAATGAACGCGCGCACGCGAGAGAGGTGGGCCGACAATGCGGCGAAACTTGGCCACCGCAGGGGGTGTCGCCCCAGCCTGGGCGTGCAAGCGGTTCTCTCGACACCGGATGCGGGTGCAGAGGTTCCTATAAGAGGGAGCGCGCAGCGATGGCCGAGGAGGTCTCACCCGCCGATCGACTCGCAAAATCGGGCTCTGTGACGGCTCGAACGCAGCCCGGCCGGTTGAAACTGCAGATTCCAAACACCAGATGACTCTCACGAAAGGCCCGTGTTATAAGGCTTTCCACGACGGGCGCTGGGGCGGCCGACGGACCCGAAGCGAAAAATGTCGCTTTTGTCACTTTCGAGCGTTGACAGTCCGGAACACCGCCCATATAACCCGCCCACCGCTGAGACGGAGCCGCTGCGAAGCGACAACGAACCGGCGGAAACCACTGAAAGAACAAAGAAATTTGGTCTTTCGGGTTTTCAGCAAGAAGCCTCCGAATGGTGCGCAGAAAGTTGAAAATAGGGTGTTGACAGACGGAAACGTCTCGAATAGAACCCGCCTCGCTGACGACGCCGAGCGCCAATCGCTCCCACTGTTCAGCGATCACTGAAAGGGCAGGATTGCTGCCGGGCAACCGGAGGCAAGTTTCTGTTCCCAAGTTTCGGAAGCTCTGCTTCCACTGACGCCACTCCCGAAAGGGGTCTGCTGGGGTCCGCTCTTTGACATTGTGAAGACAGGAAGAAAGAGAAACGTGGACGGCGAGGTTCTTGCGGTCTGATCGTGAGATCGGACAACAGACTTCGACGGTACGTTTCTGAGGTACATACCATTCAAACGGACTTCGGTTCGTTGGTGAGGTGTGTCCTCGTCAAGCAAACGTGCAAACGTCGACCTAGTCAGATATCAAACTTGAGAGTTTGATCCTGGCTCAGAACGAACGCTGGCGGCAGGCTTAACACATGCAAGTCGAACGCCCCGCAAGGGGAGTGGCAGACGGGTGAGTAACGCGTGGGAATCTACCTAGTTCTACGGAACAACAGAGGGAAACTTCTGCTAATACCGTATACGCCCTAAGGGGGAAAGATTTATCGGAATTAGATGAGCCCGCGTAAGATTAGCTAGTTGGTGGGGTAATGGCCTACCAAGGCGACGATCTTTAGCTGGTCTGAGAGGATGATCAGCCACACTGGCACTGGAACACGGGCCAGACTCCTACGGG
>FWPV01000160.1_pt1 | contig 240532 bp, 215 predicted proteins | sample 2228371 | NCBI WGS metagenome assembly FWPV01 (sample SAMEA103939776, study PRJEB20133) | metagenome
GTCTTTGAGCATCGTGTCCACGGAAGGTTGCGTGCACACGATCTTGCTCAGACCCTCAACCCGAATCAAGATGGGTTGGCCAGCCGGTTACAGTTGAATCAGCTCGACGAGCTTTCGATTGGTTTGAAGCAAGACGAACAAGAATGGGACTTGTTCTTGCAGAACAGCGAGAACGAGCGTCGCGACTGGGAGAGGCGACTCGCGACATTGGCGCAGCAGCTCAGGGAAGCATTGGCGCGGGAGGCAGCTCGCGATCAAGAGTTCTTGCAGATGAAGACTTGGCTGCAGCAGTTGGCCAGTGCTTGGAGTCTATTCAACGAGCAACAGAGACAACTGGAAAAGTCCGTCAGCGACTTGAGCGAGCGCTTGGAAAAATGAGGTACTGGCGTTTCATTTCTCGGAAAAGTCGCCCAGTTTAAACATCACTCAATCGAAGCGACACCCGATTCAGTAATTAGAGAGTCCGTTTGCATCGTCGGACTACAGCCACCCCTCTTGTTCCGCCTTGCGGCCCTCATCTAGCATTGCTTTTGTGAGTTCTACCATTGAACATGGCAAATTGACGTCGTCCAGCAGACGGTAAAGCAGCGATATGTCGTAGTCGTTCAGTGGCCACTTCTGGGTGACAGCTTGCCACTCATGAACGCCCATGCGGTAAGGCTCCCAATGATGACCGTGACCGGTCCATATGGCTCCAACAGTACGGGCGATATCGATTCCCGCTGGGTCGGCATCGGCACTGACCCTTAAAGGTGCAGGAGACAAGTGCAGTAAGTGCTCGATTGCACTAACCCAGCTCCGTGACGGCCGGCCTGGCAACCACGCCATGAGTGATCGATTCGGCCTCTGTCCGCTTTGTCTCTCGAAACTGGCCCGGTTTTCGATGAGCCACCAATGATCAGGGGACTGGCTGATTGCCGAAACCCTCAGGATGTCTTCAACCGGAATGGCCAGGCACCTTACAGGTGCAAGATCCAGGGCGCGATCTTCCCATTTGAGCTGAATATCCCCGGCCAGCCAGATCACTGGCATGAAGTGTGAGACGCCCAGGCTCTCAAGATCGAAATGGCGCTCCAGCCATTTCCAATCGCTCGCGCTGATGGACTTGGTGTGTTCGCCGGCAAACAGCGCAAAGTCCCGCCGAGTACCGTTCATTTCCTCACGGCACCATTCAACTAGAGATACCAGCTGATCCAGCCGGGTCGACAAGACATCCACCCGGAGGGCATTCTCGCCTGCCAACTGATCTACGGCTTGAGTCACAGAGTCATGCAACTCGGGATCGGTGTCCTGAGGTAGTGATTGAAGCCAACTGCGCGCCTGCTCGAACCTTTGTGAACGGGCTTCATCCCGCTGGGTACGGCTGCCGACACCAATCAGCGCTTTCAGTCGATCCAGATCACGCCAGGTCAGGCCTTCCCAATGCCAGCTTCCGCCCTGGAGCCTCTCCTTTCGGGTGATCCAGCCCTCGCGCAGCAACCAATCGCTCAACGCTTCGGCTCGGTCGATGTTCGCTATACCCGCCTCTTTAAGCAATGCGTCACGACTCCGACTGGCATGATCTTTTCGGATCCAGGTGGCCAGCAGGGCTTTGTCATCCATGTTGAGCAAAGTCAAGACCTGCGGCGGCTCATGCGCTGCAGTTCGCTGCCGCACCCCGCGCCGAATAAGAACGTCCTGCCAGTTCATCATCAGATCCATACTCCGCTGCCGGACGACGCTGGAGCACACCGATAGGAGGTGCCCAGCGCGCGCCGGGAGACTTTTTCGACGTGACCAAAGTCACGTCAGCGGGTTCGAACACCTCTACGTTGTGGGTGATCGGTGTTGTCAGAACGTACTGCGCCCGAGTGGACTTGAGGAACTGCCCGACCAGCTGGATGTTTCGCACATCCAGATGCGCGAAGGGCTCGTCAATGAACACAAATCCACCGGGGGTTTCCTCGTCCTTGAGGAGTCCCACGAGCAGGATCAGTGACTTGATGACCTGCTGGCCCCCAGAGGCCTCGCCGTCGTTGAGGCCAATCTGGCCTTTGCCATCGAAGTTGAAATGGACCTTAAGCTCTGCCTGACGCAACACGCTGTCGTCGTTGTCCAGGTGCGGCAGGTCCGCGTTGACTTCCACCCCAGCGAGCTGTCCTAGCTCGACGATGTTCTTACGGTAGCGCCGGACGGTGCTGCGCAATACATCCATGTACCGCTCCCGCGCATTGGAGACAGCGACGCGCGCGGCCTCATTGCTCACCTCCCTTTGCTGCAGCTGCCCCTTTTGACCATAGACGGTGGCCACCATCAAGGTGTGGCGCTCTTCGACCGACGGGTCTTTTTCCCAAGAACCCTCTTCTAGGTTGCGCTGCAATTCATCCCCACGCAAACGGGCCTGCGTGGCGTTCTTGAACTGATCACGTAGGGATTGGAGCGTGTCGCGGCGGATCCATCTGGCTGGGAACCGCGCCTTCAATTGTTTTGATTGACTGGCTTGTTCAGCGAGATCACTTCGTCGGCCGCTCCATTCGCGTTCAAATTTGGCCGCTGCAGATTCGTGCTGGCGCAGACGCTCGTTCACCTGCTTGTGTTCGAACTGCAGCTCACGGGCCAGGTTTGAGGCCTGCTGATAGTCGCTATCCAGCTGGGTCCACCGATGCGATGCTGCAATGCGCGCCGCTTTGAGTTGCGGCAACTGACGGCGCGCTGTTTCGAACTGCTCGTGCCGTTCAGCCAACTGCTCAACAGCCCGGTGTCCTTTGGACGCCTCCAGTGCAGCATTGAGCTGGCGCCTGTTCTCGTTCTGTGCGGCGGTAATCTGGCTTAGCTTTTTGTCGATTTCTTCCAGCCGTCGAGCGATGGAGATCTTGCGCGCGCTCAACGCCGCAGCACCAAACTGGTACTGTTCTTGTTCGATCCACACGCTGCGGCCACCACGGCTGTCGCGCCAGTAGGCTTGTGGTGTTATCCATTCGCCCCCCACTTTTCCGCCCTCGGCCGTGGTCTGCACACGCCGGATGTTTCCAAGTTGCTTCACGAGCCAAGCGGGTACCTTGTCCGAGAAGGTCAGCGCGGCTAAGAGGCTGTCCGGATCGGCCTTGCCGGTCACCTGCACCGTGTCAGTCACCAGGTAGTGGCGATAACGCTCGCGCTCCGCACAGGCCATCGCACGTATTTCGTCCGCAGGATTTTTCAACAACACGATGCCTCGTGACCCTCGCAGGACACCTTCGGCAGCCGCTCGCCACTGGTCATCGGTGATGTCCGTCACATCGGCCATCAGGTAGTGATCAATGCCTTCGTTGCGCAGTACGCGGCGAAAGCGCATGACATCCGCCGGTGCGGGTGCCAGACGTTCGTTTTGACAACCATCCAAGGCTTGCTGCGCCGCATCTCTTTGGCTGCTCAGTTCGTGCCATTCGCGGTCAAGTTCGATCTTGCGTTGCTCCAGCTCCTTCAACCGCGCAGACAGTTGCTGCGCATCGCCTTCGACCTTGGCAAGCGCATGCAGCTCGTCGGCTTCCTTGACCAGTTGCTCGGCGGGGCGCTCCTGGGCTGACGCGTTGTTGAGCGCAATCTGTGCCGCCTTGCGATCTTCATCCAGTTGCCGGGCGCTCTCTTCGGCTGCGTGGGCTTGCTGTGACAGTTGTAACAACTTCTGTCGGTCTTGCGCCTGCTGCCGAATGGTCGCGGCGTGTTGGAGCCGCTGCCGGTGTATGTCCCGGAACTCCTTGACCAACTCGGTTCGTTGTTCGGACCATTCCAACACCGGGATGACTTCCGTCCACAGCCGCTCGGTTTCTCGCAGCTTGTTCTGGTATTCGCGATACAGGTTGACCTTGGCCTCCAACTGCGCCAACTGTGCTTCACCGTGCGCGAGATCCCTCTTGGCAGCTTCTACCTCTTGCGCCACCTCCAACTGGTGCTTACGGGCCTCCTCGTATCGATCCAGCACCTCCTGGTCGCCGAACACATCAAACACTAGGCGCAGCAACTCTTTCGGGGAATACTCACACAGCCGGTCGGTCTGGCCTTGCTCTAGGGCCAGCACTCGGGCAATGGCGCGGCTCAGTCCCGCACCTTCCAGCCGACGGCGCCAGTTCTCAATCCCTAACCAGTCCTTTTCTGGAATCTGCACCAGGGTCTCGATCGGCGTGTCGCCCTCGACCATTGCATAGCGTCGCTGCCAATCACCCCCGTTGCGCTCGATGCGGCACGCCAACGTGACCTTGTCCGAGTAAAGCAGGTTGCGTGCAAATGGGCGACTGGAGGTTTGCCGGCCATAGGGCCGGTTGTCGACCGTGGCACGCAACCATGCCGAGTCGGCATTGGCATGTCGGGCATAGGTTTTGTAGCTGCGACCACCAGAGCATTCGAGCCCCAGCAGGGTTCGCATGCCGTCCAGCAAGGTGGTCTTGCCGGACCCGTTGGGCCCCGCAACCGTGATGATGGAGCCGTCCATCGGCAAGGTTAGACGTTGGCAATAGTCCCAATGCAGCAGTTCAAGTGACAGGAGGTGAAACATGGGTCAGTTGTCCTCCCCCGTGATTGGTACGGCATCGTCATTTCGCTGCTCCTTTCCTTCTTCTTCAGCGCGGGCTTTGGCCAGTACAGCGCCGAGTGTCCCGTCCAGAATGCGCGCGGCCAGGGTGTCGTAGTCCAGAAGCAAATCCAACAGCGGTCCTTCCGCGATGTCATCGCCGCGCCGCTCGATGAAACCATGGTTTTCCAGGCGCTTCAGATTGCCGTCCAGCCGGGTCTTCTTGCCCAGCTGGTTGCCAAAATCCGCCAGCAACGCTCGGTAGGACACGACCGGGCTTACGGTTTGCGCCCGTGGCATGGGGCGCTCGCTGGCAAACATTTCGTCTTGGGACGTGTTTTCGGCGTGGGCATCCCGAGAGGCCTGGCGCTCTCGCTTGGGCAGAATGATCAACGCCCACAGAACGACCAGCAAGGAAATGCCGTCCCGGGGCAAATCGATGTTGTTGTTGCTGTTCAGACCGCTTTCACCGAAGACCACGTTTTCGCTGCTGCGCAGCATGGCGATAGTGACGTGATCCGCATGGATGTTGTCCACCAGGCGCAAGCCCACCTGCGACAGTCGATCTTCGACGGCCTTCCACAGGTCGGCATCGATCAATGCGCGCTTGATGCGGGGGTGTTGGCGCGGCAGCCAGCGCCGAGCCAGCAGTTCGCCTGCCAGCAACGCGGCTTCATCGGTTGTGTTCATCGTTTTCTTCGTCAAGGACTTCCAGGTGGCCTTGGCTCATGGCCGCCACATGCGGGTCGTCGGTTTGTTCCGTCGTGCTTTCGAGTACAGACTTCCAGCCCGAACGAGCCAGGTCGCCCGTCTGCCCCTTTAGGGTCCTGGCTTGCGAGTCTCCCAGGAGCGGCAATAACTGCATCCGGTAGGCTGCCTGTGAAAAACGTCCGCCCAACACCACCTGTTGAATGGGTTTAGGCTCGACAAGCTCGGTCGATGGCGCCTGTCGCCAGTCTGCCAACTGGTTGATCAGGTCTTCCAGCTCCTGAGGCATGCGAAGCACCTGCATTTCACCGGCGCCCGCATCGGCCGCAGGGGGTAGGCCCGTTGAACGGGCATGATCAGGACGGTCCCGCTCAAATTCACCTTCTGCTACGTCGATCAGGTCGTGCTGGCTTACAAAGACCGGTTGAACACCCATGGACAAGGCATCCCCCAGCAAGCTGTAAACCGCCGAGTGATCCCGCAGCCATTCCCGAACGTCCGAGCTGGTCACACCCGTGCTGCCCAGCGTGACACGCTGACGATCTGCTTGCTGCATGGCCCTGTTGAACTGTGAGGCCATGGACAGCAGATTAGCCTGCGCCTTCCCAAGGGCTCTGGCTTCACGTTCAAGACGCGGATCTTCGCTTTCGGAGCGGATCAGCGCAGTTAGAGCTTGACCCGCTCGCTCCACCAGGGTCAGCGCCCGTTCAAAGCGTGGTTGCGCTTCTCTCAACTTGGCTTCCGAACCGCTGGCAATCGCGTCTGCAAATTCGTCGTGCAGTCGTGACAGTTGAGCGTGAAGGTGCTTCAGATGGCCCGCGTCGGTCAGGCCCAATGCGTGAGCCCCCGCCACTTGAGCGAGCAGGGATCCCAGCTCGTCATCGTCCGTGGCCGCTTTGGTCAATGGAACGAGCAGCCCGTGCAGTTGCTGTGCCAGGCCCGACAAGGAATAGTCTTGGGAAGTTGAATCCCAAATGACCAGACCCGTTTCCCTCAACCGTTTGAGGACGTTGTCGAGTGCCTGGGGTTGCAGGGCGTAAAAGATGCGATTGAGGTCGTCGCGCTGGATCCGGCCTTGGGGGAAGCTGGCCAGCTCCATGAAGCACCAGAGTCTGAGCTGGACCACATAACGGGCTCCGCTGAAGAGCCCCCGCAAAGCGTCAATCAGATCGCCCCGCTGGCTGATTGACCAGGCCAGGGCTGATTCTGTAGCTTGGGAGGGGTCGCGGAAGTACGACTCGAAACTTCCTCCCTCGTCCTCTTGATCCATGAGGCTTTTCATGTGCTTGACTCTCGCAAGATCAAGAAGCGGCCGCTACTGGGCGCTGTACGCTCTGTTGCCAGATATGGCGATACACCAACTGAGCCACTTGCGCTTTGTCATCCGGGGTGTAGGGGGGCTCAGGCAGTGTTTGGTAGACGTGATCCAGGATGAATGTTTCAACCTCGGCCTGGGTCTGTTCCTTCTCAGTCCACCGGTCCAACGGTGCAATCACCTTTAGAACGCCAGCCAACAAGTCTTTGCTGGCCAACTTGATGCGCTCTCTGTCCGCCTTGGAAAGGTCATCCCGCCGGACCAGATCGAACAGGGCAAGCTGATCTTCACTCAATCCCTCAGCAACGGCTCGGTGCTCCTCTTCGGTCAGGCTACCCCCCAAGTCCATCAGCTTGGCAAAGGTCTCCTCAACGGTCGCCCGATCCTTGTCCTGGTTGTAGGCTGCGATGATCTCTTGATACTTCTTCTCGTAGTTCATGCGCAGCGGGTTGGCCGCCAGCATCTGGGCCAGCTTCTCCTCCACGATTTGGCGTATGTCTTCGATCACCGTAGCCTTGCGTTTTACTTTCTTGGCGAACTCATCCCGCAGCTTTTCCATGTTGAGTTGCGAGAGGTCCACGGACAGTCCGCTGGCCTGGTCGCCACCTGGCCCATGCGATGCAATCGCCTGATTCACGATGCGATGCAGAACCTTCAGCAGCTCGCTGACGTCAGCCGTATCGCGCCGCTCGCTCAGTTTTTTGTAGATGGCCTCAAGGTTGTCGTGCCGTTGCGCATAGATCAGCGCCGCAGGCTCCACCAGCAAGGCCTTGAAACGGCTGAATACGACGCGGCACAGAATCTCATAGCGACGCTTGGCCTCGTCGCTGGTGTAGACCGCGTCTACCGCATCTGCCAACAGCTCGATACGGGTGAAGCCCGTGGTGCCTAACAGACTGCTGGCATCGAAGCCGAGGCTCAACAAATGGGCCTCGGTGACTTCAATCGCATCCGCCAACGCAGCCACTCGTTCTTCAATGGAAGCCACGACCTCTGCTTCGCCTCCGTCGTCCCCCAGGGCGTACTGCGCCAAGGCTTCGCGCAAGCTCTTGAGCATGCCGTTGTAATCCACGATGAGGCCGAAGTCTTTACCCGGGTACACCCGGTTGGCACGGGCAATCGCCTGCATCAGCGTGTGCGCCCGCATGGGTTTGTCGATGTAAAGGGTCGACAGACATTCCACATCAAACCCCGTAAGCCACATGGCACACACCACGGCAATGCGGAAGGGGTGCTTGGGGTTCTTGAACGCAGTCTCGACGTCAACACGCTGACCGTCTGGCGTCTCGAATCCCAACTTCATCACTGCGCGGTGCGGAATGATGTCGAAGCCCCATTGCTGGAAGTCCGCCACCTCGTTCTGCGCTTCGCTGATGATCAGTTCGATGATCGTCTCGTCCATCCACGCGGCCTGTGCCAGCAGGCGGTCGCGTTGCGCATGCAGCAATTGACGGGTTTCGTCGTCCGGAGTCGCTGAGATAGCTGCCAGTTTGCGCTGTGCTTCGGTCCGCAAGGCAGCTGATTTGGCCTTCCACTTCGGCCCAATCAGCTTGAGCATCCGAGCACAAGTGATCTTGTCGATGCACACCAGCATCGCCTTGCCTGCCTCCCAGCGGGTGCTGCAATGCTCCACAAAGTCAGTCGCTATCCGCTCCAGACGTTCGTCGGCGGTGATGACCTCGTAGTCTTTGCCCAGCAGCTTTTCGAGCAATGCCGTTTGGTCCGCATCAAGGTCGGCTTTTTCGACAGCGGCAGAGATGCGCTCGTTCAAATCCAGCTTGGCCAAGCCTAGTTTCTCGCCGCGGTTTTCATACACCAGCTTGACGGTAGCGCCATCCTCCTCGCTGCGCTTGAAGTCGTAGCGCGAGACGTAGTCACCAAAAATCCGTTTGGTCAGCTGATCGTGCTTGAAGAGGGGCGTGCCAGTGAAACCAATGAACGCCGCATTCGGAAGCGCCATGCGCATATTGCGCGCCAGCTTGCCTGCTTGGGTGCGGTGCGCCTCATCAGACACCACGATGATGTCGTCACGCATGCTGTAAGGGGCGTCGGGTGTGACATCCTGGTTGAACTTGTGAATCAGGCTGAATACATAGCGGTGGTTCTCTCCTAACAAACGCTGCAGCTCGCGGCCGGAGCTTGCACGCGGGGTCTGCTCGTCTGCAACGCCGCAGCCCATGAAGGTTTTGTAGATCTGGCTGTCCAGATCATCCCGGTCGGTCATCAGCACGAAGGTGAAATTGCCCGGTACGGTGCGCCTCACCTTTTCAGCAAAAAACGCCATGGAATAAGACTTGCCACTGCCCTGCGTGTGCCACACCACGCCCAGGCGTCCCAGGTCCGGGTGCGCACGTTCGGGAATTTGCAAGTACCTGGGGACGGGCTCGGCAGCCAGTGGGGCGGCGGCCAACGCATCGTTGGCGGCTGAGTCTGTGACCCCGGGGAGCTCAATGGTGCGATGCGTCAGGCGTTTGCCGGTGGGGAACTCGCGTTTCAGCGCCTCTTGCCGCACCACGGAAGCCACGGCCTGGTTCACGCCCAACATCTGATGGTTTCGTGCCACCACCTTGCGCACAGCACCAGCCTTGCTGGCGTCAAACAGAATGAAGTTTTCCACGATGTCCAGCAGACGGTCTTTGGCCAGCATGCCGTTGAGAAGCACTTCGGCGGCCACGTTGCCCACGTCGCTTTCGTGCAGACGCTTCCATTCGCCGAAGTGCTCCCAGGTGCTGGTGATGGAGCCGAAGCGGGCGTTGTGCCCATTGCTGACAACCAAGAAAGCGTTGTGGTGGAACGCGTGAGCCACCACGTTCTCGTCCATGTAGTCGCGCAGATTGCCGTCAAATCCCGCACGGATGTTCTTGTAGACCGCCTTGAGCTCAATGAACACCAAGGGCAAGCCGTTCACGAAACACACCAAGTCGGCGCGGCGGTTGTAGTTGGGAGTGCGTAGACCTGTGAGCTTGAGTTCGCGTACCACCAGAAAACGGTTGTTGGTCGAATTGCGAAAGTCGATCACCGTCGCCAGGGCGTGGCTCAGCTGCCCCTGCGCATTGCGGTAGCTCACCGGCACCCCGTCGCGAACCAGCTTGTGGAATGCCTGGTTGTGCTGCAGCAGAGAACGCGAAAAATCGTGATGCGTCAGCTTCGTGACGGCTTCGTCAATGGCTGTGGTCGGCAGCTGTGGATTGAGTTTGACCAGGGCCGCGCGCAAGTCACGCACCAGCACCGCTTCGCGCTCATTGGTGCGACCCAGGGTGCCGCTGGGGCCGAATGTCTCCTGATTCCAGGCGTACACGCTCTCCCAGCCCAAGGTCTTTTCCAAGTGCTCAGCGAAAGTGGCCTGCACCAAGCGGTCTTCGCTGTTGATGTCGGTGTAGGCCATGCTTAACCCCCCATCTGTTTCTCGAACGATTGCCGGACCAAGCCCATCACGTAAGGCAATTCCTCCAGTGATGACAACCCGACCTCGACGTCACCGTTGCCCCAGCGTCCGAGCCCCGTCACGTCTTTGCAGAGCCTCTTGGGGTCTTCAATCTCATGGAACTCGACATTCAATGAGATGCGCAAGCGCTTGGCCTGCGGCACCACGTCGGCAAAGTTGGTTTCCGCCTTGTAAGCCACGTAAAGCTTGAGGAATTCCTCCGTCACGCAAGGGTCCAGCGCCAGTACCTCTTTGCGGAATGCCTCAAAAAGCTCACGCATGGGGCTGGTCAACAGGTGGGGGTGATCATCAAGACCGTAAGTGCTCTGGCCGGGTAGGGCATGGGCCTTCGGGCGGTAGGCATCCAGCACATCAGCGGGAAGCTTGGGTGCCGCCCATACCTCGATCGCAGTGGCGGCCAGCTTTTCCGCACGAGCCTTGATTGCAGACTCGTTCCATACATCTAACTGGCCCAGCCCTTGGTTCACCCTGAGCGGGCTTTCTTTGAAGCCGCCCGGCATGTCGCGCTTGTCTGAAAACGGCCGGTCGCTGTATTCCGAGTTGTAGCCCGTGAGTGTGAGGTTGCCCAGGGTATGCAGCCATCTCTCCTGAACTTGCTGCCAATCCGGCCCGAGCGCTTCTTTCCATGCCGGTGACAGGTTCTCGTTCTGCGGCAGGATGTGCTCAATCGTGTATTCATCCACCGGCACCCGTTCTTTGCGCCCGTGGTTTTCCAGTCGGCGCAGCCAATAGCTGCGGCTGCGGAAGTTGTACAAGTCACGTTCCTGCAAATCCCGCCGAAACTCATCATCTGAAGGGAAACGCCGGTAAGAAGGCAGTACCAGCAGCTGGGCCATGATGCTTTCCAGGTAGCGATCCTTCTTGAGCGCCTTGCCAAAGGTGGCGAAGGTCTTGTTCAGTGAGTTGGTGGGTATGGCGCAGATGGCTCGGCGGAACACATAGGCCTCCACCAGCCGCACGGCACTCGCGAAGTCCGCTTTGGACAAGATACCGCTCGAATAGTCGGCGTACAGCTCCAGCAAGAAGGGATAGGCCACATCCACCTTCAGCTCACGCAAGTCCTGAAACACCAGCTTCAATTCAGGGTCGGTCTCTGCCCCCAGGGCCATGGCGCAGAAGTAGCGGGCAAAGTCCCGTATGTCTTTGACCCACACTTCCACACCAGCACCCATATCGGCCGATGATTTGGCGTGTTGCTTGAACGCGGCGTACACCTCATCTTGCCGGGGGATCTCGCCCGTCTTGACCGTTAGGTAGTGGCGCATGAAGGCATCGAAGTGGTTTCCATAGCCCTCTTGGCCAAACTCCACCTCCATGGGGCGCCAATACTCTTCGTACAGCCGGGTCTGCAGTTTCGGCTCAATGCCCATCAAGATGAAGTTGCGGATCAGGTCTGCCTGGCTTAGCTCCCGCCCGGTGGAGTTCATGCTCTCAAAAATGAGCTGGGGGTTGTCCTGGTCGCGGTTCAATGCAATGTCCACCACCACCAGCTTGGCCAGGCCACGGCACAGCGCCGTGAGATCCCCTTTGCACGAGGCAATCAGCGACTCAAACAGTGCGAAGTTCTCCGTCACTCGCACAGAGGGCACGGCGGGCTGCGCACCGCCACCCACCAGGGCAATCAAAGACGCCTTGTCGGTTTGCGTCAGCAGCAGCTTGTAGTGGCGCTCACCATCTTCCTCAGGGTTGACCAGGTAGTAGTTCCGCACCTTACGGGGAGAAAAACCCTCCACGGGCTCGCGCTGGCCTTCGTCCAACTTGTCCAGGGCGTTGGCCAGAGCGGCGAGCAGGATGGTGAGCGTAGTGAGCCGCTGCTGGCCGTCAATCACCAACATGGGCTCTAAGCTGGTTAGGTTGGACAAGCCCTTCTCGATGTAAACAATGGAGCCCACAAAGTGTGCCGAGAGCTTGTCATCTGACCCTGTGCGGATGATGTCAGCCCACAACTGCCGGCATTCCCGCTCCGTCCAGGAATAGGTGCGCTGGTAGATGGGAATGACGAATTGGGGCGACTTCTTGAGAAAGTCCAACAACTTTGCTTCGGTGGCCTTCATGTTTTCTCCCTTAGACCGCTATCTCACCCGATATCAAACGCGGCAGTAGCAGGTTGCGGGCCGCACGAAGTTTTTGGCAGGCAAAGCTAATCGACTTAAGTTGCTCAACGATAGTCTGAATTGCGTCGTCAAAATTGCTCAACAAACCCGCCGGTGGTAGAGGAACGGGGTACCTCTGCATTTGCTTCCAATCTGCGCGCGGCATTTTTGACCCCTCTTTCATCTGCTGTGCAGTTACTGCAACAAATGCATCGCTAGACATCGTCATTAACACCAGTCCGTGTAGGGAATCGTCTGCAGGCCGAACGACGATGGAATCCGACGACGCAACACCATCAACAAACGCAACCCCCACCTTGTGAAAATAGGGGCGAATCTTGCCAAAGATGATTTCGCCTGTCTTGAAGCGGCTCTTGCTGCTGGTTACTTGCTCCACAGTGCCCCATTCGCCCAAAGATATTGAGCGGCGGGGCATATGCTCGAGCCCGATGTAGGGCGTGTCCGGCGATAAGGATTCTGGCAAAACCAAATCCCTGATTTCATTACACAAGTCGCCTAGCGTCTTAGGCGTCCATCCCAGTGGTACGCCATCCACAATCGGCGTGTGTTCGTAGCCTGGAAAGCGTAGATGAACGAACCATTCTCGGTAGAGCAGCCGGGCGGACTCTTCAAGAAGGACCATGCGACGACGGTTAGCGTCAATCAGATCGTCGTAATTGGTGAGGATTTCGCCGATCTTATTTTGATAGCTCACATCCTTTGGCACCCTAATCACACATTCCTTGATACGCGTCGGTGATGTATGGCGGACGGTCGCACCACTCGCTGAGCCACGGACTTGCGCCCGATAGTCATGTGAATTGAGAGCGTAATAAAGAAATTTTTTATCGATTCGTCGATGGTTAGTAATTTCGACCAACCCTAATCTTTGGTTGTGCAGGAAGCGGTTGTTCTCTGGAATCAAAAATGAACCACCCAAAATTGGTGCAGTGTTGATCAGGTCCGTCATGACGACAAGCATGTCGCCCTCAGATAGAAGATACTCTTCTGAAAATTCGCCAGAGTAATACTTTTCTTTCTCGCCCTTCAGCTTGAGACCGCCATCTTCATGGCAGTTACCTGGTGATAAAAGAATGTGTTGCCCTTCGTCTGAAAAAAATTCACTTTTGAATGCGTGGCCGTGCTTGACGTTTAGTACGTCACCGAGTTTCAATTTTTCCCATTTCATTTTCTACTTTCGATCAGTGACGGCACGACTGTGAAAAAGGAGACACTCATACCCCTAACTCCTCGAAATTTTTCTGAATCTTGGTCGCCAAGTTCGCCGCCTCCCGATTCAAATCCGCCAGCTCCAGGTGGATGTCGCGCAGGGTTTGCTCGAAGTCGAAGTCCTCGTCCACCTCGGCCGGGGCGACGCCCACGTAACGACCTGGGGTCAGACTCCAGTCGGCTGCCTCAATGTCGGCGCGAGTCACCACTTTGCACAGGCCGGGCACATCAGCCATTTCGGCCTGGGGGAACCGGTCCTGCAGCCAGACGACTTGGCGATGCAGATAAATGCTTTCTTTGAGCTGTTCGACGGCGGCCTTGCGTTCAGCGTCCAGCTGCTTGATGAGCTTGCTGATCGCGCGGCGGTCATAGAACTCAGCCGCCTCGTCGTGCTCGGCCAGTTCTTGAGCCAGCTGTGCGGCGCGAGCGGCCAGCTTGTAGAGCAAGTCAATCTGTTTGACCAAGCCCCGAGCGGATTCAGCCAGGGGATCAAAGGCCCTGCGGGCGCTGTGCTGCTCCGGGTTGGTCTGCGGTGGCGTAGCCACCTGGTCGCAGAACGTGGCCAGTCCGTCCACCAGGGCGGCGCGGTCTACGGCGTAGGCGGTGGCCGCAGTGGCCCACTCCGTAATGACTTCGGCCAAACCTTGGCGCTTTTCTGCTGACAGGGCTTCGATGCCTTTCACACCGTCCATGAAGGTCAGCAGCGGGGCGCGACTTGCGTTCAGCGTGGACTCGAAGGTGGTGAGCGCCGGGTTTACAGCGGCCGCCTCAGCGCTCGTGCGGCTGAGGTAGCTTTGAACCAGTTTCAGGAAACGTTCTTGCTGTCCACGGTACAGCCATACGATGGCGGCCAGGTTGGCTTGCTGCTCCGGGGAAAAATCGTAGATCTTGCGGGTGACTTTGCGGTAGACGTTCCGCGCGTCCAGCATAAGAACCTGGTCTTTGCGTTCTGCGGGCTTGGACTTGTCAAAGTGCCACAGCTCGCAGGGCACGGTGCGGGTGTAGAAGAAATTGGAGCGGATGGCAATCATCACGTCCACGTCGCCGGTCTCCACCAGCTTGCGGCGCACTTCTTTCTCGCCATGGCCGGCGCTGCTGGCCTGGGATGACATCACAAAGCCCGCACGCCCCGTGGGAGACAGGTAGCTGTGGAAGTAGGAAATCCAGAGGTAGTTGCCGTTGGAGACGTGCTTCTCTTTGTTGACACCGGGCAGGCCGAAGGGCAGACGGCGGTCGGTCTTGATGGATTCGGCGTCGACCTTGTCCACATTGAATGGCGGGTTGGCCATCATGAAGTCCACATTGCCCCAAAGCGGACGGCCGTCTTGCAGGCGGTGCTTGTCTTCGTAGAAGGTATTGGCTTCTTGAATGTCGCCTTCCAGGCCATGGACGGCCAGGTTCATCTTGGCCAGGCGGATGGTGGTGGGGGTCTTCTCCTGGCCATAGAAGGTGACCCGCTTCATGGTCTCGAAACCCTCTTGCTCAATGAAGTGGCTGCTTTGCACGAACATGCCACCCGAGCCACAGGCCAAATCGGCCACCACGCCATGGTCAGGTTCTATGACATTCACCAGGGTTTGGACCAGGGAGGGCGGAGTGAAAAATTCCCCGTTGTCTTGCGCGCCCTGCATGGCGAACTTCATCAAGAAGTATTCGTAGATCCGACCAAACACGTCCCCGGTGGCGGTACGCAGGGCTTCGGTGTCGAAGCAGCGCAGCAGGTTCTCCAGCAGTTTGTTGTCGAAGCGGTCGTAGTCTTTGGGCAGGCTGCCTTGCAGTGGCGGAAAGTCTGCCTCGATGGCGTTCATGGCTGTCACCAGGGCGGCACCCAGGTTGGCGCCGGTGGGCAGGTTCAGCAACGTGTCATAGCGCGCCGACTCGGGCAGCATCAGGGCACGTCGCTTGATGAAGTCCGCCTTGGTCAGCGGGCGCTTCGGCATGGTGCCTGCGGCTTGATCAGCTTCAATTGACTTGAGAGCCGTCTGGTAGCGGTTGGTGGCATGACGCAAGAAGATCACGCCCAGCACCGGCATGGAGTATTCAGTGGCAGTCAGATTGGAATTGGCGCGGAGTTGGTCTGCGGCCTCCCACAGGCTGGTTTCTACCTGGCCGATGTTTTGAAATGCATTGATCGTCATATGTCAGTTTTTTCTGTCTCGCCTTGAATCCAGGCTTCTGGTTGGGTCCATGCGTACCTGGTGTGGGGCTAAATGTTCTTTACGGCTTTGAGTTGGCGGAAACGTAGCCAGGCGCCAAGACGGCGTTCTTAACCCCGTAAAGCGCCAGGTGGTCTTTCAGCCACAAACGGTATTCGGGGCCTCGCAGGCTGTGGTCGGGTGAACAGTCGACGCTCCATTTCCGCAGTACGTACCCGGCGGTTGCAGCGCGTAGCTTCATACTGAGCACGCCATCAAACATGCCGTAGTCCAGCTTGGTGATCTCGGGGCGGGATTGATCGGGGTGAGGTACGAGTTCCAGTTCGACGATTCGCGTCCATTGGATGTCCTGGTCGGATCGCTCGTGTGCTTCTACGGGGGCATCTTTCAGAACAATGGGGTCCTGAATCCGGGTCAGTACGAAGTCGCGGAATTCGCCGGACTTCCGGTCAAAGGCCCGGGTGTGCCAGCGCAGGCCGGTGTCTAGTAATGCAAAGGGAACGATTTCGCGTTCGCTCTGGCCGTTTTCAACGGAGTGGTACTTGATGCGTACCGGGCACTTGTGACTGATCGCCCGGGTGATGCCTGCCAGGGTACTGAGGTCTGGTTGCCCTAGCTTGTTGGGGATGTCGCAGGTGATGCCTGTTCGGGAGCGGACAGGCTCACCGTCCCCGAAGCCTTCTGCTAGCCATGTCAGCACTCGCTCGGCTGGGAAATCAAACAATGGCCGGAAGTCCTGGCCGATGACGTAGGTCTTGGAGCGGCCGTTGTACTCGATGTTCGATGGGGCCATCTCTTTGTAGAGCCCCAGGTCACGGGTGGCAGCCGCTGTCTGGATGCCAAAGCGTGATGCCAGGTCCTGGCGGCGTATTTCCCCAACGAACCATAGCCTCAGCTCGATGTACGCCATCCGGTCACGCTGGGCGTGCCCGAGGTCTTGCAGGCGATCAGTGCTCATCTTTGGATGCTCTTTTTCGAATGGGAGAATGTGGATTGACGAAGTATAAGGTGGTGATTGTTGTGTGTCGATGTCATCTTTTGTTCTAATAATCAGCATCAAAAAGAGTCTTATTGCAGTATGATTGTAATTATAAGGAGGGCGGATTATGTGGCTTGTCACCCCGATCGGTTTTTTCAGCATCGTCCAGAAACCTGGCGACAAGCAGAATGGCACCTTGACGGTGCGTTCTCGGGTGCGCAGCGACCTGGCAGCCCTCAAGCAGCACTATCTTCCAGGTCTGGGACCGATCCAGGAGAGCCATGACTCCGACTACCGCTTCCGGGTGGTGGCGCCACGATCCGAGGTTTCCGCCGCGATGGCCCGTGTGGTCGACGGCCTGGACTACAGCAACTTCAAATCTGAAGTGGGCAAGACGCAGGGGCACAAGCGCGCCAGTCTGTATCACAAGGTTTGGGATGTGCTGTACCACTTGCAGACGGACCCGGCGTTTGCAGAGAAAGAACCTGTGGCCGAAAGTTACGGTGGCGTGTTGGTCAGCGGGGGGCGTAAGGTGCTGCTGCGAGAGCCGGCCAAGCACCACGGCGGCTATGCCTGGACCTTTGCCAAGACGGAAGCCAAGCCGGGCGAGTCGCCTCGGGACGCAGCCGTGCGTGCCGTGCGCGAAAAGACCGGGTACGACGCGGACATCCGCATCAGCGTTCCGGGCACCTTCAAGGGTTCGGCTTCCTCCACCTGTTATTACGTCATGGATGCCAAGCATCCTCCAGCCAAGCCGAACTGGCAGACCGCCGCGCTGCGCTGGGTGAGTTTCGATGAGGCGCGGGACCTGATCCGACAGTCACCCAATGCCGAGGGCCGCGACCGCGATCTGGCCATTCTTGATGCCGCAGAGAAGTCGGCCGACAAGATTGCCTACAACGAGCACCCGAATGTCCAGCCAGAGGACTGGCAGGAACTCAAAGCTATGCCTGAACGGCAGACGATGCTTTACCCGAAGCTGTGGTTCAACCCCGATGAGATGGTGAAGATCCGTCGTGGCTTCTTCCCGACCGTCATGGAGGAGAAGTGGTTCTTGTACTTCACGGGCGACCGGCTGCGGATGCATCGGAGCTGGACTGGCATTCTGATCTTCGACGTGGGGTTTGCCTTTGACCCCAAGGGAGGAGCCTATGTGACCAATGTGGTCGTCAACCGTGAAAACCGGGAGTACAGCAACACGGACGACGATGAAGATCTGAAGTTGTTGGAAGAGATCATTCGCTACCACTTGCTCCAGCCCTTGGAAGAGCCGGAGGTGGATGGTTTCGTCAAAGCCATGTCGCTGGCCATGCAACCGAAATACCTTGGCTCACCGGAGGTAGTGACGGCACTGGTCAAGGAAGTGTTCGATGTCGCCATTCGTGCCATTGCTGAAGAAGCGACCGAGGACGACTTCGTTGAAGCCGTGGGCAAGGTGATCGCCGCTTTCACCGATGACGACGCCGGCTATACCCGGATGCCGGGCTGGCATAGCGCTGAGCAAATGGGGGGCTACGTCAAAAAGTACCTGATCGGCAGTGACCAAGGTGAGTGCTTGGCTGAAAGCCTCGGCCATGGCATGACCGCGTTGATTGCCAAGTTGCAGGAGATGCTGGGTGGGTTCGTCAAGGACCCCGCCGCCAACTGGGAGGAGCACGCACTTGTTCAGCTCAACGCACTCCACCAGTTTGTGGTCACGGTTTTGTTGGGCACCAACACAGTGGTTTCTGGTGAAAAGACACTGGGTGACTTCCACTGGATGACGACAGGCGTCGACGCGGATGGTAAGCAGGTCATCGTCGAGGTGGGTTCCGAAGGTGGCTCCCTGACCCTGTATGGCATTCAGTCCCCGGAGGGATGGCAGTTCAAGGTGGAGACTAGTGAGGCAGCCCTGATCGACGATGAGGATGATCCGGGCATGCCGGAATGCCCTTGGGTGGCGACCTGGCGCAGTGCTTTGAAGCAGTTGGACGGTTATCCATGGACACAGCTTTACCCGCTGTCTGTTCATCCAGATTTCCGGAACAAGGTCTTCAAGGCCTTGCAAACCCGAAAGAAAAAGGGGCTCGTGATCGATTGGGATCAATGGGGCAACTTCTTGAACATGGAAATCGCAGAAGAGTAAGGAGGCTGTATGCCGGTCAAACAAGCCATTACTGACCAGCGTGTGCCGGTCAAGATCTGGACTGACGATGTCGATGACCGTTCGAAAGAGCAGCTTGCCAACATCGCATCCATGCCATTCATCCACCACCATGTGGCGGCTATGCCGGACGTCCACCTGGGAATTGGCGCGACCATTGGTTCGGTCATTGCTACTCACAAGGCGATCATTCCGGCCGCCGTTGGCGTGGACATCGGCTGCGGCATGGTGGCAGCCCGTCTGTCGATCTCGGCCAATGACCTCGATGAGAAAGCCCTGAAAAAGGTGTTCGACCAGATCAGCCGTGACGTGCCTGTCGGCCGGGCTCAACACCAGGACGACCGTGTATTGGTTGACGTGGCGCGCCCCTTCGAGCCTGGACTCAAGTCGCTGACCGATCGTCATCCGCAGCTCCTCAAGGCCTTCGGCAAGTTCTCCAAGTGGACGAACCAGATGGGCACGCTCGGGGGCGGCAACCACTTCATCGAGGTGTGCCTGGACGAGTCAAGTCAGGTCTGGGTGATGCTGCATTCCGGAAGCCGGGGCATCGGCAACGCGATCGCGGATTACTTCATCCAACTGGCGCGCAAGGACATGGAGCGCTGGATGATCCAGTTGCCCGACCGTGACCTGGCCTACTTCCCGGAAGGCACCGAACACTTCGCCGATTACGTCGAAGCCGTGCATTGGGCGCAGGAATACGCCATGGCCAATCGCCAGGCCATGCTTGATCTGGTGCTCAAAGCACTGGAACGCCACCTGCCGCCGTTTACGGTGACCACCGAGGCGGTGAACTGCCACCACAACTACGTGGCCAAGGAACACCACTACGGATCGGATGTGTGGGTGACCCGCAAGGGGGCGATTCGCGCCCGTGAAGGTGACCTGGGCATTGTGCCCGGCAGCATGGGGGCGCGCAGTTACATCGTGCGAGGCAAAGGCAACCCGGAGAGCTTCTGCTCGAGCGCCCATGGTGCCGGCCGACGCATGAGCCGCACCGCAGCCGAAAAAGAGTTCACAGAAGCAGACATGGTCGAACAGACCAAAGGCGTTATCTGTCGCAAAGACAAGGGCGTGATCGACGAGATTCCCGGAGCCTACAAGGACATCGACGTGGTGATGGCCAATCAGAGCGATCTGACCGAAATCCTGCACACGCTGAAGCAGGTGGTGTGCGTGAAGGGGTGATGGCCATTTACCGCCTGCAGAAAACCAAGGATGTGCTGCTGGGCACCGACCGTAACCTGCGCCTGGCCAACGACTAAGCCCAAAACGTCACCATAAAGAAGCTGACCAAAGGCTATCCGACGATGGCGGCGAAGTTTGCGGAGCTGAGGCGGGTTGAGGCTAATGCCTCTGATAACAGCTGGCAGCGGCTTCTCGTAGCGGCTTTTCGTCGGTTCTCCTGCCTCCGGTTGCCAACCTTGGCCATACTGTAGACAATATGCAACAGCGATTCGCGCTGTGCACTTGGCTACGGAAAGGGCAGAAGTTGGCTACGGAATCTCCGGCGACTTGGCTACGGACTGAAAGCGAAAAACAAAAGGCTTGCACCATCGCTGATGCAAGCCTTTGATTTCAAAAGAAATTTTGGCTCCCCGACCTGGGCTCGAACCAGGGACCTACGGATTAACAGTCCGGCGCTCTACCGACTGAGCTATCGGGGAACAAGCCTCAAATTATAGCGTCGTTTTTCCGGGTTTTGAAAGGGCCTTAGATTTTTTGCGGCGGGCGGGCCTGCGCGAAGCGGGCCTGGAGTTCGCGGGCGGCGGCCTCGGGGTTGTCTGCTGCGGTGATGGCGCGCACCACGGCGAAGGCACCGACTTCGGCCTGGGCCACGGCCGGCACCTGTTCGAGCCCGATGCCGCCGATGGCCACCAGCGGGCGCTCGCGCATCAGCCGGGCGTAGGCGTGCAGGCGGGCCGGGCCCTGCGGTGCGGTGGGCATGGCCTTGAGGGTGGTGGGGAACACGGCGCCCAGCGCCAGGTAGCTGGGGCCGACCGCGTCGGCGCGCAGCATCTCGGCGTAGCCGTGGGTGCTCAGGCCCAGGCGCAGGCCGGCGTTGCGGATGGCGGCGAGGTCCTGCGGGCTCAGGGTGTCGAGGTCTTCCTGGCCCAGGTGCACGCCGTAGGCGCCGGCGGCGATGGCTTCGCGCCAGTGGTCGTTGATGAAGAGCAGGCTGCCCGTGCCTTCGACGGCCCGCACGGCGGCGCGGATTTCGTCGCGCACGGCATTGGCATCGTCCGATTTGAAGCGCAGTTGCAGTGTGGGCACGCCGGCACGCGCCATGCGGGCCACCCAGTCGGCGCTGGGCAGCACGGCGTACAGGCCGAGCGCATGCGGGCAGGGGGCGTAGCCGTCGGGGCGGGGCCAGGGGTGTAGGCCGAAGTCGGCGGGCTGGTCGGGCCAGGCGGTGGGGTCGAAGCGGCCGGAGCGTTCGCTCTGGCGCTGCCAAGCGTGGGCGATGCAATTGGCATCGGCCTCGACGAAGCCCAGCCGTCGCGCGGCCGCGAAGGCGATGGCGCGCGGGCTGCTGTCTTGGGGGGTGGCGTTGGCGTCTGTGTCGCTGGGCAGGCCGAGGGCGGCGTGCCGTTCGACGATGGCCTGGACCAGGGTGTTCGGATCGGTCATGGGAAGCCGGCGGTCAGTTGGGGCTGTGGTGCCAGAACGGCGTACCCAGCACGGGGGTGCTGGGCTGGGCGGCGTCCTGTGTGGTCATGGCGCCGGCGAGGAAGGCCGCGCGGCCGGCCTGCACGGCGTCGGAAAATGCACCGGCCATGGCCACCGGGTCCTGTGCGAGCGCCACGGCGGTGTTGAGCAGCACGGCGTCGAAGCCCCATTCCATGACCTGGCAGGCGTGCGAGGGCAGGCCCAGACCGGCGTCGACGATCAGGGGCACGTCGAGCCGCTCGCGCAGGGTGCGCAGGGCGTAGGGGTTGATCGGGCCCTTGCCGGTGCCGATGGGCGCGGCCCAGGGCATGACGGCCTGGCAGCCCACGTCCACCAGCCGCTGGCACAGCACGAGGTCGTCGGTGGTGTAGGGCAGCACCTTGAAGCCGCTCTGGATGAGCTGTTCGGCGGCCGCGACGAGGTTGAGGGTGTCGGGCTGCAGGGTGTAGTCGTCGCCGATGAGTTCGAGCTTGATCCACGGGGTGCCGAACACCTCGCGCGCCATTTCGGCGGTGGTGATGGCTTCCTGCAGGCTGTGGCAACCGGCGGTGTTGGGCAGCACGGGTACGCCCATCTTCTGCAGGAGCGGCCAGAAGCCTTGGGTCGCGTCGAGCCCGCCCGCACCCTGGCGGCGCAGCGAGGCGGTGAGCATGCAGGGCCGGGCGCGCGCGACGGCGTTTTCCAGCACCTGGGGCGAGGGGTAGCGGGCGGTGCCCAGCAGCAGGCGGCTGGCGAAGCGTTCGCCATAGAGCACCAGGTCGTCGGTGGGGAGGGAGGTGGTCATGGGTGGGTGGGGTGGCATCAGCCGCCGGTGACGGGGGCGATGATCTCGATCTGGTCGCCTTCGGCCAGTGCGGTGGCGCCGTACTGGGGCTTGGGCACGAAGCGCAGGTTGACGGCGGCCGCGTAGGGGCCCTGGGGGGCGCCCGCCGGAAGGGCCTGGACGGCGTCGGCCAGGGTGCTGCCTTCGGGCAGTTCGTGGGGGATCTGGTTGATGAGCACGCGCATGGTGGGGTTCAGGCCGTTGCAGCGGTGGCGGGCAGCGGCGTGTCGAAACGCAGGCCGAGCCGCTGGGCCAGCGTGGTGCGGCCCTGGTGCATCCATTCGAGCACGGCATCGAGCACGGCCGGAGCGATCAGGAAGCCGTGCCGGTACAGCCCGTTGACCTGCAGCACCCGGGGGGCGGTCTGGCGCACAGCGGGCAGGTTGTCGGGCAGGGTGGGGCGGCACTGGGTGCACAGCTCCAGGATGCGTGCCTCGCCGAAGCCGGGGTGCACTGCGTAGGCGGCGCTGAGGAGTTCGAGTACCGAGCGCACGCTGGCCGGTGAGAGGTCGCTGGTCTCGATTTCGGTGGCACCGATCACGAACACGTGGTCTTCCTTGGGCGCGATGTAAATCGGGTAGCGCGGGTGCAGCAGCCGGGTGGGGCGGGTGAGCGTGACGTCGGGGGCGTGCAGGCGCACCACTTCGCCGCGCACGCCGCGCAGGCTCTGGGGGCTGTGCGCCCAGTCGGGTTGCGCGCCCAGGCCCCGGCAGTCCAGCACCCAGCCGCCGCGGTGCCGCTGCTCGGCCATGGCTTGCTCCAGCGTCCAGGCGCTGTGCCACTCGATGGGCACGTTCAGGTGCGCCAGGGTGTCGGCCAGGGCCTGCAGCAACTGCCGGTTGTCGAGCTGCCCTTCCTCGGGCAGGTACAGGCCGTGGTGGAAGCGCTGGGCCAGGGCGGGTTCGAGTTCGGCGATGCCGCGCCCGTCCAGAGCCTGCGGGCGGGGCAGTTCGGGCAGGGCGCGGCCGGTGGTCGCGAGTTGCTGGCCGAAGCGCTGCGCCTCGCCGGCATCCTGCCGGTGCCACAGGATGAGGGTGCCGGCCTGCTGGAAGTACACCGGGCCCGCCAGCGTGGCGATGAGTTCGGGCCAGCGGGCCAGCGCATGGCGGCCCATGGACACCACGTTCGGTTCGGTGATGGCGGATTCGGCCAGGGGGGCCAGCATGGCAGCGGCCACGCGCGCGGCCGCGCCGCTGCCGTCGGGCGGACCGGCATCGACCAGGCGCACCGCATGGCCCGCCTGCGCCAGCGCGACCGCCAGCAGCCGGCCCATGAGGCCGGCGCCCAGGATCAGCACCGGGGGCTGGAGGGCAGGGATCGGGGACGGGGGTGGAGCGGACATCGTGGGCATGTGACGGACAACGGGAAATTACAGCACAAGCCGGGGGATAATTTTCGGATGACAGCCACCACCATCCATTACCCCCGCGTGCTCACGATTGCCGGATCCGATTCGGGCGGGGGCGCCGGCATCCAGGCCGACCTCAAGACCTTCAGTGCCCTGGGCTGCTACGGCATGACGGCCATCACCGCGCTCACGGCCCAGAACACGGTGGGAGTGCGCGCCATCCACGGCGTGCCTGCCGATTTCCTCAAGGCGCAGATCGCGGCGGTGGTGGAGGACATCGGGGTCGATGCGGTCAAGATCGGCATGCTGCACGCCCCCGAGATCGTGCACGCGGTGGCCTGGGCCATCGACACCTATGGCTTGCAGCGGGTGGTGCTGGACCCGGTGATGGTGGCCACCAGCGGCGATCCGCTGATCGAGCAGGCCACGATCGCCGTGCTGGTGGCCGAGCTGTTCCCGCGAGCCACGGTGGTCACGCCCAACCTGGACGAGGCCGCGCTGCTGCTGGGGCGCCCGGTGCGCCGGGCGGATGAACTCGACGCCGCCTGCGCCGACCTGCTGGGTCGCGGCGCGCGTGCCGTGCTGCTCAAGGGTGGGCACCTGGGCGGTGAGGTGCTGACCGACGTGCTGGCCGAAGCCGGTGTGGCCCGTGCCGATTGGCTGCGTCTGAGTGGCGAACGCATCGCCAGCCGCAACGTGCATGGCACGGGCTGCACGCTGTCGTCGGCCATTGCGGCCCATCTGGCCCTGGGGCACAGCCTGCCCGAGGCGGTGCGGGCCGCGCACGGCTACATCCGGGGGGCGATTGCCGCCGGGGCGGGGGTGACGACCGGGCAGGGCCACGGGCCACTCAACCACGCCCATGCCCCGGTGCCCATGCACCTGCTCGCAAACGGTCGCTAGGAGGGCGCCGCGTTCAGGCAGCGGGGGGTTGGGGTGCCACGCCCAGCAACTGGTGCAGCCGGGGGCTGGTGGTGGTGTACTGCAGCAGCACCCGTTCGTCGGGGCGCAGGTAGGCCGCGGCGCCGAAGGCCGCCAGCGTAGCTTCGTGAAAACCGCACAGGATCAGCTTCTTCTTGCCGGGGTAGGTGTTGATGTCGCCGACCGCGAACAGGCCCGGTTCGCGGGTGGCGTAGCGCTCGGTGTCGACGGGCAGCTGTTTGCGCTCCAGCGCCAGCCCCCACTCGGCGATGGGGCCGAGCTTGGGGCTCAGCCCCAGGCGGGGCAGCAGGGCGTCGAGCGGCAGGCGTTCGGTGCCGCCCGCGTGTGTGGCCACCTGCAGCGCGAGCAGGCGGTCGCCGGTGGACTCCAGCCCGACCGGCTGGCCCACGAAAAGTCGCAGGGCGCCCGAGGCGATGGCTGCGCGCGCCGCCTGTTCCAGCGGGGCCTCGGCCTTGAGGCGCTCGGTGCGGTGCAGCAGGGTGACGCTGGCGCATTGGCCTTCCTGCACCAGTTGCAGGGCGGTTTCCAGCGCGGCGTCCTCGCCCCCCATCACCACCGTGTGCTGGCCGGCCAGCTGGCCGGGGGCCGTGGCGTGGTAGTGGACCTGGCGGCCCTCGAAGGCGTCCAGCCCATCCAGAACGGGTTTGCGCGGCACGAAGGCGCCCACGCCAGCGGCGATGAAGACGGTGCGGGCCAGGAAGGCCCGCCCGGCGGAAGTGACCAGGCGCCACCGGCCATCGGCTTCGCGCTGCAGGGTCTGGACCTGCTGACCCAGGTGCATGGGCACCTGGAATGGCGCGAGCTGCTGCAGCAGGCGCTCGGTGAGTTCACGCCCGGTGCACACCGGCAGGGCCGGGATGTCGTAGATGGGCTTGTCGGCGTAGAGCTCGGTGCACTGGCCGCCGGGATGGGGCAGGGCGTCGACCACCTGGGCCCGGATGTCCTGCAGGCCGAGCTGGAAGGCCTGGAACAGACCCACCGGTCCGGCGCCGATGACGATGGCGTCGGTCTCGATCACGGGCTCACCCCGTGTCGCGCCGGGCGCTGGCTGGGGGTGGGCGTTGGGCGGGGGCATTTCAGCGGATCAGCTTCGGCAGCTTGCCGGTCTGGTCCTTCCAGTTGTCGGCATCGGGCAGGGGCGCCTTGCGCTTGGTGATGCTCTTCCAGCCGGGCAGACGGGCCAGTTCGGCATTGAGCGCGGTCATGTGCTGCTGGTCGCGCGGCAGATCTTCTTCGGCGTAGATCGCGCTGACCGGGCATTCCGGGATGCAGACGGCGCAGTCGATGCACTCGTCCGGGTCGATGGTGAGGAAGTTGGGGCCTTCGCGGAAGCAGTCCACGGGGCAGACGTCCACACAGTCGGTGTATTTGCAGGCGATGCAGGCTTCGGTAACAACGTGGGTCATGGTGGGGCCGCGACGGCAGCGCGGTCGGTGGTTGCGTCGAGAAAGGGGCCGTTACAGGCGCAGAACCGAGATTTTATGGCCTGGGCGCTCCCCGGCCTTGATCTGCGTCAGTTCACCAGCACCGCGCCCGAGGTTTTGTGGCTGGCCGTGTCGACCAGGATCATTGCACCAAGCGGACGCGATTGCGCGAATGAGACGGTGGGCAGGGGCTCCTGCAGCAGCAGTTCCACGTGGCCGATGGCGTTGGCTTCGAGGGTGTCGGCGGCTTCTTCGGCCAGGGTGTGGATGTCGAGCCTGTGCGCTACGCGCCGCACCTTGGCCTTGACCCAGCGGTGGCCGTGCAGCGCCCAGTAGACACGCCCGGCGACCAGGGGTTCGTCGTCGAGCCAGGCGATGGTGGCGGACAGTGCCTTGTGGCCGGGGTAGGGGCTGACGGCGGCGGGGGTGGGTGCGGCCAGGATCCAGTCGCCGCGCGAAACGTCGACCTCGCGGTCGAGCACGATGCCGGCGCTGCGCCCGGCGGCGATGGCCTGTGGCTGGCGTGCGTGGTTGAGCACCTGGACGACCACGGCGCTCTGGCCACCGGGGAAGACCTGGACCGCCGTGCCGGGCTGCAGCGTGCCTGCGGCCACGCGGCCCCAGAACACCCGGCGGCCCTGGGAGGTGTCGGCCGACGAGGCAAACTTCTCGACCCACTGTACCGGGAAGGCCGCGGGCGCTGCCATGTCGTGGGGCGTGTTGGGCAGTTGCTCCAGGATTTCGAGCAGCGTCGGGCCCTGGTAGCCGCACCAACCTGGGTTGTCGTGGCCAAAATCCACCACGTTCCAGCCCTTGAGCGCCGAAATCGGCACGGTGGCTCTGACCGTGATGCCGGCTTCGCGGGCAAAGGCGCGCAGTGCGGCTTCGATGTGGCGGAACGCCGTGGCGGCGTCGGCCACGGCGTCGAGCTTGTTGACGGCGAACACGATGCTGGGCACGCGCAGCAGGTGCACCAGCAGGGCATGGCGACGCGTCTGCGGCAACAGGCCGTGACCGTGGCCAGCGAGGGGCGCAACGGCATCGGCCCGTTGGGCCCACTCGAGCTTGGTGGCGTCCACCAGCACCACGGCGGCGTCGGCGCCGGACGCGGCCGTCACCATGTTGCGGGTGTACTGCTCGTGGCCGGGCGCGTCGCCGATGATGAACTTGCGGTCCTCGGTGCTGAAGTAGCGCCAGGCCACGTCGATAGTGATGCCTTGCTCGCGCTCGGCGGAGAGGCCGTCGGTCAGCAGGGCCAGGTCGGTCTGGCCCTGGCGCTGCACGCCGGCCAGGTGGTCCTGCAGCACGGCCTTGCTGTCCACCAGCAGGCGGCCGATGAGCGTGCTCTTGCCGTCGTCGACCGAGCCGCAGGTGATGAATTTCAGTGCGTCCATCAGAAATAGCCTTCGCGTTTGCGTTTTTCCATCGAGGCGTCGCTGGTCTTGTCGTCCATGCGGGTGGCGCCGCGCTCGCTCAAGCTCGCGGCCAGGGTCTCGATCACGATCTCGCCCGGGGTGGCGGCGGTACTGGGCACGGGGCAGGTGCATGTGATGTCGCCCACAGTGCGAAAGCGCACGTCTCGCAGCAGCACCTGCTCGCCGTCCTTGGGTGGGGTGAGTTCGGTCACGGGCACCAGCAGGCCGTTGCGGTCCACCACCTCGCGCTTGTGGCTGTAGTACAGGCTGGGCAGGGCGATGTGCTCGCGCTCGATGTACTGCCACACGTCCAGCTCGGTCCAGTTGGAGATGGGGAACACCCGAAAGTGCTCGCCCGGATGGAGGCGGGTGTTGAACAGCGTCCACAGTTCGGGGCGCTGCGCTTTCGGCTGCCACTGGCCGAAGCTGTCGCGGTGGGAGAAGATGCGCTCCTTGGCGCGGGCCTTCTCCTCGTCGCGGCGGGCGCCGCCGATCAGGGCGTCGAAGCGGAAGGTCTCGATGGCTTCCAGCAGCGTGACGGACTGGTGTGCGTTGCGGCTCTCGCCCGGGTGGCTCAGGCGCACCGTGCCGCGCGCCATGGAGTCTTCCACGCGGCGCACGATCAGTTCGGCCCCCAGTTCCCTGGCGCGCAGGTCCCGGAAGGCGGTCACTTCGGGGAAGTTGTGGCCGGTGTCGATCATCAGCAGCGGGTAGGGAAGGCGGCCAACGCCAAAGGCCTTCTCGGCGCACTTGAGCATGACCAACGAGTCCTTGCCGCCCGAGAACAGCAGGGCAGGGCGTTCGAAGGCGGCGGCCACCTCGCGCAGGATGAAGACGGTTTCCTCCTCCAGTGCGTCGAGGTGGGTGTTGCCCAGCCGGTGCATAAGGGCGGCGGGTTGCAGCAATGGGGTGTCGATGCGGGCGTTCATGCGGGGGTGCTTTCGGAAGGGTTGACGTGCAGGCCGCACTCCTTGGCGTTTTCGTTTTCCCACCACCAGCGGCCGGCGCGGAAGTCCTCGCCCACGGCGATGGCGCGGGTGCAGGGCGCGCAGCCGATGCTGGGGTAGAAGCGGTCGTGCAGCGGGTGGTAGTCCAGGGAGTGCAGGGCGATGAAGTGCCAGACGTCGCCCCAGGTCCAGTCGTGCAGCGGGTTGACCTTGACGCGGTCGGCTTCCTGCACGACCGGCTCGACTTCGGCACGGGCGGCCGATTGTTCGCGGCGCAGCCCGGTGACCCATGCTGCCTTGCCGGCCAGTGCGCGCGACAGGGGTTCGAGCTTGCGGATGGCGCAGCAGCGCTGGCGCAAGTCCACGCTCTGGTACATGGCGTCCTCGCCGTGCTGGCGCACGAAGCGCAGCGTGGTCTCGGCCTGCGGGCGGTAGACCTGCACCGATCGGGCATAGCGCCGCTCGATCCGTGCGATCAGGTCCAGGGTTTCGGGGTGCAACTTGCCGGTGTCGAGTACGAAGATGCCGCAGGCGATGCCGGCCAGGTGGATGAGGTGCGTGACCACGATGTCTTCGGCGCCCAAGCTGGAGGCCTGGGTCAGTTCGCCGTGGGCTCCGTGTTCGCTGGCCACTTGGCGCAGCAGGGCCAGCGCGCGCTTGACCTTGGGATCGAAGTCGGTGCTGGGATGGTCGTACAGCACGATGGCGGACGACGCGCTGCGGCTGTCGGCCAGTGGACTGGCAGGGTGAGTCATGGCTGGGTCTCCTCGGCGAGGGTGCACCCGAAGCGGGGCGGTGCCTGCCGGGCGTCTCCCTGGTAGAAGGCGGAGTAGTGCCGCAGCAGCCGCTCGCCCACGACCGGGTCCTGGTCGGCGCGCAGCACGGCTTCGCTGAAGCCGCAACGCTGCATCTGCGCCAACTGGTCGACCAGCACGTCGCCGGTGGCGCGGATGGCGCCCGCGTAGCTGCGGCGGCGGCGCAGCGCGAAGGCCTGGCTGAAGGCGCGGCCGTCCGAGAAGGTGGGGAAGTGCAGCTCGATGCGGTGCACGCCTTCGATGTCGAGGTCGAGCACGTCGGCGTCGTTGGGCACGACCAGTGTCCGGTGGTCCGGCTGGGATGCGGTCATGGCCGCAGCGGCAATCAGTTGCATGGCGTTGTTTCCTGCGGTTCAGGCCAGGGCCTGTGCCTCGCGGGCGGTGCTCACTCGCACCGCGTTGGCAGCGGTCTGGAAGGGGGCGATGCCCGTGCGGTCCAGGGTGTCGATGAAGGCTTCGCCCAGCTGTCGCAGCGCGCGGTAGGTGTCGAGCAGTGCCTCCACCACATCGGCCACCTCGTGGGCGGCAAAGGCCGGGCCGATCACCTTGCCGGCTCGGGCCGGGCCGCTGAGCCGAGATCCGTCCGAACCGCCGAGCGTGACCTGGTACCACTCCTGACCGTCCTTGTCCACGCCGAGGATGCCGATGTGGCCGCTGTGGTGGTGGCCGCAGGAGTTGATGCAGCCGCTGATGTGCAGGTCGATCTCGCCCAGGTCGTGCAGCTCGTCGAGGTCCTGGTAGCGCTGGGCGATGGCCTCGGCCAGCGGGATCGAGCGCGCATTGGCCAAGTCGCAGAAATCCCCACCGGGGCAGGCAATCATGTCGGTCAGCAGACCGATGTTCGGCTTGGCCAGTCCGAGCCGGCGCGCCGCCTGCCACAGATCGGGCAACTGGTCGCAGCGCACCCAGGGCAGCAGCAGGTTCTGTTCGTGCGTCACGCGCACCTCGCCGGCGCTGAAGCGCTCGGCCAGTTCGGCCACGGCGTCGAGTTGATCGGCCGTGGCGTCGCCCGGCGCCTGCCCCAGGCGCTTGAACGACAGCGTGACCGCCCGCAGGTGGGCGACCTGGTGCGGCTGCACGTTGCGGTGCAGCCAACGGTCGAATTCGGCGTCGGCCTGGGCGGCGGCGCGCAGGATGTCGGTGACCTTGGCATCGACCGTCTTGGCCTGGGCCGGCCCGGCGGGCACGGCAAACGCGGCACCGACCCGCTCCCATTCCTGTCGGGTGATGGTGTGTGGCGCGCCGTCCTGTTCCACGATGCGGCGGTACTCGGTCTCGACCTCGTCGATGTAGCGCTGGCCTTCGGCCTTGACCAGGATCTTGATGCGTGCCTTGTAGGCGTTGTCGCGCCGGCCCCAGCGGTTGTAGACGCGCACCACCGCTTCCAGATAGTTGAGCAACTGGTGCCACGGCAGGAAATCGCGGATCGGGGTGGCGATCACCGGCGTTCGCCCCATGCCCCCGCCGACCTGCACCTCGAAGCCCAGTTCACCGTCGGTGTGGCGCACCAGTCTCAGGCCGACGTCGTGCCAGGCGGTGGCGGCACGGTCTTCGCGCGCACCGGTGATGGCCACCTTGAACTTGCGCGGGAGGAAGGCGAACTCGGGGTGCAGCGTGCTCCACTGGCGCAGGATCTCGGCGAAGGGGCGCGGGTCGGCCACCTCGTCGACGGCGATGCCGGCCAGCGCGTCGGTGGTGATGTTGCGGATGCAGTTGCCGCTGGTCTGGATGCCGTGCATGTCGACCGTGGCCAGCAGGTCCATCACGTCGGCGGCCAGGTCCAGCGGAATCCAGTTGAACTGGACGTTCTGCCGGGTCGTGAAATGTGCGTATCCGCTGGAGAGTCGGCTGCCGATGGCCTGGCCGTCGCGCAGCTGGATGGGGCCCAGGCGGTTCTGCGCTGCCACCGCGCCCTGGAAGACCTGGTGCGAGGGCCGGTCGAACTCGCGGGCGATGCGGGCCAGCACGCGAACTTGTGCGCTGGACAGTTCGCCATAGGGCACGGCCACCCGCAGCATGGGGGCGTGGCGCTGGACGTACCAGCCGTTCTGCAGGCGCAGGGGTTTGAACTCGGCTTCTTTCAGGGAGCCGGTCTGCCAGCGCTGCAACTGGTCGCGGAATTGTTCGGCGCGCAGGCGGATGAATTGCCGGTCGAAGTCGGTGTAGGTGTACATGGTGGGATCAGAGGGCGATGAGCTTGACGCCGGCCCAGGCCAGCAGGGCGGAGAGGGCGGAGCGGATCACACGCTCGTTGGCGCGGTGCATCAGATGCGAGCCGATCCAGATGCCCGGCAGCGAGCCGGCCAGCAGTTTCGCCAGCAACGGCCAGTCGACCGAGCCGAGCGAGGCATGGCCCAGGCCGGCCACCAGCGTCAGCGGCACGGCGTAGGCGATGTCGGCGGCCACGATGCGTGGCAGCGGCAGCAAGGGGTAGATGATCAGCAGCACGCTGACGCCAATGGCGCCGGCGCCGACCGAAGTCAATGTGACCAGGGTCCCCACCACGGCACCCAGCAGCAGCGGCAGGCTCCAGTGGCGCGGGCGTGCGGCGCGCAATTCCTGGTCATGCGGCAAAGCGACCGGGAGGGCCTTGCCGCGCACCGCCTTGTACAAGGTGGCGGCAGCGGTCAGCAGCAGGGCCACACCCAGGGTTCCGGTGATCAGGTGGTGTACCGCTTCACCGGCCGGGCCCAGCGTGTGCAGCACATACAGGGTGAGCGCGGCGGCGGGCAGACTGCCGGCCGACAGGCCGCCTACGATGCGCCAGTCGATCAGCCGTGCGCGCGCCAGTCGCAGCGTGCCTCCGGCCTTCGTGAAGGCAGCGAACAGGAGGTCGGTGCCTACCGCCAGGTAGGGCTGGACACCAAAGAAGAAGATCAGGATCGGCGTCATGAGCGACCCGCCCCCCACCCCGGTCAGGCCGACCACCAAGCCAACGAAAAAGCCGGCGAATACAAATGCGATGTCGTGCATGGGGATGGACTGTAGGCAGCCATCCTCATATCTCAAACTACATTTTTATTCTGTTCTTATGTGTTTTTTGGAATGAGGTGCCGCTGATGAAAACGGCGTGCCATCAGGGCCTGGGCCAGGGGGCGCTCCAGTGGCCAGGGTTCCCCGTGCAGGTTTGCTGCGAGCACCTCGCCGCAGAGCACCGACAGCGTCAGCCCGCGCGCGCCCATGCCGGTGCACACGTGCAGGCCGGGCAGGCCGGGCAGGGTGTCGGGGTCGATCGGACCGACCGCGGGCAGACGGTCCGGCAGGGTGCAACGCACGCCAGCCCAGCCCTGGGCGGTGTTGAAGGCCTCCGGCATGGCGGCGGCCAGCTCGGGCAGCAGGCGTGTCAGCCGCGCCTGGTTGGCCAAGTGGTCTTGCGCCTGGACATGCCCCGATGCCACACCGCGCTCGAAGGTGGAGCCGACGAACCAGGCCATCCGTTCGCCATGGCCCTGGACCGGCAGTCCGTGGACGAAGCTGCCGTGTCCGTTGACGGGAAACGGCGGCAACCGACGGCGGGCGCCGTCGGGAAGTTCGTCCACCCAGCCCCAGCTGATCTGGCCGCGCAGCGGGTTCAGCGGCCAGGCGCCTTGCCCCACGGTGTCCAGCAGGTTGCGGGTGGCGTAGGCCGCGGCCAGGACCACGTGCTCGGCGCGGGCCAGTTCTCGCCCATGGCCGTCGAACAGGTGCCACAGACCGTCTTCGTGCCGCAGCGTGTGTATTTCGGTCCCCCCCTGCCATTGGATGCCAGGGGTGCGCAACTGCTGCTCAACCAAGGCGGCCGGGCGCAGCCAGCCCCCCCGCGCATGCCAGAGGGCCGGGGTGTCTGGCGGCAGGTGCGCGGCGTCCAGGGCCGCTGGCGGGGCGGTGTCGCTCCATGACCGACCGGCGCCTGCCCATTCCGGGGTCGAAGGCAGGTTGCGCTTGCCCTCGACGCGGTGTTCCAGCACACCGCCGTCGTTCCAGTCGACACCACGCACCAGCAGTTCGCCGGCGCGCAGCAGGGTGGCCTGCACGCCGGCCCGGCTGAGGCGGGACAGCACGGCGTCATCGGGGGACACGTGGGGGGCGATCAGGCCGGCCGGCAGGCCCGAGGCCCCGGCTGCAGGCGCCTCGGCGCTGTCCAGGACCGTGACCTGCCAGCCGCGGCGGGCCAGGCTGCATGCCGTGGCCGCGCCCGCCAGCCCTGCGCCCACCACCACCGCCCGGAGCGGACCGGGGGCGGGTTGCCGCAGGGTGCTGCGGTGCGGCCATGGGGGGGCGAAGCGGGCATGCAGCCGTCCTTGCGCCCGTGCCGCGTCATCGATCTGGAAGCCGGTTGATGCCAGTGCCTGACACAGCGCTTCGGAGGCAAGCGGCCCGGCCAGGCACGTGCCGATGTGGCTCAGCCGGGCGATGGCCTTGACCCAGGCGGATTCGGGTGGGTGGGTGTGGGCATCGATCCCGGTCAGGATGACGCTGTCGACAACCGCGTCCAGTGGCTGCAGCACGTCGGGTCCAGGGCCCACCAGCAGTGTGAGCTGGACCCCACCCCCATCGAACACCAGCCGGTGTACCCCGGGCAGCAAGCCCTGGCAGTGCGGGGCCAGGGCCTCGACGAGGTCCGGCGCCAACGCGCACGTGGCCGCCTGCGCCCGCAGGGTGTCGGTGGAAGGGGGCTCCGGCACCACGGCGGTGAAGAACAGCCGCTGCGGCCGCCGGGGATCGCGGCGCCAGGCCTGCCAGGTGGCCAGAAAATCGACCCCGGCCCCAAACGCCGTGGCCAGAACGTGCCAATGAGGGGCGCCGCCGGCCCACGGCGGCGCAGCGCCATCTCCCATGGCCGCGTCAGCCGTTGGCGGGCGGCACGTAGCCGGCAGCGGCGTCGGCGCCTTCGCCGAAGAAGTGCTTCTCCATCTGGCGAGCCAGGTACTGGCGGGCGCGGGCATCGGCCAGGTTGAGGCGGTTCTCGTTGACCAGCATGGTCTGGTGCTTCAGCCATTGCGCCCAGGCCTCCTTGCTCACGCTCTGGTAGATGCGCTTGCCGAGTTCGCCGGGATAGGGCGGAAAGTCGAGGCCTTCGGCCTCCACGCCGAGCTTGATGCATTGAACGGTACGAGCCATGGGAGGGTCCTTCTGGTGAAAGTCTCGGGTTATATGGATATGAACAGGTGTTCTTTGGCATTTCCGGCGCGGGTCGGCACAATGCACGGCGCTGAAACGCTCCAGACTGTATCAAGCTTTGCCCGGCACAAAGGCCGTGGGGTTGCGGTAGGTCAAGGCGGGGCAGCGGGCGGGCGGATAAACTAGCCGTCGCAATGCCCAGCAGCATGTCTTTTTACCGATCCCATCGCTGGGGCTGGGCCGTGACCGTCCGCGTGTCGGTTCGCCGAAGCCACCAGCCACCGACACCACCATGAGCGCATTCCTCGAAGAGCGTGTACTGACCGTGCACCACTGGACCGATCGCCTGTTCAGTTTCACCACCACCCGGGACCAGGCCCTGCGGTTCTCCAACGGCCACTTCACCATGATCGGCCTGCGCCAGGACAACGGCAAGCCCTTGCTGCGCGCCTACAGCATCGCCAGCGCCAACTACGAGGAGCATCTGGAGTTCCTCAGCATCAAGGTGCCCGACGGCCCGCTCACCTCCCGCCTGCAGCACATCCAGCCGGGCGACACCATCATCGTCGGCCGCAAGCCCACAGGCACGCTGCTGATCGACTACCTCCTGCCGGGCAAGCGCCTGTACCTGTTCGGCACCGGCACCGGGCTGGCGCCATGGATGAGCATCATCCGCGACCCCGAGACCTACGAAAAGTTCGAGAAGGTCGTCCTGGTCCATGGCGTGCGACAGGTCAACGAGCTGGCCTACCGCGACTACATCACGCAGGAACTGCCCCGGCACGAGTTCCTGGGCGAGATGGTCAGCCAGCAGCTGCTCTACTACCCCACCGTCACGCGCGAGCCGTTCGAGCGCCAGGGCCGCATTCCCGATCTGGTGCGCAGCGGCCAGATGGCGCGCGAACTCGGCCTGCCCCAGCTCAACCCAGAGACCGACCGCGTCATGATCTGCGGCAGCCCCGGCATGCTGCGCGACCTCAAGGCCATGTGTGAAGAGTTGGGCTTTCAGGAAGGCAACACCAGCACCCCGGGCGATTTCGTGATCGAGAGGGCCTTCGCCGATGCCTGACCTGCCGCCGCGCCACACCTTCGCCGCCATGGCCGCGCTGTGCCTGGGCCTGCTGGGCTTTGGCCTGTACCTGCAGCACGTCGAGGGGTTGGAGCCCTGCCCGATGTGCATCGTTCAGCGCTATGCGCTGATCGGCGTGGCGCTGCTGTGCATTGCGGGGGCGCTGCTGGCCGGGCGCACGGCGCACCGCGCTCTGGGCGGTGCCGTCTTGCTGGTCGCCGGTTTCGGGGCCTTCGTGGCCGCGCGCCAGAGCTGGCTGCAGTGGAACCCGCCCGAGATCCTCACCTGTGGCCGCGACTTCTACGGCATGATCGAGGCCTTCCCCCTCAAGCGCGCCATCCCCATGATCTTCCGTGGCAGCGGCGACTGCACCGCCATCGACTGGACCTTCCTGGGTCTGTCGATCGCCAACTGGTCCTTCCTTAACTTTCTCCTGCTCGGGGCGCTCGGGGTGCTCCTGTTCCTGCGGCGGCGTTGATGGAACGCGTTGACGCGGTGGTCGTGGGCGCCGGCGTGGTCGGGCTGGCGGTGGCCCGCGCCCTGGCGATGGCCGGGCGCGAGGTGCTGGTGCTGGAGGCCGCCGAGGCCATCGGCACCCAGACCAGCTCCCGCAACAGCGAGGTGATCCACGCCGGCATCTACTACCCGCAGGGTTCGCTCAAGGCACGGCTGTGCGTGCAGGGCAAGCAGATGCTGTACGGCTATTGCGCCGAGCGCGGCATCGGACACCGCCGCTGCGGCAAGCTCATCGTGGCCACGTCCGAGTCCCAGGTCGCGGCCTTGCAGGGCATCGTCGCCAAGGCGGTGGCCAACGGTGTCGATGACCTGGTGCTGCTCACGCGCGACGAGGCGCGTGCGCTGGAGCCGGCGCTCGACTGCGTGGCAGCCATCCATTCGCCGAGCACCGGCATCGTCGACAGCCACGGCCTCATGCTGGCCCTGCAGGGTGACCTGGAAAACGCCGGCGGCATGATCGCCTTCCACTCGCCGCTGGCGCGCGCCCGTGTGACGGACGGCGGCATCGAGCTGGAGGCCGCCGACGGCACCCAACTCCTGGCGCGCAGCGTGGTCAACGCCGCCGGCCTGCACGCGCCCCTGCTGGCGCAACGCTTCGAAGGCCTGGCGCCCGAACACGTGCCGCCGGCCCATTTCTGCAAGGGCAACTACTTCACGCTGGCGGGGCGCTCGCCGTTCAGCCGCCTGATCTACCCCGTGCCCGAGGCGGCCGGCCTGGGCGTGCACCTGACCATCGACCTGGGCGGCCAGGCCAAGTTCGGCCCCGACGTGCAGTGGGTCGATACCCCCGACGACCTGGTGGTCGACCCGGCGCGCGGCGACGCCTTCTATGCCGAGGTGCGCCGGTACTGGCCTGCGCTGCCCGACGGTGCCCTCCAGCCGGGATACGCGGGCATCCGACCCAAGATCCACGCGCTGCATGAGGCTGCGCGCGACTTCCTGATCCAGGGGCCGCTCGACCACGGGGTGCCCGGCCTGGTCAACCTGTTCGGCATCGAGTCGCCGGGGTTGACCAGCTCGTTGGCGATGGCCGCTCACGTGGCGGCGCTGCTGCACTGAGTCCGGTGCCCGTCGTCTGGCGGGCGCTTCTAGAATGGGGTCATGGAAGTTACCCCTTTTACCGAATTCGCCTTCCTGCTGCTGGTCGCGGCGCTGGTGGGAGCTGTTTTCGTCCGACTGCGCCAGCCGGTGCTGATCGCCTACATCGTGGTCGGCATTGCGCTGGGACCGGCGGGCTTCGAGGTCGTCAAGGCACACGACCAGATCAACCTGCTGGCCCAGATCGGGGTGGCGGTGCTGCTGTTCATCGTCGGCCTCAAACTCGATCTGCAACACATCCGCCACATCGGGCCGGTCGCGCTGGCCACCGGTCTGGGGCAGCTGGCCTTCACCATCGTCATCGGTTTCGGCATCATCCTCGCGCTAGGCAAGGACCTCATGACGGCGATCTACGTGGCGGTGGCGCTGACTTTTTCCAGCACCATCATCATCGTCAAGCTGCTGTCGGACAAGCGCGAACTCGACTCCCTGCACGGGCGCATCGCCGTCGGTTTCCTGATCGTGCAGGACCTGGCTGTGGTGCTGGCCATGATGGCCATGAGTGCCTTGCGCACCACCGAAGGCATGGCCGAGGAGCCGCAGTGGTGGGAGGTCACCCTGTCGCTGGGCTGGCGCATGCTGGCGGCGGCGGCCGTGATCTACGTGCTCATGCGTCACCTGCTGCCGCGCCTGGTGGCGGCGATGGCGAAATCGCAGGAACTGCTGCTGATCTTCGCACTGAGCTGGGCGGTGGCTCTGGCCGCGCTGGGGGCCTGGGCCGGTTTCAGCATGGAGGCCGGCGCCTTCATCGCCGGTTTCACGCTGGCGTCCACGCACTACCGCGAGGCGATCAACGCGCGCCTGGGCGGGATCCGCGACTTCCTGCTGCTGTTCTTCTTCATCCATCTGGGTGCCGAGCTCGATTTCTCCACGCTGGGCAGCGAGGTGGTGCCCGCGCTGCTGCTGTCGGCCTTCGTGCTCATCGGCAACCCGCTGATCGTCATGGCCATCATGGGTTACATGGGCTACCGCAAGCGCACCGGTTTCCTGGCCGGCCTCACGGTGGCGCAGATCAGCGAGTTCTCCATCGTCTTCGTGGCCATGGGCATCACGCTCGGGCACGTGGACGTGCAGGCCCTGGGGCTGACCACGCTGGTGGGCCTGATCACCATCACGCTGTCGACCTACATGATCCTCTACTCGCACCCGCTGTACGAGCGGCTGGCGCCGTGGCTCGGGGTGTTCGAGCGCCAGCGGCCCTTTCGCGAGCTGGCAGTGGAGCGCAAGCCCATCCAGTCCGACCAGGTGGACGTGATGGTCTTCGGCCTGGGGCGCTACGGCAGCCGTCTGCTGCGGCAACTGCACGATGCCGGGGTGCGTGTGGTGGGCATCGACTTCGACCCCGAGACGGTGCGCGCACTCAAGCTCAAGCGGCTGCCGGTGCACTACGGCGACGGCGAGAACCCGGACTTCCTCGACGCGCTGCCGGTGGCGCAGGCGCGCTGGGTGGTGAGCACCATCCCGCTCGACGAGGCCAACCGCATGCTGCTGCACGGGCTCAAGGGGGCCGGTTTCCGCGGCCGTACGGCGGTGGCGGTGCGCGACGAGCAGCAGGCCAGGGACCTGGAGCGGTTCGGCGTGCACCGCATCTTCATGCCTTTCGACGACGCGGCCTGCCACGCCGCCGAGCAGTTGCTGGTCGAGCTGTCGGATCACGCTGCCAGCACGGAAAAACGAGTATGAATCCGAATCAGACCAGATCCCTTTTGGTGGCCACCGATTTTTCGTCATCGGCCCAGACGGCTGCGGACCATGCCGCCGGGCTGGCGCGCGAAGGCGGCCTGCCCCTGACACTGCTGCATGTGCTCAACCACGACTGGCTGGTGGCCGTGCGCGACTGGCTCAGTCCGGAAGCACCGTGGGCGCAGGGCCTGTGGGCCGAGGCGGCCAGCCGGCTCGATGCCGAAGCCCGGCGCTTGCGCGACACCACGGGGGTACGGGTCGAGACCCGTCTGATCGAGGGGCACCCGGTTCGGGGCATCGAGCAGGTGGCCGGCGAACTCGGGCCGCTGTGCGTGGTGGTCGGGGCGCGGGGCAGCACGCCTGTGCACCAGATGCTCATCGGCACCACGGCCGAGCGCCTGCTGCGCAAATCCGCGCACCCATTGCTGGTGGTGCGCCAGCCCGCAGAGGCACCGTACCGTCGGGTGCTGGTGCCGCTGGATTTCTCGGCCTGGTCCGCTGCAGCGCTCGATCTGGCCCTGACCATTGCGCCCCAGGCGCACATGGTGCTGATGCACACCTTCGCCGTGCCTTTCGAGGAAAAGCTGCGGTTTGCCGGCGTGGACCCCGACACGATCGACCTCTACCGCCAGAAGGCCCGTGAACAGGCGCTGGGGCAGCTCCGCGCCCAGGTGGAACGTGCCGGTCTGGCGCCCGAGCGCTACAGCCTGTGTCTGATGGAAGGCGATGCCGCACGCCTCGTCGTGGCGCAGGCCGCGGAACGCGAATGCGATCTGGTGGTCATCGGCAAGCACGGCAGGAACGCCGCCGAGGAACTGTTGCTGGGCAGCGTGACCAAGCACGTGCTCGCCGAGGTGGCCTGCGACGTACTGGTCTCCACCGGGCACACCACCGTCCCGGTCCGAGCCGGTCAGAGGATCGCGCCGGGCTTCTCGCCGCGTTCGTAGACGACGTGGGCCCGGCCCACGATCAGCGGGTCGAGCTTGCCGATCTGGTCCAGGTCCTTGTTGGCGTAGGGCAGCTTGTGCAGCACATAGCGCATGGCATTGAGCCGCGCGCGCTTCTTGCAGTCGCTCTTGATCACCGTCCAGGGCGCCTCGGCGGTGTCGGTCTCGAAGAACATGGCCTCCTTGGCCCGGGTGTAATCGTCCCACTTGTCTAGCGAGGCCAGGTCCACCGGGCTGAGCTTCCACTGCTTGAGCGGATGCACCTCGCGTTCCTTGAAGCGGCGCCGTTGTTCGGCCCGGCTGACCGAAAACCAGAACTTGATCAGGTGCACGCCGCTGCGCACCAGGTGGCGCTCGAACTCCGGGGCCTGGCGCATGAACTCGTTGTATTCCTCGTCGGTGCAGAAGCCCATGACGCGCTCGACCCCGGCGCGGTTGTACCAGCTGCGGTCGAACAGTGCGATTTCGCCGGCTGTGGGAAGGTGCTGCACGTAGCGCTGGAAGTACCACTGTCCGCGCTCGGTTTCGGTGGGCTTTTCCAGTGCCACCACGTGCGCGCCGCGGGGGTTGAGGTGTTCCATGAAGCGCTTGATGGTGCCGCCCTTGCCGGCCGCATCGCGGCCTTCGAACAGGATCACCACGCGCTGCCGGGTTTCCTTGACCCAGGCCTGCAGCTTGAGCAGCTCCACCTGCAGCCGGTACTTCTGGCTTTCGTAGGTGGAGCGGCGCATCAGGTTCCTGTAGGGGTAGCCCCCGTCGCGCCAATCGCTGGCCAGTTCGTCGTCGGGGTGGCCCTTGGCGGGTACGGGGTCGCTGCCGCCGGGAGCGAGCAGGGCCTGGCGCAGAGCATCCAGGTCGTCGGCCGATACCCCTTGCAGTGTGGCGCGCAGGGCTTCAGCCCGCTCCTCCGCCGTCAGGCTGGGGTGCCTGATCAGGCCGCGCAGGGCCTCGACCTGCTGTTCGCGCGCCGCATCGCTGGCCTGCTGGGCCACAAAGCGGGCCACGGTGGCCGGGCTGCGGGTCGGGGCCACATCGCCTTGCCGGGTGCGCCGGGTTCTGGCGCGGGGAGCCGCCGGCTGGGGTGCCGGTTCGGCTGGGGGTACGGCACCGACGGAAGAGGAGCGGCGGGGGATGGAGCGGGCGGCGCTCTGGGCGCGAGGGGCGGGGGTCTTGGCGGTGCGTTGGGTCATGACACCATTGTGTCACTCGCTGGCCGGGGCGGCCAGTCTGGCGGGCCGCAGTCCGGCCTCAGCGTTGCGCGAGGGCCAAACGCAGCGCCAGCCCAACGAACACCGTGCCGGCCATCCAGTTCAGCCCGCGTTGTGCCCGCGCCGAACGGCGCAGCCAGCCGCCCACCCAGCCGGCAAACCAGGCAAACCCCCCGAAGACCAGCAGGGTCGACAGCATGAACAGCGCGCCCAGCCAGGCCACCTGGGGCGCCACAGCGCCCGCATCGGGTTGCACGAACTGGGGCAGGAAAGCCAGGAAAAAGATGCCCACCTTGGGGTTGCTCAGGTTCATCACCAGGCCGCGGCCCACCATGCGCCAGGGCCGAAGCGTGGGCACTTCCTGGGTGGACACCGGTTCCACCGGGGCACGGAAGGCGCCCCAGGCCAGGTAGAGCAGGTAGGCCGCACCGCACAGCTTGAGCACGGTGAAGGCGGTGGGGCTGGCGGCCAGCACGGCGGCCAGGCCCAGGGCCACTGCGGCGGTGTGGCCGACGAGGCCCAGGCACAGGCCCAGCGTCACCAGCAGGCCGGCGCGGCGCCCATGTGTGGCCGACTGCATCAGCACGAAAACGTTGTCGGGGCCCGGACTCAGTCCCAGCAGCACCGAGATGCCGAAAAACGCCAGGCTGGTGTCCAGGGGCAGCATGGCTCAGCCCCGGTGTTGCTGCAGCGCCCGGGCGGCTTCCGTGACCAGTGCCGGCCCCTTGTAGATGAACCCGGTGTAGAGCTGGACCACGTCGGCACCGGCTTCGAGCTTGCTCACCGCATCGGCCCCGCTCAGGATGCCGCCCACGCCGATGATGGGGTAGCCCGCCCCCAGACGCGCCCGCAACTGGCGGATGACGGCGTTGCTGGCCTGCAGCACCGGAGCACCCGAAAGCCCGCCGGTTTCTTCGGCGTGCGGCAGGCCCTGCACCGCCTCGCGCGACAAGGTGGTGTTGGTCGCCACCACGCCGTCCATGCCGTGACGCACCAGGGTGTCGGCAATCACTTCCACCTGGGACGCGTCCAGGTCGGGGGCGATCTTCACGAAGATGGGCCGGTGCACCCCGTGCCGGTCTGCCAGCGCCTGGCGTTCGGTGGCCAGGGCACCCAGCAACCCGTCCAGCGCTTCGTCGCTTTGCAGCGCCCGCAGGTTCTGGGTGTTGGGGCTGGAGATGTTGACGGTCACATAATCGGCGTACGGGTAGACCCCGCGCAGGCCGGTCAGGTAGTCGTCGGTGGCGCGTTCGATGGGGGTGGCCGCGTTTTTGCCGATGTTCAGCCCCAGCAGCATTCCGTCCGGCGCGGGCCGCTGGCGCAGCCTGGAGCGCTGCACGTTGGCCAGAAAGGCCTCCAGCCCCTCGTTGTTGAATCCCAGGCGGTTGATGAGCGCGTTGGCTTCGGGCAGGCGGAACATGCGCGGCTTGGGGTTGCCCGGCTGGCCCAGCGGCGTGACCGTGCCGACCTCCACGAAGCCGAAGCCCAGGGCCCCCCAGGCATCGATGCAGCGGGCGTTCTTGTCCAGGCCGGCGGCCAGGCCCACGCGGTTCGGGAAGGCCAGGCCCGCCAGCTTCACGGGGTCGTCGACGCGCGGCTGCGAGGCCAGGCACATCAGCGGCGTGTTCTGGATGCGCGCCAGGTTGTTCAGGGTGAGTTCGTGGGCCGCCTCCGGATCCATCTGGAACAGCAAGGAGCGGGCAACGGCGTAGGGCAGCAGCGACATTGGATAATGAAAGGATGTTGAGGGCCGAACGTGGCCGAAACAACCCGAATTGTCCCAGATCGAACCACCATGACCGCCAGCTCCTCCACCCCCGCCCTGTCGCAAGACGAACTCAAGACCCTGGTCGGCCAGGCCGCGCTGCAGTATGTGCAGACCGGCGAGATCGTCGGTGTGGGCACCGGCTCCACCGTCAACAAGTTCATCGACGCGCTGGCCACCATCAAGGACCGCATCCCTGGCGCGGTGTCGAGCTCCGTGGCCTCGACCGAGCGCCTGCGCGCGCTGGGCATTCCGGTGTTCGACGCCAACGAGGTGGGCGAACTCTCGGTCTACGTCGACGGCGCCGACGAGATCGACCCGCAGGGCCACATGATCAAGGGCGGTGGTGCGGCGCTCACGCGCGAGAAGATCGTGGCCGCCCAGTCTCGCCGCTTCGTGTGCATCGCGGATGAATCCAAGTGGGTGCAGACGCTGGGGCGCTACCCGTTGCCGGTGGAGGTGGTCCCGATGGCGGCGCAGCGCATCGTCAGGCAGTTCCAGGCGCTCGGCGCCGAGGCGCGCCTGCGCCTGAAGGACGGCGCACCGCTGGTCACGGACAACGGCCAGCACATTCTTGACGTGACGGGCCTGCGCATCACCGACCCGCTGGCCTTCGAGTCCGAAGTGAACCAGTGGCCCGGCGTGGTGACGGTGGGCGTGTTTGCGCACCAGAAGGCCAGCGTGTGCCTGCTGGGCACGCCGGCGGGTGTGCGTACGATCGCGTTCTGAGCCGGCAGCGGGCGTGCCCGATTACCAGCTGCGGCGGTAGCTGCCCAGCAGGGCCCAGTCGCTGGCGCCCCGGACGTGGCCGGCGTCTCGTGCATAGACGGCGTGCAGGCCCAGGGTGCCCCGGCGGGCGCTGTGCCCGCCCAGCCGTTGCTGCCAGGCCAGTTCCAGGTTGATCTGCCGTCCCGAGGGCGCAAGATGGACCGTGCGGCTCTGGCGCAGCACGGTGCCGTCCAGGGTGCGGCCCACCGGCAGGTCGAAGTGAGCGCTGGCGCGCTCCACCCGCACCGGTTGGCTCACGGCCAAGCCCAGCAGGCGGTCATCACCTGTCCAGGCCAGGCCGGCGGCCCATGCGCTGGTCACCACAGAATCCATGCCGGCCAGCAGCGTGTCGCCCTGTACCTGAACCGTGCCCAGTTCGGCCGATCCGAAGGCGGTCCAGCCTTCGCCCAGGTCGTGGCGCAGGCGCAGGGTGGCGGCCTGGGCGAGCGAGCGGTTCAGGGCCAGGGCCCCGGTGCCGCCGCTGCCGAGCAGGGCGCGGGATTCGGTCGTGACGGCGATGCCGGCCGTCACCGTGGTGGCCGGACCGGCCCGCACGCTCAGGCCCGCCTCGTGCCGCCAGGCGGTCTGGTCATCCTGTGTGGTGTCCGGGCTGCTGTGGGCCCGGGTCAGGCGGGCGTGCAGTTGGTGGCGGTCATTGAGCCGCCAGTCCAGCCCCATCTGGTCCAGCCACCCGTAGCTGCCCAGCGTGCCGTGGCCCGCCAGCGTCAGCAGGGGCACGGGCAAGGCTTCCCGTTCGTATGCCTGGCCCTGGGCGCGCTGCCAGTGCAGCCGGTGGCCGTCGCCGAAAGTCAGGCCGACGCGGGACGCCTGCAGCGAGCCATCGGGCCCGAAGGCGGTGCGCAGGTGGAATTGATCGTCATCATGCGCATGGGTGCTGCTGCCCAGCAGGCCCATCCAGTGCCGGCTGCTGGCGGGGTTGGTGGCCGATTGCAGCAGGCTGCCCAGATTGAAGCCGAAGTCGCGACCGTAGCTGTCGAACATGGCCGCATCCAGCGCCAGGCCCACGGCGGCATCGCCGAAGGCGGCGGGCAGGACCATGCCGCTGCCCGAGACACTGTAGCCGCTGCCAGCAACGCTGGAACCGGTGACCAGGGATGTGCTGCCCACGGGCTGCAGGGCCGCGTTAAGGTCGAGCAGGCCTTGGCCGTAAAGGGCTGGATCGTAGACGGAGAACACGGTTTTGTCTGCGGTGTCCAACAGGATGCCTGAGCTTTGCGCTGCCGTGAGGTGGGGCCATTGGGCCAGCAGGCTGCCCAGGGCCGCGCTCACCTGAGGTGCAGTGAATGAGGTTCCAGATACGAGCAGTGTGCCGCTTTCATCCCGCTCGACCACCGTAACGGGCGCTTCTGCCACCAGGAAGCGCGACTGTACGGACGTGTTGTCCCCGGCGTAGTTGGAGTAGCTGGCCAGGCTGTAGACACCGCCACTTTCCTCGACGGCCCCGACCAGCAGGCTGATGCTGGTGAAACCGGTGTTCTGGAACAGGTTGGTCTTGCCTGCGATGTCGGCGCTGATGCTGAAGCTGTCGTTGCCCGCTGCCATCACCACCACGGCATCATGCGAAACAGCGGAGTTGTAAGCGGTGGTCAGCTGGCTGTCGAGCAGGTACATCGGCGCGAGGCTGTAGTTCACCACCCGAGCGCCTTCGTCCAGGGCCCAGACCGTGGCGTCCTTGATGTCGGTGGTGCTCAGCACATAGTTGGTGCTAGCGGATGGATCGTTGTCGTAAGGCGTGGCCTTGGCCAGCACCAGGGCCACGTCCCCCGTCTGTTGCACATACCCATAGGTGTCGCCGGCAATCACCTGGGCCACGTAAGTGCCGTGGGGGTCTTCGGTGTCCTGGATGGTGGTTTCGTTGGTTGCCGTGCTGGTCGGGAACACCTTGTAGGAATGGATGTGGTCCGCGTACTCGCTGTGGGTGACGACGAAGCCGGTGTCCACCACCGCCACCTTGATCGGCGCACCGTCGCGCACGATCAGCGGGCCAGTGGTTCCACCCCCGCCGCCGCAGGCTGCGAGCGCAGCGGTCAGCAGCAAGGCGGGTAGCAGACGAAGCGGCGCATCCATGTCGGCGAATGGGCAAAGATTCAATGGTGGCAGACGGGGTTTGTGCTTTCGGTCTCAACCCGCCATGCCCTGGTGCCGCAGCAGCGCATCGATGCGCGGCTCGCGGCCCCTGAAGGCCTTGAAGGAGTCCATCGCCGGGCGGCTGCCACCGGCTTCCAGGATGGCCTCGCGGTAGCGGCGGCCCGTGGCCACGTCGAGCGTGCTGCCGCTGGTGCCGGCGGCTTCCTCGAACGCGGCGTAGGCGTCGGCGCTCAGCACCTCGGCCCACTTGTAGCTGTAGTAGCCGGCCGCGTAGCCGCCCGCGAAGATGTGGCTGAAGGTGTGGGCCATGCGGTTGTAGGCCGGCGGCTGGATCACGGCCACCTCGTCGCGCACCCGCTGCAGCAGGCCCATGAAGTCGACACCGTCGGCGCCCCTGGGCGCGTCGCTGCCGTGCAACAGCATGTCGAACAGCGAGAACTCGATCTGGCGCAGCGTCTGCAGGCCGCTCTGGTAGTTCTTGGCCGCCAGCATCTTGTCGAACAGCGCGCGCGGCAGCGGCTCGCCGGTGTCCACGTGGGCGGTCATGCGCTTGAGCACGTCCCACTCCCAGCAGAAGTTCTCCATGAACTGGCTGGGCAGTTCCACCGCGTCCCATTCCACGCCGCTGATGCCCGAGACGTCGTGCTCGTCCACCTGCGTGAGCATGTGGTGCAGGCCGTGGCCGAACTCGTGGAACAGGGTGATGACGTCGTCGTGCGTGAGCAGCGGCGGTTTGCCACCGACGCCTTCGGCGAAGTTGCACACCAGGTGCGCCACCGGGGTCTGCAGCGCGGCATTGTCGGGGCGGCGCCAGCGGGCGCGCACGTCGTCCATCCAGGCGCCGCCCCGCTTGCCGTTGCGTGCCCCGGGATCAAGGTAGAACTGCCCCACGAGCTGCGGGCCCTGCGGGGTCGAGCGCTCGATGCGGAAGAAGCGCACGCCCGGGTGCCACACCGGGGCGTCGTCGGGGCGGATGGCGACCTCGAACAGCGTTTCGACGATCTGGAACAGACCTTCGAGCACCTTGGGCGCGGTGAAGTAGGGTTTCACGTCCTGTTCGCTGTAGGCGTAGCGGGCCTGACGCAGCTGCTCGCCGATGTAGGGCCAGTCCCAGGCCTGCGGCTCGTCCAGCCCCAGGCGTTCGCGCGCGAAGGCGCGCATGTCGGCCAAGTCGCGCTCGGCGTAGGGGCGGGCGCGCTGGGCCAGCTCGCGCAGGAAGTCGATCACCTGGCGCGGCGAATCGGCCATCTTGGGCACCAGCGAGACGGTCGCGAAGTCGGGGTAGCCCAGCAGTTCGGCTTCTTCCTGGCGCAGGGCCAGGATCTCGCGGACCAGCGCGGTGTTGTCGTATTTCATCGCCTCGCCCTCGGCCTGGTCGCTGGCGCGGGTGGTGTAGGCGCGGTAGAGCCGCTCGCGCAGGCCGCGGTCGGTGCCGAACTGCATCACCGGCAGGTAGCACGGCAGCTTCAGCGTGATCTTGTGGCCGGCTCGGCCCTCGGCCTCGGCGGCGGCTCGCGCGGTCTGCACCACGTCGTCGGGCACGCCGGCCAGTTCCTCGGTGGTGGCGTAGTGGGCGTAGGTGTCGGTGGCGTCGAGTGCGTTCTCGCTGAACTTCTGGCTCAGCTCGGCCTGCCGCTCCTGAATGGCGGTGAAGCGCTCCTTGGCCGCGCCCTGCAGCTCCGCGCCGCCCAGCACGAAGCCGCGCATGGCGTTGTGGTGCGCCCGCGCCTGCTCGGGAGTCAGGGCGGCCGGGTCCATGGCCTTGTACTTGGCGTACAGGCGTTCGTCGGCGCCCAGGCGGGTCCAGAACTCGGTCACGCGCGGCAGGGCGGCGTTGTAGGCGGCGCGCAACTCGGGCGTGTCGGCCACGCTGTTGAGGTGGCTCACCGCGCCCCAGGCCCGACCCAGTCGTTCGGTCACCACGTCCAGTTCGCGCGACAGGGCCGTCCAGTCGGCCGGGAAGTCGGGCGCGGTCACACGTTCCAGCGCGGCGTCGGCCGCTTGCAGCAGTTCATCGACCGCGGGGGCGACGTGCCCGGGGCGGATGGCGTCGAAGCGGGGCAGGCCGGTGAAGTCCAGCAGGGGGTTGGCGGGCATGGGGGTCTGGTGCGTGTTCATGTCGGACATCTGGGCACGAAAAGGCGGAACGCAAGCCGGAAGCGGGAGGCGCGGCAATGGTCACCGGGAGTTGGCGACCGCACCTGTGCCGTGCGGGCGCGGGAGGCTCAGGAGGCCGCGCTTTTCTTGCTGCTCTTGAGCTTGGGCTTGGCCCGCTTGATCAGGCCACCGGCCGTCAGCCGTTCGTTGCCCAGCACGCGCACCTGCTTGACCTCGGGTCGCTGGCCCCCCTTTTTGCTGTGCTTGATGATCTTGACGTCGCGCGGGCCGGGTTTGCGGTCTTCCGACGTGGTCTTTTCCTTCGGGGGAATGGGCCGCCACAGCACCAGCAGCTTGCCGATGTGCTGGATCGGCGCGGCATCGAGCTCGTCGGCCAGGGTGTTGAGGTAGTCTTCCCGCTGGGCGCGGTCGTCGGAGAAGACGCGCACCTTGATCAGGCCATGGGCCTTGAGGGCGGCGTCGATCTCCTTCTTGACGGCGGCCGTCAGGCCGTCGCCGCCGATCTGGACGACCGGGTCGAGGTGGTGCGCGTCGGCCCGATGGACTTTGCGCTGGGCGGGAGTGAGTTGGATGTGAGGCATGGGACAATTATCCCAGCATGAAAGTCAAAACACAGAGCAAGAAGGTCAATAAGGCGTGGCTGAACGAGCACGTTCACGATCCTTACGTCAAATTGGCGCAGAAAGAGGGTTACCGAGCGCGCGCCGCCTACAAGCTCAAGGAGATCGACGAAACCTTCCGCCTGATCGAGCCCGGCCAGTGCGTGGTGGACCTGGGCTGCGCCCCGGGCGCTTGGAGCCAGTACCTGCGCCGCCGCATGGCCCCGTCGGGGGCGGCCGCCGGAGAACTCAAGGGCAAGATCATCGGTCTGGACCTGCTGCCCATGGAGCCGATCGAGGGCGTGCAGTTCATCCAGGGCGATTTCCGGGAGGAGGGCGTGCTGGCGCAGCTCAAGGACGCCCTGCGGCAGGGCGACGGCTGGCGCGAGGTGGACGCGGTGGTGTCCGACATGGCGCCCAACCTGTCGGGGGTGGAGACGGTGGATGCCGCCCGCATCGCCCACCTGGTGGAACTGGCCGTCGATTTCGCCCGCGAGCACCTCCGGCGCGATGGGGCGCTGGTGGTCAAGCTCTTCCATGGCAGCGGCTACAGCGATCTGGTCAAGCTGTTCCGTGAGACTTTCCGGCTGGTCAAGCCGGTCAAGCCCAAGGCCTCGCGCGACAAGTCTTCGGAAACCTTTTTGGTCGGCATCGGTCTGAAATAGGCGTTTTTGGATTTTTCTATCCCCTTCATCAGGAAGGATTCGGGCCTGGCCGGGGTGGCAGGGGGTGGAAAGTCCTAAAATGGCCCCAACTGAGACCGCATTCCCCTACAGAGCAGGAGCCCTTCTTGAACAACCAGTGGTTTTCCAAAGTTGCCGTGTGGATGGTGATCGCCATGGTGCTGTTCACCGTCTTCAAGCAGTTCGACGGACGCGCCACGGCCGGTGCCGGCTACATGGGGTATTCCGAGTTCCTTGACGAGGTCAAGGCCCAGCGCATCAAGAGCGCCGTGATCCAGGAAGGCGCCAGCGGCACCGAGATCCTCGCCGTCACCACCGACGACCGCCGGGTGCGCACCAACGCCACCTACCTCGACCGGGGACTGGTGGGCGACCTCATCGCCAACGACGTCAAGTTCGACGTTCGCCCGCGCGAGGAAGGCTCGCTGCTGATGACCCTGCTGGTGAGCTGGGGGCCGATGCTCCTGCTCATCGGCGTCTGGATCTACTTCATGCGCCAGATGCAGGGCGGTGGCAAGGGCGGTGCCTTCAGCTTCGGCAAGAGCAAGGCCCGCATGCTCGACGAGAACACCAACACCGTGACCTTCGCCGACGTCGCCGGTTGCGACGAGGCCAAGGAGGAGGTCAAGGAGGTCGTCGACTTCCTGAAAGACCCGTCCAAGTTCCAGAAGCTCGGCGGCCGCATTCCGCGCGGCCTGTTGCTGGTCGGCCCGCCCGGCACCGGCAAGACGTTGCTGGCCAAGTCCATTGCCGGCGAAGCCAAGGTGCCTTTCTTCAGCATCTCGGGCTCCGACTTCGTCGAGATGTTCGTCGGCGTGGGTGCGGCCCGCGTGCGCGACATGTTCGAGAACGCCAAGAAGAACGCGCCCTGCATCATCTTCATCGACGAGATCGATGCCGTCGGCCGCCAGCGCGGTGCCGGCCTCGGCGGCGGCAACGACGAGCGCGAGCAGACCTTGAACCAGATGCTGGTCGAGATGGACGGCTTCGAGACCAACCTCGGCGTGATCGTGATCGCGGCCACCAACCGCCCCGACATCCTCGACGCCGCCCTCCTGCGTCCGGGCCGTTTCGACCGTCAGGTCTACGTGCAGCTGCCCGACATCCGCGGCCGCGAGCAGATTCTCAACGTGCACATGCGCAAGATCCCGATCGGCCAGGACGTCAGCGCCAGCATCATTGCCCGTGGCACGCCCGGCATGAGCGGTGCCGACCTCGCCAACCTCTGTAATGAGGCGGCGCTCATGGCCGCGCGCCGCAGCGCGCGCGTGGTCGAGATGCAGGATTTCGAGAAGGCCAAGGACAAGATCCTCATGGGGCCCGAGCGCAAGAGCATGGTCATGCCCGAGGAGGAGCGCCGCAACACGGCCTACCACGAGTCCGGTCACGCCATCATCGGCAAGCTGCTGCCCAAGTGCGATCCGGTGCACAAGGTCACCATCATCCCGCGCGGCCGTGCCCTGGGCGTGACCATGAGCCTGCCCGAAAAGGACCGCTACAGCTACGACAAGGAATACATGCTGAACCAGATCAGTATGCTGTTCGGTGGCCGCATCGCGGAAGAGGTGTTCATGAACCAGATGACCACCGGCGCCAGCAACGACTTCGAGCGTGCCACCCACATTGCGCGCGACATGGTGATGCGCTACGGCATGACCGACGCCCTCGGCCCCATGGTCTATGCCGAGAACGAGGGCGAGGTCTTCCTGGGCCGTTCGGTCACCAAGACCACCCACATGAGCGAAGAGACCATGCGCAAGGTCGATGCCGAGGTGCGCCGCATCATCGACGAGCAGTACACCCTGGCGCGTGGGCTCATCGAAGCCAACGCCGACAAGATGCACGCCATGGCCAAGGCCCTGCTCGAATGGGAAACCATCGACATCGAGCAGATCGACGACATCATGGCCGGCAAACCGCCGCGACCGCCCAAAGACTGGACCCCGCGCAACCCGCCGGCCGGCGATGGCGGCGAAGGGGGGACGCCGGTGGTCAAGACCGATCCGGAACCCACGGCGGCCTGATCCGTCCAGACGGCCTGTCTGGCCCACACCAACCGGGGTTCGCCCCGGTTTTTCTTTGGCCCTTCAAGGACGATGCATTCCATGACTCTGCCGCCCCCGTCGACTGCCGCCGTCTGGCAGACCAGCCGTTTCGCGATCGACCTGTCGCGTCCGCAGGTCATGGGCATCGTCAACGTGACCCCCGACTCGTTTTCGGACGGGGGCGCGCACGCCGATGCCACCGCGGCCCTGCGGCACGCCGAGGGTTTGCTGGACGATGGTGCCGACATCCTCGACATCGGTGGCGAGTCCACACGCCCCGGTGCGCCGCCGCTGCCGGTTCAGGCCGAACTGGACCGCGTGCTGCCTGTGGTGCGCGAGACGGTGCGCCTGGGGGTGCCGATCTCGGTCGATACCTACAAGCCCGAGGTCATGCGCGCTTGCCTCGATCTGGGGGCCGACATCGTCAACGACGTGTGGGCCCTGCAGCGCCTGGGTGAAGGTGGGCTCAGCGGCGTGGACGTGGTGGCCGCGCACCCGTCGTGCGGCGTGTGCCTGATGCACATGCACCTGGAGCCGCAGCGCATGCAGATCGCCCCCATGGACGGCGATGCCGTGCCGCAGGTGGCCGCGTTCCTGGCCGGGCGTGCCGACCTGCTGCGCTCGGCGGGTGTGGCGGCCGAGCGCATCGTGCTGGACTACGGCATCGGCTTCGGCAAGACGGTGGCGCAGAACTACAGCCTGCTGGCGCGACAGGGTGAATTGCTGGCGCTGGGTTACCCCCTGCTGGCGGGCTGGTCGCGCAAGTCCTCGCTGGGGACCGTGACCGGGCGCAGTGTGCCCGCCGAGCGCGTCGCCGCCAGCGTGGCGGCGGCGCTGCTGGCGGTCGAGCGCGGTGCCCGCATCGTGCGTGTGCACGACGTGCGCGAGACGGTGGATGCGCTGAAGGTCTGGATGGCCATGGCGCAGCAGGACCGATAATCCGGCCTGTCACCACACAGGCCAGCAACACCCCATGACCCGCAAGTATTTCGGCACCGACGGCATCCGCGGCACGGTCGGCCAGCCCCCCATCACCCCCGACTTCGTGCTCAGGCTCGCCCACGCGGTGGGTCGCGTGCTGCGCAGGACCGAGTCCCACCCCACAGTGCTCATCGGCAAGGACACGCGCATCTCGGGCTACATGCTGGAGTCGGCGCTCGAGTCGGGCTTCAACTCGGCCGGGGTCGATGTGGTGCTGCTCGGCCCGCTGCCCACCCCGGCCGTGGCCTACCTCACGCGGGCGCAGCGTGCCAGCCTGGGGGTGGTGATCAGCGCGAGCCACAACCCGTTTCCCGACAACGGCATCAAGTTCTTCAGCGCGCAGGGCGCCAAGCTGCCCGATGCGTGGGAACTGGCCGTCGAGGCCGCGCTGGACGAACCCCCGGTCTGGGTCGACTCCGCCAGCCTGGGCAAGACCCGCCGGCTCGACGATGCCGCCGGCCGCTACATCGAGTTCTGCAAGAGCACCTTCGGCAGCGACCTCACCCTCAAGGGCATGAAGGTCGTGGTCGACGCGGCGCACGGCGCGGCCTACCACATCGCGCCCAAGGTGTTCCACGAACTCGGGGCCGAGGTGGTGGCCATTGGCTGTGCGCCCGATGGCCTCAACATCAACCACGAGGTCGGGGCCACCCACCCTCTGGCGCTGGCCAATGCCGTACGGCAGCACCAGGCCGATGTGGGCATCGCGCTCGACGGCGATGCCGACCGCCTGCAGATGGTCGATCGCACCGGTCGCCTCTTCAACGGCGACGAGCTGCTGTACCTGCTGGCCGACGACCGCCTGGGCCGCGACGAGGTGGTGCCGGGTGTGGTGGGCACCCTCATGACCAACATGGCGGTGGAGGTGGCCCTCAAGGCGCGCGGTGTGCCGTTCGTGCGTGCCAAGGTGGGCGACCGCTACGTGCTTGAGGAACTGCATCGCCACCACTGGCAGCTCGGCGGCGAAGGGTCGGGGCACCTGCTGGTTCTCGACCGGCACACCACGGGCGACGGCCTGGTGTCGGCCCTGCAGGTGCTGCAGGCCTGTGTGCGCAGCGGTCAGGACATGGCCGGTCTGCTGGCCGGCGTGACGCTGTTCCCGCAGGTGCTGCTCAACGTGCGCTGGCCGGCAGGGCTCGACTGGACCACCAATCCCCGACTGGCCGACGCGGTGCGTGCGGCCGAGGCGGAACTGGGGGAGACCGGCCGCGTGCTGATCCGTGCCAGCGGCACCGAACCCGTCCTGCGTGTGATGGTCGAAGCCCGCGAGGTGGAGCAGGCCCGCCGTCTGGCACAGCAATTGGCGCAGGCCGCGCAGCCATGAGCGCTGTCCGTGTCGTGCGGGCCGACTACCGGGACCCGGAGCACGCCGCCGCCATCGTGGCGCTGCTCGATGCCTATGCCCGCGATCCGGCCGGAGGTGGCGAGGGTCTGGGTGATTTCGCCAAGGCGCATCTGGTGCCGGAACTGGCCCGCCGGCCCCAGGCGTTCAGCGTGCTCGCGTTCGATGCAGGCCAGCCGGTCGGCCTGGTCAATGCGATCGAGGGGTTTTCCACGTTCAAATGCCGCCCGCTGGTCAACGTGCACGATGTGGCCGTCCTGCCCGGCCATCGGGGCCGCCGTGTTGCGGAGTTGATGCTGTCCCTGGTCGAGGACATGGCCCGTGAGCGCGGGGCGTGCAAGCTCACGCTGGAGGTGCTGGAAGGCAACGCACCGGCGCTCAGGCTGTACCACCGCATCGGGTTCGCCGGGTACGAACTGGACCCCGCCATGGGTCAGGCCCGCTTCATGCAGAAATGGCTCGACTGAGCGTGTCGGTCGGTTTCAGCTGCGCACCAGGGCACCGAGCCGCTGGCTGTTGACGAACCACACCAGCGACAGCATCACCGGCACTTCGACCAGCACGCCCACCACGGTGGCCAGGGCCGCGCCCGAGTGCAGGCCGAACAGCGAAATGGCCACCGCCACCGCCAGTTCGAAGAAGTTCGAGGTGCCGATCAGGCAGGCCGGGCCGGCCACCTCGTGCGGCAGCCTGAGTAGGCGCGCACCCCACCAGGCGATGAAGAAGATGCCGTAGGTCTGCACCAGCAAGGGCACGGCAATGAGGCCGATCACCCCGGGCCTTTCGATGATCGTGCCGGCCTGCAGTCCGAAGAGGATGACCACGGTCGCGATCAGGCCCACCACCGAGAAAGGCTTGAGGAAGGCCACGCGGTGCCGAAGGTGGGCCTCGCCGTGCGTGAGCCAGGTCCTGCGGGTCAGGACACCGGCAATCAGCGGCAGCACCACGTAGAGCAGGGTGGACAGCAGCAGCGTTTCCCAGGGCACCGTGAGGTCCGTCACCCCGAGCAGGAAGGCGGCAATGGGCGCGAACGCGAACACCATGACGATGTCGTTGATAGACACCTGCACCAGCGTGTAGTTCGGGTCTCCCTTGACCAGCTGGCTCCACACGAACACCATGGCGGTGCAGGGCGCCACACCGAGCAGGATCATGCCGGCGATGTACTCGCTGGCGCTTTGCGGGTCCACCCAGGGAGCGAACAGGTGCTGGAAGAACAGCACCCCCAGGGCCGCCATCGTGAAGGGCTTGATCAGCCAGTTGACCGCGAGCGTCAGCAGCAGGCCCTGCGGTCGTCGGCCAACGTCCTTGATCGACTGGAAGTCGATCTGGATCATCATCGGGTAGATCATGACCCAGATCAGGACGCCCACAACCAGGTTGACGTGCGCCACCTCCAGGGCCGCGATGGCCTGGAACGCGCCCGGCACGAGCCAGCCCAGGAACACCCCAGCGACGATGCCCAGGGCGACCCAGACGGTGAGGAAGCGTTCAAAGAGTCCCATGCGCCAAGACTGTACCGCAGACGTTCAATGGTGAGCGGCCAGGCGCCGGGCTTCGGATTCGAGCAGCAGCTTGTCCAGACGCGACAGCGGCAGGCTCTTGAGCAGTTCCAGGCGCTGGTGCAGGGCGTGCAGCACCTGGCGGAAGGTGTGCAGGCGATCGGCCTCGCTGCCGGTGGCGGCCGCGGGGTCGGGGTAGCCCCAGTGGGCCGTTGCCGGGTGGCCGGGCCACACCGGGCAGGTCTCGCCTGCGGCCTGATCGCACAGGGTGATGACGAGGTCCATGTGCGGGGCGTCCGGGTGGCCGAAGGCGTCCCAGTCCTTGCTGCGCAGGCCGGCGGTCTCGATGCCGGCGTCGCGCAGGGCTGCCAGGGCCATGGGGTGGGGCACCTCGTCGGGTCGGGGCGTGCTGCCGGCCGAGTGGGCACGGAAGCGGGAGCCGCCGATGTGGTTCAGGACGGCTTCGGCCATGATGCTGCGGGCCGAGTTGTGCGTGCACAGGAACAGCACGTGGATGGGGGTGTGGTCGCTCATGGGATGGTCTCGGCGAAGGGCGGTGGAACGCTCAGCAGCAACCTTGGGCGGATGTTTTCTGCTGTGACGGCGCGCAACACGAGGCCCCGCTGTCGCAGCGCCCGGCGGAGGACGTTGGCGCCACGGGTTCGGGGCAGCACCCCTGTGCGCCGGTCGCAACCATCGACTCGCCGAACACCGGAATGTGGTCGAGGGTGTGGAACTGCTCCCAGGCGATGCCCTGGGGGTCGGTGATCCAGTACTTGTCGCTGCGCGCGTAGCAGCAGGTGGTCACGCCCTCGTCAAGCAGTTGCATGTCGGCGGCACGGGCCTGGGTGCGCAGGGCCTGCAGGTCCTCGTCGCGGTCCACCTGGATGCCCAGATGGTCGACGCCCGTTCCTGTGCCACGCGTGGAGATGGCGAAGTTGACCGGCGGGTCCTCCAGCATCCACTTGGCGTAATCGCTTTCGGTGCGGTTGGGCGCCTGGTGGAACAGGGCGCTGTAGAAGGCGATGTTGCGGTCCAGGTCCTGAACGTGCAGGTGAACGTGAAAGCGTTTCATGGCGGTCTCCTTCGGGTTATCAGCAGGTGGAACAGGTGGCAGGGGAAACCGGTGTGACCGCGCACGGCTCGCCCTGGCAGCAGTGCTCGGTGAGGTAGGCGAGCAGGGCGGTCATGTGGTCGAAGGCGGCGCGGTAGATCACAAAGCGGCCTTGGGGTTCGCCCGTGACGAGCCCGGCGTGACTGAGTTCCTTGAGGTGAAAGCTCAGCGCGCTGGGCGCGATCTCCAGCGCCTGGGCCAGGGCACCGGCCGTCAGGCCCGCTTCGCCGGCCACGACCAGGGCGCGGAAGGCCCGCAGCCGTTGTGCCTGGGCCAGGGCCGACAAGGCCCGCACGGCTTCGGTTTCGTCCAGCAGTGGGGTGTTGATCATGGCAAGTCCTCCGGTCGGATCAATTCGATGCTGCGTCCGCTGCCGCAGCAGGCGAAAGTGAGGTCGGCAGGCCGAGCGTGAGCAGCCAGCACACCGCGAGCATGATGGCCGAACCGGCCAGCGCATAGAGCAGCCCGCCCCACTGGTAGAGCAGGCCCGACAGCAGTGTGCCCAGGAAGCGCCCGAGCGCGTTGGCCGCGTAGTAGAAGCCCACGTCCTCGGCGGCCTTCTCGGAACCCGCGTAGGCCAGCACCAGATAGGAATGGACCGAGGAATTGACGGCGAACGCAAAGCCGAACACGCCCAGGCCTGCGACCACCACCCATTCCAGGCGCGGCACGTTCAGTGCCACGGCCACCGCGAGCGCCACGGGCACGCCGGCCAAGGCGGCCGACCACCAGCGCGCGGCCGGCACCTCTCGGCTCAGGCCGTCTGGGCTGCGCCGCACGATCTGCGGCGCCAGCGCCTGCACCAGGCCGTAGCCTATGGTCCAGGCAGCGAGGAAGCCGCCCACCATGGTGAAGTTCCAGCCCACCGAGTACAGGAACACCGGCACCCCGACCACGAACCACACGTCGCGCGCACCGAACAGCGCCACCCGCGCCGCGGCCAGGCGGTTGATGCCGGCGTTCTTGGCAAACAGTTCGCGGGCGGTCCTGGACGCCTTGCTCTTGCCCATCATGGGCGGCAGGCTGGTCACCACGCCGGCCAGCACCAGTGCCAGCAGCGCCGCCATGGCCCAGAGCGATGCCTGAAAGCCCAATGTCTGCAGCAGCAGACCGCCCAGGAAGAAGCCCACGCCCTTCATCGCGTTCTTGCTGCCGGTGAACCACGCCACCCACTTGAAGAGCTGGCCGTTGCCGCCGCCCTCGACCGCCTGGGCGGCCGTGACCTTGATGGCCGACTTGCTCGCCGTCTTGGTCAGGTCCTTGGCCACGCCGCAGACGCCCTGCGCCACCACCACCCAGGCCACCGAGAGCGTCGCCGTCCAGGTCGGGTCAAGCAGCGACAGCAGCGTGAAGCCGATGATCTGCGTCGTCAGGCCCACCGCGAGCATGCGCGCAATGCCGAAACGCGTCGCCAGCCAGCCACCGATCAGGTTGGCCAGCACGCCGGCGGCCTCGTAGAGCAGGAACAGGAAGGCCAGCGTGAACGGCGAGTAGCCGAGCCGGTAGAAGTGCAGCAGCACCAGCATGCGCAGCGCGCCGTCGGTGAGCGTGAAGCCCCAGTAGGCGGCCGTGACGATGGCGTAGTTGCGGGCGGCGTGCTGCATGGTCAGATGCCCACCCCTTCCAGGTGGCAGGCCAGGTCCACCATGCGCGTGGCGTAGCCCATCTCGTTGTCGTACCAGGCGTAGACCTTGAGCAGGGTGCCGTCGGTCACCATGGTGGACAGCGCATCGACGATGGACGAGCGGGTGTCGCGCGCGTAATCGGCGCTGACCAGCGGTCGCTCCTCATAGCCCAGGATGCCGGCCAGCGGCGAGCCCGGGGCGGCGGCGGCCTGGAACAGGGCGTTCACTTCCTCGGCCGTCGTCGGGCGCTGGAGCTCGAACACGCAGTCGGTCAGCGAGGCGTTGAGCACCGGCACGCGCACCGCGTGGCCGTTGAGCTTGCCCTTGAGTTCGGGGTAGATCAGGGCGATCGCGGTGGCGCTGCCGGTGGTGGTGGGTGCCAGGCTCGTCATCGCGCTTCGCGCGCGGCGCAGATCTTTGTGCGGGGCGTCGACCACGACGTTGGTGTTCGTGGGGTCGTGCAGCGTGGTGATCTGCCCGTGGCGGATGCCGATGGCCTCGTGCACGACCTTGACCACCGGCGCCAGGCAGTTGGTGGTGCACGATGCCGCCGTCACGATGCGGTGACTGGCCGGGTCGTAGCGTTCGTGGTTCACGCCGACCACGATGTTGAGCACGTCGCCCACCTTCACCGGCGCAGCCACGATCACGCGCTTGGCGCCGCGGTCCAGGTGGCCCTGGAGCGTTTCAGGACTGAGGAACTTGCCCGTGCACTCCAGCACCACGTCCACGCCCAGGTCGCCCCAGGGGATGTCGGCCGGGTTGGCGTGGGAACTGAACGACAGGGAGCGGTCGCCGATGCGCACCCGATCGTCGCCCTCGGCGGTGATGTCCTCACGCCAGCGGCCCTGCACACTGTCGAACGCCAGCAGGTGGGCGCAGGCGGCTGCGCCGCCCTTGATCTCGTTGAGGTGAACCACGTCGAGGCGGTTGCCCGAGCGCGGGTCGTCCGTGGGGCGCTCGATCGCGCCAAACGCCGCGCGCAGGGCCAGCCGCCCCATGCGGCCCATGCCGTTGATACCGACTTTCATGCAAACTCCTTTGCCGTTTTGATATTATATTTCAAGACTTATTGAAATATACAAGTGTTTTGTGACATCCGCATGACAGGGAACGCTGTCTGGGGGATGTCGGGTCACGCGACCGCTGTCACCGATCTTTCATCGAACCGACACGGTGTGGTCATGGCGCGGCCAAACAATGGGCCAAAGACAGGAGCCACACCATGAAAGAATTGCCCACGCCCACCCTTGAACTCTCGCCCGCGACGCTGCCCCGGGGGTCGCTTCATCCGCAGCGGCACACCCCGGCGCAGGATGTGGAGCGCACGTCAGGTCGCATCGACGTGGCTTGGGCGCGGCATCTGGACGAGGTTCGGGAAGCGCAACGGCTGAGGTACCGGGTGTTTGCCGGTGAGATGGGGGCCCGTCTGCCCGGCACCCTGGCCGGTCACGACATCGATCTGTTCGACGACTACTGCGAGCATCTGCTGGTCCGGGATGCGGCCACCCGGGAGGTGATCGGCACCTACCGCTTGCTGACGCCTGAGCAGGCCGAGCGTGCCGGCAGCTTCTACAGCGACACCGAGTTCGATCTCACGCGGCTCAGAACCCTGCGCAAGACCATGGTCGAGCTGGGGCGCAGTTGCGTGCACCCCGACCACCGGCACGGCGGCGTGATCATGGCCCTGTGGGGCGCGCTGGCGGGGTTCATGGTGAGCAATCGGCTCGACACCATGATCGGTTGCGCGAGCATCCCGATGCAGCACGAGGGGCCATGCGGCGTGGTGGGAGGCGGACACGCGGCGGCCAGCATCTGGCGCCAGGTGCGGGAAAAACATCTGGCATCGATCGAATACCACGTCCGTCCCCGCCTGCCCCTGCCGGTCGAGCGGCTGGACGACACGCTCGACGTCGAGCCGCCGGCGCTGATCAAGGGTTACCTGCGGCTGGGCGCCAAGGTGCTGGGCCCCCCGGCCTGGGACCCCGACTTCAATGCGGCCGACCTGCCCATGATGATGCGGATCGCCGACCTTCCGGCGCGCTACCGCAGGCATTTCCTGGGCCAGTGAGGCTTCGGAGGGCGGGGGCGTTCACGCAAGCGTCACACAAACGTCACACGGCTGCAGAATAATGGGAGTCTGTCGGCCTGCCAGCCGTTTTCATCGCGAGATCGCATGACCCCTGTTCAGCCACACGCCCCCGCCACTTTCCTTGACCGGGACATGAGCATCCTGGCCTTCAACGAACGCGTGCTCGACTGGGCGCGGCGCGCCGAAGTGCCGTTGCTGGAGCGCCTGCGCTACCTGTGCATCGTCTCGTCCAACCTCGATGAGTTCTTCGAGGTGCGCTTTGCCCCTCAGCTCATGGCGCATCGGACGAACGAGCAGCGGGGGCTGGTCACGGCCCAGTCGTTCGAGCAGGTGTCGGCCAAGGTGCACGAACTGGTGGCGCAGCAGTACGCCATCTACAACGACGAACTGCTGCCGGCGCTGGAAAAACGCGGCATCCGCATCATCCCGCACGGCGAACGCAACCCGCGCCAGCGCCGCTGGGTCAAGCAGTTCTTTGCCCAGGAGGTGCAGCCCCTGCTGCTGCCCATCGGGCTCGACCCGTCGCACCCGTTTCCCCAGGTGGCCAACAAGTCCCTCAACTTCATCGTGCGCCTGTCGGGGCGCGACGCTTTCGGGCGCGAGAACGAGGTGGCCATCGTCAAGGTGCCGCGCGCGCTGCCGCGCTTCATCCGCATGCCGGCGGTCAAGGGCTCCCGGCAGCAGCATTTCGTCTCCATCTCCAGCGTGATCCGCTCGCACCTCAACGACCTGTTCCCCGGTCGACAGGTCACCGAGTTCTCGCAGTTTCGCGTCACGCGGCATTCCGATCTGGCCGTCGACGAGGAAGAGGTCAAGAACCTGCGCACCGCATTGCGCCTGGGGTTGCAGCAGCGCCACTACGGCCAGGCCTTGCGCCTGGAGGTCTCGGCCGGCTGTTCGGAGTTCCTGTCCGACTTCCTGCTGCAGCAGTTTGGCCTGCCGGCGGCCACGCTGTACCGTGTGCCCGGTCCGGTGAACCTGGTTCGCCTGAACCAGCTCATCGACCTCATCGATGCGCCCGCCCTGCGCTTCGAGCCCTATCAGCCGGGCTGGCCGGTGCAACTCACCCCGGGGCAGTCCTTCTTCGAGCGCCTCAAGCAGGGCGATGTGCTCATCCACCAGCCCTACGAGAGCTTCGATGCGGTGATGGCCTTCCTGCGCGAGGCGGTGGAAGACCCCGACGTGCTGGCCATACGCCAGACCATCTACCGCACGGGCACCAAGGGCGAGATGGCGGGCCTGTTGCGCGAGGCCGTGCGCAGGGGCAAGGAAGTCACCGCGGTGGTGGAGCTCAAGGCCCGTTTCGATGAAGAGGCCAACATCCACCACGCCGAGCGGCTCGAATCGGTGGGGGCCCAGGTGGTCTATGGCGTTGTCGGGCTCAAGACGCACGCCAAGATGCTGCTCGTGACCCGCCGCGAGGGCGGGCAACTCAAGCGCTATGCCCATGTGTCCACCGGCAACTACAACCCCGGTACCGCCAGGCTTTATACCGACCTGAGCTACCTCACGGCGGACGATGCGCTCACCACGGACCTGGACCACATCTTCCTGCACCTGGCCAGCCAGAACCGGCTGCCCAAGCTCAACAAGGCCATGATTGCGCCGTTCCATCTGCACAAGGCCATGCTCGATCGGATCGAGGCCGCGTCTGCGGCGGCCGCCAAGGGGCAGGACGCGCACATCATCCTCAAGATGAATGCGCTGACCGACGAACCCCTGGCACGGGCCCTGGCCCACGCCTCGCAGCAGGGAGTGAAGATCGATGTCATCGTGCGCGGGGCCTGCATCCTGCCGGCGGGCGTTCCGGGGTTCACCGAGCACGTCCGGGTCCGCTCCGTCATCGGTCGCCTGCTGGAGCACTCGCGTGTGTTCCATTTCCGCATCGGCGATCAGGAGGAACTGTGGCTGTCCAGCGCCGACTGGATGAACCGCAACATGCTGCGCCGCATCGAGCTGGCCTGGCCCGTGACCGACCCCGGCCTGCGCCACCGCATCATGGACGAGTGCCTCCACATGTACCTGCACGACACCCGCGACGCCTGGCTGCTGCAGCCCGATGGCCGCTATGTGCGCGCTGTCCAGGGGGTCGGCGGACGCAAGACGCGGGCCAGCGGGGTGCATGCCGCGCAGGCCTTGCTCATGGAGCGCTACGGCAGCAAGGGTTGACCATGGACCTGATCCTTTGGCGCCACGCCGAGGCCGAAGACCTCGATGAAACCGACGAGCACAGCGGCAACGACCTGTCGCGCCATCTCACCCCCAAGGGCGAGAAGCAGGCCGCGCGCATGGCCGCCTGGCTCGACAGGCAGTTGCCCGATGGGGTGCGGATCTGGTGCAGCCCGGCTGTGCGGACCGAGCAGACGGTGCTGGCTCTGGGCCGCAAGTACCGGGTGCGCGAAGAACTGTCGCCCGACCGAACGGCCGACGAACTGCTGCAACTGGTGCAATGGCCCCAGGCGCGTCAGGCCGCGTTGGTGGTGGGCCACCAGCCCACGCTGGGTCGCGTGATCGCCCGCCTGCTGAAGCTGAGCGAACCCGAGTGCGCCGTGCGCAAGGGGGCGGTCTGGTGGCTTCGCCAGCGCGAGCGCCAGGGACAGACCCAGACCGTGTTGCTGACGGTTCAGGCCCCCGAATTCATTTGACGGCGCGCACCGCCTGACGGCGGGGACTGCTGGCTCGGCCCGGTGTGGTCTTCGTGGCGGCCTTGCGGACCGGTGCCGGGCGCGGCGCGGCGGTCTTGGCCGGGGTGTTGCGGCGCCGGGGGCTGCTGGCGGCGGTCTTGGCGGGGCTTGCCGGGTTGGCCTTGGGTGCAGCGGTGGTCTTGGGTGCGGGCGCTGGGGCTGTGGACGGCTCGGCCGCAGGTCGGCCGGTCTTGAGGGTGGGCACGCTGGCCAGCGCAGCCCGCAGGGCATCGTCGCTCATGCCGGCCAGCACCTTCAGGCCGGCGCGCAGCAACTCGCTTTTCTTGGTCGCCCGGCCCAGCCCCATGGCACGCTCCTTGAGCTGGTCGATCACGGCGAATTCCGCCTTCGGGATGGTGAAGCTGTCACGAACCAGCTTGGGTTTCTTGGTGGCGCTCATGGGGAAATCCTCCGAAAAAAACGATATGAACAGTATATATCGTTTAAAGGTTCAGCGCAGATCCACCACGAACTTCCAGTCGGTCTTCTGCCAGGCCGACATTTCCTCCTGCAGCAGCCAGGCCGACTGCGGATACTGCCGGGCCCAGCCCGGGGCGGCCGTGAGCCGGAACTGGCGGGTCTTGTAGCTCAGGCGCAGGGCGTTGACGTCCGGGTCCTTGCGCGCATGGCACAGCAGAACGGCCAGCCTCAAGCAAAGCAGCTGCTTGGCGAACAGTTCGTCCTGCAGGTCGGCTTCGAGCTTGCGCAGCTTGCCGCGCTGGCCCAGCACCAGCTGGCTCATGCGGTGCAGTTCGGGCAGGGAGAAGCCGGGGGCGTCCACGTGGTCGAGGATGTAGGCGCCGTGCCGGTGCGCCGATTCGTGCGAGATGTGCGTGCCGATCTCGTGCAGGCGCGCGGCCCAGGCCAGTTTCTGGGAATAGCGGCCGTTGTTCGGGTCGGGCTTGGCCACCTGCGTGAACAGGGTGGTCGAGACGGCACTCACGCGCTGGGCCTGTGCCTTGTCGGTCGAGAAGCGCTCCCCCAGCCAGCGCACGGTGCGTTCGCGCACGTCGGTTTCGCCGCCGTCGCGGTCGATTAGGTCGTACAGTGCTCCCTGGCGCAGGGCGCCGACGGCGCGGTGCATCTCTTCCAGGTCGAACAGGTCGAAAATGGCGCGCAACACGCTCACGCCACCCCCGAGCACGGGCCGGCGGTCGTCCTTCAGGCCGTCGAGGCGCAACTGATCCACATGCCCGGCGCGCACCAGCTTGTCGGCCAGCCAGTCGAGTCCGTTGCGTGTGATCCGTCCTTCGGGCCAGCCGTTGGCCGCAAGGATGTCGGTCACGGCGCCGGCCGTGCCGGACGAGCCATAGGCCGTGGTCCACTGGTCGGCCGGGAAGGTGTCGAGGGACTCGTCGAGCACGGCCTTTGCCGCGACCTCGGCGGTCTGCAACTGGGCGGCCGTGACCTGGCCGTGCGGGAAGTAGCGGATCGACCAGGCCACGCTGCCCAGCCGGTAGGATTCCATCCGCAGGGGCGTGTAGCCCTGACCCAGAATGACCTCGGTCGAGCGCCCCCCGATGTCGACCACCAGCCGCTTTTCGTCCGACTGGGGCAGCAGGTGCGAGGCGCCCTGATAGATCAGGCGGGCTTCCTCGTGGCCCGAGACCACGTCGATAGCGAAGCCCAGCACCTTCTGGGCATGGCGCACGAAATCCTCGCGGTTGCGGGCTTCGCGAAGGGTCTGCGTGGCCACGGCCCGCACCTGGTGCTTCCTGAAGCCGTGCAAGCGCTCGGCGAAGCGGGCCAGGCACTCCCAGCCGCGCTCCATGGCCACCAGGCTGAGGTTCTTCTGGTCGTCCAGCCCACTGCCCAGGCGCACGGTTTCCTTGAGGTATTCCACGCGCTCGATGTGGCCCGAGTCGTAGCGGCCGATTTCCAGGCGAAAGCTGTTGGAGCCCATGTCCACAGCCGCCAGCAGGGTTCCGTTTTCCATGCCGTTCAAGGTCTTCAGGGGTGCCCAGCATACCACTGTGCATGGACGGTTTGACGCAGCGGCCGCGGTTCCACTGCTCCCCCGCTGGTTGACAGGGGCGGTGGCCCAAAAAAATCCCTGCTTGTCACATGAATGTCACACAAGCTTCCTAAAGTTGCCACGTCAGCTTCAAACAACCCCTTTTTTCACTGACCCGAGAGGTAAACGATGAAACGCCACTTCCTGAAAACCGTTGCCGCCGCTGCCGTTGCCGCAGCCACCGTGGGCTTCAGCGGCCTGGCCCTGGCCGCCGACATCACCGGCGCCGGCGCGACCTTCCCCTTCCCGATCTACGCCAAGTGGGCCGAGGCCTACAAGAAGGCCACGGGCACCGGCCTGAACTACCAGTCGATCGGGTCTTCCGGCGGTCTGAAGCAGATCCGCGCCAAGACCGTGGCCTTCGGTGCCTCCGACGCCCCGGTTAAGGGTGCCGACCTCGATAAGGACGGCATGGTGCAGTTCCCCGCTATCATCGGCGGTACCGTGCCCGTGGTGAACCTCGAAGGCTTCAAGCCAGGCGAGCTGCGTGTGACCGGCCCGGTGCTGGCCGACATGTTCCTGGGCAACATCACCAAGTGGAACGACCCCAAGCTGGCCGCCCTGAACCCGGGCAAGTCCCTGCCCGACCAGGCCATCACCGTGGTGCACCGCGCCGACGGTTCGGGCACCACGTTCAACTTCACCGACTACCTGACCGCCGTCAGCAAGGATTGGGCCGACAAAGTGGGCAAGGGTGCCGCAGTCAAGTGGCCGGCGCCCACGTCGGTGGGTGGCAAGGGCAACGAAGGCGTGGCCGCCAACGTCAACCGCGTCAAGGGCGCTGTGGGCTACGTCGAGTACGCCTACGTGAAGAAGAACAACATGAACTTCATGCAGCTGCAGAACGCGGATGGCAAGTATGTTGCGCCGGACGACAAGGCTTTTGCCTCTGCCGCAGCTGGTGCTGACTGGTTCAGCGTGCCGGGCATGGGCGTCTCCATGGTGAACGCCAAGGGCGCCGACAGCTGGCCCATCAGCACCGCCTCGTTCATCCTGATGTACAAGGAGCCGACAAACAAGGCAGAATCCGCCGAGGTGTTGAAGTTCTTCGACTGGGCGTTCAAGAACGGCAAGGGCATGGCCTCCGAGCTGGACTACGTCGCGCTGCCCGACAGCCTGACCAGCCAGATCCGTGAACGCGTCTGGTCGCAGATCAACAACAAGTAAGCCCTGGTGCGCTTGAAGTGAATGCCAGCCGCCGGCGCCCTTGGAGGGGGCCGGCGGCTGGTCTGCAAGACGACCTCGTGACCGGGGAGCCACCATGCCAGTCGCAGCGACCATGAAAACCACAACCGTTTCCAATCCCGAGTTGCCCAGCCCCGACATGGTGGCCGTGGCCCGCAGGCAGCGCCTGCAGGACATGCTGTTTCACCGCCTGACACAGGTTTTCTCCCTGCTGGTGCTGGTGGCGCTGGTGGGCATCATCGTTTCGCTGTTCATCAACGCCTGGCCCTCGTTCGCGAAGTTCGGCGTGCGTTTCCTCTGGTATGTCGAATGGGACATCATCAACGAGGAGTTCGGGGCGGCCATTGCCATCGTCGGCACCGTCATCAGCGCCGGCATCGCGTTGCTCATCGCCGTTCCCCTGGCCTTTGGCATTGCGGTCTTCCTGACCGAAACCTGCCCGGTCTGGCTGCGCCGCCCGCTCGGCACGGCCATCGAACTGCTGGCTGCGGTGCCGTCCATCATCTACGGCATGTTCGGCCTGTTCGTGTTTGCGCCCGTCTTCGCCGATGTGCTCCAGGTGCCCTTGCAGAACATGCTGGAGGGCATGCCGCTGGTGGGCTGGCTGTTCGGTGGCGCCACCAACGGTCTGGGCATCCTCGCCGCCGGCATCATCCTGGCCTTCATGGTGCTGCCGTTCATTGCGGCCGTCATGCGCGACGTCTTCGAGATCACGCCACCTATCCTGCGCGAGTCGGCCTACGGCCTGGGCTGCACGACCTGGGAGGTGGTGCGCAAGGTGGTGCTGCCGTACACGCAGAAGGGGGTCATTGGCGGGGTGATGCTCGGTCTGGGTCGCGCGCTGGGCGAGACCATGGCCGTGACCTTCGTCATCGGCAACGCCAACCGCATGCCCACGTCGCTGTTCTCTCCCGGAACCTCGATCGCCTCGACGCTGGCCAACGAGTTCGGCGAGGCCGACGATTTCCACATCTCGGCCCTGTTCGCGCTCGGCTTCCTGCTGTTCGTCATCACTTTTGTCGTGCTGGCGCTGGCCAAGATCCTCATCATCCGGGCCGAACGGGCCAAGGGGGCTTGATCATGGCGGCGCCTTCCGATTACACCCCCACCGCGATGCACACGACCCCGTCTTCCCTCTACGTCCGGCGGCGCCGGAACAACCTGATCGGTCTCACCCTGTCCATGTTCTCCATGGCGCTGGGTCTGGCTGCGCTGTTCTGGATCCTCTTCGTGCTGCTGTCCAATGGGCTGGCCGCGCTGGATATCAGCATCTTCACGCAAGACACCCCCGCCCCCGGCTCCGAGGGGGGTGGCCTGCGCAACGCCATCGTCGGCAGCCTGATGATCGTGGGCCTTTCGGTGCTGGTGTCCACGCCGGTCGGGGTCCTGGCGGGTGTCTACCTCAGCGAGTACGGCGACACCAGCCGAACCGCCGAGTTCACCCGGTTCGTGACCGACATCATGTTGTCGGCCCCCTCCATTGTTCTGGGCCTGTTCGTCTACGCGATTGCGGTGGCCACCGTGGGCAATTTTTCGGGCTATGCCGGCAGCCTGGCGCTGTCGCTGATCGCCGTGCCGGTGGTCATGCGCACCACCGAGAACATGCTGCGCCTGGTGCCGGGCAGCCTGCGCGAGGCCGCCTTTGCGCTGGGCGCGCCGCGCTGGAAGGTCTCTACCATGGTGACCCTGCGTGCGGCCAAGAGCGGGGTGATCACTGGGCTGCTTCTGGCCGTCGCACGCATCAGCGGCGAGACCGCGCCGCTGCTCTTCACGGCGCTCAACAACCAGTTCTTCAGCACCAACATGGAGCGGCCGATGGCCAACTTGCCGGTGGTGATCTTCCAGTTCGCCATGAGCCCTTACGACAACTGGGTGCGGCTGGCCTGGGGCGGTGCACTGCTGATCACGCTGGCGGTGCTGGCGCTCAACATCCTGGCGCGCGTGTTCTTCCGCGAGAAGATCCGCTCCTGATTTACTCACCCAAGCAAAACGGGAACCCTCGACATGAACGACACCGCCCTGGCCCAGCGCAATGCGCTGGAAGTGCGCAACCTGAACTTCTTCTACGGCAAGTTCCAGGGGCTCAAGAACGTCAACCTCGACATTGCCGAGCGCAAGGTCACGGCCTTCATCGGCCCGTCCGGTTGCGGCAAGTCCACGCTGCTGCGCACGCTCAACCGCATGTACAGCCTCTACCCTGGCCAGCGCGCCGAAGGCGAGATCAACTTCTACGGCCAGAACATCCTGGACCCCAAGCAGGACCTCAACCTGCTGCGCGCGCGCATCGGCATGGTGTTCCAGAAGCCCACGCCGTTTCCCATGACCATCTACGACAACATTGCCTTCGGGGTCAAGCTGTACGAGAACCTGAGCAAGGGCGACATGGACGACCGCGTCGAATGGGCGCTGACCAAGGCGGCCCTGTGGAACGAGGTCAAGGACAAGCTGGGGCAGAACGGCATGAGTCTGTCCGGCGGCCAGCAGCAGCGCCTGTGCATCGCGCGCAGCGTGGCGGTCAAGCCCTCGGTGCTGCTGCTCGACGAGCCGACCTCGGCGCTGGACCCCATTTCCACCGGCAAGGTCGAGGAGCTGGTGCACGAGCTCAAGAGCGACTACACCATCGCCATCGTCACCCACAACATGCAGCAGGCCGCCCGCTGCAGTGACTACACCGCCTACATGTACCTGGGCGAACTGATCGAGTTCGGCGCCACCGAGCAGATCTTCTTCAAACCCCAGCGCACCGAAACCGAAGACTACATCACAGGAAGGTTTGGCTGACCATGAGCGACAAACACCTCTCCAGCCAGTTCGACGCCGAACTGAACCACATCTCCACCCGCGTGCTCGAAATGGGCGGACTGGTCGAATCCCAGTTGCGCCAGGCCATCTACGCCTTGCACCATTTCAGCGCCGAGACCGCAGACCAGGTGCTTCAGGTCGAACACAAGGTCAACCAGCTAGAGATCGAGATCGACCGCGACATCACTTCCACCATGAGCCGGCGCCAGCCCACCGCGCGGGACCTGCGCCTGTTGGTGGGCGTCTCCCGGACCATCGTCAACCTGGAGCGCGCCGGCGACGAGATCGCCCGCATCGCCCGCATGGTCAAGTCCATCATCGACAGCGGCATGCAGCGCTCCCTGCCCAGCAAGGATCTGGAGCTGGCGGCCCGCCTGGCCGGCGACGTGATGCACCACACCCTGGACGCGTTTGCGCGCCTGGATGTCGAGCGGGCGCTCAAGATCATCCAGGAGGATGTGCACATCGATGCCGAGTACGATGGTTTTGTGCGCAAGCTCATCACCTACATGATGGAAGACCCGCGCACGATTTCGGCCAGCCTCAACCTCATGTTCCTGGCCAAGGCCATCGAGCGTGTCGGCGATCACGCCAAGAACATCGCCGAAGCCACCATCTATGTGGTCAAGGGGGCCGATATCCGGCACGCCACACCCGAACAGAGGGAGTCGGCCATCCAATGAGAAAGCTGCCCCGCGTCCTGGTGGTTGAAGACGAACCGGCCATTGCCGAACTGATTGCCGTCAACCTGCGCCACAACGGGTTCGCACCGACCGTGGTGTTCGATGGTGCATCGGCGCAGCGTGAGGTCGACGCCGTCCTGCCCGACGTCATCCTGCTCGACTGGATGCTGCCGGGAGAAAGCGGGGTGGCGCTGGCACGCCGCTGGCGTCAGAGCGAACGCATCAAGACCGTTCCGCTGATCATGCTGACGGCGCGCAGCGAGGAGTCCGACAAGGTACAGGGGCTGGACGCCGGTGCCGACGACTACATCACCAAACCGTTTTCTACACAGGAACTGCTCGCCCGCATCCGTGCGGTGCTGCGCCGCCGCGCGCCCGAGGTGGTCAACGACCGGGTTCAGGTGGGCGGGCTCGCGCTCGACGCGGCGACCTACCGCGTGACCTGGCAAGGCAGCGAGCTCAAGGTCGGCCCGACCGAATTCAAGCTGCTGCACTACCTGATGAAGCACCCGGAGCGGGTGCACACCCGGGGCACCTTGCTCGACCGTGTCTGGGGCGACCATGTCTTCATCGAGGAGCGCACCGTCGATGTCCACGTCAAGCGCCTGCGCGAGTCGCTCGGCACGGCTGGTACCATGATCGAAACCGTGCGGGGCGCCGGTTACCGCCTGAGCGGCCAGAAGCTGGCCGCGGCCACCCCCGCATCTTTGAGCGACACACCCACCACACCTGCATGATCCGTCGGCCGCTGGAGCTGTTCATTGCCACCGGCACCGCCGGCTGGCTGGCGACTGCCTATGCGCCGTTGCCCTGGGTGGGCGTGGTCGGTTCCCTGGCGGGGGCGGCCCTGTGGATCACCGTGGACAACCTGCGTGCCACGCGCGTGCTCAACTGGCTGCGCAATGGTCAGGCGAGCGGTTCTCCCGATGTGGCAACGGTATGGGGTGAAATCGTCGAGCGGGCGCGCCGTGGCCTGCGGGCACAGGACCGCAAGGCGCGCAAGAGCGAGGCCCGGCTCAACGATTTCCTGGCCGCCATCCAGGCATCGCCCAACGGGGTGGTGCTGCTTGACAAGGGCGGGGCGATCGAGTGGTGCAACCTCACGGCGGCCCAGCACCTCGGCTTCGACGCCGCGCGCGATGTGCGCCAGTACATCCGCAACCTGGTGCGCGACCCGGTGTTCGTCGAATACCTCAAGGCCGGCCAGTTCAAACGGGCCGTCGAGATCGATGGCCGCCGCGCCACCCCATCGCATCCCCAGAGGATATCCATCCACATCCACCCCTACGGAAAGAACCGCAAGCTGCTGCTCACGCGCGACGTGACGGCCGTGCAACTGGCCGAAGCGATGCGTCGCGATTTCGTGGCCAACGTCTCCCACGAGATCCGGACGCCGCTGACCGTGCTCAGCGGCTTCGTGGAGACCATGCTCAACCTGGAGCTGTCGGCCGAAGAGCGCCAGCGCTATCTGGTGCTCATGAACCAGCAGGCCCAGCGCATGCAGACGCTGGTCAGCGATCTGCTCATGCTCTCGCGGCTGGAGGGCAGTCCGGTGCCCGGTTCATCGGAGTGGGTGTCGTCCCGCGAACTGCTGGTCCAGGTGGTCGAGGAAGCCAGGGCGCTGTCGGACGTTCTGGCTCAGGGCGAGCATGTCATCGAGACCGAAGCAAGCCCCGATCTGCAGATCGCCGGTTCGCGCAGCGAACTTCACAGCGCCTTGTCGAACCTGATCAGCAATGCGGTTCGTTATACCCCGGCGGGAGGGCGCATACGCGCGGGCTGGACGGCGCTCGAAAACGGGGGGGCGGCGTTTTTCGTGACCGACACCGGCCCCGGCATCGAAGCCGAGCACCTGCCGCGCCTGACCGAGCGCTTTTACCGGGTCGACCGCAGCCGATCGCGCGAGACCGGCGGCACCGGCCTTGGCCTGGCCATCGTCAAGCACGTGGCGCAGCGGCACGGGGGGGCCATGCAGGTCGAGAGCACGCCGGGGCAGGGCTCCACCTTCCGCATCATCCTGCCGCAGGGGCGCGTGTTGCAGGAGTGAGCGGCGTCTGACGGCGCTCGAACACCATCAGGCCGTCGCGGTTCTCGCGCAGCCGTGGGACGGTAGACAGCAGGCTCCACTGCGACAGGTCCGTCACACCCGACAGGCCGACGTAGGCCGGCGGGTTCACCACCATCAGGGGGCAGGGGCTGCTCCGTCCGGCCCGGGTGCGTTCGATCTGCAGGCCGCCGTGGAACCACAGACCGGTGATCTGGGCATGGTTCAGGCCGTGCACCAGCACGCAGCCACCGGCCGGAGCCACGGCCGCAATGCGGCGCGAAATGGGGGCCTGCCCCATGCCGTGGTTGAGCAGAGGCAGCCACAGCGTCATCAGCAGCAGCCAGCACAGCGTGCTGCCCGATGCCGACAGCACCAGGCTTTTCCAGAGGGCGGGTTTGTGCCGTCCGACCCGCCAGAGCAGCAGGCCGACCCAGGCGGCGGTGGCCAGTGCTGCCGGCAGGAACAGGCCCCAGGAGAAGGTGGGGTCGAAATAGGGGGCGAGCTTGGCCACGTTCGCGGCCGGTTTGGCGGGGACGCCGGTCTGCATGGCCACCCAGATGACCCAGATGATGACCGCGCACCCACTGAAGAACAACAGGGCAAACCAGTCGATGAGGGCCGTCACGCTGCGGCCCAGCGTGGGCAGGGCGAACGCCGCCAGGCAGGCCAGGCCCGGCAGGGCCATCAGCAGGGCCCGGTCGCTGGCGCCCAGCAGCCAGGCGGACGCGGTGCCCGCCAGCACGAACCACAGGGGCAGCAGCACGTGGGCGCTGCCCAGCCGTTGCCGCCAGCGCCACAGCGTCCAGGCGGCCAGCAGGCCAGCGGGCCAGGTGAACCACAGCAGCAACTGCCCGTATCGGCGCCAGGCATCGGTGTGCAGCCAGGCGCCCAGTTGGCCCCATTGCTCCAGGCGGCGGGGGAGCTCCAGTTCCCAGGCCAGCAGGGCGGCCACCAGCGTGCCGGTGGCGCACACGCCCCAGACCAGCCAGCGATCCGACCCAAAACGCTGGATCGTTCCGCTGCCGGCCGACCAGGCGAGCCAGCCCAGGCCCAGCACCAGACCCAGCCAGGGGGCTCCACTGAGGGCCAGGCCGACGGTACCCAGCCACCACACCAGGGTGCTCAGCCAGCGCCGTTCGGCGTGGGCGCTGGCCAGTCTGGCGCAGGCATAAAGCAGCAAGGCGGTGAACGCCAACTGGCTGGTGTCGGGCGTGGTTTCGTGCGACAATTGGGCCAGCCCCAGGCTGGCGAGCAGGGCCAGAAGGGCGCAGTCGGCCAGGGCGCGGGCGTAATCGGTGGGGCGGGCTTCTCCGCCGAAGGCGAAACTCACCGGCTGGGCCGCCGGCAGGCGGGCCAGGTGGTACATGGCGTACCAGGTGGCCACCAGCGTCAGCACAAGCAGGGCACCGAAAGGCAGGCGCACCGCCCAGTCCGGACTCAGCCAGGGAAGCGCCTGGATGGCGGCGGCCCCCAGCCAGTAAGGCAGCCAGGCCTGCACCTCGGCCGCCTGGCCCAGTACCTGCGGTTGCAGCCAGTTGCCCGAACCCTGCCCGGCGTACCGGGCCATGTCCAGCATCACCCCGAACGAGGCCAGATCGGCGTTGCGCCAGGGGTCGCGGCCCAGCAGGCCGGGCAGCACGTAGGCCATGCCGAGCAGCAGCAGGACGAGTCGGGGCAGGCGGCGCGCGGCGGCCTGGGCAACGATGGCGGGTGTGGGGCGGTTCACGTCAGCGGACTATACCGGTGTGGGCGCCGCGGCACGGGCACGGGCGGGACAAAAAAAAGCAGCCGGGCGTGCCGGCTGCCTGTTCGCGTACCCCTTGGCGGGGCGGGCCTCAGACGGCCCGGGCGGGGGATTACTTGCCGGTACGGCCGAAGCGGTTGCGGAATTTCTCGACGCGGCCACCCATGTTGTCCACGCTCTTTTGCGTGCCGGTGTAGAAAGGGTGGGATTCGCTGGAGGTGTCCAGCTTGAACAGCGGCAGTTCACGGCCGTCGTCCAGCTTGATCATTTCCTTGGTGTTGGCGCAAGAACGCGTCACGAACTGGAAACCGTTGGACAGGTCCACGAAACACACTTCGCGGTAGTTGGGGTGAATGCCTTCTTTCATTGCTGTTCCTTGTGGGCCGGGCCCGTCAGTGGCGGCAGCCGCACCGGCCCATCCGGTGCACTTTCCGCAAAATCTTGCATTATAGCAGTCGATCGCCCGGCGGTCATCTGGCGGGTGCCTGCCAGGGCCAGGCGCGGGGCTCAGCCGCCGCGGCGCATCATGTCGAAGAACTCGGAGTTGTTCTTGGTGGCCTTCATGCTCTTGAGCACCATCTCCATGGCCTCGATCTCGTCCATGTTGTACATGAACTGGCGCAGGATGCGGGTCTTCTGCAGGATTTCGGGCTGCAGCAGCAGTTCCTCGCGGCGGGTGCCGCTGCGGTTGAGTTGGATCGAGGGGAACACGCGCTTTTCGTACAGGCGGCGGTCGAGGTGGATCTCGCTGTTGCCGGTGCCTTTGAATTCCTCGAAGATCACCTCGTCCATGCGGCTGCCGGTGTCGACCAGCGCGGTCGCGATGATGGTCAGCGACCCGCCTTCCTCCACGTTGCGCGCGGCGCCGAAGAAGCGCTTGGGGCGCTGCAGGGCGTTGGCGTCCACGCCACCGGTGAGCACCTTGCCGCTGGAAGGCAGCACGTTGTTGTAGGCGCGTGCCAGGCGGGTGATGGAGTCGAGCAGGATCACCACGTCCTTCTTCAGTTCGACCAGGCGCTTGGCGCGCTCGATCACCATCTCGGCCACGTGCACGTGGCGCGCGGCGGGCTCGTCGAAGGTCGAGGCGATCACGTCGCCGCGCACGGTGCGTTGCATCTCGGTCACTTCCTCGGGGCGCTCGTCGACCAGCAGCACCATCAGCTCGACCTCTGGGTGGTTCGCCGTGATGGCGTGCGCGATGTGCTGCATCATGACCGTCTTGCCGCTCTTGGGCTGAGCCACGATCAGGGCGCGCTGGCCCTTGCCGATGGGGGCAATGATGTCGATGATGCGGCCGGTGATGTTCTCGTCGGTCTTGATGTCGCGCTCCAGCCGCATCTGCTCCTTCGGGAACAGCGGCGTGAGGTTCTCGAACATGATCTTGTGCTTGTTCTGCTCGGGTGGCAGGCCGTTGATCTTGTCGAGCTTGTTGAGCGCGAAGTAGCGCTCGCCATCCTTGGGGATGCGCACTTCACCTTCGATCATGTCGCCGGTGTGCAGGTTGAAGCGGCGGATCTGGCTGGGCGAGATGTAGATATCGTCGGTGCTGGCGGTGAAGCTGGTGTCCATCGCGCGCAGGAAGCCGAAGCCGTCGGGCAGCACTTCGAGCACGCCGTCGGCGAACACCTGCTCACCGGCCTTGGCGCGCTTCTTGATGATGGCAAACATCAGCTCCTGCTTGCGCATGCGCCCGGTGTTTTCGATTTCCAGGGCATCGGCTTGCTTGAGCACTTCAGACACGTGCAGTGCCTTGAGTTCGTTCAGGTGCATGGGGTCGCTCCCGTGAGGAGTCAGATGAAAGGAAGGGGGGAGGGGTGTGCCGCGGCTGTGCTGGCGCGGGCACATCAAACAACTTGGCAGGGCGCACCGGGCGCCCGATGGCCGGATTATGACACCAAAAAGCGCCCGGGCCTTGCACCCGGGCTGCCGTGCGGCCTGATCAGGCCAGTTGCTGGTCGATGAAGGCGGTGAGCTGGGCCTTGCTCAGGGCACCGACTTTGGTGGCGGCAAGCTGGCCGTCCTTGAACAGCATGAGCGTGGGGATGCCGCGGATGCCGTACTGTGCCGGCACGTTGCGGTTCTCGTCCACGTTCATCTTGGCGACCTTGAGCTTGCCGTCGTAGGCCGTGGCCACTTCGTCCAGGATGGGGGCGATCATCCGGCAGGGGCCACACCATTCGGCCCAGAAGTCCACCAGTACCGGTGCGTCGGCCTTGACCACATCGGTGTCGAAGGTGGTGTCGGTCACGTGTTTGATCAGCTCGTTCGCCATGGATGCGCCTCAAGTTGTTGTTCAAGCCAGATAAATAGGGTGACGAGCCTTGACCCCGGCACTGGCTCCACAGTTAGGGCTGCTTGGTTCCCCACCTGACCCGGTTGGCCGCTTCACCATGCGGGAAGGCCCGTCACGGGTCATTGTAATGGGGTATCGGGTGGCCTGCATCGCGGAGGGCGGAAGGCCTTGGAAATACCTGAGGCGGTGTTCAGTCGAGAGGGGCCGGCACGACCTGAACCCTGGAGCGGCTGAACTGTGCCAGCGCCACCCCGACCAGGGTCAGTCCGGCGCCGGCGAGCTTGACCGGGGTGTATTGCTCGCCCACGAAGAACCAGGCGACCAGGCCCGCCACCGGGGGCATCAGGTAGAGCAGGGGGGCGGTACGGGCCACGCCACGCACCGCGTTGACCCAGCCCCACACCAGCCAGCCCATGAAGGCCGAAACGATCACGGCCCACAGCAGGGCGAACCAGACCAGGGGCGTGGCATCGGCCCAGGGGGCAGACAGGCCGGCGGGCAGCGACACCAGGACCACCGGCAGGCTGCCCAGCAGGGTCGCGTAGGCCATGGTGACCACGCCGCCGTGGCGCTCGATGAGCGGCTTGGCCGCCACCGTGTAATAGGAGAAGAAGCCGGCAGCCACCAGCAGGAACAGGTCGCCCCCGGTGGCCATCCATCGGCCGCCGAGCAGCTTGTCGGACAGAAAGACCAGCACCCCGACGAAAGCCAGGGTCACCCCGGCCACCTGGGCCGGGTGCATCCGCTCCAGCCCCATCAGACGCAGGATCAGCAGGGTGAAGATCGGCCCGCAGGCCAGGATCAGTGAACTGGAAAAGGGCGTGGACCAGTGGATGCCATAGGTCACCATGCCCACGTGCAGGAAATGGCCGACGAACCCGAGCCGCAACAGCGCCCAGACATCGTGGCGGGGCACGCGAGGCAGGTGCCGGCCGTAGCGCATCAGCAGCAGCGCGACCGCGCAGACCGGCATGATCAGGTAGCGCACGAACAGGAAGCCGCCGGGCGTGACGGCGTTGAAGACGAACTTCTGGAGCGTGAAGTTGACCCCCCAGACCACGATGAGCAACAGGGCGGCCGCCAGCGCGATCGACTGGAGGCGGGGTGGGGGCAGAACGGGTTGGGGCGACATGAGCCACGGATTCTAGGAAGGGGGCGGCGGACCGGGTGTGCCGGGCGCGACGCAAACCGTAGAATCCCCGCATGTCCTACGTCGTCCTGGCCCGCAAGTACCGCCCCAAGAACTTCACCGAACTGGTGGGGCAAGAGCACGTGGTGCAGGCCCTGGGCAACGCGCTGACCACCCAGCGGCTGCACCACGCCTACCTGTTCACCGGGACGCGCGGTGTGGGCAAGACCACGGTCTCGCGCATCCTGGCCAAGTCGCTCAACTGCACCGGGCCCGACGGCAATGGCGGCATCACCGCCACCCCCTGCGGCGTGTGTCCGGCCTGCACCGACATCGACGCCGGCCGCTTCGTCGACTACACCGAGCTCGACGCCGCCTCCAACCGCGGCGTGGACGAGGTCCAGGCCCTGCTGGAGCAGGCCGTCTACAAGCCGGTGCAGGGGCGCTTCAAGGTCTTCATGATCGACGAGGTGCACATGCTCACCAACACCGCCTTCAACGCCATGTTGAAGACGCTGGAGGAGCCGCCCGAGTACCTCAAGTTCGTGCTCGCCACCACCGACCCGCAGAAGGTGCCGGTGACGGTGCTGTCTCGCTGCCTGCAGTTCAACCTGCGGCCCATGGCCCCCGAGACCGTGCGCGAGCACCTGGCGCGCGTGCTGGCGGCCGAGTCCGTGGCCGCCGAGCCACCGGCACTGGTGCTGCTGTCGCGCGCGGCGCGCGGTTCCATGCGCGATGCGCTCAGCCTCACCGACCAGGCCATCGCCTTCGGGGGCGGCCAGTTGCAGGAAGCCGCCGTGCGCCAGATGCTGGGCGCGGTCGACCGCAGCCACGTCTGGGCGCTGATTGACGCACTGGCCAGCGGCGACGGCAAGACCGTGGTCGACACCGTCGACACCTTGCGCCTCAACGGTTTCAGCGCCGCCTCCACGCTGGAGGAAATGACCGGCGTGCTGCAGCGCATGGCGGTGGCCCAGGCCGTGCCCGGCGCGATGCCGCCCGCCAACGACCCCGACGCCGCTGAAGTGGTGCGGCTGGCGCAGTTGTTGCCGCCCGACGAAACCCAACTGCTCTACAGCCTGTGCCTGCACGGGCGCGGCGAACTCGGCCTGGCGCCCGACGAGTACGCCGCCCTGACCATGGTGCTGCTGCGCCTGCTGGCCTTCCAGCCCGGTCGCACCCCATCGGCTGCGGCCCAGGCGGAAAAAAAAACACTGAAATCGCCGGTCGGGGCGCCTGAACCGCCGCCGGTTGCCCGTCCGGCCGCTGTGGCCGGACCGCCCGTCGAGGCGCCACGGCCTGCAACGCCCGCACCACCGCCGGCCCCCGCCCCCGTCACTGCGCCCCCGGTGGCGACTGTCGATGTTGCCCCGCCGGTTGCGGCGGTGCCTGCGGATGGTGCCGACGGCGATGCCTGGTTCGAGACCGTCATGGCCCTTGTCAAGGCCGAGGCCGTCAGTGCCCTGGTGCGCGAACTGGCCCTGCAGTCGGAATGCGTGTCGCGCGCTGCCGATAACTGGAGCCTGCGCGTGGCCAGTGAATCCCTGGCCCAGCCCGGAACGCGGGAGCGCCTGCAGACCGCCCTGCAGCAGGCAGGGTTCGAGGTGCGCCTGAGCGTGGAGACTGGCCCCGTCACCGACACGCCCGCCCGCCGCCTCGCGGCGGCGGCGGCCGAGCGGCAGCGCCAGGCCGAGGACACGATCCGCCAGGACCCGTTCGTTCAGGCCATGCTGCGCGACTTTGGCGGCAAAATCGTACCCGGCAGCATTCAGCCTCTCTAAGCCCTTTCCCTCACGCAGACCACAAGGACAACCATGTTCAACAAAGGACAACTCGCCGGCCTCATGAAGCAGGCCCAGGCCATGCAGGACAACCTCAAGAAGGCCCAGGACGAACTCGCCACCGTGGAGGTCACGGGCGAGTCCGGGGCCGGCCTCGTCAAGGTGGTCATGACCTGCAAGCACGATGTCAAGCGCGTCACCATCGATCCCAGCCTGCTGGCCGACGACAAGGACATGCTCGAAGATCTGGTGGCCGCGGCCTTCAATGCCGCCGTGCGCAAGGCCGAAGAGACCAGCCAGGAAAAGATGGGCAAGATCACCGCCGGCATGCCGGGCCTGCCCGGTGGCATGAAATTCCCGTTCTGAGGTCGGCCGCATCCTCATGGCGGCCGAACATTCGCTCGACGCGCTTGTGCGTGCCCTGCAGCGCCTGCCGGGCGTCGGCGCCAAGTCGGCATCGCGCATGGCCTTCCACCTGCTGCAGCACGACCGCGACGGCGCCCTGCAGTTGGCCCAGGCCCTGGTGGACGCGGCCCAGCACATGCGCCATTGCGCGCTGTGCCACAGCTTCACGCCCGACGAGGTCTGCCCCACCTGTCTGGACCCGCAGCGCGACACCGGCCAGCTGTGCGTGGTCGAGACCCCGGCGGATCAGGCGGCGCTGGAGCGCACCGGTGCCTACCGGGGGCGGTATTTCGTGCTCATGGGCAAGCTCAGCCCGCTCGATGGGGTCGGCCCCAACGACATCGGCCTCAGGCAGCTCGTCGAGCGCGTGAGCCGGCCGGTGCCCCATGCGGTGCGCGAAGTCATCCTGGCCACCAACTTCACCGCCGAGGGCGAGGCCACCGCGCACGTGATCGCCCAGGCGCTCAAGGCCCGCGAGGTCCAGGTCACGCGGCTGGCGCGGGGTGTGCCCATCGGCAGCGAGCTGGAATACGTCGACCTGGGAACCATCGCCCACGCGTTGGTCGACCGGCGCTGATCGCACAGACTCCACCGAGGCGCCCGTTTCAGGGTTGACCCCATCGGTGTTTTCCCGCTCGGGAGTGATACCGATGCCATTTTCGGCATACCCCCCTAAGCTGTGGCCAAGGACCGGCCTGACCGGTTGAACAGCACACAAGGAAGCGATGGGGATGTTGAGGCGACGCCAGTTCATGCGCTGGGCCTGCGCAGCGGCCACGATGGGGGCCGCCGTCCGCGCCGATGCGCAACCGCGCACGGAAAAATCCCGCGTCGTGGTTGCATTGCAGGGCGGCACCGCCATGGACGAACTTCCTCTGCTCGTCGGGCAGCGGCTCGGGTTTTTCGAAGAAGAGGGCGTTCACCTTGACATCCTGACGCACCCCGGGCCGCTGTGGTCTTCTGGTGCGGTGCCGGCGCCTGGTGTGGATGTGGTGGCGGGGCCCTTCGAGCAGACCCTGTGGATGCAGGCGTATGGGCATTCCGTTGTTTCATTCGTTCAGCTGGCCCGGGTGCCCCAGGTGGTGCTGGGCATTTCTCCGGCGACTTCTGCGGGCTTGGCCGCCCCGAAAGACCTGGCCGGGCAGGACATCGGGGTGCCCGGCCTGGGCTCGCTGAGCCACCTGGTGGCCCAGTTGCTGCTGCAGCGCGCGGGCCTCAAGCCGGCCGATGCGCGTTTTGTCGAGGTGGGCGATGCCGGCGCAGCCCGGCAGGCCTACCGGTCGGGGCGGGTCCAGGTGCTCAGCCACACCGACCCGGTCATCTCCGCACTGGAGCAGACCGGCCAACTTCGCATCATCGCCGACACCCGGGTCCTGCGCGATACCGAGCAGCTCTATGGCGGTCCGGTGCCGGCGACCTGTCTGAGCGCCCCGGCGGCTTTCGTCGAAGAACACCCGCGCACCTGTCAGGCGCTGGCCAACGGCGTGGTTCATGCATTGAAGTGGTTGCAGACGGCCGGGCCATCCGACATTGTCCGCACCGTGCCCGAATCCCACATGCATGGCGACCGCGCCTTGTACCTGGCGGCGTTCAGCAAGATGCGCCAGTCCCTGTCGGTGGACGGCACCCTGCCCGATGGCGGGGCGCTCCACACCCTGCGTGCCCTGACCAGGCTGCAAGGCGAGGTCGAATTCCAGCGCATCGATCCGGCACGCACCACCACCAATGTGTTTGCCCTGCGTGCCAAGGCCCGATTCAGGGCCTGATCCACGGTGCTCACCCCGTAACACCGTGTTGCAATTTTCTGCCTGAGCTCCCCCAAACAGGGGATGGACGCCGGAGTGCGCGAAGATGGCAGGAATTGCGTAACTACTCTGCCGGAGGTATCCCGGGTAATCCCCGTGGAAGATTGGGGCGCGCTGTTCCTAGAATAGCGATTCGGCGCCGTGCGTGTCGCGCACAGGAGCGCCGGCCAGACCGTTCCTTCCTTTGGGAGTCCCATTCCGTGCAAAAAGCCAAGGCCGAGACAGCGGCCCAGCCTCCCGAACCCGGTGTTCGCGTGATCAAGAAGTACCCGAACCGGCGGCTCTACGACACCGAGACCTCCTCCTACATCACGTTGGCGGAGGTCAAGGCGCTCGTCATGAAGAACGAACCTTTTGCCGTGCGCGACGCCAAGACCGGCGAGGACCTGACGCGCAGCATCCTGCTGCAGATCATCCTGGAGGAGGAAACCGCTGGCGTGCCCCTGTTCTCCGAGCAGATGCTGGCCAACCTGATCCGCTTCTATGGCCACGCCATGCAGGATTTCATGGGCTCCTACCTGGAGAAGAACATCCAGAATTTCATGGACCTGCAGCGCAAGATGACCGAGCAGACCCCGGGCATGACGCCCGAGATCTGGAAACAGTTCATGAGCGTGCAGTCGCCCATGCTCAACGGCATGATGGGCAACAATTTCGATCAGTCCCGCAGCGCATTCACCCAGATGCAGGAGCAGATGCTGGGCGCCTTCGGCCTCAAGCGCTGAGGTGCGCGCCGCTGCCGGCCGGACCTGAGACAATCGGGGCCATGAACCCGATTTCTCTTTCTGCCGATACCGGGGCCGTGGCCCAGGCTGCCCAGGCGCCCAAGGTCGGCTTCGTCAGCCTGGGCTGCCCCAAGGCCCTGACCGACTCCGAACTCATCCTCACGCAGCTCAGCGCCGAGGGCTACCAGACCAGCAAGACCTTCGAGGGCGCCGACCTCGTCATCGTCAACACCTGCGGCTTCATCGACGACGCCGTCAGGGAAAGCCTCGACACCATCGGCGAGGCATTGGCCGACAATGGCAAGGTCATCGTGACCGGTTGCCTGGGGGCGCGCGAGGGCGAGGGCGGTGGCAATCTGGTGCAGCAGGTCCACCCCTCGGTGCTGGCCGTCACCGGGCCGCACGCCACCCATGAGGTGATGGAGGCGGTGCACCGGCACTGCCCCAAGCCGCACGACCCGTTCGTGGATCTGGTGCCTCCGCAGGGCATCAAGCTCACGCCCCGGCACTACGCCTACCTCAAGATCAGCGAGGGCTGCAACCACCGCTGCACCTTCTGCATCATCCCTTCCATGCGGGGCGATCTGGTGAGCCGCCCCGTGGGCGACGTGCTGACCGAAGCGCGCAAGCTGTTTGAGGCGGGCGTGAAGGAACTGCTGGTGGTGAGCCAGGACACCTCGGCCTACGGTGTGGACGTGAAGTACCGCACCGGCTTCTGGGACGGCCGGCCCGTGAAGACGCGCATGTTCGATCTGGTGCGCGAGCTGGGGACCCTGGCGCGCGCGCACGGGGCCTGGGTGCGCTTGCATTACGTCTACCCGTACCCACATGTGGACGAGGTGCTGCCGCTGATGGCCGAAGGTCTGGTGCTGCCCTACCTGGACGTGCCCCTGCAGCACAGCCATCCCGATGTGCTGCGCCGCATGAAGCGCCCGGCCAGCGGCGAGAAGAACCTCGAGCGCCTGCAGCGCTGGCGCGAGATCTGCCCCGAGCTGGTGGTGCGCAGCACCTTCATTGCGGGCTTTCCCGGCGAAACCGAGGGCGAGTTCCAGCATCTGCTGGACTTCGTGCAGGGAGCGCAGATCGACCGCGCCGGTTGTTTCGCCTATTCCCCCGTGACAGGCGCGGCCGCCAACGAACTGCCCGGTGCCCTGCCCGACGAGGAGCGCGAGGCGCGCCGCGCGCGTTTCATGGCCGTCGCCGAGCAGGTGTCCATTGAACGTTTGCAGCGGCGCGTGGGTGCGACCATGCAGGTGCTGGTCGATCAGGCCGTCGGCCTGGGCAAGAAGGGCGGGGTGGGCCGCAGCTACGCCGATGCGCCCGAGATCGACGGGGTGGTGCACCTGCTGCCGCCCGAGAAGGCCAGCAAGAGCTACAAGGTGGGGGACTTCACCAAGGTCCGTATCGTGGGTGCCCAGGGCCACGATCTGGTGGGGCTGCCGGTTTGACGCGGCGCCCGCCGGCACAGGCCAAGAAAAAAGGCTTGTCAACCGAAGTTGAACAAGCCTTTGTCCGTATGATTGGTGCCCAAGAGAGGACTCGAACCTCCACGCCTCTCGGCGCTAGTACCTGAAACTAGTGCGTCTACCAATTCCGCCACCTGGGCATTTCAGAGAAGCCGCTAGTATAGCCCATAAACAGAGAACTTGAAAAACACGTGAAAGAAAAAAACAACCTCCTGGCCGAATTCGATGGCGTGGTCTCCGGCCATCGCGATGGGCACGGTTTCATCGTCCGCGACGATGGCCAACCCGATGTCTATCTGCCGGCCAACGAGATGCGCGCCGTGCTGCACAAGGACCGGGTCAAGGCCCGCATCGTGCGCCAGGACCGCAAGGGCCGCCCCGAGGGGCGCGTCACCGAGATCGTCGAGCGCTCCGACATGCCCATCATCGGCCGCCTGCTGCAGGAAAGCGGGGTGTGGCTGGTGGCCCCCGAGGATAAGCGCTACGGCCAGGACGTCCTGATCCCCAAGGGAGCCACCGGGTCGGCCAAGCCGGGCCAGGTGGTGGTGGTCCAGCTCACCGAGCCCCCGGCGCTCTACGGCCAGCCGGTCGGCCGGGTCAAGGAGGTGCTCGGCGACATCGACGACCCGGGCATGGAGATCGAGATCGCCGTGCGCAAGTACGGTGTGCCCCATGAGTTTTCCGATGCCGCCATGGCCGAGGCGCGCGCCTTGCCCGACAAGGTTCGCCCTGCCGACCGCAGGCACCGGGTGGACCTGACCGATGTGCCGCTGGTCACCATCGATGGCGAGGACGCCCGCGATTTCGACGACGCCGTCTACTGCGAACCGGTCAAGGTCGGGCGCGGCAAGGGCTGGCGGCTGCTGGTGGCCATCGCCGACGTGAGCCACTACGTCGAAACGGGTTCGGCCATCGACGTCGACGCCTACGACCGCGCCACCAGCGTGTACTTCCCGCGCCGCGTGATCCCCATGCTGCCCGAGAAGCTCTCCAACGGCCTGTGCTCGCTCAACCCCGACGTCGACCGCCTGTGCATGGTGTGCGACATGCTGATCACCGCCAAGGGCGACATCCACGCCTACCAGTTCTATCCGGCCGTGATGCACAGCCATGGGCGCCTGACCTACAACGAGGTGGCCGCCATCCTGCAGAACACGCGAGGCCCCGAGGCGCAGCAGCGCCATGCCCTGGTGCCTCACCTGCTCAATCTGCACGATGTCTACCGCGCCCTGCTGGCCGCCCGCGAGCGGCGCGGCGCGGTCGATTTCGAAACGGTCGAGACCCAGATCATCAGCGACGAGTCGGGACGCATCGACCGCATCGAGCCCCGTGTGCGCACCGAGGCGCACCGCCTGATCGAGGAAGCCATGCTGGCGGCCAACGTGTGCTCGGCCGAATTCATCGCCGAGGGCAAGCACCTGGGCCTGTACCGCGTGCACGAGGGGCCGACGCCCGAGAAGCTCGAAACGCTGCGCCAGTACCTCAAGGTGCTGGCCGTTTCCCAGACCGTGGGCGACACGCCTTCGCCCAAGGACTTCCAGCACATCGCGCACGCGACGCAGGACCGGCCCGATGCGCAGCAGATCCACACCATGCTGTTGCGCTCCATGCAGCAGGCCATCTATTCGCCGCACAATAACGGTCACTTCGGTCTGGCCTTCGAGGCCTACACGCACTTCACGAGCCCGATCCGGCGCTACCCGGACCTGCTGGTGCACCGCGTCATCAAGGCCATCCTGGCCGAGCGCAGGTACCAGTTGCCGGCCTTGCCCACGCCCGGCGAGGCGCACGCCAAGCTGTCCAAGCGCCTGGCCACGCGCGGACCGTCGGCGGCCGAGAAGGCGCACAAGGCCAAAGGCCGGGTCTCGGCCGACATGCTGGGCTGGGAAGCCGCCGGCCTGCACTGCAGCGCCAACGAGCGCCGCGCCGACGAGGCCAGCCGCGACGTGGAGGCCTGGCTCAAGTGCAAGTACATGCGCGAACGCCTGGGCGAGGAGTTCGGCGGTGTCGTTTCGGCCGTGACCAGCTTTGGCCTGTTTGTCACGCTCGACAACCTCTATGTCGAGGGCCTGGTGCACATCACCGAGCTGGGCGGCGAGTACTTCCGCTACGACGAGGCGCGCCAGGAACTGCGTGGCGAGCGCACCGGCATTCGCTACGCGCTCGGCTCGCGGGTGCGGGTGCAGGTCAGCCGGGTCGACCTTGACGGCCGGCGCATCGATTTCCGCCTGGTGCGTGACGACGACGACCTCGTGGTGCGGGCCTTGCGCGACAAGGGTGGCGAGGCCGATGCCTCCGACCGGCGCGGCGCACGGGACGCCCGGGCGCGCTCCGGTGCCGGTGCTGCGGCCGAAGGGCGCCGTTCTGCTGCGCCCGGCAAAGCCCGCGATGGACAGTCCACCCGTCCGTCGCCCGCCCGATCCGGCGGGCGACCGGCCGGCAAATCCAGAAAAGGCAAGCGTTGAGATGCGTGTTCTGTTCTTTCTGCTCGATACCCTGTTCTTCTTCCTGATCGGTGCGGCCCTGCTGCGCGGCTGGATGAATTCGCTGCGCCTGCGCATGACCCAGCAGCCAGGCCTGTTCGTCATGGCCGTGACCGACTGGATCGTCGTTCCCCTGCGGCGCACCCTGCCTCGCGCCTGGATGCAGGCCCAGCTCGACTGGGCCAGCTTCATCGCGGCGCTGCTGCTGGCGCTGCTGTATTCGGCCATCTGGCACGCTATGCTCGGTGGCCTGATTCCCGGTGTTCAGAGCCTGGGCTGGACCATCACGCTGCCGGTCAAGGCGGTGCTGTTCCTGGTGCGCACCGTGCTGCAGGGGCTGATGCTGCTGGCCCTGGTCTATGCCGTGCTGTCCTGGGTCCAGCCCATGTCCCCTCTGATGGGGACGCTGGGGCGGCTGGTGGAGCCGGTGCTGCGGCCGATACGCCGGATCGTGCCTCAGATCGGCGGGGTTGATCTGTCGGTGCTGGTGCTCATCATCCTGCTGCAGGTGGGGCTGATGGTCGTCGGCTGACCGCGTCGGGCCGCAGGGCCCGTGCCAGCGCGCTGGCGGTCAGGGCCCCGTGTTCGGGCCACAGATCGGCCAGCCGGCCATGGACGTAGGCGGTCAGGCAAGCGGCTTCGAACGCGGCGCCCTCGTCGGGTGTCCAAGGCGCGTTGCCCGCTGTGCGCTGTGGCATCAGGCAAGCCCCCAGCATGCCCGCGAGCACGTCGCCGGTGCCGGCCGTGGCGAGCAGGGCGTTGCCGCTCGGGTTGATGACCGGCACCCTGTCTGGTGCGGCGATCACGCTGCCCGAACCCTTGAGCACGACGGTGCACTGGAGGCGTTGACACAACGCCTGCGCGGCCTGCAGTCGGTGGGCCTGCACGGCCGCTGCGCTGGCGCCCAGCAGCCGGGCGGCTTCGAGCGGGTGGGGGGTCAGCACGCTGATCTGGCCCCGTGCAGCCCGTTGGGCCAGGGCCTGTTGCCAGGCCGGCTCCTCCGCGATGGCGTTGAGGGCATCGGCGTCGAGCACCAGCCGCGGGCTGCTCTGCAGCAGCTCGGGCAGCACCTCGCGCACCGCCGTGCCGCCGCCGCAACCGCAGACCGTGGTGGCGTGTCGGCACAGTTCGGAGCGAACCAGAGCGGCCGCATCCCGGAACATCAGTTCGGGGCATTGCAGGTCGACCCGCAGGGCCGGGGCTTGCGCCGATCCCAGCAGGCCCACGAACACCCGTCCGGCGCCGGCGTTGAGCCCCGCGCGTGCCGCGAGCAGGGCCGCTCCGGTCATGCCGCGGCCATCGACCGCCATGTCCTGCCCGCCGATGACGAGCAGATCGCCATGGCTGCCTTTGTGGACGCCGTGTCGCTGCCGGCGCGGCGTGGCCGCCGGACCAGGGGCGTACAGCCAGGCATCGGGGGGCACCGTAGGGCGGGCGACCAGGAGGTTGTCGAACCAGATCTCGCCGGCCGCATCGCGGCCATCGGCGGTGAACAGGCCGGGCTTGAGGGTGAGCAGCGCCAGCGTGTGCCGTGGTCCTGCCGGCAGCGCGGGGGCATCGGGGTGCCACTGGCCGGTGTCGGGGTCCAGGCCACTGGGCAGGTCCACGCACAGCACGGGCGCCCGGCTGGCCTGCAGGTGAGCGATCCAGCGGTCGAGCGGCGAGGCGGTGGTGTGGTGCGGGTCGCGCGGTCGGGTACCCAGGCCGAGGATCGCATCGATGGCCAGGTCGAAGTCGTCGGGTGGGGCGTCGGCCCAGTTCAGGCTGGCCGCGCGGGCGAGACCGAGGGCGTGCCGTGCATCGTCGGGCATGCGCTGTTCGTCGCCGTTCCAGCTCACGGTCACGCGCCCCCCGGTCTGCCGCATCAGCCGGTGCCAGGCGATGGCGGCCAGCAGGCCGTCGCCGCCGTTGTTGCCCGGGCCGCAGGCGATCCAGACGTGCCGGGCATGGGGGTGGAGCGCCCGGCCCAGCCGGAACACCGCGTCGGCGGCGCGTTGCATCAGGGTGTGCGGTGGCAGGCCCTGCAGCGCGGCGTGCTCCAACTGGCGCGAGGCGGCCGATCCGAACAGGGGCCAGCGGTGCCTGGCTGAAGAAGGATCGATGCGCTGCATGGCAAGGGTTCAGGTGACCGCGCGCGCCAGGGCCTGTTCGGCGTGAAGGGCTGCGTGCAGGACGGCGTCGTCGTGCAGTGCGCCGTGCCAGAGCATCAGCCCCACCGGCAACTCGCCGAGGGACGGATCGTGGCAGGGCAGGGAGATCGCGCAGCCGTCGAGCAGGTTCATCACGGAGGTGTTGCGCAGCAGCAGGCCGTTGGCGCGGAAGAAGGCCTCGTCGCGGGATGCGCCCGGTGCCAGGTCGGCGATGGGCGGCGCCACCATCGGCACCGTGGGCGAGACGGCGGCGTCGAAACCGGCCAGGGCCTGCTCGACACGCCGCATCCAGTCGGCGCGCCAGTTCAGAAGATCGACGTAGTCGGCGGCCAGCATGGTTTCGCCGCGGCGGATGCGCGCCAGCACCCGGGGGTCGTACCAGTCGGGGTGCTGTGCGATCCAGCCGCGGTGGATGGCGTGGCATTCGGCCGCGGTGAGGGTGCCCTTGGGCAACTGGGCGGGAATCTCGCCCAGGGCCGGCAGTTCGATTTCTTCGATGCGGGCGCCCTGGGTCGACAGGGTGCGCAGGGCGCGCTCGAAGGCGCGCGAGACTGTGGCGTCCAGGTCATCCAGCAGGGTGTGGCGCACCACCGCCAGCCGTACATGGGCCAGGGGGACGCTGCTCTTGACCACGGTGCGCTGGGCCAGGATCTCGTGCACCCGGATGGCGTCGCGCACGCTGCGCGTCAGGGCACCGACCGTGTCCAGCGTGGTCGACAGCGGGAAGGCGCCCTCGGTGGGAACGAGCCGCGCGGTCGACTTGAAGCCCACGATGCCGCAGAGGGCGGCCGGGATGCGGATCGAGCCACCGGTGTCGCTGCCCAGGCCGACCCAGGCGCTGCCATCGGCCACCGAGACTGCTGCCCCCGAACTGGAGCCACCCGGTACCCGGGCCACGATGGGGTCGGCCGGGTTGGCGGGTGTGCCGAAGTGCGGGTTGATGCCCACGCCGGAGAAGGCGAATTCACTCATGTTGGTGCGGCCGAACAGCACGCCGCCGGCCTGCCGCAGCCGTGCCACGGCCGGGCCATCGGCCGTGGCCGGGGGCGCGTCGATGCCGTCGGGACCGAGCAGGCGCGAACCGGCGGTCGTGACCTGACCGGCGACGTCGAACAGGTCCTTGACGGTGATGGCCAGTCCGGCCAGCGGCAGGCGATCGACGGGCTCGCCCCGGGATTGCAGCCGTTGAAGTTGCTCGCGCGCACCGGCCGCGTCGAGCCGGGTGTAGACATGCTGGCTGGCCGCAGCGCGTGCCAGACTCTGTTCGAGGAGGGCGCCGGCGGTGGTGCGGTCCTGTGCCAGGGCACCGCGTGTGGTTTCGATGTCGGTCATGGGGGGCTTGGATGTCACGACGGAAGGGCAATGCTACAATCTACAGGTTTTGTTGATTGTGCCCACATTCCGTGGGTCTCGGCAAAACGAATCGCGAACAGGCCCAACCGGGTGTCGGTGTCTGTGCAGGCTTCGGTCGAAGTTTGCCAGCCAGCGATCGGGGCCTGATTCAAGTCACAACCTCAGGAAAGTCAAGCATCATGTCCATTTCCATGCGCGAAATGCTGGAAGCCGGTGTCCATTTCGGTCACCAAACCCGCTTCTGGAACCCCAAGATGGCCCCGTACATTTTCGGCCATCGCAACAAGATCCACATCGTCAACCTCGAAAAGACTCAGCCCCTGTTCGAGGAGGCGGCCAAGTTCGTGCGCCAGCTGACCGCCAACGGCGGCACCGTGCTCATGGTGGGTACCAAGCGCCAGTCGCGTGACATCGTGGCCCAGGAAGCCGCCCGCGCCGGCGTGCCGCGCGTCGAGCAGCGCTGGCTCGGCGGCATGCTGACCAACTTCAAGACGGTCAAGACCTCCATCAAGCGCCTCAAGGACATGCAGGCCCAGAAAGAGGCCGGCCTCGACAGCATGTCCAAGAAGGAGCAGCTCACCTTCACCCGCCAGATGGAGAAGCTCGAGAAGGACATCGGCGGCATCCAGGACATGAACGCCCTGCCCGATGCTATCTTCGTGATCGACGTGGGCTACCACAAGATCGCGGTGGCCGAGGCCCAGAAGCTGGGCATTCCGCTGATCGGCGTGGTGGACACCAACCACTCTCCCGAGGGCATCGACTACGTCATCCCCGGCAACGACGACTCCGCCAAGGCCGTGGCCCTGTACGCCCGTGGCATTGCCGACGCGATCCTGGAAGGCCGGGCCAATGCGGTCTCCGGCGTGGTCAAGGCCGTTCAGGCCGACAGCGGCGACGAGTTCGTCGAAGTCGAGAACGCTGCCTGAGCCCAGGCGCCTTTGCGAGAAAGGGGCTGTTCAGCCCCTTTTTCGTCATCCGGATTCCATTCCGACAACCAATCATTGGGCCTTTGCCGGCCCGAACGGAGAAAGCTGATGGCTGCAATTACCGCAAGCATGGTCGCAGAGCTGCGTGCCAAGACCGACGCCCCTATGATGGAGTGCAAGAAGGCCCTGACCGAAGCCGATGGCAACATGGAAAAGGCCGAGGAAATCCTGCGTGTCAAGCTGGGCAACAAGGCCGGCAAGGCCGCCAGCCGTGTCACGGCCGAAGGCGTGATCTCCAGCTACACCGACGGTAGCAACGGCGCGCTGGTCGAAATCAACTGCGAAACCGACTTCGTGTCCAAGAACGATCTGTTCCTGGCTTTCTGCAACCACGTGGCCGAGCTGGTGGTCAAGAGCAATCCGGCCGATGTCGTTGCCCTGGGCGAGTTGCCCCTGTCCATGGAGGGCTTCGGTCCGACCGTGGAAGAGGTGCGCAAGGGACTGATCGGCAAGATCGGCGAGAACATGGCGATCCGCCGCTTCAAGCGCTACAGCGGTGGCGGCCAGCTGGCCAGCTACCTGCACGGGGTGCGCATCGGCGTGATGGTGGAGTTCGAGGGCGACGCCAACGCCGCCAAGGACACCGCCATGCACATCGCGGCCATGAAGCCGGTGTCGCTGTCGTCGGCCGAGGTGCCGGCCGAACTCGTGGCCAAGGAGCGTTCCGTGGCCGAGGCCAAGGCCGCCGAATCCGGCAAGCCGGCCGACATCGCTGCCAAGATGATCGAAGGCTCGGTGCAGAAGTACCTCAAGGAGGTCTCGCTGTTCAACCAGCCCTTCGTGAAGAACGACAAGCAGACCGTTGAGCAGATGCTCAAGGCCGCCAACACCACCGTCAAGGGCTTCACCCTGTACGTGGTTGGCGAGGGCATCGAGAAGAAGCAGGACGACTTCGCTGCCGAGGTCGCCGCCCAGGTGGCCGCTGCCAAGGGCGCCTGAGTCTGCGCAGCGCCTGCGGCCCGGGGTGGCCGCAGGGCGCACAAAAAATTACACGGCCGGCCCCGTCTGGGGTCGGCCGTTGCCACGTATAAGACCGTAAAATCCCCGCAGTCCACCACCTGTCCTGCCCATGCCAGCCTACAAGCGCATCCTCCTCAAATTGTCGGGCGAAGCCCTCATGGGCGACGACGCCTTCGGCATCAACCGCGCCACCATCGTGCGCATCGTCGAGGAGGTGGCCGAAGTCACCCGTCTGGGGGTGGAGGTGGCCGTGGTCATCGGGGGGGGCAACATCTTCCGCGGGGTGGCGGGCGGTTCGGTCGGCATGGACCGCGCCACGGCCGACTACATGGGGATGCTGGCCACGGTGATGAACTCGCTGGCCCTGGCAGATGCCATGGAAAAGGCCGGTCTGACCGCGCGCGTGATGTCGGCCATCGCCATCGAGCAGGTGGTCGAGCCCTACGTGCGCCCCAAGGCCCTGCAGTACCTGGAAGAGGGCAAGGTGGTGGTGTTCGCCGCCGGTACCGGCAACCCCTTTTTCACCACCGACACGGCTGCGGCTTTGCGGGGGGCGGAAATCGGGGCCGAGATCGTGCTCAAGGCCACCAAGGTCGATGGCGTCTACACCGCCGATCCCAAGCTCGATCCGAATGCCACGCGCTACGGCTCCATCAGCTTCGATGAAGCCATGGCCCGTCAGCTGCAGGTGATGGACGCCACGGCCTTTGCGCTGTGCCGCGACCAGAACCTGCCCGTCAAGGTCTTCAGCATCTTCAAGCCCGGCGCCCTGCGCCGCGTGGTGCTGGGCGACGACGAAGGCACGCTGGTGCACGTCTGAGCGCGTGCCCTATGAAGCAGAACAACGAGGTCTAACATGGAATTGTCCGAGATCAAACCGAACGCCGAACAGAAGATGCAGCAGTCGCTGGAGTCGTTCAAGAACAACCTGACCCGCATCCGCACCGGCCGCGCCAACCCGGCGCTGCTGGACACGGTGCACGTGGAATACTACGGCGCCATGCTGCCGCTGTCGCAGGTGGCCAACCTGTCGCTGCTCGACAGCCGTACCATCGGCGTGGCCCCCTGGGAAAAGGGCATGGGGCAGAAGATCGAGAAGGCCATCCGCGAGTCCGATCTTGGGTTGAACCCGGCCTCACAGGGCGACCTGATCCGTGTGCCGATCCCGGCCATGACCGAGGAGCGGCGCAAGGAGCTTACGAAAGTGGTGCGCGCCGAGGGCGAGAACGCCAAGATCGCGATCCGCAACCTGCGCCGCGATGCCAACGAGCAGGTCAAGAAGCTGGTCAAGGACAAGCTGGCTTCCGAGGACGACGAGCGCCGGTCGCAGGACGAGATCCAGAAGCTGACCGATCGCATGATCGCCGAGGTCGACAGGCTCGTCGCCGCCAAGGAACAGGACATCATGGCCATCTGAGCCCGGCGTCTGCCGTGCCAGTGGCCTGACGCCATGGGTCTTTCCTCCCCTTCAGACACAGACCCGACCGTGCCCAAGCATGTGGCCATCGTCATGGATGGCAACGGGCGCTGGGCCAAACGCCGCTTCCTGCCCAGGCTGGCCGGGCACCGACAGGGTCTGGAGACCTTGCGCCAGACGGTGCGCTGGAGCATGGCGCGCGGCATCCAGGTCCTGACCGTGTTCGCTTTTTCCTCCGAGAACTGGAAGCGTCCGAGCGATGAGGTCTCGGGTCTGATGGACCTGCTGGCCAAGGCCCTGGCGCGGGAGGTGCCGGACCTGCACCGCAACGGTGTCCGGCTCCATTTCCCGGGCGACCGCAGCGCCCTGTCCGAGACGGTGTGCGAAGGGTTGGTGCAGGCCGAGCAGGCCACGGCCGGCAACCAGGGCCTGGTGCTCAACGTCTGCTTCAACTACGGCGGGCGATGGGACATCGTGCAGGCGGCACAGCAGCTCGTGCGGCGGGGCGAACCGGTCACGGAGACCTCGCTGGCTGGCGCGCTGGCGCTGGCGCATGTGGCCGACCCGGACCTGCTGATCCGCACCGGTGGCGAGCAGCGCATCAGCAATTTCCTGCTGTGGCAGCTGGCCTACACCGAACTCTATTTTTCTTCGAGTCTCTGGCCCGAGTTCGACGAGGCCGAACTCGACCGGGCACTGTCTGCCTATGCCGCCCGCGAGCGGCGTTTCGGGCAGACCTCCGAACAGCTGGCGCCCGTGGCCACCGCCCCGCATTGAGGCCCCGACCATGCTCAAACAACGTGTGATCACCGCCGTGCTGCTGCTGGCGGTGCTGCTGCCGGCGCTGTTCCATCCGTCGCCGGCGGTTTTCTGCGCCGTCACGCTGGTGCTGATCGTCGGCGCCGGTTGGGAGTGGGCCCGGCTCAATGGCTGCGGGCCGGTGGCCTCGGTGTGGCTGGGTCTGCTGCTGGGTCTGCTGCTGGTGCTGCTCTGGTGGCGGGTGGGGCTCGATGCGCCCATGCCCTGGGTCTGGCGCACCATGGGGGCGGTGTGGGTGCTGGTCACGGTGTTGCTGTTGCGCGGTGCCGTGGCCGGCTGGGCCCGGGTGCCGCGCGCCCTGCGCCTGTGGCTGGGGCTGGGGCTGATCGGACTGGCCTGGTGGGCCATGGCACAGGCGCGCCACGAGGGGGTCGTGTTGCTGCTGTCCATGCTGTCCCTGGTGTGGATGGCCGACATCGCCGCCTACTTCGGGGGGCGGGCATTCGGGCGGCGCAAGCTGGCCCCGCAGATCAGCCCCGGCAAGAGCTGGGAAGGGGTGTACACCGGTGCACTGGGTGTGTTGGTGCTGGGGGCGGTCTGGGTCTGGGCCGAAGCAGCCATGGGCCTTTCGGGCGCCAGTCTATACGGGCGCCTGTGGGCGCTGGGCCCCGTGCTGGCGGTCACCGGCCTGCTGTTTCTCACGGGCATGAGTGTGGCCGGCGACCTGCTGGAGTCCCTGGTCAAACGAAGCGCCGGCGTCAAGGATTCCAGCGGCCTGCTGCCTGGTCACGGCGGCGTGCTGGACCGGGTGGATGCCCTGCTTCCGGTGCTGCCGCTGGCCATGATGCTGGCCACCTACTGACGGCCCGACCGGGCACAAGCCATGACCGATACGCCGTCTTCCTTGACCCAAGCCTCCGGCCCGCGCCAGCGTCTCACGGTGCTGGGTGCCACGGGCTCCATCGGCAAGAGTACGCTGGATGTGGTGGCGCGCCACCCCGACCGGTTTGAGGTGGTCGCCCTCACGGCAGCCACCCAGGTCGATGCGCTGCTGGAGCAGTGCGTGCGTTTTCGGCCGCGCTTTGCCGTGATATCGCCCGGGCATGCCGCTGCCTTGCGGCAGGGCTTGTCCGAGCGGGGCCTGTCCACCGAGGTCCTGGCCGGGGCCGATGCGCTCTGCGATGTGGCGTCCGACCCCGGGGTCGACACCGTCATGGCGGCGATCGTGGGCGCCGCCGGTCTGGCGCCCTGTCTGGCGGCGGCGCGTGCCGGCAAGAAGCTGCTGCTGGCCAACAAGGAGGCGCTGGTGGTCGGCGGTGAGCTGTTCATGCAGACCGTGCGTCAGGGCGGGGCGACGCTGCTGCCCATCGACAGCGAGCACTCGGCGGTTTTCCAGTCCCTGCCCGACGACCCTGCCGTCTGGGGCGACCGGGTCGACAAGATCATCCTGACCGCCTCCGGTGGCCCTTTTCGCGAACGCGACCCTGCCACGCTGGTTGGCGTCACGCCCGACGAGGCCTGCGCCCATCCGAACTGGGTCATGGGGCGCAAGATATCGGTCGACTCGGCCACCATGATGAACAAGGCGCTGGAGGTGATCGAGGCGCGCTTCCTGTTCGGCCTGTCGCCCGAACGCATCGAGGTGGTGATCCACCCCCAGAGCGTCATCCATTCGATGGTGCAGTTCCGTGACCGGTCGGTGGTGGCGCAGTTGGGCACGCCCGACATGCGGGTGCCCATCGCCTACGGGCTGAGCTGGCCCGAACGCATCGCCTCCGGGGCCGAGGCGCTCGACTTCGCTTCACTCGGGGCGCTGACCTTCGAGGTGGCCGACGCCCGGCGGTTTCCCGGGCTCTTTCTGGCCTGGGAGGCCATGCGCGCCACGCCGGGCACCACGGCCGTGCTGAACGCCGCCAACGAGGTGGCGGTGGAAGCCTTCCTGTCACGGCGTCTGCGCTTCGACCAGATCCACCAGGTCAACCGTGCAACTTTGGAGCGATGCACCCCCTCCAAGCCCGAGAGTCTGGGCGATCTGATGGCGATCGATGCCCAGGCCCGCTCCATGGCCGCCGCCTGGGTGGCCGCCAGCGGAAAGGTGTGAGGTAATAGCTGCATGTTGACGGTGTTGTCTTTCGTGGTGGCCTTGGGCCTGCTGATCGCGGTGCACGAGTATGGGCATTACCGGGTGGCGGTGGCCTGTGGCGTCAAGGTGCTGCGGTTCTCGGTTGGTTTCGGCAAGCCGCTGTGGCGCTGGCAGGCCCGATCCGGTGCGACCGAATTCGTCATCGGCGCCCTGCCCCTGGGGGGCTACGTGCGGATGCTGGACGAGCGCGAGGGCCCGGTGGCACCCGAGGAGCGGCACCTCGCCTTCAACACCCAACCCTTGCGGGCCCGGGCCGCCATCGTCGCGGCCGGACCGGCGGCCAACCTGCTGCTGGCGGTGGCGCTGTACGCCGTGGTGGCCTGGACCGGTGTGGACGAGCCGCGTCCCGTGCTCTCCAGCCCGGTGGCCGGCTCCCTGGCCGAGCGTGCCGGTGTGCGCGGCGGTGAGTGGGTTCTGCAGACGGCGGTGAACGGTGCCGATGCACAGCCGCTGGTGTCCTTCGATGAACTGCGCTGGCGCCTGACCCGGGCGGCCTTGTCGAACCAGGACATGCGGGTCTGGCTTGGGGAGGGCCCCGATGCCCTCGGGGGGCGCGAAGTCACCTTGCCTCTGTCCGGGCTCGACGTGAAGGAGGTCGATGCCGGGCTTTTCCAGGCCATCGGCATCGTCGGACCCTGGACCGCCCCGCTGGTGGGCGATGTCCTGCCGGGCGGTGAGGCCGAGGCGGCCGGGTTGCAGCCCGGTGACCGCGTGCTGAGCGTGGACGGGCGTTCCGTCACCGACGGGCAGCAGCTGCGGGCCTGGATACGTGCCGGCGTCGATGCCGATGGCCAGGGCGTGCCGCAGCGCTGGGTGGTGGAGCGCGAGGGCCGCCGGCTGGAACGCGTGGTCACGCCAGAAGGGCACCGGGTCGACGGGGCCTGGGTCGGGCGCGTGGGCGCCTACATCGGTGCGATGCCCGAGATGGTCACCGTGCGCGAAGACCTGATCGGCGGTGCATGGAAGGGGATGGAGCGCACCTGGGAGGTCTCGATCCTCTCGCTCAAGATGATGTTCCGCATGCTCACGGGCGAGGCGTCCCTCAAGAACCTCAGTGGCCCTTTGACGATTGCCGACTATGCCGGTCGGTCCGCCGGCATGGGACTGACGGCCTACCTGCTGTTCTTGGCGCTCATCAGCGTCAGCCTGGGCGTGCTCAACCTGCTGCCTCTGCCCGTCCTTGATGGTGGGCACCTGATGTATTATCTTTGGGAGGGCGTCACCGGGCGACCGGTGTCCGAGGTCTGGATGGAACATCTGCAGCGCGGCGGGGTGGCCATTTTGCTCGCCCTGATGTCGCTAGCGGTGTTCAATGATGTCGCCCGCCTGATGGGCTGAAATTCCTGTATCCATGAAACATTCCAAAACCAGCTTGCGTGCCGCGGCATGGGGCGTACTTGTCTCCACCCTGGTTTCCGCGCTGCCCGCCTGGGCGGTCGACCCCTTCACCGTGCGCGACATCCGCGTCGAGGGCCTGCAGCGGGTTGAGCCGGGTACGGTGTTCGCCTCTTTGCCGTTCCGCGTGGGTGAAACCTACAACGACGAGAAGGGCTCCACGGCGATCCGCTCCCTGTTCGGCCTGGGGCTTTTCTCCGATGTGCGCCTGGAGGTCAATGGCGACGTGCTGGTGGTGATCGTCGAGGAACGCCCTTCCGTGGCCGATGTGAGCTTTTCAGGCGTCAAGGAGTTCGACAACGACGTTCTGCGCCGTTCCCTGCGCGATGTGGGACTCACCGAAGGTCGCCCGTTCGACAAGGCGCTGGCCGACCGGGCCGAGCAGGAGCTCAAGCGCCAGTACCTGAATCGCAGCATGTACGCCGCCCAGGTCACGACCACCGTGACCCCCATTGAGCGCAACCGCGTCAACATCAATTTCAGCGTGGTCGAAGGCGATGTGGCCAAGATCCGGGACATCCGCATCGTGGGCAACCAGACCTTCAGCGAATCCACCCTGCGCGACCTGTTCGACCTCGACACCGGTGGCTGGCTGAGCTGGTACACCAAATCCGACCGCTACTCGCGTGCCAAGCTCAACGCCGACATCGAAACCCTGCGCTCCTACTACCTGACACGGGGTTTCCTGGAATTCCGCGTCGATTCGACCCAGGTGGCCATCGCCCCCGACAAGGACGAAATGTCCGTCACGATCAACATCACCGAGGGGCAGCGTTACGTGGTGTCGTCGGTCAAGCTTGAAGGCGACTACCTGGGCAAGGAAGCGGAATTCCAGTCGCTCATCACCATCAAGCCCGGCGAGGCCTACAACGCCGAGGACGTGGCCGAAACCACCAAGGCCTTCACCGAGTACTTCGGCGGTTTTGGCTACGCCTTTGCCCGTGTGGAGGCGGTGCCCGAGATCGACCGCACGAACAGCCGGGTCGATTTCACCCTGCGTGCCCAGCCTTCGGGACGGGCCTATGTGCGCCGCATCAGCATTGAGGGTAACAACCGCACGCGCGACGAGGTGATCCGCCGCGAGTTCCGCCAACTCGAATCGGCCTGGTACGACAGCGAACGCATCCGCCTGTCGCGCGACCGGGTCGATCGCCTGGGTTTCTTCACGCAGGTCAGTGTCGATACCCAGGAGGTGCCGGGCGCGCCCGATCAGGTGGATCTGGTGGTCTCGGTGGTCGAAAAGCCCACCGGCAACCTCTCGATCGGTGCCGGGTATTCGCAGGCCGACAAGCTGTCCCTGATGGCCGGCATCCGGCAGGAAAACGTGTTCGGGTCCGGCAACTACCTGGGCCTCGACGTCAACACCAGCAAGTACAACAAGCAGTTCGTGCTCAGCACGGTGGATCCGTATTTCACGGCCGATGGCATTTCGCGTGCGCTCGACGTCTACTACCGCACGACCCGCCCGTACGACGAGCAGGAAGGCAGCTACCGCCTGGTCACGCCCGGGGCGAGCATCCGCTTCGGCGTGCCGTTCACCGAAACCGACACGGTGTACTTCGGTGCCGGCATCGAGCAGACCAAGATCGAGCCGGGCGACGGCATGCCGGTCAAGTACCAGGAGTTCATCAATGACTTCGGTTCCACCGCGACCTCGGTGCCGCTGACGGTGGGCTGGGCGCGGGATTCCCGCGACAGCGCGCTGGTGCCATCCAAGGGCCGTCTGCAGCGTTTCAACGGCGAACTCGGCATCGCTGGTGACACGCGCTACGTCAAGGCCAGCTACCAGATCCAGGAGTACATTCCCCTGAGCAAGAAATACACCCTGGCCTTCAACGCCGAAGCGGGCTGGGGCAAGGGGCTGGGCGGCAAGCCCTTCCCCCTGTTCAAGAACTTCTACGGGGGTGGCCTGGGCTCGGTGCGCGGGTTTGAGCAGGGCACGTTGGGCGAGACCAGCGCCATCATCGGCAGCACCAACCTGGCCAACATCGGTGGCGCAAAGAAGGTGCTGCTCAACACCGAGGTCATCGCGCCCTTCCCCGGAGCCGGCAACGACCGCACCTTGCGCATGTTCGGTTTCTTTGACATCGGCAACGTGTACGGCGAAACCGAGAAAATCAGCTTCTCCGACCTGCGTGCCTCGGCCGGCCTGGGCATCAGCTGGATATCCCCGATCGGCCCGCTTAGAATCGCCTATGCCCGTCCGTTGCGCAAGCAGGCGGACGACAAGACCCAGAGCATCCAATTCCAGATCGGAACCTCTTTCTGATGAGATCGATACAACACGTGTTTTCGCGCCAGGTGCTGCTGGCCCTGGTGCTGGGCTGCGCCGCCCTCACTGCGGCGGCACAGGATTTCCGGATCGGTTTCGTCAACACCGACCGCATCTTTCGCGAGGCCGAAGCGTCCAAGGCGGCCCAGGCCAAGCTGGAGCAGGAGTTCTCCCGCCGCGAGCGCGAAATCGAGGCCATTGCCAGCCAGCTCAAGACCGCTTCGGAAAAGTTCGAGCGCGAGGCACCGACATTGTCCGAGAGCCAGCGCGTGGCGCGCCAGCGCCAGCTCACCGACCTCGACCGCGACTTTCAGCGCAAGCGCCGCGAGTTCCAGGAAGACCTGAACCTGCGCAAGAACGAGGAACTCCAGCAGGTGCTGGAGCGGGCCAACCGCGTCATCCGCCAGGTGGCGGAAACCGAGAAGTACGACCTCATCATCCAGGAGGCGGTCTACATCCATCCCAAGCACGACATCACCGACAAGGTGATCAAGGGCCTCAATACCGCCAAATGACGGCCTGGTCCTGACCGTGCCTTCCACACTGGCCGAGATCATCGCCGCCCTGGGCGGCGTTTTGCATGGTGACGCAGCGGTTGAGGTCCACCGTCTGGCCCCTCTGGATACGGCCGGCCCCCACGACCTGTCCTTCGTGTCGCATGCGCGCTATGCCGCCCAGATCGAATCCACCCGCGCCGCTGCCCTGATCGTCGCGCCGGCGCTGGTGGCCCAGGCCCAGGCGCGCGGTGCCTGCATCGAAACCCCGGATCCCTACCTTTACCTGGCCCGGCTGACCCAGTGGTGGCGGGCGCGCCATGCCCCTGTCGGCCCACAGGGGGTCCATGCGCAGGCGTGCGTCGATGCCCGGGCCGTGCTCGGTCGCGGCGTGACAGTGGGCCCGTTCGCCGTCGTCGAGTCCGGTGCGCGGATCGGGGACGGTGCCGTGGTCGGTGCGCACGCGCTGGTCGAGCGTGGGGCCCACGTCGGTCCGGGCACCCGTCTGGGGCCGAGGGTGGTACTGGGGCATGGTTGCGCCATCGGTGCGCGCGGCATCGTGCATGCCGGCGTGGTCATCGGTGCCGACGGCTTCGGTTTTGCGCCGCACGAGGGTGGCTGGGTCAAGATCGAGCAGCTGGGCGCGGTGCGCATCGGTGACGACGTCGAGATCGGCGCCAACACCTGCATCGACCGTGGGGCGCTCGACGACACCGTCATCGAGGACGGCGTCAAGCTCGACAACCTGATCCAGATCGGGCACAACGTGCGCGTGGGCAGGCACACGGCCATGGCCGGCTGTGTCGGCGTGGCAGGCAGCGCCACGATAGGCGCGCACTGCACCATCGGTGGCGGCGCGGTGGTTCTGGGGCACCTCACGCTGGCCGATCATGTGCACATTTCGGCGGCTTCGGTGGTCATGCGCTCCATCCAGCAGCCGGGCCAGTACAGCGGGGTGTTTCCCATCGACGACAATCGCAGCTGGGAAAAGAACGCCGCCACGCTCAGGCAACTGCATGGCTTGCGTGAACGCATCAGAGCATTGGAACAACGACCATGATGGACATCCACCAGATCCTCAAGCAACTGCCGCACCGTTACCCCATCCTGCTGGTGGATCGTGTGCTCGACATCCAGAAGGGCCAGTCGATCAAGGCCCTGAAGAACGTCACCATCAACGAGCCCCAGTTCACCGGGCACTTCCCGCACCGGCCGGTGTTCCCGGGGGTGCTCATGCTCGAAGCCATGGCCCAGACGGCTGCGCTGCTGGCCTTCGACACCCTGGGCGTGACCCCCGACGACAAGACGGTGTACTACTTTGCCGGCATCGACGGCGCGCGCTTCAAGCGCCCCGTGGAGCCAGGCGACCAGCTCGTGATGGACGTGACGCTGGAGCGCATGAAGGCCGGCATCTTCAAGTTCAAGGGCGTGGCCCGCGTGGGCGACGAGGTGGCCTGCGAGGCCGAGCTCATGTGCACCATGCGCACCATAGCCTGAGCCCAGGGAGCGCGTCGTGACGCAGATCCATCCCACGGCGGTCGTCGACCCGGCCGCCGAGCTCGACAGCACGGTCAGCGTGGGGCCGTACACCGTGATCGGCCCGCATGTGAAGGTCGGTGCCGGCACCACCATCGGCGCGCACTGCGTGGTCGAGGGGCACACCACCATCGGGTGCGACAACCGCATCTTCCAGTTCAACTCGCTCGGTGCCATCCCGCAGGACAAGAAGTACGCGGGCGAGCCCTGCGAGCTGGTCATTGGCGACCGCAACACCATACGCGAGTTCTGCACCTTCAATATCGGCTCGCCCGGTGACCAGGGCATCACGCGCGTGGGCGACGACAACTGGATCATGGCCTACGTGCACCTGGCGCACGATTGCGTGGTGGGCAACCACACCATCTTCGCCAACAATTCGCAGCTGGCGGGACACGTGCAGGTGGGCGACTGGGTGATCCTGGGAGGCTTCACCGTGGTGCACCAGTTCGTGCGCATCGGTGCGCACGCCATGACCGCGATGTGCTCGCTGCTCTTCGCCGACGTGCCGCCCTTCGTGATGGCGCAGGGCCAGCCCGCAGGGGCGCGTTCGATGAACTACGAAGGCTTGCGCCGGCGCGGCTTCAGCACCGAGCGGGTGGCGGCGGTCAAGGCCATGCACCGGGCGCTGTACCGCGACAACCTCACGCTGGAGCAGGCCCAGCAGCGCATTGCCCAGTTGCCGGCGCAGTACCCGGGCAGCGAGCCCGACGTGGCGCTGATGAACGGATTCCTGCAGGGGCTGTCCACGCACCGCGGCATCGTGCGCTGACATGGCGACCGACTCCCGGGACCCGCGCACCGCTGCCGGGCCGCGCTTCGCCCTGGTGGCGGGCGAGGCCTCTGGCGACGTGCTGGCGGCGCAGTTGCTGCAGGGTCTCAGGGCCCGCTGGCCGGCCTTGCAGGCCAGTGGCATCGGTGGCGCGCAGATGCAGGCCCAAGGCTTTGAGGCCTGGTGGCCGAGCGAGAAACTGGCCGTGCGTGGCTATGTCGAGGTGCTGCGCCACTACCGGGAAATCGTCCGCATCCGCCGTGATCTGCTGCAGCGCCTGCTGGCCGCTGCGCCGGATGTCTTCATCGGGGTCGATGCGCCCGATTTCAACCTGGACCTGGAAGGCTGGCTCAGGCAGAAGGGGGTGCGCACGGTGCATTTCGTCGCGCCGGCGGTGTGGGCCTGGCGGCCCGAGCGGGTTGAGAAGATCCGCCGCAGCGTCGATCAGGTGCTGTGCATTTTTCCCTTCGAGCCCGAACTGCTGGCGCGCCAGGGCATTGCGGCCACCTATGTGGGGCATCCGCTGGCCCGGCTCATTCCCGACGTGCCCGACCGCGAGGCGGCCCGCCGGGTGCTGGGCTGGTCGCAGGATGGGGCGTCTGCGGTTGCCTTGCTGCCGGGCAGTCGCCAGGCCGAGATCGATCACCTGCTGCCGCGCTTCCTGCAGGCGTATGCGCTCATGCGGCGCGAGCGGCCGACCCTGCGGGCTGTGCTGCCTGCGGTGCCGGCGCTGTACGATAGGATCGTGCGCGAGGTCGGGCGCCAGGGTTTGTCGGCCCAGGTGCAGGTGCTGCGGGGGCAGTCGCATCTGGCGCTGTCGGCCTGCGACGTCACGCTCATCGCCAGCGGCACAGCCACACTGGAGGCGGCGCTGTTCAAGCGCCCGATGGTCATTGCCTACCACATGAACGCCCTGTCGTGGTGGGTGACCCGCCGCAAGATGCTGCAGCCCTGGGTCGGACTGCCCAACATACTTTCCGGTGGGGCTGTGGTGCCCGAACTCCTGCAGGAACGTGCCACGCCCGAAGCGCTGGCCGAAGCCACGCTGGCCTGGCTGCAGGACACGCCCGAATGCCGGGCGCGGGTGCAGTCCTTGCAGGAGCGTTTCGCCTGGCTCCACCAGGATTTGCGCCGCGATACCGCACAATTGGCGACCGATGCGATCGAGAAACTTCTTGAGCGCTGAGCAGGCCACGCTCAGCTGGGACGTTCCGGGCCTCGTGGCCGGGGTGGACGAGGCCGGCCGCGGCCCCCTGGCCGGGCCGGTCGTCGCTGCGGCCGTCATCCTCGACGACCGCCAGCCGATTGCGGGACTGGCCGACTCCAAGAAACTGAGCGCGGCACGGCGCGAGCGGCTGTTCGACGAGATCCTGGCCAAGGGCCTGTGCTGCAGTGTGGCGCAGGCCTCGGTCGAGGAGATCGACCGGCTCAATATCCTGCAGGCCACGATGCTGGCGATGCAGCGGGCCGTCGCCGGCCTTCGGCTCAAGCCCGTGCTCGTGCTGGTCGACGGCAACCGCCTGCCGGTGCTCGACGTGCGCTCCGAGGCTATCGTGCGGGGCGATGCCCGGGTGCAGGCCATTTCGGCGGCGTCCATCCTGGCCAAGGTGACGCGCGACCGCGGACTGGCCGAGCTGCACCAGGCCTACCCCCAGTACGGTTTCGACAGGCACAAGGGCTACGGTACCGAGGTGCATCTGGCCGCCTTGCGCGCCCACGGGCCCTGTCCCGAACACCGGCGCAGCTTCGCGCCCGTTGCCCGATGCGGAGCGTGGACCTGAGATGGACGCCATCGTTCCCATCACTTCGCGCGACAATCCGCTGGTCAAGCGGCTGCGGGCGCTGGCCGGCGATCCCGCAGCCTACCGCAAGGCGGGGGAGGTCTGGCTGGAAGGCGATCATCTGGTGCGCGCGCTGTTGGCGCGGGGCCAGATGCCCCGCCTGATCGTATTTGCCGAATCCGCATGGCAGCGTCAGCCCCAGGTGGACCCTGGGCCGGCGTCGGTGCGCCGGGTCGTGCTGGCCGATGCGCTCATGCAGCAGGTCAGCGGGCTGGAATCGGCCGCAGGCATGGGCTGCGTCTGGCCCTTGCCCGCTTCATCTTCGATACGCAGCGCGGCCGCCACGGTGGTGCTGGACCGCTTGCAGGACCCGGGCAATGTGGGCTCGGTGCTGCGCAGCGCGGCCGCCATGGGCTTCGAGCAGGTATTGGCCGTCAAGGGCACGGCCGCGCTGTGGTCGCCGAAGGTGCTGCGCGCCGGAATGGGGGCGCATTTCGGCCTGAGTCTGGTCGAGGGTGTGGCACCGGCCGATCTGGCCGGGTTGGATGTCCCCCTGCTTGTGACGGATGTCCATGAGGGAGAGTGGGTGCACCGCGCGCGCCTGCCCTGGCCTTGTGCCTGGGTGCTGGGGCACGAAGGGCAGGGGGTGTCGGCCGAACTTTCGGCCCTGGCCGTGCAGCGCCTGCGGATCGCCCAGCCGGGCGGCGAGGAATCGCTCAACGTGGCGGCGGCGGCAGCGATCTGCCTGCACGCGAGCGCGGTCGCCCGGCTATAATTCCAAGGTTTACCCTAACCACACGCCCCTGCAGGCAGCCCAGGCTGCCATCCCCCCAGAAATTCACGATATTTCCCGGCGGGAGCAGGTGCGTCCAGAACTGGAGAATCCCGTGTTTCCCGTCCCCGCAAAAGCCATACTCGCGCTCGCAGACGGCACGGTCTTTACCGGTGTTTCCATCGGCGCCACCGGACAGACGGTCGGCGAGGTGGTCTTCAACACCGCCATCACCGGCTACCAGGAAATTCTCACCGACCCGAGCTACTGCCAGCAGATCGTGACCCTCACGTATCCGCACATCGGCAACTACGGTGTCAACGAGGAAGACGTGGAGGCGAACCGCGTCCACGCCGCCGGACTGATCATCAAAGACCTGCCCCTGCTGGCTTCCAACTTCCGCCAGACCGCCACCCTGAGCGACTACCTCCAGCGCGAGGGCACCGTGGCCATTGCCGGGATTGACACCCGCAAGCTCACCCGCATCCTGCGCAGCAAGGGGGCGCAGAACGGCGCCATCGTGGGCCTGGCGCCAGGCGAGGCCGTGAACGACGAACTGGTGCAAAAAGCCATTGCCGCCGCCCAGGCCGCACCCAGCATGGCCGGCCAGGACCTGGCCAAGGTGGTCAGCACCCAAGCGACCTACGCCTGGACACAGACCGAGTGGCAGTTGGCCCGTGAAGACGGCACCCCCGGCTATGGCGAGCAGAGTGCCCCCCGTTTCCACGTGGTGGCCTATGATTTCGGCGTCAAGAAGAACATCCTGCGCATGCTGGCCGAACGCGGCTGCAAGGTGACCGTGGTTCCCGCGCAGACGCCGGCTGCCGAAGTGTTGAAGCACCAGCCCGACGGCATCTTCCTGTCCAACGGTCCCGGCGATCCGGAGCCCTGCGACTACGCCATCGCCGCTGCGCGCGAGCTCATCGAGACGGGCATCCCCACCTTCGGCATCTGCCTGGGGCACCAGATCATGGCCCTGGCCAGTGGCGCGAAGACCTTCAAGATGAAGTTCGGCCACCATGGCGCCAACCACCCGGTGAAAGACCTGGACAACGGCCGCGTGAGCATCACCAGCCAGAACCACGGCTTCGCGGTGGACGAGAAGACCCTGCCGGCCAACCTGCGCCCGACGCACGTGAGCCTGTTCGACGGCACCCTGCAAGGGCTGGCACGCACCGACAAGCCGGCCTTCTGCTTCCAGGGCCACCCCGAGGCTTCGCCCGGCCCGCACGACATCGCCTACCTGTTCGACCGCTTCACGGCGCTGATGGAGAAAAAGTAAATGCCCAAGCGTTCAGACATCAAGAGCATCCTCATCATCGGCGCTGGCCCGATCGTCATCGGTCAGGCCTGCGAGTTCGACTACTCTGGTGTGCAGGCCTGCAAGGCCCTGCGCGAAGAGGGCTACAAGGTCATCCTGATCAACAGCAACCCCGCCACGATCATGACCGACCCGGCCACGGCCGACGTCACCTACATCGAGCCCATCACCTGGCAGACGGTCGAGAAGATCATCGCCAAGGAGCGCCCGGACGCCATCCTGCCCACCATGGGTGGCCAGACCGCGTTGAACTGCGCGCTCGACCTGTGGCGCAACGGCGTGCTGCACAAGTACAAGTGCGAACTGATCGGCGCCACGCCCGAGGCCATCGACAAGGCCGAAGACCGCCTGAAGTTCAAGGACGCGATGACCCGCATCGGCCTGGGTTCGGCGCGCTCGGGCATTGCGCACAGCATGGAAGAGGCCTGGGCCGTGCAGAAGGCCGTGGGCTTTCCCACGGTGATCCGCCCCAGCTTCACGCTGGGCGGCACGGGCGGCGGCATCGCCTACAACCCGGAAGAGTTCGAGACCATCTGCAAGCGCGGCCTGGAAGCCTCGCCCACCAACGAGCTGCTGATCGAAGAGTCGCTGCTGGGCTGGAAAGAGTACGAGATGGAGGTGGTGCGCGACAAGGCGGACAACTGCATCATCGTCTGCTCGATCGAAAACCTCGACCCCATGGGCGTGCACACCGGCGACTCCATCACGGTGGCTCCGGCCCAGACCCTGACCGACAAGGAATACCAGATCATGCGCAACGCCTCGCTGGCGGTGCTGCGCGAGATCGGGGTGGACACGGGCGGCTCCAATGTGCAGTTCTCGGTCAACCCGAAGGACGGTCGCATGATCGTCATCGAGATGAACCCGCGCGTGTCGCGTTCGTCGGCGCTGGCGTCCAAGGCCACGGGTTTTCCCATCGCCAAGGTGGCGGCCAAGCTGGCCGTCGGCTACACGCTCGACGAGTTGAAGAACGAGATCACCGGCGGCGCGACCCCGGCCTCGTTCGAGCCCTCGATCGACTACGTGGTGACCAAGATCCCGCGCTTTGCGTTCGAGAAGTTCCCGGCCGCCGACAGCCACCTGACCACGCAGATGAAGTCCGTGGGTGAAGTGATGGCCATGGGCCGCACCTTCCAGGAAAGCTTCCAGAAAGCCCTGCGCGGCCTGGAAGTGGGTGTGGACGGCATGAACGAGAAGACCCAGGACCGCGAGACGCTGGAGCGCGAACTGGGCGAGCCCGGCCCCGAGCGCATCTGGTACGTGGGGGACGCCTTCGCTGCCGGCTGGTCGCTGGACGAGGTGCACCAGTTCACCAAGATCGACAAGTGGTTCCTGGTGCAGATCGAGGAGATCGTGAAGATCGAACTCGAACTGGACAAGCTGACCGCCGAGAAGGGTGAGGGCGCGCTGGCGTCGCTCAGCGCCGACACCCTGCGCACCCTCAAGCAGAAGGGCTTCAGCGACCGCCGCCTGGCCAAGCTGCTCAAGAGCACCGAGAAAGCCGTGCGCGACCAGCGCCGTGCGCAGGGCGTGCGCCCCGTGTACAAGCGCGTGGACACCTGTGCGGCCGAGTTCGCCACCAACACCGCCTACATGTACTCGACCTACGAGGACGAGTGCGAGGCCGAGCCCACCGACAAGAAGAAGAAGATCATGGTGCTGGGCGGTGGCCCGAACCGCATCGGTCAGGGCATCGAGTTCGACTACTGCTGCGTGCATGCGGCGCTTGCCATGCGCGAGGACGGCTACGAGACCATCATGGTCAACTGCAACCCGGAAACCGTGTCCACCGACTACGACACCTCCGACCGCCTGTACTTCGAGCCGCTGACGCTGGAAGACGTGCTGGAGATCGTGGACAAGGAAAAGCCCCTGGGCGTGATCGTGCAGTACGGTGGCCAGACGCCGCTGAAGCTGGCGCTGGGCCTGGAGCGCGAGGGCGTGCCCATCATCGGCACCACCCCCGACATGATCGACGCCGCCGAAGACCGTGAGCGCTTCCAGAAGCTGCTGCACGAGCTGGGCCTGCGCCAGCCGCCCAACGCCACCGCCCGCACCGAGCCCGAGGCCATGGACAAGGCCGCCGAGCTGGGCTACCCGCTGGTGGTGCGCCCGAGCTACGTGCTGGGCGGCCGCGCCATGGAGATCGTGCACGAACCGCGCGATCTGGAGCGCTACATGCGCGAGGCCGTGAAGGTGAGCAACGATTCGCCGGTGCTGCTGGACCGCTTCCTGAACGACGCCATCGAGTGCGACGTGGACTGCATCCGCGACGCCTCCGGCCAGGTGCTGATCGGCGGCGTGATGGAACACATCGAGCAGGCCGGCGTGCACTCGGGCGACTCCGCCTGCTCTCTGCCGCCGTACTACCTGAGCCAGGCGACGGTGGACGAGCTCAAGCGCCAGACCGCCGCCATGGCCAACGCGCTCAACGTGGTCGGCCTGATGAACGTGCAGTTCGCGATCCAGGAAGTGGAAGAGGGCGGCGTCAAGAAGGACGTGATCTTCGTGTTGGAGGTGAACCCGCGTGCCTCGCGCACGGTGCCGTTCGTCTCCAAGGCCACGGGCATCCAGCTGGCCAAGGTGGCCGCGCGCTGCATGGCCGGCCAGACGCTGGCCCAGCAGGGCATCACCCAGGAAGTCACCCCGCCGTACTTCAGCGTCAAGGAAGCGGTGTTCCCCTTCGTGAAATTCCCCGGTGTGGACACCATCCTCGGCCCCGAGATGAAGTCCACCGGCGAGGTGATGGGCGTGGGCAAGACCTTCGGTGAGGCCTTCGTCAAGTCGCAGCTGGGTGCTGGCACCAAGCTGCCGCGCCCGACCGACGAAGTCCGCAAGGTGTTCCTGTCGGTCAAGAACAGCGACAAGCCGCGCACCGTGGCCATCGCGCGCGAACTCGTTGCCATGGGGTTCGACCTGGTGGCCACGCGCGGAACGGCTGCGGCCGTGGCGGCCGAGGGCATTCCCTGCGAGACCGTGAACAAGGTCACCGAGGGACGGCCGCACATCGTGGACATGCTCAAGAACGGCGAGATCGCCCTGGTGATCAACACCGTCGAAGAGCGCCGCAACGCGATCGCCGACTCGCGCCAGATCCGCACCTCCTCGCTGCTCAACCGCGTCACCACCTTCACCACCATCTCCGGCGCAGAGGCCGCGGTCGAGGGCATGAAGTGCCTGGACAACCTGTCGGTCATCTCGGTGCAGGAGATGCACGCACAGCTGATGGGTTGAATCATCTCCGTCCGGCCGGCTCGGGTTTTCACCGATCCGGCCGGTGCTTGAGCGCACAGCGATTCAGGCATAATCCTTTCCATCACACCGCCGACCGGCAACGTTCGGCGGTTTGCTTTTGGAGAATCACAAATGACCACCATCCCTGTCACCAAGCGCGGCGCCGAAAAGCTCAAGGAAGAACTGCACCGCCTCAAGACCGTCGATCGCCCGGCGGTGATCACCGCCATCGCCGAGGCCCGCGCACAGGGCGACCTGAGCGAGAACGCCGAGTACGACGCCGCCAAGGACCGTCAGGGGTTCATCGAAGGCCGCATCGCCGAGATCGAGAGCAAGCTCTCGACGGCGCAGATCATCGATCCGAGCACCCTGGACGCCGGGGGGCGCATCGTGTTCGGCACCACCGTCGATCTGGAAGAGGAAAGCAGCGGTGAGGCCGTCACCTACCAGATCGTGGGCGAGGATGAGGCCGATCTGAAGCAGGGGCTCATCAACATCAGCAGCCCGATCGCGCGCGCGCTCATCGGCAAGGAAGAGGGCGACGTGGCCGAGGTGCAGGCGCCCGGTGGCGTCAAGCGCTACGAGATCGTGGCCGTCCGGTACCTCTGACATGCCGGCCACGACGGGTTCCCTGGCACGCTGGCCCTTGCTGGTGGCGGCGCTGTGGTGGGGCGGCGTGACCGCCTTGAGCTTTGCCGCCGTGCCCCTGCTGTTCGTGCATTTCGGCAACCCGGCCGTTGCCGGTCCGATGGCGGCCAAGCTGTTTCAGTTGCAGTCCTGGATGAGTGTGCTGGCCGCGCTGGTCCTGCTGCTGTGGGGGCGCACGCAGCGTGGCGTTTCGGCGTCGGTGAGCTGGGCGCTGCTGCCCTGGTTGCTGCTCGGTGCTCTGGCGGGCATGGTGCAGGAGTTCGGGGTGGCCGAGAAGATCCTGACCGCGCGTTCGACAGGTGCCGATCTGCGCGTCTGGCACAGCCTGGGCAGTTTGCTGGTGGGCCTGCAGTGGCTGAGCGCCTTGCGCGCCCTGTGGTGGCTGGCCGGTTGCTCGCTCCGACCGTCCTCCGGGGACTGACCGGACTCAGGCCGAGGTTCGCTCGGCCGATTCGAGGGTGTTGACCATCAGCATGGTGATGGTCATGGGGCCCACGCCGCCAGGTACGGGCGTGATCCAGCCCGCCACCTGCTTCACGCCGTCGAAGTCCACGTCGCCGCAGAGCTTGCCCTCGTCGTTGCGGTTCATGCCCACGTCCAACACCACCGCGCCGGGCTTGACCATGTCGACGGTGAGCACGTTGCGCTTGCCCACCGCAGCCACGATCACGTCCGCCTGCAGCGTCATGGCCTTGAGGTCTTTCGTGGCGCTGTGGCAGATGGTGACGGTCGCATTCTGCTGCAGCAGCATCAGGGCCATCGGCTTGCCCACGATGTTGCTGCGCCCGATGACCACGGCGTGCTTGCCGCGCAGGTCGTAGCCGATGGATTCGAGCATCTTCATGCAGCCGTAGGGGGTGCAGGGCCAGAAGCCGGGCTGGCCCACCATCAGCGCGCCTGCACTGGCGACGTGGAAACCATCCACATCCTTGGCCGGTGAAATGGCCTCGATCACCTTGTGCGCGTCGATGTGCGCGGGCAGCGGCAACTGCACCAGGATGCCGTGGATGGTCGGATCGTTGTTGAGGGCGTCGACGCGCGCCAGCAGGTCGGCCTCGGACAGGCTGGCGTCGTAGCGCTCCAGCACCGAATGCATGCCGGTGTCCTCGCAGGCCTTGACCTTGTTGCGCACGTAGACCTGGCTGGCGGGGTTGTCGCCCACGAGGATGACGGCCAGGCCGGGGGTGATGCCACGGGACTTGAGGGCGGTGACGCGTTGGGCCACGTCGGCGCGCAGCTGGCGCGACAGGGCGTTGCCGTCGATCAGTTGGGCGGTCATGGGTTCAGGTCTTGGCGGGGGTCTGGCCCAGGGCGATCTTGAGCAGGTCGGCCACGGTGTTGGCGTTGAGCTTTTCCATGATGTTGGCGCGGTGCGCCTCGACCGTCTTGATGCTGATGCCCAGGTCGTCGGCGATCTGCTTGTTGAGACGGCCCGCGACAATGCGCTCCAGCACCTGGCCTTCGCGGGACGTGAGCTTGGCCAGCAGGGCGTCCCGGGTGGCGGCTTCCTGGTGGACGGCAAAGGCATCGCGCGCGGTTTCGAGCATGCGCTCGACCAGATCCAGCAGTTGCCCCTCGTTGAAGGGTTTCTGGATGAAGTCCAGTGCGCCCTTCTTCATCGATTCGACGGCCATGGGGACATCGCCATGACCGGTGATGAAGACGATGGGCAGGGGCGACTGGCGCTCGATGAGCCGGTCCTGGAGTTCCATGCCGCTCATGCCGCCCATGCGGATGTCGGCGATCAGGCAGGCCACCTCGCGCGGGTCGAAGCGGCTCAGGAAGGCCTCGGCCGATTCAAAACAGCGTACCCGGTAGTCCTTGCCTTCGAGCAGCCATTGCAACGAGTCGCGCACCGCCTCGTCGTCGTCGACCACGTAGACCGTGCCTCTTTTGGGGATCAAACTCATCTCGCACTTTCTCTTCGGTTCAGGGGGCCTTCACCTCGGAACTCAATGGCTGCGGTCGCCGGACCGGAGCCGTCAGCGGAATCCAGAAGCTGAATTCGCAGCCGGTTATGTCGTCGCCATTGTAGAGGTTCCTCGCCTGCAGCCGGCCGTGGTGCGACTCGATGATCGAGCGGCACAGCTTGAGGCCGATGCCCATGCCCTCGGCCTTGGTGCTGTAGAAGGCCTCGTAGATGCGCTCGATCATGTCGGCCGGGACGCCCTGGCCCGTATCCTGGACGGCGAACTCGATCACGTCGAGATTGTCGATGCGCCTGGGCGCCACACGCAGCTCGATCTGCCGCAGGGCTGGCGGGCGCTGGGCCTGCTGAATGGCCTCGCCCCCGTTCTTGATCAGGTTGATGAGCACCTGTTCGATCAGGATGGGGTCGACCATCAGGGGCGGCAGGCGCGCCGCGACGTAGGCGTTGAGCCGGATCTGGTGGCGGCGCAGTTCGATCTCGGCCAGTTCGGTGGCGTTGCTGACCATGAGCGCGACGTCTGACGGGGTGGGGTTGGGCTCGCTGCGTTTCACAAAGGCGCGGATGCGCTGGATGATCTGGCCGGCGCGCTGGGCCTGCCGCGCCGTCTTCTCCAGCGCCACCAGCAGGTCGTCCTGTTCGATCTGCTGGTTGCGCAGCCGCGAGATCATGCCGCTGCAGTAGTTGCTGATCGCCGTCAGGGGCTGGTTCAATTCGTGGGCCACGCTCGACGCCATTTCGCCCATGGTGATGAGCCGGCTGGCGGTTTCGGCGCGCTCGGCCTGCCTGGCCGCCTGCTCCTCGGCCAGGCGGCGCTGGGTGATGTCGGTGGCGATGACCATCTGCGCCAGGCGTCCGTCGACCCAGGTGAGATAGCGGGTTCGGACTTCCAGCCACCTGTCGAGCGATGGCAGGAAAACCTCGGTGCTTTCGGCCGAGGCGTCGATGAGGGGGTCGGTCGGCAGTCCTGCCAGCGCGTCCACGGGATCGCTGGCGTCCTGGTCCTGCGCGTGGGGAAGCAGCCGCGTGGTGTCGATGAGCTCACGGTGGCCGTCCGCACGCTGTCCGAAACAGGTGCGGTACATCTTGTTGGCGAACAGCAGTTCCGAGCTGCCCAGGGGGGCGACCGAAATGGCGGCGTCCAGGCTGTCGAGCACGGTGGTGAAGCGTTCGTAGGAGGCGGTGAGTTCCTCGCGGATGCGGCGCGGCTCGGTGATGTCGGTCATCGACGTCATCCAGCCGGCCTGCTGGCCGTTGGGGTCGATCAGCGGCGAGACGTACATGCGCGCATCGAAGACGCTGCCGTCCTTGCGCCGCACACGCACCTCGAAACCGCCCGGGGTGGATCGGCCGTGGAGCTCGTCGTCGAGACGCGACATGAGCATCTCCTGGTCTTCCTCGGGCCAGTAGGGAAACGGGGCCGTGCAGCCGACCAGTTCCTGCTCCGCCCAGCCGGTCATCTTGCAGAAGGCCGGGTTCACATAGGTGATGCGGCCCTCCATGTCGAGCGCGCGCATGCCGGTGAGCATGGAGTTCTCCATGGCGCGGCGGAAGTTGGTCTCGGCCACCAGGGCCTGCTGGGCCTGGATGCGCCGGCGGGTGTGGCGCCAGGTGCCCAGCAGCATCCAGACCGTCAGCACGCTGAGCGAACCCACGACCCAGAACAGGGCGTTGCCCATGCCGTCCTGGGAGGTGCGGTAGCCCTGGGCCTTCAGGATCAGGCTGTTGCCCACCGGCGAGACCGACACCGAGTGGTACAGCGTGCGCGGAGACCAGGGCAGCCGCTGCAGTGCGGTGCGGGCCGGGTTCTGCAGGCCGCCTGCGATCACGTTCTGCTGTTCGTCGAGCAGGGCCACGGCGTAGCGGGCCATCACTTCCGGGGGGATGCCAAAGCGCAGCAGACCGTCGATGGAATACTCTCCCATCACCACCCCTGTGAAGCGCCCCTGTTCCGTCAGCGGGGTCAGCAGCATCAGGATCTTGGGCGTGCCTTCTTCCCCCATCGGCCGCGAGTAGACCGGCTGACGCAGATCGCGCACAAGCTCGAAGGTGCCGTCCGTCTCGCCGGCTTCGAGCACGGTCCCGGCATCTCGATTCAGTGCTTCCGGGGCGCTCGGTGACGCGTAGCCGGTGACGACCTCTCGTCGGTTGTTGATCCAGGTGATGGCCAGAAGTTCGGGGTGCTGGCTGATGAGGGATTCGCTCTGGAAGACAAATTCCGACTCCTCGATTTCCTTGTTCGAGATTTCGCGCGCGATGCGCATGAGCTGTTCCTGGCGCTCGAGCAGGCGCAGGCGCAGGCGCTGCTGTGCGTATTCGACATCGCGGGTCACGGCTTCCTGCTCGCGCTCGGTCTCCTCCAGCCGGAAATAGGTGATCGCCGTCACGATGGCGGCCAGGAACAGCAGGACAGACAGCAGCGGCCCCAGCGTGGCGAAGCGGTCCTGACGCGCGGGCGGCAGCTTGCGCCACCAGCGTTTCCACATCGCGGGCGGGGTCGAGCGTTGCAGAGCCTTGTGCGGGATCGGGGAGGGGGCCATCGGGCGACTAGTCTACGTGACGATCGGCCACCGCTGTGGCCCGGTTTTCTTATGCGATTAAATATCACATAATGAAAATTAAGAGCACATGTTGAAAAAATAGGGAATCGGTGGGAGAATCGTGACAAGGACGCGATCTCGTCCTAAGCTTTGACCCATCAAGGAGACAACCATGTCAGCCAGCCCACAGTCGGCGCCCGGTAGCGTCGTGCCAGACACCGATCAACAAGAGACCCGTGAGTGGCTGGACGCCCTGAACGCGGTCATCGAGCGAGAAGGCGCCGAGCGTGCCCACTTCCTGCTGGAGCAGTTGCTGGAAGAGGCCCGGGAACACAGCGTCGACATGCCCTTTTCGGCCAACACGGGTTATGTGAACACCCTGGAACCCGACGAGGAAGAGCGCAGCCCCGGCAATCTGGAGCTCGAGGGCCGCCTGCGGGCCTACATGCGCTGGAACGCGATGGCGATGGTGGTCAAGGCCAACCGCCTCAATCCGGCGGACGGGGGTGACCTGGGTGGTCACATCAGCTCCTTCCAGTCGCTGGCACACCTCTTTGCCGCCGGTTTCAACCATTTCTGGCACGCCGACGACACCGACAAGGGCGGCACCCACGGTGGGGACCTGCTCTACATCCAGGGCCACAGCGCCCCCGGCATCTATGCGCGCGCCTTTCTGGAAGGCCGTCTGAGCGAAGATCAACTGCTGAATTTCCGACAGGAAGTGGACGGCAAGGGCCTTTCCAGCTACCCGCACCCCAAGCTGATGCCGGAGTTCTGGCAGTTCCCCACGGTGTCCATGGGCCTGGGCCCCTTGATGGCCATTTACCAGGCCCGTTTTCTGAAGTACCTGCACGCGCGCGGGATTGCAGATACCTCCCGGCGCAAGGTCTGGGTCTTCTGCGGCGACGGCGAGATGGACGAGCCCGAGAGCCTGGGCGCCATCGGCATGGCCGCACGCGAGGGGCTGGACAACCTGGTGTTCGTGGTCAACTGCAACCTGCAGCGCCTCGACGGCCCGGTGCGCGGCAACGGCAAGATCGTCCAGGAACTGGAAGGCGAGTTCCGCGGTTCCGGCTGGAACGTCATCAAGCTGCTGTGGGGCAGCAACTGGGACCCGCTGCTGGCGCGCGACAAGGACGGCGCGCTGCGCAAGATCATGCTCGATACGCTGGACGGCGACTACCAGGCCTTCAAGGCCAACGACGGCGCGTTCGTTCGCAAGAACTTCTTCGGCCGCGACCCGAAGGCGCTGGAACTGGTGTCCAAGATGAGCGACGAGGACATCTGGGCGCTGCGCCGCGGCGGTCACGACGCGCAGAAGGTCTATGCCGCCTTCCACCGGGCCAACAATGCCCAGGGGCAACCCACGGTGCTGCTGGTCAAGACCGTCAAGGGCTATGGCATGGGCCGCGCCGGCGAAGGCAAGAACACCGCGCACCAGACCAAGAAGCTGAGCGATGACGATATCCGCTACATGCGCGACCGCTTCAACATTCCGATTCCCGACAGCGAGCTGCCCAAGGTGCCGTTCTACAAGCCGGCCGACGACACGCCGGAAATGAAGTACCTGCACGAGCGCCGTGAGAAGCTGGGTGGCTACCTTCCACACCGCCGCACCAAGGCCGACGAGAGCTTCACCATCCCGTCGCTGGAGACCTTCAAATCTGTGCTCGAGCCCACGCCCGAAGGCCGTGAAATCTCCACCACACAGGCCTACGTGCGCTTCCTCACCCAGCTGCTGCGCGACCAGGCGCTGGGCCCGCGCGTGGTGCCCATCCTGGTCGACGAGGCGCGCACCTTCGGCATGGAAGGCCTGTTCCGCCAGATCGGCATCTACAACCCCAAGGGCCAGCTCTACACCCCGGTCGATAAAGACCAGGTGATGTACTACAAGGAAGACAAGGCCGGCCAGATCCTGCAGGAGGGCATCAACGAAGCCGGCGGCATGGCGAGCTGGATTGCGGCGGCCACCTCCTACAGCACCAACAACCGCATCATGGTGCCGTTCTACATCTACTATTCGATGTTCGGCTTCCAGCGCATCGGCGATCTGGCCTGGGCGGCCGGCGACATGCAGGCGCGCGGCTTCCTGCTGGGTGGAACCTCCGGGCGCACCACGCTCAACGGCGAGGGCCTGCAGCACGAGGACGGCCACAGCCAGATCCTGGCCGGCACCATACCCAACTGCGTGAGCTACGACCCGACCTTCGCGCACGAGGTCGGTGTGATCATTCACCACGGCTTGAAGCGCATGGTGGAGCGCCAGGAGAACGTCTTCTACTACCTGACGCTGCTCAACGAGAACTACGCCATGCCCGGCCTGACCGCAGGCACCGAAGAGCAGATCATCAAGGGCATGTACCTGTGCAAGGAAGGCCCCAAGCTCACGCCGCGCGTGCAACTGCTGGGCTCGGGCTCCATCCTGCGCGAAAGCCTGTTCGCCCAGGAACTGCTCGAGAAGGACTGGGGCGTGGCCGCCAACGTCTGGAGCTGCCCGAGCTTCAACGAGCTGGCGCGCGATGGCCAGGACTGCGAGCGCTGGAACCTGCTGCACCCGACGGAAGCCGCACGCGTGCCGTTCGTGACCCAGCAGCTCGACAGGCACGCCGGCCCGGTGGTGGCATCCACCGACTACATGAAATCGTTCGCCGACCAGATCCGTCACTTCGTCCCCAAGGGGCGCACCTACAAGGTGCTGGGTACCGACGGATTCGGCCGCAGCGACTTCCGCAGCAAGCTGCGCGAGCACTTCGAGATCAACCGCCACTACATCGTGGTCGCTGCGCTCAAGGCGCTGGCCGAGGAGGGCACGGTGCCCGCGGCCAAGGTGGCCGAGGCGATCGCCAGGTACGGCATCAACACCGAAAAAGTGAACCCCCTTTACGCCTGATATTCCGGAGACAAGAACATGGCACTGATCGAAGTGAAGGTCCCGGACATCGGGGATTTTGCCGAAGTGGCGGTCATCGAACTGCTGGTGAAGCCGGGCGACACGGTCGCGGTGGACCAGTCGCTCATCACCGTGGAAAGCGACAAGGCATCGATGGAGATTCCGTCGAGCCACGCCGGCGTGGTCAAGGAGTTCAAGGTCAAGCTCGGCGACAAGGTGAGCGAAGGCTCGGCCGTGCTGGTGCTCGAAGCCGAAGGGGCAGCCGCGCCCGCCCCGGTTCCTGCCGCAACGGCCCCTGCTCCGGTGGCGGCGCCCGTCGCTGCCCCTGCCGCCCCCGTGCCCGCCGCAGCGGCGGTCAGCACGCCTGCGCCGTCGGCGTTGGCCACTACGGCCCCGCCGGTCATGCACAACCCCGGTGCGGGGCCGGTGCTGGGCCTGCCCCACGCCTCACCGTCGGTGCGCAAGTTCGCGCGTGAATTGGGCGTGCCGCTGGCCGAGGTCAAGGGCTCCGGCACCAAGGGCCGCATCACGCTGGAAGACGTGCAGGGCTTTACCCGTTCTGTCATGGCCGGCGCCGTCCGCACGCAGGCCCAGGCCGGCCAGGCACCTGCTGGTTCGGGTGGTGGTTCCGAGCTGGGCCTGATTCCCTGGCCCAAGGTCGACTTCACCAAGTTCGGCCCCATCGAGCGCAAGGAGATGAGCCGCATCAAGAAGATCAGCGGCGCCAACCTGCTGCGCAACGCCGTGATGATCCCGGCCGTCACCAACCACGACGACGCCGACATCACCGATCTGGAAGCCTTCCGTGTGTCCACCAACAAGGAGAACGAGAAGTCCGGCGTCAAGGTCACCATGCTGGCCTTTCTCATCAAGGCCTGCGTCGCGGCGCTCAAGAAGTTCCCCGAGTTCAACAGCAGCCTGGATGGCGATGCGCTGATTTACAAGCAGTACTGGCACATCGGTTTCGCGGCCGACACGCCCAACGGGCTGGTGGTGCCTGTGATCAAGAACGCCGACCAGAAGGGCGTTCTCGCGATCAGCAAGGAAATGTCCGAGCTTGCCGCCAAGGCGCGCGAGGGCAAGTTGGGCCCGGCCGACATGTCGGGTGCGACCTTCACCATCTCCAGCCTGGGGGGCATAGGTGGCCGCTATTTCACGCCCATCATCAACGCGCCCGAGGTGGCAATCCTGGGCGTGTGCAAGAGCCAGATGGAGCCCAGGTGGAACGGCAAGGAATTTGTGCCGCGCCTGATGCTGCCCCTGAGCCTGACCTGGGACCACCGCGTCATCGATGGCGCCGCCGCAGCGCGCTTCAACGCCTACCTCGGCCAGATCCTCGCAGATTTCCGCCGCGTGTTGCTGTAAAGGAGCCTGAACATGGCACTGATGGATATCCAGGTTCCCGACATCGGCGACTTCAAGGACGTCGCGGTCATCGAGCTGCTGGTCAAGCCGGGCGACACGGTCGCGGTGGACCAGTCGCTCATCACGGTGGAGAGCGACAAGGCCTCGATGGAGATTCCGTCGAGCCATGCCGGCGTGGTCAGGGAGCTCAAGGTCAAGCTGGGCGACAAGATCAACGAAGGCACGGTGGTGCTCTCGCTGGACGTGGCGGGTGATGCAGCGCCCGCTGCCGCCCCAGTTGCGGCCCCCGCTCCGGCGACTTCCACAACACCCACCGCCCCTGCCGCTGTGCCCGCAGCGGCGGTGCCGATTGCCGCCGGTGCCGGTTCCAGCTACACCGGCGCGGTCGATGTCGAGTGCGACGTGCTCGTGCTCGGCGGTGGCCCCGGCGGCTACTCGGCCGCTTTCCGGGCGGCCGACCTTGGGCTGAGCGTGGTCATCGTCGAGCGCTATGCCAGTCTGGGGGGGGTTTGCCTGAACGTGGGCTGCATTCCGTCCAAGGCACTGCTGCACGTGGCGGCGGTCATGGACGAAGTCGGCCACATGGCCGATCTGGGCATCGAATTTGGCAGACCGGTGGTCAACATCGACAAGCTGCGCGGCCACAAGGAAAAAGTCATCGGCAAGCTCACTGGCGGCCTGGCCGCCATGGCGAAGATGCGCAAGGTCACTGTCGTGCGCGGCTACGGTGCCTTCGTCGGTGCCAACCACGTGGAAGTGGAGGAAACCACCGGCACCGGCCAGGAGAAGACCGGCGCCAAGAAGGTGGTGGCTTTCAAGAATTGCATCATCGCCGCCGGTTCGCAGGCGGTGCGCCTGCCCTTCCTGCCCGACGACCCGCGTATCGTGGACAGCACGGGCGCCCTGGCGCTGGAGCAGGTGCCGAAGAAGATGCTCATCATCGGCGGCGGCATCATCGGCCTGGAAATGGGCACGGTGTACTCCACACTGGGCGCGCGCCTGGACGTGGTCGAGATGATGGACGGGCTGATGCAGGGCGCCGACCGCGACCTGGTGAAGGTCTGGGAGAAGATGAACAAGCACCGCTTCGACCACATCATGCTGAAGACCAAGACCGTGGGGGCCGAGGCCACGGCGGACGGCATCAAGGTGCAGTTTGAGGGGCTTGATGGCAGCAAGAGCGAAGGCACCTACGACCTGGTGCTGCAGGCCGTGGGCCGCACGCCCAACGGCAAGAAGATCGCCGCCGACAAGGCTGGGGTGGCGGTGAGCGACCGCGGTTTCATCGGCGTCGATATCCAGATGCGCACCAACGTGTCGCACATCTTCGCCATCGGCGACATCGTCGGCCAGCCCATGCTGGCGCACAAGGCGGTGCACGAGGCGCACGTGGCGGCCGAGGTGATTGCCGGCGAACTGCAGGGCAACGCCGAGCTGGCCGCTGCCGCGTTCAACGCGCGGGTGATTCCGAGCGTGGCCTACACCGACCCCGAGGTGGCCTGGGTGGGCCTGACCGAGGACCAGGCCAAGGCGCAGGGCATCAAGGTCAGGAAGGGCCTGTTTCCCTGGGCGGCGTCGGGCCGGGCGATCGCCAACGGCCGCGACGAAGGGTTCACCAAGTTGCTGTTCGACGACAGCCCCGAGGCGCACGGCCACGGGAGGATCCTGGGAGGCGGCATCGTGGGCACCCACGCGGGCGACATGATCGGCGAGATCGCGCTGGCCATCGAGATGGGCGCCGACGCCGTGGACATCGGCAAGACCATCCACCCGCACCCCACGCTGGGCGAGAGCATCGGCATGGCGGCCGAGGTGGCGCACGGCAGTTGCACGGACTTGCCGCCCTCGCGCAAGTAAGTCTGGGGCAGCAGCCCCGCAGAGACCCAGCCCGGACCGGGAGCGGTTCGGGCTTTTTTTCGGGTTCTTCCGGGTCCGGGCGAAATCCGAGGGCCGCCGATGGATGCCGGTGCGTGCCAGAATTTTCCAACCGGCTACGCACTGATACCAAACATGCAGTCACCCTACTCACAGTCCGAAGAACTGCCTGGCGTCAATACACCGTTGCCGGGGCCAGCCAGCCAGGGCCTGTTCCGGCGTTACGACCCCCACCTGACCGGCAGCAACGCCGACCACGAAACCTATCCGCTGGCTGAAGTGGGCAAGCGGGGCTATCTGATCGTGGACGCCGACGGCAACCGCTTTGCCGACCACATGTCGGCATGGGGGGCCTCGCCCTTCGGCCCCACACCACCTGCCGTGAAGCAGGCCATGGAGGCCGCCTGGGACCGCCATGGCATGCAGATCAGCGGCTGGTTGCCCAACCAGCCGGCGTTTTCGCTGGTGGAGAAACTCGCACAGATTGCCCCCGGCAGACTCAACCGGGTGGAATATTCGGTCTCCGGCACGCTGGCGGTGGAAGGTGCGGTCAAGTTCATGCGAGAGGCGACCTTGCGTCCCCTGGTGATCACGTTTGGCGGGCAATACCACGGCGAGTCGACCTACATGACGGCTGGCGCCTCCAGCGATCTGTCCAATGTGTCTTCGGGCCGTTCGCAATTCGTGTCCGGGGTGGTGATGGTCCCTTATCCGAACCGCTTCCGGTCGCCGTTTCGGCGCGGCCCTGGCCCCATCGACGAGTGCGAGGTGCTGGACTACCTGGACTACCTTCTGGTCCAGCAGATCCATCCGGGGCAGGTCGCCGGGGTGCTCATCGAGCCCGTGCTCGGCGAGGGCGGAATACATGCCCCGTCGCAGCGCTTCTGGGACCGGCTCGGGGCCCTCTGCAAGCGCTGGGGCTGGTTGCTGTGCCTGGATGAAGTCCAGACCTGCATGGGGCGCTGCGGGCACATGTTCGCCATGCAGCGCTGGGAGGGCATCGACCCGGACCTGCTGCTGCTGGGCAAGGCCTTTGCGGCCGGGGGGCAGCCGATCGCCGCGATCCTGGGTACGGATGAGGTGATGGCCGAGACCGATCTGCACCTGGGAAGCACCTACGGCTTTGCGCCCGCCGCCTGCGCGGGCGCCCTGGCCGGCATTGGGCTGATTGAAGCGGGTGGTGTTCTGGAGAACGCACGCGCGCTGGAGCGCATCTTTCTTGAAACGCTCGGCCCGCTCAAGGATGAAATCGAGCAGGTGGGCGACGTGCGGGCCGTGGGCGCCATGGCGGCGGTCGAGTTCGTGGTCGACAAAGGCAGCAACCAGCCGGCCCCGGCATTCCAGCTGGCGGTTCACCATGCCTGCCTGCGCCGGGGTGTGCTGGGCATCACGCAGCGCGGCAAGTGGCACTGGCGCATGCAGCCGGCCCTGACCATGCCCGCCCCAGTGTTTCGCCACAGTTGCGAAGCCCTGTGCGAGGCGATCCGGGAAGTGGCGGCGCAGCCCCCGGTGGAGCGGGCCACCATTCAGGATGCGGTGGCGGTGGCACTGCGCTGAGTGCCAGAAACTGCGTCAGAATAGGCCCGATGGCCTCAGAAGCGAACACCGGATCCGACACCCGTTCCGTTGTGGAACGTTACAACCAGCGGTGGACCCAAGGCGATCTGGCGGGCCTCTTCGCGCTCTACCACCCGGACCTGGTCTTCACCGACCACTACGCCGGAAAAACCTACCAGGGCGCGACCCTGCGCAAGCACATCACCGACGTGATACGCCGCTCGGCGCTGGATTCACTGGTCTATACCGACGCGATCCGAATCGACGGCGACACGGCCTTTGTACAGTATTCGGAGACCATCCGCTCCACGGCCGGGAGCACCTTGCTGACGGTCCGCGCCTGCGATGTGGTGCGCGTGCGCGACGGGTTGATCGTCGAGATTCAGGAGTACGCCTTGCCCGTGCATGCGCAAGGCGGCGGGGCCGACGCTGGCCAACCTGCGCAGCGCATCGGCCTGACCGCCCGTGGCATGGGCTATCTGCTGAACGACCTGGCGACCCATGTGTCGCGCGACCTGCCCTACCTCAAGCCCTCACTGAGCCTTCAGGACGTGGCCGATGCCACCGGTTACAGCCGCAACCAGATATCCTTTGCCCTGAACCACGCGCTGGGCACCACGTTCTACGCCTTCATCAACCGGGCCCGTGTCGAGCACATCCTGCGGGAACATACATGCCTGCCTCCCGAAGGGGTCCTGCATCTGGCCAGGTCGGTCGGGTTTCGTTCGGTCAGCACGTTTTACGCCGCCTTCCGGGCAGTGACGGGCAAGCGGCCCAAAGACCACTTCGGGTGATAACCTGGATCTCAGGGCGCAGAGCCGACGGTTGCGATCCGGTCCACCCGGCGCGCGCCCTCGAAGCGCGTGCGCCAGTAGCGCGACTGCATGGACTCCATGCGGATGCTCGCCCCCGCGCGGGGGGAGTGGATGAATCGGCCGTCCCCCACGTACAGGCCGACGTGGCTGTAGGTCGGCCCCAGGGTGTTGAAGAAGACCAGGTCGCCCGGTTGCAGTTCGTCCTCCTGTATTTCACGGGTCGCATAGGCCTGCTCGACCGCGCGGCGCGGCAGCGAGACACCCCAGCCCTGGGCGTACAGGGCCTGCACGAAGCCGCTGCAGTCGAACCCGTGGTCGAAGCTGCTGCCGCCCATGCGGTAGGGCACGCCGAGGAAGCCCATGGCGTGCACCACCAACTGAGACGCTGGCATGCTGGCGTCTGGGCGCATATCATCGGCGTGCGCACGGTCGGCGTGCTGCGCCAGCCATTCGCCCAGCGGGTCGTCGGGGCCAGGATTGGCCTGGGCCGCGATGCAGGTCCAGGTGAGCAGCAGGGAAAGGCAAAGCTTGCGCATCAGCGCAGGCTATCTATATTTTCTTTTCAAGTCAACGGATTGCGCTGCTGACTTGGGGTGTTACGTCATGATGGGGGCGACGATGTTGTTGGATGCAAGCGACAGCCAGCTGGTGCTGGTCGATTACCAGGAGCGGCTCATGCCCGCGATACACCTGGGTGGCGAAGCCTTGGGCCGCACCGTTTTCCTGGCCCGCATGGCGCGTTTGTTGGAGGTGCCGATCTGGGGCACCGAGCAGAACCCCGACAAGCTGGGGCCGAACGCGGCCGATGTGCGCACGCTGTGCCACCGGACCTTTGCCAAGATGCACTTCGACGCCAGCCAGAGCGGCCTGCTCGAGGCCTTGCGCCCACCGGCCAGGCCGACAGGGAATGCGCGCAGCCTGCCCAAGCACCTGCAGAAGCCGGCGCCTGCGGCGGTCTCCCGCAACACGGTGGTGCTGGCGGGGGTCGAGGCGCACGTCTGCCTGTTGCAGACCGCACTGGGCCTGCTGGAGCACGAGTTCGACGTGTGGGTCGTCACCGACGCCTGCGGTTCCCGGCGCGAACGGGACCGCGATGCCGCCTTCGACCGCCTCGCCGGCAACGGGGTGGAACTGGTGACCAGCGAGATGGTGGCCTTCGAGTGGCTGCAGCACGCCGGCCACCCCCGGTTCCGCGAGGCCTTGTCCTTGATCAAATGAATAGCTGGTCCCAAGCGGCTCGCCCCTTGTTGCACCATCGCTTTGCTTGACCTTCTCAGGAGTGCCCGAATGAACCCGTCCGATGCCCCCGCCAGCCCCCATCGGTGGCGCTTCTTCCGCTCCGGTGGCTTCGATCAGGTACGCATCGAATCGGCCGACGACCTGCGACACCTGGACGAACTGGACCAGAAGTTGTGGTCTGTGCTGGCCTGTCCCACCGGCGGGCTGGAGTTCGACGCCCGCACGCTCGAACTGATGGACACAGACGGGGATGGGCGCATCCGCGCCCCCGAGGTGCTGCACGCCGTTGCCTGGGTGTGCACCATCCTTCAGGAGCCCGATGTGCTGTTCCAGGACCGCCCGGCGCTGCCGCTGGCGGCCATCGACGGCGCCAGTCCCGAAGGTGCGGCCTTGCTGTCCAGTGCCGCCCGGGTTCTGGCCATCCTGGGCAAACCGGGTGCAGACGCGATTGCGGTCGCCGATCTGGCCGATACCGCCAGGCTGCTGCCGGCCAACCAACTCAATGGCGATGGCGTCGTTCCGGTCGAGCTTGTGGGCGATCCCGTGCTGGCTGCGGCCATCCAGCGCATCATCGAAACTTCCGGCGCGGTGACGGACCGCAGCGGTCAGCCCGGCCTCGACCGCGAGCGCCTGGCGGGCTTCTTTGCCGATGCCCGTGCCGTGGTCGAGTGGCACGACCGTCTGGCGGCGTCGCCCGCCGAACGGATGCCGCTGGGCGAGGCGACCGCCGCGGCCGTCGCGGCGTGGGAAGCGGTGCGCGACAAGGTCGATGACCATTTCACCCGTTGCCGGCTGGCCGCCTTCGATGTCCGGGCCGCCGAGGCATTGAACCCGGGCGATGCCGCCTATGCCGGCTGGTCGGCGCACCTGCTCGCCGCCGCTGCGCCCGAGGTCGAGGCACTGCCGCTGGCCTTGGCCGCGCCCGGGGCCGGTCTGCCGCTGGTTGATGGGCTCAATCCGGCCTGGGAGGCCCGCATCGCCGAACTGCGTGAGCGCGTGGTGCAGCCCTTGTTTGGGGTCGTGGCGGAACTCACCCACGCGCAATGGCGCGAACTGTGTCAGCGCCTCGAACCGCATCGGGCCTGGTCGGCAGAAAAGCCGGCATCGCCCGTGGCCGACATCCCGCTGGACGATCTGCGCGCCATGCTGTCGGGCGCACTGCAGGCCGACCTGGAGGCGCTGATCGGACAGGACGAAGCGGCCGTCGAATGGCCGGGGCAGATCGAGGCGCTGGAGCGGCTCACGCGCTACCAGCGCGATCTGGTCACCTTGCTGCGCAACTTTGTCACGCTCAGCGATTTCTACGTCGCCGGACACAAGGCGATCTTCCAGGCCGGCACGCTGTATCTGGATCAACGCAGCTGCGAGCTGTGTCTGCGCGTGGCCGACATGGCCAGGCACGCCACCCTCGCGCCGCTGTCGGGCACCTATCTGGTCTACTGCCAGTGCATCCGCCAGGGCGAGGCCCCCATGACCATCGTGGCCGCGATGACCGGTGGCGACGCCGACGACATGATGGTCCCCGGCCGCAACGGGGTGTTCTACGACCGGCAGGGCCGTGACTGGCAGGCCAGCGTGGTCAAGGTGGTGGAAAACCCGATCAGCGTGCGCCAGGCGTTCTGGATGCCGTACCGCAGGGCGGGGCGCATGCTCGGTGAACAGGTGCGCAAGTTTGCCGCCTCGCGCGACCAGGCGGTCGACAGCAAGGCCGCCGCCGGGGTGGCCGGTGTGCCATCGCCCGCCGCCACGCCGGCGTTCGACATCGCCAAGTTCGCGGGCATCTTTGCCGCCATCGGCCTGGCCCTGGGGGCGCTGGGAACGGCGCTGGTGGCCGTGGTCACGGGTTTCCTCTCCCTGCCCGCATGGCAGATGCCGCTCGTCGTGCTGGGTGTCGTGCTGCTCATCTCGGGCCCGTCCATGATGCTGGCCTGGTTCAAGCTGCGGCGGCGCAACTTGGGGCCTCTGCTGGATGCCAATGGCTGGGCGGTCAACACCCGCGCCCGGATCAACATTCCGTTTGGGGCCTCCCTGACCGGGGTGGCGAGCCTGCCTGCAGGGGCAAAGCGTTCCGTCTCTGATCCTTATGCCGAGCGGCGCGCTCCCTGGCGCATGGCCTTGCTGGTGGTGCTGGGTCTGGCGCTGCTGCTGCTCTGGTGGCGCTCGGCGGCCTGGCTTCCTTGAACCGGCCTGCGGCCGCTCGGTGCCGCGGTCGTCAGGGTCACGCAAGCCAAGCCGTCATAATTAATTATGAATTCGGTTTTGTCAGCCGCCTCCCGCGGCCGAACATCGACAGGAGATGCCATGACCCGCGAGACCCCCTATCAGGCGTTCTACCGCCGTTCGATCGAGGACCGAGAGGCCTTTTGGGCCGAGCAGGCCGGCCTGGTGGACTGGCACACGCCTTTCGAGCGCGTCTGCAACCACTACCGCCCCCCGTTCGTGCACTGGTTCGAGGGTGGGCAGACCAACCTGTGCCATAACGCCGTCGATCGTCACCTGAAGGACCGCGCCGACCAGAACGCGCTGATCTTCGTGTCCACCGAAACCGATCAGGAAAAGGTCTACAGCTTCCGGGCATTGCACGCCGAGGTGCAGCGCATGGCGGCGATCCTGCAGGACCTGGGCGTGGAAAAGGGCGATCGGGTGCTGATCTACATGCCCATGATTCCGGAGGCGGCGTTCGCCATGCTGGCCTGCGCGCGCATCGGGGCCGTCCACTCGGTGGTGTTCGGCGGCTTTGCCAGCGTGAGCCTGGCCAGCCGGATCGACGACGCCACGCCCAAGGTGATCGTGAGCGCGGACGCGGGATCGCGCGGCGGCAAGGTGGTGTCCTACAAGCCGCTGCTGGACGAGGCCATCCACCTCGCCGCGCACAAACCGCAGAAGGTCCTGCTGGTCGACCGTGGCCTGGCCGCCATGGACACGGTGGCGGGGCGCGATGTGGACTACGCCACCGAGGCCACCCGATGGGCCGATGCGGTGGTCCCGTGCGTGTGGGTCGATGCCACGCACCCCAGCTACACGCTCTACACCAGCGGCACCACCGGGAAACCGAAGGGCGTGCAGCGCGACACCGGCGGCTACGCCGTGGCCCTGGCCGCCAGCATGAAGCACATCTTCTGCGGCAACCCGGGCGAGACCTATTTCTCCACCAGCGACATCGGCTGGGTGGTTGGCCACAGCTACATCATCTATGGCCCGCTGATCGCAGGCATGGCCACCATCATGTACGAGGGCCTGCCGATCCGTCCCGATGCGGGCATCTGGTGGGAGCTGGTCGAGAAGTACAAGGTCAGCGTTATGTTCAGTGCCCCGACGGCCGTGCGCGTGCTCAAGAAATACGACAGCAGCTTCATCCAGCGCCGCGACCTCTCCAGCCTGCGTGCGCTGTTCCTGGCCGGTGAGCCGCTGGACGAGCCCACGGCCCAATGGATTTCCGGGACCCTGGGCAAACCCATCATCGACAACTACTGGCAGACCGAAACCGGCTGGCCCATACTGACCGTGTGCAACGGCGTCGAGCCGACGCCCAGCAAGTTCGGCTCGCCAGGCAAGCCGGTCTATGGGTTCAACGTCAAACTGCTCGACGAGAACACCGGCGAGGAACTGATCGGCGCCCACCAGAAGGGGGTGGTGGCCATCGAGGGTCCGCTGCCTCCGGGCTGCATGCAGACGGTTTGGGGCGACGACGAACGCTTCGTCAAGACCTACTGGTCCAGTGTGCCGGGCCGGCAGGTCTACAGCACCTTCGACTGGGGCATCCGCGACGAGGACGGCTACTACTTCATCCTCGGGCGCACCGACGACGTGATCAATGTGGCCGGCCACCGCCTCGGCACGCGCGAGATCGAAGAGAGCATTTCCAGCCACCCCAACGTGGCCGAAGTGGCGGTGGTGGGCGTGGCCGACACGCTCAAGGGGCAGGTGGCGATGGCCTTCGCGGTGCCCAAGGACGCCTCGGGCCTCACCGACGAGGCCGCACGGCTTAAACTGGAGGGCGAGGTCATGAAGCTCGTCGACGATCAGCTCGGGGCCGTGGCCCGGCCGGCCCGGGTGCGTTTTGTCTCGGTGCTGCCCAAGACCCGCAGCGGCAAGCTGCTGCGCCGTGCGATCCAGGCCGTGTGCGAGGGACGTGACCCCGGTGACCTCACCACCATGGACGACCCGGCCGCCTTGCAGCAGATCCGTGATCTGCTGGCGTGAGGCGCTGTGCTTTGTCAATTCGAACAGATGTGTTTATGATCGGCCCCTGGTTCGTATCGGGCTTGGTTATATATGCAGCAAATGATCGATTCATCCGGAGGGGTTGAAAAGGGGCGTGTCTTCGAGCTGGCCGCCGAGCTGTTCGGCATCCTCTCGACGCCGATGCGGCTGCGCATCCTGAGTGCCCTGTGCGACAAGGAGAAATCGGTCACCGAACTGCTGGGCGAGATCGACACCACCCAGCCCAACCTGTCGCAGCACCTCAACCTGCTGTACCGTTCCGGCGTGCTGGCCAAGCGCAAGGAAGGCACCCAGGTCATCTACCGTGTCCAGAGCGAGCAGGCCGTTATGGTCTGCCGAACCGTATGCACCCAGATCGCCATCGAGCTTGACGAACCCACGTCGGTCCCCAGCGGTCAGCGCCTGACGCCCCGCCCGTCGGCATGAAACCTTCCGGGTTCCGGCGTTCCCGCCCGATCCTGCTCCTTTCGCTCGCCGCACTGCTGCTGGCGGGCTGTGCCGCTGGCGTGCAGCTTGGGGTGTCGATTCCCGTGGGTCCACACACGGGTGTGGGCGTGTCGGTCGGCAGCGATGGTCGCATCGGCGTCGGTGTGGGGGTCTCGGCCGGTGGTGGCCAGATCGGCATCGGAACCTCAGGGCAACTCCCCGCCTCTTCGTCACAGGACCCCTCTGCCGGGGACTGAAAGCCTGCCCCGGCGGCAGGGCCGCCTTCTTTTCGTTGCCAGCCGGGGGAGTCGGTGGCACAATCGTGTCCTGCAACAGGCCCCTTCCACAGTCACTGTCGCATCCGCTAACCGGTTCAGCCGTGTCGCGGGAGGTTTTTCCAACCAGCTAATGTTTCCCTGAGGGAAACGGAGGTCAGCGAACCCATGAGCGAGACGAATTCCGTCTACGTTGCCTACCAGGGCAACTCGTACCTTTTTGGCGGCAACGCGCCCTACGTCGAAGAGATGTACGAAAACTACCTGGCCGATCCCACCAGTGTCCCCGACACCTGGCGCGCCTATTTCGACGCGCTCCAGAACGTGCCCGCCGTCGATGGCACCGATGCCCGCGACGTGCCCCATCTGCCGGTCATCAACGCCTTTGCCGAGCGCGCCAAGCAGGGCGTCACGCAGGTCGTCATTGCCGCCGGCGCGGACTCCGACCTGGGCCGCAAGCGCGTTTCCACCCAGCAGCTGATCGCCGCCTACCGCAACGTCGGTGCGCGCTGGGCCGATCTCGACCCGCTCAAGCGCGCCGAGCGCGACCACATTCCCGAGCTCGACCCGGCCTTCTACGGGTTCAGCGATGCCGACCTGGAGACGGTGTTCAACACCAGCAACACCTTCTTCGGCAAGGAGACCATGGCGTTGCGCGAACTGCTCAACGCCTTGCGCGAGACCTACTGCGGCAGCATCGGTGCCGAGTACATGTACATCACCGACCAGACGCAGAAGCGCTGGTGGCAGGAAAAGCTGGAGAGCGTCCGCAGCAAGCCGAACTTCACGGCCGAGAAGAAGAAACACATTCTCGATCGCCTGACCGCCGCAGAAGGCCTGGAGCGCTTCCTGCACACCAAGTACGTGGGGCAGAAGCGCTTCTCGCTCGAAGGCGGCGAGAGCTTCATCGCGGCCATGGACGAACTGATCCAGCAGGCCGGCGCCAAGGGCGTGCAGGAAATCGTCATCGGCATGGCCCACCGCGGCCGCCTGAACGTGCTGGTCAACACCCTCGGCAAGATGCCCAAGGACCTGTTCGCCGAGTTCGACCACACCGCGCCGGAAGACCTGCCGGCCGGCGACGTGAAGTACCACCAGGGTTTCAGCTCCGACGTCACCACCCCCGGCGGGCCGGTGCACCTGAGCCTGGCCTTCAACCCCTCGCACCTGGAGATCGTCAACCCGGTGGTGGAGGGTTCGGTGCGCGCCCGCATGGACCGCCGCGGCGACCCGCAGGGCAAGCAGGTGCTTCCGGTGCTGGTGCACGGGGATGCCGCCTTCGCGGGCCAGGGCGTCGTGATGGAGACGCTGGCCCTGGCCGAAACCCGGGGCTACAGCACGGGCGGCACGGTGCACATCGTCATCAACAACCAGATCGGCTTCACCACCTCCGATCCGCGCGACAGCCGCTCGACGCTCTACTGCTCCGACGTGGTGAAGATGATCGAGTCGCCGGTGCTGCACGTCAACGGCGACGACCCGGAGGCTGTCGTGCTGGCCACGCAGCTGGCGCTGGAGTTCCGCATGGAGTTCCAGAAGGACGTGGTGGTCGACATCATCTGTTTCCGCAAGCTGGGCCACAACGAGCAGGACACCCCCTCGCTGACCCAGCCGCTGATGTACAAGAAGATCGCGCAGCACCCGGGGACGCGCAAGCTCTACGCCGACAAGCTGGCCGCCCAGGGGCTGGGCGAATCGCTCGGCGAGGACATGGCCAAGGCCTACCGGGCCGCGCTGGATGCCGGCCGCCACACGGTCGACCCGGTGCTCACCAATTTCAAGAGCAAGTACGCGGTCGACTGGGCGCCCTATCTGGGCAAGAAGTGGACCGATGCGTCCGACACGGCCATCCCCATGGCCGAGTGGAAGCGCCTGGCCGAGCGGATCAGCACCATTCCCGACAGCATCACCCCGCACCAGCTGGTGAAAAAGGTCTATGCCGACCGCGCCGCCATGGGACGCGGCGAGATCAACGTGGACTGGGGCATGGGCGAGCACATGGCCTTTGCCTCGCTGGTGGCCAGCGGCTACCCGGTGCGCCTGTCGGGCGAGGACTGCGGGCGTGGCACCTTCACGCACCGCCACGCGGTCATCCACGACCAGAACCGCGAGAAGTTCGACGAGGGCACCTACATCCCGCTGCAGAACGTGGCCGAGAACCAGGCCCCGTTCGTGGTCATCGACTCCATCCTGTCCGAGGAGGCGGTGCTGGGCTTCGAATACGGCTACGCCTCCAACGACCCCAACACGCTGGTGATCTGGGAAGCCCAGTTCGGTGACTTCGTCAACGGTGCACAGGTCGTGATCGACCAGTTCATCGCGTCCGGCGAGGTCAAGTGGGGCCGCGTCAACGGCATCACCCTGATGCTGCCGCACGGCTACGAGGGCCAGGGCCCCGAGCACTCCTCGGCGCGCGTCGAGCGCTTCATGCAGCTGGCCGCCGACACCAACATGCAGATCGTGCAGCCGACCACGGCCAGCCAGATCTTCCATGTGCTGCGCCGCCAGATGGTGCGCAACCTGCGCAAGCCGCTGGTGATCTTCACGCCCAAGTCGCTGCTGCGCAACAAGGACGCGACCTCGCCGCTGTCGGAGTTCACCAAGGGCGGTTTCCAGACCGTCATCCCGGAGCAGAATGCCGCCGTCGTCAAGAACGCCGCCAAGGTCAAGCGCCTCATCGCCTGCTCGGGCAAGGTCTATTACGACCTGGTCAAGAAGCGCGAAGAGAAAGGCAGCGACGACGTGGCCATCGTCCGGGTCGAGCAGCTGTACCCCTTCCCGCACAAGGCGTTTGCGACCGAGGTCAAAAAGTACGCCAACGCCACCGAGATCGTCTGGTGCCAGGACGAACCGCAGAACCAGGGCGCCTGGTTCTTCGTGCAGCACAACATCCACGAGAACATGCTCGACGGGCAGCGCCTCGGCTACGCTGGCCGTGCCGCGTCTGCGTCGCCTGCGGTCGGCTACGCCCACCTGCACCAGGAACAGCAGAAGGCGCTCGTCGACGCGGCTTTCGGCAAGCTCAAGGGCTTCATCCTGAGCAAGTAAGCCCCAGACCCGTACCGAACATTCAAGGATAGATACATCATGGCAATCGTAGAAGTGAAAGTGCCGCAGCTGTCGGAGTCCGTGGCCGAGGCCACCCTGCTGCAGTGGAAGAAGAAGGTCGGCGACACCGTCGCGGCCGACGAGATCCTCATCGAGATCGAGACCGACAAGGTGGTGCTGGAAGTGCCGGCCCCCGCCGCAGGCGTGCTCTCTGAGGTCATCGAGGGCGATGGCAGTACCGTGGTCTCGGACCAGTTGCTGGCGCGCATCGACACCGACGGCAAGGTGGCGGCGGTTTCTGCTGCGCCCGCAGCAGCACCGGCGGCTGCCCCCGCTGTCGCTGCGGCACCGGCTGCGGCGGCGGGGGGCTCCATGGCCGGCGTGGCCATGCCGGCTGCCGCCAAGCTCATGGCCGACAACAACCTGGCCTCGGGTTCCGTGGCCGGCACCGGCAAGGACGGTCGCGTGACCAAGGGCGATGTGCTGGCTGCCGTGGCTGGCGGTGCAGCCAAGCCCGCTTCAGCGCCTGTGGCCATTCCCACCGGCGCGCCCACCAAGGTGCTGCCCCAGGTGAGCGCACCGTCCGTGGACCTGGGCAACCGGCCTGAGCAGCGCGTGCCCATGAGCCGCCTGCGCGCGCGCGTGGCCGAGCGCCTGCTGCAGTCGCAGTCCACCAACGCTATCCTGACCACGTTCAACGAGGTGAACATGGCGCCGGTGATGGAGATGCGCAAGAAGTTCCAGGAGAAGTTCGAGAAGGAACACGGCGTCAAGCTCGGCTTCATGAGTTTCTTCGTGAAGGCGGCCGTGCACGCGCTCAAGAAGTTCCCGGTGCTCAACGCCTCGGTCGATGGCAACGACATCGTCTACCACGGCTACTTCGACATCGGCATCGCCGTCGGGTCGCCGCGGGGCCTGGTGGTCCCCATCCTGCGCAACGCCGACCAGATGAGCTTTGCCGACATCGAGAAGAAGATTGCCGAGTACGGCGCCAAGGCGCGCGACGGCAAGCTGGGCATCGAGGAGATGACCGGCGGCACCTTCTCCATCTCCAACGGAGGCACCTTCGGCTCCATGCTGTCCACACCCATCATCAACCCGCCGCAGTCGGCCATCCTGGGCGTACACGCCACCAAGGACCGCGCCGTGGTGGAGAACGGGCAGGTCGTGGTGCGCCCGATCAACTACCTGGCCATGAGCTACGACCACCGCATCATCGACGGCCGCGAAGCGGTGCTGGGCCTGGTGGCCATGAAGGAAGCGCTGGAAGACCCGGCGCGCCTGCTGTTCAACATCTGAGGAAGCCGGTCACATGAGCAAACCATTTGACGTCGTCGTGATCGGCGCCGGCCCGGGCGGCTACATCGCCGCCATCCGTGCCGCGCAGCTCGGCATGAACGTGGCGTGCATCGACGAGTGGAAGAACGCCGCCGGCGGCCCGGCCCCGGGCGGCACCTGCACCAACGTGGGTTGCATTCCCTCCAAGGCGCTGCTGCAGTCCTCCGAGCACTTCGACCACGCCAACCACCACTTCGCCGAGCACGGCATCTCCACCGGCACGGTGAAGATGGACGTGGCCAGGATGGTCGCCCGCAAGGACGCCGTCGTGAAGCAGAACAACGACGGCATCCTCTACCTGTTCAAGAAGAACAAGGTCACCTTCTTCCACGGTCGTGGTTCGTTCGCGAAGGCGGTTGACGGGGGGTACGAGATCGCCGTCGCCGGTGCTACCAACGAAACGTTGCTGGCCAAGCAGGTGGTCGTGGCCACGGGCTCCAACGCCCGTGCGCTGCCTGGCGTGCCGTTCGACGAGCAGAACGTGCTGAGCAACGACGGTGCGCTGCGCATCGGCGCCGTGCCCAAGAAGCTGGGCCTCATCGGCTCGGGCGTCATCGGACTCGAGATGGGTTCCGTGTGGCGCCGTCTGGGCGCTGAAGTCACCATCCTCGAAGGTCTGCCGACCTTCCTGGGCGGGGTGGACGAGCAGATCGCCAAGGAGGCCAAGAAGGCCTTTGACAAGCAGGGTCTGAAGATCGAGCTGGGCGTGAAGGTGGGCGAAGTCAAGGCGTCCAAGAAGGGCGTGAGCATCGCCTACACCAACGCCAAGGGCGAGGCCCAGACGCTGGAGGTGGACAAGCTGATCGTCTCCATCGGCCGTGTGCCCAACACCAATGGCCTGAACGCCGAGGCCGTGGGCCTGAAGCTCGACGAGCGTGGCGCCATTGTGGTTGACGATGAGTGCAGGACCAACCTACCCGGCGTGTGGGCGGTGGGCGACGTGGTGCGCGGCCCCATGCTGGCGCACAAGGCCGAGGAAGAGGGTGTGGCCGTGGCCGAGCGCATGGCCGGCCAGCACGGGCACGTCAACTTCAACACCATCCCCTGGGTGATCTACACCAGCCCGGAAATCGCCTGGGTGGGCCGCACCGAACAGCAGTTGAAGGCGGACGGCGTGGCCTACAAGGCCGGCACCTTCCCCTTCCTGGCCAATGGACGTGCGCGCGCGCTGGGCGACACGACCGGCATGGTCAAGTTCCTGGCCGACGCCCAGACCGATGAGATCTTGGGCGTGCACATCGTGGGCCCGATGGCCTCCGAGCTGATTGCCGAAGCCGTCGTGGCCATGGAGTTCCGCGCCAGCGCCGAGGACATCGCGCGCATCTGCCACGCGCACCCGTCGTTGTCCGAGGCGACCAAGGAAGCCGCGCTGGCGGTGGACAAGCGCACGCTGAACTTCTGAGGCCCAGCACCGGATCGGGCAAACGATGCCACACCAGCAGGGCCAGACGCACGGGCCGCACCATGGGCCTGTGCGCTCGGCCTACGAGGCCGAACTGAAGGCGCGCGGCTACCAGAGCGACCCGGCGCAACTGCGTGCCGTGGAGGCCCTGGAGCGCTGCGCCGCCGAGTGGGCGCACTTCAAGCAGCGCCGTTCCAACGCGCTCAAGAAGTTCATCAACCGCCTGCCCATACCTCGCGGCGTCTACATGTACGGCGGGGTAGGGCGGGGGAAAAGCTTCCTGATGGACTGCTTCTACAACGCCGTGCCGCTCAGGCGCAAGACGCGCCTGCACTTCCACGAGTTCATGCGCGAGGTGCACCGCGAACTCGCCGAGCTGCAGGGCACCGTCAATCCGCTGGACGAACTGGGTCGGCGCATGGCGCAGCGCTACCGCCTGGTGTGCTTCGACGAATTTCACGTGGCCGACGTGACCGACGCGATGATCCTGCACCGCGTGCTTGACGCCATGCAAAAGTACGGCATCGGCATGGTGACGACCAGCAATTTCCACCCCGATGGCCTGTATCCCGACGGGCTACACCGTGACCGCATCCTGCCCGCGATCGGGTTGCTCAAGTCCACCATGGATGTGGTCAACGTCGACAACGGGACCGACTACCGGCGGCGCACGCTGGAGCAGGTGCCGCTGTACCTGACGCCGCTGGGCACTGAGGTGGAGACCGAGATGGAACGCACCTTCGAGCGGCTGGCCGAGGCACGCGACGAGGACCCGGTGCTGCACATCGAGGCGCGCGAGATCCGGGCCATCCGCAAGGCCGGTGGGGTGGTCTGGTTCGATTTCCGCACCCTGTGCGGAGGTCCGCGCTCCCAGAACGACTACCTGGAGATCGCTACCCAGTTCCACACCGTTCTGCTGAGCAACGTGCCCCACATGCCGGTCAACATGGCGTCGCAGGCGCGGCGCTTCACCTGGCTGGTCGACGTGCTGTACGACCGCCGTGTCAAGCTCGTGCTCTCGGCGGCGGTGCCAGCCGAGCGGCTCTACACCGAAGGGCCGCTGGCACACGAGTTTCCGCGCACCGTTTCCCGCCTCAACGAGATGCAGTCGAGGGAGTACCTTGCGCTTGAGCGCCGCGAGGTGGATACCGCGCTGACCTGAGGCGGTTCTGCCCCGGTGGCCCTGGCGCTCAAGTGGCGTCGAGCGGAAGCAGCTTGACGATGATGGCCGAGATGTTGTCGCCTCGCCCGTCGGCACGGGTGCGCGCCTTGCCGATCAGCAGCTCGCAGGCCTCCCGGGGCGACAGGGCATCGATCGCCATGCCCAGCTCCTCCGTAGAGAAATAGTGCCAGAGGCCATCGCTGCAGGCCAGCAGGCTGTCGCCCGGTGCCAGCCGCTTGATGTGGTGGGTATCCATGGGAGGTTTCTGTTCGGTGCCCAGACAGCCGGCCAGGATGTTCGATCGGGGATCGTTCAGGGCCTGCAGTTCGGTCAGTTCACCCCGGTCGACCAGCGTCTGCACGAAGGAGTGGTCGCGGGTCCGGTGCAGAAGCTTGTCGCGGTGGAAATGGTACAGCCGTGAGTCGCCCGAATGCACCCAGTGGCAATCCCCGTCGGGGTTGACGAGAAAGGCGGCCAGGGTGCTGTGCGGTTCCTCTTCCGCAGAAACCGCGATGAGTTGGATCACCAGGTGGGCCTCCTCGACCAGTTGGCGCAGGAATGCGGCGGCGGAGTCACCGGTCGGGTCGTAGCGGTCGAAGAGCTGGCGCGCGGTCAGCATCACCTGGTCGGAGGCCTTGCGCCCTCCGCTGCGCCCGCCCATGCCGTCGGCCACGACGCCGAGCAGGCAGCCGGGGTGGCGGGGATGGTTCAGCAGGCAGAGCTGGTCTTGCTGGTAGGGCCTGTCGCCCCGGTCCAGGCCGGTCGAGGCAACGATGCGATAGCCATGGGTCATGGAAGGCGGTCGGGCATTTGTAACTGACCGTATTATCGGAGCAGATGGACGACGCAAACGTGGCAACCCTGGGGTCTTTGGTGGCGGCATTTTTTGCCGAAGGCGGGCCCTTGGCGCAAGGTCAAACCGGTTACCGGCCCCGGGCTGGCCAGCAGATGATGGCCCATGCGGTGGCAGAGACCATCGAGAACCATGGCTGTCTCGCGGTGGAGGCGGGCACCGGTGTGGGCAAAACCTACGCCTATCTGGCGCCTGCCCTGCTCAGCGGCCGTCGCGTGATGGTGTCGACCGCCACCAAGGCCCTTCAGGATCAGCTCCATGCCCGGGATCTGCCGGCGGTCGTCCGGGCGCTGGGGCTGCCGCTGCGGGTGGCGCTGCTCAAGGGCCGTTCGAGCTACCTGTGCCTGCACCGGCTCGAGCAGGCCTGGGACCGGGTTGTGGCCGGCGACCGCTACCAGTCGCACCAGCTGCGGCGGATCGAAGCCTGGGCCGGCAGCACCCTCACGGGCGATCTGGCCGAGGTGCCGGGCCTGGACGAACGGTCCGAGCTGATCCCGCTGGTCACTTCGACGCGCGACAACTGCCTCGGGGCCGACTGCCCCCGTTTCAGGGCCTGTCACGTGAATGCGGCCCGGCGCGAAGCGATGGGGGCCGACGTCGTCGTGGTCAACCACCACCTGTTCTTCGCCGACTGGGCCGTGCGCCAATCCGGCATGGCCGAACTGCTGCCGTCGGTGGATGTGGTGGTGTTCGACGAAGCGCATCAGCTCCTGGAGACGGGGGTACAGTTCCTGGGCGACGCCCTGGGCAGCCACCAGCTGCTGGACTGGGGCCGCGATGTGCTGGTTGCCGGGCTTCGCCTCGCCAGGGGGCAGCGCGACTGGCAGGCCCTGGTGCCAGCGCTGGAGCAGCAGGTGCAGTCCCTCAGGCTGACCCTGCAGCCCCGGGGGGGCAGAAGAACGGGGGCCTCGCAGCGGTTGCGCTGGCTGACCGATGCACCGCAGGGGCCCGACCCGGTGGCCTGGGCAGGCGGCTGTGCGGGGTTGCGTGCCGCGATCGAAGCCCTGCGCGAGGCCCTGGACGGTCTAATGGAACAGGCCCCCGAGCTGGTGCGCCTGCACGACCGCGCAAGCCTGTTGCTGGAGCGGTTCGACCGCATCGCGCGACCACCGGAAGCGGCGTTTGCCCGCTGGATCGAACTGGGCACGCACTGGCGCATGGTGCTGTCGCCATTGGACGTCTCACGGCCCTTTTTCGAGCATGTTCGGGGTACCCCGGAAGCCCAGGCCAAGGCCTGGGTGTTTACCTCGGCCACCCTCGGCGCCGACGCGGCCCTGGGCTGGTTCACTCGCCCGCTGGGGCTGGACGGCGTCGCCCGCACGCTGCAGGTCGACAGCCCCTTTGACTACGGGCGCCAGGCACGGCTTTACATACCGCCGGACTTGCCTCGCCCGGCCGAACCCGGGCATACCGAGGCGTTGGCACGTCGGATCTGGCCCTGGATTCTCAAGTTGGGGGGGCGGACCCTGATCCTGACGACCACCTTGCGCGCTCTGGCCGGGGTGGCGCGCGAGCTCCAGCGGTTCAGCCAAGAGGAACTGGGGCCCGATGTCATCGTTCAGGGCAGTGGACCCAAGCGCGAGTTGCTGGAGCGTTTTCGCCGGGCCGGCCAGGGGCAGGGCGGTGCGGCGGGCGCAGTGCTGGTGGCATCCGCCTCCTTCTGGGAGGGCGTGGACCTTCCCGGCGAATGCCTGCAGATGGTCGTGATCGACAAGTTGCCGTTTCCTCCGCCCGACGATCCCTGGGTGGAGGCGCGATCACGTGCCCTGCAGGCCGAGGGCGGCAGCCCGTTCCGAGACCATGCCTTGCCCGAGGCGGCGGTGGCGCTCAAGCAGGGGGCCGGCAGGCTGATACGCAGCGAGACCGACAGGGGGATACTGGTGCTGGGCGACACCCGGCTGATCGGGATGTCCTACGGGCGCATCCTGCTTGGCAGCCTGCCGCCGATGCGCCGGCTTCAGGTCGAGGGCGAGATGTGGGAGGCGCTTGACGAGCTGGTCACCACAGCTTCCACCATGGATCTTCCTTGGACTTGAAGCCGCGGGTCAGGTACTCGCTCTGCGGAAAGTTCTGCTCCAGGACGCGGCGCGCATCGGCACTGAGATCCTGCATGTCCATGGCCTCGTAGGATTTGTGCAGGATGTACAGGGCTTCTTCCAGCGCAGGAACGCCCTGGTATTCGGTGAGGGCGGTCTGGGCGCGGTTGATCGCTGCAACGTAGGCGCCCCGGGTGTAGTAGTAGCGCGCCACATGGACTTCCGACTGCGCCAGCGAGTTGACGATGTAGGTCATGCGCAGGCGGGCGTCGGGCGCATAGCGGGAATCCGGAAAGCGCTCGACCAGCTCAAGAAACGATTCGAACGACACCTTGGCGGCCTTCTGGTCGCGCTCGGAGAGGTCCTGGCGCGACAGCGAACCGAACAGCCCGAGGTTGTCGTTGAAATTGACTATGCCCTTGAGGTAGAGCGCGTAGTCCAGCGCAGGGCTGCTGGGGTGCAGGCGCATGAAGCGATCGATGGTGACGATGGCTTGGGCCTGCGAGCCTTCCTTGTAGTGGGCGTAGGCTTTCTCGAGCTGGGCCTGCTGGGCCAGGGGTGTGCCGGCCGCGCGTCCTTCCAGCTTCTCGAACAGCATCACCGCCCGCTCGTAGTTGCCGCTGTTGCGCTCGTCCATGGCCTCCGCGAACAGCTTGTTGGGGCTCCAGCTGGCGGTTTCGTCGACCGTGGGGGTGCTGCTGCAACCGGAGAACAGACCCAGCAGCAGGGCGGTGGCACCGGCCAGGAGGCCGCGCCAGGCCCCGTGCTTCAGGGACACAGCGGATAATCGGGTCGGAAACATCGTGCGTACACCTTTGCTGGCAGCCGGAACTGCGAATTGACTTCAGAAATTATATCGACCGACCTTTCCCGTCTGGCGCTGGCCGGTGGCGACGAATCCGAGGACGTCGAGGTCCAGGCCGAGAAGCGCGGATTCCTGGTGCCTGCGACGGCCCACGGCCAGCGGATCGACAAGCTGCTGGCGACGGTGTGCCCGGAGTTTTCCCGCAGCTATTTCCAGCAACTGCTCGCCGATGGGGTTGTGGTGGTGAACGGGCAGGCGGCGGGCAAACCGGCCACCAAGGTCCGGGCAGGCGACCGGGTCGAGGTCGAGTTGCGCCCCACCGTGCAGGCACAGGCCTTTCAGCCCGAGGACATTCCGCTCCAGGTGGTGTACGAGGATGAGCACCTGATGGTGATCGACAAGCCCGCCGGCCTGGTGGTGCACCCGGCCGCCGGCCACTGGAGCGGCACCCTGCTCAATGCCCTGCTGGCCCGCCACGCCGGGGCATCGGCCCTGCCCCGGGCCGGCATCGTGCACCGGCTCGACAAGGACACCAGTGGCCTCATGCTGGTGGGCAAGACCCCCAAGGCGGTTGAGGCGCTGGTGCGGATGATTGCGCTGCGCGAAGTGCACCGCATCTACGTGGCGCTGGCACAGGGCGCCTGGCGTGGCGGCCAGGAGGTGCTGGTCGATCAGTCCATCGGGCGCGATCCCCGCAACCGCCTGCGCATGGCCGTGCTCGCCGCCGATGCGGCAGGGGCCAAGCCCGCGCAGACCACCTTGCGTGTGCTGGACAGCGGCCCGGCGGTCACCTGGGTGGGCTGCAAGCTGCACACCGGACGCACGCACCAGATCCGTGTCCACCTGGCCTGGCTGGGCCACCCCCTGGTGGGTGATGTCCTGTACGGTGGGCGGGCGGCCTTGGGTCTGGCGCGCCAGGCCCTGCATGCACACCGGCTCGTGCTGCGGCACCCGATCACGGGCGATGTGCTGCGTCTGGAAAGTGCCCTGCCGCCGGAAATGAGCCAGGCCCTGCGGGAGGCGGGTCTGCATTACAATGGGTCCGCGCTCTGGCAAGTCCTTGATTGACTGGGCGATTCTTCCCGATGGCCCCGCGTATGTCTGCGGCTGCCTTGCCGGTGCTTGACCGGCGCCTGATTCCCTGATTGCTTCGGACCCACGACCATGAACACCGCGGATGCGCAGCGCATCCTCGAAACCGCCCTCATTTGTGCGCAGGAACCGATGTCTCTGCGCGACATGGGGGCGCTGTTCGAGGGCGCTGTGTCCAACGACACCCTCAAGCTCATGCTCGCTGAACTCCAGCGTGCGTGGACACCCCGCGGCGTCGAACTGGTGCGGGTGGCCAGTGGCTGGCGCTTTCAGAGCCGGCCCGAAATGCGTCCTTTCCTGGACCGGCTCCATCCCGAAAAGCCCCCCAGGTACACGCGGGCGACGCTGGAGACCCTGGCGATCATTGCCTACCGTCAGCCCGTCACGCGCGGCGACATGGAAGACATCCGGGGCGTGACCATCCATTCGGGCATTCTCAAGCAGCTCGAGGACCGCGGCTGGGTCGAGGTGATCGGTCATCGCGAAACGGTGGGCCGGCCCGCGCTGTACGCCACCACGCGCCAGTTTCTGGACGATCTGGGCCTGCCCTCGCTCGATGCCCTGCCGCCGCTGGAGGTCGGGGACGCGGTCTCCGGCGCCCTTGACCCGCTCGAAGGCAGCCTGGACTTTGGCGAGGCCGAGTTCCCACCCTCTCCCCCATCGCCCGAGCCCGCCACCGCAGCCGAAATGCCCGAGGGCGGGGTGCCCGCAGAATCCCAGGAACCGAGTCCACCAGCCCCATGAACCCTTTGCCTTCCACGCCTTTGCAGCCCACCCCCGGTGAGGCCGACGTGCCAGCCGTTGGCGTGCCCCAGCCGCTGGCATCCCAGGCCCCTGAGCCGTCCGAAACGGTGGCCGATGCGGCCGCCGTGCCTGTTCTGGAACCCGCACGTTTCGAGGACGTGGTGTCGGGCGAATTCGACGCCGACCAGGAAGCGGCCGAACCCCTGCTGCCGGCCAAGCGGGTGCTGCAGCCCCAGGTGGATACGCCCAAGCTGCACAAGGTGCTGGCCCAGGCAGGCATGGGTTCGCGCCTCGAGATGGAGCAGATGATTCTCGAAGGACGCATCTCGGTCAACGGTGAACCGGCGCACATCGGCCAGCGCATCCAGTTCGGGGATTCCGTCAAGGTCAACGGCAAGCCGATCCGAGTGCGCATCGCCCCGCCGCCGCCCCGGGTGCTGGCCTACCACAAGCCGGCGGGCGAGGTCGTGACCCACGACGACCCGCAGAACCGCCCGACCGTGTTCCGGCGCCTGCCCCGGCTGCAGCAGGGGAAGTGGCAGTCGGTCGGGCGCCTGGACCTGAACACCGAAGGCCTGCTCCTGTTCACCAATTCGGGCGAACTGGCCAACCGCCTCATGCACCCGCGCTTCGGCCTGCAGCGCGAGTACGCGGTGCGTGTGCTGGGCGCGCTGAGCAACGAGGAAAAGCAGCGCCTCCTTGATGGGGTTCGGCTCGACGACGGCATGGCCCAGTTCCAGTCCATCGAAGACGGCGGTGGCGACGGTGCCAACTGCTGGTACCGCGTCACCATCGCCGAAGGCCGCAACCGCGAGGTGCGCCGCATGATGGAAGCCGTGGGGCACGCGGTGAGCCGCCTGATCCGCATCCGCTATGGCGCGGTGATGCTGCCGCGCGGCTTGCGCCGGGGCGTCTGGCTCGAACTGGATCACCGCGACATTGAGCGGCTCGCCGGCGCCGCCGGCATGCCCCGGCCGGAGGAGGGGGCCGGGCGCAGCGCACCCCGGCAGAACCGCCATCCGAGCCGTCGGAAAAAGGGCCAGGGTCCCCGCCCCTCCACTCCCAAGCTCGTCGACGGTCCACCCATGCCGCGGGGGCTGGGCAAGAAGCGCCCCGCCAAGCGATCCCAGGGAGAGGGTGGGGCGGGGTCGGGCGCGCAGCCCGATCCCATGAAAACATCTTACGGTTACATCGGTGCCGACGCGACGCCCCGGCCGCGCGGTGGTCCGGGGAGGGACCGCGGGGCCGCGGGGGGTGGTGGCGCCGGCCGCAAGCGGGGGCGGCGCTGATCGGCGCAGGATGGCGCCCCCCGGGCCATCCGCATTCACCGCACAGGTTAGAATAGAAAGCTTTGCTGCCCCTTCATTTCTTCTTTATTTCCAGGTATTCCCATGGCCATTGAACGCACCCTGTCCATCATCAAGCCCGACGCCGTTGCCAAGAACGTGATCGGTCAAATCTACAGCCGTTTCGAGGCCGCTGGCCTCAAGATCGTTGCCGCCAAGATGGCCCACCTGTCGCGCGGGGAGGCCGAGGCTTTCTATGCCGTCCACAAGGAGCGCCCCTTCTTCAAGGACCTGGTCGACTTCATGATCTCCGGTCCCGTGATGATCCAGGCGCTTGAAGGCGAAGGCGCCATCGCCAAGAACCGCGACCTGATGGGCGCGACCGACCCCAAGAAGGCGGCCCCCGGCACCATCCGTGCCGATTTCGCCGACAGCATCGACGCCAACGCCGTGCACGGCTCCGATGCCCCCGAGACCGCAGCCGTGGAAGTGGCCTTCTTCTTCCCCGGCATGAACGTCTACTCGCGTTAAGACCATGGCCTGTATGCCCCGCCGCCCTGCCTCGCCCCCTCGGGGGAGGCTGGTGTGCGCGGGGTGCCCCGGCGCCATGCCGATGCCATGACAACGGTCAACCTGCTCGACTTCGACCTCGAGGGTCTGACGGCCTTCTGCGAACGGCTCGGTGAAAAGCGCTTTCGGGCCGTTCAGCTGTTTCGCTGGATCCACCAGAAGGGTGTGGCCCGTTTCGACGACATGACCGATCTGGCCCGCAGTTTGCGCGACAAGCTGCCCGGCGAGTGCGAGGTGCGTGGCCTGCCCGTGCTGTCGCAGCAGGAGTCGGTCGACGGCACCATCAAGTGGCTGTTCGACGTGGGCGATGGCAACGCCGTCGAAACTGTCTTCATTCCCGAGGACGACCGGGGCACGCTGTGCGTGTCCTCCCAGGCGGGTTGCGCCGTCGGTTGCCGCTTCTGTTCCACAGGACACCAGGGCTTCAGCCGCAACCTCGGCACCGGCGAGATTCTGGCGCAGCTCTGGTTCGCCGAACATTTCCTTCGCCAGCGTCTCCATGCCTCGGAGCGTGTCATCTCCAACGTGGTGATGATGGGCATGGGCGAGCCGTTGCAGAACTACGGCGCGCTGGTGCCCGCGCTCAGGGTGATGCTGGACGACCACGGCTATGGCCTGTCGCGGCGGCGCCTGACGGTGTCCACTTCCGGGGTCGTGCCCATGATCGACCGGTTGGCGCACGACTGCCCCGTGGCCCTGGCGGTGTCCCTGCACGCACCGAACGATGCGCTGCGCGACCAGCTGGTGCCACTGAACCGAAAATATCCCCTGGTCGAACTGCTGGATGCCTGCCTGCGTTACCTGCCGCACGCCCCGCGCGACTTCGTCACCTTCGAATACTGCATGCTCGATGGCGTGAACGACCAGCCCGAGCACGCGCGTCAGCTCATTGCCTTGCTGCGCACCCACGGGGGACGTGGCGTGCCTTGCAAGATCAACCTGATTCCTTTCAATCCCTTCCCGGATTCGGGGTTGCGGTGTTCGCCGAAAGCCGTGGTGCAGTCCTTTGCCGATGCCCTCAATGCGTCGGGCATCGTGACCACGGTGCGCAAGACGCGTGGCGACGACATCGACGCCGCCTGCGGACAGCTGGCCGGCGATGTCCTGGACCGGACCCGGGCCTCCAGCCGCATGGCGCAAAGGCGCTCCCTGGAGGCACAGGTGGTGCATTGGCGTGCGCCCGCCAACGCCGCTGCACAGGGCGGGGAGCGGGCCACGGATGGTTTGGCAAGCAACAGCAAGGAGACCGCTGCATGAACGCAATCCGGCTTGGGGTCGCCGCTCTTCTCCTTGTCCTCGGCCTCGGTGGCTGCGCCTCGCCGGGCGGCATGGGGCCGTCGGGGGGGGGCGACGGGCAGGCGTGGATGACGCGCTCCGACGAACCCGAGGCACGCAGGCGGGCACGTATCCGGCTGGAACTGGCCAAGGGTTACTTTGAGCAGGGCCAGACCACCGTGGCGCTGGACGAGGTCAAGCAGGCGCTCCACATCGATCCCGGCTACGGGGCGGCCCACAACCTTCAGGGCCTGATTTTCATGCGCCTGAACGAACCCCGGCTGGCCGAAGCGAGTTTCCAGCAGGCCCTGCGGATTTCGGCGCGGGATGCCGACACCCTGCACAACCTGGGTTGGCTGTATTGTCAGGAAGCCCGCTACGAGGAGGCGCTCAGGCAATTCGGCCTCGCCCTTCAGGTGCCGAACTACACGGCCGCAGCCAAAACCTGGATGGCCCAGGGGGTCTGCCAGGCCAGGGCAGGGCGGCTGCAGGCGGCCGAAGACAGTCTGGCGCGTTCGTTCGAGCTCGACGCCGGCAACCCCATCACCAACTACAACCTGGCCCTGTTGCTGCACCAGCGGGGCGAGCATGCCCGGGCACAGTTCTACATCCGCCGCCTGAACAATTCGGAACTGGCCAATGCCGAGTCGCTCTGGCTGGGCATCAAGGTCGAGCGCGCACTGGGGAACCGGGAGGCTCTCGGCCAGTTGGCCGATCAGTTGCGCAGGCGTTTCCCGGAGTCGCCCGAGAGGTCGGCCTACGACAGAGGAGTCTTTGAATGACGCAAGAGGCGCACAGCCCCGGCGAAGGTGTGACAGACGAAACGGTGGCACCGACGCTGCCCGCGCCTGTGCCGACCCTGGCCCTGAAGCAGGCGCGCGAGATGGCGGGTCTGCACGTGGCCGTTCTGGCCACCATGCTCAAGGTGCCGGTCAGGCGCCTCGAGGCGCTGGAGGCTGGGCGTTACGACGAGTTGCCCGACGCGACCTTTGTCAGGGCGCTGGCACTGAGTGTCTGCCGTCAGCTCAAGATCGATCCCGCCCCGATTCTGGCCTCTCTACCACAGTCGGCCACCGTCAGGCTGGGCTCTGACCAAGGCAGTCTGGGTACACCTTTTCAATCCGGCAGCGATGCCGCCAAGCCCGGTTTTTCGGGCGCGGCGCGCCCTCTTTCTTTCCCGGCGGTTTTCGCCCTCCTGGTAGGGGTGGCGGCTCTGGCGCTGTGGTGGTGGCTGCCCGGTCAGGCGGAGCGGGCGCTCGAACAGCCGACGGTTCAGGAGCCGGTGGCTGCCGCCGTGGAGCCAGTGTCTGCAGGGGCTGCGTTGCCGGGGGATGCGGTGACAGACGCACAGCAACAGGCCGAGCCGCCGCTGCGTGTCGAACCCGATCCGGCACCGGCCGTGCCGGTCGAGTCGCTGCAACCCGCTGCGGGCGAAACCCTGAGGCTGCACGCGAACCAGAACGCCTGGGTGGAGGTCACGAACGGCACCGGCAGGCTGCTTGTCCAGCGCAATCTGCAGGAGGGCGAAACGGTCAGTCTCACCTCACCCGCCCCGTTTTCGGTGGTCCTTGGTCGTGCCGATGCGATGGAGGTTTCCTTTCGCGGACAACCGGTCGACATTGCCCAGCACGCCCGCAACAACGTGGCCCGTTTCGAGGTCAAGTGAGCGCCATGAGGGACTCCGATGCACAGAAACAGGCAGCTTCAGGGGGCTTGACCGCAGTGGCCCCGCGCAAATCGCGTCAATCGGTGGTGGCCTGGGGCAACCACCGCGTCACCGTCGGTGGCGATGCGCCGGTGCGCGTGCAATCCATGACCAACACCGACACCGCCGATGCCATCGGCACCGCCATCCAGGTCAAGGAACTCGCGCTCGCTGGGTCCGAGCTGGTGCGCATCACCGTCAACAACGACGAGGCGGCCAAGGCCGTGCCGCACATCCGCGAGCAGCTCGACCGCATGGGCGTCCACGTGCCGCTGATCGGGGACTTCCACTACAACGGCCACCGCTTGCTTGCCGAGTACCCTGAGATGGCGCAGGCGCTGTCCAAATACCGCATCAACCCGGGCAACGTGGGGCGCGGCGAGAAGAAGGACCGCCAGTTCGGCCAGATGATCGAGGCGGCGGTGCGCTGGGGCAAGCCGGTACGCATCGGCGTGAACTGGGGCAGCCTGGACCAGGACCTGCTTGTGTCCCTGATGGACGAGAACGCCCGCCGCGCCGAACCCTGGGAGGCCAAACAGGTCATGGTCGAGGCGCTGATCACGTCTGCGCTGCAGTCGGCCGCACAGGCACGGCAGCTTGGCATGAAGCCCGAGGACATCGTGCTGTCGTGCAAGGTCAGCGCGGTGCAGGACCTCATCGCCGTCTACCAGGAACTGCACCGGCGCTGCGACTACCCCCTGCACCTGGGCCTGACCGAGGCCGGCATGGGAACCAAGGGCACGGTGGCCTCTGCGGCGGCGCTCGCCGTTTTGTTGCAGCAGGGTATCGGCGACACCATTCGCGTTTCGCTCACGCCCCAGCCGGGGGAAGCCCGCACGCAGGAAGTGGTGGTGGCCATGGAAATCCTGCAGGCGATGGGCCTGCGCAGCTTTGTGCCCAGTGTCACGGCCTGTCCGGGGTGTGGGCGCACCACCAGCAGCACCTTCCAGGAACTGGCCAAGCAGATCGACGACTTCCTGCGTGCCTCCATGCCGCAGTGGCGTGAGCGCTACCCCGGTGTGGAAACGCTGAAGGTGGCGGTGATGGGCTGCATCGTCAACGGGCCGGGCGAGAGCAAGCACGCCGACATCGGCATCAGCCTGCCCGGTACGGGCGAAGCGCCGGCCGCCCCCGTGTTCATCGATGGCGAGAAGCGCGTGACGTTGCGCGGCGAAACGATTGCCGCCGATTTCCAGCAGATCGTTGAAGACTACATTCAGAAGAGGTTCGGCGCGGCCGCCTGAGGTGCGCGCTCGAACAGCAGCAGGCAGAGCACATGGCAGACAAACTCAGTGCCGTCAAGGGCATGAACGACATCTTCGCGCCCGAGTCGGCGTACTGGGAGTGGCTAGAAGGCAAGGTCCGCGGGCTGATGGCGCGCTACGCCTACCGCAACGTGCGTACCCCCATCGTCGAACCCACCGGCCTGTTCGTGCGCGGCCTGGGCGAGGTGACCGACATCGTCGAGAAGGAGATGTATTCCTTCGAAGATCGCCTGAATGGTGAACAACTCACGTTGCGCCCCGAGGCGACCGCCGGCGTGGTGCGTGCGGTGATCGAGCACAACCAGCTCTACGACGGCCCCAAGCGCCTGTACTACATGGGGCCGATGTTCCGCCACGAACGCCCGCAACGCGGCCGCTACCGCCAGTTCCATCAGGTGGGCGCCGAGGCGCTGGGTTTTGCCGGGCCGGATGTGGACGCCGAACTGATCGTCATGGCCGCCGACCTCTGGGCCGAGCTGGGCCTCGCCGACGTGACGCTGGAAATCAACAGCCTGGGCCAGCCGGCCGAACGCCTGGCGCACCGGCAGGCATTGATCGCCTACCTCGAGCAACACAAGGACCAGCTCGACGAGGACGCCAAGCGCCGCCTGCACAGCAACCCGCTGCGCATCCTGGACACCAAGAACCCGGCGATGCAGACGCTGGTCGAGGCGGCGCCCAAGCTGATGGATTACCTGGGCGCGGAGTCGCTGGCGCACTTCAATGCCCTGCGCCAGCTGCTGGATGCCCAGGGCATCGCCTACCGCATCAACCCGCGCCTGGTGCGCGGCATGGACTACTACAACCTGAGCGTGTTCGAGTTCGTCACCACCTCGCTGGGAGCGCAGGGCACCGTCTGTGCCGGCGGCCGCTACGACGGGCTGATCGCCCAGATCGGCGGCAAGCCCGCGCCGGCCGTGGGCTGGGCGCTGGGGGTCGAGCGCATCCTGGAGCTGCTCAAGGCGCAAGACCGGCTGCCTGCCACTCCGGTGCCGGACTGCTACGCCATCGTGCCCCAGGCCGATGGCCGGGCTCAGGTGATGCAGGCCCTGCGCGCGCTGCGCCAGGCCGGCGTGTCGGTGCAGATGCACGCCGGCGGCCCGGACGGGCAGGGCAGCATGAAATCCCAGTTCAAGAAGGCCGATGCCAGTGGCGCGCGCTACGCGCTCATCTTCGGTGAAAGCGAGCTGGCCTCGGGTTGTGTGGCCGTCAAGCCGTTGCGAACCGACGCTGGAACGGTCACCGAGCAGGTTGTTCTGCCTCTGGCGCAGGCCTCGGACTGGGCGCAGCGGCTGCGCTGAGCGACGAGCCCCCTACAATCCCGACATCATCTCCGCCAACGCAACCGGACAGAGCCCTGAATGGCCAAACCCCTAGATCTCGAAGAACAAGAGCAGCTTGCCCAGATCCGGCATTTCTGGGCCAGGTACGGCAATCTCATCACCTGGGGCCTGATCGTGGTGCTGGGCGCGTTTGCCGCCTGGAACGGCTGGCAGTACTGGCAGCGGTCGGAGGCGCTCAAGGCCGCAGCGCTTTACGACGAACTCGACCGCGCGGCCCAGGCCCGGGATACCGACCGGGTGCAGCGCGTGTGGGGCGACATGCAGGCGAATGCCGGTGGCACCGCCCAGGCGCAGCTGGCCGCCCTGCTCACGGCGAAAACCCTGCAGGACGCAGGGCAGACCGATGCCGCCCGCGCCTCGCTCAACTGGATGCTCGAGCAGGCACGCGACCCGGAGATGGTTGCGATTGCCCGGCTGCGCCTGGCCGCCCTGGAATTGGAGACGCAAGCGTACGACGCTGCGCTGCGCGTGCTCGACGCCGAGGTGCCAGCGGCCTTCGAGGGCCTGTTTGCCGATCGCCGGGGCGACGTGTTCATGCGCCAGGGCGACCGCGACCGGGCCCGAACCGAATACCTCAAGGCCTATCCGGCGCTGACCGAAAGCGTGGATTACCAGCGTATCGTGGCGGCCAAACTCAACGCCCTCGGGGTCGATCCCGAATCCCGGGCATCTACCGACCAGGAGACTAAACGGTGAAGACGTTCATGGCACCGCCGGCCTCGCGTTTTTGGGCAGCACCGCTGCTGGCCCTCATGCTCTCCCTTCTGTCGGGCTGCTCATCCGGTCCCAGCAAGCCGCAACCCATGCCTGTGACCGAGGTCACTGCCCTGGTGCCGGCGCGTCTGGTCTGGACGGCGCAGGTAGGCCCCACCCACGCGCTGCTGGCCCCGGTGTCTCAGGGCGGGCGTCTGTACGTGGCCAATGCCGCCGGTGCCGTGCTGGCCTTTGATGCCAGGACAGGAGGTCAACTTTGGCGCCTGGATCTGGGCAGCCGCCTGGCGGCGGGGGTGGGCTCCGACGGGGAAACCGTGGCGGTCGTGACCGAGGCCAACGAGCTGGTTGGAATCGCAGCCGGCGGCGAGCGCTGGCGGGTGCGCCTGGGTGCGCGCACCTTCACGCCGCCGCTGGTGGCGGGGCAGCGGGTTTTTGTCCTGGCCGGTGACCGCACGGTCTCGGCCTTCGATGCGCGTTCCGGTACCCGGCTGTGGAGCCAGGCTCCCAGGTCGGTCGATCCGCTGGTGCTGCAGCAAGCCGGGGTGCTCACCGCCATCGGTGACACATTGGTTGCGGGTGTCTCCGGCCGCCTGACCGGATTTGATCCGCTCACCGGTGCCGTGCGCTGGGAAGCCCCTGTGGCCACCCCGCGCGGGGTCAACGAAATCGAACGGCTGGTCGATCTGGTGGGCCATGCCGGGCGCGTCGACAACCAGTTGTGCGTGCGTGCCTACCTGTCCGCGGTCGGATGCGTCGATGCGTCCCGTGGTGCCGTGCAGTGGACGCGTGCGGCCAGCGGCTCCGTCGGCGTCGATGCCGATGCCGATTACGTCTTCGGCACCGAGGGCAACGGGCGCGTGCAGGCCTGGCGCAGGGCCGGTGGCGAGGTGGCCTGGTCCTCCGACCGGCTGCTTCGGCGTGGCCTGACCGCGCCGCTGGCCGCAGGTCGTTCGGTGGTTCTGGGCGATGCCTTCGGCTACGTGCACCTGTTGTCCCGTGCCGATGGCGGCCTGCTCAACCGCCTGGCCACCGACGGTTCCCCGATCACCGCCACCCCCATGCTGGCGGGCAACACCCTGGTGGTGCTGACACGCAACGGTGGCCTCTACGCCTGGCGCCCCGAATGAAACCCGTCATCGCCCTGGTGGGGCGGCCCAATGTGGGCAAATCCACCCTGTACAACCGCCTCACGCACACCCGTGACGCCATCGTGGCCGATTTCCCCGGTCTCACACGCGACCGGCACTACGGCAGCGCCAAGCTGGGCAAGCGCGAGTTCATCGTGATCGACACCGGCGGGTTTGAGCCCGACGCCGGGGCCGGTATCTACCGGGAAATGGCCCGCCAGACGCAGCAGGCCGTGGCCGAGTCCGATGTGGTCATCTTCGTGCTCGATGCCCGAGCGGGCTTGAGTGCCCAGGACCACGACATCGCCAACTACCTGCGCAAGCTGGGCAAGCCCTGCGTGCTGGTAGCCAACAAGGCCGAGGGCATGAAGGCCGGTGCGCAGCTGTCCGAGTTCTACGAGCTGGGTCTGGGAGAGGTGCTGCCCGTTTCGGCGGCCCACGGGCAGGGGGTGCGTTCGATGGTCGAGATCGCGCTCGACCAGCTCCACCTGCCGGATGCGGACGAAGAGCCGGTCGCCGACGAGCAGGTCATTCGACTGGCCGTGGCCGGCAGGCCCAATGTCGGTAAATCCACCCTGATCAATGCCTGGCTCGGTGAGGAGCGACTCATTGCGTTCGACCTGCCCGGGACCACGCGCGACGCCATTTCGGTGCCGTTCGAGCGCAACGGCCAGAAGTTCGAGCTGATCGATACCGCCGGATTGCGCCGCAGGGGCAAGGTGTTCGAGGCGGTCGAGAAATTCTCGGTGGTCAAGACCCTGCAGGCCATCGAGAAGGCCCACGTGGTGCTGCTCCTGCTCGATGCCACCCAGGGCGTGACCGACCAGGACGCACACATCGCCGGATTCATCCTGGAGAGCGGGCGTGCCGTGGTGCTGGCCATCAACAAGTGGGACGCCATCGACAGCTACCAGCGCGAGACGCTGGAACGCTCCATCGAGTCGCGCCTGTCCTTCCTCAAGTTCGCCCCCTTGCACCAGATCTCGGCCAGGAAGCGGCAGGGGCTGGCGCCGCTGTGGAAGTCGATCGCAAAGGCCTACGCCTCGGCCACCTGCAAGATGCCAACGCCTGTGCTCACGCGCCTGCTGCAGGAGGCCGTGGCCTTCCAGGCCCCCAAGCGCAGCGGCATGTTCCGGCCCAAGATGCGCTATGCCCACCAGGGGGGCATGAGCCCGCCGGTGATCGTCATCCACGGCAATTCGCTGGAGCACGTGGCCGACGCCTACAAACGCTTTCTCGAAGGGCGCTTCCGCAAGGCCTTCGATCTGGTGGGAACCCCGCTGCGCATCGAATTCAAGACCACCGCCAATCCTTACGATGCCAAGGCTTAAGGCCCCGGGCTGCAGGGTCCTGGCCGGCTGTGGTATCGTCGAAAACCCTAACCCCCTCTTTTGAACACGGAGCATATCGTGAGCAACAACAAAGGCCAGCTCTTGCAGGACCCCTTCTTGAACCAACTCCGGCGCGAGCATGTGCCGGTTTCCATCTATCTGGTCAACGGGATCAAGCTGCAGGGGCAGATCGAGTCCTTCGACCAGTACGTGGTCCTGCTGCGCAACACCGTCACGCAGATGGTCTACAAGCACGCCATTTCCACCATCGTGCCGGGCCGCCCGGTCCAGTTCAGCGCCGCTGGGACCAGCGACGCGGCGGACTGAGCGCGCTTGAAATCCGTTAGCGGGACAACCCCGGAGAGTCTGCCGGCCGTCGTTCTGGTGGGGGTCGATCTGGGCCTGCCCCATTTTGACGCCGATCTCGAGGAACTTGCCCAGCTGGCACAGACGGCGGGTTATCGCGTTGTCGATCGCCTGGTCTGCAAGCGTCGGGCGCCCGATGCCGCGCTCTTCGTGGGCTCGGGCAAGGCCGATGAAATCCAGGCCCTGGCCTTGGCCAGCGGGGCCACCGAAGTGCTGTTCGACCAGGCCTTGAGTCCCGGCCAGCAGCGCAACTTGGAGCGCCACATCGGCATGCCCGTCAACGACCGCGTGTTGCTGATCCTGGAGATCTTCGCCCAGCGTGCGCGCAGCCACGAAGGCAAGCTCCAGGTGGAGCTTGCACGGCTGCAGTACCTTTCGACGCGGCTGGTGCGCCGCTGGTCCCACCTGGAGCGCCAGAGTGGCGGTATCGGCATGCGCGGCGGCCCGGGCGAAACCCAGATCGAACTGGATCGCCGCATGATCGGCGACGCGATCAAGCGCACACGCGAGAAGCTGGAAAAGGTCAAGCGCCAGCGTGGCACCCAGCGTCGGCAGCGCGAGCGCCGAGAAACCTTCAATATCTCCCTGGTCGGCTACACCAACGCGGGCAAGTCGTCGCTGTTCAACGCGCTGGTCAAGGCCCGTGCCTATGCGGCCGACCAGTTGTTCGCGACCCTGGACACCACCACCCGGCAGCTGTATCTGGGCGATGTCGGGCGCACGGTCTCGCTGTCGGACACGGTGGGCTTCATCCGGGATCTGCCGCACGGGCTGGTGGAGGCGTTCGCCGCCACGCTGCAGGAAGCGCGTGACGCCGACCTGCTGCTGCACGTGGTCGACGCATCCAACCCCGGGCACCCCGAGCAGATACAGGAAGTCCAGCGGGTGCTGGCCGAGATCGGTGCCCAGGACATTCCGCAGATCCTCGTGTTCAACAAGCTCGACATGATCGAGCCCGAGCGCCGGCCCCTGCAGATGTCGGACAGCGTGGAACTTGGTGGGCAGTCCGTGCCTCGAATTTTCCTCAGTGCCCGTTCGGGGGAGGGGCTCGCGCCGCTCAGGGTCCTGTTGTCCGAAAGCCTTCTGGCCCAGAAAGCGGGGTCTTCGGAGCCCGTCGAGGGTGCCCGGTCCTGATTGGGCACAATACAGGCTGTTTCATACCCATAGTTGACGCCGCATGAATGTGAATCTCAAGAGCCTTCGACCCCCCCTGTGGAGTCGATTGAAGGGCATGTTCAACCTGAACGATCCCCGTTGGGGTCGGGGGGGAGACGATTCCGCTTCCGGTGAGCCGGAGGCGGGGCGGCGGCCCGACGACGAACGGGGCCAGGATCCCCAGACCCCTCCCCGGGGGCAGCGCCCGCAGGGGCCGAACCAGGGGCCGCCCGATCTGGACGAGCTCTGGCGCGATTTCAACCGCAAGCTCGGGGGCCTTCTCGGCGCCGGCAAGGGGCGCGGCCGTGGCGGCGCCGGGGGGGGCAGGGGAGGCAGCGGGGAGCCGTCCGGCTTCAACCCAGACCCCAAGAGCGCCGGCATCGGGGTGGGTCTGATCGCGGGTGTGGCCGTGCTGATCTGGCTCGGCACGGGATTTTTCATTGTGCAGGAAGGCCAGCAGGCCGTCATCACGCAGTTCGGCAAATACCACAGCACGGTGGGTGCGGGCTTCAACTGGCGGCTGCCCTACCCGATCCAGCGGCACGAAACGGTGTTCGTGACGCAGATCCGCTCTGTGGACGTCGGGCGCGACGCCATCGTCCGGGCCACCGGCCTGCGCGAGTCGGCCATGCTGACCGAAGACGAGAACATCGTCGAGATCAAGTTCGCGGTGCAGTACCGGCTGAACGATGCACGGGCCTACCTGTTCGCCAGCCGCGACCCCGATGCGTCCGTGCTGCGTGCGGCCGAGACCGCGGTGCGTGAAGTGGTCGGCAACATGAAGATGGATGCCGCCCTGGCCGAGGAACGGGATCAGATCGCGCCTCGTGTGCGCACTCTGATGCAGACCATTCTGGACCGCTACAACGTGGGCATCGAGGTCGTCGGCATCAACCTGCAGCAGGGTGGCGTGCGTCCCCCCGAGCAGGTGCAGGCGGCCTTCGACGACGTGCTCAAGGCCGGACAGGAACGCGAGCGCGCCAAGAACGAGGCAGAGGCCTATGCCAACGACGTGATTCCCCGGGCGCGCGGTGCGGCGTCCAGGCTGCTTGAGGAGGCCGAGGGTTACAAGGCCCGCATCGTCGCCCAGGCGCAGGGCGATGCACAGCGTTTTCGTCTGATTCAGACCGAGCACGCCAAGGCCCCCCAGGTCACCCGTGAACGCCTGTACCTGGAGGCCATGCAGGAGGTGTATGGCAATGTGACCAAGGTGTTGATCGACACGCGCCAGAACTCCAATCTGCTGTACCTGCCGCTCGACAAGATCATGCAGTCTGCCGGTGGATCGGTGTCTTCCGCCCCTGCGGCGGCACCGGTCGGCTCCGCCAGCCCGGCGCCTTTGTTGCCCAATGACGCCCGTGCCCGGGAAGAGTCCCGTTCGCGTGACCGCGATACCCGCTGATAGGCGCTGAGGCAGAACCACCATGAACAAGATCGGTTTTATTTTTTCCTCCCTGCTGGTGTTGCTGGCGATCGCCAGTTCCATGCTGTTCGTCGTCGATCAGCGCCAGTTCGGCGTCGTCTATCAACTCGGCCAGATCCAGAAGGTGATCACCGAGCCAGGGCTGAACTTCAAGATGCCGCCGCCGTTCCAGAACGTTTCGTACATCGACAAGCGCCTGCTCACGCTGGAAAGCACCGACACCGAGCCCACGCTGACGGCCGAGAAACAGCGTGTGGTGATCGACTGGTACGTGCGCTGGCGCATCTCCGATCCTTCGGCCTACATCCGCAACGTGGGCATGGACGAGCGTGCCGGCGCCATCCAGCTCAACCGCGTGGTGCGCAGCTCCTTCCAGCAGGAAGTCAACAAGCGCACGGTGCGTGAATTGCTCTCCACCCGCCGGGAAGAGCTGATGGCCGACGTCAAGCGCGAGGTGCTTGCCGCTGTGCGCGGGGCCGAAAAGCCTTGGGGTCTGGATGTGGTCGATGTCCGCATCACGCGCATCGATTACGCCGAGACCATCACCCGCTCGGTCTACGACCGCATGGAGGCCGAGCGCAAGCGCGTCGCCAACGAGTTGCGTTCGACGGGTTTTGCCGAAGGTGAGAAGATCCGTGCCGATGCCGACCGCCAGCGCGAGGTCATCGTGGCAGAAGCGTTCCGCAGTGCGCAGAAGGTGCGCGGTGAAGGCGATGCCGAGGCCGCGCGTGCCTACGCGGAGGCCTTTGGTCGGGACCCCGTGTTTGCCCAGTTCTACCGCAGCCTGGAAGCCTACAAGGCCACTTTCGTGAACAAGAACGACGTCGTGGTGATGGACCCGTCGTCCGAGTTCTTCAAAACCTTCAGGGGCAGTGCCCCGGGCAGCAACTCCCGCTGAGCGGTTCCCTCGAGATCCAGACCGGTCTGCCTCGATGGGCAGACCGGGTCTTGCGGGTGCGCGTTCGTTCACCCGGTAAAATCCGTTTTTTAACAGCCCCCGTATGCCCATGTCTGCCTGGCTCCTGCCGGATCACATCGCCGATGTCCTGCCGTCCGAGGCCAGGCACATCGAAGAATTGCGCCGGGCCCTGCTCGATACCGCGCGTGCCTATGGCTACGAGCTGGTCATGCCCCCCCTGCTCGAGCACCTGGACTCTCTGCTCACAGGCACAGGCGAAGCACTGGATCTGCAGACCTTCAAGCTGGTCGACCAGCTCTCGGGCCGCTCCCTGGGTCTGCGTGCCGACACCACGCCGCAGGTCGCCAGGATCGATGCGCACCTGCTGAACCGTGCTGGCGTCACACGCCTGTGCTACTGCGGCCCGGTGGTGCACACGCGGATCGATCGGCCCCATGCCACCCGCGAGCCCCTGCAACTCGGTGCCGAGATCTATGGCCACGGCGGTCTGGAGGCCGATCTGGAAAGTCTGGAACTGGCTCAGTCGTGCCTGCGGGCGGCAGGATTGAAGGAACTCTCCATCGACCTGGGGGATGTGCGCATCATCGACGCTGTCCTCGAAGGCGTGGCCCTGGACGCCGTGAAGCTTGGAAAGATCCATGCCGCACTGGCCGCCAAGGATGTGGCCGAGTTGCAGCGGCTGGGGGCCGACCTTCCCCCCGATGTCCGGGAGAGCCTGCTGGCCTTGCCCAGCCTGTTTGGCGACCTTTCCGTGCTGGAGCAGGCTGCGCACCGTCTGCGCTCGAGCCCGCTGCTGGAGCGGGCGTTGGGCGACCTGCGCTGGCTGGCCGACCGGCTGGAGGTGCCGCTGTCGTTCGACCTGGCCGACCTGCGGGGCTACGCGTATTACACGGGGGTCCGTTTCTCCCTGTTTGCCGCCCAGTCGGCCGGCGCTCCGATGACCGAACTGGTGCGCGGGGGGCGTTACGACGAGGTGGGCGCCGTTTTTGGCCGCAAGCGCCCGGCCGCCGGTTTCAGCCTGGATCTCAAGGAGCTGGTCGCGGCGGTCTCGATACCGGCATCCCAGTCCGCGATCCGCGCGCCATGGGGCACGGAGGTCGGCCTCCGGGCTGCCGTGGCGCAGTTGCGTCTGGCGGGAGAGACGGTGGTCTGCGTGCTCCCCGGGCACGAGCACGAGGTGGACGAATTCCATTGCGACCGGATTCTGGTCGAGCGTGGTGGACAGTGGGTGGTGCAGGCCTTGGAGGCTTGACCCCCTCTTCAGACAGAACGGTACAAGATGAGCGAAAACACTTTCAAGGCCCAGCCTGGGCGCAACGTCGTGGTCGTCGGCACCCAGTGGGGCGACGAGGGCAAGGGCAAGCTGGTCGACTGGCTGACGGAGACCGCCAAGGGCGTGGTCCGTTTCCAGGGCGGTCACAACGCGGGACACACGCTGGTGATCAACGGCGTGAAGACGGCCTTGCACCTGATCCCCAGCGGCATCATGCGCCCGGGCGTCAAGTGCTACATCGGCAACGGCGTCGTGCTGTCGGCGACCAAGCTGCTCGAAGAGATCGGCGGCCTTGAAAAGGCGGGGGTCGAGGTGCGCTCGCGCCTGCGCATCAGCGAGGCCTGTCCGCTGATCCTGCCTTTCCACGCCGCCATCGACATCGCCCGCGAAGCGGCCAAGGAAAAGGCCGGCATCGCCAAGATCGGGACCACCGGGCGCGGCATCGGGCCGGCCTACGAGGACAAGATCGCCCGCCGCGCGCTGCGTGTGCAGGATCTCAAGCACCCCGACCGCTTCGCCGCCAAGCTGCGCGAACTGCTTGACCTGCACAATCATGCCCTGACCAGCTACCTCGGCTCGGCCGGCATGGCGTGGGGGCCGGTGTTCGAAGGTTTCATGAAGGATGGTCGTATTCTGTTCGATCCGGTGTTCGAGCAGGCCATGCAGCAGGCCGAACAGCTCAAGCCCATGATCGCCGACGTGTCGCGCGAACTCAACGAGGCCCACAAGGCCGGTGTCAACCTCCTGTTCGAGGGGGCGCAGGGCACGCTGCTCGACATCGACCACGGCACCTACCCGTTCGTGACCTCCAGCAACTGCGTCGCCGGCAATGCCGCTGCCGGTGCCGGCGTCGGCCCGGGCCTGCTGCACTACGTGCTGGGCATCACCAAGGCCTACTGCACGCGCGTCGGGGGCGGCCCCTTCCCGACCGAACTCGACTGGGAGCAGGAGGGCACCCCAGGCTGGCACATGGCCACGGTGGGGGCGGAGAAGGGCACCACGACCGGGCGAAGCCGCCGCTGCGGCTGGTTCGACGCCGCCCTGCTCAAGCGCTCGGCCCAGGTCAACGGCCTGAGCGGCCTGTGCATCACCAAGCTCGACGTCCTTGATGGCTTGCCCGAACTGCAGCTCTGCGTGGGCTACCGGCTCGATGGCGAGGTCATCGACATCCTGCCCCTGGGCGCAGACGAGATTGCGCGCTGCGAGCCCATCTACGAGACGCTGCCCGGCTGGAGCGATTCGTCGGTCGGTGTGACCCGCCACGAGGACCTGCCGCTCAATGCGCAGCGCTACCTGCGCCGGATCGAGGAAACGACGGGGGTGCCCATCCATGTGGTGTCCACCAGCCCCGATCGCGACCACACCATCCTGCTGCACCACCCCTACGTCGCCTGAATCCCTGTCCACCCCCGGAGGAGAACGCACCATGCTGACCGAAGATGGCAAACACCTGTACGTCTCCTACGACGAATACCACAACCTGATCGAGAAGCTGGCGATCAAGGTCCACCAGTCGGGCTGGGAATTCGACACCATCCTGTGCCTGGCGCGGGGCGGCATGCGCCCCGGCGACATCCTGAGCCGCATCTTCGACAAGCCGCTGGCCATCATGTCCACCAGTTCCTACCGGGCCGAGTCGGGCACGGTGCAGGGCCAGCTCGACATCGCGCGCTACATCACGACACCCAAGGGCGAGATCGCCGGCAAGGTGCTGCTGGTCGATGACCTGGCCGACTCGGGTCTGACGCTGAAATCCGTCATCGACATGCTCCGCACCAATTACCCGCCTATCACGGAACTGCGCAGCGCGGTGATCTGGACCAAGGCGATGTCGGTGTTCACGCCGGACTATTCGGTGGAGTTCCTGCCCACCAACCCCTGGATCCACCAGCCCTTCGAGGGCTACGACAGCATGCGCCCGCAGCAGTTGCTGCAGAAGTGGAAAGTCTGAAGGGCTGCACGCCATGGACCTGACCACCCGGCTGGTTCACCACCCCTATCGGCCACCGGCCGAGTTCGAGGCTGCCGCACCGGGCGTGTACAAGGCCTCGACGGTGTGCTTTCCAAATGTCGCGGCCATGCGCGCGCGCGACTGGAAGGACAAGTCGGCCTATACCTACGGGCTGCACGGAACGCCCACGACCTTCACGCTGGAGGAGCGTATCGCCACCATCGAGGGGGGGAGCCATGCTTTGCTGGTGCCCAGCGGGCTGGCTGCGATCACCCTGGTCGACATGGCCCTGCTGCAGCCGGGCGACGAGGTGCTGCTGCCCGACAACGCCTACGGCCCCGGCAAGGCCTTTGCCGAAGTCGAACTGGCACGCTGGGGCGTCACCCACCGCTGCTACGACCCCATGAACCCCGGCGACCTGGCCGCCTGCATCGGCGACCGGACGCGGCTGGTCTGGCTGGAAGCGGCGGGCTCGGTGACGCTGGAGTTTCCCGACGTGCCTGCTCTGGTGGCCGTGGTCCAGGCCGCCAATGCCGGGCGCGAGCGCCCGATCGTGACCGCCATGGACAACACCTGGGGCGCCGGAGTGGCGTTCGGCGCCTTCGACCTGGGTGTGGACATCGCCATGCAGGCGCTGACCAAATACCCCAGCGGAGGGGCCGACGTCCTGATGGGCTCGGTGGTCACCCGCGACGAGGCCCTACACCGCACCCTGTTGCTGACCCACATGCGCCTGGGACTGGGCGTGGGCGCCAACGACGCCGAACTGGTCTTGCGCGGGCTGGGATCGATGGTGCTGCGCTACCAAGCGCAGGACGCCGCAACGCGCGAACTGGCGCAGTGGATGCAGGCGCAGCCGGAGGTGGGCCGGGTGTTCCACCCCGCCTTGCCCGATTCGCCCGGCCATGCGGTGTGGGCCCGCGATGCCCGTGGGGCGGCCTGCCTGTTCAGTGCCGTGTTTACGGAGGATACCGCGTCGGAACGGATCGATGCGTTCTGCGACAGCCTGCGGCTGTTCCGGCTCGGATACAGCTGGGCCGGCCCGATGAGCCTGTGCGTGCCCTACGACATCCCCGCGATGCGTACCCGGCCCTGGCCGCATCCAGGCCGCCTGGTGCGCTTTGCCGTCGGCCTGGAAGCGGTCGAGGACCTCAAGGCCGATCTGGCCCAGGCCCTGCGCGTCCTGCGCGCCTGAAGCGCGCTTTCAGCGCCCGAGCGCCTTCGGATTCTCCCGCTCCCGTATCCAGGTGGCCAGATCGCGCAGGGCACTGGCCGAGCGATCGCGCAGGGCGCAGGGCAGGGCCTGGGCATACTGGGTGAAATTGCGCCGGATGGACGCGGCGTAGACCGGGTCGTAGTGCTTTTCCAGCAACTCCCGCACCACATCGGCCGAATGGCCCGCGCGCACCTGGGCCACCCAGGCGTCGATCACGGCCTTGCCCCGCAATTCGGTCAGGGCCGCCAGGCGGTCGCAGAAGAAGTCGCTGTCCTTGAGGAAGAAGTCGTAGTCCTCCATCAAAAGGGCCACGCGTTCGCCGTCGGTCAACTGGAGGTCGAGGCAGGGGCTGGCGCGCATGGCCTCGATCAGGGCATCGGGCACCCGGACGTTGCCGACCTTCTTGCTCTCGCTTTCCACGTACACCACACGCGCCGGATCGAACCGGCGCAGGGCATCCCAGACCAGGGTGTCGAAACGCTTCTGGCTGGGTTGGGGCTCGCCGGGAATGAGGCCGAGCACCGAACTGCGGTGCGACGCCAGCCCTTCCAGGTCCAGCACCTGCGCGCCGGCCTGCGCCAGCGCATGGAGCAGCCGCGTCTTGCCCGAACCCGTGGGTCCGCACACCACACGGTATTGCAGCCGGCTGGCCAGCGCCGGCAGGTGTTCGACGAGGGCGCTGCGCCAGACCTTGTAACCCCCTTCGATCAGCGTGACCTGAAAGCCGATCGCGCTCAGGACGGTGGCCAGCGAGCCGCTGCGGTTGCCGCCGCGCCAGCAGTAGACCAGCGGCTTCCAGCCCTTGGGCTTGTCGATCACCGCGCGTTCGATGTGTGCGGCGATGTTGCGCGCCGCGATGGCGGCACCCCGCTTCTTGGCCTCGAAGGCGTTGACCTGCTTGTACATCGTGCCGATGGCGATGCGCTCCTCGTTGTCCAGCGTGGGCCAGTTGATGGCGCCGGGTACGTGGTCCAGGGCGTATTCGGCCGGTGATCGGGCATCGATGATGGTGTCGAAGTCGCTCAGGCGTTCCAGGGCGGCAGTGGCAGGCAGGGTGTGCAGGGGCATGGGTCGGGGGAGTCAGCGTCGGGGCAGCAGCTTGCGCAGCTCAGGCCACACATTGTCCAGCATCAGGGCCTGGGCCTGCTCGTTGGGGTGGATGCGGTCGGGCTGGAACAGGCGCACAGCCTGCGGGCCGTCGGCCACTCCCTTGAGGAAGAACGGCACCAGCGCCGCCTTTTCCGCCTGCGCCACCTCCTGGTAGAGCCGTGCGAACTGCTCGCCGTAGCGTGCGCCGTAGTTGGGGGGCATCTGCATGCCGAGCAGCAGCACCCGGGCGCCGGCCTCGCGCGACCGACGAGCCATGGTCGCCAGGTTGTCGCGCGTCATGTCAAGGGGAAGTCCCCGCAGGGCATCGTTGCCACCGAGTTCGATCACGACCACCGAAGGTGAGTGCTGTTCCAGCAGGGCCGGCAGGCGCGAGCGGCCACCGGAGGTGGTGTCGCCGCTGATGCTGGCGTTGACGACACGCACCGCGCGCTTTTCGGCGCCCAGCCGCTGTTCCAGCAGGGCCACCCAGCCGGTGCCGCGCCGCAGTCCGTATTCGGCGCTGAGGGAGTCGCCCACCACCAGCAGGGTGGCTTCGGCCCCCGTCCGGCCCTGCGCCAGCGCCGGAAGGGATGACCCCATGAGGAGGGTCGCCAGGGCGAACGCGGTAAAGTGTCTGCGCTTGAACTTCAAAACCGATGACCTTTCCATGTCAGATTCCATGATTGCTGTGCGGCACGTGTCGAAGTCGGTGACCGACGCGACCGGGACCCTGGACATTTTGCGCGATATCGACTTCACCCTTGGCCGCGGCGAGACGGTGGCCATCGTCGGGGCCTCCGGCTCCGGCAAGAGCACGCTGCTGTCCATCATTGCCGGGTTGGACACCCCCAGCCAGGGAACGGTTCACATCGACGGGGTGGATCTTTTTGCGCTCGACGAGGACGCGCGCGCCGCCCTGCGCGCGCAGAAGGTCGGTTTCGTGTTCCAGAGCTTCCAGTTGCTGGGCAACCTCACCGCGCTGGAGAACGTGATGCTGCCGCTGGAACTGGCTGGTCGGCGCGACGCGCGCGACAGCGCCACGCAGATGCTGCGCCGTGTGGGTCTGGGCGAGCGCCTGGGGCATTACCCCAAGGTGCTTTCCGGAGGCGAGCAGCAGCGCGTGGCACTGGCGCGGGCCTTCGTGGTGCAGCCGGCGGTGCTGTTGGCCGACGAACCCACCGGCAGCCTCGACTTCGCCACCGGCGAGAAGGTCATGGCGCTGATGTTCGACCTCAACCGCGAGCAGGGCACCACCCTCGTGCTGGTGACGCACGACCGCGCCATTGCCCAGCGTTGCGAGCGCCGCATCTCGATCGAAGCCGGGCGCGCCAGCGAGGTGGCGCCTGCTCGGGCCTGAACGCGATCCCGCGCCCGGCACAGGGGATAATCCCCCCATGTCCTCACCCAAGATCCTGTTCGGCTTCCATGCCGTTGGCGTGCGCCTGAAGACGGCGCCGGCCTCGGTCATCGAGATCTACGTCGACCCGACGCGCCGGGATGCGCGCATGAAGCAGTTCCTCGATCGGGCCCGCGAGGCCGGCGTCCGGCTGATCGAGGCCGACAGCCTGCGCATCGCCAAGCTGGCCGGCAGCCATGGTCACCAGGGCGTGGCCGCGCGGGTCCAGGCGGTGGCGCAGGCGCGTTCGCTCGATGAAGTCCTGGAGCAGCTCGAGGACAGCGGCGCCGGCGCGCCCCTGCTGCTGGTGCTCGACGGCGTGACCGATCCGCACAACCTGGGCGCCTGCCTGCGGGTGGCCGATGGCGCCGGCGCGCATGCGGTGATCGCGCCCAAGGACCATGCCGCCGGCATCAACGCGACCGTGGCCAAGGTGGCCAGTGGTGCGGCCGAGACCGTGCCCTATTTCATGGTCACCAACCTGGCACGCACCCTCAACGAGCTGAAGGAGCGCCACATCTGGGTCATCGGCACCAGCGACGACGCGCCCCGGACGGTCTACGAGGTCGACCTCAAGGGTCCTGTCGCCCTGGTGCTGGGGGCCGAAGGCCCCGGCATGCGCCAGCTCACGCGCAAGACCTGCGACGAACTGGTGCGCATCCCGATGCGCGGCGCGGTCGAGAGCCTCAACGTGTCGGTGGCCAGCGCGGTGTGCCTCTACGAGGCCTTGCGGCAGCGCAGCTGATCGGGGCCGATCAGACCAGGCCGAAGGCGCCCAGCAGGGCGCCCGTTCCAAGCAGCCAGAGCAGGTGCAGGCGGGTTTTCCAGACCAGCAGGGTGCACGCCAGCATGAGCAGCCACAGCGGCGCGTCGCGCGCCGGTACATCGTTGGCCGAGATCAGCAACCAGCCGGTGGCCATGAGCAGGGCGATCACGATCGGGGCCATGCCCTGCTTGAAGGCCTTGACGAGGCGCCGCTCGCGGTTCCTGTGGGCCCAGCGGGTGGCCACGTAGGTGAGGGTGGACGACGGCAGCAGGATGGCCGTCATGCTCAGCAGCACCCCGAGCAGGCCCAAGGGCCAGGCGGCGGGGCCGGCGGCCACACCGCCGCCCGCGTTGACACCGACCGACCAGCCCATCAGGGCCACGAACAGCACGTTGGGGCCGGGTGCGGCCTGCGCCAGCGCGATCGAGGCGGTGAACTGCGCATCGCTGATCCAGCCCTGCTGCCCGACCAGGTAGCGGTGCATGTCGGGTGCGGTGGTGATGGCCCCGCCCACCGCGAGCAGCGACAGCATCAGGAAATGCAGGAACAGTTGCAGCCAGTCGGCGCTTGTGAGGGCAAGGGTCACGTCCATGGCAGGTCAGGGAGTGTTGTGGAGCCGGCCCAGCCGCCGCCAGGCCCACAGGCAGGCCAGGCTGCCCAGGACCAGCAGCACCCACGCCAGCGGCAGGCGCAGCAGGCCTATGGCCACGAAGGTGGCGGCCGCGAAACCCCAACACACGGCGAGCCCCATCACGTTGCCCTGCAGCGCGCCTATGAGCTTGAGGCCGGTGGCCGTGATCAGGCCGGCGGCCACGGCCCCCATGCCACGCAGCGCGCCGAGCGCCGCAGGCGTGCCGGCCACTGCGGTGAAGGCCACCGCCAGCACCAGCACCACCAGCAAGGGGGCGGCCAGCATGCCGGCCAGCGCCGCCAGCGCCCCGGAAAGGCCGAAGTAGCGGCCGCCGATCATCAGAGACAGGTTGACCACGTTCGGCCCGGGCAGGATCTGCGCCACGGCCCAGTCCTCCACGAACTGTTCGCGCGTCATCCAGCCTTTCTTTTCCACCAGTTCGCGTTGCACCACCGCGAGAACGCCACCGAAACCCTGCAGCGCGAGCCAGGTGAAGGACCAGAACAGCTCCAGCCGGGAGCGGGGCCGTGCGGGTGCGGTGGGCATGGGGCAGGGCCTCAGACGCTCATGCCGCCCGAGACCTCGATCACCGCACCGTTGATGTAGCTGGCCTCGTCGCTGGCCAGGAAGGCGTACACGTTGGCGATCTCCTTGGGTTGGCCCAGGCGCCGCAGGGGCACCTTGTGCTCCATCTCCTGCAACACCTTGTCCGGAATGGTCTGCAGGATGGGCGTGGCGATGAAGCCCGGCGCCACGGCGTTGACGCGCACGCCCTTGGGGCCGAGCTCGCGGCTCCAGGTCTTGGTGAACCCGATCACGCCGAACTTGGTGGCGGCGTAGTTGGTCTGGCCGAAGTTGCCGTAGATGCCGACCACGCTGGAGGCGTTGAGGATCACGCCACTGCCCTGGGCCACCATGGTGTCTGCCACGGCCTGCGCGCAATGGAACACGCCGCGCAGGTTGACGTCGATCACGCGGTCGAACTGTTCCAGCGTCATCTTCTGCAGCCGGGCGTCCTGGGTGATGCCGGCGTTGTTCACGAGGACATCGATGCGCCCGTAGCGCTCGCGCACGCCGGCCACCACGGCGTCGACCATCTCGCGCTGGGTCACGTCCATCACGAAGCCGGTGGCCTCGGCCCCTTCGGCCTGGCAGCGGGCGACCACTGCATCGACGCTGTCCTGGCGGACGTCGCAGACGACAACGGTGGCGCCTTCGCGGGCGAACTTGAGTGCGGTGGCCTCACCGATGCCCTGGGCGGCGCCGGTGACGATGCAGATCTTTCCTGACAGGCGTTTCATGGTTGGGGTCCTGGGGTGTTCGGGCAAGGCGAACCGTTGATCTTAATCAAGCCGTGCAGTACCGGGGGCCCAGGCTGTCGCCTGCGGGGCAAGCGGACGCCGTGCGTTCAGCCTCATGGGTACGGCCCGTCGTCCAGCCAGACGAGCCGGCCCTGGCCGCCCTCGTTGAGCCGCTGCATCAGCGCATCGAGCCGGGACGCGGTGACGCCGAAGGTGGCGCTGACCTCGTCGCCATGGCGGACGTCGAGCAGGATGGCCTGTCCGGCCTCGAGCTCCCGCCGCAGCCAGCCTTCCAGGGCGTAGGGCACGCGGCAGTGGCGCACGAACCGGTGTTCGCGCGCCACCTTGGCCGCCCCCAGCAGGGCCTGGGCCACGGCGTCGGTGTAGGCGCGCACCAAGCCGCCGGCGCCGAGCTTCACTCCGCCGAAATACCGCACCACGGTGGCGACCACCCCTTCAAGCCCCTGGTGACGCAGCACATCAAGCATCGGGCGCCCGGCGGTGCCGCTGGGCTCGCCATCGTCGACGGCGGCCGATTGTCCCCCCGCCAGCAGGGCCCAGCAGACGTGGGCCGCCCCAGGGTGCTGTCGGCGCAACCCCTCCACGATGGCCACCGCCTGCGCCCGGTCCTCCACGGGCTCGACGCGCGCAATGAAGCGGCTTTTCTTGATCACCAGTTCGTGTTCGACCGGGGCTTGCAGGGTGTAGGCCATGGGGGGCTGAGCATATCGCACCGCCGGGCTAGACTTCGGGGTCGCACCATCCCTTTCTTTTCGGAGCCAGAACATGAAGGCAGACACCCTGGTCGTGCTCGGCACGGGCGGCACCATTGCGGGGCGGTCCAGCCGGCCCGACGACCGGGTCGGTTACACCGCCGGCCAGATCGCCGTCGACGACCTGCTGCAAGGGCTGCCGCTACCGTCCGGCCCCGCCGTGGTGGCCGAGCAGGTGGCCCAGGTCGACAGCAAGAACATGGGGCCGACCGTCTGGCGCCCCTTGCTCGAGCGTGTCCAGCACCATCTGGGGCGCCCCGAGGTGCGCGGCATCGTGGTCACGCACGGCACCGACACGCTCGAGGAAACGGCCTACCTGCTCCAGGCGTTGCTCAACCCGGCCAAGCCGGTGGTGCTGACGTGCGCGATGCGCCCGGCCACCGCCCTGGTGCCCGATGGCCCGCAGAACCTGGCCGACGCGCTGGCCGTGGCCTCAGAGGCCGGCGCCCGGGGGGTGGTGGCGGTCTGTGCCGGTCGCATCCACGGCGCGCTGGAGGTGCAGAAGGTGCATACCTCCCGCCTGGATGCGTTCGATTCCGGCGATGCCGGTCCCATTGGGGCCGTAGACGCCGGGCGTTGCACGGTCTGGCGCCCCTGGCCGGATACCACGGGGCACCACGACCCCGAACGCTTGCCTCGCTTGCTGGCCCTGACGGCCTGGCCGCGGGTCGAGTGGATCAGCAGCCATGCAGGGGCCACCGGGGAGATCGTTCGGGCCTTGCTGGCGCAGCAGGCCGAGGGGGGCAGCCCGCCGTTGCAGGGCTTGATGGTGGCCGGCACCGGCAACGCCACCCTGCACGACAGCCTGCTGGAGGCCTTGCTGCAGGCGCAGGAGGCCGGGGTGAGGGTGTGGCGCACCACGCGCTGTGCGGCAGGCCGGGTCCGGCCGGCCAGCGATGGGGAACTGTTCACCAGCGTGTCGTTGTCGCCGTCCAAGGCGCGGCTGGCGCTGATGCTGGATCTGGTCTAGTCCGCCAGGGCCTGCAGGGCGCGGGCGGTGATGTCCTCCACTTGCCCCATGCCGCTGATGGCACGGTATTTCGGTGCGCCGGCCGGGTCCTTGGCTGCCCAGTCGCGGTAGTAGTCCACCAGCGGGCGCGTCTGGGCGCTGTAGACGTCCAGACGCTTCTTGACGGTTTCTTCCTTGTCGTCGTCGCGCTGCACGAGCGGCTCACCGGTCACGTCGTCCTGGCCTTCCACCTTGGGCGGATTGAACTTCACGTGGTAGGTGCGCCCCGAGGCAGGGTGCGATCGGCGTCCGCTCATGCGTTCGATGATGGCGTCGAAGGGCACGTCGATCTCCAGCACGTAATCCAGCTTGACGCCGGCGGCCTTCATCGCGTCGGCCTGGGGGATGGTGCGTGGGAAGCCGTCGAACAGGAAGCCCTGTGCGCAGTCGGACTGGGCGATGCGTTCCTTCACGAGGTTGATGATCAGGTCGTCGCTGACGAGTCCGCCGGAATCCATCACCGACTTGGCTTCGAGGCCCAGTGGGGTGCCGGCCTTGACGGCGGCACGCAGCATGTCACCGGTGGAAATCTGGGGGATGCCAAATTTCTGGCAGATGAAGGTGGCCTGCGTGCCTTTGCCGGCGCCGGGGGCACCCAACAGAATCAGTCTCATGACGTTCCTTTTCTCTCTCTCGCGGTTTCAAATCTCGTCGGGCAGCCTGTCTCCTGGGTGCGCTGCCTCGGGGTGAATCAGGGCGCGAGGATAGCACGCAAGGTGGCCGTGCTGGCTTACAGTGCTTGCGGGTTGCGCCGGCCTGCTTCAGGACGGCGCAGCGGGTCAGGTGCGGGTGGCGGCCTGGTTCAGCAGGTGGCGCACACGGGCAAGGTCTTCGGGCGTGTCGACGCCCGGCCCCGGGGCGTGGTCGGTCACGTGCACGGCGATGCGTTCGCCGTGCCAGAGCACGCGCAGCTGCTCCAGCGACTCGGTCTGCTCCAGCGGCGCGGGCTCCAGCAGGGGGAAACGCTTGAGGAAGCCGACCCGGTAGGCGTAGAGGCCGATGTGCCGCAGCGCACGCCCTTGAGGTGCGAGTTGCGCCACACCGTCGGTCCAGGCCTGCGCCATGCCGTCGCGCCACCAGGGGATGGGCGCCCGGCTGAAATAGAGGGCGGTCTGGCGGCGGTCGAGCACCACCTTGACCACGTGGGGGCTGATGAACTCCCCGGGTTCGGTGATCGCGTGCGCCGCCGTGCTCATGACGCAGTCTGGCCTGCGGCGCAACTCTTCTGCCACCGCGTCGATCAGCCCCGGGGCGATCAGGGGTTCGTCGCCCTGGACGTTGACGACGATGGCGTCGTCGGGCAGACCGAGCAGGTCGCAAGCTTCGGCCAGGCGGTCGCTGCCGCTGGGGTGGTCGGTGCGGGTGAGGATGGCGTGAACGCCGGCCTGTTGGCAGGCCTGCACGATGCTCGGATCGTCGGCCGCCACGGTGCAGGTGCGTGCGTGGCTGAGGCGGGACCGCTCGGCCACGCGCACGACCATCGGCTGCCCAGCCAGGTCGGCCAGGGGCTTGTTGGGCAGACGGCTGGAGGCCAGCCGGGCCGGGATGAGGACGTGAAAGGGCATAGGCGTGCCGTTTGTGGTGCCCATGATGGGCTCAGCCCGGCTGGACGGGGGAGGGGGCCACAGTGCCTTCGAGTTCGGCGTCGCTGAGTTCGCGGGCCTCGTTTTCAAGCAGGATCGGTATGCCGTCGCGCACCGGGTAGGCCAGCCGGGCGCTGCGCGAGATCAGTTCCTGGGTCTCGCGCTGGTAGACCAGGGGACCCTTGGTGACGGGGCAGACCAGCAATTCAAGGAGTTTGGCGTCCATGCCGGGATGATAGCCCCTCCAGCCAGCGGTCGAACGCCTGCCAGAAGGCTTCTTCGATGGTCTGTTCCAGCGGCACGGCAAGGACACGCGGGCCAGATGCGGCCCGGCGCAGCAGCGGAAAGAGCTTGACGGCGTCCTTTTCGGTGCACAGCCAGGTGTATCGGCTGTCCAGTCGGGACAGCAGGGCCTGGGCGTCGGCGTGATCGGACAGCGCTTCGGTGTGTTCCAGCACCAGCCCTTGCGAGCGCAGCATCTCGAAAAAATGGTGCGGCTGCGCAATGCCGGCCAGCGCAGCCAATCCATGGCCCGGCAGGCTGGCCAATGGCACGGGCGGCCCCACCGGGGGTATGGCCTGCGCCGAGAGCCGCCTTCGGGCCAGGAACACGTTCGTTTGGGAAGGGGCGACGGGCAACCCAGGCAGGCGCTGCGGGTCGCTGGCCTCGCGCAATGTTCTGAGCACCAGCAAGGCTTGTGGGGGATCGGCCAGGGGCCAGGGCTCGCGCAGCATTCCGGCGGGCAGCAGCCAGCCGTTGCCCAGGCCCCGTTCGTCGAACACCACCACCGTCAGGTCGCGCGCCAGCGCCCGGTGCTGCATGCCGTCGTCGGAGACGATGATGTCCACCCCCGGGTGCCGTTGCAGCAGCATGCGGCCGGCCTCGACCCGACGCCGACCCACCACGGTCGGGACGCCGGTGGCCCTGGCGATCAGCAGGGGTTCGTCGCCGACCTCGGCGCCCAGACTGTCGGACTCCACCGGCTGGCAGCCGTCGCCCTGGCGGCCATGGCCGCGCGAGACCACGCCCGGGTGCCAGCCGCGTGCCTGAAGGTGGCGCACCACGGCCACGACCGTGGGGGTCTTGCCGGTACCCCCCACCACCACATTGCCGACCACCACCACGGGCACCGGCAGCCGCGTGGTCGGCCACCAGCCGAGGCGGTAGAGGCCATCGCGCAGCCACAGCAGGGCGGCATGGAGCAGCGACACCGGCCACAGCAGGCGGGCCAGCCAGCCTTTGCGCTGCCAGGCCGTGAGCAGGGTGTCAGCGGCCGCCACCGTCCTGCGTCGCAAAGGTGATCTGGTTGAGCCCGGTGCGCCGGGCGGCGTCCATCACGTTCACCACGGCCTGGTGGGTGGCCGCCGCGTCGGCGCTGATGACGATCACCACATTGTCCTGCCCCTGCGACGCGTCCCGCAGCGCACGCACCAGCTGTTCCACCGTCGGGGACTCAACGGGGCGGCGGTTGACCGAGTAGCGTCCGTCCTGCGCGATCGAGACAATCACCTCCTTGGGGCGGTCCGGGGTCTGTTCGGCCTGGGCGACCGGCAGGGTGACCTGCAGCTCGGTGAACTTGCTGTAGGTGGTCGTCAGCATCAGGAAGATCAGCACAACCAGCAGGATGTCGATGAACGCGATCAGGTTGATTTCGGGTTCATCGCGCGATCCGTTGCGGAAATTCATCGGGGTGTCCTGTCCTTGGGCCTCAGGGGCGCAGGGTGCGCAGGTGGCGGACCAGGCGCTCGGAGGCAACCTCCATCTGCAGCAGGTAGCCGTCGACACGGGCGCGGAAATAGCGCCAGAAGATCAGCGCCGGTATCGCCACCATCAGCCCGAAGGCCGTGTTGTACAGGGCGATCGAAATGCCGTGCGCGAGTTGCCCGGGGTTGCCCCCACCCGGGGTCAGGCCGCCTTCGCCGGCCTGGGAGCCGAAGATCTCGATCATCCCGATGACGGTGCCGAGCAGGCCGAGCAAGGGCGCGGCCGAGGCGATGGTGGCCAGCGCGCCCAGGTAGCGCTGGAGCCTGGCCGCAGCCAGCCGGCCGGTCGACTCCAGGCTGGCGCGCACGTCCTCTTCGGTGGCGGCCGGGTTGCTGTTGAGGGTGCGGAACCCGCTGGCGAGGATCTCGCCCAACACGGAGTTCTGTTCGAGCTGGGCCACCACATCCGGGGGTGGTACCGAGCTCCGGGAGGCCATGATGGCCTCGTCCAGCAGCTGCGGGGGCGCGATGCGGTCGGTCTTGAGGCTCATGAAGCGCTCGATCACCAGGGCCGTGCCCAGGATGGAGCAGGCGATGAGGGGCCAGATCGGCCAGCCGGCGGCTTGTATGATGGACAGCAATGCAGGGCTCCTGGATCGTGGGGCGGAAGGCGGTCTTCACGGACAATTATGGCGCATGCCCGTTGCCCGCCGGTCTGGGGCCGGGCGCCAGAGGCAAAGCTCGATACGGCTGGGGCAATCTGTGGATAACTTTGTGAACAAATCACCGCTGGCCGACCGGAAATCTTGTCGTGGCGCGGTCTGGCAGGGGGGATGCCTCTGCGGCACGGAACAAACCGACATGAAATCAAGCACTTGCGCGGTTTCCTGCGGCAAATGATCAAAATCATTCGGGCGTGCGAGACCTGGTGCCGCATGTGGACACATTTGCCCCGGAAACCCTTGGTATGACAACCTTTTCTGAAGATCCCCCCACGATGGAGCGCGCCGTCTGGCAGGTCGGTGCCCTGGTGCGGGCCATCGCCGACGCCTTGCAGGCGCGCTTCAATCCGGTGACGGTGCGCGGCGAGATTTCCGGGTTCTCCCGCGCCAGCAGCGGCCACTGCTATTTCTCGCTCAAGGACGGCAACGGCCAGTTGCGCTGCGCCATGTTTCGCCGTGCGGTCCTGCTCAGTGACCTGGAACTGCGAGAGGGGCTGCAGATCGAGGCCATGGGCCGGCTGGATGTCTATGGTCCGCGCGGCGACCTGCAGCTGATCGTCGAAAGCGCCCGGCCCGCCGGCGCCGGTGGGCTGTACGAGCAGTTCATGCGGCTCAAGGCCGAACTGGAGGCGCAAGGGTTTTTCGATCCCGCTCGCAAGCGGCCCCTGGCCGCCATGCCGCGCGCCATCGGGCTGGTGACTTCGCCAGACGCGGCCGCCCTGCGCGATGTCGCCGCCACCCTGCGCCGGCGTGTGCCGCACATTCCGGTCACGCTGTTTCCAGCTTCTGTGCAGGGGGAGCAGGCACCGGCCGCGCTGTGCCAGGCGCTCGACGCGGCCTACCGCCATCATCAGGAGCACGGTGCCTGCGACGTGCTGCTGCTGGTGCGAGGCGGAGGTTCGCTGGAAGACCTGTGGGCCTTCAACAGCCCGCTGCTGGTGCGCAAGCTGGCCGAAGCCCCCATGCCCGTGGTCTGCGGCGTGGGCCATGAGACCGATTTCACGCTGGCCGACTTCGTGGCCGATCTGCGCGCGCCCACCCCGACCGCTGCGGCCGAACTGTGCGCGCCCAGCCGCGACACCGCACTCACCGTGCTCGATGGCTACGGTCAGCGCTTGCAGGGGGCGACCTGGCGCGTCTTCGATGCCCGCGCCCAGCGCCTCGATCGCGTGGCCCAGCGGCTGGGTCGCCCCTCGGCGCGCCTGGGGTTGGCGCAGCGGCATCTGGTTGGCCTCGGGCACCGGCTGGAACGGGCCGCCGCCCGGGTGCTGGAGCACGAATCGATGGCGCTGGCCCAGTGCGCCAGCGCCTTGCCGGCCGCCTTGGCCCGTGACCTGCGTCGCCAGCAGGTGACCCTGGCGCAGGCTGCGGCCCGGCTTGAACTGCTCGACCCCGCCGTGGTCCTGCAGCGGGGTTATGCCTGGCTGGCCGGGGAAGATGGGCATGCCGTCACCAGCGTGCGGCAGGTCCGTCCCGGTCAACCCCTCCAGGCGGTCCTGCGGGACGGCCAGCTCGATTTGACCGTGTCGGCCGTACGGCCGTGACTTGTTTCCTACAATCGCAGGCTGCTTCAACCAACCCGAGGACACACCACATGGAACACACCCTGCCGCCCCTGCCTTACGCGATCGACGCCCTGGCGCCCCATTACTCTCAGGAAACCCTGGAGTTCCACCACGGCAAGCACCATAACGCCTACGTGGTCAACCTGAACAACCTGCAGAAGGGGACCGAGTTCGAGAGCATGGACCTGGAGTCCATCGTCAAGAAGTCCAGCGGCGGCATCTACAACAACGCCGCCCAGATCTGGAACCACACCTTCTTCTGGTACTGCATGAAGCCCAACGGCGGCGGCGAGCCCTCCGGTGCACTGGCTGCGGCCATCAACGCCAAGTGGGGCAGCTACGCCGCCTTCAAGGAGGCCTTTGTCAAGAGCGCCGTGGGCAACTTCGGTTCCGGCTGGACCTGGCTGGTGAAGAAGGCCGATGGTTCTGTCGACATCGTCAACATGGGCGCGGCCGGCACCCCGCTGACCACCGCCGACAAGGCCCTGCTTTGCGTGGACGTTTGGGAGCACGCCTACTACATCGACTACCGCAACCTGCGTCCCAAGTTCGTCGAGACCTTCCTCGACAAGCTGGTGAACTGGGGTTTTGCCGAAGCCAATTTCGCCTGACCTTTCGCGCCAGCCGGCCGCCGCGTGCCCCGAGGCGCCGGTGGCCTTTGCGCATCTGGGGCCGACGGGCGGGTAGCCACCGGCCCGGGGCTCAGCGGGGTGGCTGGAACGGTGGGCCGATCAGGCGGGAGCCTGCCTGGAGGCCCCGGCGGCCGAACCAGCCCTGGTTCATCTCGAGCACGAACCGCACCGGCCGGCTCGAACAGTGGCTCTCGGTGGTCTGCGGCTGCATGTCGGCCAGGTTGACGATGGTTCCGTCGTCGGCGACGAACGCGGCGGTCAGCGGCAACAGGGTATTCTTCATCCAGAAGCACTGCAACTCGGGGCGTTCGAACACGAAAAGCATGCCCTCGTGCTGCGGCATGTCCTGGCGCCACATCAGACCGATGCTGCGTTGCTCGGGGGTGGCGGCCACCTGCGCGTTGATCAGGTGCATGCCCGCCTTCAGTTGTACGCGGGGCAGGTGCAGCTGGGGCGTTTGCGCTCGCGCCATGGGGCTCAGGAGGAAGGCAGCCAAAAGGCACCACAGGGTCGGCCAGCCCCGGCGCACCGGGTGAATGGAGAAAATGGCGTGCAATGTCGACATCCCGCCATGTTACATGGGGCCGCGCAGCCTTCGCGTGCTCCTCATGCTTGTCAGGTTCACGCATGTTTTCCCGCTAGAATTTCAGGCTGGCTTCAGACTCGTGACGCCCAATGCCATGCGCGGCCCATACGCCCTGTCCATGGCTGTTACCACCGCTCTTACCGGAGACCTTTCCCCCATGTACCAGCACATCAAAGTGCCCGCCCAAGGCCAGAAAATCACCGTCAACGCCGACATGTCGCTCAATGTGCCGGATGAGCCCATCATCCCCTACATCGAAGGCGATGGCACCGGCCTGGACATCACGCCGGTCATGCTCAAGGTGGTCGATGCGGCCGTGGCCAAGGCCTATGGCGGCAAGAAAAAGATCCACTGGATGGAAGTCTACGCCGGCGAGAAGTCGACCCAGGTCTACGGCCCCGATGTCTGGCTGCCCGAGGAAACCCTGGCCGCGCTGCGGGAATACGTCGTCTCGATCAAGGGACCGCTGACGACCCCCGTCGGTGGCGGCATCCGCTCGCTCAACGTGGCGTTGCGCCAGGAACTCGACCTCTACGTCTGCCTGCGTCCGGTGCAGTACTTCCAGGGCGTGCCTTCGCCCGTCAAGGAGCCCCACAAGACCCACATGGTGATCTTCCGCGAGAATTCCGAGGACATCTACGCCGGCATCGAGTACGCCGCCCAGAGCGACAAGGCCAAGAAGCTCATCAAGTTCCTGCAGGAAGAGATGGGCGTGACCAAGATCCGCTTCCCCGAGACCTCGGGCATCGGCATCAAACCCGTGTCCATCGAGGGCACCGAGCGCCTGGTGCGCAAGGCTATCCAGTACGCGATCGACAACGACAAGCCCAGCGTCACGCTCGTGCACAAGGGCAACATCATGAAATTCACCGAGGGTGGCTTCCGTGACTGGGGCTATGCCCTGGCCCAGAAGGAGTTCGGCGCCGAGCCGATCGACGGCGGTCCGTGGTGCAAGTTCAAGAACCCCCGCACGGGCAACGACATCGTCATCAAGGACGTGATCGCCGACGCCTTCCTGCAGCAGATCCTGACCCGACCGGCCGAGTACTCGGTGGTGGCCACGCTCAACCTCAACGGCGACTACATCTCCGACGCGCTGGCGGCGCAGGTCGGTGGCATCGGCATCGCTCCCGGGGCCAACCTCTCCGATTCCGTGGCCTGTTTCGAGGCGACCCACGGCACCGCGCCCAAGTACGCCGGCAAGGACTACGTCAACCCGGGCTCCGAGATCCTGTCGGCCGAGATGATGCTGCGCCACATGGGCTGGAAGGAGGCCGCCGACCTCATCATCAGCTCCATGGAAAAGGCCATCCTGTCGAAGAAGGTCACCTACGACTTCGCCCGCCTGATGGACGGTGCCGAGCAGGTGAGCTGCTCGGGTTTCGGTCAGGTGATGATCGACCACATGTGATCCGGTTGGGCGGGTCTGGCCAGATCGCCAGGCCCGGTCCGCAGGGCCACCGCTGCACCCAGGGGTGCCGGTGGCCTTTTTTCTGGCGCGTGCCGGTGCAAGGCCATTTTCCTCTGGCTAGAATCGATTCCCACATGGCTACCACACCGCAAACACCCCAGCCCACGCCCTCACTGCCCGGAGGCGGCGATTCGGTCGTGCTGGAGCGCCGCACCCAGCGTGTCCGGCCCCCCAAGATGTACCAGGTCGTTCTGCTCAACGACGATTTCACCCCCATGGAATTTGTCGTTCTGGTGTTGCAGGAGTACTTCAACAAGGACCGCGAAACCGCGACCCAGATCATGCTCAAGATCCACCTCGAGGGCCGGGGGGTCTGTGGGGTTTTCACCCGCGATCTGGCCACCACCAAGGTCGAGCAGGTGCTGCAGGCGGCCCAGCACCACGGTCATCCTCTGCAATGCCTCAGTGAACCGGTTGAATAAAGGGGGAATTGCCCCACTTTCAACGGAGCGACCGGCAAATTCGCGGTAAATTAGAGACTCGTTACAAGGAAGTGCGCCATGATTGCCCAGGAACTTGAAGTCAGCTTGCACATGGCCTTCGTGGAGGCCCGGCAGCAGCGGCACGAATTCATCACCGTCGAGCACCTGCTGCTCGCCCTGCTCGACAACCCGAGCGCGGCCGAGGTGCTGCGCGCCTGCTCGGCCAACGTGGACGACCTGCGCAAGTCGCTCACGAATTTCATCAAGGACAACACGCCCCAGGTGGCCGGTACCGAAGAGGTCGACACCCAGCCCACGCTCGGCTTTCAGCGCGTGATCCAGCGCGCCATCATGCACGTGCAGTCCACCGGCAACGGCAAGAAGGAAGTCACCGGCGCCAACGTGCTGGTCGCGATCTTCGGCGAGAAGGATTCGCACGCCGTCTACTACCTGCACCAGCAGGGCGTCACGCGCCTGGACGTGGTCAATTTCATTGCCCACGGCATCCGCAAGACCGATCCCCCCGAGCCCAGCAAGCCCAGCGAGGGCGGCGCGGCCGAGAACGAGGAAGCCGCCGAGACCAAGGGCAATGAGAAGGCCTCGCCGCTGGAGCAGTTCACCCAGAACCTCAACCAGCTGGCCAAGGACGGCAAGATCGACCCGCTCATCGGGCGCGACTACGAGGTCGAGCGCGTGATCCAGATCCTGTGCCGCCGCCGCAAGAACAACCCGCTGCTGGTGGGCGAGGCGGGCGTGGGCAAGACCGCGATCGCCGAGGGGCTGGCCTGGCGCATCGTGCAGAAGGACGTGCCCGAGATCCTGGCCGAGGCCAACGTCTATTCGCTCGACATGGGTGCCTTGCTGGCCGGCACCAAGTACCGCGGCGATTTCGAGCAGCGTTTGAAGGGCGTGCTCAAGTCGCTCAAGGACAAGCCCAACGCGGTGCTTTTCATCGACGAGATCCACACCCTCATCGGCGCGGGCGCGGCGTCCGGCGGCACGCTGGACGCCTCCAACCTGCTCAAGCCGGCGCTGTCCAGCGGCACGCTCAAGTGCATCGGCGCGACCACTTTCACCGAGTACCGCGGGATCTTCGAGAAGGACGCGGCACTGAGCCGCCGCTTCCAGAAGGTCGACGTGGTCGAGCCCACCATCGAGCAGACGGTCGAGATCCTCAAGGGCCTCAAGAGCCGCTTTGAGGAGCACCACAGCGTCAAGTACGCCAACGCCGCGCTGCAGGCCGCCGCCGAACTTTCGGCCAAGTACATCAATGACCGCCACCTGCCCGACAAGGCGATCGATGTGATCGACGAGGCCGGCGCGGCCCAGCGCATCCTGACGCCGTCCAAGCGCAAGAAGACCATCAACAAGGGCGAGATCGAGGAGATCGTCGCCAAGATCGCCCGCATTCCGCCCGCCAACGTGTCCAACGACGACCGCGGCAAGCTCCAGACGCTGGAGCGCGACCTCAAGAGCGTCGTGTTCGGGCAGGACAAGGCGCTGGAAGTGCTGGCCTCGGCGGTCAAGATGGCGCGTTCCGGCTTGGGCAAGCCCGACAAGCCGATCGGCTCCTTCCTCTTCAGCGGCCCCACCGGCGTCGGCAAGACGGAGGCCGCCAAGCAGTTGGCCTACATCCTGGGCATCGAACTGATCCGCTTCGACATGTCCGAGTACATGGAGCGCCACGCCGTGAGCCGCCTGATCGGCGCGCCGCCGGGCTATGTGGGCTTCGACCAGGGCGGCCTGCTGACCGAGGCCATCACCAAGAAACCGCACGCGGTTCTGCTGCTCGACGAGATCGAGAAGGCCCACCCCGACATCTTCAACGTGCTGTTGCAGGTGATGGACCACGGCACGCTGACCGACAACAACGGACGCAAGGCCGACTTCCGCAACGTCATCATCATCATGACGACCAACGCGGGCGCCGAGACCATGAACAAGGCCACCATCGGCTTCACCAACCCGCGCCAGGCCGGCGACGAGATGGCCGACATCAAGCGCCTGTTCACGCCCGAGTTCCGCAACCGGCTCGACGCGATCGTCGGCTTCAAGGCGCTGGACGAGCAGATCATCCTGCGCGTGGTCGACAAGTTCCTGCTGCAACTCGAGCAGCAACTGGCCGAGAAGAAGGTCGAGGTCACCTTCACCGACGCGCTGCGCAAGCACCTGGGTAAGAAGGGCTTCGATCCGCTCATGGGCGCACGCCCCATGCAGCGCCTGATCCAGGACACCATCCGCCGGGCCCTGGCCGACGAGCTGTTGTTCGGGCGCCTGACCGACGGTGGCCGCCTGACGGTCGACATCGACGCCAGTGTCGAGGACAAGCCCGAGGTCAAGCTCGACATCCAGCCCCTGCCCAAGAAAGAGCGGCACGCCAGGTCCGAGCCGGCCGAGCCTGAAGAGGCCACCGCCGGGTGATCCCGCCCAGCATGGCTGCCCACACCTTCCTCTGGCACGACTACGAGACCTTCGGCATCCGGCCCCGGCAGGACCGGCCGGCGCAGTTCGCGGCCATCCGCACCGACGCCGATCTCAACGAGATCGGCGAGCCGGTCATGGTCTACTGCCAGCCCGCGCCCGACTACCTGCCCGACCCCGAGAGCTGCCTGATCACGGGCATTACCCCGCAGCTCTGCCTGGAGCGGGGCTTGCTGGAGCGCGAATTCGCCGCCCACATCGAGGCCGAGCTGGCCCTGCCCGGTACCGTAGGCGTGGGTTACAACACCATCCGTTTCGATGACGAGTTCACGCGCTACCTGTTCTGGCGCAACCTGATCGACCCTTACGCGCGCGAGTGGCAGAACGGCTGCGGCCGCTGGGACCTGCTGGACGTGGTGCGCCTGGCCTATGCGCTGCGGCCCGAGGGCATCGCATGGCCCAAAAAACCCGATGGCCGTCCCAGCTTCAAGTTGGAGGACCTGACGCGCGCCAACGGCCTGGTCCACGAGGCCGCGCACGATGCGTTGTCGGACGTGCGTGCGACCATTGCCGTGGCCCGGCTGATCCGCCAGCACCATCCCAAGCTGTTCGATTTTGCCTTTGCCTTGCACAAGAAGGACCGTGTGCTTGCCGAACTGGGCCTGCCCGCCACGGCGGCGCACGCCAAACCCTTTCTGCACGTCTCGGGCATGTTTGCGCCCGAGCGCGGCTGCCTGGGCGTGATGTGGCCGCTGGCCAGCCACCCTACCAACAAGAACGAGTTGCTCGCCTGGGACCTGGCGCACGACCCACGCGAGCTGCTGGAGCTTGATGCCACGCAGGTGCGCGAGCGCCTGTTCACCCGCAGCGAGGACCTCCCCGATGGCGTGCAGCGCCTGCCCGTCAAGAGCATCCACCTGAACAAGTCGCCCATGGTGGTGGGCAACCTCAAGACCCTGCGCCCCGAATTGGCCCAACGCTGGGGGCTGGACATGGAGCAGGCACTGGTCCATGCGGCCCATGCGCGCGACCTGCCCGACATGAGCGGCATCTGGCAGACGGTGTTCGAACGACCGGCCCCGGAAGGGGTGGTCGACGTCGACCAGGACCTGTACGGCGGGTTCATCGAGGCGGGTGATCGCCGCCGCCTGAGTCACCTGAAGGGACTCGACCCCGCCGACCCGGCCTGGCGCCAGACCGGTTTTGACGATGAGCGCCTGCCGGAACTGGTGTTCCGCTTCCGCGCCCGGAATTTCCCTGCCAGTCTGAACGCCGATGAGGCGCTGCGCTGGAAGGCGCACTGTGCGGCGCGCCTGCTGCGCGGTGAGGGTGGGGCCTTGACGTTGGAGCGCCTGTTCGAGCGCGTCGACACCCTGGCCGAGCAGGCCAGCGAGCGCGGTGACGAACGCGCCGAGATGGTGCTGGGCGCGCTGTACGACTATGCCGAGGGCATTGCGCCCGAGGCCTGAGGGCCTTCAGCGGCCCGCTGGGGCCGTACCCCGGTAAGCCGACCGGAGGCGCTCGACGCGCTCGCGGTTGGTGCCCAGATCGCTGCGTCCCAGTCGGCTGGCGCTGCGCACCTCGATCGCGCCCAGGGCCGGGTTGAACCAGAACTCCACGTCGTCCACGAACTTCAGCCAGCGTGTCTGCGCTTCGGCGTAAAGGTAGTCGGGGCGTTGCTCCACCAGCGTCATGCCGGGCGTGGCACGCACCACCCCGGCCAGGTGCGCCAGGGAGGCGACCGCGTCCGGCCCGACCAAAGGGAAAGGGGCGATGGCGGCGCGTTCGCGCTGGGGGTGTCCGGGATGCAGGTGGGCCTGGCTGGAGACGCTGTTCGGTGTGGATGACGGGGCTTTGAGCCGGCCGTCCTTCACGCCCAGGTCGGGAGGGCGCTGGCCACGCAGCAGGCCGAGTTGCGTGCCCAGCAGGGCCAGCGCGAGCAGGCCTATAAGAAGGTAAGGCAGGATTTTCATGGGCACGGTGCGTCTGCAGAGGCGAGGGCTCTACCGCTTCCCGCCCAGCAGACTGCCCAGCACCCCGCGCAGGATCTGCCGGCCGATGCCCGAGCCCACCGTGCGCACCACCGTCTTGGCCATGGTCTGCACCAGGCCATCGTACTGGCCACCGCGCGGGCCGGTGCGGCCAAACAGGAATTCGTTCAGTTTGTTGCCGCTGGCCGTTTCGGTGCCGGGGGCCGGTGCACCGGGGATGCGGGGTGTTTGAGCGGGGTTCGCCGTCTCGGCCGATGCTGCCTGGCGCTGCTGGGCGTGGGCACGCAACAGTTCGTGGGCGCTTTCGCGGTCCACGGCCTTTTCATACACGCCCGCCACCAGCGACTGCTGCAGCAAGGTCTGGCGCTGCGCGGGCGCAATCGGGCCGATCTGGCTGCCCGGGGGGATCACGTAGGCGCGCTCGGTCTCGCTCGGGCGGCCCTTGGTGTCCAGCAGGCTCACCAGTGCTTCGCCCACGGCCAGTTCCGTGATCGCGGCCTCGATGTCCAGCCCTGCCTTGGGCCGCATGGTCTGGGCCGTGGCCCGGACGGCCTTCTGGTCGCGGGGGGTGAAGGCGCGCAGGGCATGCTGCACCCGGTTGCCGAGTTGGCCCAGCACGCTGTCAGGTATGTCCAGCGGGTTCTGCGTGACGAAATACACCCCCACACCCTTGGAGCGGATCAGCCGAACCACCAGTTCGATGCGCTCGATGAGCACCTTGGGCGCCTCGTTGAACAGCAGGTGGGCCTCGTCGAAGAAGAACACGATCCGGGGTTTCTCCGGGTCGCCGATCTCGGGCAACTGCTCGAACAGCTCCGACAGCATCCACAGCAGGAAAGTGGCATACAGGCGCGGCGCGTTGAGCAGCCTGTCGGCGGCGAGGATGTTGATCACGCCCTGGCCGTCAACGGTCTGCATGAAGTCCTGGATGTCGAGCATGGGCTCACCGAAGAAGCGGTCGCCGCCCTGTTGCTCGATCTGCAGCAACCCGCGCTGGATGGCGCCCACGCTGGCGGCGCTGATGTTGCCGTATTCGGTGGTGAACTGCCTGGCGTTGTCACCGATGTGCTGCAGCATGGCCCTCAGATCCTTGAGGTCGAGCAGCAGCAGGCCGTGGTCGTCGGCGATCTTGAAGACCATGTTCAGGACGCCGGCCTGGGTGTCGTTCAGGTCGAGCATGCGGGCCAGCAGCAGGGGGCCCATGTCGCTGACGGTGGCGCGCACCGGGTGCCCCTGTTCGCCGAACACGTCCCACAGGGTGGTGGGGCAGGCCAGCGGCTCGGGCAGGGCAATGCCACGCTCCTGCAGGACATGCGCCATTTTTTCGCCGATGCGCCCAGGCTGACTGATGCCGGTGAGGTCGCCCTTGACGTCGGCCATGAACACCGGCACGCCGATCCGGGAAAAGCCTTCGGCCAGGGCCTGCAGGGTCACGGTCTTGCCGGTGCCGGTGGCCCCGGTGATCAGGCCGTGGCGGTTGGCCTTGTCGGGGTGCAGCAGGCATTCGGTGCTGGCATTGCGGGCGATCGGCAGGGGCTGGGACATGGCGGCGCTCCGTGGTGGGGCAAAAGTACAATAGGGGGTTGCACGCAGGCCGTCCATCGCATCACCCGTCGGGGCGATCGGGGCCGGCAAGGCGAGCGTATACCAATTTCACGAGGGTTTTCATGGCAGGGCATTCCAAGTGGGCCAACATTCAGCACCGCAAGGGGCGGCAGGATGAGAAGCGCGGGAAGATCTGGACGCGCATCATTCGCGAGATCACCGTGGCCGCGCGCCAGGGCGGGGCCGATCTGAGTGCCAACCCGCGCCTGCGCCTGGCGGTGGACAAGGCCAAGGCGGCCAACATGCCGGCCGATCGCGTCAAGTACAACATCGACAAGGCCTCGGGCACGCTGGAAGGCGTGAACTACGAGGAAATCCGCTACGAGGGCTATGGCATCGGCGGTGCGGCCATCATCGTCGACACCATGACCGACAACCGGGTACGCACCGTGGCCGAGGTGCGCCACGCCTTCAGCAAGCACGGTGGCAACCTGGGCACCGAGGGTTCGGTCGCGTTCCAGTTCAAGCACTGCGGCCAGCTCGTCTTTGCCCCCGGCACCAGCGAGGACCGCGTGATGGAGGTGGCCCTGGAGGCCGGCGCCGAGGACGTGATCTCCGACGACGACGGTGCCATCGAGGTGCTCACCGCGCCGGGTGACTTCGAGGTCGTCAGGAACGCGCTGGAAGCCGCCGGGCTCCAGCCCGAGGTGGCCGAGGTGACCATGCGCGCCGACAACACCATCGCACTGAGCGGCGAAGATGCCGTGCGCATGCAGAAGCTGCTGGATGTGCTGGAAGACCTGGACGACGTGCAGAACGTCTTCCACAACGCGGAAATCGATGCATGAATCCCGCTGACAACAGGAAGATACAGATGCCCGGCCACATGAAGGTGCTCGTGGTGGGCGGGGGCGGGCGCGAGCATGCGCTGGCCTGGAAGCTCAAGCAGTCGCCCCGGGTCGGGCAGGTGTTCGTGGCCCCGGGCAACGGCGGCACGGCGCTCGACAAGGACCTGCGCAACGTGCCCGCGACCGATGTGCGTGCCTTGCGCGAGTGGGCGCAGGCCGAAGGCGTTGCCCTGACCGTGGTGGGGCCGGAAGGGCCGCTGGCGGCCGGGGTGGTGGACGAATTCCGGGCCCACGGCATGCGCATCTTCGGGCCCACAAGGGCCGCTGCGCAACTGGAAAGCTCCAAGGCCTTCTCCAAGGCCTTCATGCAGCGCCACGGCATTCCCACAGCCGCCTACGAGGCCTTCACGGATCCGGTGGCTGCCCACGCCTATGTGGACCGGATGGGGGCTCCGATCGTGGTCAAGGCCGACGGCCTGGCCGCCGGCAAGGGTGTGGTGGTGGCCATGACGGCGGCCGAGGCCCACGAGGCCATCGATTTCATGCTGCTCGACAACAAGCTGGGCGTGAGCCACAACGAAGGCGGCGCCCGCGTGGTGATCGAGGAGTTCCTCCAGGGCGAGGAAGCCAGCTTCATCGTGCTGTGCGACGGCAAGAACGTGGTGGCGCTGGCGACCAGCCAGGACCACAAGCGCCTGCTCGATGCCGACCAGGGCCCCAACACCGGCGGCATGGGGGCCTACTCCCCGGCACCGGTGGTCACGCCCGAGGTGCATGCGCGCGCCATGCGCGAGGTCATCCTGCCCACCATCCGCGGGATGGAAAAGGACGGCATCCCCTACACCGGTTTCCTCTACGCCGGCCTGATGATCGACGGCCAGGGTGCGCCCAAGACCCTGGAATTCAACTGCCGCATGGGCGACCCCGAGACCCAGCCCATCATGATGCGCCTCAAGAGCGATCTGGCCGAAGTGCTCTGGGCCGCAACGGAGCCTGGGCCGCACGGCCGGCTCGATCGGGTCGAGCTGGACTGGGACCGCCGCACCGCGCTGGGCGTGGTGCTGGCCGCCCACGGCTATCCGCTCGATCCCCGCAAGGGCGATGCCATCACCGGCCTGCCCGCCGATGCGCCGGATGCCGTGGTGTTTCACGCCGGCACCACGATGCAGGAGGGCCAGGTGCTCACCGCCGGCGGGCGCGTGCTGTGCGCCACCGCACTGGGCGACAACGCCAGGCAGGCCCAGCAGCGCGCCTATGCGCTGGTGCAGGGCATCCGCTTCGACGGCATGCAGTACCGCAAGGACATCGGCCACCGGGCCATCAGATCATGAGCCTGAGCCCTACCCAGACCGTGCGCGAGTACCTGCTCGGCCTGCAGCACCGCATCACTTCGGCGATTTCCGAGATCGATGGCAAGGCCTTCCTGTCGGACGGCTGGCAGAAGGCGCCCGGTGAAGCCCTGCAGGGCAACGGCGTGACCCAGATCCTGGAAGGGGGCGACACCTTCGAGCGCGCCGGCTGCGGTTTCTCGCACGTGAGCGGCCCGCGCCTGCCGCCCTCGGCCACGCAGCACCGGCCCGAGCTGGCCGGGGCGCCGTTCGAGGCCATGGGCGTGTCGCTGGTGTTTCACCCGCGCAACCCCTACGTGCCCACGGTGCACATGAACGTGCGCATGATCACGGCCACGCCGGCCAACGGCGGCGAGCCCGTGAGCTGGTTCGGCGGCGGCATGGACCTCACGCCCTACTACGGGTTCGAGGAAGACGCCATCCACTTCCACCAGACCTGCAAGAACGCGCTGGAGCCCTTCGGTGACGACAAGTACCCGCGCTTCAAGGCCTGGTGCGACGACTACTTCTGCCTCAAGCACCGCAACGAGCAGCGCGGCGTGGGCGGGGTGTTCTACGACGATTTCTCCGAACTGGGCTTCGAAGGCGGTTTCGCCATGACGCGCGCCGTGGGCGATGCCTTCCTGCACGCCTACCTGCCCATCGTGCAGCGCCGCATGGGCATGCACCACGGCGAGCGCGAACGCCAGTTCCAGCTCTACCGCCGCGGGCGCTACGTCGAGTTCAACCTGGTGTGGGACCGGGGCACGCACTTCGGCCTGCAGTCGGGCGGGCGCAGCGAGTCCATCCTGCTGTCGATGCCGCCGCTGGTGCGCTGGTCCTACAACGAGCACCCGGCCCCCGGAACGCCCGAACACAGGCTGTACCAGGAGTTCCTGGTGCGCCGGGACTGGGTGTGAACGGAGTGCCTGCTGCCAAAACGGCGCGCATCGGCATGTTCGGTGGGGCGTTCGATCCGCCGCACTGGGCCCACCGCACGCTGGCCGAGACGGCGCTGGCACAGCTCGAACTCGACGTCCTGCACGTCCTGCCCACCGGGCACGCCTGGCACAAGTCGCGCGTGCTCTCGCCCGGTGAGCACCGGATGGCGATGTGCGAACGGGCCTTCGAGGGCCTGCCGCGCACCCGGCTCGACGACCGGGAAATGCGGCGCGCCGGTCCTTCCTACACAGCCGACACCCTGCACGAGCTGGCCGCGGAATACCCGGGGGCGCAGCTCTTTCTGCTGCTGGGGGCCGACCAGCTGCTCGCCTTCAAGACCTGGGTGCGCTGGGAGGAGGTGCTGCGCTACGCGACGCTGGCGGTGGCGAACCGGGCCATCAACATCGGCGCCGACGCCGACCTCGACCAGCACATCGAGCAGGACCTGAGCGCGGTCGACGTCCCCTTCGTGCGCCTGAACATGCCCCTGCGCAACATCAGCGCCACCGCCGTGCGCGCCCATGTGCATGGCCAGAGCCGACGGCACCCCGATCTGGAGGTGCTGGTGCCCGAAGGCGTAGCGCGTTATATTTCCGAACACCACCTCTACCAGACCCCTACATGACCAGCGAATCCGCCGCCAAGAAAAACATCCAGAAACTCCAGCGGGCCATCGTCGATGGTCTGGAGGACGTCAAGGCCCAGAACATCGAGGTGTTCAACACCGAGCACCTCTCGCCCCTGTTCGAGCGGGTGGTGGTGGCCAGTGGCACGTCCAACCGGCAGACCAAGGCGCTGGCCGCCAGCGTGCGCGATGCCGTGCGGGAGGCCGGGTTCGACAAGCCCCGCACCGAGGGCGAGGAAAACGGCGAATGGATCATCGTCGACTGCGGCCCTGCCGTGGTGCACGTGATGCAGCCTGCCATACGCCAGTACTACCGGCTGGAAGACATCTGGGGCGACAAGCCGGTGCGCCTGAAGCACGCGGCCCAGGCCAAGGCAGAAGCCCGCCCGGCGGCACCGGCCGCCCGGTCGACCTCGGCGGACAAGCCTGCGGGCAAAGCCACTGCGGCGCGCGCCACCGGCCGCACCGCCGCCAAGCCGGCAGCGAAAACCCCGGCTACCCGGGCCGCCGCCGGCGCCCGGGCCAGCGCCAAGACGGCCGCCCGCAAGACCACCGTAGCGGTCAAAACCCCCGCGCGCAAGTCCGCCACCACCGCCGTCTCGGTCGTGAAGGTGGGCGCGCCTGCGGCCCGCAAGACTTCTGCCAAGGCCGCGACCAAGCCCGCTGCAACCAAGCCGGCCGCACGCACGCCGGCCCGCAAGACCGCCACCAAGACAGCGTCCAGGGTCAAGCCCAAGGCATGAAGCTCGTGATCGTGGCGGTGGGGCAACGCATGCCCGACTGGGCGCAGACCGCCTACGACGATTACGCCAAGCGCTTCCCCCCCGACTGCCGGGTCGAGATCCGCACCGTCAAGACCGAGCCGCGCGGCTCCCGCACGCGGGAGACCCTGCTGGCCGCCGAGCGCGCCCGCATTGAGGCGGTCATCCCCAAGGGGGCTCGCGTGGTGGTGCTCGACGAATGCGGCAAGGGGCTCTCGACCGTGGCCCTGGCCGAACAGTTGAAGCAATGGCAGATGGCGGGCGACGACGTGGCGCTGGTCATCGGAGGCCCCGACGGCCTGGACCCGGAATTCAAGGCCCAGGCCCATGGACGAATCCGCCTGTCCGACATGACCTTGCCCCACGCCATGGCCCGGGTGCTGCTGATCGAGCAGCTCTACCGCGCCTGGTCCATCAACGCCAACCATCCCTACCACCGCGAATGAAACCCTGGCTGTACCTGGCCTCGCAGAGCCCGCGCCGGCGTCAGTTGCTGGAACAGTGGGGGGTGCGTTGCGAGCCCTTGCTGCCCGATGCGCACGACGATGCCGAGGTGCTCGAAGCCGTCCGTGGCGCGGAGGCGCCGGCGACGTACGTGCGCCGCGTCACCCGCCTGAAGCTCGATGCGGCCGTGCAACGGCTGCAGCAGCGCGGCCTGCCGCCAGGGCCGGTGCTGTGCGCCGACACCACCGTGGCCCTGGGCCGCGATATCCTGGGCAAGCCGGCTTCGGCCGCCGATGCGCGGCGCATGCTGCAGCGCCTGTCGGGACAGCGCCATCAGGTGCTCACCGCCGTCATGGTGGCCCACAGGGGTCAGGTCTGGCAGGCGCTGAGCCGCTCGCAGGTCACGTTCGCCACATTGAGCGAAGCCGAGATCCGCCGCTACGTGGCCACCTGCGAACCCCTGGGCAAGGCCGGCGCCTACGGCATACAGGGGCTGGCCGGCCTGTGGATACGGCGCATCAGTGGCAGCTACACCGGCATCATGGGGCTGCCCGCCTACGAGACCGCCGAGGTGCTGCGCGCGGCCGGCCTGCGTCTGATCTAATCCGTCCATGGCACAGGACATCCTCATCAACTGGGCACCCCAGGAAACCCGCGTGGCGGTGGTGGAGCAGGGCGCGGTGCAGGAAGTGCACATCGAGTGCACGTTGGAGCGCGGTCTGGTCGGCAATATCTACCTGGGCAAGGTGTCCCGGGTGCTGCCGGGCATGCAGTCGGCCTTCATCGACATCGGACTCGACCGCGCCGCCTTTCTGCACGTGGCCGATCTGCTGCCCAACATCACGGCGCGCCATGCCAACGGCAAGGACCGCGCAGCGGCCGCGGCACCAAAGGCGCCCGAGAGCGTGCCATCGATGGCTTCCGTGCCGGCCGTCGAATCCGCCCTGCCGATCGAGCGCCAGATATTCGAAGGCCAGGCCCTGATGGTTCAGGTCCTCAAGGACCCGATCGGCACCAAGGGCGCGCGTCTGACCGCACAGATCAGCATTGCCGGGCGACTGCTGGTGTTCCTGCCGCAGGACGACCACATCGGCGTGTCGCAGAAGATCCCGCATGCCCAGCGTGAGGCCCTGCGCCAGCGCCTCACGTCCCTCACCGCGGGGCAGGGCGGCGGCTTCATCCTGCGCACCAACGCCGAAGACGCCAGTGACGAGGAACTCGCCGAGGACATTGCCTACCTGCGCAAGACCTGGTCGCACATCAAGGCGGCGGCCACGCGCCTGCCGCCCGCCAGCCTGCTGCACCAGGACCTGACCCTGATGCAGCGCGTGCTGCGCGACCTGGTGGGGGCGCAGACCCAGTCGATCCGTGTCGATTCCCGCGAGCAGCACGGCCTGCTGCAGGCGTTTGCGCGCGAGTACATGCCCAGCACGCTGGAGCGCATCGAGCACTACGCCGGCGAGCGCCCCATCTTCGATCTGCACAACATCGACGAGGACATCGTGCGTGCGCTCGGGCGGCGCGTCGATCTCAAGTCCGGTGGCTACCTCGTCATCGACCAGACCGAGGCGCTGACCACGGTCGACGTGAACACCGGTGGCTTTGTGGGTGCGCGCAATTTCGACGACACCGTCTTCCGCACCAACCTGGAGGCGGCGCAGGCCATCGCACGCCAGCTGCGCCTGCGCAACCTGGGTGGCATTGTGATCGTCGACTTCATCGACATGACACGCGAGGACCACCGCGAGGCCGTGCTGGCCGAGTTCCGCAAGCAGCTTGCGCGCGATCGCGTCAAGACCATGATCGGGGACTTTTCACAGCTCGGACTGGTCGAGATGACGCGCAAGCGCACCCGCGAGTCGCTTGCGCAGATGCTCAGCGAGACCTGCCAGACCTGCGGCGGCAAGGGCCATGTGAAGACCGCGCGCAGCGTGTGCTACGACATTCTGCGCGAGATCCTGCGCGAGGCCCGGGCCTTCAACCCGCGCGAGTTCCGCGTGGTCGCCTCGCCCAAGGTGATCGAGCTGTTCCTGGACGAGGAAAGCCAGCACCTGGCGGGGCTGAGCGACTTCATCGGCAAGCCGATTTCGCTGCAGAGCGAAAGCTCCATGACCCAGGAGCAGTACGACATCGTGCTGCTCTGAGACCCCCGGCCGGGGTCGTGCTCACGCAATCACGCCGCTGCCCCGGCTTTGCGCCTGCAGCCGGGCATAGAGCCCATCGGCGGCCAGCAACTCGGCGTGCGTGCCCTGCTCGGCGATCCGGCCTGCGGCCAGCACCACCACGCGGTCGGCGTGCTCAATGGTGGTCAGGCGGTGTGCGATCACGATCGTGGTGCGCCCTTGCATCAGGCGCGCCAGGGCGTCTTGGACCAGCCGTTCGGATTCGTTGTCCAGGGCCGAGGTGGCTTCGTCGAGGATCAGGATCGGGGCGTCCTTGTAGATGGCACGGGCGATCGCCAGCCGCTGGCGTTGCCCGCCTGAGAGCTGGGTGGCGTTGTGCCCCACGGGGGTGTGCATTCCCAGCGGCAGGGTGGCGAGCAGATCGCTCAGGTTGGCGGAATCAAGCGCCGACCGCAGCCGCGCCTCGTCCACGTCTGCACCCAGCGCCACGTTGGCCGCGAGCGTGTCGTTGAGCATCACCACGTCCTGACTCACCATCGCGAACTGGGCGCGCAGGCTGTCGAGGCGCCAGTCGGGCAGGGGAACACCATCGAGCAGCACGCGGCCCTCGGTGGTCTCCACGAAGCGTGGCAGCAGGTTGGCCAAGGTGGTCTTGCCCGATCCCGATGGACCCACCAGCGCCACGACCTCACCGGGCGCGATGGCCAGGTCCAGTTCGCGCAGGGCCCAGGCTTCCTGTTCGGCGTAGCGCACCCCGGTTCCCTCAAAGGTGATCTGCCCACGTGTGCGCTCGACGGCATGGCTGCCGCCGGACTGCTCCGGAACGAGTTCAATCAGTTCCAGCCCCCGCTCCAGTGCCGCCAGCCCCCGGGTGACCGGCCCTGCAATGTCGGCCAGCTGGCGGATCGGCGCGATCAGCATCAGCATGGCCGTGACGAAGCCGACAAAGCCGCCCACCGTCACGCCGCTGTTGCTGCTCTGCCAGAGCGCCACCGCGATGACGGCCGACAGCGCGGCGGCCGCCAGCAACTGGGTCAACGGGGTCATGGCCGCGCTGGCGATGGTCGACTTCATGGCCAGGCGGCGCAGCGCCAGGCTGAGCTGCTCAAACCGGCGGCCCTGCTGCTGCTGGGCGCCGTGCAGGCGGATCATGCGGTGGGCCAGCACGTTCTCCTCGACCACGTAGGCGAGGTCGTCGGTGGCCTGCTGGCTGGTGCGCGTCAGCCGGTAGAGCCGGCGCGAAAGCACACGCATCACCCAGGTCAGCGGCGGAAACACGGCCAGCACGATCAGCGTGAGCTGCCAGTTCAGGTAGAACAGATAACCGAGCAGGGCCGCGATCGTGAGAACGTCCTTGGCCAGGGTCAGGATGGCGTTGACCAGCAGCGTCGCACCGGTCTGGACCTCGTAGACCAGGGTGTTGGAGAGCTTGCTTGCGCTTTGCTGCGAGAACAGCTCCATGCGCGCGCTGTTGAGCCGTTCGAACATCGCGCGGCGCAACTCCACCATGCCCTGGCTGGCCGTGTAGGTCAGGGCGTACTTGGCGATGAAGCTGGCTACGCCCCGAACGGCGAACAGGCCCATCAGGGCCAGGGGCACCATCCACAGGGGAAAGGCGCCTGCGGAAAAGCCTTCGTCCAGCAGCTGCTTGAGCAGCGCAGGAATGGCCGGCTCCGTGAGGGCGCTGACCACGGTGCCGACAAAAGCCAGCACCATACCGGCTTTGGCGCTGCGGAAATAGGGCCACAGGCGCCCGAGTCTCTGGGTCAGCGACAGGGCGCCGGTCGTGTCAGCGCCGGGGGAAGGGGAACCTTTTCGATACAACTTGTCACTGTCCTTGGAACGTAGTTCGGTATTATCGGTCCGTTGAGTCGCCGCCCTGCCTGTTCTTCAAGGCCATCACACGAATCCATGCGCATTCCCTCCGAAAACCACATTCCGTCTTCTCCCGATCGCCGCCGTTGCCTCGCTGCACTGTCAGGGGCCGGTCTGCTGGCCACCCCGTGGGCCTCTGCGTGGGCGCAGTTTCGTGTCGAGGTGACGGGGGTCGGACTCACCCAGATCCCCTTTGCCGTGGCGCCTTTCCGGGGGAGCGACAAGGCCGGGCAGGATGTGCCGGGGATTGTGCGCGCAGACCTCGAGCGCAGCGGGCAGTTCCGCCCCATCGATCCTTTGCCGGGTGTGCTGGACGAAAACACCCGACCCGATCTCGGCCCCTGGCGCGACCGCTCGATCGACGCGCTGGTCACCGGCAGCGTCACCCGCCTGGCCGATGGCCGCTTCGACGTTCGCTTTCGGCTCTGGGACGTGGTGCGGGCACAGGACCTGGGCGGGCTGAGTTTTCCCGTGGCTGCGGCCGACCTGCGGCTGGCCGCGCACAAGGTGTCGGACTACGTCTACGAAAAGCTCATCGGCGACAAGGGCGTGTTCTCGACCCGCATCGCCTATGTGTCCAAGGAAGGGCCCCGCTACAACCTGTGGGTGGCCGATGCCGATGGCCAGAATGCGCAGGCGGCCCTGACCAGCCCCGAGCCCATCATCTCGCCGGTGTGGTCTCCCAACGGCGCCCAACTCGCGTATGTGTCGTTCGAGGCGCGCAAGCCGGTCATCTACAGCCACGAGGTCGCTTCCGGCCGCCGCCGTCTGCTGGCCACCTTCAGGGGGTCCAACAGTGCGCCGGCCTGGTCGCCCGACGGGCGGCAGATGGTGGCTACGCTGTCCCTGTCCGGTCAGTCTCAGGTGTATGCGCTCGACCCGGCGGGCGGACAGCCCCGGCGGCTCACGCAGTCGGGCGGCATCGACACCGAACCGGTGTTCTCTCCGGATGGCCGGTCGCTCTATTTCGTCAGCGACCGGGGCGGTTCGCCTCAGATCTACCGCATGCCCGCCACGGGTGGGGCGGCCGAACGCGTCACTTTCAACGGCAACTACAACATCTCGCCTGCCATCAGCCCCGACGGGCGCTGGCTGGCTTTTGTCGCCCGCGTCAACGGGGCCTTCAAGCTGCACGTGATGGACCTTTCCAATGGACAGGCCGTTGCCCTGACGGACACCGTTGCCGACGAGAGCCCCAGTTTTGCGCCCAACAGCCGGCTCATCATGTACGCGACCAAGGTGCAGGGGCGCGAGTCGCTCATGACCACCACACTCGATGGTCGCATCAAGACCCGCCTGGCCAGCGTGCCCGGCGATATCCGGGAGCCCGACTGGGGCCCCTTCCTGTCGTGATGGCCGGAACCGGTCAACGCCTTCCTACCACCCACAACACGAGACGTCCCATGCCAAATTGCACGCACCGTTCCTTGTCCACTTCCTCCGCTCCGTCCGTCGCGCAGCGGCCTGCCCGTCCCTGGTCGCACTGGCTGGCTGCGGGCGTGGCCGCATGGCTGCTGTCTGCCTGCGGCTCCAACGTCAAGCTGGACGAGGTACCGGTTTCCGATCGTGCGGGCGTGTCCGTGGATGCTGTCGGCACGCAAGGGGCCGGTGGCCAGGCGGGCACCGCTGGGGCCGTGGACCAGCGCGGTGTGGCGGGCGTTCAGGTGCCGGCAGAAGCGGCCGGCCAGCCGCCGGCCTCATTGGCGCGTCTGGTGTTTTTCGACTACGACAGCTACACCGTGCGCCCCGAGTTCGCTGCGCTGCTGGAGAGCCATGCGCGTTTCCTCAATGCCGACCGCCAGCGCCGCGTCGTGCTCGAAGGCCACACCGACGAGCGTGGCGGCCGTGAATACAACCTCGCCTTGGGCCAGAAACGGGCCGAGGCCGTCAGGCGGGCCATGGGCCTGCTGGGCGTCACCGACGCCCAGATGGAGGCCGTGAGCTTTGGCAAGGAGAAGCCGGCCAATCCCGGTTCGACGGAAGAGGCCTACAGCCAGAACCGCCGCGTTGAACTGAACTACCGTTGATCGCCATGTCCCTGTCCACATTTGTCCGCCTTCGCGGGGCCCTGCTGGGTGCCATGATGGTGCTGGCGTCTGTTCCCGCCGCCGCCTTTCTTGGCGACGACGAAGCCCGTCGGGCGATCATCGAACTGCGTGCGCGCGTAGAAACCAACCGCCAGGCCGCCGAAGAGGCCAATCAGAAGCTCGACCAGGCCTTGCGCCAACTGCTCGATGAGCAGGCCGCACCGGCCCGCCGTGGCCTGCTGGATCTCATCAACCAGATCGAAGGACTGCGCGCCGAACTGGCGATCCTGCGTGGGCAGAACGAACAGTTGGCGCGCGAGGTGTCCGAGTTGCAGCGCCAGCAGAAGGACGTGCTGTCGGCACTGGATGAGCGCCTGCGTGCGCTGGAGCCCAGCGAGGTCACGCTGGATGGGGTCGAGTTCATGGCGACCAAGGCCGAAAAAACAGACTACGATGCCGCAATGGCCGTGTTGCGGGAATCGCAGTTCCGGCGTGCGGCGGCCCTGTTTGGCCAGTTCGTGCAGCGCCACCCGGCCAGCGGCTACGTGCCCATGGCGCTTTACTGGCAGGGCAACGCACTCTACGCCGCGCGCGACTACCTGCCGGCCATCGAGAGCTACCGAGCCATGATGGCCGCTTCTCCCACCCACCCCCGTGTGCCCGAGAGCATGCTGGCCATTGCCAATTGCCAGCTTGAACTCAAGGACGCCCGCGCCGCCAAGGCCACCCTGGAGGCGCTGTTGAAGCAGCACCCGGGCACCGAGGCGGGAGCCACCGCACGCGACCGCCTGGCCCGCATGCGTTGATGGATTCGGCCGTATTTGCAGGCGCGGAAGATTTCGAGCGCCGCTTCGGTGGGCTTCGCCGTCTGTATGGTCTGGAGGGCGCCGGCCGCCTGTTCGCGGCGCATGCGGTCGTCGTGGGTGTGGGCGGTGTTGGATCGTGGGCTGCAGAATGCCTGGCGCGCAGCGGGCTGGCCCGCTTGACGCTGATCGACATGGACCATGTGAGTGTCTCGAATGTCAACCGCCAGATACAGGCGCTCGACGCCACCCTGGGACAATCCAAGGTCGAGGCCATGCGCCAGCGCATCCTTCAGATCAACCCGGTGGCGCAGGTGCATGCGGTGGACGACTTCGTCACGCCACAGAACTGGGAAGTTCTTGCCGAGCCTTGGCTCCGCGAGGGCCAGGCGTTGGCAGTGATCGATGCCTGCGACCAGGTGCAGGCCAAGACAGCCATGGCGGCTTGGGCGGCCGCGCACGGCGCCTTGTTCGTGACCGTGGGGGCGGCCGGCGGCAAGCGCCTGGCACACAAGGTGGAGGTGGGCGATCTGTCGCAGACCACGCACGATCCCTTGCTGGCGCAACTGCGCTACCGCCTGCGCAAGCAGCATGGTGCCGCGCGCACCGGCCAGTTGGGCGTGAACTGTGTGTTCAGCCGAGAAGCCGTGGCCACACCGGACGCCGCCTGCGTCGTCCCCGACGCTGCCGATGGCACGCTCAACTGCCGTGGCTATGGTTCCAGTGCCGCCGTCACGGCGACCTTCGGCATGTGTGCGGCGGGCTGGGCACTGGACAGACTGGCGTGCGGGGCGGGATTTTTCAAGAAAAAATCGGGCGCCTCGAAAAGGCCGAAAAATGACGCTATAATCTGAGGCTTGGCAATCAACGCAGTTGATCGCAAAAAGTTAAAGGTTGGGTCGTTAGCTCAGTTGGTAGAGCAGCGGACTTTTAATCCGTTGGTCGCAGGTTCGAATCCTGCACGACCCACCAACAAAATCAAGCACTTAGCGCAGAAATGCCTAGGTGCTTTTTTGTTGGTGCGTCGCGATGTAACTACCTTGTAGCGATGACTTGATCTACAGGGGGCGGTCAGGCGTGGGAGCCGTGCAGGTGGTAGCGGTTGCCGCCGCGCTCTTTGGCGCGGTACATCGCGGTGTCGGCCTGGCTGATGAGCTCGTCCACCGAACCGGCGTTCTGGGGATACAGGCTGATGCCGATCGATGGCACCACCGCCACGGCCTTGTCGCCCACCAGCACCGGCGGTTGCATGCTGGCCAGAAGACTCTCGGCGACCGGCACCGCGTCTGCTGCCTGTTCTATCTGGCTAAGCACGACCAGGAATTCGTCTCCACCCAGGCGCACCACCAGATCGGATTCGCGTACTGCGCTGCGCAGGCGGCGGGCCGTTTCGCACAGCAACCGGTCGCCGGTCTGGTGACCGAAGCTGTCGTTGATCGATTTGAACCCGTCCAGGTCGATGAACAGGAGCGCGGTGCTGGTGCCTTGGCGCTTGGCCAGTGTGAGGGTGCGGGGCAGGAACTCGTTGAGGTACTGGCGGTTGGGCAACTGGGTCAGCGGGTCGTGCAGCGCGAGGAACTCGATGCGCTGCTGCGCCTGCTTGCGCGCCGTGATGTCGCGCACGGCCACGACCCGGTGGATCTGACCTTCGTAAGGCAGGCTCTTGGGGGCGTATTCGACGGCGACGGTGTGTCCGTCCTTGTGCAGGATGGCGCTTTCGTAGGGAGTTTCGTCGAGTGAACGGATGTGCTCCACCACCTCGGCGTGGCAGTCCTCGGGGACGAATTCGATGGTCTGGCGACCGAGCATTTCCGGCGCGGTGTAACCGGTCAGGGCGAGCAGGGCGCTGTTGACGTCGGTGATGACACCGTTCCTGTGGAAGACGATGCCCTCGCTGGTGGCTTCTGCGAACTTGCGCATGCGGGTTTCGCTTTCGCGCACGGCCTGCTCGGCACGCCATGTTTCGGTGATGTCGTTGATGAGCACGAAGGCCCCGACCTGCTGCCCTACCTCGGCAAAGTGCGGGGTCAGGCTGACATCGATGACGCGCGTTTTCCCATCGGGCAGCCGCTGCTCGCGCACATAGCGCACGGCCTGCCCGCCCTGGACGGCACGGACGTGGGGCTCGATCGTGAGCCAGGCCTGCTCGCCGATGGCCTCGCGCACGGTTTTGCCCAGGATGGTGTCGGTGGTCCAGCCGTTGTATTCGGCATAACGCTGGTTGGCGAACAGGCAGGTCAGGGTGTCAATGCGGTAGTAGGCGAGCAGGGCGGGAACGGCATCCGCCACCAGACGCAGCAAGGCGCCGGGTGTCTGAGCAGGCAGGAGTGGATGGGGGTCGGGTTCCGGCATGGCTCGATCAGGGCGCCATAAAATGCCATATATGATTTCTGAGACCATTCTAGATGGACCGCAGCCCCAGAGCAATAGGACAAAGGTCCCGACATGGCCGGGAGATCAGGTGCCCTGGCCAGCCTCAATGCGCTCGACCTGCTCGGAGATGTCCAGCCAGCGCTCCTCGGCCGCAGTCAGTTCTGACTCGATGGTCTTGAGCCGTTTGCCGGCTTCGGCCAGTTCGGCCGGGGGCAGCGGGCTGAGCAGCTTGTCGTGCAGCGCCTGGCTTTCCTGCTGAAGATGGGCCATGCGACGGTCCAGATCGGCCAGCGCCTTCCTGTGGGGCTTGAGTTCGTCGGCCAGCTTTTGCCGACGCTGGGCCTCGAGCCGGCGTTGTTCGACGGGGTTGGCCCGTGCGGCTTCTGGCTGGGGGGGCAGAATCGGGGTGGGCGTCGCAGGCGCCGCGTCGATGGGCGGCGGGGCAGCGCTGGCACCGGTCTTGGCGGCCTCGCGCTTTTGCTTGGCCACGTCGAGCAGGTAGCGCTGGTAATCGTCAAGGTCGCCTTCGAAGGAGGCGATGCCGCCGTGCGAGACGAGCCAGAATTCGTCGCAGACCGTGCGCAGCAGGGCGCGGTCGTGGCTGACCAGCAGCACCGTGCCTTCAAACTCGTTCAGCGCCACGGCCAGGGCTTCGCGGGTGGCCAGGTCCAGGTGGTTGGTGGGTTCGTCGAGCAGCAGCAGATTGGGCCGCAGCCACACGATCATGCACAGCACCAGGCGCGCCTTTTCGCCGCCGCTCATGCTGCCCACGGCCTGCTGGACCATATCGCCACCGAACTGGAAGCGGCCCAGGAAATTGCGCAAATCCTGTTCGCGCGTGCCCTGGCCGCTCAGGCGGCCGTCGGCCTCGGCCTCTCGGGCCAGCCGGACCATGTGCGCCAGCGGCGCGTCGTCGGGGCGCAGCACGTCGAGTTCCTGCTGGGCGAAGTAGCCGATGTTGAGGCCCTTGCCTCGCGTGATCTGCCCGCCAAGCAGGGGCAGCGCCTGGGCGATGGTCTTGACCACCGTGGACTTGCCCTGGCCGTTGGCGCCCAGGATGCCGATGCGCTGGCCCGCCAGCACCGAGCGGTCGACCTGGCGCACGATCACCGTGGCCTTGCCGTCGGGGGCGGTGTAGCCGAAGCTGGCGGCCTTGAGGCTGAGCATGGGATTGGGCAACTGGGCCGGCTCCTCGAACTCGAACTGGAAGTCGGCCTCGGCAAGCACCGGGGCGATCTTCTCCATGCGTTCCAGGGCCTTGACGCGGCTTTGCGCCTGCTTGGCCTTGGTGGCCTTGGCCTTGAAGCGGTCAATGAAGCGCTGCAGGTGGGCGATGCGGTCCTGCTGCCGCACGAAGGCCGTCTGCTGCTGCTGGAGCTGCTCGGCGCGCATGTCCTCGAAACGGCTGTAGTTGCCGCCGTAGCGGGTGAGCTTGCCGCCCTCGATGTGCAGCGTGACCTGGGTGACGGCGTCGAGGAATTCGCGGTCGTGGCTGATGACGATTAGCGTGCCCTCGTAGCGCTTGAGCCAGCTTTCCAGCCAGACCAGTGCGTCGAGGTCGAGGTGGTTGGTGGGTTCGTCGAGCAGCAGCAGGTCGGACGGGCACATGAGCGCGCGCGCCAGTTGCAGCCGCATGCGCCAGCCGCCCGAGAAGCTGTTGACGGGGCGCTCCAGCTCGGCGCTCAGGAAGCCCAGGCCCAGCAGCAGCGCCTGCGCGCGGGCGGGGGCGTCGTGGGCGCCGGCGTCCTGCAGTTCGGTGTAGGCGTGAGCCATCTGCTCGCCGTCGCCGCCGGCTTCGGCCTCGGTGACGGCCTGGCGGGCCGCGAGCAGGCGGGTGTCGCCGTCGATCACGAAGGCGGTGCAGGATTCGGCGGTCTCGGGCATGTCCTGGGCGACCTGGCTCATGCGCCACTGGCGGGGCCAGAACACGTCGCCGCCGTCCTCGTGCAGGGTGCCGTTGAGCAGCCCGAACAGGCTGGACTTGCCGGCGCCGTTGCGCCCGACCAGGCCGATGCGCTCGCCCGGATTGAGGGTGGCCGAGGCCTGGTCGAGCACGACCTTGCTGCCGCGGCGCAGCGTGACCTGGCGCAGCGTGATCATGCCGTGGCCAGCCCTTGCAGGGCCTCGCGCGTCAGGAGCACCACGGGGCCGACGCCGGCGCTGGTTTCGGGCCAGTAGGCTTCCAGGCGGGGAAAGGCGCGCTCGAAATGTTCGCGCTCGTTGCCGATCTCCAGCACCAGCACGGCGCCCTCGTTCATGTGCGCGGCCGCCTCGCTCAGCAGGTGGCGCACGAAGTCCATGCCGTCGTCGCTGCCCGCAACCCCGCCATCGAGCGAGATCAGCGGTTCTGCGCGGTATTCCGCAGGCAGGGCTTCCATGCCAGCGCGGCTCACGTAGGGCGGGTTGCACAGGATGAGGTCGTAGCGGCCGGGCAGGGCGCGCCAGCCATCGGACTCGATCAGGCGGATGCGGTCCTGCAGGCCATGGCGCTCAACGTTGATGCGGGCCACGGCGAGGGCGTCGGTGGAGATGTCGGCGGCATCGACGCGGATCTCGGGCCACGCCATCGCGGCGAGCACCGCCAGGCTGCCATTGCCGGTGCACAGGTCAAGCACATCGTGGGTGTGTTCGCCCAGCCAGGGATCGAGGCTGTCGGCGCCATCGGCCTGTGCAATGAGTTCGGCGATGAAGCTGCGCGGCACGATGGTGCGTTCATCGACGTAGAAGGGGACCCCCTGCAGCCAGGCTTCGCGGGTCAGGTAGGCCGCTGGCTGGCGGGTGGCGATGCGGCGTTCGATCAGGACCAGGGCAGCCTCGCGCTGCGCTGCGGAGACCGGCTGCGCCCCCAGGGCGTCGAGGTCGCTGTCGAGCGGCAGGCCGAGCCGCCACAGCACCAGCCAGGCGGCTTCGTCGCGGGCGTTCGTGGTTCCGTGGCCGTAGGCGAGGTCGGCCGCCTGCAGCCGGGCCTCGGCGGTGGCGATCAGGGCGCCCAGGGTGGCATCGGTCATGGGGTGGGTTCGTCGGTCGCGGGCAGGCCGGCGAGATTCTCGAGGACGCGGCGGTAGATGTTCTTGAGCGGCTCGATGTCGGCCACGGCCACGCATTCGTCGACCTTGTGGATGGTGGCGTTGGGCGGGCCGAGCTCGATCACCTGCGGGCAGATCTGCGCGATGAAGCGGCCGTCGCTGGTGCCTCCGGTGGTGGAAAGTTCGGTTTCGATACCGGTTTGGTCGCGGATGGCGTCGCGTACCGCATCGACCAGGGTGCCGGGGCGCGTCAGGAAGGGCAGGCCACCCACGGTCCAGGCAAGGTCGTAGTCGTCGACCCCATGGCGGGCCAGGATCTCGTGGACGCGCTCCTGCAGCCCTTCGGCGGTGGATTCGGTGGAGAAGCGGAAGTTGAAGTCGACCACCACCGTGCCCGGGATGACGTTGCTGGCGCCCGTGCCGCCGTGGATGTTGCTGACCTGCCAGGTGGTGGGGGGGAAGTGCTCGTTGCCGGCGTCCCAGCGCGTGGCCACGAGTTCGGTCAGCGCGGGCGCCAGCACATGGATGGGGTTGCGCGCCAGGTGCGGGTAGGCGATGTGGCCCTGGATACCCTTCACGGTCAGCCGGCCGCTCATGGTGCCGCGCCGGCCGTTCTTGATCATGTCGCCGGTGCGCTCCACCGAGGTCGGCTCGCCCACGATGCAGTAATCGAGCCGCTCGCCCCGCCGCTGCAGTTCGCGGCAGACCACCACGGTGCCGTCGTGGGCGGGGCCTTCCTCGTCGCTGGTGAGCAGGAAGGCGATGTTGAGACGGGCCTCGGGGTGTTCGGCAACGAATTCCTCGCAGGCCACCACCATGGCGGCCAATGAGGTCTTCATGTCGCTGGCACCGCGGCCGTAGAGCTTGCCGTCGCGGTGGGTGGGGGTGAACGGGTCGCTCGTCCATTGCTCCAGCGGGCCGGTGGGCACCACGTCGGTGTGGCCGGCCCACACCAGCGTGGGGGCCAGCGGGTCGGTGGCGCGGCGCATGGCCCACAGGTTGGTGACGCGGAAGGTGTCGGGGCCGCTGGCCAGGGTTTCGCAGGCAAAGCCCAGGGGGGCGAGCCGCTCGGCGATCAGCGCCTGGCAGGTGGCGTCTTCGGGGGTGACCGAGCGCAGCGCAATGAGCGCCTCGGTCAGGCGCAGGGTGGAACTCATGGGGTACTCGCGGTGCGGCACGTCAGTGCTTGACGTCCAGGGTGAAATCGGTGAACGAGGGGCCTTCGTCGGCGGGGGCTGCCGCCGGGGCCGACTGGGCGGCGCTGCGGCCGGCGTCGTTCTCGAGGCGCCACATCAGGTTGGTGGGGGAGTCGGCGAAGGCGATGCCTTCCTTGCGGTCGACCTTGCCCTGCACGATGAGGCGGGCAATGTCGGCCTCGAAGGTCTGGGACTGCTCGGCCATGGACTTTTCGAGCGCCTCGCGCACGCCGAAGAAATCGCCCTTGCCGATGAGTTCGCTGATCAGGCGGGTGTTGACCAGCACCTCGACGGCCGGGATGCGGCCGCCATCGACGGTGCGCAGCAGGCGCTGCGACACAATGCCGCGCAGGGCCGAGGCCAGGTCGCTGAGCATGGTCTCCCGCACCTCGACCGGGTAGAAGCTGAGCACGCGGTTGAGCGCCTGGTAGCTGTTGTTGGCGTGCATGGTGGCCAGCACCAGATGCCCCGACTGGGCATAGGAGATGGCGTGCGACATGGTTTCCCGGTCGCGGATCTCGCCGATCAGGATCACGTCGGGGGCCTGGCGCAGGGCGTTCTTGAGCGCGATGTGCAGCGAGGCGGTGTCGGTGCCCACCTCGCGCTGGTTGACGATGGACTTCTTGTTGCGGAACAGGTATTCGACCGGGTCCTCGATGGTGAGGATGTGGCCCGAGCTGTGTTCGTTGCGGTGGTCGAGCAGGGCCGCCAGCGTGGTGCTCTTGCCCGAACCGGTGGCTCCCACCACCAGCATGAGGCCGCGCTTGGCCATGATCATGTCGGCCAGCACCATGGGGATGTTCAGGCTGCTCAGGGCCGGGATGGAGCCGCTGATGAAGCGGATCACCACGGCGTAGGTGCCGCGCTGGCGCATGGCGCTGATGCGAAAGCGCCCGGCGCCTTCGAGCGGGATGGCGATGTTGAGCTCGCCGGTTTCCTGCAGTTCGCGGATGTGGTCGGGTTCGACCACCTCGGCCAGCAGCTGCAGGGGGCCGTCGGCGGGAATGGGTTGCGCGTTGACGGGGACGCACTCGCCGTTGATCTTGATCTGGATCGGCGTGTGCGCCGACATGTAGACGTCGGAGGCCTTCTTTTCGGCCATCAGCCGCAGCACCTTTTCCATCATGCCCATGTCGTGTCCCCTGGTCTGGTCGCTGCTGCCGGATCAGTCGCGCAGCAGGTCGTTCAGGCTGGTCTTGGCGCGGGTCTGGGCGTCCACGCGCTTGACGATCACGGCCGCGTAGAGGCTGTACTTGCCGCCGTCCTTGGGCAGGCTGCCGCTGATGACCACCGAGCCGGCCGGCACGCGGCCGTAGGAAACCTCGCCGGTGGCACGGTCGTAGATCGGGGTGCTCTGGCCGATGTACACGCCCATGGAGATGACCGAGTTCTCTTCCACGATCACGCCTTCGACGACCTCGGAACGCGCGCCGATGAAGCAGTTGTCCTCGATGATGGTGGGGTTGGCCTGCAGGGGTTCGAGCACGCCGCCCAGGCCCACGCCGCCGGACAGGTGCACGTTCTTGCCGACCTGCGCACAGGAGCCGACGGTGGCCCAGGTGTCGACCATGGTGCCTTCGTCGACGTAGGCGCCGATGTTGACGTAGCTCGGCATGAGGATGGCGCCCTTGGCGATGAAGCTGCCGCGGCGCGCCACGGCCGGCGGCACCACGCGCACGCCGGTGGCGGCCATTTCCTGCGGGCTCAGGTGGGCGAACTTGGTCGGCACCTTGTCGTAGAAGGCCAGGTCGCCGGCCTGCATGATCTCGTTGTCCTTGAGGCGAAAGCTCAGCAGCACCGCCTTCTTGATCCACTGGTGCACGGTCCACTGGCCGACACCCTCGCGCGTGGCCACGCGCAGCTTGCCGGTGTTGAGCTCGGCAATCACGTGCTCGACCGCGTCCTGCACCTCCTGCGGGGCGGTGGCGGGAGAGAGCTGTGCGCGGTTGTCCCAGGCGGTGTCGATGATCTGTTGCAGTTGTTGGGTCATGGTGTCTTCACTGGTCGGATTGGATGAACTGGACAATGCGCTGTGCGGCCTCCACGCATTCGGCGGTTTCGGCCACCAGGGCCATGCGCACGCGCTGCGCGCCGGGGTTGTGGCCATGGGCCTCGCGTGCGAGGTAACTGCCCGGCAAAACCGTGACATTGTATTGAGCCAGCAGTTCGCGGGCGAAATCGGTGTCGCTGCCGCCCTCGATGCCGCCAAAGCGTTCGGGCACCTTGGCCCAGAGGTAGAAGCCCGCGTCGGGCAGGGCCACGTCCATGACCTGCGCCAGCAGCGGTGTGACGGCGGCGAACTTGGCGCGGTACTGGGCGCGGTTGTCGACCACATGGGCCTCGTCGTTCCAGGCGGCGATGCTGGCCGTCTGCACCACGGTGCTCATGGCGCTGCCGTGGTAGGTGCGGTAGAGCAGGAAGGGTTGGATGAGCCGCGCGTCACCGGCCACGAAACCGCTGCGCAGGCCGGGCACGTTGCTGCGCTTGGACAGGCTGGTGAAGGCCACGAGGTTGTGGAAGTCGCTGCGCCCCAGTTTCGCCGCAGCCTCCAGTCCACCCAGGGGGGCCTCGTCGCGGAAGTAGATCTCGCTGTAGCACTCGTCGGAGGCGATCACGAAGCCGTGGCGGTCGCTCAGTTCGAACAGCATCCGCCACTCCTCCAGCGGCATCACGGCGCCGGTGGGGTTGCCCGGCGAGCACACGTAGAGCAGGCGGGTGCGCTGCCACACGGCTTCGGGCACGCGGCCCCAATCGATGGCGAAGTTGCGCGCTGGGTCGCTCGGGGCAAACCACGGTTGTGCACCGGCCAGCAGCGCCGCACCCTCGTATATCTGATAAAAAGGATTTGGGCACACCACCACGGGTTCCTGACCCTGCATCACCTCTCGCGGATCGATCACGACCTGGGCAAAGGCGAACAGGGCCTCGCGCGAGCCATTGACCGGCAGGATCTGCGTGGCGGGGTCGATGGCCAGACCGTAGCGGCGTGAGATCCAGTCGGCGCAGGCCTGGCGCAAGGTCGGCGTGCCGGCGGTGGCGGGGTAGGCCGCGAGGCCGCCGTCCGGGGCCATCACCGCTTCGCAGAGGGCCTGCTTGAGGAAGCCGGGGGTCGGGTGCCTGGGCTCACCGATGCCCAGGCTGATGGGGGTGTGTCTGGGATTCGGAACGACGGAGGCAAAAAGTTGCCGCAGCCGTTCGAACGGGTAGGGTTGCAGGCGCGTCAGCAGGGCGTTCATACCCGGATGGTAGCCTGCCTTGGACAACGGGCGACGTCTGGGTTACCTGGGCAGGGTGGCCCGCCGGGCCAGGTGTTTCAAATTGTTGGTTTTCGGCGGGCCTTAGGGTGTCAGTATTTATCAAATTTCTTCGACAAATGGATATGATTTTGTAATAATGCAAAGATTACCAACAACAGGGTGCAAGCGCATGTCGAGGTTATTCGGGGGGTGGCTGCTGTGGTGCGTCTTCGGCCTGTTCCAGGCGCACGCGCAGGGGACAACAGTCCACAACCGCCTGGATAGGGTGCTCGCGGCACAAGAGCTTCGTGTCTGCATCTGGCCGGATTACTACAGCATCACCTACCGCAACCCGCGCACCATGGCGCTGCGGGGCATAGACATTGACCTGTCCGCCGATTTCGCGCGCGAACTGGGGGTGAAGGTGCGCTACATCGACAGCAGTTTTGCCCAGTTGATCGACAACCTGGTGAAAGACCGGTGCGACATCGCGATGCACGGGGTTGGCATTACCCCCGCCCGGCAGGAAAAGCTGGCATTCACGCAGCCCTATCTGCGCAGCGACATCTACGCCATTGCACCCCGGACCAGCCGCACAGTGCAGTCCTGGGCCGACCTGGATCGGCCCGGTCGCGTCATTGCGGTCCAGGCCGGCACCGTCATGGAGACAGTGATGGGCCAAACCTTGCAGCACGCCCGACTGCTGGTGGTCCGCCCACCCATGACGCGCGAAAACGAGGTCGAGGCCGGCCGTGCCGACGCCTTCATGACCGATTACCCCTACAGCCGCCGGATGCTGGACCAGACCGACTGGGCCCGCCTGATCGCACCGCCCCAGCGTTTCCACACCACCGACTACGCCTGGGCGCTGGCCTTGGGCGATGGGTCCTTGCGTTCCAAGGCCGATGCCTATCTTGACTCGATCAAGAAGGATGGCCGGTTGCTGCGCTTTGCCACGCAGCACAAGCTCGACCCGATCGTGGTCAGGGACTGAGACCGCCAGATGCTGCGCGCCTTTGCCCCGGGCTTTCAGCCAGCGGCCGTGCTGTTGGGCACGCTGGTCAGCCTCGGGATATGGCTGACAGGGTATTTTTTTGCAGAGCGCGACTGGGGGCTGTACCGGCAAACCGAACTGGACCGCCATGCGGCGCTGTTGCACGCCCAGGAAAGTCATCTGTCTGCAGCGGTGCAGATGGTTCAAAGCGAATTTGCTCTGATCGACTCCCTGTTGCTCGACCCAGTGCGCCGTTCCGCTGGGCAGGCCCCGGGGTGGGCGGGTGTCCAGTCCGGCCTGCAGGAGCTGATGAGCCGCTCCAGACACTGGCGTTCGCTGTCCCTGCTGGATGCACAGGGACGGGTGGTGGCCAGCTCGCACCCCATGAATCTTGGTCACACCATCACCGGGACCGAAGCCGGCTGGTCGCGACCGCTCGACGCTTTTCTCCAGCTGGGCACCGCGTTTGCAGCGCGCGACTGGCACGACACTGCACCGGAGCAGCCCGACGCTGCGCTGCTGGCGGCGGGGCGGCACGCCTTGCCCATGGGCCAGCGCCTGGCCGACGTCGGTGGGGCGCCGGTTTTTCTGGTGGCCCTGGTCCAGTCGGCGTTTCTTTTTCCCTCCGGGCAGGGCGACGAGGACATCCGCAACGGATTTGGCTGGATGTTCGACTACCAGGGGCGGGTGCTGGCCCGGTCCGGCTCCAGCCCCCTCCATGTCGGGGAGAGCCACGCGGAACTCGCTCCTCTGGAGGCCCTGCGCAATGAGCGGCCCTTCGGAAGCTACGCCCTCGAGGCGATCGGCGGGCCGCAGCCGCATACCGTGCAATACCGCAGCGCCCGCCAGCTCCCGGTTGCGGTGGCGATCGCCACCTCGGAAAACGCATTGCGGCAGGCTTGGAAGGCCCGTTCGGTGGCCGTGCGATGGGTGCCCCGCCTGGGGGCGATCGCCATTTTCATCCTCTCCCTGATGCTCGCCCACCTGCTCTGGCGGCGCGACCAGATGGCCCAGGCGTTGCGCATCAGCCAGCGCGCCGCAGAGGCTTCGAGTGCGGCCAAGTCGGCCTTTCTGGCCAACATCAGCCACGAGCTTCGAACCCCACTCAACAGCATCATCGGCATGACGCAGATGGCGCTCGACCACCCCTCGCACCCCGAGCAGGACGGCTACCTCAAGGCCGTGCGTTCCTCGGCGCAGGTGCTGCTGCGGATGGTCGATCAGGTGCTCGACTTCACGCGGGCCGAGTCCCATGCCCTGAAGCTGGAGTCGAACGTCTTCGACCTGCACAGGCTGTGCCACCAGACGATGCAGGTGCAACAGCTCGCGGCGGCCGACAAGGGCTTGCGGTTGACCCTTGCGCCCCTGGATGGCGTCGCCCAATGGGTGCGGGGAGATCCGATGCGGTTGCGTCAGGTGCTGGAAAACCTGGTGGAGAACGCGATCAAGTTCACCGACGCAGGCGGCGTGTCGGTGTCGGTGGCTGCGGTGGGGCGCCGCGACAAGGGCACAGAACTGCGGTTCGACATAGAAGACACCGGCATCGGCATTTCTCCCGAGCAGCAGCGTCTGATCCTTGAAGGTTTTTCCCAGGCCGATGCCTCGTCAACCCGGCGTTTTGGGGGGGTGGGGCTGGGGTTGGCGATGAGCCACCGCCTGGTCCGGCTGATGGGAGGCGACATTGCCATCTCCAGCACACCGGGGCGCGGCAGTCGGGTCTCCTTCACCTGCCTGCTGGGCGACGTCGCGCCCGACCAGATCCCGGATCCGCAGGCCTACGAGCGCCGATACCAGCCCCCGGCCGAGGCGCCTGTGCGCCCGGTGCGCGTGCTGTCGGTGGAAGACATTGCCGTCAACCAGCAGTTGGTGGTCATGATGCTGGGCAAGCTGGGGGTCGGGGTCGACCAGGCCGCCAACGGCCAGCAGGCCCTGGAGATGGCGCGCCAGACCCGCTACGACCTCATCCTGATGGACCTCCAGATGCCGGTCATGGACGGGGTCGAGGCCACCCGGCAGATCCGGGCGCATGAAACCGCAGAAGGGCAGACTCCTGTGCCCATCGTGGCGCTGACGGCCCACGGTGGCACGGACGACAAGCGGGCGTGCGAGGCGGTCGGGATGACCGGCTTCCTCTCCAAGCCGGCGACCCGGGCCGATTTCGAGCGCGTCTTGCGCACCCACACCGCCTGGAACGCTCCCCCCGCAGCGCCCTGATGGTGCGGGGGCGCCGGCGTCTCCCACTACACTTGGCACCGTTCCCATTTTTTTGGCGGTCAACGCTGTGCGTCTCCATACCATCAAACTGTCGGGCTTCAAGTCCTTTGTCGAACCGACCACGTTCTCGCTGCCCGGACAGCTCGTGGGCGTGGTGGGGCCCAACGGTTGCGGCAAGTCCAACATCATGGACGCTGTGCGCTGGGTGCTGGGCGAGTCCAAGGCCTCGGAACTGCGTGGCGAGTCCATGCAGGACGTCATCTTCAACGGCACCACCACCCGCAAGCCGGCCAGCCGCGCCAGCGTGGAACTGGTGTTCGACAACGCCGACCACCGTGCCGGCGGCCAGTGGGGCCAGTTCGCCGAGATCGCCGTCAAGCGCGTGCTCACGCGCGACGGCACCAGCAGCTACTACATCAACAACCAGCCGGTGCGCCGCCGCGACGTGCAGGACGTGTTCCTGGGCACGGGCCTGGGGCCGCGCGCCTACGCCATCATCGGCCAAGGGACGATCAGCCGCATCATCGAGAGCAAGCCCGAGGAACTGCGCCTGTTCCTGGAAGAAGCCGCCGGTGTCTCCAAGTACAAGGAGCGCCGTCGCGAGACGGCCAACCGCCTCAACGACACGCGCGAGAACCTGACGCGCGTGGAGGACATCCTGCGCGAGCTCAACGCCAACCTCGACAAGCTCGAGAAGCAGGCCGAGGTCGCCACGCGCTACCACGCGCTGCAGGCCGGGGTCACGCTCAAGCAGCAGCAGCTGTGGTTCCTCAAGCGCCGCGACGCCGAGACCGAACTGGCGCGGGTGCAGGCCGACGGCCTCAAGGCCGTCAACGACCTCGAAGCCCGCATGGCCGATCTGCGCCGCATCGAGGCCGATCTGGAGGCGATCCGGCAGGCCCACTACGAGGCCGGCGACCAGGTCAACCAGGCCCAGGGCAAGCTCTACGAGGCCAGTGCCGAGGTGGGGCGGCTGGAGGCCGAGATCCGCTACGTCGTCGAGGGGCGCCAGCGCGTGCAGCAGCGGCTGGTGCAGCTGCAGGAGCAGATCCAGGACTGGCAGCAGCGGCTCGAGGCGGCGCAGGCCGATCTGGTCCAGCTGGGCGACCAGAACGAATCGGCGGCCGAGCAGGCCGAACTCCTGGCGGCCCAGTGCGAGGAGCAGATGCAGCAGTTGCCGGCACTGGAAGAGGCCTTGCGGCAGGCGCAAGGCCAGTCGGCCGGCCAGCGCACGGCCGTGGCGCAGGTGCAGCAGGCCATTCAGGTGCTGGCCGCCGAGCAGCGCGGGATCGAGGAGCAGTCGCGCCAGTTGCAGCAGCGCCGTGAGCGGCTGGACGCCGACCGCCATGCCCAGGTCGCACCGGATGCCGCGCGCCTGGGGCTGCTGCGGGAGCAGCTGGCCGAAGCCGATGAACTGAACGGGCAGGCCCAGGCCCGTCTGCACGAGCTGCAGGAGCGCGTGCCGGCCCTCGACGATGAGCGCCGCGCCCAGCAGGCGCGCCTCAATGCCGAGGCCGCCCGGGTGGCCGACCTGTCGGCGCGGCTGGAGGCGTTGCGCGCGCTGCAGGAGAAGGTCAAGACCGACGGCAAGCTGCAGCCGTGGCTGAGCCGCCACGGGCTGGACGGGCTGGCGGGGCTCTGGAGCCGCCTGCACACCGAGCCGGGCTGGGAGAGCGCGATCGAAGCCGCGCTGCGCGAGCGCATGGGGGCTCTGGAGGTGTCGCGCCTAGACAGCGTGCGCGCCTTTGCAAGCGATGCCCCACCGGCGCGGCTGGCCTTTTTCAGCCCACCCACGGGTGGGCAGGCCCTTGCACCGACCGGCGGTGGCCATGAAAGCGGTCTGCCGCCCCTGTCGCAGCGCCTGCGCCTGCACGACGCCGCCCTGCAGGCCCTGCTGCAGGAGTGGCTGCACGGCTGCCTGTCTGCCGCAGATCTGGAAACGGCGCTGAACCAGCGCGACCGCCTGCAGCCCGGCCAGTCGATCTGGGTGCCGTCGGGCCACATGGTCGGCCGCCACGGCGTAAGCTTCTATGCCGCCGACAGCGAGCAGTCGGGCCTGCTGGCGCGCGCGCAGGAGATCGAGAACCTCGACAAGCAGCTCCGCGCCCAGACGCTCATCCACGAAGAGGCCCGCAACGCCCAGATCCGGGCCGAGGCGGCCTACACCCAGGCCAGCCAGGAGCTGGTGCAGCTGCGCCGCGACGCGGCCGAGACCCAGTCGCGCCTGCACGAACAGCGGGTCGAGGTGCTGCGGCTGGAGCAGTTGGCCGAGCAGGCCCGGGTGCGTGCCGAACAGATCGCCAGCGACATGGCCGAGGTCGACGACCAGCTCGAGGCCCTCCAGGAGCGGCGCCTGACCGCCGAGGCCCGCTTCGAGGAGCTCGACATGCAGCTCGCCGATGGCCAGGAGCGGCACGCCCAGCTGGAAGACACGGCGATCGACGCCGAGCGCCGCCTGCACCATGCCCGCGAGCAGTTGCGGGGTCTGGAGCGCCAGGCCCAGGAGGCCACGTTTTCCCAGCGCAGCCTGGAAGCCCGCCGTGCCGAGGCACAGCGCGCCATTGACACCGCACGCCAGCAGTCCGAAGCCCTGGCCCTGGAGCAGGCACGCGCCCAGGAGGAACTGGCCCGCCTGTCCGATGCGGCCGCGCAGGGTGGGCTGCAGGAGGCGCTGGATGCCAAGCTCCAGCGCGAACAGGCCTTGGCCGCCCGGCGCAGCCAGTACGACGACCTGACCGCCAAGCTGCGTGCCAGCGACGAGCGGCGCCTGCAGCTCGAACGCGAACTGGAGCCGCTGCGCCAGCGCATCACCGAATTCCAGCTCAAGGAACAGGCCGCCCGGCTCGGTCTGGAACAATACAGCCAGCTCCTGACCGAAGCCGAGGCCGACCTGTCCGCGCTGGCGGCCAGCATCGAGCAGGAAGGGGTCCGGCTGGCCGGTCTGCAGGGCGAGATCGACCGCCTGCAGCGCGAGATCACGGCCCTGGGGGCGGTCAACCTGGCCGCCCTGGAGGAACTGGCCAGCGGGCGCGAGCGCAAGCAGTTCCTCGACGCGCAGACCAACGACCTGATCGAGGCCATGAACACGCTGGAAGACGCGATCCGCAAGATCGACGCGGAAACCCGCGATCTGCTGGGCAGCACCTTCGAGACCGTCAATGGGCATTTCGGGCGCATGTTCCCGGAACTGTTCGGGGGCGGTCAGGCTCGACTGGTCATGACGGGCGAGGAAATCCTGGACGCCGGGGTGCAGGTCATGGCGCAGCCGCCGGGCAAGAAGAACCAGACCATCCACCTGCTGTCGGGCGGTGAGAAGGCGTTGACCGCCATCGCGCTGGTGTTTGCGATCTTCCAGCTCAACCCGGCGCCGTTCTGCCTGCTCGACGAGGTCGATGCCCCGCTCGACGACGCCAACACCGAACGCTATGCCAAGCTGGTCAGCCACATGAGCACCGAGACCCAGTTCCTTTTCATCAGCCACAACAAGATCGCCATGGAGATGGCCCAGCAACTCATCGGTGTGACCATGCAGGAGCAAGGCGTCTCGCGCATCGTGGCGGTGGACATGGAGTCCGCCACCGGTTTGATGGAGGCGTCCTGAGCATGAGCCATTTCCAGTTGGGATTGCTGCTGATCGGGGCGCTGGTGATCCTCGGCGTCGTGGCCTACAACCTGTGGGCCTTGCGCCGCAATGCCCCCCTGCGCAGCGTGCAGCGCGGCACGGACGGGGCCGCCGTCCGCCCCGAGTCCCCGTCCGTGGCGCAGGACAGGGTCGAGCCCGTGCTGCTGGGTGATTTGGATGAAACACTGTCCACCAATGGGTCTGCCGAGCAGCCGCAGCGGGCGTCGTCCGCCGGAGGCGATGCCTCCCCGGGCGACGCGGTGCCCGCCCCGGCAGCGCAGCGTGATCGCAAACCCTTGCTCGATCCCCTGATCGATGTGCTGTCGCCCATGGGGCTGGAGCACCCCGTGTCTGGCGAGGCCGTGCTGGCGGCCTTGCCGCGTTCCCGGCGGGTGGGCACCAAGCCGTTTGCGATCGAGGGGCTCAATGCCGACACCGAGGCCTGGGAGCCGCCCCGGCCCGGCCAGCGTTACAGCGCCCTGCAAGCCGGCGTGCAATTGGCCAACCGGGCCGGCGCCCTCAACGAGATCGAGTTTTCCGAATTCGTGGTGAAGACGCAGGCCTTTGCCGATGTGCTCTCTGCCGCCCCCGACTTTCCCGACATGATGCACGAGGTCGCCCGTGCCCGGGAACTGGACCAGTTTGCCAGCGCGCACGACGCTCAGCTCAGCTTCACCTTGCGGGCCGTGCGGGCGGCCTGGAGCCCAGGGTATCTGGTGCAGCATGCCTCGCGCATGGGGTTGGTGGCCGGGGCCTTGCCCGGGCGCATGGTGCTGCCGGCTTCCGAGCAGGGGCAGGCACCGGTGCTGGTGCTGCAGTTCGAGACCCAGGCCGCGCTGGCCGACGATCCCGAACAGAGTGCCTTGCGCGATTGCCAGCTCACGCTTGATGTGGCTCACGTGGCGCGCCACGAGCAGGCGTTTGAACGGTTGCGCGCCATCGCCTCCGGACTGGCACAGGCGATGGAAGGGGTGGTGACCGACGACATGGGGCAGGCGCTGGACCCTTCCGCCATGGACCGGATTGGTGCCGACCTGGAGCGCCTCTACGACGCCCTCGAAGAACGGGGTCTGGCCGCCGGTTCTGCCCTGTCGCGCCGCCTGTTCAGTTGAGGCCTCAGGCCCCTAGGCGGGATCAGCCCGCCGGCCGTGCGTAGCCGGCGCTGCGCATCGCCGACACCGTGGCCGCTGCAGCCGGTTCCAAGCTGTTCACCAGCGCGGAGACGGCCTCCCGCTGTGAGGCGTCGAGCGCCATCTTTTCAATGCCCGTGCACAGTCGCGCCATCTCCAGGGCGCCCAGGTTCGCCGAACTCCCCTTGAGTGCGTGCGCCTCGTGCATGAGTTGCTGGAAGTTGCCCTGGGCGTGGCAGTCCTGCAATCCCCGAACCGCTTCCGGCAATGTGGTGACGTACAGGTCCGAGATGTCGAGCATGTCTTCGCCCAGCAGTTGTTTCAGCCCGTCAAGGGCGCCTGTGTCGAGGTAGGTCATGGCGGTGGGGCGGCTGGTGTGGTGTCGTTTCAAACTGTAACACCTGCCGTGGGGCGGCTTTTGATGCAGGTCAAACAGGGCGGAAAGCCAGCATCAGGCGATGTCTCGGGTGTGGATGCCGAAGCTGCCGCGGCGCCGGTCCTCGAAATAGCGTTCCAGGGTCTCGCGCACGGTCCGGAACGCGATCTCGTCCCAGGGGATGTCTTCCTCGCGGAACAGGCGGGCCTCCTGGGTCTCGTGCCCCGGTGCAAAACGGTCGCTCAGCAGGCGGGCCCGGTAGTAGACGTGGACCTGCCCGACCCGCACCACGTTGAGCAGCGTGAACAGGCCCAGCATCTCGATCTGTGCGCCGGCCTCCTCGTGGGTTTCGCGCAGCGCCCCCTCGGCGGTGGTTTCGCCCAGTTCCATGAAGCCGGCCGGCAGGGTCCACTTGCCCAACCGGGGCTCGATGTTGCGCTTGCACAGAAGAACGTACTCGCCGGCCTCGCCCCAGAAGGGCACCGTGCCCACCACGTTCAACGGGTTCTCGTAGTGGATGAGCCCACAACTGGCGCAGACGGCGCGGGCGCGGGTGTCGCCGTCGTCCGGTACGCGGTAGGAGACGGCCGAGCCGCAGTCACGGCAGAACTGGATGGGCGAACGGAACATGCCAGCAAGTGTAGCGGTTGGGCTGGCCGGATGAGGCGCACAAAAAAAGGCCGGACATGGGGTCCGGCCTCGGTGTGTGCCAGGGTGCTCCTGGGGTGTCAGGCCTTGGTGTGCTTCTCGATCAGTGCACGGGCGGTATCGAGCAGGTCGCGGCCGTTGAAGCCGCGCTTGTCCATTTCCTGCACCCATTCCACTTCCACCTGGCGTGCCTTGCGGCGGAACTCCTGGGCCTCGGCCTGGGAGATGGTGTGGATGGTGTTGCCCCGGTCTTCGGCGGCCTTGCGACCGGGAATGTCGCCTTGCTGCTGGACGCGTCCCAGGAAGGCCGAAGTGCCCATGCCGGAATTGTTGTCGATGATCTTCTTCAGATCGGGGGCCAGCGAGTTGTACTTCGCCTTGTTCATGCCCATCACGAAGGTGGTGGTGTAGAGCGCGCCACCGGCCGGATCGAACTGGCTGTGGAACTTGGTGAGTTCGTGCACCTTGACGGCGGGCACCACCTCCCAGGGGATCACGCAGCCGTCGATCACGCCCTTGGAGAGCGAGTCGGGGATCTGCGGCAGGGGCATCCCGATGGGCGTGGCGCCCAGGTAGCCCAGCATCTTGGTGATCTGGCGGGTCGGGCCGCGCAGCTTGAGCCCGCGCAGGTCATCGGGGTTCTTGATGAGCTTGTCCTTGATGTGGAACATGCCCGGGCCGTGCACCTGCAACGCGATCGGCTGGATGTCGCGGTACTCGTCGGCCGCCTTGGTCTGGATGTATTCCCAGAAGGCCTTGGAGGTGGCCTCGGCGTTGGTCATCATGAAGGGCAGCTCGAACACCTCGGTGCGCGGGAAGCGGCCGGGGGTGTTGCCGGGCAGGGTCCAGACGATGTCGACCACGCCGTCCTTGGCCTGGTCGAACAGCTGCACGGGGGAGCCGCCGAGCTGCATGGCCGGGTAGGCCTCGAACTTGATGCGGCCGCCCGATTCCTTTTCGACCTTGTCCATCCAGGCCTTGTGCATGTTGAGCCACACGTTGGACATGGGCGACATGAAGGTGTGGAACTTGAGGGTCACGCTTTGCTGGGCAAAGCCGACCAGGGCGGGTGCGCCCAGTGCCAGAGCGGCGCCGGATTGCAAGAGGATTCTGCGTTGGATCATGTGAGGTCTCCTGAAAAGACGTGGAAAGTCCATTCCCACCCCGGTGAGAATGGCCGGCAACTCCCTGCGTCGGGCGTCGAACCTGCCCCGCACATTTTAAATTTATACAACGAGTTTAACCATGTTGAATTACGGCCCAGACAAGTCTTTTGTCAGTGTACTTACAAATTGGCCCTGGCCCATGAGGGACAACCCTTGGGAAGGGTGTGGCTACACTAGTTCGATCTGACCCACCTTGCACATGAAAAGTTTTGATTTCGCCCGCGCCCCGGGCCACATGATCCGGCGCGCGCACCAGGTTTCGGTGGCCCTGTTCGCAGAAGGGGCGGCCGGCACCGACGTGACCCAGGTCCAGTTTGCGATCCTCAATGCCCTGATCGACAGTCCGGGCATCGACCAGATCAGTCTGGCGCAGCGGGTGGCGCTGGATGCGGCCACTTCCGGCTCCGTGATCGGCCGGCTGGAAGCCAAGGGGTGGCTGCGCCGGGAACCCGACCCGCACGACCGCCGTCGCCGTCTGCTCTGGGTCACGGAGGCGGGGCGGGAGACGGTGCGGCAACTCATGGGGCCCATCGGCCGGTCGCAGACGCGCTTGCTCGCGGCCCTGGAGGATGCCGAGGCCGCCGAACTGATGCGTCTGCTGAACAAGCTGGTGCACGGGCGGGCGGACGGGTAGCGGTTTCGCCTTGGGTCAGTACTGACTGGCCGGCAGGTCGACGCTCAGGCCGTCGAGGGCCTCGGTGAGCGTGATCTGGCAACTCAGCCGGCTGTTGGCCTGGCGCGCGCAGGCCGCGAAGTCCAGCATGGCGTCTTCGTCGCTGCTCATCGGGGGCAGTTGCCCGGGCCAGGGCTCGCGCACCATGACGTGGCAGGTGGCGCAGGTCAGGGTGCCGCCGCAGTCGCCATCGATGCCGCGCAGGTTGGCCTCGACGGCCGCCAGCATGAGGCTGGTGCCGGTGCGGCCGGTGATGGTGGTGGTGACGCCTTGGGCGTCGACGAAATGCAGGGTGATGTCGGTCATGGACGGGGGTCAGAACAAGGAGAAGTATTCGCGCCGTTCCCAGCCATGGGCCGCTTCGGGCGGGGCGTTTTCCGGGACGGCCTGATCGTGCCGGGCCAGTTCGGCCCGCTTGACGCGCACGAAGTGGTCGACCATGTCGTCGCCCAGCCACTGGCGTGCTGCGGTCGAATGCTGAATCAGGTCGAGCGCCTCGCTCAGGCGGGAGGGCAGGCTCGTGGCGTGGCTCTGGTACGGGGTGTCGGCGGCCGGTCCGGGGTCGGCGTGGTGGTCGATGCCGTCCAGGCCCGCGCAGACCTGCGAGGCCAGGTACAGGTAGGGGTTGGCCAGGGGTTCACCGGCGCGGTTTTCGATGCGCGTGGCGGGGTCGCCGGGATACTGGCTGACCACGCGCAGCATCGCGCCCCGGTTGTCGCGGCCCCAGAGCACGTGCTGGGGCGCCATGACGCTGCCGTGGTAGCGCCCGTAGCCGTTGGTGGTCGGGCAGGCCAGCGCGGCCGTCTCTCGCGCATGGCGCAGCAGCCCGCCCAGGTAGTGCATGCCCAGGCCCGACAGGTGCTGGGGGGCGCCGGGTGCACCTGGCTGCGTGGGCGCAACGAACAGGTTGACCCCGCTGGCGAGGTCGCGCAGCGACTGATGCAGGTGCCAGCCGCTGGCGATGACCTGCCCGAAGGGGGGGCGGCACATGAAGGTGGCGTGGTAGCCGGCACGGCGCAGGGCCTGCTTGGCGGCCGAGCGGAACAGGACCATGTGGTCGGCGCTGCGCAGGGCGTCCTGGGCACCGAACACCGCCTCGACCTGGCTCGGGCCGAGTTCCACCTCCAGCGAGGTCAGGGGCAGTTCCAGGGCGGCTGCCGTGCGCTGCACGATGCGCAGGGCCGGCTCCGCCAGGTCGAACCACTGCTCGGTCAGGTGGTTGAACCCCGGGTGCAGCAGGCTCACCGTCGGGGCTTCGCCCGGCCACGCCGCGTGCGCCGGGTCCAGCGTGTCGTTCTCGATGCGGTAGATGTGAAATTCCACTTCCAGGCCGGTGGTCAGGCCCCAGCCCCGATCGGCCAGTTTGTGCAGGGCCTGCTGGGCGTGGTGCCGCGGATCGAGCGGGGCGGCGCGGCCATCGGAGAAGTGTGCCTGGCACTGCACCCAGCCGGTGCGCTCGATCCAGGGCAGCACCTTGAAGGTGGTGGGGTCGGGCACCATGACCACGTCGCCGGCGCCGCTGAAGCCCCGGGGGGCGGACTGGCCTTCGACCTCGAACACGGGGTAGGCGGTGCGGTGCGAACTGTCCTTGAGCAGCAGGGTGCTGACCATGCCCACCCCGTTGCGCAGGGCCTGGATCGCGGCATCGGCCAGCAGGGTCTTGCCGCGCAGCACGCCGTGCAGGTCGGCCCAGGAAAAGCGCACGAGTTCCAGGTTTTCGGTGCGTATGCGCCGTTCGATCGCGTCGCAGGCGCTGTGCTGGGCGTCGCTCCACAGGGCGTGGTGGTCGACGAAGGTCTGTCGGGTCATGGGTGGGGGAGCTCGCGGTTCGGGGCCGTCATGCTCAGGTGGTTTGGGTGGGGCTGGCCTGTGGCGCCGTGGCGCTGTCGGCACGCCAGGGTGCGCCTTCGCGCCGCTCGGCATCGACCCGGCGCCAGTGCGCGTCCCATGCGTCGGCCGGCGCGATGCTGTCGACCGTGGACGGCCCCTGCATCGCGGCCGCCTGCCCGGGGTCCAGCACCATGGGCGGGGTGCCGCCCTGCTGCACGGTCTCGATCGCCTGGATCAGCAGGCGTCGGTAGGCCATGATGGCCTTGTCGGATGTCCCCAGGTGCTCGCGTGTGCGGTCCTGGATCGGCCCGGGCGACTCGACCGCCCACTGGTCGTGCACGTTGATGTCCTGGCCCATGCCGGTGTAGGTTTCGCTGAGCTGTTCGTCCACGTTGTAGCCCCAGTCGTTGTGGCGGCCCACGCGCGGCTTGTAGTCGGGCAGGGTGTACAACGCCAGACGCTGCTCGCGCATCTGTGCCTTGTCCAGCGGGGCGCGGAAACCGGTGAAGATGGTGTACCAGTAGCAGTGGGTGTCGTCCACCGGCACGTGCCACTGCGTGATGGTGATGTCCTGCGACAGCGGTATCACGAAGGCCTGGGGGAACACCTGGTTGGTCACGCGCACGTGCGTGAGTTCGTCGTTGAGGTGGCGCAGTGTGACCAGTTGCAACCCGTGGTCGGCCGGGTGCACGTGGATGTCCGGGCGCCCGAACTCGCGCAGCACCTTGGTCATGGGCCAGTCGGAGCCCGCCGAGGCGCCGCGGAACTGCTTGCCGTAGCTGGTCTCGATCGATTCGTCCTGAAAGTAGCGGTGCAGGTAGGACGCGTGCGCCGGGTCGATGCCGACCTCCAGGGCCTGCAGCCAGTTGCAGTCCAGCCAACCCTTGAAGGCGAAGGTGTGGGTCTCGGGGGCCGTGAAGCAGTCGAAGGCGGGCAGGGGCGGCGGTGCGCTGTCATGTGGCCCCATCCAGGCGAACAGGATGCCGCTTTTCTCCTGCACCGGGTAGCGCCGCTGGCGCACGCGCTGGCACAGCGTGCTGCCCACGGGTTCGGCCGGGGTGTCGATGCAGCGGCCTTCGGCGTCGAATTTCCAGCCGTGGAAGGGGCAGCGCAGGCCGTCGGCTTCCAGGCGGCCGAAGGCCAGATCGGCACCGCGGTGCGGGCAGTCCCGGTCGAGCAGGCCCCACTGTCCGGTGCCGTCCTTGAACAGCACGAGGTCCTGCCCCAGCAGGCGCACGGCCTTGACCGGCCGCTGGGCCATGCGCGGGTCCAGGGTCGGATCGAACTCGTCCACCAGCGCCACAGGCTGCCAGTAGTGGCGCAGCAACTGGCCACCGGGGGTGTTCGGGCCCACGCGGGTGATGAGTTCGTTCTGTTCGGCTTTCATGGGAGGGGTCTCGCTGGCGTTGGGGAGGGCGTTTGCAAACGGTATACCGTTTATTCGATTCAGTGTACAGTACGCGGCATGAGTGTGCAAGAAACCGTACTGATGCAACTGCGCGACCGCATCCTGCGGGGGGACTGCGCCCCTGGCAAACGCCTGGCCGAGCAGCAGCTGGCCGAGCAATTGGGGGCATCGCGCACTCCGGTGCGGGCGGCCCTGGCCACGCTGGAGCAGGAGGGCCTGGTGGAGGCCAACGACACCGGCGGGTATCTCGTGCGCCAGTACACGCCGCAGGAGGTGAGCGACGCCATCGCCGTGCGCGGGCACCTCGAGGGCATGGCCGCCCGGCTGGTGGCCGAGCATGGCGTCTCGCGGCAGTTGCAGGCCGATCTGCAAGCCTGCCTGGACGAGGGCGACCGCGTGCTGTCCGCACAGCCCCTGACGATGGAGAGCTACGCAGCCTACGCCGAGATGAACGACCGTTTTCACCGCCTGATCCTGCAGGCCAGCGGGAACAGGGCCTTGCAGCGGGCCATCGCCGTCAACGACAAGCTGCCTTTTGCCCCCGCATCGGCCATGCTGCCCATGCAGGGCACACTGGCGCTGGACCGCGACTGGATGCTGTATGCCCACCGCCAGCACCACATGCTGTTCGACGCCCTCAGGGCCGGGCAGGGTGGGCGTGCGCAGGCCCTGGCGGTCGAGCACACCGAGGTCGCGCAGATGAACCTGAAGCTGGCGCTGGAGCGCCGCGCCGAGGCCGAGAGCGTGCTGCCGGCGATCCGGCTGGTGGTGGGGCACCAGGGGGGGCGGTAGACTTGTGCCCCCCGGGTGCCTTGCACATGTATCCCACCACACCACCGCGTCCATGAAACTCCACAACTATTTCCGCTCCGGCACCTCGTTCCGGGTGCGGATCGCCCTTCACCTCAAGGGCCTGCCCTACGAATACCTCCCGGTTCACCTGCCCAAGGGCGAGCACCGGCAGGACGCCTACCGCGCCCTCAACCCCGACATGCTGGTGCCCACGCTCGATGTCGAGGGCGATCCCGACCAGGCCCTGCTGGGCCAGTCCATGGCCATCATCGAGTACCTCGACGAGACCCACCCGGAACCGCCGCTGCTGCCGTCCGATCCGCTGGGCCGCGCCCGCGTGCGAGCGCTGGCGCAGACCATCGCCTGCGAGATCCACCCGATCAACAACCTGCGCATCCTCCAGTACCTGAGCAACCCGCTGCAACTGTCCGAGGCGCAACGCGCGGCCTGGTACAACCACTGGGTGCTCGAAGGGCTGCAGTCCTACGAGCGGCGCCTGCAGCAACTGCAGGCCGAGCGCGCCGCCGCCGGGCTGGCCCCGTCGGTCTACTCCTACGGCGACACCCCCACGCTGGCCGACTGCTGCCTGGTGCCGCAGGTCGTCAACGGCCAGCGCTTTGGACTGGAGTACCGGGACCTGCCGCTGACCCTGGCCGCTTTCGAGGCCTGCATGCGCCTTGATGCCTTCCAGCGGGCGCACCCGAAAAACTGTCCGGACTTCCAGCCTTGAGTGAGTCCGACGCCTTGCCGCAGGGCGTTGTCGCAACGCCCGACGGCCTCTGGGTGCCTGGCGGTGACTTCTGCGTGGAGGGGGGCTCGGCCGTGTTCACGACCCGCTGCGGTGGCGTGTCGAAGGCCCCGTTCGACAGCTGGAACCTGGGCGACCACGTGGGCGACGATCCGGCCGACGTGGCCCTCAACCGGCAGCGCCTGCACCAGCGCCTGGGTGCCAGACCGGTGTTCCTGCAGCAGGTCCACGGCAGCGGCGTCGTCGAGCTGCGCCCCGACACCCCCGACGGGGTCGAGGCCGATGCCTGCTGGACATCGCACCCCGGGCTGGCGTGCACCGTGATGGTCGCCGACTGCCTGCCGGTGCTGTTGGCGGCCGACGACGGCAGCAGCGTGGCGGCCGCGCACGCCGGCTGGCGTGGCCTGGCGGGCCTGGATGGGCGCGGCATTCTCGAAGCCCTGTGCGCCGCCTGGCCTGCGGCGCGCACGCCAGCGCAGCGCGCCCGCGTGCATGCCTGGCTGGGGCCATGTATCGGCCCGCAGGCTTTCGAGGTCGGGCCGGAGGTGCGCCAGGCCTACGTGGCAACGGACCCGGCGGCTCAGGCCTGCTTCCTGCCGGTTCAGAATGCGAGCGGCAAGTACCTGGCCGATCTGCCCGCCCTGGCGCGGCGTCGCCTTGTGGCGCTGGGCATCACCCGCATAGCCGGCAACGACGGCGGATCGCCGTGGTGCACGGTGTCGCAGCCGTCACGGTTTTTCTCGCACCGGCGCGACAGCCTCCGGCTCGGCGGCTCCGGGCGCATGGCCGCCTGCGTCTGGCGCGTCTGAAGAAACACCCCCCTCGGCGGCTTGCTGTTCGGCCGCTTCCCTGGCACGGCGGGCCTGGCGGCGCAAGGGCGTGCCCATCAGGTAAACCACCAAGGCCACCGGTAGCAAACCGTACAGGAAAAAGGTGACAATGGCCCCGAGAAGGGTGCCCTGGCTGTGTGTGGCTTCCGCCACCGCCATCATGAGGGCGATGTACATCCAGCCGATGACCACGAGATACATGCGATGCCGTTCCAATCTGGGTGGAAATTCCGTTGCGCTTTGTCAGCTTGCTGGAAGTTGGTGTCATGATACTGACGTCAGGCCCATGCCATCCTGTTGGGCCTTCATACCGCACATCCGCTGGAGACGCCCATGACCGACACCTCCACGCCCCCCTGGCTGCAAACCGCCCAGCAGTTCCAGCAGGCCGCCCTGCAGCAGTGGGCACAGATGATCCAGGCCTCCCAGGCCCAGGGGGCGCCGTCTTCGGCCTTTGGCATGCCCACAGGCCCCCAGCTCCACACGCTGTTCGACCAGATCGCCGGCCAGCCCGTGCGCTTTGACCCGGCCCGGTTGCACGAAATCCAGCAGGGCTACCTCAAGGAAGTGGCCCAGATCTGGAACCAGGGCTGCGACATCAAGCCGCCCAAGGACCGGCGTTTCGGTGACGCCGCCTGGGCCTCCAACCCGCTGGCGGCGTTTTCGGCGGCGGTCTACCTGCTCAATGCCAGAACCCTCATGGCTATGGTCGACGCCGTCGAGGCCGATGCCAAGACCCGCGCGCGCCTGAACTTCGCCGTGCAGCAGTGGATCGACGCCAGCGCCCCGAGCAACTTCATGGCCTTCAACGCCGAAGCGCAGAAGAAGGCGATCGAGACCGGCGGCGAGAGCATCGCACAGGGCATCCGCAACCTGCTGCACGACGTGCAGCAGGGGCATGTGTCCATGACCGACGAAAGCGCCTTCGAGGTCGGCCGCAACGTGGCCACCACCGAAGGCGCCGTGGTGTTCGAGAACGACCTGTTTCAGCTCATCGAGTACAAGCCCCTGACGGCCAAGGTCTACGAGCGCCCGTTCCTGATGGTGCCGCCGTGCATCAACAAGTTCTACATCCTCGACCTGCAGCCCGACAATTCCCTGATCCGCTACGCGCTGGAGCAGGGCCACCGCACCTTCGTGGTGAGCTGGCGCAACCCCGACCAGAGCTGTGCCCAGAAGACCTGGGACGACTACATCGAGGACGCGGTGATCCGCGCCATCGGCGTGGTGCAGGACATCACGGGCGCCGAAAGCATCAATGCCCTGGGCTTCTGCGTGGGTGGCACCATGCTCGGCACGGCGCTGGCCGTGCTGGCTGCACGGGGCCAGAACCCGGTCAACAGCGTCACCTTCCTCACCACGCTGCTCGATTTCAGCGACACCGGGGTGCTCGACGTGTTCATCGACGAGGCCTTCGTCAAGTTCCGCGAGCTGCAGTTCGCCCAGGGCGGCCTGATGCCGGGGCGCGATCTGGCCACCACCTTCAGCTTCCTGCGCCCCAACGACCTGGTCTGGAACTACGTGGTGGGCAACTACCTCAAGGGCGAGTCGCCGCCGCCCTTTGACCTGCTCTACTGGAACAGCGACAGCACCAACCTGCCCGGGCACTACTACGCCTGGTATCTGCGCAACACCTACCTGGAAAACCGCCTGGTCAAGCCCGGTGCGGCCACCGTCTGCGGCGAAAAGATCGACCTGGGAAAGGTCGACATCCCGGCCTACATCTATGGCTCGCGCGAGGACCACATCGTGCCCATCGGCGGCGCCTACGCCACCACCCAGCACCTGCCGGGAAAGAAGCGCTTCGTCATGGGCGCCTCGGGGCACATTGCTGGCGTCATCAACCCGGCGTCCAAGGGCAAGCGCAGCCACTGGATCGGACCGGCGGGGAAATTCCCGGCCCAGGTCAACGACTGGATCGCCGCCGCCACCGAGCACCCGGGTAGCTGGTGGGGTGACTGGTCCGGCTGGCTCAAGGCACAGGCTGGCAAGCAAATCGCGGCCCCCAAGACCTATGGCAGCCGCAAGTACAAGGCGATCGAGCCGGCCCCGGGCCGCTACGTCAAGGCAAGAGCATGAGTCACCCCCGCCGAGCTTCGCCCGTCCCCCTCAAGGGGACGATGCGGTGCAGACCGGCAAAGCCGGTTCCGCCGCATCCTGGATTCGGACATTTCGTGCCGAGCCGTTTTTTTGTTTCTTGATCCCTGAGGAGACCATTTCATGGAAGACATTGTCATCGTGGGCGCGGCCCGCACCGCCGTGGGCAAGTTTGGCGGCACGCTGGCCAAGGTGCCCGCCACCCAGCTCGGCAGCGAGGTCATCAAGGCCCTGCTGGCGCGCACCGGCGTGGGCGCCGATCAGATCGGCGAGGTCATCATGGGCCAGGTGCTGGCTGCCGGCGTGGGTCAGAACCCGGCGCGCCAGGCCATGATGCAGGCCGGCATCGCCAAGGAAACGCCGGCGCTGACCATCAACGCCGTCTGCGGCTCCGGCCTCAAGGCCGTGATGCTGGCCGCGCAGGCCGTGGCCTGGGGCGACAGCGAGATCGTGATCGCCGGCGGCCAGGAGAATATGAGCGCCAGCCCGCACGTGCTCAATGGATCACGCGATGGCCAGCGCATGGGCGACTGGAAGATGGTCGACACCATGATCGTCGACGGCCTGTGGGACGTCTATAACCAGTACCACATGGGCATCACGGCTGAGAACGTGGCCAAGGCCCATGGCATCACCCGCGAGATGCAGGACGCGCTGGCGCTGGCCAGTCAGCAGAAAGCCAGTGCGGCACAGGATGCCGGCCGGTTCAAGGACGAGATCGTTCCCGTGGGCATCCCGCAGCGCAAGGGCGATCCGGTGGTCTTCGACACCGACGAGTTCATCAACAAGAAGACCAATGCCGAAGCGCTGGCGGGCCTGCGCCCCGCCTTCGACAAGGCCGGCAGCGTGACGGCGGGCAACGCCTCCGGCATCAACGACGGCGCGGCGGCGGTGATGGTCATGAAAGCCAGCAAGGCCGCCGCGCTGGGCCTCAAGCCCATGGCGCGCATCGCCAGCTTCGGCACCAGCGGCCTGGACCCGGCCACCATGGGCATGGGGCCGGTGCCCGCGTCGCAGAAGGCCCTGGCCCGTGCGGGCTGGAAGGCGTCTGACGTGGACCTGTTCGAACTGAACGAGGCCTTTGCGGCCCAGGCCTGCGCCGTCAACCAGGCGCTGGACATCGACCCGGCGCGTGTCAACGTCAACGGTGGCGCCATCGCCATCGGGCACCCGATCGGTGCCTCCGGTTGCCGCATCCTGGTCACGCTGCTGCACGAAATGCAGCGCCGCGACGCCAAGCGCGGCCTGGCCGCGCTGTGCATCGGCGGCGGCATGGGCGTGTCCCTCACGGTCGAGCGCTGAACACCCTTCCATCTTTCACCCATCACCCAACGCAACGAGGAGCACAGCATGAGCCAGAAAGTCGCATACGTCACCGGAGGCATGGGGGGCATCGGCACCGCCATCTGCCAGCGCCTGCACCAGGACGGTTTCAAGGTCATCGCCGGTTGCGGGCCCACCCGCGACTTCACCAAGTGGATCGACGAGCAGAAGGCGCTGGGCTACACCTTCTACGCCTCGGTGGGCAATGTAGCCGAGTGGGATTCCACGGTCGCGGCCTTCTCCAAGGCCAAGGCCGAGCACGGCCCGATCGACGTGCTGGTCAACAACGCCGGCATCACGCGCGACCGCATGTTCCTCAAGATGACGCGCGAGGACTGGGACGCCGTGATCGAGACCAACCTCAACTCCATGTTCAACGTGACCAAGCAGGTCGTGCCCGACATGGTCGAAAAGGGCTGGGGCCGCATCATCAACATCTCGTCGGTCAACGGCGAGAAGGGCCAGGCCGGCCAGACCAACTACTCGGCCGCCAAGGCCGGCATGCACGGCTTCACCATGGCGCTGGCGCAGGAACTGGCCAACAAGGGCGTCACCGTCAACACCGTGAGCCCGGGCTACATCGGCACCGACATGGTCAAGGCGATCCGTCCCGACGTGCTGGAGAAGATCGTGGCGACGGTGCCCGTCAAGCGCCTGGGCGAACCGAGCGAGATCGCCTCCATCATCGCCTGGCTGGCCGGCGAGGAGAGCGGCTATTCCACCGGGGCCGACTTCTCGGTCAACGGCGGCCTGCACATGGGTTGATGCGGCGGGGCTGGGATAATCCGCCCATGCCCCAAGCCTTCCATTCCCCGGCCATCAGCCCCTGGCGCCTTTCGGTGGCGCCCATGCTCGACTGGACGGACAAGCACTGCCGTTATTTCCACCGCCTGCTCACGCGGCACACGCGCCTGTACACCGAAATGGTGACCACGGGCGCGCTGCTGCACGGCGCCGTGCGGCGCCACCTGCGCTTTGACGAAGCCGAACACCCGGTGGCGTTGCAACTGGGCGGCAGCGAGCCGGCCGACCTGGCGCAGTGCGCGCGCCTGGGGGCCGAGTGGGGCTACGACGAGATCAACCTCAACTGCGGCTGCCCGAGCGAGCGCGTGCAGCGCGGCGCCTTCGGGGCCTGCCTCATGGCCGAGCCGCAACTGGTGGCCGACGGGGTCAAGGCCATGCGCGACGCGGTGGACATTCCCGTCACGGTGAAGCACCGCATCGGCATCGACAAGGTGGAAAGCTATGGGTTCGTGCGCGACTTCGTCGGCACCGTGAGCGAGGCCGGCTGCGAGGTGTTCATCGTGCACGCGCGCAACGCCTGGCTCCAGGGTCTCAGCCCGAAGGAGAACCGCGAGATCCCGCCGCTGCGTTACGAACTGGCCTACCGGCTCAAGCGGGATTTCCCAGCCCTGACCTTCGTCGTCAACGGGGGCATCAGGACCGATGCCGAGATTGCCGGGCACCTGCAGCACCTCGACGGTGCCATGCTGGGGCGCGAGGCCTACCACAACCCCTGGCTGATGAGCACCTGGGACGAGACCTTCTTCGGCGCCGCACCGAACACCGTCACCCGCGAGGCCGTGGAAGAAGCCATGGTGGCCTACATGGAGCGCGAGGCGGTGGAAGATGGCACCCCCTGGTACGCGATCGCCCGCCACATGCTGGGGCTGCGGCACGGCCTGCGCGGCGCCCGGCGCTGGCGCCAGATCTGGAGCGATCACCGGCTCAAGCCCCTGCCGCCGCGTGAGGTCTGGGCCATGACCCAGGAAGCGGTGCTGCAGGCCTGAGTCGGGCGTCGCAGCTATCGGGTCCGGTGGCGGGACAGGAATTCCAGGAAGGCTTCTGCAGGCATCGGGCGGGCGAAGTGGTAGCCCTGTCCCTCGTCGCACTGGAACACGCGCAGCAGGTGGACCATGGCATCGGTCTCCACGCCCTCGGCAATCGTCCTGAGGTTGAGGCTGCGTGCCATCTGGATGATGGCGCGGACGATGGCTGCGTCGTCGGGGTCGGTCGCCAGGTCACTGACGAACGATCGGTCGATCTTGAGCTTGTCGATGGCGAAGCGCTTGAGGTACGACAGGCTGGAATAGCCGGTGCCGAAATCGTCGATCGACAGCCTCACGCCGAGCAGCTTGAGCCGCTTGACCGTGGCCAGCACCTGCTCGACGTTCTGGATCAGGATGCTTTCCGTCAGCTCCAGCTCCAGGCAGGGCGCGGGCAGGCCCGAGTCCTCCAGCGCCTGGATCACGGTGCGCTCGATGCCGCCGCGCTTGAACTGCGCCGCCGACAGGTTCACCGCCACCACCAGGTCGGGAAACCCCTCGGCGCGCCACCGGCTGGCCTGCTGGCACGCCTCGCGGATCACCCATTCGCCGATCGGCACGATCAGGCCGCTTTCCTCGGCCACCGGAATGAAGCGGTCGGGGGCAACCGGGCCAAGTTCGGGGTGGCTCCAGCGCAGCAGCGCCTCGGCACCGATGACCCGCTTGGTCGCGAGGCAGAACTGGGGCTGGTAGTGCAGCGTCAGCTCGTTCTGGTCCAGCGCCCGCCGCAGGCCGGTGCGCAGCACCAGATGGTCGTGCGCCTGATGGCCCATGTCCTCGTTGAAGAACTGGTGGTTGTTGCGCCCGGACTCCTTGGCCTTGTACATGGCCATGTCGGCCTTCTTGAGCAGCGTCTCGAAGTCCTTGCCGTCGTCGGGGTACAGGGTCACGCCCATGGAGGCCGAGGTGGAAAGTTCGTTGCCCTCGACGACGATCGGCTCCTGCATGCGCGACATGATCTTGGCCACGATCGGGACGGCGGCGTGGTCGTCGGGCAGGTCGCGCAGCACCACCACGAATTCGTCGCCTCCCTGGCGGCTGATGGTGTCGGTGTCGCGTACGCACTCGCGCAGGCGTGCCGTGACTTCCTTGAGCAGCGCATCGCCGGTGGCGTGACCCAGCGCGTCGTTGATCTGCTTGAAGTTGTCCAGGTCCATGAACATGAGGGCCACGCGGGTGCCGGTGCGATCGGCGTGGGCGATGGCCTGGCCAAACCGGTCCTGCAGCAGCAGCCGGTTCGGCAGGCCGGTCAGGGCGTCGTGGTAGGCCAGAAACTGAATGCGCTGCTCGGCGGCCCGGCGCTCCGTGATGTCGGAGGCGATGGTGAGGTTGCCGTACAGACGGCCTTCGCCATCGATCAGGGGAGCCACGGTGTGGTTGATCACGATGAGCGAGCCGTTGCGGTGCTGTCGCACCACCTCCATGTTGATCAGCGTCTCCCCCTTGCTGATGCGCTCGGCCAGCCGGTCGGCTTCTTCGCGGTCCGACGCGGGCACGGTGGGCACGGGCCGGCCGACGACTTCATGGGCGCGCCAGCCGAAAATTTCTTCGGCGGCGGCGTTCCATGCCGTGACCCGGTTCTGCAGGTCGCGGGTGTAGATGGCCAGCGGGGAACTGCGGATGATGGCTTCGAGCTGCTGGTTGGCCGTCCGGAGCTGGGAGGTGCGCTCCTGCACCCGGAGTTCAAGCTGCCGGTGGGCGTCGGCCAGGGCCTGCTGGGTGGCCTTCTTGTCGGTGATGTCCTCGCTGATCCAGATCGCGCTGTGGCTGTGGTCGTTCGACGGCAGCGCCTTGGCCAGATGGCGGCACCAGAAGCGCGATCCGTCGCGGCGGATGTTTTCCCACTCGATATCGACCAGCTGCCCGGCCGCCAGCCTGGGGCTGACCGCGATGCCAAAGCGCAGGTAGTCGGCGTGGTCCTTGAAGACGGCGGCGGTTTTCTGTCCGACCATACTGCCGGATTCCCAGCCAAAAATCGCTTCCGCGCGCGGGTTGATGTGCACGATCCGGCCGTCGCGCGTGAACATGATGCCGACAGAGGCGTTTTCCAGGATGGCCTGCTGTCTGAGCAGGAGCTCCTGCAACTGTTCGCTGGCGCGTTTGCGTTCGCCGATGTCTTCCGCGATCCAGATGGTGCCTTCGGCGGTGTTGTGGGGGTCGATGGCCTTGGCGCGCAGGTGGCAGTGCACCACGCTGCCGTCCTTGCGGCGCATCGGCATTTCGCATTCGAGCAACTGCCCCGAGGCAAGCAGCGGGGCACCGATGCGGCCTATCTCGGCGTAGTCTTCTGGCGTGAGGTAGAACACCGATCCGGGCTGGCCGACCAGTTCGCCGTGCGGCCAGCCGTAGATGTCCGACGCCTTGGGGTTGCAATGCAGGACCTTGCGGTCGCGCGTGAACAGTATGCCCACCGAGGCGTTTTCCAGGATGGCCTGGTACTCCAGCAGGGTCTGCTGCGGCGTGGTGGCAGGGGCCACCGCTGGCCGAAGGGGGGCGTGTTGCGTCATCAAGACTCCCGGCGCCTGAGCGGCCCCGCGCGATGCGGGTCACGTCATCCGGCCCAGCCCCGGCGCTACTTGGTTTGCATTCTAGTGCGCTGCCACCCTGTCGGGATATTCCTCAGACGGCAGCTTGCAACCCGTTCTGGAAATGCCGCTGCATCGTCTGGCGTGCGGCTTCCGGATCGCGTGCCCGTATGGCGGCCATGATGGCGCGGTGCTCGTCCAGCGACTCCTGCATGCGCCCCGACTTGAACAGCGAACTGTGCCGGTTGAGCTTCATGACCTTGCGCAGGTCCTCCACCATCTGTGTGCGCCAGCGGTTGTGTGCCAGTTCGAGCAGGCGCAGGTGGAAGCGCTCGTTGAGCTCGAAAAAACGCTCCCGCGAGCCTTTTCGCGGATCGGCGGCGCGTTCCAGTTCGTCGTGCAGGGCCTGAAGCTCGCTCAGTTCGGCATCGGTGGCCTGGCGGCACACCACGGCCACCGCGTCCGACTCCAGCAGCGCAAGCAGCTCGTAGACCTCGCGCAGGTCCTGCTCGGAAACCTCCGTGACGTAGGCCCCGCGGCGCACCTTCATCGTGATGAGGCCTTCGGTGGCCAGCACCTTCAGCGCCTCGCGCAAGGGGGTGCGGCTGATGCCGAACTCCTCGGCGATCTTGAGCTCGTCGATCCAGCTGCCCGGTGGCAGTTCGCGATTGAAGATGCGCTGTCGAAGCAGTTCGGCGACTTCTTCGTACAGGGCGCGGGGGGTGAGGGACACGGCTGTCATGGGCAATGGGTCAAGTGACCGGATCATAACGGCTATTGAATTCTGCATCAATAATTATGAATGATGTAGAATCCGGCCGTTTGTCGAACTCCGCACAGGTGCATCCATGTCGTCTTCCGAATTCCAGCCCGCCACCTTGTCCGATTGGGAACAGGCCGCCGCCAAGTCGCTCAAGGGCGCCCCCCTGGAGAGCCTGAACTGGATCACCCCCGACGGCATCGCGGTCAAGCCGCTCTACACCGCGGCCGACACGCGCGACCTGCCGCACGCCGACACCCTGCCGGGCTTCGAGCCCTACCTGCGCGGGCCGCAGGCCACCATGTACGCGGTGCGCCCGTGGACGATCCGGCAGTACGCCGGGTTTTCCACCGCCGAGGAATCCAACGCCTTCTACCGCAAGGCCCTGGCCGCCGGCGGGCAGGGCGTGAGCGTGGCCTTCGACCTGGCCACGCACCGTGGCTACGACAGCGACCACCCGCGCGTGACCGGCGACGTCGGCAAGGCCGGGGTGGCCATCGACTCGGTCGAGGACATGAAGATCCTGTTCGACCAGATTCCGCTGGACAAGGTCAGCGTGTCCATGACCATGAACGGCGCCGTGCTCCCGGTGCTGGCCGGCTACGTGGTGGCGGCAGAGGAGCAGGGCGTCAGCCAGGACCGGTTGAGCGGCACCATCCAGAACGACATCCTCAAGGAGTTCATGGTCCGCAACACCTACATCTACCCGCCCGAGCCGAGCATGCGCATCATCGGCGACATCATCGGGTACACGGCGCGCCACATGCCGAAGTTCAACTCGATCAGCATCAGCGGCTACCACATGCAGGAAGCCGGCGCCAACCAGGCGCTGGAACTGGCCTTCACCCTGGCCGACGGCAAGGAATACGTGAAGACGGCCATTGCTTCCGGGCTGGATGTGGACGACTTTGCCGGCCGCCTGAGCTTCTTCTGGGCGGTGGGCATGAACTTCTACCTGGAAATCGCCAAGATGCGCGCGGCGCGCCTGCTCTGGTGTCGCATCATGAAGGGCTTCAATGCAAAGAACCCCAAGAGCCTGATGCTGCGCACGCACAGTCAGACCAGCGGCTGGAGCCTGACCGAGCAGGACCCGTACAACAACGTGGTGCGCACCACCATCGAGGCCATGGCCGCGGTTTTTGGCGGCACCCAGAGCCTGCACACCAACAGCTTCGACGAGGCCATTGCGCTGCCCACCGAGTTCTCGGCCCGCATCGCGCGCAACACCCAGCTCATCATCCAGGAGGAGACGCACATCACCAACGTGATCGACCCCTGGGCCGGGAGCTACATGATGGAGAAGCTCACCCAGGACATGGCCGACGCGGCCTGGGCCATCATCGAGGAAGTGGACGCCATGGGCGGCATGACCAAGGCGGTGGATTCGGGCTGGGCCAAGCTCAAGATCGAGGCCGCCGCCGCCGAGAAGCAGGCGCGCATCGACTCGGGCAAGGACGTGATCGTGGGCGTCAACAAGTACAAGCTGGCCAAGGAAGACCCGATCGACATCCTGGAAGTCGACAACGTGCGGGTGCGCGAGGGCCAGATCGCGCGCCTGAAGGCCATCCGGGCCAGCCGCGATGCCGCCGCCGTGCAGGCCGCGCTCGATGCGCTCACCGCCGCCGCCGAAAGCGGCAGTGGTAACCTGCTGGATCTGAGTATCCGGGCCATCCGCCTGCGCGCCACGGTGGGCGAGGTGTCCGACGCGTTGGAGAAGGTTTTCGGGCGCCACCGCGCCGATACGCAAAAGGTGACCGGTGTGTACGCAGCCGCTTACGACTCGGCCGAAGGCTGGGAACAACTCAAGCAGGAAATCGCGGCGTTCGCACAAGCGCACGGCCGTCGTCCGCGGGTGATGATCTCCAAGCTGGGCCAGGACGGCCACGACCGCGGTGCCAAGGTGGTGGCCACGGCGTTCGCCGACCTGGGCTTCGACGTGGACATGGGCCCGCTGTTCCAGACCCCCGAGGAATGCGCGCGCCAGGCGATCGAAAACGACGTGCACGCGGTGGGCGTTTCCACGCTCGCGGCCGGCCACAAGACGCTGGTGCCGGCCATCATCGAGGAACTCAGGAAACAGGGCGCAGACGACATCATCGTCTTCGTCGGCGGCGTGATCCCGCGCCAGGACTACGACTTCCTTTATGAAGCGGGCGTCAAGGGCATCTACGGCCCCGGCACGCCTATCCCGGCCAGCGCCAAAGACGTGCTGGAGCAGATCAAGAAGGCGCACGCCGCCTGAGGCCCTCTTTTGTGAGCCACACCCCGCTCCTGGACGGCATCCTGCAGGGCACCCCGGCCCAGCAGCGCCGGGCCATGGCCAAGGCCATCACGCTGCTCGAATCCACCCGGGCCGACCACCGCGCCCAGGCCGACGAACTGCTCACCGCGCTGCTGCCGCACACGGGCCAGGCGTTGCGACTCGGCATCAGTGGCGTGCCGGGGGTGGGGAAATCCACCTTCATCGAGGCGCTGGGCCTGTACCTGATCGGGCAGGGGCATCGCGTGGCCGTGCTGGCGGTGGACCCTTCTTCCAGCGTGTCTGGCGGCTCCATCCTGGGCGACAAGACGCGCATGGGGCACCTGTCGGTGCACGAAAAGGCCTACATCCGCCCAAGCCCCAGCAGCGGCACCCTGGGCGGCGTGGCCGAAAAAACCCGCGAGGCCATGCTGGTGTGCGAGGCCGCCGGCTACGACATCGTCATCGTCGAGACCGTGGGGGTGGGCCAGAGCGAGACGGCGGTGCAGGGCATGACCGACATGTTCTGCCTGCTGCAGCTGCCCAACGCCGGCGACGACCTGCAGGCCATCAAGAAGGGCGTGATGGAGCTGGCCGATCTGGTCGTCATCAACAAGGCCGACATCGACCCCGACGCCGCCACCCGGGCGCGCGCACAGATCACGTCCAGCCTTCGGCTGCTGGGCCTGCACGGAAATCCCGAGCATGCTCACCACGACGAGAAGGTCTGGCACCCTCAGGTGATCCAGATCAGCGCGCTGCAAGGGCAGGGCGTCGACACCTTCTGGGCGCAGGTGGGCGAATACCGGCGCCTGCAGACCGACAACGGCCGGCTGGCCGCGCGCCGCCAGCAGCAGGCCCGCGCCTGGATGTGGGAACGCATCGAGGCAGGCCTGCGCCAACGTTTCCGCGAGCACCCCCGCATTCGGGCGGCGCTCGATGCCACCACGCGGCAAGTGCTCGATGGCGAGCTGGCCGCCTCCACCGCCGCCCGCCGGCTGCTGGAACTGTTCGACTGATCACCTGGAGAGCCCACACCATGCATGAAATCCTGGAACAACTGGAAAAGAAGCGCGAAGCCGCGCGTCAGGGCGGTGGCCCCAAGCGCGCCGCAGCGCAGCACGCCAAGGGCAAGCTCACCGCGCGCGAGCGCCTGGAGGTGCTGCTCGACGAGGGCACCTTCGAGGAATGGGACATGTTTGTCGAGCACCGCTGCACCGACTTCGGCATGCAGGACAACAAGATCCCCGGCGACGGCGTGGTCACCGGATACGGCATGATCAACGGCCGCCTGGTGTTCGTGTTCAGCCAGGACTTCACCGTCTTCGGCGGGGCGCTGTCCGAGGCGCACGCCGAGAAGATCTGCAAGGTCATGGACCAGGCCATGAAGGTCGGCGCGCCGGTGATCGGCCTCAACGACTCGGGCGGCGCGCGCATCCAGGAGGGCGTGGCCTCCCTGGGCGGCTACGCCGACGTGTTCCAGAAGAACGTGCTGGCCAGCGGCGTGATTCCGCAGATCAGCATGATCATGGGGCCGTCGGCCGGTGGCGCGGTGTACTCGCCCGCCATGACCGACTTCATCTTCATGGTCAAGGACAGTTCCTACATGTTCGTCACCGGCCCGGAAGTGGTGAAGACCGTGACGCACGAGGAAGTCACCGCCGAGGAACTGGGTGGTGCGCTCACCCACACCACCAAGAGCGGCGTGGCCGATCTGGCTTTCGAGAACGACGTGGAGGCGCTGCTGATGCTGCGCCGCCTGTACAACTACCTGCCGCTGAACAACCGCGAGAAGGCGCCGGTGCGCAAGAGCGGCGACCCGATCGACCGCATGGACCAGAGCCTGGACACGCTGATCCCGGACAACCCCAACAAGCCCTACGACATGAAGGAGCTGATCGTCAAGACCGTGGACGACGGCGACTTCTTCGAACTGCAGCCCGAATACGCCAAGAACATCCTGATCGGCTTTGCCCGCATGGACGGGCAGACCGTGGGCATCGTGGCCAACCAGCCGCTGGTGCTCGCCGGCTGCCTGGACATCAAGAGCAGCATCAAGGCCGCGCGCTTCGTGCGCTTCTGCGATGCGTTCAACATTCCGGTCGTCACCTTCGTCGACGTGCCCGGCTTCATGCCCGGCACCTCGCAGGAGTACGGCGGCATCATCAAGCACGGCGCCAAGCTGCTCTACGCCTACGCCGAATGCACCGTGCCCAAGATCACCGTCATCACACGCAAGGCCTACGGCGGTGCGTACGACGTGATGGCCTCCAAGCACCTGCGCGGCGACGTCAACTTTGCCTGGCCCAACGCCGAGATCGCCGTGATGGGCGCCAAGGGCGCGGTGGAGATCATCTTCCGCGAGGAAAAGAAGGACCCGGCCAAGCTGGCCGAACGCGAGGCCGAGTACAAGGCGCGCTTTGCCAACCCCTTCGTGGCCGGGGCGCGCGGCTTCATCGACGACGTGATCCTGCCGCACGAAACGCGCAAGCGCATCTGCCGTAGCCTGGTCATGCTCAAGGACAAGAAGCTCGAAAACCCGTGGCGCAAGCACGGCAACATTCCTTTATGAGAAGCACCCCTGAGCCGCTTCGCGTCTTCCCCTCAAGGGGACGACACCAGTGGCCCGGCAAAGCCGGTTCCACGGTGTCCCGCGATTGCGGCGTCGGCAATCCAACATTTGAGTGATAGGACAGCGCCATGTTCAAGAAAATTCTGATTGCGAACCGCGGGGAGATTGCGTGCAGGGTCATCGCCACCGCCAAGAAGATGGGCATCGCCACCGTGGCCGTGTACTCCGAGGCCGACAAGGAGGCCCGCCACGTGCGCTTGGCCGACGAGGCCGTGCTGCTGGGCCCCGCGCCCAGCCGCGAGAGCTATCTGGTGGCCGACAAGATCATTGCCGCCGCCAAACAGACCGGTGCCGAGGCCATTCACCCCGGCTACGGTTTCCTGAGCGAAAACGAGGCTTTTGCCCAGCGGTGTGAAGACGAAGGCATCGCCTTCATCGGCCCCAAGGCCCACAGCATCGCCGCCATGGGCGACAAGATCGCCTCCAAGAAGCTGGCCAACGAGGCCAAGGTCAACACCATTCCTGGTTACAACGACCCCATCGCCACGGCCGAAGAGGCCGTGGGCATTGCACGGGGCATCGGCTACCCGGTGATGATCAAGGCGTCGGCCGGCGGTGGCGGCAAGGGCCTGCGCGTGGCCTACAACGACAAGGAAGCCCTCGAAGGCTTCACCGCCTGCCAGAACGAGGCCCGCAACAGCTTCGGCGACGACCGCATCTTCATCGAGAAGTTCGTGCAGGAGCCGCGCCACATCGAGATCCAGGTGCTGGGCGACAGCCACGGCAACGTCATCTACCTCAACGAGCGCGAGTGCTCCATCCAGCGCCGCCACCAGAAGGTGATCGAGGAGGCGCCGAGCCCCTTCATTTCAGACGCCACGCGCAAGGCCATGGGCGAGCAGGCCGTGGCGCTGGCCAAGGCCGTGCAGTACCAGAGCGCGGGCACGGTGGAGTTCGTGGTGGGCAAGGACCAGGACTTCTACTTCCTAGAAATGAACACCCGCCTGCAGGTGGAGCACCCGGTGACAGAATGCATCACCGGGCTGGACCTGGTGGAACTGATGATCCGCGTGGCCGCTGGCGAGAAGCTGCCGCTGACCCAGGCCGACGTGAAGCGCGACGGCTGGGCCATCGAGTGCCGTATCAACGCCGAAGACCCGTTCCGCAACTTCCTGCCGTCCACCGGCCGCCTGGTGCGCTTCACGCCCCCGAAGGAAACCATGTGGCAGGCCGATGTGGGCCACAAGTACGGCGTGCGTGTGGACACCGGCGTGTTCGAGGGCGGCGAGATCCCGATGTTCTACGACTCGATGATCGCCAAGCTCATCGTGCACGGCAAGGACCGCAACGAGGCCATTGCAAAGATGCGCGAGGCGCTCAACGGCTTCGTCATCCGCGGCATCAACAGCAACATCCCCTTCCAGGCCGCGCTGCTGGCCCACCCGGACTTCGTGGCCGGAAAGTTCAACACCGGCTTCATCGCGCAGCACTACGCCAGCGGTTTCCGCGCCGAGGACGTGCCGCACGACGACCACGACTTCCTCATCGCGCTGGCCGCCTTCGTGCGCCGCAAGTCGCGCGAGCGCACCACCACCATCACCGGTCAGTTGCCGGGCTACGGCGTGAAGGTGGGGCAGGACTACACCGTCATCGGCCTGTCGCCCGACGGCCAGCACCGCTACACCCCGGTGCACGTGGACGAGTTCGTGGGCGAGACGGGTTACGCCTCGGTCATGGTTGGCGAGAAGCGCTACAAGATCACCTCGTCCTCGCGCCTGAACGACATCGTCATCACGGGGGAGTGCAACGGCGAGCCCTTCACGGCCCAGATGGAGCGCGGTTCGTCCAAGAACCCGCTCGCGCTGGTGGTGCAGCACAACGGCACCAAGCTGGAGACCATGGTGGTGTCGCCACGCATGGCCGAACTGCACCGGCTCATGCCCTTCAAGGCCCCGCCCGACATGAGCCAGTTCGTGCTGTCACCCATGCCCGGCCTGCTGGTGGACGTGGCCGTGCAGCCGGGCCAGAAGGTGCAGGCGGGCGAGCGCGTGGCCGTGATCGAGGCCATGAAGATGGAGAACGTGCTGTTCGCCGCCGCCGACGGCGTGGTGTCCAAGGTGCTGGCCGCCAAGGGCGAATCGCTGGTGGTGGACCAGCCCATCGTGGAGTTCGAGAAATGAGCGAGCGCCCCTTCAAGGTGCTGGGTATCCAGCAGATCGCCATCGGCGGGCCCGACAAGACCCGCCTGCAGAAGCTCTGGGTCGACATGCTCGGCCTGGAGGTCACGGGCACCTTCAAGAGCGAGCGCGAGAACGTCGACGAGGACATCTGCGCCATGGGCGCCGGGCCCTTCAAGGTTGAGGTCGACCTGATGCAGCCGCTCGACCCCGACAAGAAGCCCGCCGTGCACACCACCCCGCTCAACCACGTGGGCCTGTGGATCGACGACCTGCCTCGGGCCGTGGAATGGCTCACTGCGCAGGGCGTGCGTTTTGCACCGGGCGGCATCCGCAAGGGGGCGGCGGGCTTTGACATCTGCTTCCTGCACCCCAAGGCGAACGAGGAATTCCCCATTGCAGGCGAGGGCGTGCTGTTGGAACTGGTGCAGGCCCCGCCCGAGGTGGTGCAGGCTTTCCAGCGCCTCGCGGCGGCCTGAAGGCGGTCAGCCCTTGGTCTGCCGCGCCGCGCGTGCGCGGGCCAGGGCGGCTTCAATGACGGCGCGCTTCTTGTCCAGCGTGGCCGGATCGGTGTGCCTGGAATGCGCTTCCAGGTTGGCCAGCTTGTCGCGCGCCTTGGTGTCCTGCCGCGCCTGGTGTTCGGCCGCGTCGCGGGCGGTGCGCTCGCGGTGCCAGTCGTAGCGTTGTCGGGCCGTTTCGGCCTGCGCGGGCGACCACGCCGCCCAACCGGTGCGCGGCCCGCTGGTGTTTTCCATCTGGATGCAGTCCACCGGGCACACCGGAATGCAGAGTTCGCAGCCCGTGCAATAGGGTTCGATCACGGTGTGCATGCGCTTGTTGCCGCCCACGATGGCGTCGGTCGGGCAGGCCTTGATGCAAAGCGTGCAGCCGATGCACCAGTCCTCGTCGATCACGGCAACGGCCAGCGGCCCCTCGGTGCCGTTGTCGGGGTTCAGGGGCAGGGCGGGGTGGCCCGTGAGGGCGGCCAGCCGCCGTACGCCTTCCTCGCCCCCCGGCGGGCACTGGTTGATGGCCGCCTCGCCCTGGGCAATGGCCTGGGCGTAGCGTTCGCAGTTCGGGTAGCCGCAGCGCGTGCACTGTGTCTGGGGCAGTGCGGCGTCGATGCGCGCGGCCAGGGCTTCCCAGGGTGCAGACACGGCGGGCGGCAGCGCCTTCAGGCGCCGGGGCGGGCCTGGGGACGGCGCGAAGCGGGGCGCTTGCGGACGGCGGCGGCCTTCGCGCGGGGCGCACCGGCTGCTGCATCGCGCGGGGCATTGTGGTCCAGGATGAACTGGCGGATCACCGGGTAGACCATCTCGCGCCAGCGCCGGCCGCTGAAGATGCCGTAGTGCCCCGCGCCCTTGACCTCAAAGTGGCGCTGCTCTGCCGCCGCAATGCCGGTGCACAGGTCGTGCGCGGCGGCGGTCTGGCCCGAACCGGAAATGTCGTCAAGCTCGCCCTCGACGGTCAGCAGCGCCGCGTTGCGGATGTCCTGCGGGCGCACCCGTTCCATCTGCCCCTGTTCGTTGCGGACTTCCCACGTTCCGTGGACCAGCTTGAACTCTTGGAACACGGTGTTGATGGTTTCCAGGTAGTAGTCGGCGTCCATGTCGAGCACCGCGTTGTACTCGTCGTAGAACTTGCGGTGGCTTTCCGCGCTTTCCTGGTCGCCCTTGATCAGGTCCTGGAAGTAGTCGTAGTGGCTGTTGGCGTGGCGGTCCGGGTTCATGGCAATGAAGCCGGTGTGCTGCAGGAAGCCCGGGTACACGCGGCGGCCCGCGCCGGGGAAGTTGCTCGGCACGCGGTAGATCACGTTGTTCTCGAACCACTCGTAGCTGCGGTGGACCGCCAGGTTGTTGACCTGCGTGGGCGACTTGCGCGCGTCGATCGGTCCGCCCATCATGGTCATGGTCAGGGGCTGCGTCTCGCCCCGGCTGGCCATGAGCGAGACGGCCGCCAGCACCGGCACCGTGGGCTGGCATACGCTCATCACGTGGCAGTTGCCATAGGTGCCCTGCAGGTAGCGGATGAACTCCTGCACGTAGTTGACGTAGTCGTCGAGGTGGAACTCGCCTTCGGACAGCGGTACCAGCCGCGCGTTCTTCCAGTCGGTGATGTAGACCTTGTGGTCCTTGAGCATGGTGCGCACCGTGTCGCGCAGCAGCGTGGCGTAGTGGCCCGACAGGGGCGCCACGATGAGCACCACCGGCTGGCCCTTGAGCCGGCCCAGTGTGGCCGGGTCGTCCGAGAAGCGCTTGAAGCGGCGCAGCTCGCAGAAGGGCTTGTCGATCTCGACGCGCTCGTGGATGGCCACGTCGATGCCTTCCACGTCGACCGTGCGGATGCCGAACTCGGGTTTCTCGTAGTCCTTGCCCAGGCGGTGCAGCAGGTCGAAGCCGGCCGAAATGCGCTGCGCCCAGGGGTTCTGGCCCAGCGGCGAAATCGGGTTGCTGTAGAGCTTGGACGTGATCTGGGCCAGATCGGAAAACGGCTCCATCAGGGAGCGCTGGGTTTCGTAGAGCTGGTAGAGCATGGCGGCACTCGGTATATGGTTATGTTGCAGTGCAATATAACAGGAACGTCGTGGAAGCGCCATACCGTTCACCCCAACGGTGCGGCCGGGCTGTCACCTGAGCGAAACCGCCCGGAGTGGCGCCCGGCGCGGGCCGTCAGAGCACCTTGGCAATGGCCTGGCAGACGTAGTCGATGTTCTTGCTGTTGAGCGCGGCCACGCACATGCGGCCGGTGTCGGTGCCATAGACGCCGAACTCGGTGCGCAGGCGCACCATCTGGTCCTTCGTGAGGCCGGAATAGCTGAACATGCCGATCTGGGTGGTGATGAAGCCCATGTCCTGCTGCACGCCGGCGGCCTTGAGGCCATCGACCAGCTTCTGGCGCATGGCCTTGATGCGCACGCGCATCTCGCCCAGCTCCTTTTCCCACAGGGCGCGTAGCTCGGGGTTGTTCAGCACGGCCGCCACCACCGCACCGCCGTGGATGGGCGGGTTGGAGTAGTTGGTGCGGATGGAGATCTTGAGCTGCGAGAGCACGCGGTCGGCTTCCTCCTTGCTTTCGCACAGCACCGACAGCGCGCCCACGCGCTCGCCGTACAGGCTGAAGCTCTTGGAGAAGCTGGTAGAGACGAAGAAGTCCAGGCCGGCGGCCACGAACTTGCCGATCACGGCGCCGTCTTCGGCAATGCCGTGACCGAAGCCCTGGTAGGCCATGTCCAGGAAAGGCACCAGCTTGCCGGCCTGGATGGCGGCGATCACCTGGTCCCACTGGGCCGGGGTGAGGTCGTAGCCCGTGGGGTTGTGGCAGCAGGCGTGCAGCAGCACGATGGTGCCCGCCGGGGCGGCCGTGATGTCGGCCAGCATGCCGTCGAAGTCCACGCCGCGCTGGGCCGCGTCGTAGTAGCGGTAGGTCTCGACCGTGAAACCGGCGTTGGTGAACAGGGCGCGGTGGTTTTCCCAGCTCGGGTCGGAAATCAGCACCTTGGCGCCGGGGTTGAGCTTCTTGAGGAAATCGGCCCCCACCTTCAGGCCGCCGGTGCCGCCGATGGCCTGGATGGTGGCCACGCGGCCGCTCTTGACGGGTTCGCTGTCGGCGCCGAACACCAGGCCCTTGACGGCCGCGTCGTAGGCCGCGATGCCGTCGATGGGCAGGTAGCCGCGCGCGGCGGGCTTGTCCATCATGGCCTTTTCGGCGGCCTGCACGCACTGCAGCAGCGGCAGCTTGCCGTTGTCGTCGAAATACACGCCCACCCCCAGGTTCACCTTGTTGGGGTTGGTGTCGGCGTTGAATTGCTCGTTGAGGCCCAGAATGGGGTCGCGGGGGGCCATTTCGACGGCGGAAAACAGAGACATGGTGGCGTGTACCTGTGCGGAGGGTGGGGGGAGGGTGGGAAACCCGGCATTTTACCGCGAGAGCAGGGTGGGGATGGCCTGTTGCAGTACCCGTTTGGCGGCGTTGACGCTGCCCCTGCCGCTCATTAGACTGACCCGATGACCAGTCCGATACCCTTGAAGCAACTGCTGCTGAGCGACAAAGCACGTGCAGCCTTGGCCTTGCCACCACGGGGCCAGGCACGGCGGCGCCCGGTTACGGCCTTGGCGTGAAGGCCGCCGAAATCGAGGCCTGGCTCGATCAGGTGGCGGGTGCCTACAACCTACTGCCCATGGACGCCACCGCGTTCCGGCTCTGGGCCCAACTCATCCACCGCAAGTCGAACACGCTGATGGAAGACGCCATGATCGCCGCCACCGCGCAGACACATGGCCTGACTGTGGTGAGCCGCAACGTAGCGGATTTTCAGGCGCTGGTCGTCAACGTAAAGGTGAGAGGCGCGGAGCGAGCGGCAGCGCCACTTGCGGAGCGTCCCTCTCGACCGCCATGTTAGAACTCAAGCGGGCACAACCTTGCGAAACCAACTGCTACCCGGTTGGGTAAACAGTAAGAAGAGCGCATAAACCTGAAGGCCAATTTGAGCCACAGAAAGCGCCCCAACAACAGCCGAACGAGAGAACTCGCCCAGCACGATGGGCAGGGTTGGCAATACGCCGATGATGAACATTACAAGGAACGTAATGCGAGCCCAATTTCTTCCTGCAGAAATTTTGAAAATAAGAAATCCAATCAAGGCGAACGTAAAGATCAAGATGAGATTCGTGAACGCTGCCGGTGCCGCAGCGCTGAGGTTTGAAAAGTCCATCAGCATCTTGACCAAACCTACGGCCAAGGATGCCCAAAGCAGATTTATGGCAGTAACGACGGACTGCGGTTTTTGTCCGGCTAGTTGAGTTTCCATAAGTTCTCCTTGAGTTCTAACGTTTGAATTGAGCGGACCTTGCGCGGCTTTTCGCGCAAGGTCCGCTCGAATGATGGGTTGGGCAGCATTAGAGGAGCTTTACGAGCAAGCTGGCCACACCACCAACGACAATGCCAACCACCCATACCCAGAACTTGTTTCGGTCATACCACTCCTCGACTGCTGACCTGGGCTTCCACATTGCGAGTTCGCACCGGATGCGCTCCTCGATGAATGCACGGAGTTGACTAACCTCTCCTTCGATCGAATGGAGCGGCACAGTTTCGGGGTAGCCATTTCCGAGCAACCGGCGATCAATCTCTGCCATTTCCCGGAATATCTTTTGGACAGCAGCGTTGAGCAAGCCTTGAATCTCTGTGAGAAGAAGAGTTGCATCAATTCGCCGCTCCTTTGCGGATGAAACGGCGAACTCGATTTCCTCGATAGCAAGGGCTTCCAAGAAAGGATCGATGTACCGGCCCCAGAAGATTGTCCGAGGAGAACCCTCGAAGCCGATGCCTTGGTATGAGATTTCCCGGCCACTAAATTGCTTGACCTTGAATGGAGGACCAGCAGTCAAAAAGGCCCACGGCGTCACCTGATCTCGAATGATCCGTTCCGTCGCATCTTCGATGCGCTTACGAAATGTCGGATAGAGCGGAGTGTTGGGCACCACGGCTCGTCTCATTTCAATATCTACGGCTTGGCCCGACGATTGCGTAGCACTCCGATCAGGACAACTACAGTAAACGCTGCGACGGCGAGGACAATCGGGAATACGAAACCCCAGTAAGCGCCGGTAAGCGTTACCTCGCCCCAAGAGTATGTGGTCGTGAAAGTTGGATCCCGCAGGGCTTGGCCGACTTTATATGGATCATTCATATCTGCGAGGCCGGAAGCCGTGAAATCTCGGACGTCAGAAATGCCGATTAAGTAGACTCCAAGAATCCATGTGACCAATGCGGCGGCAATTGCTGAGAGAAAGTATTTGTTGCTCCGAGTCATTGTTTGATCTCCGTGTCGAGAGGCGCTTCGGCGTGATTATCCTTGGATGCCCAACGTTCGCCATAACCGGCGGGCTTGGGCGACGCGCCAAAGGCGCGTTGACCAAGACCGTCCGTGTTGATGGCGTTGTTAGAGGGCGCTTTCATTGCGGAATCCTTTGATCGTCACCGTGTTGGGCGAGATGGTTTCGACAAGAGCGTATTCCTTCCCTTCGATATTCTTGAAACGGATGTGAACGTCGATGTCTAGTGTTGCGTGCTGTGCATCTAAGTGGGCGGCAAAAACCGGATCAACCGCCTTTCCGTTTATTTCAACGTTGACGTCAAGTTCGTGCACGGAGGCCGCCTTAAGGATGGTGTTCAAAACTTTGCCGTTGACGCAGTCTGAAGGGCTGCGCCGCGCCTGACAATATCGCCATGAAGCAGCAAGACCTGGGTCTGA